>Ga0209415_10000105_pt1 | contig 124987 bp, 112 predicted proteins | sample PeaSoiSIISIP2007_FD_187696 | JGI IMG/M metagenome (GOLD analysis project Ga0209415, IMG submission 187696) | Peat soil microbial communities from Weissenstadt, Germany - SII-SIP-2007 (SPAdes) (version 2) | ecosystem: Environmental > Terrestrial > Soil > Wetlands > Peat | place: Germany...
GGAGCCGATGACGCACGAGCTCCCCTGCGATCGCGTCCACGCGCTGGGCACCGGCGCCCGGTCTCGAGCTGACCACCCGCTCCAGGCGCAGCCCCCTGAACAGCAGGCCCACGCCGTCGTCCACCGCCCACCCGCCGGGCAGCGTGCCCTCGCGCACGGCCGCCAGCCACACGGGCAGCCGCTCGGGCTCGCCGTCGGCGTGCACGGTCAGCGAGCCTTCCAGCAGGCCGAGGCCGTCGATCACCTCGGGCGGCCCGCTGGAGCGCGTCACGCCCGCGTCGAACCAGCACATCGCGCCCGCGCTGAGGCCCGCCAGCACGATGCCCCGCCGCCACGCTTCCACGAGCAGGCGATCGAGGCCGTGGGCGCGCCAGATGGCGAGCAGGTTGCGCATCGATCCGCCACCCACGTAGAGGATGTCCTGGTCGAGAACGGTCTCCCGGAGCGTTCGCCTGGCCTCCCGCAGGCGAAACAGCGAGAGGTGCTCGGGCACGCACCGGCGCCCCACGAAGCGCTCGCGAAAGGCGTTGATGTGCCCGGTTGTGTCGCCCGAGGCGGTGGGCAGGAACAGGATGCGCGGTTCGGGCCCCGTAGCGAGCGACAGCACGAAGTCGTCCAGCAGCGGGTTGCCTGGCTCCATCGTAAAGCCGCCGCCGCCCATCGCGAGGATCAGGCGCTCATCGTGGCGGGCGGCCATCTCGCTCATACGGCGACCGCCTCGCGCACGCCCGCGCCCGCGCCGGTGGCAGGCCGGCTCGCGGCCGACGCTCGTTTCGCGCCAGGCCGGCGCGCCGTCGCAAGCCCGCGCGCCGGCTCGAGCTCCGGCGGCGAGGGTGACGGGGGCGGCCAGGCGCCTTTGGCGGCGCCCAGGTAGGCGACCTCGAGCCGTGTCTCGAGCACGCCGCGGCCGCGCCGGGCGAGCTCCACGCGATAGGCGTTGCCGTCCCCGCGCGAGCTCACCGCACGCTCGAGGTGCCTGCCGCAGAAGTGCAGGCCCACACCATCGTCGGCTGCGAACCCCGAGGGCATGCCGTCGGCGACCGCGCGGTGGTACTCGGCGCGCCGGGCCGGCTCGGCGTCGTAGTGAACGCAGTTCGAGTAGGGCAGCAGACCGAGACCGCGAATCGGGCGGGGACCGCCGTGGAAGGCGCTGAGTGCCTGCTCGAACCAGCACAGCGATCCCGCCGAGGGGCCGCAGAGCACGATGCCGCGCCGCCAGGCCTTGCGCAGGATCGAGTCAAGGCCGTGCGCGCGCCAGGCGCCGAGCATGCTCACCACGTTGCCTCCCCCGACGTAGATCAGGTCCTGGCCGAGCAGGTGCGAAGCGAGATCGTCCTCGACCCCGCCCGTGCCCTGGTCACGGCGGAACAGCGACACGTGGCTCGCCTCGCAGTCCGCGGAGAAGCGGCGGTAGAAGCGCACCACGTAGTGGTCGGCGTCCCCCGACGCGGTCGGCAGGAAGCACACGCGCGGGCGCGGCGCGCAGGTGAGCGAGAGCGCATACTCGTCAAGCAGCGAGCCGTCCCGCTCCATCGAGAAGCCGCCGCCCCCGAGGGCGAGAATCTGCGGAGCTCTGGTCGGCATGGCTCACCTCGTCGGCGTGGACACACTGCTACGCCTGGACGAGCATGAACGAGGCCCCCGGCGGGCGCTATGGACCGGCGTCGGAGATCGGCGGGCCGCCGATCGACACCCGCCCAATCCCCGCGGCGCGCGCGTCCGGCCGTGTGGCCGCCCGCGAGGCCGCGCACGCCGCCTAGAGTGTCGGAGATGGCCCCCCTCCAGGAGATTCCGGCGCCGCCTCGCCCCGGCGCCCCGGCGATCGCGCTTCGTGGCGTGTTCAAGCGCTTCGGCTCGATCACCGCGGTGGACGGGCTCGACCTCGAGGTCGAGCCGGGTATCTGCTTCGGGTTGCTCGGCCCCAACGGCGCGGGCAAGTCCACGACGATGCGGATGCTCACCGCGCAGGCGCTCGCGGACGCGGGCGAGATCTCCGTGCTGGGCTACGAGCTGCCGCGCGAATCCAAGCAGTCGCGCCTGGAGATGGGCGTGGTGCCACAGCTGGACAACCTCGACGTCGAGCTCACCTGCAGGCAGATCCTCACGGTGTTCGCCCGCCTCTACCGGGTTCCCCGCGCGCGGCGCACGGCCGCGGTCGATCGCGCGCTTGCGATCGCCAACCTCATCCCGCGGGCCGACACGATCGTCAGGGAGCTCTCGGGTGGCATGCGCCGCAGACTCCTCGTCGCGCGCGGCCTCATCCACGAGCCGCGCCTGGTGCTGCTCGACGAGCCCACGGTGGGTCTCGACCCGCAGGTGCGCCAGGAGCTGTGGTCGCTGATCGACAGCCTGCGCAGCGAAGGCGTGACGGTGCTGATGAGCACGCACTACATCGAGGAGGCCGAGCGCCTCGCGGACACGGTCGCGGTGATGTCGGCCGGGCGGATCATCGCCCAGGGCACGCCCGCCGAGCTCGTGCGCGCGCACGCAGGCGAGCAGGTGCTCGAGGTCTACGGACCCCCCGAGCGCCTTCAGGAGGTCAGCGAGCTCGCCGCCGGAAACGGCTGGCGGAGCCGCCGCAGCGGGCCGGCGGTGGCGATCATGCGGGCCGAGACGCTGGACGGCCTCGCGCCCGAGGGCATGCGCCGGCCGGCCAACCTGGAGGACGCGTTCGTGGCGCTGACCGGAGAGGAGATCGAGTGAGCACGCCAGAGGCGACGGTGGCGCCGGCGGCGCAGGCGGGGGCCGCCCCGCGGCGGGTCGGCCGGCTCGAACCGGCGGCGCTCGCAGGCGTGATGAGCCGCGACGTGTCGATCTTCGGGCGCTACTGGAAGGCGACCACGTTCTCCTCGATCGTGCAGCCGACGATCTACCTGCTGGCGTTCGGGCTCGGTTTCGGCGCGCTGGTCAAAAACGTCGACCACGTCAAATACGTGCAGTACGTGGCCACGGGCGTGGTCGCCACCGCGGTGCTGTTCTCCTCGGCCTTCCCGGGGATGTTCAACACTTTCATCCGCTGGCAGTTCCAGCGCACCTACGACGCGATGCTGGCGGCACCGGTGGACGTGGAGGAGCTGATCACCGCGGAGATCCTGTGGATCTCGCTGCGCGCGGGCGTATACGGGCTCGCGCCGCTGCTCGTCGGGATCGCATTCGGGCTGCAGCCGGAGGCGGGAATGCTGCTCGTTCCGCTGATCGGCTTCGTCACCGGCATCGGCTTCGCGGGCTTCGGCGTGACCGTGGCGGCGGTCGCCAAGACGATCGACAACTTCAACTACATCACCAGCGCGGTGCTCACGCCGATGTTCCTCGTGGCCGGCACGTTCTTCCCGATCTCGACGTTCCCGACCGGCCTGCGCGTGATCGCGGAGATCAACCCGCTCTACCACTGCGTGCAGCTCGTCCGCGATGCCTCCTTCGGCCACCTCGGGCCGGCCGATCTCTGGCACGCGACCGTGCTCGTCGCGTTCGCGCTGCTGATGTGGCGCCTGGCGATAAGCCAGCTGGGCAGGCGCCTGATCGACTAGTCGAAGGGCGCGCTCACCTCCTGGCTCGGGGGAATCCGGGCGGGCGGCCGCTCGGCGCAAGCATGAGCTACCTCTTACGAAACCCTAAGGCTGGGCACACGCTGCTCCTACACCGCACGGCGATGCTGCCCGTGTGAGCTTTTCATGGCAAACAGGTTCGGCCTCCGCGCCGGCGCCCGCGGCGCCCCTCGACACCGCCGCCGCCGGCGCGCTGCGCATGCGCGCCCGGGCGCGCGGCCTGGCCGCACGCGCGCCGCGCCCGGAGCTGATGCTGCTGCTCGGTCTCGCCGCCGTGCTGAACCTGTGGGCGCTCAGCCGCAACGGCTGGGCCAACGAGTACTACAGCGCGGCGGTCCGCTCGATGAGCTCGAGCTGGCACGACTTCCTGTTCGCCTCGCTGGACCGCAGCGGCGTGATGACCGTCGACAAGCCGCCGCTGGCACTGTGGGTGCAGGCGCTCTCGGTGCGGGTGTTCGGCTACCACTCGCTGAGCGTGCTCGTGCCGCAGGCGCTGATGGGAGTGGCCAGCGTGGCGCTGCTCTACGACCTCATGCGCCGCGTGTTCGGACGCGTGGGCGGCTTCGTGGCGGGGCTCGCGCTGGCGCTCACGCCGATCATGGTGGCGGTCTCGCGCCACAACAACCCGGATGCGCTGCTGGTGCTGTGCGCGGTGGCCGCGCTGTGGTTCACGGTCCGCGCATTCGATTCGAATCCCACCCACCCCGGCACGCGCTGGCTGGTCCTGGCCGGGGTGTGCGTCGGGCTGGGCTTCGAGACGAAGATGGGCGTCGCAGTGACCGTCGTGCCCGGGATCGCGGCCGCCTGGCTGTGGGTGGCCCCGGCCGGGCGCGGTCGCCTGCACGCGCTGCGTCAGCTGCTGGGCGGCGGCGCCGCGATGGTGCTCGTCGCGGGCGCCTGGCCGGCGCTCGTCGAACTGACCCCTGCGGCCGACCGGCCCTGGGTGTCCGGCACCAGCGACAACAGCGTGCTGTCGCTGATCTTCGGCTACAACGGGCTCGGCCGCGTGGACGGCCAGAGCGGAGGGCCCGGGGGCGGGGGCGGGAATATGTTCGGCGGCACCCCGGGACCGCTGCGCCTGCTCAACAGCGCGCTAGGCGGCCAGGGCGGCTGGCTGCTCGGCTTCGCGCTCGTCAGCGGCCTTGGCATCCTTGCCGCCACGCGCCTGCGACGCTCCGATCAGCGCAGCGGCTGGCTGATCGCGGTCGGCGGTGCGTTCCTGGTCACCGCGGTGCTGTTCAGCTTCGCCAGCGGCATCTTCCACCCCTACTACGTGTCCCTGCTCGCGCCGTTTGCGGCCGCGCTCGTGGGTGCCGGCGCCGCGCAGCTGATCGGCGGCGGCCTCAGCGCGCGGATCGTCGGCCCGCTCGCCGTGGCCGCAGGCGTGGCGACCGAGCTCGTGGTGCTCTCGCGCTACCCCGGCCAGCTCGCCTGGCTGCCGCCGCTGCTGATCGTGGCGGGAGCGCTCGCGGTGCTCGCGCTGCTCGCTCTCAGCGGCCGGCGCGCGCGCACGGTCGCTGTCGGCGCGGCCATGGCCGCGCTGCTCGTCGCACCGTCGGTGTGGGCGTTCGACACGCTCGGCCACGCAACCAGCGGAACCTTCCCCGCCGGCGGACCGGCCTCGGTCGCGTCCGCGGGCGGAGGCCGCTTCGGGGGCTTCGGAGGTCCTGCGGGAGCAGCACGAGGAGGCTCCTCCGGTGTGCCGCAGCTGTTCGGCCCCGGCGCCGGCTCGGCGCAGGGTGGCGCCGGCCCGGCCCAAGGTAGCGGCGAACGCCCCGGCGCAGGCGGCCCGCCCGCGGGCGCCGGCGCTCCCCCCGGCCTGGGCCCCAACGGCGCGAGTGCCTCGTCGGCCGGTGGCCCGTTTGCCTTCGGCGCCGGTCCCGGCGCGGGAGGGTTCGGCCAGGGCGGCTCGATCGAAGACGTGCTCACCTACGTCAAGGCCCACGGTGGCGGCACGATCGCGGTCTCCAGCCAGTCCAGCGCGGCCTCCGCGATCATCAACCAGGGCGCGGCGGTGGCGGGCATCGGCGGCTTCTCCGGACGCGAGAGCGACGTGAGTGTGTCCTGGCTCGCCGAGGAGGTCCGCACGGGCCGGATCCGCTGGGTGCTCGTCTCCGGCCAGGGTGGCGGCGGGCTCCCCGGAGACACACGCACGGGCGCCAAAACGGCGATGGCGGCGGTCGCGCAGGTGTGCACCAAGGTGACGCTGCCGAGCGCCTCGGCGAGCGCGTCGACGGGAGCCGGCACGGGCACGCTGTATGACTGCGGCGGTCGCGCCGTAGCGCTCGCGGGCACGGTCGCGCGAGAATCCTCTTCGTGAGAATCCTCGTCGTCGACGATGACCGCGCGGTGCGCGACGCGCTGCGCCGGGCGCTGACGCTGGCGGGCTATGAGGTGCAGGCCGTGGACGACGGCGAGCAGGCGCTCGAGCAGATCTCCCAGTCGCTCCCGGACGCGGTGGTGCTAGACATCGGCATGCCCGGCATCGACGGCCTGGAGGTCTGCCGCCACGTGCGTCGCCTGGGCAACCGCGTGCCGATCCTGATGCTGACCGCGCGCGACGCGGTGGCCGACCGCATCGACGGCCTCGACGTCGGCGCGGACGACTACATGGTCAAGCCCTTCGATGTGGGTGAGCTGAAGGCGCGGCTGCGCGCGCTGATGCGGCGCGCTAACCCGGAGGCCGACGGCGAGGTGTCGTCCTTCGGCGAGCTGCGACTCGACCCCGAGCGCCACGGCGTGTGGGTCGCGGAGGGGTTCGTGGAGCTCACGCGCACCGAGTTCCAGCTGCTCGAGCTGCTGATGCTCAACCCGCGGCGGGTGCTCTCGCACAGCCTGATCTACGACCGCGTGTGGGGGTATGACTTCGGCCCCGCCTCCAACGCCCTGCGCGTGTACGTGGGGTACCTGCGCCGCAAGCTCGAGCAGGCGGGCGCGCGCGATTTGATCCACACGGTTCGCGGCGTGGGCTACTGCCTGCGCGAGCCGTGAGCGCGCGAGCCCGATGACGCTGCGCACGCGCATCGCGGCGGTGGCCAGCCTGTCGGTGGCGCTCGCCGTGCTCGCCGCGGCGATCGCCGCCTACCTTGCGGTCCGCTCGGACCTGCGCGGCGAAGTCGACAGCGCGCTGCGCTCGCGCGCGCGAGCCTTCGTCGCCCATCCGGGTCCGGGCGGCGGCGGAGCGGGCTCCCCCGGGGACGGCGGCGGCGGATTCGCGGGCGGCCCGCCGGGAGGCGGCCCCGCGCCGGGCGCCGGCCAGGGCGGCGCCGGCGGACCGGACGGGTTCCCCGGGAGCGTCGAGCCCGCGCCGTTCGGCGCGGCGTCAGGCTACGTGCAGTTCGTCTCCCCGCAGGGCGAGGTGTTCGTACCCGGCGGCCAGGGCAGCTCGACCGCGCAGATAGCCCCGACCGCGCTGGACAGGTCGATCGCGGCGAGCGGTTCCGGGAGCAGCCTGAGCGACCGCAGCGTGAAAGGCACGCAGCTGCGGGTGCTCACGCTCGGCACGGGCGCCTCGGGCGCGGTGATGGTCGCGCGGCCGCTCAGCGAGGTCACGCGCGAGCTGAACAGCCTGCTGCTGATCCTCGCGCTGATCGGCGGCGCGGGCATCCTGCTGGCGGGCCTGCTCGGCGCGGTGGTGGCGAGAACCGCGCTCGCGCCGATCGCGCGCTTCACGCGCCGCACCGAGTCGCTCACGGGCAGCCTCGACCTCTCCGAGCGGGTCGAGGTGCATGGCCGCGACGAGCTGGCGCGGCTGGCCGAGAGCTTCAACGCCACGCTCGACGCGCTGGAGCGCTCGGTGGCTGCCCAGCGTCACCTGATCGCCGACGCCAGCCACGAGCTGCGCACGCCGATCGCCTCGCTGCGCGCCAACATCCAGGTCCTCGGCGAGGCCGGACGCCTGCCCGTCGAGGAGCAGGCGAGCCTGCGCCGGGACATCGTCGAGGAGCTCGACGAGCTGACCGCGCTGGTGGGGGACGTGGTGGAGCTCGCCCGCGGCGTCACGCCCGACGGCGCGAGCGCCGACGAGCTGCGCCTCGACGAGGTCGTCCGCAGCGCCGTGCAGAGCGCTCGCCGGCGCGGCGAGGTCAGCTTCGAGCTGGACCTGGCGCCCACGGTCGTCAGCGGGCAGGGCGACCGCATCGCCCGCGCCGTCTCCAACCTGATCGACAACGCCAGGCGCTGGACTCCCGCGCAGGGGGTCGTCGAGGTGTCGCTGAAGGACGGCGTGCTCACCGTGCGCGACCACGGCCCCGGCTTCAAGGAGGCCGACCTGCCGTTCGTCTTCGACCGCTTCTACCGTGCCGAGGAGGCGCGCAAGCTCCCCGGCTCGGGGCTCGGCCTGGCGATCGTGCGCCAGGCCGCCGAGGCCTGCGGCGGCTTCGCCGAGGCCCACAACGCGCCCGGAGGCGGAGCGCTGCTGCGCGTGAGCTTCGGGGAGCCGGTGGACTTCCAGCCTCCCGCCTGAAGAGACCGGTTGACAGCGTCCGACCAGGCGCCTAGCCTCGTTGGTGCTCGGATGCGATCGAGGGAGGCCGGGCCAGGGAAGGACAAACGCGGGCTTCGTCTAATACGGCGGTGAGAAGTCGCAACTTTGCGGCTTCGCAAGCGTCTAAGGGGTAGAGGTCAGATGTTCGGTCCTATAGGGGAGGTTCGCATGAGGTTCCACGCTCGGTCCTGGCTCGCGGCGTCGGTCACGGGCTTGATGATCCTCCTCTACGCAGCACTCGGCGCCGGCAGCGCGCTCGCCGCGGCCGAAGTGCCCCTCGTCGAAAAGCTCGTCGCGACGAACTGCAAAGTCTCGACCTGCGGCCAGGAAGACGTTCTGGGTCCGTTCTTTGAGCCAAAGGCGGAAATCACAAAAGCGGAAGCCGTGGCCGAAGGCGAAACCCAGGCTGGCGGACGCGTTCCGTTCGGGGTGACCGACTTCAAGATGCTGACGCTCAAAGAAGTCGAAAACGAAGAAGGCAAAAAAGTGGCGGCCTCCTACGCGACCGGCACCGTCATCCCGACCGCGATCGTCAAGCACATCCGCACCGACGTAGCGCCCGGGCTGGCAACCAACCCCTTCGCCGTCGACCTGTGCTCGAGCAAAGAATTCGGTGAAACCGAACCGGTCCCGGGCACCGGCTTCTTCCCTGAAGTCGGCGCGGAATGTGCAAAAAGCGTTATCGGCGAACAGGCCGCGACGGTGTTCGGCGGCGTGCCGAAACAGCCCGGCTTCGAAAAACAGGAAGGCGCGGGTGATCTACCGCTCAGCGGCAACGTCTACGACGTCGTTCCCTTCGCAGGTGAAACGATGGCCAACGGCGCGAAACTGGCCTCGCTCTACGGCGTCGCTCTGAAACTTCCGAAACCGCTGACCGAAGCCATCCTGTTTAAAATCTTCAAAGGCTCGAACAAACCGGTCGAAGAAGGCCAGTACTACGCACATTCCTTGATCAAAGGGAACGTGGAATGGGGCAGAGAAGCGAGGGGCACCAACGCCGGTGACTTCCACGACTACTTCGAAATCGAAGTCTCCACCGCGCTTCCGCTGATCCGCTCGCGTTTGGTCTTCAAAGGACGCGCCGGGAAAGAAGGCAAAGAAGGTAACTTCGTCACGAACGCCACGAACTGCACGAACCCGGCCAACCTGACCACGTCGCTGCTGGTTCAGGACAAAGAAGGCGCGGAAGCGCCGCGCAAGCCGTTCACGACGCCGATCGGCCTGAGCGGCTGCCCGCTGGTCTTCGAACCGGGCTTCGGCGTCGCCTCATCGACCTCGCAGGCCGACCAACCGAACGAAATCACCGCCGAAGCGTCGCTGCCGCACAACCCCACAGCGACCGACGAGTCGCAGGTCAAATCCGCCTCGTTCACGCTGCCCGAAGGCATGACGCTGAACCCGTCGGCGGCGCATGGCCTCGAAGCCTGCACGCCGAGCAAGGCCCACCAGGAAGGCATCGTGTTCGGCCCGCAGTTCGGCGTCGAATGCCCGGCCGGGTCGAAAATCGGCACCGTCACGCTGAACGTGCCGACCCTGCCGAACGGCTCGCTGACGGGGAACGTGTACCTCGCCGGCCCCGAATCCGGGCCGATCACCGGGCCGCCGTACAACATCTACGTCGTCGCCAACTCCGAACAGTACGGCGTGTCGGTGCGCCTGCTCGCCGAAACGGTGCCGAACGAAACGACCGGACAGGTGACGACGTTCTTCCGCAACCCGCCCGAACAGCCGTTCACGAACATCGCGATCCACTTCGAACGCGGCGTGCTGTCGCCGATCGCGAACCCGCTGGTGTGCGGGACGCCGACCGGATCAGCCAGCTTCGAACCGACCTCGGCGCCGGGGACGGCCAAACCCGTGGCGTTCGGCGTGTCGGTGACCGGCTGCGCCGGACCGACGCCACCGTTCTCGCCCACCCAGGCGACGGCCAACCAGAGCTCGGCCCCGGGTGCGCATACGTCGTTCACGTTCGCGCTCGAACGCACCGACGGCCAGCAGTACTTCTCGGGCGTCAGCACGACGTTGCCCGAGGGCCTGGTGGGGCTGATCCCGTCGACCACCCAGTGCAGCGAATCGGCGGCCAACTCCGAAACCGAAGAATGCCCGTCGACGAGCCGAATCGGCACGGCGGTCGTGAATGCCGGCGCCGGTCCCACACCGTTCCAGTTCACCGGTCCGGTCTACTTGACCGGTCCCTACAAGGGAGCGCCGTTCGGGCTGTCCGTCAAGGTCGCGGCGGTCTCGGGGCCGTTCAACCTCGGCACCGTCGTCGCACGCGCGAAGATCACCGTGGATCCGTACACGGCTCGCGTGACCACGTCGGACGCCGAAGTTCCGCGTATCCGTCGCGGCATCCCCACGCGACTGAAAAAGATCGTGGTCTCGATCGAAAAGCAGGGCTTCCTGATCAACCCGACGAGTTGCAGCCCCCTGTCGACCGAATCGACGGCGACCGGGTTCATCACCCCCGGCTCCAACGAAGGATCGACGTTCAAACTGGCGCCCAGTCCGTTCCAGCTGACCGGCTGCGGCTCGCAGGCGTTCAAGCCGGCGTTCAAGGCGGCAACCGGCGCCAAGACGTCGAGGGCCAACGGCGCGAGCATCGAAACGACGATCGACATGCCGGCGGGCCAGTCAAACATCAAGTCGGTGCTCGTGCAGCTTCCGCCGGAGCTGCCGTCGCGCCTGACCACACTGAACAAAGCGTGTCCGGAAGCGACCTTCGCGGCCAACCCGTACGCCTGCGGTGGGTCGATCGGAGGCGCGCGCGCGAACACGCCCACGTTGCCGGGCAAACTGACCGGTCCGGCCTACTTCGTCTCGCACGGCGGTGCAGCTTTCCCCGACCTCGACCTCGTGATGAACGCCAACGGCGTGCGCGTGATCCTGGTCGGCAACACGAAAATCACGAAAGGCATCACCACGACGCATTTCGCGGCACCGCCGGACGCGCCGGTGTCCAGCATCACGGTGAACCTGCCGACCGGGCCGCGCTCCGCGCTGGCGGCGTTCGGCAACTTCTGCAAGACCACGCTGAAGATGCCGACCACGATCGAAGCCCAGAACGGCAAGATCTTCAAGCAGACTACGAAGATCAAAGTCAACGGCTGCGGCGTGCAGATCATGGGCCAGAAGGTGATCGGCCGCACCGCCTACCTGACCGTCAGGACGTTCAACGCCGGACGGGTCAGCGGCAGCGGCAGCGGGGTGGCGACGACCGTCCGGCACTTCAACGGCGCCGTTGAAAACGCGTCGCTGAAGGTCCCGCTCACGCGTGGCGGCAAGATCCAGATCCGGGTCGGCTTCTTCCCCAAGAACCCGAAGGTGGGGACCTCGGTCGCATACACGACGGTCGTCGCCCCATAGCTGCTCACCCTCCTCCACGCGGGGTGTCGGCCGGGGAGGGCGAGGCGCGGCTGCCATCTGCGTCCGCCCCCAGGGCTGGTGATCGAGCGCCCCATGGCGTAGATTCCAGGTCATGGATGTCGTGACAGGTACGGATACCTCAGCGCCGTCTGCAGCGCTTGACCGCCTGCTCGTGGGCATCCGCCGCCTGACCGCGCTCGCGGACGGCGCGCCGGACTCCGAGACGATCCTGCGGGCGCTTGCCGCCGAACTGCTCGCGGCCCCGGGCGCGGAGGAGGTGCACGTCCACCACCTCGCCGACGGCGACGAAGAAGACCTCGTTGCCGTGTACATGTTCGAGGGCAACGGGCGCGTGAGCTACCTGCTGCCCAGAAGTGAGCGCCCGGCGGGCGTGAGCTGGGTCGCGAGCACCGGACGCAGCTTCCTCGCGGCGGACACCGACGAGCTCGCGAGCAGCGTCCCGCGGCTGGCTGCGACGGGCGCGATGAGCTGCGCGCTGCTGCTGCCGCTCGCAGAGCGCGGCGAGGTGGAGGCCGTGGTCGTGCTCGTACGCCGCGTCGCGGAGGTCTTCACGCCGGCAGACACCGGCCTGGCGAGCGCGCTGGTCGAGCAGGCCGCCACCGCGCTCGCGCTCGTGCGGGCGCGCGCCGAGGCGGGCACGGACCCCGTCACCGGCTGCATGAACCACCGCGCCATGCGCCGCCGCCTGGACGAGGAGATCGGGCGCGCGATGCGCAGCGGTGGGCTGCTGTCCTGCCTGCTGATCGACCTGGACGACTTCAAGCTCGTCAACGACCGCCACGGCCATCCGGCCGGCGATGCGATGCTGCGGGACGTCGTCCAGGCGCTTGTGGGGGAGTTCCGCGCGTTCGATCGCGTGGCCCGCTACGGAGGTGACGAGTTCGTGGTGATCCTCCCCAACGCCGATCTCGGGAGCGCTGCTGCAGCGGCCACCCGCGCGCTCGAGCGGCTGCAGTCGTTGATCCCGCACGACGGTGCTCCCGAAGGCGTCTCGGCGTCGATCGGCGTGGCGCAGTGGCAGGCGCCGATGACCACCGACGAGTTGCTGGCCGCGTGCGATGCCGCCCTGCTGCGCTCCAAGCGCCAGGGCAAGGGGCGCGTGACGCGCGCCGCCGAGCTCGCCCGCTGATCGCCGCCACCGCGCCGAGCGCCGGGTCGGCGGCGCGACTCTGCGAGACTGCCAGGAGCCCTTGTAATCGAGGTGAATAGGCGGGTGATGCCCATGTCAGAGAACAGCTTCGGCGCCAAGGACACCCTCGAGGTCGGCGCGCGCAGCTACGAGATCTACCGCCTGGACGTGCTCCAGCAGAGCTTCGACGTCGCCCGTCTGCCCTTCTCCCTGAAGGTCCTGCTGGAGAACCTGCTCCGCACCGAGGGGAACGGCTCGGTCGCCCCGGCGGATATCGAGGCGCTCGCCAGCTGGGACGCGACGGCCCAGCCCAGCAAGGAGATCGCGTTCACGCCCGCGCGGGTGCTGATGCAGGACTTCACCGGCGTGCCCGCCGTCGTGGACCTCGCGGCGATGCGCGACGCGATCGCCGAGATGGGCGGCGACCCGGCTCAGATCAACCCGCTGGTGCCGGCCGAGCTCGTCATCGACCACTCCGTGCAGGTCGACGCGTTCGGCACGCGCGACTCCTTCCGCTTCAACGCCGAGCGCGAGTTCGAGCGCAACAGGGAGCGCTACGCCTTCCTGCGTTGGGGCCAGGGCGCCTTCGACGACTTCGCCGTGGTGCCCCCCGACACGGGGATCGTGCACCAGGTCAACCTCGAGTACCTCGCCCGGGTCGTCTTCCCCAACGGGGGCGCCGGTGCGGGCGTGCCCCAGGCCTACCCCGACACGCTCGTGGGGACCGACTCGCACACGACGATGATCAACGGCCTCGGCGTGCTCGGCTGGGGCGTCGGCGGGATCGAGGCCGAGGCGGCGATGCTGGGCCAGCCGATGTCGATGTTGATCCCTCAGGTGCTCGGCGTCGAGCTGCACGGCGCGCTGCCCGAGGGCGCGACCGCGACCGACCTAGTGCTCACCGTCACAGAGCTGCTGCGCAGGCGCGGCGTGGTGGGGATGTTCGTCGAGTTCTATGGCCCCGGTGTGGCTGCGCTGCCGATCGCCGATCGCGCCACGATCGGAAACATGTCGCCGGAGTTCGGCTCGACCTGCGCGATCTTCCCGATCGACGCCGAGACGCTCACCTACCTGGAGCTCTCGGGACGGGCACCGGAGCAGATCGCGCTCGTGGAGGCCTACGCCAGGGAGCAGGGCCTGTGGCACGACGAGCACTCCGAGCAGCCCACCTTCTCCGACACGCTCGAGCTCGACCTGGCCACCGTCGAGCCGAGCCTCGCCGGCCCCAAGCGCCCTCAGGATCGGATCTCGCTGAGCGGCGCCCAGAGTGCCTTCAGGGACGCCCTGCGCGAGATCGTCAAAGAGAACGGGAGCGCCGCCGGCGCGCAGGCGGACCCCCACGACGAGGCGATCGCAGAGTCCTACCCGGCCTCCGACCCTCCCGCGAACGGCCTACCGGGCCACGAGCCGGCGCACGAGGCGGCGCACGAGCCGGCCTCCGCGGCTGCGCCTGCGGCGACCCTCGCCGGGCCCCACGCCCGCACGCAGGTCACGCTCGACGGCGAGACCTTCGAGCTCGACCATGGCCACGTGGTGATCGCTGCGATCACCAGCTGCACGAACACCTCGAACCCGTCGGTGATGGTCGGCGCGGGCATCCTCGCGCGCAACGCGGTGGCGCGCGGCCTGCGCACCAAGCCGTGGGTGAAGACCTCGCTCGCGCCGGGCTCCAAGGTGGTCACCGAGTACCTCGACCGCGCCGGCCTGACCGAGCCGCTGGAGCAGCTCGGCTTCAACCTCGTGGGCTACGGCTGCACCACCTGCATCGGCAACTCGGGTCCGCTCCCGGAGGCCGTGTCGGCCGCCGTCGGCGCGGAGGACCTCGCGGTCGTCTCGGTGCTCTCGGGCAACCGCAACTTCGAGGGGCGGATCAACCCGGACGTGCGCATGAACTACCTCGCCTCGCCGCCGCTGTGTGTCGCCTACGCGTTGGCGGGCAGCATGGACGTGGACATCGTCGGCGAGCCGCTGGGTCAGGACGAGCAGGGCAACGACGTCTACCTCCGCGACATCTGGCCGTCCGAGCACGAGGTCGCCGAGACCGTCGGCGAGGCCGTCCGCGCAGACATGTTCAGACACAGCTACGGAGAGGTGTTCGCCGGCGACGAGCGCTGGAACGGCCTGGAGGTGCCCACCGGCGAGCGCTTCGCCTGGGAGGCCGACTCGACCTACGTGCGCCTGCCTCCCTACTTCCAGGATATGCCCGCAGAGCCGGCACCCGTGCAGGACGTCGAGGGTGCGCGCGTGCTGGCGCTGCTCGGCGACAGCGTCACCACCGATCACATCTCGCCGGCGGGCGCGATCAAGCGCGACGGCCCCGCGGGCACCTACCTGCAGGAGCACGGGGTCGCCCCCCGCGACTTCAACTCCTACGGCTCGCGCCGCGGCAACCACGAGGTGATGATGCGCGGCACGTTCGCCAACATCCGCCTGCGCAACCGGTTGGGTGGCGGCGAGGCGCTCCCCGAGGGCGGCTACACGCGCTACCTCGCCGGCGCCGATCCCGCCAACCCCGAGCAGATGTCGATCTACGACGCCGCCATGCGCTACATGCAGGACGGCATCGATCTGGTGGTGCTCGCCGGCAAGGAGTACGGCTCGGGCTCCTCGCGCGACTGGGCCGCCAAGGGCACGCGGCTACTCGGCGTGAGGGCTGTGATCGCCGAGAGCTTCGAGCGCATCCACCGCTCGAACCTCGTTGGCATGGGCGTGCTGCCGCTGCAGTTCGCCGAGGGTCAGAGCGCGTCCTCGCTCGGGCTGACGGGCGTTGAGAGGTATGCCATCGAGGGCCTCGCGGGGGCGATGGCCGACGGCGGCGCACCGCCCCGCCAGGTGCACGTGACGGCCGCGCGCGAGGGCGCCCCGGCGGTGGAGTTCGATGCGCGCGTGCGCATCGACACCCCGCGCGAGGCCGACTATTTCCGCCACGGCGGCATCCTCCAGTACGTCCTGCGCCAGCTGCTCGCTCGATGAGCCCGGCCGCCAGGAAACCACGCGGGCGCGCTGCCGCCGCGCCCCGGGCGCGCGCCGCCGAGCCCCCACCCAAGCTGCTGCTCGACCTGCTCGGCGCACGCGGGCCTTCCGGCTACGAGAGCGCCCCGGCCGGCGTTTGGCGCGAGGCCGCCGCCGCGTTCGCCGAGGTCCGCAGCGACCCCGTCGGCACGCCGCTCGCGCTGGTGGCGCCCAAACACGGCTTCGAGGCGCAGGCGCGGCGCCTGCTGGTGGTGGGCCATATCGACGAGATCGGGTTGATCGTCACCCACATCGACGACGACGGCTACCTCTGGTTCCGGGAAGTGGGCGGCTGGGACGCCCAGATCCTCGTCGGTCAGCGCGTCGTGCTCGACACCCGTGAGGGGCCCGTCAGGGGCGTGGTTGGCCGCAAGCCGATCCACCTGCTGCGCGAGGACGACCGCAAGAAGGTCGCCGAGATTCGCGAGATGCACATCGACGTGGGAGCCCGCGACGGCAAGCAGGCCAGGGCGCTGGTGCGGATCGGCGACGTGGCCGTGATCGACGCGGAGCCGTTGCAGCTCCCCAACGGGCGGCTCTGCTCGCGCGCGCTCGACAACCGTCTCGGCTCTTTCGTCGCGCTGGAGGCCGCGCGCATCGTCGCCGAGGCGGGCGGTGGCGAGTGGGAGCTCGCGGCCGTCGCGGCCGTCCAGGAGGAGACGACCTTCGGAGGCTCACGCACGAGCGCCTTCTCGCTGCGGCCCGACGCGGCGATCGTGGTGGACGTCACGCACGCCACCGACGCCCCCGGCGTCGAGGTCAAGGACGCGGGCAAGCACGAGCTCGGCTCGGGACCGGTGATCAGCCGCGGCTCGACGCTCAACGAGGCCCTCTTCGAGCTGCTCCACGAGACCGCCGAGGCGCAGGGCATCCCGTTCACCGTGGAGGCCACCGCGCGCGCCACCGGAACCGACGCTGACGCCGTGCACATCAGCCGCGGCGGCGTCCCCACCGGGCTCGTCTCGATCCCCATCCGCTACATGCACTCGCCCGTGGAGCTGGTGCAGCTCGCCGATGTCGACGCCGCAGCGCGCCTGATCGCCGCGCTCGCCCTGCGGCTCGACGGCGCGAGCAGCTTCACCAGCTGATCGCCGCGCTCGCCCCCCCGCGCCGGACGTGCGGCGCGCGGGCTGCTCAGCTCGCGGCTGCGGTCAGCTCGGTGGTCGGGTTGATCTTGTAGGTCTCACCGGGGGCGCCGCCGATCACCAGCATGCGCAGGCCCTGCGGTCCGGCGTTGACCTTGCGCTTGGCCTCGGGCCCCACCCGCACGAGCGTGTCGGGGTCGAGCTCGACGCGCTCGCCTTCCACGTCCATCCACCCGGATCCGCCGATCGCCACGTAGACCTCCTCCTGGCCGGAGTCCGCGTGGTCGTGTTCGGGGTAGTCCGAGTAGTCCGGGGGCAGCTGGATCACCTGGAAGCCGAACGCCGTCACCCCCAGCTCGGCACGGGCCTTGACGAACCCGCCGCCGAAGCCGGCCTCCATCTCGTCTATGCGCTTCGCCGTGTAGTCAGCCATGCGCGGACACTAACCGATCGCGACCGGGAGCACGATCGCGAGCTGGCGCGACTGCGCGAGCACCGTGCCGTCCGCTGCCCAAATCACGCCGTCCTCCTCGAAGAAGCCCTCGTGGATCACGCGCGTGGACATGTGCGCCAGGCACAGCTCGTCGCGGTGGCGATCGGCTGCGCGCGCGAGCGGCGCGCGGAAGTGGACGGTCAGGTCCACGGTCGGCACCACCACAGGCTCGGTCAGGCGCGCGAACAGCGCGGGCATCAGCGCGTCGCTGAAGAACGCGAGCGACAGCGCGTCGATCGGGCGCGGTGGCACGAGGCCGATCCAGGCGGCGATGTCCATCGGCTGCCCGGAGCCGCTGAAGGGCACGCCTCCGGTGCGCGGCTGCACCACCAGGTGACGCGTGAACGGGGGCCCGCCAAGCGCGAGCATCGTGCCCGCCTCGCGGGACGGATCGGCGGGCGCGACCGCAGGCGGCGCGAGGTCCGCGATCTCGGGTGCGCTCCAAAGCACCGAGAAGGCCGCCAGCGCGAGCGCGATCAGGCGTCCGTCCTGCTCCATGCGCGCCGAGAGCGTGCTCAGCGAGCGGCCCGTGCGCTCGAGCACCGTGCCGATGCTCACAGCTCCCGGCCGCGGCGCGCGCGCGAAGTGGATCGTCAGCGAGCGCGGTGCGCGGTCCGGCTCGGCGACGGTCTCCGTCAGTGCCCGCAGCAGCATCGCCGCGATGTAGCCGCCATGCGGGCCACGGCCGGCGCGCCAGTCGGGCGAGACCTCCGCGCCGAACTCGCGCTCGGTCGCCGAGCTCCGCCGCAGCCATACCGCGGTGTCGCCGTCGAACGCCCCCGCGGGCGAGGGCACCTCCTCAGCCACGCACCAGGCGCTTGTAGGTGATGCGGTGGGGACGATCGGCGGCCGCGCCCAGGATCGAGCGGCGGTGCTCCTCATAAGCCTCGAAGTTGCCCTCGAACCAGCTCACCTGGGAGTCACCCTCGAAGGCCAGCACGTGCGTGGCCACGCGGTCCAGGAACCAGCGGTCGTGGGAGATCACCATCGCACACCCGGGGAAGCTCAGGAGCGCGTTCTCGAGCGCCCGCAGCGTGTCCACGTCGAGGTCGTTGGTGGGCTCGTCGAGCAGCAGCAGGTTGCCGCCGCTGCGCAGCAGCTTGGCGAGGTGCACGCGGTTGCGCTCGCCGCCGGAGAGCTTGCCGATCCGCGCCTGCTGGTCGGATCCCCTGAAGTTGAAGCCGGCGGTGTACTGGCGGGAGTTCACCTCGCGGTCGCCCACCTTCAGCTGGTCGAGGCCGCCCGAGATCTCCTCCCACACGGTCCTCTCGGGGTCCAGCGCGTCGCGTGACTGGTCCACATAGGCGAGCTTGACGGTGTCGCCCAGCTCGAGCTTGCCGGCGTCGGGCGATTCCTCGCCTGTGATCATCCTGAACAGCGTCGTCTTGCCCGCGCCGTTGGCGCCGATCACGCCGACGATCCCGGCGCGGGGCAGGTCGAACGACAGCGACTCGATCAGCAGGCGGTCGCCGAAGCCCTTCTGCAGATCGGTTGCCGTCAGCACCTGATCGCCGAGCCTGGGCCCCGGCGGGATGTGGATCTGCACCTCGTCGAGCTTCACGTTGCGCTCCTCGGCCACGAGCTCGTCGTAGCGCGTGAGGCGCGCCTTGGACTTGGTGCGCCTGCCCTTTGGGTTCGTGCGCACCCACTCGAGCTCCGCCGCGATCGTGCGCTGGCGCGCCTTTTCCGAGCGATCTTCCTGGGCGAGGCGCTCCTGCTTCTGCTCCAGCCAGCTGGAGTAGTTGCCCTGGTAGGGGATGCCGCGGCCGCGGTCGAGCTCGAGGATCCAGCCGGCCACGTTGTCCAGGAAGTAGCGGTCGTGCGTGACCGCCACCACCGTCCCGCGGTACTCGGCCAGATGCTGCTCCAACCAGGCGACCGACTCGGCGTCGAGGTGGTTGGTGGGCTCGTCCAGCAGCAGCAGGTCCGGCGCGCGCAGCAGCAGTCGGCACAGCGCCACGCGCCTTCGCTCACCGCCGGAGAGCGTGCTCACCTCCGCATCGGGTGGGGGCAGGCGCAGTGCGTCCATCGCATATTCCAGCTGCGTGTCGAGGTTCCAGGCGTCCGCGGCGTCGATCTTGGACTGGATCTCCCCGAACTCCTCGGCGGTGTCCTCGGAGTAGTTGGACGCGAGCTCGTTGAAGCGGTCGAGCAGCGCCTTGGTCTCCGCGACGCCCTCCTCGACGTTTCCCCTGACGTCCTTGCTCTCGTCCAGCGAGGGCTCCTGCTCGAGCATCCCCACGCTCGCCCCGGGCGCGAGTGCAGCCTCGCCGCGGAACTCCTGGTCGACCCCGGCCATGATCCGCAAGAGCGTCGACTTGCCCGCGCCGTTGTAGCCGAGCACGCCGATCTTCGCGCCGGGGAGGAACGCGAGCGTGATGTTGTCCAGCACCGTCTTGTCCGGCGGGTGGACCTTGGACAGGCGGTGCATCGTAAAGACGTATTGGGAGGACATTCGCACGCAGCATAGGACCTCCGAATCGTCGCTAACGTTGTCGGGTCATGCCCACGACCGTGCTGGACATCGAGCAGCACCTGCTCCTGCTGGAGCTCGAGGCTCCGTTCACCAAGCGCGATGTCCAGCTCGCCCGGCGCAAGATGGCCAAGCGCTGGCATCCGGACGTTGCGCCCCAGGGTCGGCAGTTCGACCACGAGCGCCACCTCAAGGCGATCAACGAGGCCGCCGACCAGCTCGAGCGCCTCGCCGAGGGCTCGCGCGGCGGACGCGTGTCGCGCAACGCCGTCAAGGTCAGCGCCGCGGCCGCGCGGCGCGAGCGCGAAGAGGCGGGCCGGCGTGCCTACGAGGCCGAGCAGCGCGCGCGGGCGCACGCGCAGGAGCGCGCCAAGCACGACCCGTTCGGCAGCAGGGTGCCCGACCACTCGGTCGTGCACCGCTACGCGCGCTGCCAGTCCTATCCGGAGTGGGGCGTGGGCACGGTGACCGGCATCTACTTCTCCTCGGACTCCAACGGCGATGCAGAGGTGCAGCAGTGGGCGCGGGTGAAGTTCAGCCACGGCGTGCGCACCGTGCCCGCCGGCAGCATGCGCTTCGTCGACTTCTCCAAGCCCGACCCCGCGGAGGAGCGCGTCGAGCGCTTCATGCTCGCCGCCCAGCGCGCGATGGCCGAGGGCGAATACCTGCTCGCCGCCCAGCGGCTGATCTACGCCCGCGACGCCGAGCCGCGCAACGTGGCCGTGCTCAGGCTGATGACGCTCGCCTTCTGGAACGCGGGCAAGCTGGAGGAGGCCGCGCGCGCCGTGCGCGACTGGGCGCGCGTCGACGGCCGGCGGCCGGCCCCGCACAGGTTCGCGGCCAGGATCTACGAAGACATGGGCGCCGTCGACCTGGCCGAGGAGGCCGCCCGGCGCGCGGCCGAGCGCGGGCCCTCCGATGCGGGCGCCTGGGAGCGCCTCGGCCGGCTGCGGCTGCGCCTGCTCGACCGCGAGGGAGCGCTGGACGCGCTGCGTCGGGCCTCGGCGCTCGGCGCGGGCGCCGAGGTGCGCGATCTGATCGTGGCGGCGCTCGCGATCGAGCCGACCGCCGCAACCGCCGAGTGACGCCGGCGCCACGGTGGCGCTCGCGCTCGCGGCCGCCTAGAGGATGTTGACCGCGCGCGAGACGATCAGGCCGATCGTGACCAGCGAGACGAGCGACTGGATGCCCATGATGCTCTTGGCCGTGGGCGTGAGGGGCATCGTGTCCGTCGGCGAGAACGCGGTGGCGTTGGTGAGCGACACGTAGAGGTAGTCGATGAAATGGGGGCGCCAGTGCAGCGGCTCGATGCGGTCGTCGGTCATCTGCGGAAACAGGAAGTCCGGGGATGCGTCGTCGCCCGCCGCGCGCTGTCCGGGGCCGCCGCGGTCGATCTCCCAGTACCACAGAGCGAAGATCATGAAGTTCGTCAGCCAGATCAGCATGCCCGAGACGATCAGCTGGTGGCCGTTTGAGACTTCGTGGTGGAGCAGATGTTTGCTGAGCGCGATCAGCGAGTAGATGTTGGCCGCGCTGACGATCGCGATCATCACCACGGCCACCCGCTTGCGGCGCGGGTGCTCGTACTCGATCTCGCGCGGCGAGGCCGCTATCAGGCCGACCACGAGCATTGCCTCCAGCACCGGCAGCAGCCAGCTCGGCCCCGCCTTCAGGCGCTGGGGAAGCACCAGCTGCAGCGCGATCGCCACGATCACCGTGGCCTGTGCCGGCCACACCGGTTCGGGCGCGCCCGGAGGGGGATAGGGGCGACCAGGCTGGACTGACGGGGCGGGCGGCGACGCTGCCACGTGGGACAGCCTAGGCGGGCCGTCGGAGGTGACCGTGAGGCAGCGCGGCCCGGTGGGGGGCTCGCCGCGCTAGCGTTAACCGCAGTGGGCATCGAGAACCCCGTACACCTGCTGTTCATCGCCGTGGTCGCACTCGTGGTGCTCGGGCCCAAGCGCCTGCCAGAACTCGCGCGCGCGCTCGGAAAAGGGGTGCGCGAGTTCCGCGAGGCGATCAGCACGGGCGGCAGCGACCCCGCCCCGGCCGCGCCGCCGGCGCAGGAGAAGGACCCCGCTGAGGGGTAGCCGGACGGGCGTTCCGGCGCGGGCACCGTGGGGGGCGTGAGATCCGCCCGGCCCGCTAGGGTCGCGCGGTGCGCCTGATCGTCGCTCGCTGCCAGGTCTCCTACGTCGGCCGCCTGAGCACCGTGCTGCCCGAGGCGGTGCGGCTGCTGATGATCAAGGCCGACGGCACCTTCATGGTGTGGGCCGACGGCGGCGGCTCGGTCAAGCCGCTGAACTGGATGGCGCCGCCGACTACGATCGAGTTCGAGCACGCCCGCGACGGCGCGCTGCGCAGCGTGCTCGTGCGCAAGGCGCGCCAGGAGGACCGTCTGGAGATCGCCGTCTCGACGGTCCTCTCAGACGTCGAGCACGAGCTCGACACGCTCGTGCTGTTGGAGAAGGACGGGCCCGAGCGCGAGCTGCAGGAGCTGCTCGCACAGGCGCCGCAATGGTGCGGCGAGGGGCTGCGGCTGGTCAGGCGCGAGTGGCCCACCGACATCGGTCCGGTTGATCTGATGTGCAGGGACAGCGAGGATCAGTGGATCGCGGTGGAGATCAAGCGGATCGCCACGATCGAGGCCGTCGAGCAGCTGACGCGCTACCTGCAGCGCATCCGCCTGGACCCCGCGCTCGGCTCCTGCCGCGGGGTGCTCGCCGCCCAGACGATCAAGCCGCAGGCGCGCGTGCTGGCGCAGGCGCGCGGGATCGACTGCGTGGAGGTCGACCTCGAGCTTCTGCGCGGAGAGCGCAAGCCCGACCTGCGTCTGTTCGCCGCCTGACCGCGGGCGCGTCGCGCATATACGCTGCCCGTACCCGATCAAGGAGCAGCCCGATGACCGCTGACCAGGCCACCGCAGTATCGACCGAGCCCGTGCTGACCGAGCGGCGCGGAAACGTGCTGCTGATCACGCTCAACCGACCGGAGGTCCGCAACGCGGTCAACGCCGCGCTCGCGGCCGGAGTGGCCGGCGCGCTGGACGAGCTCGACGGCGAGGACTCGCTGTCGGTCGGGGTGCTCACCGGCGGCGGCGGGTTCTTCTGCGCGGGCATGGACCTCGGCGCGTTCGTCAAGGGCGAGTCGCCGTGGTTCGGCGACCGCGGCTTCGCCGGCATCGCCCAGCGCGCGTCGCGCAAGCCGCTGATCGCCGCGATCGAGGGGTTCGCCGTGGCGGGCGGCATGGAGATCGCGCTGGCCTGCGACCTGATCGTGGCCGCGCGCGGTGCCAAGCTGGGCATCCCCGAGGCCAAGCGCTCGCTCGTCGCCGCCGGTGGCGCGCTGCTGCGGCTGCCGCGCCGCATGCCCTACCACGTGGTCATGGAGCTGGCCCTCACCGGCGACCCGTTCCCGGCCGAGCGCTTTCACGAGCTCGGCCTCGTCAACGTGCTGACCGAGCCCGGCGGAGCGGTGGACGCGGCGATCGAGCTGGCCGCCCGGCTGGCCGCCAACGGCCCGCTCGCGCTCGCGGCCTCCAAGCGCATCCTGCAGGAGCAGTTCGACTGGGCCACCTCGGAGATGTGGGCGCGGCAGGGCGAGATCGCCGGCCCGGTGATGGCCTCCGAGGACGCCAGGGAGGGTGCGAGCGCGTTCAAGGAGAAGCGCGACCCCGTCTGGAGGGGGCGCTAGCTAAGCGTTGATCGGGGGAGTCGCGACGCCTCGCGTGGGCGACTCCTCAGACCAGCGCATCGGTTTGCTGGTCAGCGTGGTGGGTCTCCCGGGCGGTGGTGCTCGCGCGCCGAGCCCTTCGCGCGCTGTCGGCCGCCCGCTAGCGCGCGCGGTGCCTACGCCGGCGCTGGGCCAGGATCAGCTTGAACCTGCGCCAAAGAGCGCCCATCAGCGCTCGCCCGGCGTCTTGCGGGGGTACTGCGAGATCGGTTGGCGCAGGTCGATGGCGGTCGTGACGATGCGGTTCTGTTCGTCGATGTGCGCCGCCGGGTAGCCCTCGCCCGGGCTCGCGCGCTCGGGCCGGCCGATGTAGCCGAAGTGCATCTGCTGGGGCATGATCTGCATCAGCCGCGGGAACATGTGGGCGCGTGCGCCCATGTTGCGCGGCTCCTCCTGAACCCACAGGACCTCACGCAGGTTCGGGTAGCGGGCGATCAGCTCGAGGATCTGCGCTTCGGGGAACGGGTAGAGCAGCTCCACGCGCGCGACCGCAAGCCCCATGTGCGTCTCGCGCTCGGGATGACCGACGAGGTCGTAGTAGATCTTGCCGGTGCAGAGCACCAGCCGCGTGACCTGGTCGTCCTGCACGCCCGGCTCGGCCAGCACGGGCTGGAAGCGGGTGTTCTCGGCCATGTCCGCGACCGAGCTCGCCGCCTGGGGCAGGCGCAGCAGCGACTTGGGGGTCATCACCACGAGCGGCCGCTGCTTGGCGATGCGCGCCTGGCGGCGCAGCAGGTGGAAGTACTGGCCCGGCGTCGTCGGGCTGGCCACGCGGAGGTTGCCCTCGGCGGCGGCGCGCAGGAAGCGCTCCAGGCGCGCGGAGGAGTGCTCGGGACCTGACCCCTCGTAGCCGTGGGGCAGCAGCAGGGTCAGACGCGAGGTCTGGCCCCACTTGGCCAGGCCCGAGGTGATGAACTGATCGATGATCACCTGGGCGGAGTTGACGAAGTCGCCGAACTGCGCCTCCCACAGCACGAGCGTCTCGGGCGCCTCCTGGCTGTAGCCGTACTCGAAGCCGAGGCACGCGAGCTCCGACAGCGGGCTGTTGTGCAGCTCCATCGGCGCGAGCGCATCCGGCAGGTTCTGGATCGGGCACACGGTCTGCCCGGTCTTCGAGTCGTGCAGCACCATGTGGCGCTGGCTGAAGGTGCCGCGCTCGGTGTCCTGACCGGTGAGCCGCAGCGGCGTGCCCTCGGTGAGCAGCGAGGCGAACGCGAGCGCCTCGGCGTGCGCCCAGTCGATGCCGGGCTCCGAGCCCGGCGGAGCCAACAGCGCCTCGCGCCTGCGCTCGAGCTGTTTGACGAGCTTGGGGTGCACGGTGAAGCCGTCCGGCGTCCGCAGCAGCGCCGTGCCCAGCTCGCGCAGGCGCGCCGCGGGCACCGCGGTGTCCACGTCGGGGCTCGGAGAGCGGTCGAGCTGGTACTCGCCGGTGCTGTGGCCGGCGTCATGCTCGGCGGCGGCCGCGATCTTCGCCTTCAGTCGCTGGTGCAGCAGCGTGAGGTTGTCCCACACCGCCTGGGCCTGGCGCTCGACCTCCTCCTTGGAGACCACGCCCTCGGCCACCAGGCGGTCCGCCCACAACTCCGACACGCGCTTCTTGCTCTTGATCTTCGCGTACATCTCCGGCTGCGTGTAGGCCGGCTCGTCGGACTCGTTGTGCCCGAAGCGCCGGTAGCCGATCAGGTCGATCAGCACGTCGTGGCCGAACTCCTCACGGAAGGCGAAGGCCAGGCGCACCGCGCTCATACAGGCGGGCACGTCGTCGGCGTTGACGTGGATGATCGGCACGTCGAAGCCCTTGGCCAGGTCCGAGGCCCAGCGCGTCGAGCGGGCATCGTCGGGGTCGGTGGTGAAGCCCACCTGGTTGTTCATGATCAGGTGGATCGTGCCCCCCACCTTGTAGCCGTCGAGCGCCTGCAGGTTGAGCGTCTCGGAGACCACGCCCTGGGCGGGGAAGGACGCGTCCCCGTGGATCACGATCGGCACCGCCGCGGTGGTGTCCTGGTGGGCGTGCGGTCCCTCGCGCGAGGTCTGCGCGGCGCGCGTAGCGCCCTCCACGACGGGCGAAACGTACTCGAGGTGGCTCGGGTTGGACTCCAGGTTGACCTGGATCGTGCCGCCCTTGGGCAGCTCGTAGCTGCCCGAGGTGCCGTGGTGGTACTTCACGTCGCCGGTGCCGCCCTGGGGGATCGTGGTCACGGCCTCCAGCGTGGAGGCGCCCTCGAACTCGGCGAAGATCGTGTCGTAGGCGCGCCCGAGGTTGTGGGCGAGCACGTTCAGCCGACCGCGGTGGGCCATCCCCACGACGACCTCCTGTCCGCCCCGTGCGGCCGAGAGCTGGATCAGCTCGTCGAGCATCGGCACGGTCATGTCCAGGCCCTCGATCGAGAACTGGTGCTGTCCGAGGTATGCCTTGTGCATGAACCGCTCGAGCGCGTCCACCTCCACCAGGCGCTTGAACAGCGTGCGCCGTTCGTCGTTGGTGAGCGCCTGGCGGAACGCCCCGGACTCGATGTGCTCCCGCAGCCACACGCGCTGTCGGTGGGAGGCGATGTGCTCGATCTCGTAGGCGATCGTGCCGCAGTAGGTCTCGAGCAGGTGCGGCAGCGCGTCGGCGAGCGTGGCGCCCGAGACGTACATCTGGAAGATGTCCGCCGGCAGCTTGGCGAGGACCTCGGAGGTGAGCCCGAGCGCCTGCGGGTCGAGCCCCGGGTCGCCCTCCGGTTCGGAGCCGAGCGGGTCCAGGTAGGCGGCCAGGTGGCCGTGGCTGCGCACGCGGCTGACGAACGTGCTGGCCGCCTGCACCGCGCGCAGCATCTCCTCGCTCGCAGAGACGGGCGCGGGCGTCGCGGGTGCGGCCACGCGCGCTGGCGCCGGCGCGGACGCGGGTGGGGCGGGCGCCGGGCCGAGCTCGACGCCGAGGTCCGCGAACACGCCCTCGTAGAAGCCGTGCTCGCCCTGGAGGTAGGACTCGACCAGCGCCAGGAAGCGTCCCGACTCCGCGCCCTGGATGATGCGGTGGTCGTAGGTGGAGGTCATCGTCATGACCTTCTCCGCGCCGAGCGCCGCGCCCACGTCGCCCAGCCCGACCGGGTAGGCGATCGAGCCAGTCGCCACGATCGTGCCCTGGCCGCTCATCAGGCGCGGAACCGAGGCGACCGTGCCGAGGCCTCCGGGGTTGGTCAGCGAGATGTTCGCTCCGACCAGGTCGTCGGCGGTCAGCGTGTTCGTGCGCGCCTTCTCCACGAGCGTGTCGTAGGCGGCGAGAAAGCGGTCGAAGGGCAGGGAGCCGGCGTCACGGATAACCGGGACCATCAGCGTTCGCGAGCCGTCCTTCTTCTCGACGTCCACCGCCAGCCCGAGGTTGACCCCACCGTCGTCGACCCGATGGGGCTTGCCGTCGATCTCCGCGAAGTGGTGGCTCATCACCGGCATGTCGCTCCCGGCGCGCGCGATCGCGAAGGCGATCAGGTGCGTGAACGAAACCCGCAGGCCGGCGGCCTTCAGCTCGCGGCGGCGCGCATCGAGGAGCGTCACGGTGAGCGTCCTGAAGCTGGTGGCCGTGGGTATCGAGCGGGACTCCTCCATGTAGCGCGCGAGCGCCGCCGCGCCTCCCCGCAGCGGCTGCGCTCCAGCGGCGGCCGCCCTGCCGTTGGGGGCGGTGGCGTCGGTGTCCGCGCGCGCGCCGGCGTCGGCGGCTGAGAGCACGTCCGACTTGGTGATTCGGCCGGCCGGCCCGCTGCCGGGCACCTCCGCGAGGTCCACGCCCTCGACGGCCGCAGCACGGGCGGCCACCGGCGAGACCTTCTTGCCCTCGGGCGCGACGGCTCCCGCCCGCAGCGCGCCGTTGCCCTGCTCGCCGTCCTGTGTGGGCGCCGCGGGCGCCTGCGCGCCGGGCACCGAGACGCTCAGCGAGATACGTGCGATCACCTGGCCGACCCCGACCGTCTCGCCCTCCGCGGCGAGGATCTCGCTGACCACGCCGCTCGCCGGAGAGGGCAGCTCGAGGTCGACCTTGTCGGTGGAGATCTCGACGATCGTCTCGTCGGTCTTGATCGGGTCTCCCACGGCGACCCGCCATTCGAGGATCGTCCCCTCGCTGACGGACTCTCCTGCCGCAGGGGTCACCACGTCGACGGTCTGCGCCGTGCCGTCCTGCGCCGGTGGCGCTGCGCCGTCCGAGCCGGGAGCAGCCGCCTCGCCCGAGGAGCTGTGGCCGTCGGCGCTCGTGTCCGCGGCGGGCTCCTCGGCCGGCCCTGCGGCCGTCCCGCTGGCCGCCGGCGCGCTGCCGAGGGCTATGCGCGCGATCACCTGGCCGACGGTGACGGTCGCGCCCTCCTCGACCAGGATCTCGCTCACGGTCCCGGTCGCGGGCGCGGGCAGCTCCACGTCGACCTTGTCGGTTGAGATCTCGACGATCGTCTCGTCGACCTTGATGGCCTCGCCGACCTTCACTCGCCATTCGAGGATCGTTCCCTCGGTGACCGACTCTCCCGCGGCAGGGGTTATGACGTCGATCGTCTGCACTGCCGTGGTGCCAGTTGCCATCGACTTCTCACTCTAGCGCGAGTCTCGACTGCCGGTCGCCGGATCGGGCGGTGTCTGCGGCGGGACGTTCAGCGGTTCGTTCGGGCTCTGCCCACGGGCGAACTCGTAGCTGCCGAAGAAGGGCGCGATGCCGCCCAGAACGGCCACCGCCACGGCGAGCCGGAGCGTCACCACGCGCAGCCGCGCAGCGGTGATGCAGGCGAGTGACATGAAGATCCACATGATCCCATGGGTCAGCCCGAGCACGAACGTGAGCGGCTCGGGTTTGCCCGCCACGAACGCGCTCACGAGCAGCGACGTGTACACGCAGGAGTGAGCGAAGGACGTCCACTTCAGACGGGTGAACGTGAGCGGCCCCACCCCCGCTCGCATCGGGGTGCTCACGGGGACAGCCAGCGCGCCATCCGCGGCAGCGCCTCCCCGGCCTCGGGGGGCCACTGCTCGATCTCGCGCGGCCACCACGCGTACGCGTCGTGCTCGAGGTCGGGTCGAACCTGCTCGTCAGCTCCCTCGGCCAGCCAGGCCTGCCCGACGAACATCACGAGCCCGTGGGGCAGCTTGAGCAGCGCCTCGCCGCGCACCCGCTCGGGCGAGACCGACCACTCCTCCTGGAGCTCGCGGACGAGCGTGTGCGCCGGGTTCTCGCCGGCGTCCACCGCTCCGCCGGCCCCCAGCGCCCAGCGTCCCGCCCACGAGGAGACCCACGGCGCGCGCCTGCCGGCCAGCCAGCGGCCGTCCGCCGAGCGGGTCACGCACAGGGCCGCCACGCTCATGCAGGCATCGTCGGGGACCAGGCGCAGGGCCCAGCGAACGGGCTGCAGCTCGAACGTGATGCCGCCCTCCTGCTCGCGGTAGTCCACCAGCCGCGCTGCCAGGCCGTCGTGGCTCGGGGAGCCCCGCTGCTGGAGCGCGTCGATCGCCGCATCGGCGGCCTGCGTGTACTCGGGGGAGGGCTCGAAGTGGTCCTCGTGCCAGCGCGCGGTCACGTGTTGCAGCTCCCACGGCCCGCGGGCGAGTATCTCCGGTGCGTGGCTGGTGGGCTCTGGCTGCGCGGACACTGCAGCCGAAGGCTAGTGAATGCGCGGGCGCGCGGGCTATGCCTGCGGCCACATCGGCTGACATAGACTCGCCCGCGTGAGCGTCCGCCGGCGAAAGCACTGGGGTTGGGGTTTCGAGGACCAGCAGCCCACGCTCGAGCAGCTGCGCGCCTCGGCGCCCGCCCTCTCGGCCCAGCTTGGGATCGCGATCGAGGACGTGCAGGAGCCGGTGGCGCTCGCGAGCGTGCAGCTGCCCGCCCCGCGCGTCGGCGTGCCGGCGTCGCTGGCGCAGATCAGCCACACCGATCCGCATGCGCGTGCCTCGCACGCGCTGGGCAAGTCCTACATGGACGTGGTGCGCGGCTTCCGCGGCGTCTTCGAGCACGCGCCCGACTTCGTGGTCCGCCCGCGGCACGAGGCGGAGGTCGAGGCCGTCCTGGAGTGGTGCTCGGGCGCACGCGTGGCCGCGATCCCCTACGGCGGCGGCACCTCGGTCGTGGGCGGCGTGAGCCCGGACGTGGGAGGCGCCTACAACGGAGCGATCTCGATCGACATGGGCGCGCTTGACCAGGTACTCGAGGTCGACGAGGTATCGCGCGCCGCGTGCATCCAGGCGGGTGCGCTCGGACCCGCGCTCGAGGACCAGCTTCGCGAGCACGCGCTCACGCTGCGCCACTTCCCGCAGTCCTTCGAGTACTCCACGCTCGGGGGTTGGATAGCCACGCGGGCGGGCGGCCACTTCGCGACGCTGTGGACGCACATGGAGGACTTCCTGGAGTCGGTGCGGGCGATCACCCCGATGGGGATGTGGGAGTCGCGCCGCCTGCCGGGCTCGGGCGCGGGCGTGAGCCCCGACCGCATGCTCGCCGGCTCGGAGGGGACGCTCGGCGTGATCACGCAGGCGTGGGTGCGCGTGCAGCCGCGCCCCGCGCACCGCAGCTCGGCAGGGGTGCGATTCGGTGACTTCCTGCAGGGAGCGGAGTGCGTGCGCGCGATCGCGCAGTCCGGGCTGCACCCGTCCAACTGCCGCCTTCTGGATGCGGGCGAGGCGCGGTTGACGATGGCGGGCGACGGCTCGCACGCGCTGCTCGTGCTCGGCTTCGAGTCCGCCGACCATCCCGTCCAGGAGTCGATGGCGAGGGCGCTGGAGCTGTGTGCGGAGCACGGCGGTTCGGTGTCCGAGCCGGCGGCCGGCGGCGGCGAGGACGCGGTCGGCTCCTGGCGCAGCGCGTTCCTCGGGGCGCCCTACGTGCGCGACTCGTTCGTCGCGATGGGCGTGCTCGCGGAGACCTTCGAGACGGCGATCACCTGGGAGCGCTTCGCCTCCTTCCACGTCGAGGTGACCGCCGCAGCCGAGCAGGCGGTTCGCGAGGCGTGCGGGCAAGGCAGCGTGTTCTGCCGCTTCACGCACGTCTACCCGGACGGGCCGGCGCCGTACTTCACCGTGATCGCGCCCGCGCGCCGCGGCGGCGAGATCGAGCAGTGGGCCGCCATCAAGGCCGCCGCCTCCGAGGCGATCATTGCCGCCGGCGGCACGATCACCCACCATCACGCGGTGGGACGCGATCACCGGCCCTACTACGACAGGCAGCGGCCCGAGCCGTTCGCCGCCGCGCTGGCGGGCGCCAAGTCGGCGGTGGACCCGCAGGGCATCATGAACCCGGGCGTGCTGATCGATCCGCGGCCATGAGGATCGCCGTCCTCGGCCCCGGCGGCGTGGGCGGCCTGCTCGCCGGCGTGCTCGATCGCGCAGGGAGCGAGGTGCTCGTGGTGGCGCGCGAGTCCACGGTCGCGGTGATCGCCGAGCACGGCCTGCGCGTTCGCAGCGTGACGTTCGGCGAGTTCGTTGCGCGCCCGCGCGCGATGGCGACGCTGCGCGAGCCGGTTGACGCCCTGATCGTGGCCACCAAGGCCGACGGCCTCGCGCCGGCGCTTGAGCGGATCGGCGCCGATCCGGGGGTGGTGCTGCCGCTACTGAACGGCCTCGACCACATCGAGCAGCTGCGTGAGCACTTCGCGCCTGCGTCGGTGCTCGCGGGCTCGATCCGCGTGGAGGCCGACCGTCCCGAGCCCGGCGTGATCGTGCACACGAGCCCGTTCCTGCTGGTGTGCATGGCCAGCGCCCACCAGCAGGCGCACCCGGCGATGCGCGCGCTCGAGCAGGCGCTCTCGCAGGCGGAGGTTCCCGTGCGGGTGCTCGACTCCGAGGCCCAGGTCATGTGGTCGAAGCTCGTGCGCCTCAACGCGCTGGCCTGCACGACCAGCGCCCACGACAAGCTGCTCGGCGAAATCCGCTCGACGCCCGCGTTGCGCGCCGAGCTCGTGGGGGCGATCGAGGAGGCCTGCGCCGTGGGCCTGGCGGAGGGCGCCGAGGACGTCGACGCCGTGACCGCGATCGCCGAGCTCGAGCGGGCGCACGCGACGCTCGGCAGCTCGATGCAGCGGGACATCGCCGCGGGCCGCGCCCCCGAGCTGGACGCGATCCCCGGCTCGGTGCTGCGGGCGGCCGCGCGCCACGATCTGCGCTGCCCGACGATCGAGCGGCTGGTCGCGACGATCGCCCAGCGCGCCGGCGTGCCCGCGCCGACGCTCGGCGTCTGAGCGACGCAGCGGGGCCGCGATCGAGCCGCGGCGCGCGCGGCTAGCCCTCGGGGTAGGGGCGGCCCACGGCCGGGGCGCTCGCGGGCAGCGCCTGCCTGGCGATCGCCTCGACCGCCTGCTCCTCTGCCTCGGAAAGGCCCTCGTCGTGCTCGCCGTCGCAGAGCACGCGGAAGTTGCCGGTCACGCCGCTGTCGGCGTGGATGGTGATGCCCGGCAGCACCTCCTCGCCCTCGTCGAAGCCGAGACGCTCCATGTCGAAGTGCGCGAGGCCGATCCCGTAGGCGGTGTGGCTCGGGTTCTCGCGGTCATGCGCGGCCACCGCCTGGGCGAAGCGCTCGAGGTTCTTGGCGATCTTGCCGGTATCGGCCATCCTCGCGGTCAGCCTACCGGGAGCGCAGTAGATTGGATGCGATGACCGGCTCCACATCAGCGAGGGCGTCCGCAGCCGGCGCCACACCCGCCCTCGCTGGCCCTTCCGACGGCGCGCGTCCGCACGGCGCCCGCGAGGAGGTGATCCGGACGGTCGGGCTGACGAAGGTCTACGCGGGCACGGACTTCGCCGCGGTGGACGAACTCGATCTAAACGTCTACGCGGGCGAGATCTTCGGGCTGCTCGGGCCCAACGGGGCGGGGAAGACGACGACCGCGGGGATGCTCACCACGCGCGTGATCCCTACCGCCGGCTCGGCCTACGTCGGTGGCATCGACGTGATCGCCCATCCGGCGCTGGCCAAGCAGCTGATCGGGATCGTCTCCCAGCAGAACACGCTCGACCGGCAGCTCACGGTGTGGGAGAACCTGTACTTCCACGGGCGACTGTTCGGCATCCCGGCCGCCGAGTCGCGCCGCGTAGCCGACGATCTGCTCCAGAGGCTGCACCTGTCCAAATGGGCGAACGCCTCTGTGTACGCGCTCTCGGGCGGGATGGCGCAGCGGCTGATGATGGCGCGCGCGATCTTCCACCGCCCGGCCGTGCTGTTCCTGGACGAGCCCACGGCGGGCCTGGATCCGCAGAGCCGCCTGGCGCTGTGGGAGATCCTCGGCGATCTCAACCACGACGGCCAGACGATCCTGCTGACCACGCACTACATGGAGGAGGCGGACGAGCTCTGCGACCGACTGGCGATCATGGATCACGGCAGGATCCTCGCGCTCGACACTCCTGCCGAGCTCAAGCGCTCGGTCGGCGCCGACACGATCGTGACCGTCAAGGCGGCTGGCTCGATGCAGGAGCTCGCCGAGCGGCTGACCGCCGCGATCGCCGAGGTGACCCGCACGCGCGTGATCGACGGTGGCGTGGAGGTGCACGTCAGGCAAGCTGCGCGGCTCGTGCCGCGCATCGTGACCGCCGCGGAGGCCGCGGGCTTCGACCTCGCCGACCTGTCGGTGTCCGAGCCCAGCCTCGAGACCGTCTTCATCAGCCTCACCGGCAAAGAGCTGCGGGACTGATGGCCGCCTCTGCGCAGAGCGCTCCCGCCCGGCGCCGGCAGATCGCGATCGAACCGACGCGCTCGACGCTCGCGGCGAGCCGCGCCGCGCTGCGGGCCCTGTTCCTGCGCGACCTGGTCGTGCTGCGCAAGAACTTCGGCGAGTTCGTGATCCGCACCCTCGTGCAGCCGTTCCTGCTGGTGTTCGTCTTCCTCTACGTGTTTCCCACGATCGGCCAGGGCGTCGGCGGGGGTGCGGGGAAGGCCGCCGAGTCTCACTTCGCGACGGTGCTGGTCGCGGGCGTCGTGGGCATCTCGATCATGTTCCAGGGCATCCAGGCGGTGGCGATGGTGCTCGCCCAGGAGTTCGGCTACACGCGGGAGATCGAGGACCGCGTGCAGGCGCCTTGCCCGATCTGGCTGGTCGCCGTCGCCAAGGTGCTCTCCGGTGCCACGCAGGGTCTGATCGCAGCGCTGATCGTGTTCCCGATCGCCGACGTCGTGCACGCCAACGGCGTGGAAGCCCACCTCACGGTTCACTGGCCGGTGCTCGTCACGATCATCCCGCTGGCCTGCCTGACGATGACCTCGCTCGGCCTCGTGCTCGGGACCGTCTTCGAGGCACGCAACCTCGGCCTGATGTTCGGCTTCGTCGTGCTCCCCCTCACGTTTCTCGGCGGCACCTACTACCAGTGGACCAAGCTCTCCCCGGTCCAGGTGGACGGCGTGCACTGGCTGCAGATCCTCGTGCTGGTCAACCCCCTGATCTACATCACCGAGGGCATGCGCGCGGCGCTCACAGGTGTCTCCCACATGCCGCTCTACGTCGTCTACCCCGTGCTGATCGGCTTCTGCGCGGCGTTCCTGACGGTCGGCCTACGGATGTTCCGGCGGCGCGTGCTGTCGTAAGGACACACACGGCGGAGCTACGCAACCAGCTCAATCCGACTCAGCGCACTCGATCATCGGCGGCGCACAACACCAGCTGCTCATGACCCCTGCTCAATTACCTCAATTCGATACCCGTCGGGATCTCTGACGAAGCACAGCCGCGAGCCGCCCTCGCGCACCGAGTAGGGCGGCTTCTCGGGCTCGATGCCCTGCTCGGCCAGGCGGGCCAGCGTCGCGTCGAGGTCCGCGGCGGTGATCGCGATGTGGCCGTAGGCGGTGCCCAGCTCGTAGTGGTCCACGCCGAAGTTGTAGGTGAGCTCCAGGCGGGGCATGTCGCCGTCGCCGGGCTGGTTCATGAACACGTTGATCGCCTCGTCGCGGATCGGCAGGCGGCCGATCTCCTGGAACCCGAGGGCGTTGTAGAAGGCGACCGAACGGTCGATGTCGGTGATGCGGTAGCAGGTGTGGATCAGCGCCATCGGCGGGTGCAGTGTACGCCCCTCCGGCTGGCGGGCGTCGCGAGGGAGCCCGGCGAAGACCCGCTCGTAGGTCTACCGGAGCCGGTATCCTGGCGCGCGGTGGACGAGGACACGAGGGCAAGCGAGTTCGCGCAGTATGTCCTCACCGATCAGCGGCCGCCGCCGCCGCCGACGCGCGGGGGCGCGCTGCTGCGACTGTTCCCGGCGTGGGCGCCCGGTGTCTTCCGCCGCTACTCCACATTGGCGATGCGGCCGCTGGCCGCTCGTCGCTGGGAGCGCCTGGCCGGCTCCGGTCCGCTCCGCCTGCACCTCGGCTGTGGCTGGACCCATCTGGAAGATTGGGTGAACGTGGACCTGTTCGCCACATTGGCGGACATCCCGTGGGACCTGCGCGCCGGCATCCCCTTGCCGGCGGGCTCGGTCGAGGCGATATTTCACGAGCACATGCTCGAGCACCTCAGCCTGCGTGACGGTTTTCTCTTCACGCAGGAGTGCCTGCGCGTGCTCGCGCCCGGGGGAGTGCTGCGCATCGGGGTCCCCGACGCGGGGGCGTGCATCGACTCCTACTCCGGCAAGGCCGCCCCCGACTGGGCGCGGTCGCGGCCCACGGGGATGCTCGCCGTGGAGGCGCTCTTCTACGAGAACGGACATCTCGCGATGTACGACGGCGAGACGCTCGCGCTGATGTGCCGCGCCGCCGGCTTCGCCGATGTGGCGCGCAGGGAGGCCGGTGAGAGCTGGATCGAGCCCTGTCCGGACACGCCCGCCCGAGCGAGCGGCACGCTCTACGTGGACGCGCGCAAGGCGCGTTAGTCTGAGGCCGTGCGGACCTTGATCGTCGGCCACGGTGGGCGCGAGAGCGCGCTGGCCCTGCGCATGGCCGAGCACAGCGAGCTGCACGCGTTCGTCGGTCACGAGAACCCTTCGATCGTCGCCGCCGCGGCCGCGTCGGGCGGCGGTCACGAGCTCGGGGACGTGTGCGATCCCCAGGCGGTGGCGGCCTTTTCGCGCGCGCGGGAGGTGGACGTCGCGATGGTCAGCGCCGATGAGCCGCTCGCGGCTGGCGTGGTGGACGCACTGCTGGCGCAGGGGACGCGCGCCGTCGGGCCCACCCGGGCGGGGGCCGAGATCGAGTGGAACAAGGCCTTCGCGCGGTCGCTGCTGGCAGAGGTCGCGCCCGAGGCCTCGCCGCGGCTGCGCGTCGCGCGCGACGTGCACGAGGTGATCGACGCGATCAGGTCCTTCGGCGCCGCGCCCGTCGTGGTCAAGCCGTCGGGCCTGACGGGAGGCAAGGGCGTGAAGGTGATGGGCCCCCACCTAGCCACCCACGAGGAGGCGCGGGACTACGCGATCGGCCTGCTGCAGCGCGGCCGCGCGCAGGAGACCGTGCTGATCGAGGAGAAGGTCGTGGGCGCAGAGTTCACGATCCAGGCCGTCAGCGATGGCCGCACGGTCGTCTTCCCACCCTCCACCTACGACTACCCCTACCGCTACGACGGCGACGAGGGCCCGGGCACGGGCGGCATGGGCTCGCTGTCGATGCCCGAGGCGACCCTGCCGTTCATGACCGCGGCACACTACGAGCAGGCCTGCTCGATCATCGAGCGGGTGATCGAGCGCCTGACCGAGCAGGGCCGTCACTTCAGCGGCGTGATGAACAGCGGCTTCTTCGCCACCGCCGAGGGCGTGAAGGTGATCGAGTTCAACGCCCGCTTCGGCGACCCTGAGTGCATGAACATCATGAGCCTGTTCGACGGGAGCTGGCCACACGCGATGGAGCGCATCAGCGCGGGCGCCCTCAGCGAGGGTGACGTGCCCCTGCGCCCGGAGGCATCGGTGGTGCTGTACCTCGTCTCGCCCGACTACGCACTGCGCGCCGGCCCGGCCTACGCCTTCGACCTCGATCTCGAGAGGATCGAAGGCGACGGCTGCCGCGTGTTCTTCTCCTCCGCGGTCGCCGCGGGCGAGCGCCTCTACCGCACGGTTGGGACCTCGCGCGCGGTCGCTCTCGCGGCCACCGCGCCGACGCTGTCCGCGGCGCGCGAGCGGGTGGTCGGATGCGCGGCCACGGTGCCCGTGCTGGAGTGGCGCCGCGACGTGGGCGACCAGGGCTACCTCGACGGCCTGCGCGAGCTCGTCGCCGCGGGCGCGGGTGCGGGCGAGGAGCCGCTGCTCCCGGGCGCGGTCTGAGGGTTTCGTGCAAGGATGGCGCGATGCTCGTCGAGTGCGCCACCCATCCCCAGTTCGTCTCCAACACCTACCTCGTCGCCGACGGGCACGGCGGCCCCGCCTTCTTCATCGACGCCGGCGGCCCGGTGGGACCGCTGATCGAGGCAGCCGAGCGCCTGGACCTTCAGCCGACGCACGTGCTCCTCACCCACCACCACTTCGATCACGTCAGCGAGGTCGGGGCGCTGCGACGGCGCTGGCCGACGATCGAGGTGCTGATCAGCTCGCGCGAGCGCGACCTGCTCGCCGCGGCGGCCGGCGAAGACGCCCAGGCGGCGGACACGGCGAACGCGATCGGGCTCATCGAGGCAGGCCAGACGCTCGGCTTCGGCACGCTCGAGGTGCGCCCGCTGCACACACCGGGGCACACCGCGGGCATGCTCTCGTTCCTCGTGGCCGAGCGCGCAGGCGCCCCCGGTGAGGCGGGCGCCCCGGGGGCGCGCGTGCGCCCCGGCGGGTTCGCCGGTGCCGGCGCGGCCGTGTTCACGGGCGACACGCTCTTCAAGGACTCCGTGGGCGGCGTGAAAGCGCCGGGCCACACCACCTATGCGGACCTGCGCGACTCGATCATGGGCACGCTCATGGAGCTGCCTCCCGACACGGTCATCTACCCCGGGCACGCCGAGGCCACCTCGGTCGCGCGCGAGTGGGAGTCCAACGCGTTCATCCGCGTCTGGCGCGGGCTCGACCCGGAGGGCTCGGAGCCGTGCACGGCGCTCGGCGAGCCCGCCACGCTGGTGCTGCGCGGCGCAGACTACGACGGGGGGACCAAGGCGTGGGTGCGCTGGGCGGACGGCTCCGACGACATCGTGCCCGGCTCGCGCGTGCTGCCGGCGGCCTGAGAAGCCGCCGCGCCGCCGCCGCTTCGTAGCATGCAAGGCGTGCCGCGCGAGAACGAGAAGATCCCCACCTCGCGCGTGCGCCGCACGGCGACCGTCGCGACGCTCGCCGCGAGCGAGGCCGTCAAGCAGTTCGGCACCCGCGCCGCCAACGTGACCCGCGGCGAGGAGGCCTCCGAGGCGGCGCTGTCGCGGCGCCAGCTGGAGACGGCCAAGCAGATCGTGGCCGTGCTGGGCACGATGAAGGGTGCGGCGATGAAGTTCGGGCAGGTGATGTCCTTCCTGGACATGGGCCTGGTGCCCGAGGAGCACCGCGAGGAATTCCAGCGCGAGCTCGCCAAGCTGCGCGATGCCGCGCCGACCGTGTCCTTCAAGCAGATGCGGCGGGTGATCGAGGAGGACCTCGAAGCGCCGATCTCGGACGTGTTCTCGAGCTTCGACGAGGAGCCGATCGCGGCCGCCTCGATCGGGCAGGTCTATCGCGCGACGCTCGAGCGGGACGGGCGCGAGGTGGCGGTCAAGGTGCAGTACCCCGGGGTGGCAAGCGCGGTTCGTGCCGACATGCAGAACCTGGACATGATCATGCGGCTGCTGAAGCGGATGACGCCCGGGATGGACGTCAAGGCTGTCGCGGAGGAGATCCGCGAGCGGATCGTCGAGGAGCTCGACTACGAGCTGGAGGCGCAGAACCAGCGCTCGCTCGCCCGTATCTTCGCGGGACATCCGTTCATCATGGTCCCCGAGGTCGTCAGCTCGCTTTCGCGCGAGCGCGTGCTCGTGAGCGAGTTCGTCGACGGCGTGGGCTTCGAAGATCTGCTCGCCCGTCCGCAGGCCGAGCGAGACCGCATCGGCGAGATCGTCTTCCGCTTCTTCCTCGGCTGCCTCTACCGGCACCGGCAGTTCTCAGGCGATCCCCACCCCGGTAACTTCCAGCTGCTCGACGACGGCCGCGTCGCGTTCCTGGACTTCGGCCTGTTCAAGCGCATGGAGCCCGAGCCCGTCGAGCTCGAGCTCGCGGCGCAGCGGGCGGTGGCGGAGGGCGACGCTCAGGCGCTGCACGAGCTGCTCGCCGCCTCGGGCTTCCTGCCCGAACCAGAGCGCGTGGACCCCGACCACCTGCTCGCGTTCGTGCGCGACGCGATCTGGTGGTACACGGTCGCCGACGAACCGCTCCAGCTCACGCCCGAGATATCCCGGCAGGTCATGATCGAGAGCTCCGACCCGCGCTCCAGCCACTTCCGGGAGATGCGCCACCAGGACATGCGCCCCGAGCACCTATTCGGCCGGCGCATGGAGATGCTGACGCTCGCGGTGCTCTCCCAGCTAGGCGCCTGCGCCAACTGGCACCGGATCGCGCGCGAGTGGATCTACGGCGATGAGCCCGTCACCAAGCTCGGCCGCGCGGAGGCTGACTTCTACGGGCACAGCGTCGGCGCCGCCGGTTGAGCAGGGCTTTAGATTGGCGCTCGCGGTGACGATACAACCGGGGTGATCATGCCTCGCGCGGGAACACGCCTGGGCCGAGGCTGGTCGATGGGTATGCAGACGCCGTCGGGGGTATAGAGCTAACGGTGATCGGAGCGGCGCCATTTCACATAGTCAGCGAGGCGCAACGCGACAGCCGGCGGCTGAGGCTGACCGGCGCCGGCGAGAACCTGCCCGTGATCGGGAACCCCGACTCGCGATGATGACGCCCACCTCCCACAAGAGCCGGCCGCAGGCGGCCGTCCCCTCACTACAGCTGGCCCTGCCGCGCAACGTCGAAGCCCCCGCCGAAGCACGCTCGGCGGTGAGCGGCCTGTGTGCCGAGCTCGGTCTCAACGGGTCGCTGCGCCAGACGCTCATCCTGCTCGTCTCCGAGGTTGTCAGCAATGCGGTGCTGCACTCCCGCGGGCCGAGCGACGCGGGGATCGGGCTGAGCGCGGTGATCGGCGAGGATGCGGTCAGGGTCACGGTCACCGACGCTGGGAGCGGGTTCACGCCGCTGCGCCGCGACCCCTCGCGCGCCGACGGTGGCTACGGGCTCTACCTCGTGGACAGCGCTGCGAGCCGTTGGGGCGTGGACCCGAGCGGGCCCACCAGCGTGTGGTTCGAGCTTGAGCTGGACGCCCAGTAGCCGCCGCGCGGAGTCCTCATCGTCTGAGCCGCGGGCGATCGTGCTCGGCATAATCGGGTCCGCACGTCACGCGAGCCAGCATGTCGAACCCGCCACCAGCCAGCCGCACTCCCGGCGCGGACACCGAGCCGCCGTGCGGTCGCGCGGTGGGGTCGGCGAGAAGGGTCTAGCGCGTGCCCGAGGGTCTCTCCGCGTCCGAGGTGGGCAAGGAGATCGGCGCGCACAGCCAGCACGCCGCTCACGGCGGCGGGGGCGATCGGCGGGACAGGCTGCTGTCGATCCTCGAGGCGGCCCTGCTGTCGCTGGTAGCCGTGCTCGCCGCCTATTCCGGCTACGCGGCGGCCAAGTGGAGCACCGAGTCCTCGGTGACCCTCGCCAAGGCCTCGGCCGCCCGCACCAAGGCCAACCGCGCGGACCTCGAGGCGCTGCAGACGCGCACGCTCGACTCGGTCTCCTTCAACGCCTGGTTCGCCGCCTTCTCCGTCGGCAACGCGAAGGCCGAGGCGCTGGCGCTCGGGCGCCTGCGCGCCGGGTACCGTCCCGCGTTCCATGCATGGCTGGCGACCGATCCGGCGCACAACCCCAACGCGCCGCCCGGGCCCTCCTACATGCCCGAGTACGTGATCCCCCAGGAAGCGGCTGCCAAGGTCGACGACGCCCAGGCGGACGTCGCTTTCACGAAGGGCGCCAGCGCGGGCGACACGGCCGACAAGTACGTGCGCGGCACCGTGTACCTCGCCACCGTGCTCTTCCTGGTGGGTATCGCCAGTCACTTCCCGCTGCGGAGCGCTCGTTACGGGCTGATTGGTGTCGGCGTGCTGATCCTCGCGTTCACCGTCGTCCAGCTGCTGGGCCTGCCAGGCCCCCCCGCGCATCAGTAGGCGAGAGGCCGGTAGGCGGCACGCCGCCGGCCGCGGCGACCCCTGCCTTGCCACCCCGAGCCATGAGCCCGGCCCCGATCGTGTGTGATAAACACCTCCTGCAGGGAGAGCCGAGCAGAGGGTTCATCCACAAGCCGCCAGCGAACGGAGCAGCGTGATCACACCGGCAGGTCCCCCGCGGCGCACTCCGGATCGAGGTCTCGATTCCAGTGGTGTGCGCCCCGCGGACGTGCTGGTCATCTTCGGCATCACCGGCGACCTTGCCAAGGTGATGACCTTTCACTCGCTCTACCGGCTGGAGCGCCGCGGCCTGCTCGACTGCCCGATCGTGGGCGTGGCCGCCGACGACTGGACGGTCGATCAGCTGCGCGAGCGCGCCCGGACATCGATCGAAGCCTGCGGGGAGACGATCGACGACGAGGTGTTCGCACGCTTCGCGGCGCGCCTGTCATACATCTCCGGCGACTTCTCCGACGAGGGGTCCTACCAGCGGCTGGCTGCCGCGATCAAGGACGTGCACTGTCCGGTCTTCTACCTGGAGATACCGCCGTCGCTGTTCGGGATGGTGATCAAGGGCATCTCCGAGGCCGGCCTGACCGCCACGAGCGGGCGCGTGGTCGTGGAGAAGCCGTTCGGCCACGACCTGGCCTCCGCACGGGCGCTGGCGGCCGAAATCCACCAGTACATCGACGAGTCGCAGCTGTACCGGATCGACCACTTCCTCGGCAAGATGGGCACCGACGAGTTCCTCTACCTGCGCTTCGCCAACACGATGATCGAGCCGATCTGGAACCGCAACCACGTCGCCTGCGTGCAGATCACGATGGCCGAGAACTTCGGGGTGGAGGACCGCGGGCACTTCTATGACCCCGTCGGCGCGCTGCGCGACGTCGTCGTCAACCACATCATGCAGGCCGTCGCGCTCGCCGCGATGGAGGCACCCGCGGGCAACGACGCGGCCACACTGAAGGACGCGAAGTTCGCGCTGTTCCGCTCGATCCATGACGCCACCCCGGCGCACTATGTGCGCGGCCAGTACGACGGCTACCGCGACATCGACGGCGTCGCCAAGGACTCGACCACCGAGACCTACGCCGCCCTGCGCCTGGAGATCGACAACTGGCGCTGGTCGGGCGTGCCGTGGTTCATCCGCACCGGCAAGAAGCTCCCGATCACGCAGACCGAGCTGCGTGCCGTCTTCCGCGACCCCCCCCGCCTGGGCTTCATGGAGCAGGGTCACCGCGCTCCCGAACCCAACCAGTTCGTCGTGAAGCTCGACCCGACCACGGGCACGCGCCTGGTTCTCGACGCCCACCGCGCCGATCTCTCCGGCCCCTCGCGCGTCACGCTCGACGTCGAGTTCGCCGAGCAGGGCGGCGAGGCTCCGACGCCCTACGAGGTGCTGCTGCTCGACGCGATGCGCGGGGACGCCACCCGCTTCACCCGTCAGGACAGCGTCGAAGAGACCTGGCGCATCTTCGAACCGGTGATCAGCAAGCCCCCGCAGGTGCACAAGTACGCCCCCGGCTCCTGGGGCCCGCCCCAGGCCGAGAAGCTGGTGGCGGACTACGGCGGCTGGCACGGCCCGTGGGTGGAGTCATGAGCCCGGCCCGGCCGAGCAAGGCCAAGGGCACAGGCCGGGCGAAGGGTGCGGGCACCGCCAAGAGCGACGGCCGCGCCGCCGACGCGGTTGCCGCCAAGAGCGCGCGCGCGGCCGCCACAGCCGGCGAGCGCTCCATGCCGCAGAGCGCGGCGATGCCCTCGCCGTTCCCGCCGATCGCCGACTACGCGTTCCTGTCGGACTGCCACACCGGAGCGCTGGTCGCCCCGGACGGGTCGGTCGACTGGCTGTGCGTACCCCGCTTCGACGCGCCGAGCGTGTTCGGCACGCTGCTCGACCGCCAGGCCGGCAGCTTCCGCTTCGCTCCGTTCGGCATCAACGTGCCCTCGGCGCGCATCTACGAGCCCGGGACGAACATGCTGCTGACAACGTGGCGAACCCCGACGGGCTGGGTGATCGTGCGCGACGCGCTCGTGCTCGGCCCGCGCCGCGGCGAGGATCTCGTCACCCCCCACACGCGACCCCCGACCGACGAAGACGCGGCCCACCTGCTCGTTCGCGTGGCCGTCTGCCTGGAGGGGGAGGTCGAGATCGAGCTCACCTGCGAGCCGGTGTTCGACTACGGACGCGTCCCCGCGGAGTGGTCGGTCCCGGACGACGGCCACACCGCCGACGCCAACGGCGCCGAGGTGACGATCAGGCTGAGGACGGACATGTCGGTCGGTGTCGAGGGCGACCGGGTGAGGGCCAGGCACGTGCTCCGGCAGGGCGAGCAGATCTACTGCTCGCTGTCGTGGGCCGAGGGCCTCGCGGCTCCCGAGAACAGCGACGAGGCCAACGAGCACCTCGCCGCGACCGCGCGCTTCTGGCGTGGCTGGCTCGGGCGCGCCCGCATCCCCGACCACCGCTGGCGCGATCCGATGCAGCGCTCGGCGCTCGCGATCAAGGGCCTGACCTACATGCCCACCGGCGCGACGGTCGCGGCGCTCACGACCTCGCTGCCCGAGACGCCGGGCGGCGAGCGCAACTGGGACTACCGCTACACGTGGCTGCGCGACTCGACCTTCACGCTGCAGGCGCTGCACTACCTCAACCTCGACTGGGAGGCCGAGGAGTTCATGCAGTTCGTCGCCGACCTCGAGCCAAACCCGGACGGGTCGCTGCAGATCATGTACGGGATCGACGGACGGCGCGATCTCACCGAGTTCACCCGCGATGACCTCTCCGGCTACGCCGGAGCGAGCCCGGTGCGGGTCGGCAACGGCGCGTTCGACCAGCGCCAGAACGACGTCTACGGCGCGGCGCTTGACTCGATCCTGCTGCACACGCGCCGCAGCCAGCGCCTGCCGCGACGGCTGTGGCCGCTGGTGCAGGCGCAGGCCGCCTGCGCGACCAAGGTCTGGCGCCACCCCGACCAGGGCATCTGGGAGGCTCGCGGCAAGCCCAAGCACTACGTCTCCTCCAAGCTGATGTGCTGGGTGGCGATGGACCGCGCGGCCAAGCTCGCGCAGATGCGCGGCGACGCCAAGCTGCAGGCCACCTGGCAGGCGACGGCCGATGAGATCAAGCAGGACGTGCTCACCCACGGCGTCAGCGAGCGAGGGGTCCTGCGCCAGCACTACGAGACCGACGCGCTGGACGCCTCCAACCTGCTGGCGGCGATGTTCGGCTTCCTGCCGGGCAGCGACGAGCGCCTACGGGCGAGCGTGCTGGCGATCGCCGACGATCTCACGGAGGACGGCTTTGTGCTGCGCTACCGCACCGACGAGACCGACGACGGCATGTCGGGCAAGGAGGGGAGCTTCCTGATCTGCTCCTTCTGGCTCGTCTCGGGTCTCGAGATCGTCGGCGAGCAGCAAGCGGCGCGCGACCTCATGGAACGCCTGCTGCGGGTCGCCTCGCCGCTCGGGCTCTATGCCGAGGAGTTCGACACGAGCACTGCGCACTTCCTGGGCAACTTCCCCCAGGCGTTCTCCCATCTCGCGCTGATCGAGGCCGCCGGGCGCATCATGCTGGCCGAGCTGGCCGGGGAGATCTGATGGCCGAAGGCTACGACGTGATCGTCATCGGCAGCGGCGCCGGCGGCGGCACGCTCGTGCATCGGCTCGCGCCGTCGGGCAAGCGCATCCTCCTGCTCGAGCGCGGCGACTGGCTGCCGCGCGAGCCGCAGAACTGGTCGGCGGGGGACGTGTTCATCGACAACCGCTACATCTCGCCCGACACGTGGTACGACGGCGCCGGCAAGCCGTTCCAGCCGCAGGTCCACTACTGCGTCGGCGGCGCCACCAAGCTCTATGGCGCCGCCCTCTATCGCATGCGCGCCGAGGACTTCGGCGAGCTGCGCCACCACGGCGGCATCTCGCCCGCCTGGCCGATCTCCTACGAGCAGATGGAGCCCTACTACACCGCCGCCGAGCAGCTCTACCAGGTGCATGGCGCGCGCGGCGAGGACCCCACCGAACCGGCGGCCAGCGCCGCCTATCCGTTCCCCGCCGTCTCGCACGAGCCGCGCATCGAGCAGCTCGCCGAGGACTTCGCCTCCGCCGGGCTGCATCCCTTCCACGCGCCGTGCGGCGTGATGCTCGACGAGGGCAACATGCCCTACAGCGCGTGCGTGCGCTGCTCGACGTGCGACGGCTTTCCCTGCCTGGTTCATGCCAAGTCCGACGCCGAGGTGCTGGCCGTGCGACCGGCGCTGGAGCACGACAACGTGACGCTGCTGCGCAACGCCACCGCGGTGGCGCTGAGGACGAACTCGGCGGGGACCGCCGTCAGCGAGGTCGTGGTCGAGCGCGAAGGTGCGCAGGAGACCTATGCCGGCGAGCTCGTCGTCGTCTCCTGCGGCGCCGCCAACACGGCCAAGCTGCTGCTCGCCTCGGCCAACGACAAGCACCCCGCCGGCCTGGCCAACGGCTCCGATCAGGTCGGTCGCAACTACATGTTCCACAACAGCCAGGCCGTGCTGGCGATCTCCAAGGAGCCCAACCCGACCGTCTTCCAGAAGACGCTCGGCGTCAACGACTACTACTTCGCCAGCGACGCGTGGGAGTTCCCGATGGGCAACATCCAGATGGTGGGCAAGTCGGTCGCCGAGATGTACAGGGGCGAGAAGCCGCTGATGACCAAGCTCGCGCCCAGCTTCTCGCTGCAGGACATCGCCGCGCACGCGATCGACTTCTGGTTGTCCACCGAGGACCTGCCCCAGCCGGAGAACCGTGTGACGGTGGACGGCGAGGGCAGGCTCACATTGAGCTACCGCTCCTCCAACGACGGCGCGCGCGACCGTCTGTTCGAGCAGCTGCGCTCGCTGCTGGGCCATCTGGGAATGCACGAGCACCACCTGATCCCGCGCTGGGCCTATCTCGAGAACAAGATCCCGGTGGCGGGCGTCGCGCACCAGGCGGGCACCGCGCGCTTCGGATCCGATCCCGCCTCCTCGGTGCTGGACGCCGACTGTCGCGCGCACGAGCTCGACAACCTCTACGTGGTCGACACGAGCTTCTTCCCCAGCATCGCGGCCGTGAACCCGGCGCTCACGGCTATGGCCAACGCGCTGCGCGTCGGCGAGCACCTGCTGGCGCGGCTCGGCGCCCCGAGCGTCACGCAAGAGGCGTCGGGCGGTGCCTGAGGCCGGCCGCAGCCGACGCCGGCGTGTCGTGATCGTGGGCGGCGGCTTCGGCGGCCTGACCGCCGCCCGGGAGCTGCGCCATGCCGAGGTGGACGTGACGCTCGTGGACCCGATGAGCCACCATCTCTTCCAGCCGCTGCTCTACCAGCTGGCCTGCGGCGGGCTCTCGACCGGCGAGTGCGCGACCTCGATCCGCGCGTCGGTGAAGCACGACGGCAACGTCTCGGTGCTGATGGCCAAGGCTACCGGCGTGGACGTGGAGCGCCGCCAGGTCATCCTCGACCGCGGCGAGCGGCTCGACTACGACAGCCTCATCATGGCCTGCGGGGCGCAGACCTCCTACTTCGGCAATGACGAGTGGCAGGACGTCTCCTACGGCCTGAAGACGCTCGCCGACGCCGTGCAGCTGCGCAACCGCATCTACGGTTCCTTCGAGGAGGCCGAGCGCGCAGAGGACCCGGCCGCGCGCGAGCAGTGGCTGACGTTCGTCGTGATCGGCGGCGGTCCCACCGGCGTGGAGCTCGCAGGCGAGCTCGCGGTTATCACGCGGCACACGATGAACGGCTTCTTCACCACGATCCAGCCCTCGCAAACGCGGGTGATACTGCTCGACGCGGGCGAGCGCGTCACCGCCGCGTTCAGCGAGAAGCTCTCGGGCAAGGTGGCGCGCTATCTGGCCGACCTCGGCGTGACGGTGCGCGAGGGCGCGCGCGTCACCGCGATCGACGCCGACGGCGTGACCGTGCAGATCGCAGGGGAGGAGCAGCGGATCGCAGCCAAGACGGTGATCTGGGCGGCGGGCGTTCAGGCGGCCGGCTTCGCCGCAACGCTCGCCGAGGCCTGTGGAGCCGAGACCGACCGCGCCGGGCGAGTGAAGATCGACGCCACCCTCACCGTGCCCGGTCACCCCGAGATCTCCGCGATCGGCGACGCGACGCTGCTGCAGGGCCCCGACGGCAGGCCCCTGCCTGGACTGGCGACCGTCTCGATCCAGCAGGCCCGCCACGTCGCCAAGGCCCTCCGCGAGGGTGCCGCGGGAGCGACCACGCCGTTTCGCTACTTCGACAAGGGCGCGCTCGCCGTGGTCGGCCGCGGACGGGCGGTCTGCGAAATCCGGGGCCTGAAGCTGTCCGGGCGTCTGGCCTTCCTCACCTATCTGACGGTCCACATGTACTACCTCACCGGCGGGGGTCCCGGGCATCGCGTGAAGGTGCTGATCGACTGGATCAGCACCCGCCTCGGAGACCCCCAGAACCAGGTGATCGACGCCGGCCTCGACTACGTCGAGCACCTGCGCCCCGGCGTCTCCGCCGGGGCCTAACGCGAGCTCGGCTCGCTTGCGCTGCGCGCGGCGGCCACCCGGCCGCTCGGTAATGATTGCGCCGTGAGGGCGCTCGACCCGAGACTGCTCCGGTACGCGCGGGCCACGCGCGCCTTCCTGCTCGTGTCCGTGGCGCTCGGCGTGATCAGCGGGCTGCTGATCCTCGCGCAGGCCTGGCTGCTGGCCGACGTGGTCGCGCGCGCGTTCCTCGGCGGCCGCGGCCTGGGCCAGCTGCGCACACCCGTGATTGCGCTGCTCGGCGTCGTGCTGGCCCGCGCCGCCGTCGCTTGGGCCGCCGAGCTGGCCGCCAGCCGCTCCTCGGCGCGCGCCAAGTCGCAGCTGCGCGCGGCCCTGCTGGAGCGGGTGGCGGCCCTCGGCCTGGACAGCAGCCGCCAGCCGCGCACCGGCGAGCTTGCGATCCTGGTCACCCGCGGCATCGACGTCCTCGACGCTTACTTCTCGCTCTACCTGCCGCAGCTGTTCCTCGCGGTGATCGTGCCCGTGATGGTGATCGTGGCCGTGCTCTTCGAAGATTGGATCTCCGCGGCGATCATCGCGTTCACGATCCCGCTGATCCCCCTGTTCATGGCGCTCGTCGGCGCGACCACCCAGGAGCGCATGGACCGCCAGCTGCGGACGCTCCAGCGACTCGCGGGCCACTTCCTGGACGTGGTCGCCGGGCTGCCCACGCTGAAGGTCTTCGGTCGGGCGAAGGCGCAGGCCGCCGCGATCAGGGACATCACCGAACGCTACCGCCGCACCGCGCTGGCCACGCTGCGGATCACCTTCCTCTCGTCGCTGATCCTCGAGCTGGTCGCGACGATCTCGGTCGCGCTGGTCGCGGTCGCGATCGGCCTGAGGCTGCTGAACGGGCAGCTCGGGTTGCGCAGCGCGCTGTTCGCGCTGGTGCTCGCCCCCGAGGCATACCTGCCGCTGCGCCAGCTCGGCGCGAGCTACCACGCCAGCAGCGAGGGCATGGCCGCCGCCGGGCAGGTGTTCGCCGCGCTGGAGGCGCCGCCGCCGCCGCGCGGGCAGCGCACGCAGGTCCCCGACCCGGCCACTGCGGCGCTCGTCGTCGACGGCCTGCGCGTGAGCTACCCGGGACGCAGCGAGCCGGTGCTCGACGGCGCCACGCTGAGCGTTCGCTGCGGCGAGATCGTCGGGCTGGTCGGGCCGAGCGGATGCGGCAAGTCCACGCTGCTGGCGGTGCTGCTCGGGCTCGTCAGCGCCGAGGAGGGCTCGGTCCACATCGGCGGCGTGGACCTCGCCGAGCTCGACCCCGACGCGTGGCGGGCGCGCCTGGCCTGGGTCCCCCAGCGACCCCACCTGTTCAGCGCGTCGATCGCGGAGAACGTCAGGCTCGGGCGCAGCGGAGCATCGGACGCAGACCTGCGTGAGGCGATCGCCGCCGCCGGCCTGCGCGAGGCGATCGGCCGGCTGCCCGACGGCCTCGGCACGGTGCTCGGCGAGCGCGGCGCGGGCCTCTCCGCGGGTGAGCGCCAGCGCGTCGCGCTCGCGCGAGCGTTCCTGCGCGACGCGCCGCTGCTGCTGCTGGACGAGCCGACCGCCAACCTCGACGGCGACACCGAGCAGGACGTCGTCGATGCGATCGGGCGTCTGGCGCGCGGGCGCACGGTCGTGCTCGTGGCCCACCGGCCGGCGCTGATCGCGCTGGCCGATCGGGTCGTCTCGCTGGCACCCGCGGGGGCCCTGGCATGAGCGGCGAGGACACGCACGCGCCCGCGGCCGGGGACCCTCTCGCGGCGGGCGCGCGCGCAGGCGGCCAGCGCGCGGCGCGGGCGCCGCTGCGCGCGACGCTCGAGCTGTCCCGGCCCGCCGCCCGGCGCCTGGCGCTGGCCACCGCGCTCGGCGCCGGTGCGCTTGCGGCCGCGATCGGCCTGATCGCCACGTCCGCCTGGCTGATCTCCCGCTCGGCCCAGCGCCCGCAGGAGTCGGCGGTCGCGCTCGCGATCGTGGGCGTGCAGTTCTTCGCGCTCGCCCGCGGTCTGCTGCGCTACGCCGAACGGCTGGTCGGCCACGACGCCGCGTTCCGCGTGCTCGCCGAGCTGCGGGTGCGCGTGTACGAGCAGCTGGAGCGGCTCGCGCCGCTCGGCCTGCCCACGTTCCGCAGCGGCGACCTGCTGGCGCGCCTGGTCGGCGACGTCGAGCAGGTCCAGGACCTGCTCGTCAGGGTGCTGCCGCCGTTCGCGATCGCGCTGGTGGTGGGCGCGCTGACGGTCGGCCTGCTCGCGTGGATGCTCCCGGCCGCAGGGCTGATCCTGCTCCTCGCCCTGCTCCTGGCGGGCGTGCTCGTGCCGTGGCTGACGGGGAGGCTTGCCGCGCGTGCGGAGGCACGCCAGGCGGTCGCCCGCGGCGAGATGACCGCAGCGGTGGTGGATCTGATCGAGGGAGCCCCCGAGCTCGCTGTCAACGGCGCCACCGCCCGCCAGCTGCAACGCGCCCTGGCCGCGGACGCAGAGCTGACCGACGTGGCCAGCGCCGCCGCGCGCACCGCGGGCGTCGGTCAGGGCCTGACGAGCCTGTGCGCGGGGCTGGCGATGTGGGGCGGCCTGGTCGCGGGCGTCGCGGCGGTCCGCGCGGGCAGCCTGGACGGCGTGCTGCTCGCCGGCATCGCGCTGGTCCCGCTCGTCGCCTTCGAACTCGTCGCTCCCCTGCCGGCCGCCACGCAGACCCTGGCGGCGGTGCGCCGCTCGGCCGCGCGCGTGTTCGACGTGATGGACGCGCCCGCGCCGATCCAGGAGCCCGCAAGTCCACGCCCGCGGGCGGTCCAAGCGGCGGACGCAGCGCACCCCGCGCAGGGGCGCGCGAACGTCCTGTGCGTGCGCGGCCTGCACTCCAGGTACGCCGGCGCGGGCGACTGGGCGCTGGCCGGGGTGGACCTCGAGCTGGCGCCGGGGCGGCGCGTGGCGGTCGTGGGCTCCAGCGGCGCGGGCAAGAGCACGCTGGCGGGCGTGCTGCTGCGTTTCCTGCCCTATCAGCGGGGGTCGGTCGCGCTCGACGGCGTCGAGATCGCCGAGCTCGACGGCGAGGACTACCGGCGGGTGATCGGGCTCGTCACCCAGGACGCGCACGTGTTCGACAACACGCTGGCCGAGAACCTGCGCCTGGCGCGGCGGCAGGCGAGCGACGAGGAGCTGCTCGCGGTGCTCGCGCAGGTGCGCCTGCTGGCGTGGGCCGAGCGCCTGCCGGCCGGCCTTCAGACCGAGCTCGGCGAGCGTGGCGCGCGCATGTCCGGCGGGCAGCGACAGCGCCTGGCGATCGCCCGCGCGCTGCTCGCCGACTTCCCGCTGCTGGTGCTCGACGAGCCTGGTGAGCACCTGGACACCGAGACCGCGGACGCGATCGTGGCCGACCTGCTGGCGGGCGCTCCCGAGCGTGGGACGCTCCTGATAACCCACCGGCTCAGCGGGCTGGCGGAGGTCGACGAGGTGCTCGTGCTCGAGCGGGGAGCGGTGATCGAGCGCGGCACGCACGCCGCGCTGCTGGCGCAGGGAGGGCGCTATGCGGCGCTCTGGGAGCGGGAGCGCGCCTACGCCGGCGGCGCCGCGCCGATCGGTGCCGGCGGCGGCTCGGCTGCGGGCGGAGCTTTGAGGCGTCCGCGGAAGACGTGGAAGGACCAGCCCTGGTAGAGGAGCACGATCGGGAAGAGGATCACGGTGACGATCGTCATCACCTTCAGCGCGTAGCCGCCCGATGCCGCGTTGCTGACGGTCAGGTTGTAGGCGGCGTTCGTGCTCGAGATCATCACGTTGGGAGAGAGGTTGATGAAGATCGAGCCGACGGTTGCGGCGATCGCGATCGCTGAGGCGGTGAAGGCCCAGCCGTCGTGGTCGCTGGTGGCGAGTCGCGCCGCGAAGAGGACGGCGATCACGGCGAGGATCTCGACGGGGTCGGGCACGTCTGGTCCTGCGGTGATGCTGCGCGTCCAGATCACGAAGCCCACGACGAGGGCGATCGCGGCCCATGCGAGCGGACGCGCGAGGCTGGCAGCGCGTTCGCGCAGCTGATCGGTGGTCCTCAGCTTCAGGAACGTTGCTCCGTGCAGGAGGCACAGGCCGAGAAGCGTCAGCCCGGTCCATAGGCCGTAGGGGGTCAGCAGGTCGAAGAAGTTGCCGGTGTACTCGTGGCTTGAGTTGATCGGCAGACCCGCGAGCAGGTCGCCGAGGCCGACGCCGAGCAGCAGCGGGATCAGAAGGCTGCCGAGCGTCGCGCACCAGGTCCACGTGCGGCGCCAGCGCGGATCCTCGCTTTTGCGCGTGTACTCCAGGGCCACGCCGCGCGCCATCAGAGCGGCGAGCACGAGCAGCAGCGCGAGGTAGAGGGCGGAGAACATCGTGGCGTACCAGGCGGGGAAGGCCGCGAACGTGCCGGCGCCCGCGACGATCAGCCACACCTCGTTGCCGTCCCACCAGGGGCCGATCGTGCTGATCGCGGTCTGGCGCTCGCCTTCTGTGCGCCCGACGATCGTGTGCAGCACCCCGACGCCGAAGTCAAAGCCCTCCAGCACGAAGAAGCCGACCCACAGGACCGCGATGATTACGAACCAGAGCGTGTGGAGGTGCAGCATCGTGCTCCTAGTAGGTCAGCGCCGGGGTCGCGGTGGCGTCGGTCTCGCCCTCCTGGTCATCGCCGAGTCCTTTGCGCGAGTAGCGCAGCATCAGCGTCAGGTCCGCGGCGCCGAGAGCGATGTAGATCGCCACGAACGCGACCAGGCTGATCCAGATGTCGGTCGATGTGACAGACGGCGAGTTGGCGTTTATCGTCTTCATCAGGCCCTGCACGATCCAGGGCTGGCGGCCGTTCTCGGTCAGCAGCCAGCCCGCGGTGTTCATCAGGAACGGCGTCACGATCGCCCAGATGGAGAGGCGCAGGAACCATTTCGAGCGCTCGAGCGAGCCCTTGTGCACCAGCCAGCCGCCCCACAGGGCCAGCAGCGCGATCAGCGTGCCGAGATAGGCCATCAGGCGCATCGACCAGTACTGGATGAACACGTCCGGGACATAGTTGCCCGGCCCGTATTTCTTTTCATCTTCCTTCTGCAGCTGGTTCAGCCCGACCACGGCCCCGTTCCAGGTCCCGGTGGCGAGCACCGACAGCAGGTGCGGGATCTCGATGACCTGCGTCGGGGTCTTGTCGTTTTTGCCGCCGCCGATCTGGAAGGCCGAGAACGAGCACGGCTGGCAGTTTTCCCACTGGGCCTCCGCGGCGGCGATCTTGGCCGGCTGGTAGGTGGTCTCGATCTCGCCGAGCTTGTTGCCCACGAACATCTGCAACAGGATCACCGGCAGCAGCACGATCACCGAGATCCGCGCGCTGTGAGCGAACGTCGCGACCTCGCGCTGCTTGCGCAGATACCACGCCGACACCGCGAGCATCACCAGCGAGCCGGTGACCAGCGAGGCGAGGATCACATGGACATACCCCCACAGGAAGGTCGGGTTGGTGAACAGCGCGCCGATGTTGTTCAGTTCGGGCTGGCCGTGGCTGTTCAGCGCGTAACCCACCGGGTGCTGCATCCAGGAGTTCGCCGCCAGGATGAACATCGCCGAGAGCATCGTCCCCGCGGCCACCAGCCAGATGCACGCGAGGTGCACGCGCTTGGGCAGCCGGCCCCAGCCGAACAGCCACAGCCCCAGGAACGTCGACTCCAGGAAGAACGCTGCCAAACCCTCCATCGCCAGCGGCGCACCGAACACATCCCCCACGAACTTCGAGTAGGCCGACCAGTTCATCCCGAACTCGAACTCCTGCACCAACCCCGTGACCACCCCCACCGCCACGTTGATCACCAGCAGCGTCCCGAAGAACTTCGTCAGACGCCTGTACTCGGGCTTCTCGTTGCGGTACCACGCGGTCTGCAGCAGCGCGACGAGGAAGGCGAGCCCGATCGTCACCGGCACGAACAGGAAGTGGTAGATGCTCGTCGTCGCGAACTGCCAGCGCGCAAGGTCGTTCGTCATCGCGAGGAGCTCCTGCGGGCCGGCGTGAGGGTCGCACGCGCCACCGGCGCATCCTAGTCAGAGATCACAGCTCAGACAACCGGCAAAGCCGCGGAGCCGCTCAGGGAAGATCCCGGATGCTGAGCGAGAACCTCGCGCGGTAGCGCTCGCCCGGCTCCAGCACGCGCAGGCCGCTGCCGGCGCACAGCGCGTTGGCCGGGGCGGTCATCGGCTCGAAGCAGATGAACGAGCTCGCTGCGGGAGCGAAGACCTGTGCGCAGGGATAGCCCTCCAGCAGCTCGAGCTCGATCCGCCGTCCGGCGCCAGTCGCGCTGAAGACGGCCCGCTCGGGGACCAGGTCGAAGCCGTCGTCGAACTCGCGATCGCCGAGCGCAAAGCCCTGGGGCGGGAGCTGCTGCCCGTGACCGTTCGGAATCTGGTTGGCGGCGAGCGTGAGCGCGCGCATAGCGGGAAGCTCGATGAGCATGCGCTCGCGCTGGACCCCGGGCAGCGCCAGGTAGGGGTGAAAGCCGAACGCCAGCGGAACCACGTCCGCGCCGCACGCGTGCACGGTCACCTCCACCTCCAGAGTCCCCGCCCGCAGCTGTGCCGCATAGTGCAGCTCGTGCTCGAACGGGAACACCTCGAACAGCTCCGGCGCCGACTCGCTCCAGCGCAGCCGCGCCGAGAGAGAGCTGGCGCCCGGCTCGGGCGGCCGGGTCAGCTCCCACGCCACGCGGCCGCCGATCACGCCGTGGATCGGCAGCCCGTTGCCGTCGAGCGCGACCAGCGACGGGTCGTGGGGCAGCTCGACGGTGCGTCCGGCGAGGCTGTAGTCGAAGCCGGCGAGCCGATTGGCCCACGGGTAGAGCAGGGGGATGCCCATCGTCTTGCCGAGCTCGACGTAGCTCGACAGGCCGCGGTTCTGGGCGAGCAGCTCCTCGCCGCGGTGGCGCAGCGAGCAGCAGATCATCCCCGCTTCGGGCACCCACTTGCCGGCGAGCTCCGACCCCTCTTCGGCGAGCTCCACCGTGGCGAGCCCCGAGGAGCTCATCGGCCGAGCCGCGTGAGGGGTTCCCGCCAGGCGCCCATGCGCCTCAGAGCGTATCGATGCGATGTGGCGGCCGTGCGATTGCCATACACTCACGCAGCGTGAATCTGTGGATTCCCGATCGAGTCGGCACGGACGCGATCGGGGAGCTTCCCGCAAACGTCACGCTCGGAGTGATCCCGCGCGACGGTGAGGTGCCGGCCCAGATCGACGAGGCGGAGTTCCTCGTGCCGAGCGCCGGCGACCGGCGGCTGGCAGAGCGGCTGCCGCGGATGGCCGCGCTGCGCGTGATCCAGACGCTGTCGGCCGGAGTCGACCGGCTGCTGGCGTTCGTGCCGCCCGGCGTGACGCTCTGCGACGCCCGCGGTACGCGCGACGTCGCTGTCTCCGAGTGGGTGCTGGCGGCGATCCTCGCCTCGCAGAAGAAGCTCCAGCAGGCGTGTGAGGACCAACGCCGGCACCTCTGGCGCTGGGGCCAGACGGACGAGCTCGCCGGCAGCACCGTGATGATCCTCGGATACGGCTCGATCGGCGCCGCCGTCGAGGCGCGCCTGACCCCGTTCGAGGTGGAGGTGATCCGGGTCGCCCGCCACGCCCGACCGGGAGTGCACCCCGTGGGGGAGCTCGACACGCTGCTGCCGGAAGCGGACGTCGTGGTGGTGCTGTTGCCGCTCACGCCGGCGACCGCTGGGCTGCTCGACGCCGATGCCCTCTCGCTGCTTCCCGACGGCGCGCTGCTGGTCAACGCCGCCCGCGGCACGATCCTCGACACCGACGCGCTGCTCGACCTGCTCGCCGCCGGGCGCATCAGGGCGGCGCTCGACGTGACCGATCCCGAGCCGCTGCCCGACGATCACCCGCTGTGGCAGGCGCCGGGCGTCCTGATCACGCCGCACCTCGCCGGCGACACGGCGGCGGCGGAGCGGCGCGCGTTCGCGCTCGTCGGCGAGCAGGTCCGCCGCTACGTGGCGGGCGAGCAGCTGGTCAACGTCGTGGAAGGGGGCTACTGATGGCCTCCGTCGAAGTCGAGCTGCTGCTCACCGCGCTGGCGGCGATGATGTCGCCGACCACGCTGTCGTTCTCCGTGTTCGCCCTCGTGCTAGGCGACCGGCCGCTTCGAACCGGGTTCTTCTTCTTCCTCGGTGCGCTCGGGGCCACCCTGGCCGTGGGTGCGGTTGCCGCGGTGCTGCTGGGGGGTGATGCCGCCCCGCAGGGGAGCTCCACGCCGAAGACGTGGGTGTCGGTGCTCGACATCGTCTTCGCGGTGCTGATCCTCGCCTACGTGGTGCGCGTGCTGCGCCGCCCGTTCGACCCCCAGAAGACGGCCGCGATGATCGACCGCATGAGCGGCGTCGCCTCCTCGCCGGCGATCGCGATCGTGGGCGCAGGCGCGGCGCTCGCCAACCCCGGGGGCTTCATCCCGATCGCGCTCAAGGACATCTCCCAGCTGAACCTGGGCACCGCCCAGGCCGTGGCCTACTGGGCGCTGTTCTCGCTCGTGACGCTGCTGCCGCTCGCGGTCGCCCTGCTGATGCTCCTGGTCGCGCACGACTGGGCGTTGGCGGTGCTCGGCCGCGTACGGCTCTGGCTGGAGCGCAACGCGCGGACGATCGCCGCGGTCATCGTGGTGCTGCTCGCCGCCGTGCTGATGCGCAACGGCATCGTCGGGCTGACCGCCTGAGCCTGCGTACGCGGGCGGGCCGCCGGCGCGCGCTTGGGCTAGAGCACCTGGATCTGGACGAGGCTCGTCGTGCCGGGCCGGCCGGAGGGCAGGCCCGCGGTGATCCCGACGCGCTGGCCGCGCTCGCACCAGCCGAGCTCCACCACGCGTCGCGCGGCGTCCGCGATCAGCGCCTCGGTCGTCTCGTGGCGCGGCATCGAGGCGGCCTGCACGCCCCACATCAGGCCGCAGCGCCTGACCGTCTCCCGCCCGGGTGAGAGCGCGTAGATCGGCACGGTCGGCCGGTGCGCGGAGACCAGCCGCGCCGAGCGGCCGGACAGCGTGGGGATCACGAGCGCGTCCAGACGCAGCTCGCGTGCGGCGTCGCAGAGGTTGTGCGCGATCGTGTACGCCGGGTCGGAGTGGGTGCGGCGCACGCGCGACTCGTTCCAGCGCTCATACGGCGCGATCGACTCCGCCTGGATGGCCACCGCGGCCATCATCGCCACCGCGTCCACCGGGTGGGCGCCGATCGCGGTCTCCTGGGAGAGCATCACCGCGTCCGTGCCGTCGAGGATCGCGTTGGCCACGTCGGCGACCTCGGCGCGCGTCGGCCGCGGCGAGTGGACCATCGAGTCGAGCATCTGCGTGGCGGTGATCGACGGCCGCGCCATCCACCCGGCCAGCTCGAGCAGCTGCTTCTGCACGATCGGCACGCGCGCGATCGGCAGCTCGATGCCTAGGTCGCCGCGCGCGACCATCACGCAGTCGGCCGCCTTGAGGATTTCCTCGGCGCGCTCGACCGCCTGCGGCTTCTCCATCTTGGCGATCAGCGGCAGCCGCGTGTGGTCGCGCACGAATTCCACGTCCTCGGGGGTCTGCACGAAGGAGAGCGCGACCATGTCCACGCCGATCGACTCGCCGTGGCTGAGCATGCGCAGGTCCTCCTCGGGCACCGCCGGCAGCGAGGCCAGCGGGCCGGGGATGTTCAGGCCCTGGCGCGGCGCCACCGCGCCGGCGACCTCGACTTCCACGTCGACCTCGTGCGCTGCCGGGCGCACCTCCAGAGCGCGCAGCCGCACCGAGCCGTCGGCCAGGTAGAGCACCGCGTCCGGCGCCACCGCCTCGGGCAGCCCGCCCCAGGAGATGCTCATGCGGTGGGCGTCGCCCTCGATCTCCTCTCCGCCGCACACGAACGTGAGCCGCTCGCCGGGGGTCAGCTCGACGAACTCCTCGCGCAGCGGCCCGATGCGGAGCTTCGGACCGGGCAGGTCCTGGAGGATCGCGACCGGGCGCCCCACGTGGCTGGCCGCCTCGCGCACGCGCCGGGCGGTCTCGGCGTGCTCGTCGAGGCTTCCGTGCGAGTAGTTCAGGCGCGCCACGTCCATGCCCGCCTCGACCATCTGCACGAGCGTGTCCGGCTCTCGCGAGGCGGGGCCGATCGTGGCGACGATCTTGGTGCGGCGCATGGCCCCGCACGGTAGCGCGAGCGCAGGCGACAGCCGGGGAAGGTCGTGCGCGAGCGGCGCCGGCGCGAGCGCGCCCGCGGCCGCACCGGCGGGCCTCCCTAGCATGGTGGGCGTGCTCGGCCCCTCGCGTCCGCTTCCCCGCGTCGGCGCGGCCGTGCGCGTGTCCCACTTCGGCGGCGGCTTCGAGCGGGGCACGGTGCTCGCAGTGCACGATGAGGGGCGCCGGCTGGAGGTGCGTCTGGAGGCGGGGGAGGTGATGGAGTTCGTGCTGAGTCCCGCCACCGCGAGGTTCTCCGCCAAGGGCGCCGGCGGCCCGCGGCTCGAGCTGCTCGGCTGACGCGACTAGACGCTCAGGGCGCGCGCACGTCCGGGAAATGCTCGGCGCAGTGCTCGCGCAGGACATCGCGAACCCACGCGCGCTCCTGCGTGGAGGCCATGCGCAGCCGTCCGAGCAGCTCCCGCTGCCCGTCCAGGGGGACGCCCGCGATCACCCAGCGGACGGCCAGCCGCTCGAACAGCAGCTCGCCCGCGCGCTGCCACGCGTCCTCCTGGCTCGCCGCGGCCCTCTCGCCGCCGCTCAACGCCTGGGCGTATTGGCGCCGCGAGCCTGGCGTGAGCGAGCCGCGCAGGGTGAGCACGTTGCCCTCGGCGTCGGCGTAGTCGCTGTCGGGGGCTGTGACCCTGGCCTGCCGACGCGCGCGCCTGCCCACCGCTCAGGTTGCGTCCGCGGCCCGTTCGAGCTGGCCCCGCACGTCGCCGGTCAGCGGCTTGGCGTGACCGGGCCATGCGGCCGCGGGCTCGAGCGCGGCGAGCTTGCGGATGCTCGCGCGCGCCTGCTCGGTGTCGTAGTTGTAGACCTCCATCGGCACCTTCGGAGCGCAGTTGCGACCCCATATGTCGAGCGTGTAGAAGCAGTCGCTGCTGAGCGCGAGCCGGTCGGACTCCCGCCACAGCCCGATCTGGCCGGGGGCGTGCCCGGGCAGGTCGATCACGCGGAAGCCCGCGATCTCCTCCCCCTCGGCGAGCGTCTGGGAGATCTTCACCGGTCCGCCGTCCCAGGCGTAGCGGTGCAGCAGCCGGTGGAGCTGGCGGTGGGGGGTGGGCAGCCCGGTGAGCCCGTGCGGCCAGTAGCGAAAGCCGCCGCTGCCTTCGGCGTCCTGCACCTCCTCGGCGTGGCACAGCACCGGCACGCCGAGCGCGGGCGCCACGCCGCGGTGGTCGGTGTGGCCGTGGCCGAGCACCACGCGGCGGATGCCGCCCAGCCGCGCGCCGGCGCTGGCGACCGCGCGGACCATCGTGCGCGCGCCGGCGTCGAACAGCGTCACGCCGCCGTCGTCCTCGATCAGGTAGACGTTGCAGCGTGCGGGCTGTCCCTGGACCACCCACACGCCCTCTGCCACCATCTCCGCCTCGCCCGCGCCCAGACGGGCCGACAGGCGCGTCTTGGCGTTGAATGCGCCCATCATCCGCTGTTCCCCGGTGGAGCCCTGCGCGGGCATCATGCCGATCTGGCGTGCGAAGGTCATCGAGTCGCTGAACGCGTCGTTGGTCTGGATGCGACCGTCGCGCACGGTCAGCAGGTCGCAGCCCTCGAGCTCGATCGGGTTGCCGGTGGGAGCGACGCCGGCGAACTCCGTGGGGCCCGCGAACGTGCCCTTCAGGTGCCACTGCACCGCACAGCGATCGCCCTCGGTGGTGGTGCTGACGATCTCCATGTTGAGGTCGGGCACCGCCGCCATCAGGCCGCCGATGAACTCACGCACGCCCTCGGGGGCGAGCGTGTCCACCTGGCCGCGCACGTTCTCGCGGCCGCCCTCGGCCCACAGTGCGACGGCGGCGTCGAGGTCGTGCGCGTCGATCGCCTGGAAGTAGCGCCGGGCGATCGCCTCGGCCTTGCTGCCCGATATGCGCTTGCGCCCCACCGCCGCCTGCTGCACGCTGGCGGCCGCCTCCTGGACCTTCGTGCTCGCCTCGCTACCGCTGTCCTGATCGGCCATGACCCGTCCTCCTTTTACGCTGCTGAAGAGCCGTAGTCTAGTCTCCGCCGCGTGTCCGATGTGGCCGTCAAGCGCGAGATGGGGCGCGGCGAGCGCGTGCTGCCGGGGGTCTACCGCCTGCGCCTGCCGCTGCCATGGCCGGGGGTGCCCCACTGCAACGCCTGGGCGGTGTCTGCGGGCGATGGGGTGGTGCTCTTCGACACCGGCATGCACCAGCCGGACTCGATGGCGAACCTCGAAAGGGCGCTCGCGATGTGCGGCCTGCGCGTGGAGGACGTGCGGCTGGTGGTCTGCACCCATGCCCACTCCGACCACTGCGGTCAGGCCGCCACGATAGTGGCGCGCACTGGTTGCGAGCTGTGGATGCATCCGAGCCACGAGCTGATGACGCGCATGCTCGAGGACCCAGAGGCGGTGCTCGCACGGCGTCTGGAGGTCGCCCGCCAGAGCGGCGTGCCGGAGGAGCCGCTGCGCCGCTACGCGGCCGAGCGGGGCGCTCCGGAGCCGGGTGTGGCGGGGCCGCTCGAGCCCGACCGCGACCTCGTCTCGGGCGTCACCGTGGTCACCGACCTCGGCGAGTGGGTCGCCTACGAGACGCCCGGCCACTCGCCGTCGCACGTCTGCCTGTTCCAGCCGGAGCGGCGCCTGCTGATCTCCGGCGACCACCTGCTCGGGCGGATCTCGCTGTACTTCGAGTTCGGCTACTCCCCCAACCCGGTGGGCGAGTTCCTCGGCTCGCTCGACGTGGTCGAGCGGTTGGGGGCGCGCCTGTGCCTGGCGGGCCACGGGCGCACCTTCACCGACGTGCACGCCCACATCCAGGGCAACCGCACGCTCGTCGAAGAGCATCTCGCGCGGGTGCTCGCGGCGGTCGGCCAGGCGCCGCCGACGACCTTCGAGGTGGTCACGAGCGTGTACGGCGACTCGCTCTCCCAGCAGAACGCGCACTGGCTGCTCTCGCAGGTGCTCGGCTACCTGACGCACCTGGAGGCGCTCGGAGATGTCACGCGGATCGCTGGCGACCCCGATCGCTGGACGGCATAATCGGAGCATGCGAATCGACGAGATCCTGTCGGATCAGGACACGCCCACCCCGGTCTTCTCCTTCGAGTTCTTCCCGCCGAAAACGCCCGTGGGCGAGCAGAACCTGTATGCGGCCCTCTCGGAGCTGCGCTCGCTGGAGCCCGCCTTCGTGTCGGTCACCTACGGCGCCGGCGGCTCGACGCGCGAGAAGACGATCGAGATCGTCAAGCGGATCAAGGACGAGTGGGGTCTGGAGGCGATGGCCCACTTCACTTGCGTCGGGGCGACCGTGCCGGAACTGCGCGCCACGCTCGACGAGATGCGCGCGGCGGGCATCGACAACGTGCTGGCGCTGCGCGGCGACCCTCCCGCCGGCGAGCAGGAGTGGACGAAGACCGAGGGGGGCCTTGAGTACTCGCGCGAGCTCGTCGAGCTGATCGCTGCGGACTATCCCTTCGCGATCGGTGCGGCGTGCTTCCCGGAGACCCACATCCACGCTGTCAGCCCCGAGGACGACCTGCGCCACCTCGCCGAGAAGGTCCGCGCGGGCGTGGACTTCCTGATCACGCAGGTGTTCTTCGACAACGCGTTCTACTTCGACTTCGTCGCGCGGGCGCGCGCGGCCGGGATCACCGTCCCGATCATCCCCGGCGTGATGCCGATCACGAGGGTCGGCCAGATCGAGAAGATGGCCGAGATGTGCGGGGCGGCGATCCCCGCGCCGCTGCGCCGCGAGCTGCACGCGCGCGGCGAGGACCTCGAGGCCGTGCTCGACTTCGGCGTGGCCTATGCGACGCTGCAGTGCGCCGAGCTGCTCGCCGCGGGCGCGCCCGGGATCCACTTCTACACGCTCAACCGCTCGCCGGCCACGCGGGCGATCCTCGGTGCGCTGAAGCTCGCGCGGCCGTGGGAGAGGGCGGTCTACCCGGGTTCGATCTCGAGCCCCTCGGCCACCCGCGGCGAGCCGTCGGCGGCTTCGTAGCGCACGTCCACCGAGTCGTTCTGCCGGTAGGTGCCCACGCCCCAGGCGCCGAGCAGCCAGCGCCAGCCGCTGATGCGGTCCTTGCGCAGCTCGCGCTCGAACACGAGCGCGCCCTCGCGCACGTTGAAGTCCACGCCCAGCTCCTGGCGCACGCCGTTGAGGTAGACCTCGTAGGGGTCGCGCACGTCGCGCGGCAGGCGTACCCTCGATCGGCTCGCCGAGGAGGGGCTCATCGAACCGCCCCCCGAGCGCCGCGACGCCGCTGGCGGCGGCCGTACTCCTGCTGGCGGCGCCGCGCCGACTCCACGATCGCGCAGACCTCCGAGGGCTCGCGCACCGGATGCAGCACCTCGAGGTCCGCGGGCTCGATGCGGCCGTCGGCGAGCGCCCGCGAGCGCAGCCACTGCAGCAGACCGTCCCACTCGCCGTCGCCCACGAGGATCACCGGGAAATGGCGGATCGTGTTGGTCTGGATCAGCGTCAGCGACTCGAACAGCTCGTCCAGCGTGCCGTATCCACCGGGGCAGATCACGAAGGCGCTCGCGTAGCGTACGAACATCACCTTGCGTGCGAAGAAGTGGCGGAAGCGCAGGCCGATGTCCACATAGGAGTTCAGCTTCTGCTCGTGGGGGAGCTCGATGTTGCATCCGATCGACAGCGCGCCAGCTTCACGCGCGCCGCGGTTGGCCGCCTCCATCAGCCCGCCGCCGCCGCCGGTGATCACCGCGTAGCCCGCGCCGCCCACGCACGCGCCCACCTCGCGGGCGAGCTCGTAGTGGGCGTGGCCCGGCGGCGTGCGGGCCGAGCCGAACACCGTGACCGCCGGCCCGACGCCTGCGAGCGTGTCGAAGCCGCGGGCCAGCTCGGCGGCGATGTCGCGCACGCGCTCGGCGTCGGCCGCGCGCACGTCCGGCGGCTCATTGCCCAGCCACAGCAGCAGCTCCTCGTCGAATGTCTGGGCGCCCACCGCCGCCGCCCCCTGATCGGATTGCACGCTGCAAGGTTATGTCCTGCGCATGGCCGCGCGCCGGCCTCCTCACCGAGGACCGCCTGGGCCTTCGCGACGCGCACGGCGGCGAGGACGCCCGCCACGGCGCGTACCCTCTGCGCGATGCAGCACGTGCCCCACCCCGTGGAGATCCCCTACACGATCCGCCGCTCTGCGCGCGCCCGCCGCGTGCGCGTGAACGTGGCCCCGCTGGCGGACATGCGATCGGTCGCTGTGGAGGTCGTGCTCCCCGCGCGGGCTCCCGAACGCGCCGCCGCGGCGGCCGTCAGCGAGCTGCGCCCGTGGATCGAGCGACGCCTCGGCGAGGCACAGGACACGCTCGCGCGGATCGCCGCGCGCGCCGGCACGGTGCCCTACCTCGGCCGCCCGCTCGCGCTCGTGCCGCAGGCGGGGCGCACGCGCGTGCATCGCAGCGGCGAGCGACTGCTCGTGCCGGCCGGCGACGCGCGGCCGGCGCTCGAGCGCTTCTACAGGCGCGCCGCCCGCGGCGAGGTCGCCGCGCGCCTGGACCGTGCCACGGCGCTCGCCGGGACCAGCTACAGCGCGCTCGACATCCGCGCCCAGCGCACCCGCTGGGCCTCCTGCTCGACGAGCGGACGGATGAGCTTCAACTGGAGGCTGCTGCTGGCGCCCGAGCCGGTGCTCGAATACGTGATCTGGCACGAGGTCTGCCACCTCGAGATCCTCGACCACTCGCCTCGCTTCTGGGCGCTGCTCGAGCGTCGCTGGCCGCGCTACCGCGAGGACCGCGACTGGCTGCGACGCAACGGCGCGACGCTCGTGCTCTGAGCGGAAACCCTAGCCGCGCTGCTCGATCGCGACGTAGTCGCGGTCGCGCTCGCCGGTGTAGATCTGGCGCGGGCGGGCGATCTTCTGCTCGGAGTCCTCGACCATCTCCAGCCACTGCGCGATCCAGCCGCTCGTGCGCCCGATCGCGAACATCACCGGGAACATCGCCACCGGCAGGCCGAGCGCCTCGTAGATCAGACCGGAATAGAAGTCGACGTTCGGGTAGAGCTTGCGCGAGGTGAAGTAGTCGTCGTCCAGCGCGCGCTTCTCCAGCTCGCTGGCGACCTGCAGCAGCGGGCTCTTGCCGCGCACCTCGAAGACGTCGTCGAGGTGTTTGCGGATGATCCGCGCGCGCGGGTCGTAGTTCTTGTAGACGCGGTGGCCGAAGCCCATCAGGCGCTCCTGGCCGGCCTTCACGCCGTCCAGGAAGTCGGGGATGTTCTCGACGCTGCCGATCCGCTGCAGCATGCGCAGGGCCGCCTCGTTGGCGCCGCCGTGCAGCGGTCCGTAGAGCGCGGCCACGCCCGCGGCGACGGCGGTGTATGGGTCCACCTGGGTCGATCCGACCGAGCGCACGGCGCTCGTGGATGCGTTCTGCTCGTGGTCGGCGTGGAGGATGAAGAGCACGTCCAGCGCGCGCTCCAGCCGCGGATCGGGCTCGTACTTGAGCTCGGTCATTTTGTACATCATCCCCAGGAAGTTGCCCGCGTAGTTGAGGTCGTTGTCGGGGTAGACGTAGGGCTGGCCCATGTTGTGACGGAACGCGAAGGCGGCCAGCGTGGGCATCTTGGCCAGTAGCCGGATGATCTGGATCTTGCGGACCTGCTCGTCGTGGATGCGGTTGGCGTCGGGGTAGAAGGTCGAGAGCGCGCCCACCGAGGCCACGAGCATGCCCATCGGGTTGGCGTCATAGCGGAAGCCCTGCATGAAGTCCTTGACGTTCTCGTGCACGAACGTGTGGATCGTGATCTCTCCGACCCAGTCCTCGAGCTGCGCGCGGGTGGGCAGCGCGCCGTTGATGATCAGGTAGGCGACCTCGAGGTAGCTCGAGCTCTCGCACAGCTGCTCGATCGGGTAGCCGCGGTGCTGGAGCACGCCGGCATCGCCGTCGATGTAGGTGATCGCGCTGCGACACGACGCCGTGTTGGTGTACGCGGGGTCGTAGGCCATCAGGCCGAAGTCGCCCTCGCCGGTCTTGATCTGCCTGAGGTCCATCGCGCGCACGGTGCCGTCCTGGATCGGCAGCTCGTAGCTGCGGCCGGTGCGGTTGTCCGTCACGGTGAGCGTCTCGTCGGCGGCCGCGCCGTCGCTCGATGGCTTGCCGCTCGCGTTCTCGCGTGTGGCGGACTGGGGGGTCATCGGCTTCTCCTATCCACGGTTACGGGGTGCGCTGCCTCGATTATGCGCCACCGCCGCAACGATCCCGGAGCGAGCCACACACCGCTGCTCAGGTGTGGGGCAGACGCCGCGCGCACACGCAGGCACGAACGCGTGGCGGCGAGGCCGGCGCGGGCTCGCCGTGCGGGCCGCGTCGGGGTGCACGCGGCAGGCGCGTGCGCGGGTGGTGGGGGTGCAGCGGACGCGGGCACGGACCGATGCCGCCCTCGCCGCCCGGCGCAGCCTCCGGCGTCTGCCCCACCGCCCAGCGCACGAGCAGGAACAGCGCCACGATCGGGATCTTCAAGAAGACCATCAGCCAGATGAAGGTCCAAACGCTCACCACTATCGATCCTATACCCGGTGACACATCCGTACAAGCCCCGCATTCGCCTCCGAGGCAACCACGGATGCATCCGTTGCGCCTGCTCCGGGGAACCGGCTCGGGCGTACCGCTCCCGCAGCGCGAGTCGGTCGCGGCGCAGGCCCCGTGAGGGGCGTTCTGCGCGTTGCATGAACGGCGTGGGCCAAAACGGCCAACCGGTGGCTTGAAGTTTGGACGCAAGCGTCGGGCAGGGGTCCGAAACTGCCGCTCGCGTGTCGGGGTTCTTTGTCCAAGAACACCGTGTTTGCAAGGGCTGCACACCCCTGCTGCGAACGGACCCAGCCCCCCGACCACGTTTATCTCCCCGTTATACAGACTGGCCAATCAGAACCGCGAAGGTGACCCGATGGAATTCAACAGCTGGCCTCTTGACCCCGTGTCGGCCGCCGCGCTCGTGCTACGCGTGATCGACGAGATCGACGAGATCGACGCGAGCGACGAGGAACTGCGCGACGCGCTGCTGTGCGACCTACTGGCCGCGGCCTGGGGAAGTCCCTGGGCTCAGAACCAGTGACGCCCGGCCCGCTCGCCGATGCCAACGCAGGCGCCCCGCAGGGCGCCTGCCGCGCGCGCTCCCGCGCCCGGGACACGCGCACCGCGGCCGGCGCGCGCAGCCGCCTAACGGCCTTCCCCGCCTAGCCCCGCAGCTGCAGCGCTGCGCCGCTGAACTGGGTCATCGTGTGCAGTTCGGCCAGGCGCGCCACGATCTCCTCGCCGGTGAGCCGCTCGATGCGCTCGGTCCCGAACTCCTCGACGTTGAACGAGGCGAGCACGGTGGCATGCGCCATTGCTCGCCGCAGCAGCTCGTCGTCGAGCGCCTCGCGGGGATGGGCGGCGATGTAGCCGACGAAGCCGCCGGCGAACGTGTCGCCGGCGCCGGTGGGGTCGATCACGGTCTCCAACGGGTATGCGGGCAGCGCGAAGAAGCCGTCCTGCGTCACGAGCGCGGCGCCGTACTCGCCCTGCTTGGCCACTATCACGCTGGGACCGCGGCGCGTGGGGACGCCGTCCGCGGCCGGTGGGGCGGGCGGGCTCCAGGACAGGATCTCGCGCGCGGCCGAGACGAGGTTGGGCTTGCCGGTCAGCTGGCGCAGCTCGGCGTCGTTGAGGATCACGCAGTCCACGCCCTCGATCGCCCGCACCAGCGAGTCGCGCGCGATCTCGATCCACAGGTTCATCGAGTCCAGCGCCACGAAGCGTGCGCGCGGGAGCTGGGCGAGGACGTCGAGCTGCAGCTCCGGCTGGATGTTGGCGAGGAACAGCACGTCGCTGGAGCGGGACCGCTCGGAGAGCTTCGGCTGGAAGCCCTCGAAGACCCCGAGCTGGGTGTCGAGCGTCTCGCGCGAGTTGAGGTCCCAGCCGTACTCCCCCTGCCAGAAGAACGTCCTGCCCCCGTCCACCCGCTCGATGTCGGCGACGTCCACGCCGCGGCGGCGCAGCACGTCGAGCTCGGCCTCGCCGAAGTCCTCGCCGACGGGCCCCACGACGCGCACGTCCTCGCAGAACGACGCGGCGAGCGCGAAATGCACGGCCGCTCCGCCGAGCATGCGCTCGCGCTCGCCAAACGGCGTCTTGACGGTGTCGAAGGCGATCGAGCCGACCACGGTGATGGGCATCGGCGCGCACCTTAGAGCACCCCGCCGCGTGCGCGCCGCGCCGCCGAAGGTGGGCCGAGCGCGAGCGCGGGCGTGGCAGGGACTCGCGGCGCGCACTCCGATAGCCTCGGCCCATGCGCGCCATCCAGATGACCGAGTTCGGGGGGCCCGAGGTGCTCAAGCTCGCCGAGCTGCCCGTGCCCGAGCCGCGGCCGGAGGAGACGCTGATCCGGGTGACACGCGCGGGACTGAACTTCGCGGACACCCACACACGCACCAACTCCTATGTGCAGAAGGCCACGCTGCCGCTGATCCCGGGCGGCGAGGTGGCGGGTATCCGCCAGGACACCGGCGAGCGCGTGGTCGCGCTCGTGGGCAGCGGCGGCTACGCGGAGTACGCCACGGCACCTCGGGAGCTCGCCTTTCCGATCCCGGATGGCGTCGATGACGGGGTGGCGCTGGCGATGGTCGTCCAGGGAACCACCGCGTGGCACCTGTACCGCACGGCGGGCCGCGTCGCCGAGGGGGAGACGGTCGTGGTCCACGGCGCCGCCGGCGGGGTGGGGTCCCTCGCGGTCCAGCTCGGCCACGCGCTCGGCGCCGGCCGCGTGATCGCGACGGCCTCCAGCGAGGAGAAGCGCACGCTCGCGCTGCGGCTGGGCGCGGACGCCGCGATCGACCCCGCGCCCGAGGGCCTCACCGAGCGCCTCGTGCAGGCCAACGAGGGACGGCCGGTTGACGTCGTCTTCGAGATGTCGGGCGGGGAGGTGTTCGACGCCTCCTATCGCGCGCTCGCGCCGTTCGGGCGGATCGTGGCCTACGGCATCGCCACCAACGAGCCCAACCGGGTCTCGACCGGCTCGCTGCTGCGCCACTCGCGAGCGGTGGTGGGCTTCTACCTGTTCCACTGCCTGGAGCGCCCTGCGATGTTCACCGACGCGCTCGCCGAGCTGTTCACGCGAGCAGCGAGCGGTGAGCTGCAGGCGATCGTCGGGCAGACCTACAAGCTCGGCGACGCCGCCCAGGCGCAGATCGACCTGCGCGCGCGGCGCACCACCGGCAAGCTCCTGCTGGACCCGTCAGAGTGAGCAAGTCCTTCGCCGATCTGGGGCTCTCGGAGTCGATCCTGCACGCGCTGCGCGACGTTGGCTACGAGTCGCCGAGCCCGATCCAGGAAGAGGCGATCCCGGGGCTGCTCGAAGGGCGCGACGTGATCGGCCAGGCGCAGACCGGCACGGGCAAGACGGCGGCGTTCGGCCTGCCGATCATGGAATACGTCGATCCCTCCGAGCCCTCCGTGCAGGCGCTGGTGCTCACGCCCACGCGCGAGCTGTGCATCCAGGTCACGCAAGCGCTTCGCACCTACGGTTCGCACAGCGGCGTGGACGTGGTGGCGGTCTTCGGCGGCGCGCCGATCCGTACCCAGCAGACCCAGCTGCGGGGCGGTGGACACGTCGTGGTGGGCACCGTGGGACGCGTGCTCGACCTGATCTCGCGCCACTCCCTCATGCTGCACGGCTGCCGTTTTGTGGTGCTCGACGAGGCCGACGAGATGCTCGACCTGGGCTTTCTGGAGGACGTCGAGAAGATCCTCTCGCTGACGCCCTCAAGCCGCCAGACAGCGCTCTTTTCGGCCACGATGCCGCCGCCCATCCGCGAGCTGGCCGACCGCTACATGTACGACCCCACGATCATCCAGGTCGAGGCAGCGACGCTCACGATCGACACCGTCGCCCAGTTCCAGCTTCCGGTGGACGCCAGGAGCAAGCCCGACAAGCTCGTCGAGGTGCTGCGCGCCGAGACCGGCGGGAGCGAGCCGCATCAGACGATCGTGTTCGTGCGCACGAAGATCCGCTGCGACCAGCTGTTCCGCACGCTGCGCGACCGCGGCATGAACGTGCGCGCGCTCCACGGGGACATGTCCCAGGGCTCACGCGACGGGGTTATGCTGGCCTTCAAGGGCGGGCGCGTGCCGATCCTCGTGGCTACCGACGTGGCCGCCCGCGGGCTGGACATCTCGACGGTCACCCACGTCGTCAACTACGACGTGCCCACCAGCCCCGACACCTACGTGCACCGCATCGGGCGCACCGGCAGGGTCGGGCGCTCAGGCCGCGCGATCACGTTCGTCGAGGACCGCCAGAAGCGGGAGCTGCAGGCGATCGAACGCCACATCGGCACGTCCATCGCCCGCTGGGAGCAGGGCGCCGAGGCGCCGCCCACGCCCGTGCGCGAGCGGCCGCGCAGGCACTCCAAGCCGCGCATCGGCCGGCGCGACGAGCAGGAGGCCTACGAGAAGCTCGTGTTGGGGGGCGGCCGCGCGGCGGGGCTGAGCGTGGCCGACATCGTCGGCGCGGTGACCTCGCAGGCCGGGCTCGACGGCGAGGCCGTGCGCGACGTGCTCGTGCTCGACCGCTTCTCCTTCCTATCGGTGCCGGCCGCCGATGCCAGCCGCGTGATCGAAGCGCTGGACGGGCGGCCGATCGGAACCGACCCACCCCAGACGCTCAGCCTGCAGCGCGTCGGGGTAAGGTAGGGCCGTGCCCACCGCAACGATGCAGACCACCGAGGGGCCGATCGTCTTCGAGCTGTTCGAGCAGGACGCGCCGAAGACCGTGGCCAACTTCCGCAAGCTCGCCTCCGAGGGCTTCTACGACGGCCTCACCTTCCACCGTGTGATCAAAGACTTCATGATCCAGGGCGGCTGTCCGCAGGGCACCGGCACGGGCGGTCCCGGGTACACGTTCGAGGACGAGATCAACCCGCACAAGATCGTGCGCGGGGCGCTTGCCATGGCCAACGCGGGACCGGACACCAACGGCTCGCAGTTCTTCATAGTCACCGCCGCGGCGTGCCCGTGGCTGGACGGCAAGCACACGGTGTTCGGGCAGGTGAGCGACGGGATCGACGTCGTGGACAGGCTCGAGGGCGTGCCCACGGACGCCGGCGACCGCCCCACCGAGCCGGTCGCCATCGCCTCGATCGAGCTCTCCGAGTAGGAGCCGCGCCCGCCACCCGCGGGCACGTGCCGGAGCGTGCCCGCGGAGTAGTCTTGTTGACAACAAGGGCAACGAGCAGGGGAGAGCTTCAGATGGCCACGGTCGAGCACCACGTCGGAGAGACCCAGAACGGCGCAGCGGGGGCCGGCGCGGGCATAGCCGGGGGCATCCCCGTCGAGAACCCCGCCACCGGGGAGACGATTGCGACCGTGCCCGACATGAGCGCGGAGACCGTCGCCGAGATGGCCGCGCGCGGACGCGCCGTGCAGCCCGAGTGGGCGGCCTTCGGCTTCGAGGGGCGCGCGCGGGTGCTGCTGCGCGCCCAGAAGTGGGTGATGGACAACGCCCCGCAGATCGTCTCGACGATCTGCTCGGAGACCGGCAAGACCTTCGAGGACGCCGAGCTCGCCGAGATCGGCTACGCGGGCAACGCGTTCGGGTTCTGGGCGCGCGAGGCGCCGCACTACCTGGCCGACGAGAAGATCAAGACGAGCCAGCTGCTCGTCAAGGGCAAGAAGATCATGCTGCGCTACCGCCCGCTCGGCCTGATCGGTGTGATCGGCCCGTGGAACTACCCGCTGACGAACTCCTTCGGCGACTGCATCCCGGCGCTCGCCGCCGGCAACGCGGTAATCATGAAGCCCTCCGAGATCACACCGCTGACCTCGCTGCTGCTGGCCGAAGGCCTGCGCGAGTGCGGTCTACCCGAGAACGTGCTGCAGATCGCCACCGGCCGCGGCGAGACCGGGGCGGCGCTCGTCGAGCACGTGGACATGATCATGTTCACCGGCTCCACGCGCACCGGCCGCAAGGTCGCCGAGGCGGCCGCCCGCCGGCTGATCCCCGCCTCCCTGGAGCTCGGCGGCAAGGACCCGATGCTCGTGCTCTCCGACGCCGACGTGGAGCGGGCCGCGAACTTCGCGACCTACTACTCGATGCAGAACGCCGGCCAGACGTGCATCTCGATCGAGCGCGTCTACGTTGAGGAGCCGGTGTACGACGAGTTCGTCGCGAAAGTGTCAGAGAAAGTCCGCGCGCTGCGGGTCGGCAAGCCAGAGGGTCCCGGCTCGGTGGAGGTGGGCGCGATCACGTTCCCGCCGCAGCTCGAGATCATCAAGGACCACGTCGCCGACGCGGTGCAGAAGGGCGCGCGCGTGCTGGTGGGTGGCAACGAGGCCCCCGGCGCGGGGCGCTTCTTCGAGCCGACGGTGCTCGTCGACGTGGACCACTCGATGAAGTGCATGACCGAGGAGACCTTCGGCCCGACGCTGCCGATCATGAAGGTCCGCGACGCCGAGGAGGCCGTGCGGCTGGCCAACGACTCGGTCTACGGCCTGGGCGCGTCGGTGTTCTCCCGCGACACCGAGCGCGGCGAGGCGATCGCCCGGCGCCTTGAGGCGGGTGCGGCGAACGTCAACGACGCGATGATCAACTACACGGTGCTGGAGCTGCCGATGGGCGGGGCCAAGGCCTCGGGGCTGGGGTCGCGCCACGGCCCGGGCGGCATCCGCAAGTACTGCTCCCAGCAGGCGATCGTGGTCACCCCGAAAATCGCAATGAAGAAGGAAGTCTTCATGTACCCCTACAAGAGCCGCACGTCGAAGCTGCTCGCGGGGTTCTTCAAGCTGCTGTATGGGCGCGGCAAGCGCGACTGAGACGATCTACGGCCGTCTCATCAGAGCAGGCCGAGCGCCGACTCGGCGCGCTCGACCTCGCGCCCGAGCAGTGCGATCAGCGCTGCGACCACGCGCGGGTCGAACTGGCTGCCCGCGCAGCGCCTGAGCTCGGCGCAGGCCTCGCCGGGGCGCATCGCGGCGCGGTGGGGCCGCTCGCTGGTCATCGCCTCGTAGGCATCCGCGACCGCAACGATGCGGGCCTCCAGCGCGATCGACTCACCGGTCAGCCCGAGCGGGTAGCCGCGGCCGTCGGGCCGCTCGTGGTGGGCGCCGACCCACTCGCGCACGTCGGACAGGCTGGGATGCTCGAGGATCTGCGCGCCCAGCGCGGGATGGCGGCGGACCAGCTGCAGCTCCTCCTCGGTCAGCCGCCCCTGCTTCTTCAGCACGCCGTCGGAGACGCCGACGAGGCCCACGTCGTGGAGCAGGCCCGCGAGCCGCACGCGGCCGACCTGACGCTCGCCGAGGCCGAGCTCGCGCGCGATCATCTCGGCATAGCGTCCCACCGTGTCGGAGTGGCGAGCGCTGCCGCTGAGGCGCAGGTCGATCGTCTCGGCGAGGTCGAGCACGACCGCCAGGAAGCGCTCGGCACCGATGTCGCGCGAACCCTCCGCGCCGCTCGGGCGCCCCTTGAGCGCCTGGCTGTGCAGGACGGTCCTGTTCCCTGCGCTGCCCTTGGCCGCGTAGAGCGCCTCCTCGGCGGCCCGCAGCAGCGCAGCGGCGGTCTCGCCGTGTAGCGGGTAGCAGGCCACGCCGAAGCTGACCGTCAACGGGATGGCGTCGCGCGCGAACTCGTCTTGGAGCTCGCTGCGCAGCCGCTCGGCGATCAGGAAGGCGGCGTGTTCGTCGCTGTTGGGCAGGACCAGCGCGAACTCCGCGCCGCCGACACGCGCGGCGCCGTCGATCCCGCGCTTGCCCTGCGCCAGCAGCCTGGCTGCGCGCTGCAGCGCGGCGTCCGCCACCTGTGGCCCCGAACGGGCGCCAACTTCGGCGAAGCGGTCGAGCTCGGCGATCATCACGCTCATGTCGCTCTCCACGCGACGCGCGCGTTCGAGCTCGAGGTCGAGCAGCTCGCGGAAGCCGCGCCGGTTGGCCAGCTGCGTGAGCGGGTCGGTGCGCGCGGCCTCGTGCAGGGCCGCGATCAGCCGCTCGATGCGCTGGCGCAGCGTCGCGACCACGGCAGCGGTCACCGCGAGCGTGCCGACGCCGACCAGCCACCACTCGGCGATCCCGCCCTGCGGGCGCCGTGCTATCAGCAGCGCGGCATAGGCGAGCGCCGCGTACAGGATCTCGGCCACGATCTCACGGTTGGCCAGGAAGCAGGCGCAGTAGAGGAAGATCCAGGCGTAGAGCAGCACGAGCGGGCTCGGGCTCTCCCCGGAGGCGTAGGCCGCCACGGTGATCAGCGTGGTCCCGAGGGCGACCGCCAGCAGGAGCGCCCGGCGCTGCAGGCGCTCGGCGCGCCACAACAGCAGGGCGCCCGTCACGTATGCGACGGCCACGGTGAGCAGCACAGGCAGCTCGTTCGCGCGCGGCGGGCGCGGGAGCGCGACCGTGACCAGGGCGAGCGTGGCGCCGGCGGCGAACAGGCCCGCGAGGATGCCCGTCCGCAGACGCGTGCCGAGGTGGATCCCGGAGCCGTCCGGGCCGGTGCCGTACACGCCGTGGGCAGGGTCGGATGACAGCGAGGCCATTAAGCCTCGCTCGGCGCTGCCGGCGCGAGACTTGAGCGTCCGGGTGGACACCCGACAGGTATCCCGCGGCGCGCGGCTCAGGCGCCCGGCGAGGTCTCGAGCGCGTCCGAGAGCGAGAGGCCGAGCAGCCGTTCCAGCTGCGGGATCGTGGTCTCCGAGCTGGTGTGGTGGACGGTCGCCATGCCGAGCTCCTCGGCAGGGGTCAGGTTGAACGGCAGGTCGTCCACGAACACGCATGCCGCCGCGCGCACCCCGGCGCGCTCTGCGCCGAGCTCGTACATCCGCCGCGCGGGCTTGCGTATGCCCTCCTCGCCGGAGATGACCACGCCGTCGAAGAGCTCGTCGAACATGTCGTGCGGGTAGCGGTGCACGCCCCAGGAGTTGGACACCAGCGCCGTGCGGATGCCGCCGGCCTTGGCTCGCCTGACGGCGTCGACCATCGCCACGTCGGGCTGCACGCCCGCGAACAGGCCGTCGACCAGCCCGTCGGGCTCGACCTCGAGCATCGCGGCGAACTGGACCTCGAAGGCTTCCTCCTCCATCGCACCGGTCTCCAGCGCGATCAGCAGCTCGCGCGCCGCGGGGTCGCGGCGGAAGCGTCCGAGCAGCTTCTGCGGGTCGATCTCCGCGCGCAGGCAGTGGGCGTGGAAGGACGCGAACAGGTTGGTCGTGAGCACGCCGCCCCAGTCGATCAGGAGCGCCACGCGGCGTTCCTGATCGGCGGGCGGGGGACCGTCCCCGCCGGGGCCCTCGGGCGCCGGACCGGCTGGGGTCTGCTCAGCTGCCATGGGCCACCGCTTCGGCCTGCCCGGCGAGCTCGAGTACGCCCTCGCCGAACTGCTTGAGGTAGGGATCGTCGGTCGTGCCGGCGATCGCGCGCTTGTAGTTGCCCTCCATGAACACGACGCTCTTCCAGAGAGCCAGCGTGGTGTACCAGCGGATGTTGCTCATCGAGCGCCCCGAGCGCTCCTCGTAGCGCGCGATCAGCTCGGTGCGCGTCGGGAAGCCCTCCGTGCGGGTGACCTTGCCGAGGTGCTCGCGCAGACCGCCCACCGGGTCGCCCGCCTCTGTCCACATCATGCACAGGTAGCCGAGGTCGGCCAGAGGGTCGCCGATCGTGGCCATCTCCCAGTCGAGCACGGCGAGCAGCCGCGCAGGCGCGGTGAAGGCGAACATCGTGTTGCCCAGGCGGAAGTCCCCGTGGACGATCGTGGCCGCGCCTGAGGTCGGCATGTGCTCGCCCAGCCAGGCACCCACGCTCTCCACCGCCGGGATCTCGCGCGTCTTGTTGAGCTCCCACAGCCCCAGGAAGCGGCGCAGCTGGCGTTCCAGGTAGCCCGTCGGTTTGCCGAAGTCCTCGAGTCCGGCCGCGCGCCAGTCCACCGCGTGGATCTCCACGAGCGCGTCGATCAGCTGCTCGCCGATCGCGCGCCGCTGCTGCGGCGTGTCGAGCGTGGCGGGCACGCTTGCGACGATCACCTCGCCCTCGATCCGCTCCATCACGTAGAACGGCGCGCCGATCGTTGCGGGGTCCTCGCAAACCGCGAGCACCTCGGGCACGCGCGCCGGCGTGTCCCTGAGCGCGCGCAGCAGGCGCGCCTCGCGCAGTACGTCGTGGGCGCTCGGCGGCAACGGGGGCCGCGGCGGCCGGCGCAGCACGACCGCCTGCTCGCCGCGCTCGATCAGGTAGGTCACGTTGGAGTGGCCGTCTCCGACGGGCGCGGCGCGGATTGCGCCCGCGCCGATGCCGTGGCTGTCCAGGAAGGCACCCAGCGGCTCGAGCATCAGCAGCGGGGGACGGCTGTTAGCCTCCGCCTCCTGCTGGTTGAGGACGATGTCATCCGGCGCGATCGGGGCACTCATCTGCCCGAACGCTACAAAGACCGCAACCTTCTCTGCGCTGAGGTGTCTCAAACGACCATGTCCAGAACCCCCACGCTCATCCTCACGCTGCTCGTCTCGGCCCTTCTGGCGGGCGCCGCGAGCGCCGGTCCCGCGCTCGCCTCCCACTCCCAGGTGACCTACTTCGAGGGCTCCGACACGCTCCTGAACCCCTCCACGCGGCCCCACGCGCTGGAACAGATGCAGCACCTCGGCGTGCGCGCCCTGCGCGTCGAGCTCTACTGGGCCGACGTGGTCCCGAGCCGCAACAGCGCGACGCGTCCCAGCTTCGACGCGACCAACCCGGCCAACTACGAATGGGGGCAGTACGACGCGCTGCTGAGCGAAGCCCAGCGCCTGCACTGGCAGGTGCTGCTGACAGTGACCTCGCCCGTGCCGCGGTGGGCCACGTCCAACCGCAAGGCGCCCTACGTCACGAGGCCCGACGATCGCGACTTCCAGGAATTCATGACCGCGGTCGCCCGCCACTACGGCTCGGAGGTGTCGATCTACTCGATCTGGAACGAGGCCAACCACCCCGCCTTCCTGCAGCCGCAGTGGAACTCCAACGGCACCCCGGCCTCGCCCCGCATCTACAGGGGCCTCTACCAGGCCGCCTACGCCGGCCTGCAGGAAGGCGGGATCGCGCAGCCGAAGGTGCTGTTCGGGGAGACCGCGCCAACCGGCTACGACGCCGTCAACGTCCATCGCGAAGGGTCCAGGGCGCTGCTGCACGACGTCGCCCCGCTGCTGTTTCTGCGCACGTCACTGTGCCTGGACTCCCACTACCGGAAATCCGGCTCGTGCGGTCCGCTGCAGATGGCCGGCTACGCCCATCACGCCTACACCCTGCCGGCCGGCCCCTACTACGTGTTCCCGGAACGCGACAACGTCACGATCGGCTCGCTCTCGCGCCTGTCCAACGCTCTCAACCTCGCGGCCAGGGCGCATGCGATCCCGGCCAACACGCCGATCTACCTGACCGAGTTCGGCGTGCAGAGCCTGCCCAACCGGCAGCTCGGCGTGCCCGTCGCCCAGCAGGCCGAATTCGACGCGATCGCCGAGCGCATCGCCTACTCCAACCCCCGCGTGGCGGGCTTCTCGCAGTACCTGCTGAAAGACGATCCGCTCGGAGGCGCTCCGGGTGCGAGCGTGCACGGCGGCACGGTCGGCTTCCAGACCGGGCTCGAGTACGTCAACGGCAAGCCCAAGCCGCTGTACAACAGCTGGCCGGTCCAGCTCACCGTCTCCAAGAGCGGCGGCGGCGTCTCCCTGTGGGGCCTGGTCAGGCCGACGAGCGGGCCCACGACCGTGACGGTGTTGGTGCGGATGAAAGGCTCGCGCAGCTACCGCACGCTGAAGACCGTCGCGACCAACGCGCTGGGCTACTGGACGCTCCACTCCTCGGTGCGGGGTCAGCTGTGGCGCGTGCGCTGGGTGAGCCCCACGGGGGTTCGCTACGAAGGCCCTCCGATCAAGGCCAGCTAGCCGTAGAACCTCGAGGTCGCCGTCATAGGTGGGCCGTCGTGCCGGCCTAGGATGGTGGGGTGCCCGAGCTGCCGGAGGTCGAGATCACCGCGCGCCTGCTCGACGGCGCGCTCGCAGGCGCCCAGATCGAGTCGGCGCTCGCGCCGGGGATCAACGCGCTGAAGACCTTCGAGCCGCCCCTCTCGGAGCTGGCGGGCAGGCGTATCGAGCGGGTGCGCAGGCGCGGCAAGCACCTGATCGTCGACGCCGAAGGGGGCCTCTCGCTGCTGATCCACCTGATGTCGGCCGGGCGCCTGCAGCTGTATGAGAAGCACGCCGGGCCGCGCGACCGCACCTCCAGGCTGCTCGTGAGGGTGCGCCCGCCGGGAGCAGCGGGCTCGCAGGGCGGCGCAAGCGCAGCGGCGGACGGCGCCGCCGAGCTGGAGCTGCGGCTGCGGGAGTTCGGCTCCAAGCAGGCCGCCTGGGTGAAGCTGCTGCGCACCGGCGAGCTCGAAGACGACCCCTCCCTCGCGGGCCTCGGGCCCGAGGCCTGGCCCGATCCGCCGCCGCCGGATGAGCTGCTGGACGCCCCGCGGCCGCTGCACGCGCTGCTGCGCGACCAGCACGTGATCGCCGGCATCGGGCGCTCGTGGGTCGACGAGATCCTCTGGGAGGCGCGCCTCTCGCCGTACAAGCGCGCCGCCGACCTCGATGCTGGGGAGGCCATGCGGCTGCGGGAGGCGATCGTGGGCACGCTCGGGCGGGCGCTCGCGCACTACGAGCAGATCCTCGCCCTGCCGATCCCCGACAAGCTGCCGATGCCGCTGCGGGTCCACCGCCACGAGGGCGAGCCCTGCCCGCGCTGCCACACGACGCTGAAGGCCGTGCACTTCGAGGACTATGTGATCGCCTACTGCCCCGAGTGCCAGACCGAGGGCCGCGTGCTCAAGGACCGCAGGCTCTCGCGGCTGCTGCGCTGAGCGGTGCGCGAGCTGGTCTACTCGATGGGGGTCTCCCTCGACGGCTACATCGCCGGTCCCGGCGGCGAGATCGACTGGTCGGCACCGGATCAGGAGCTCCATCGCTTCCACAACCAGCAGGCCCGCGAGGTGGGCGTGCAGCTCTACGGACGGCGGCTCTACGAGGCGATGCTCGGCTGGGAGACCGCCGAGCAGCAACCGTCAGTCTCTGCGCCGATGCTCGAGTTCGCGCGCATCTGGAGGGATACGCCGAAGATCGTGTTCTCCAGAACGCTCGAGCAGGTCCACGGCAACGCCAGGCTCGCTGGCGCGAACGTAGCCGGGGAGGTCGCCGAGCTCAAGCGGCAGGAGGGTGGGCACCTGGCGGTGGGCGGGGCCGGCCTGGCGGCCACGATCGCCGGGCTGGACCTGATCGATGAGTACCGGCTGTTCGTCAACCCGGTCGTGCTGGGCGGCGGCACGCCCTACCTGCCGCCCTTGGCGCAGCGGATCGATCTGGAGCTGATGCAGACGCACACGTTCGGCTCGCGCGTGGTCTACCTGCGCTATCGGCGCGTGCGACCAAGCTGAGGGGTCTCCCGACCGCCGGGCGGGCGCGTCAGGGCTCCCACACGTCGACCCGGGAGTCGCCGGTCACCCGACAGCGCCCTCTGTTGCAGTCGACGTAGGTGCTCAGCCACGCTTCGACGATGTTTCCGTACACGCGTCCCGCGTAGCGGCATATCACCGCCTGGCGGAGGTCAGGAGCGCTGCATCCCCGCTGCAACGCCCACTGCGAGCGTGCGCCCACGCTCCGCAGGATCGCGGGAACCGCGACGGCCACGCTCGCCGTGGGTTGCGGGACGCGAAAGCACGCGTATGCGAGGCAGGTCCGCAGCCGCACGAAGTCGGCCGGCACCTCGAGCCCGGACGCTGCCGATCTCGCGGCGGCGAGGTCCCGCCGCGCAGCCTGCGCCCGGACCGAATCGCCGACCTGCACGATCACCAGATACGCCACCGCGATCGTCGCCACGACGAGCAGGGCCATCCAGAATCTCCCGCGTACGTCGGGCACGGGGGCTGTATCGGCCGGCGCGGCGCGGCGGTTTAGCGTCGGACGCGGGCAGGACGGCAATGCATTGCGGCGTTGAAGGCCCCCCGGCACGACTCGCCGTGGCGATCGCGGCGCCGGGGGGCTCGTGACCGTGCCACTACAGCGACGAGAGCGCCCCAGGGTCAGGGCGCTCTCGCTCCAGAGAGGGGACTGGAGACCTCCGTGTGCGGGGAACGACATCACGCCGCTCGGTCGGAAACCGCATCGAGCGAAGGCAGCGGGCAGAGCTCTCGATGATCCACTGGCAGATGGAATTGCGCGGTTGACAACCCATTAGGCAGGGCCGCGCCACTGCGCGGCAGATCGACCGCTCCCGGTCTCTAGGGACAAGCCTGTGGGGTTCTACGGTCTGGCTTCGCGGTTCCGTGGAGGGCAGCTTGCGGCTAATCGTCAACACCCGGACGGGCTAGTGCGGTTTCCATCAGCGTTCGACGCCCATAGGTTCGGAGAGTCTGAAGCGCTCGGCGTTCGTCAAGAGAAGAGACAAAGGCGTGTTGCAGTCTTGCTCGACCGGTTCGGCACGAACGGAGACGGCTTGCACAGCGGCCTTTCTGCACAAGGTTTGGACTGCCGTATTCGTTGTAGCGGCATTCTCACTTGCGCTCGGCCCACGCGTGGATGCAGCGCCGCTTGAAGGCATCCACAAGATCCAGCACGTCGTGATTATCATGCAGGAGAACCGTAGTTTCGACTCTTACTTCGGTACCTACCCGGGCGCCGACGGCATTCCTACCGAAGTGTGTCTGCCCAATCGGAGCGGTGGGGGCTGTCAAGCTCCTTTTCATGATCCGTTCGACAAAAGCGTTGGTGGACCCCATGGGCCAACGTCTGCCCGCGTGGACATTGATAAAGGCGCGATGAACGGTTTCGTGCGCGCTGCTGAGAGCGGCTGCTCCTCCGCCGGAACGTGCCGCCCTTGCAACAGTAGCGAAGCTCAAAGCCACTGTATCGATGTGATGGGCTATCACGACGCGCGCGAGATCCCGAACTACTGGAGCTACGCGCAGAACTTCGTCCTTCAAGACCACCTGTTCGAGTCGGTGGACTCATGGAGTCTGCCCTCGCATCTTTACTTGGTGTCCGGGGCCGGCTGCCTGGCAGGCGAATGTACGTTCGGCGCCAAACCATCCGAATACGCGTGGACTGACATCACGTACTTGCTCGACAGGGCGAATGTCAGCTGGCGCTACTACGTGACCGAAGGTCGCGAGCCTGATTGCGAGAACGATGAAGCGCTGAGTTGCGAAACCCCGGCGCAGGTACCCACCACCCCTAGCATATGGAACCCGCTGCCGAACTTCACTGATGTCAAGGAAGATGGGCAACTCGAAGACATCCAGTCGCTGACGCACTTTTACACAGCGGTGCACGACGAAAGCCTTTGCGGGCTCCCGAATGTCTCCTGGATCGCGCCAAGTAGCGACTATTCCGAACATCCCCCCAGTCTGATCTCGCGGGGCCAGGCCTACGTCACCACGCTGATAAACGCGATCATGCGCAGCCCATGCTGGGGCAGTAGCGCGATATTCATCTCATGGGACGACTGGGGAGGCTTTTATGACCATGTCCCGCCCCCTACCATCGACCTTCGCGGCTACGGCATACGCGTCCCGGGACTCGTAGTCAGCCCGTACGCGAAGATCGGCTACATTGATCATCAGCAGCTCAGTCACGATGCCTACCTGAAGTTCATCGAGGATGACTTCCTTGAAGCAGCTCGTCTGAACCCGGCGACCGACGGGCGGCCCGACAATCGTCCAGACGTCCGCGAAGAAGCCCCGGGACTCGGCGACCTCGCCAACGACTTCGACTTCGAACAGCCACCACGCCCGCCGCTGTTGCTGTCGCCCCACCCTCCGCCGGGGCCAGCGTCAGAACCACCGGGAGGAGGCGTCAACTTCCCAACCGTCAGCCCTGGGACTGCCGGCTCCCTTACGCAGACCGCAGCGATGCTGGACGCAACGGTGAACCCCAACGGCGGATCAGTTGGTGAATGCTACTTCGAGTACGGCACCTCGGAATCCTACGGATACAGCGCACCCTGCATGCCGAGCCCCGGCTCCGGAAACACCGCGGTGGAAGTGTCGGCGTCGGTGGAAGGCCTGGCTCCCTCAACGACCTACCACTTCCGTGTGGTAGCGATCAACAACGGTGGCATGAGCTCAGACGGCGACAAGACGTTCACGACGCTGCCCGAACATCTCACGGTGACCAGTGTGAGCCCCAACAGCGGACCCACGTCGGGGGGCAACACCGTTACGGTGGGCGGTACAGGGTTCCCTCTCGGCGAGGCAACAGTCGTTACGTTCAAGGCGAAAAGTGGAGCGACACGTACTGCCCGGGCGGTCAACTGCGCGTCCTCGACGATCTGCACGGCAGTAGTACCTGCATTTCCAACTCAGGCGACGATGGACGTGAGAGCGAGCGTGAGCGGGGTCATGAGCCCACCGAACGCTCCGGCCGACCAGTACACCTGGCTTCCCTAGGCTCGGGAATCGTAAGGCCTACCTTTGCGGGCGAGCCGGTGTACCTCGTCGCGATGCGCGGCCACTTCGTCTGCGGGAGTTGCTCCCATCCGCCCCGCGCGCATGCCCCGAGCGGTACCGTGCTCACGCTTCAGTTGACCATCTCCGCGCTGTTTCGCACCGGGCTTGGGATTCTCGATCGCTATCCCCGCGTGAGACTTGCGGGCACCCCCGTTCGGCTCGGCTGACGGTGTGTCCAGGCCGTTGGTGCGCAGTAGCATGGCGCCCATGATCGAGCCAGGCGATCAGGCCCCCGACTTCGAGCTGCCCGACCAGGACGGCCGCACGGTGAAGCTGTCGGACTTCCGCGGCCAGAAGGTCGTGCTGTAACTCTACCCCAAGGCCGACGCTTGCGGTTCCAAAAGCAATAACTGGAGCTAGCTACGGTGGCGCGCTTGGGCTGCTGCTTTTCGCGCGTTGCGATAGGGCGTCGAAGCTTGGTCGGTGCACCTCCTTCTCGTCCTTTTCGACAGTAATCTGAGCGCCGAGACTGCCGCAACTACGCGAACGCGCTACAGATGCTGCGGGGCCCAGCGGTCGGCGTTTGCTTGTCGCTTAACGGAACCAGGATCTGCAGGCAGAGGTGCCACGTCACGGCCGGGGGTCGTCCCGGCACCGGGACGGGATCAACTACTCTGGCGTGATCTCGACGAGCTCGGGAACGGACGACTCCATCCGCACGAAGGCAGCGTGAGTCTTGTTCATCCGTCGCAGGTAGGCCTCCGGGTCGCCTGACCGAGGCTCAAGCCGGGCGTTGCGCCAACGCCCGCGGTAGAAGACGCGCAGCTGACCCTCTCTGTCAAGCGCGTTGCGCACCCACAACGTGGCCAGACCGTCCTCGGCTACGACGATCAGCTTGCCGTCCTCTTCCAGGAACCCGACTGGCACCCTGCGCTGCTTGCCGGAGCGACGCCCGATTGTCTCGACGATGACTGCGTTTCGGCGCGTGTATGGCGGACTGGGAAGACCCAGGCGAAGCGACCAGATGCGCAGCGGGTTCCCAAGCCTCCGTGCCGCTCTCTGAAGCCAGGTCTTCTTCGGAGGCAGCACTCCTCATAGGCTAACCGGCGGCCCTCGGCGTCGGGGCGAGTAAGCGTCGCGGAACACTCCCGCATGCTCGCCCGTGCTGCCACGGTCCCTCCACGCCCGTCCTTATCCGAACCGAGCGCAGGGTCAGCGCACAAGCCGCGGAGAGGTACCGATCGCGATCCGTAGCTTGGTCGGATGCGGTCCCGCCCAGAACGGCGTATTGCAACACAAGAGGGAGTTCATAGTCAGGGAGGAGGAACAAGTCATGTATGCGAGTGTGCGCCACTACAGGATGGGCGCGGGTGCGATCGATTCGCTCATGCACCGCGTCGACGAGGAGTTCGCCCCCGCCATCAGCCAGGAACCCGGATTCGTTGCATACCTCGCGCTCGACACGGGCGACGCAACACTGGAGACCGTCAGCGTCTTTCACGACAAGGCAGCCGCGGATGCGTCCAACGCACTTGCGTCTGACTACGTGCGCGAGAAGCTCGGGGAGTTCCAGTTGACGCGTACCGAGCTGAGCGGCGGCGAGGTGTTCGTAAGCAGGGTGACGGCGGAGGCGCTCGAGGATGCAGATCGTTGGGCGCACCGGATTCGTTCGCGGCAGCGCGCTTCGTGAGTCCGGGAAATGCCTGAAGCTCCCATCCTAGTCGTCGGAGCGACCGGTCGGAGCGGCCGCCTGATCGTCGGTCGCTTACTCGAACGTTGCGTGTCCGTTCGTGCCCTGGTGCGAGATCGGGCAAAGGGGGAGCGAGTTCTTCCATCGGAGGTGCCGCAGTTCGTCGCAGACGTTCGCCGCGTTGAGACTCTGAAGGAGCCGATGGCAAACGTTGGCGCTGTGATCATCGCTACCTGCGGCAGCGCGGAGCGCGGCAATGACGCCGAGATAGTCGACTACCACGGTACGCGCAACCTCATCGGGCAGGCGGCCGCCGCGGATGTCGAGCTCGTCGTTTTCATTTCGACCATCTACGCCAGCCACGCCGAGCATTACCAGGATGTGGAGCCGACGAGCCTGGGATGGAAGGCAAGGGCCGAGGAGGTCGTCCGAGGATCTGGGATTCCCTACTGCATCATCCGCTCCGGCTGGCTCACAGACGGCGCTGGGGGCGAGTCGCTGGCCGTGTCACAGGGTGATACGGCCGAGGGCCGAATCTCACGAGCCGACCTCGCCGACGTTTGCACGCAGTTGCTCTTTGTCCCCGAGGCCCGCGGAAAGACCTTCGAGGTGGTCGCGGCACCGACAGGACAAGGCTCGAGCCTCGCGTCGGCCGTCAGCGCCCTGACACCTGACAGCACACATCACACGCACGCGCGCTCGGCGCACTCCGCGGCGCTCACCAAGCTGGGTTCAGCATCGAGAGGATTGGCCGGCTTCACGAGCGCGCGCGCTACGCCCAGACCGTGGTGCTCACGATGGGACGAGGACCCCGTGTCCGTCCTTGATTCCCGTTTGGTTGCCGTGGCCGGCCCGATTTGGCCTTCGCCGTGAGCGAGCACCTGACAGCCCTAGACGCGACGTTCCTCGAGCTCGAGCAGGCCGACGAGAGCGCGCACATGCACATCGGCGGAGTCCTGGTCTTCGATCCTCTGCCTGACGGGGGGGCGCCCTCGCGCGAGGAGCTGTGCCAGCACCTCATGAGCAGGCTGGGGCAGTTGCCGCGCTACCGGCAGCGCCTGTCCGAGCCGCACACCGGCGGGCTGTCGTGGCCCGCATGGGAGGACGATCCCGCGTTTGACATAGCCAGGCACCTCACCCGCACGGCACTCCCTGCACCGGGAGGTTACGAGGAGCTCCAGGAGTGGGCATCGAGTTTCTTCTCCCAGCGCCTGGATCGTCATCGGCCGCTGTGGGAGATGGCGATGGTCGAGGGGCTCGCCGACGGTCGTTGGGCCCTCGCACACAAGACGCACCACTGCATGGTCGATGGCGTTGGCTCGGTCGACGTCGGCCACCTGCTGCTCGACGCTACAGCGGACGCGGCGCCAGCCGCTCGGTCGTCGTCGTCCGTGAGCGGCGGGAGCGGCGGCCACACACCTGTCTTTCTCGATGCCAACCGCCCGACGTCCATCGCTCAGCCCACCGCCCCCGGCCCCCTGGCTTCTCTGGCGCACGTGTGGTCGGGGCTGCTGCCCGTTGACACGATCGTCCACGCGGCCCAAATGGGAGCCCACGGCGTGCTTCACCCGCGTGAGGCGCTGAATAGCGCCCGATCGGCGCTCGCCGTGATCGTGAGCGAGGAGCTGCACGCGGCGCCGCGCACGAGCCTCAACGTGCCGATCGGTACCAGGCGCCGTTTCGATGTCGTGCGTGTCCCGCTGGCGGACCTGAGGGAGATCAAGACCTCTCTCGGCGGCACGCTCAACGACGTCGTGCTCACGGTCACCACGAGCGGGCTGAGGGCGCTGCTTCAGTCCCGCGGCGAGCCACTGCCGGCCGGGGGGCTGCGCGCGATGGTCCCGATGAACGTCCGCGTCGCGAGTGAGCACCTCGCGATGGGAAATCGAATCTCCTCACTGTTCTTGGAGCTGCCTGTGGGGCAGGCCGATCCGGTGCGCCGATATCACGAAACCGTAGCCCGCTCGGAGTCGCTGAAGTCCGCTGGAGAGCAGGCCGCGGGCACCACCGCCGTGATCGAGATTGCCGGGCTGGCGCCACCGGTGATCCATTCCACCATCGCGCAAGCCCTCTACGCCACCCGGCTGTTCAACGTGACCATCACGAACGTGCCCGGCCCGAAGCAGACGCTGTACGCCTTCGGGGCACCGCTGCGCGAGATCCAGCCGCTTGTGCCGCTCGCCGCCGAGCACGCCGTCGGCGTTGCCGCGCTGAGCTACGACGGCAATGTGTTCTTCGGCGTGGTCGCCGACCGCGACGCCGTGCCGGACCTCGAGGTGCTGCTGAGCGCCCTGAGTGCCTCGGTCCAGGAGCTCCTGTCTGCCGCCCGAGCGGACGGAGTGGACCTCAGGGACGGCGCTCCTCGCACGCGACGTGCCCACCGGCGCGTCTAGCTGCTCCTTTTTGGAAGTCGAAGCGGGAGTCTCCGGCAGCGTCCCGCTCACTCGCGCAACGGACGAGGAGGAGGACTCAGCATGCGGCTTCCCGAGAGTGCCGCCTCCGCGTGGAGCCGGCAGCGCGAGCCCGGGCTACGATGCGCGGGTGATCGGAAAGGGAGATCAGGCCCCTGACTTCAAGCTGCCCGACCAGGACGGCCGCATCGTGAAGCTGTCCGACCTGCGGGGGCAGAAGGTCGTGCTGTATTTCTACCCCAAGGCTGACACGCCCGGCTGCACGACCCAGGCGTGCGGTGTTCGCGACCACCGGGCCGACTACGCGGGCGCGGGCGCGGTCGTCTTCGGGGTCTCCCCGGACCCCGTCGCGAAGGTCAAGAGGTTCCACGACAAGCAGGGGCTGAACTTCTCGCTGCTCGCCGACGAGGGCCACGCGGTGGCGGACGCCTACGGCGTGTGGGTGCAGAAGTCGATGTACGGCCGCAGCTACTTCGGCAACGAGCGCACGACGTTCGTGATCGACGAGGCCGGCGGCGTCGTCGGGGTGCTGCGCAAGGTCAAGCCCGCCGAGCACGACGCGCTGGTCCTGCAGGCGCTCGCCGCGGCTGCCTAGCCGGAGGCCGCGCCGGCCGGCCCCTCCGGCGCGGGGCGGCTCGTGGCCGATCGCGGAGCGTCCGCGGCGGCCGGACGGCGCATGCCGCCGACGAGCACTCCCGCGCCGAGATGCGCGCCGAGCACGGGGCCGACCTCGGTGCAGAACATCGGCTCGCTCTGGAAGATCGCACGCCCCTCTTCGACGAGGTGTTCGGCGTCGCCCGGTGACTGCGCGTGCTGGACGATCCAGTCGCTGGCGCCGCGCTCCTGGAGCTCGCGCAGGTGGGCGACCATCCGCTCCAGCGCGCGCCGGTGCGTGCGCACGCGGCCAACGGGCGCGATCTCGGTCCCGAAGGTGAGGATCGGCTTGATCTTCAGGGCGGTGCCGACGACCGCCTGAGCGGCCCCTATGCGCCCGCCGCGGCGCAGGTACTCGAGCGTGTCCAGGCAGAACCAGATGTCGAGCGTCTCGCGAGCCGCGCGGACCGCCTGCAGCGTCGCCTCCAGCGTGGCGCCGCTCTCGGCGAGCGTCGCGGCGAGCACGACCAGGCAGCCGAGCCCTCCGGCGCCGGTCTGCCCGTCGTGCACCTCCACGTGCCCCGGGTGTCCGGCCTCTGCGAGCATGCCGGCCGCCTCGCGCGCGCTGGCGCACGTCCCCGAGAGCCCCTCGGCGATGTGGATCGAGGCTACGTCGCGGCCGGCGCTCACCAGCGGCTCATAGACCGCCAGGAAGTCGCCCACCGACGGCTGGGAGGTGCTGGGCAGGCTCGGCGAGTCGTGCAGGCGGGCGTAGAAGGCGTCGAGGTCGTCGTAGTCGCGCTCGGGTCGCAGCTCGCCCTCCCAGCCCACGTACAGGCTGACGGCGCGAACGCCGAGGCGCTCGATCAGCGCACGCGGAAGGTAGGTCGTGCTATCGGTCACGACCGTCACGGGGTTGGCGCTCGCTTGGGTTTGCTCTTCGGGGACCGGCACGGTGCAAGCCTATGACGCGGGGGGCGGCGGATGCGCCCAGGGCGCGGCCGCGCGGCGCGCGCGCCTTCAGCGAATCAGGCGCTCCATGCGCGTGGCGGAGATCGTCTCGCGCAGGGTCTGCAGCGCGCCGTAGCGGGGACGCCAGCGCAGCTCGGTGCGAGCCTTGCTCGTGCTCATGATCATCGGCTCGCGAAACGCGGCGATCCACTGCGCCTCGGCCGGCAGGAATCCGAGTCGGCCGACCACCTCGGCGACCCCCTCCACGGCCAGCTCCGGGACCGGGATCGAGTACCAGCCGAGCTCTTCGGCGAGCTGTCTCACCGTCAGCCGGCCGGTGCCGGCGATGTTGTAGGCGCCCGGCGAGCCGCGCCCGATCACGGCCGCGCGCATCGCGCTTGCGACGTCGTCGTGATGCACGAGCTGGAACGGCACGCCCGGGTCGGGCAGCACGGGCTTGAGGATCGGCACGCCGTCGAGCAGGCTGAGGACCGGGCCCGGAAGGCGCTCCGAGAGCTGGGTGTAGGGAAGGCTGTCGATCAGCAGCGGCGCGCCCGGGCCGGCGACGATGCACGGGCGGAACACGTAGGCGTCGGTTGCGCTGCCGGCGAGCGTGTCCGCGAGCAGCGCCTCGACCTCGGCCTTCTGGGCAGAGTAGTAGTGGCTGCTCGAGCCGCGCGCCGGCACGTCCTCGGTGAGCGGCTGCGGATTGTCGCGGTGGAAGCCGTAGGCGGCCACCGAGGACGCGTACACGAGGCGCTTGACGCGCGCCGCGACGCACGCCTCGAACACGTTGCGCGAGCCGTCGAGGTTCACCTCGCGGCTCTCCTTGGCGCCGCCCATGATCATGAACGCGAGGTGCACGACCACGTCGGCGCCCTTCACCAGCGCGGCCACGGCCTTGGGGTCCAGGACGTCGCCCTGCTGGTAGGAGACCTTCTTCAGCCCCGCCGCGCTTGCATCGAACGGCCGCCGTGCCATGCCGAGGATGCGCGCCACCTCGCGTGAGCGCTCGAGCGCTTCGACCACCGCGTGCCCGATCTCGCCGGTTGGGCCGGTGACGGCCACCGTGAGGCCTTTGCGTGGGTTCGAGCGGGGGGCCACCGCCTGGTTGTACCGCATCGCCGCCCGGCGGTGGCCGGCCGATACATTCAGGGGCATGAGCGGAGCCGAGGTCGGACTTGCGCTGTCGGTGTTCCTCGCGAGCGCGGTGGAGGCGGTGGAGGCGCTGACGATCGTGATGGCGGTCGGGCAGACCCGCAGCTGGCCCTCGGCGCTGTCCGGGTCGGCTGCGGCCGCAGTCACGCTTGCGGTCGTGATCGCCGCTCTCGGTGGCGCCCTCGCGAAGGTGCCGCTGGATGACCTGCGTATCTTCGTCGGCGCGCTGCTGCTGCTGATCGGGCTGCAATGGCTGCGCAAGGCGGTCTTACGCGCCGCGGGGCTGAAGGCCCTGCACGACGAGCGCAGCGCCTACGAGCACGAGATCGCCGCGGCGCGTGCGGCGGCGCCGCCGCCGGGGCGCTGGGACGGCTACTCGTTCGTGGTGGCGTTCAAAGGCGTGCTGATCGAGGGCCTGGAGGTGGCGATCATCGTGATCACGTTCGGGGCCAACCACCATCACGTGGGGATCGCCGCTGCGGCGGCGGGCGCTGCGGTGGCGGTGGTGATCGCCGCGGGCGTGGCGGTCCGCGCGCCGCTGGCCAGGGTTCCCGAGAACACGATGAAGTTCGCCGTCGGGGTGCTGCTGTGCTCGTTCGGCGTGTTCTGGGCGGGAGAGGGCCTCGGGCTCAGCTGGCCGGGCGGCGACGCGGTCCTGCTGCTGATCATCCCCGCCACGCTTGCCGCGTCGCTGGCCGCCGTGATGTCGCTGCGCCGCGCCGCCACGCGCTGATCGCCGTACGCTTGAAGCTGTGATCGCGCCTGCGGGCTCAACTTCGATCGGGCAGAGCTTCAGCTCGTTCCTGGATGCCGTCGGGCAGTTCTTCTCCGACCTGGCCGCCGTCCACTGGCCGGCGCTCCTGCTCGGGCTGGCGTTCTTCGCGCTCAACCTCACGCTGCGCTCGCGTGCTTTCTTCAACAGCCTGCGTGCCGCCTACCCGGCCGTGCCGTTCCCGTTCCGGCGCATCTGGGGTGCCTACGTGGCGGCGGTCGGGTTCAACAACTTGGTGCCCGCGCGCGGAGGGGACATCATCAAGCTGTTCCTGACGAAGTCCTCGATCCCCGGGTCGCGATACCCCACGGTCGCCTCGGCGTTCTTCGTCGAGTCCATCTTCGATGTCAGCGTGGGCGTGCTCGTGCTGATCTTCGCGTTCAGCCAGGGGGTGTTCCCCAAGCCGCCGGACTTCTCCAAGCTGAGCTCCTTCGACATCTCCTACCTGGCCGAGCACTTTCGCGTGACGCTGTTCCTGATAACCGTCCTGGGAGTCGTCGCGGTGGTCGCGTTCGCGATGCTGTCCGTGCGCGTGAAGGCGTTCTGGGCGCGCGTGCGACAGGGGCTTACGATCCTCAAGGACCGGCGTCGCTACCTGCGCCAGGTCGCCTCGCTGCAGGCGCTGGGCTGGCTCAGCCGCTTCGCCGCGTTCTGGTTCCTGCTCGACGCCTTCCGCGTGGGCGGCTCGGTCACCAACGTGCTGCTCGTCTTCGGCGTCAACCAGGTGGCGGGCGCGGTGCCGTTCACACCCGGCGGCGCGGGCGTCCAGCAGGCGCTGCTGGTCAAGGTGTTCGCCGCGAGCGGCTCCACCGCCGTGGTGGCCGCCTACTCGGTCGGCCAGCAGATCGCGATCGCCGTGTTGACGGCCGCGCTGGGTCTGTTCGCGGTCGTGTTCATCTTCCGCTTCCGCTCCTTTGGAGAGGTCATCCACGCCGGCCGCGCCTCGCGCGAGGCGGAGCGCGACGCGGAGCGTGGCGGGGTGATCGCCGTCGAGGATCCCGCGGAGGGACCGCGCCCGTCCGAGGACGACCTGCCGCCCGCGCCGCCGCTACCGCCGCGCGCGCGTAGCGCGCGCGCCCGCTACTGAAGGCCCTCGCGGGCCTCCCGGACGAGCGCCACGGCCTCGGGGAAGACCAGCGCGATCACCGTGCGGATCTGCTCGGCCTGGGCCTCTGCGTTGCCCTGGATGTTCACGCGCTGCACCGCCGCCACGGTCATGTCGACGGCCAGCTTGATCGCGTTGTCGGCCCACGCCAGGCGTTGCTGGCCCTGCATCTGTTCGGCGAACTCGGCCAAGCGCCGCTGCAGCTCCTCGGGGTCGCCGAACAGGTCGCCGAAGCCGCTGCTCTCCATGCCCGCATCATAGACTGCGCTGTTCATGCCCAGCGCAGGCGAGATCCGCGAGCAGGTCCAGAGCGAGCTCGAGCGCCGCAAGCGCCTGGCTGTGCCGGCGTTCGCCGGCGGCGTGCTGTACCTGCTCAGCTCGATCATCATCAGCTCCACCCTCAACGGCGCGCCCACCGTCGGCCTGCTGCAGGGGCTCAAGCCGGCCTTCGAAGGCCAGGCCAACCCGGCGGTCAGCCCGCGCACCGAAGAGGTCAAATTCATCAGCCACCACGCGCTGCCGCTGCTCGCGGGCAGCCTGCTCGCGGCGCTCGCGATCGGCGCGCTGACGCTGGTGCTGCTGCTGTTGTTCGACGCCACGCGCTTCCGCCGGCCGGAGACATGGCCGGTGGCGCGCCGGCTGGTGCTGTTCGGGGGCGTCGCTTTCGCGCTGGTCAGCGTCGGCCATCAGGTGGTCGGCGCGGTCGAAACGCACAACTTCGCGGTCGGGCACGACCACACCAACGCCGCGGTCGAACGTGCGCTCACGAAGGGGGCGGCCAACATGGTCGTGCAGTACATCAGCCTGCTCGCGGGCCTCGCGCTGGCCGCGGGGATGATCACGGTCATGCTCGGCGCCCAACGCGTCGGGCTCGTGCCGCGCTGGATCGGGATCCTCGGGATCTTCACCGGGCTGCTCATCTTCCTGCCGATCGGCGGCGCGCAGCTGCAGATCGTGCCGGCCTTCTGGATGGTGATGATCGGGATCCTCCTGATCGGGCGCTGGCCCAACGGCGATCCGCCCGCCTGGGAGGCGGGCGAATCCCGTCCGTGGCCGACCGCCGCCGAACAGCGCGCGGCCAAGCAGGCCGCGGCGCAGCCCGCCACGGCCACGGCCACCGCGGGCGTGCCCGCCCCCGCGCGACCCTCCTCCGGCAGAGCCGCGGGCAAGCGCCGGCGCAAGGGGCGCGGCGGTCGCTGATCGCGGTCGTCCCGCGCGGTCGGCTCCGACGGGTCTGCCGGCGCGATCGCGGCCTGTAGAGTCCCGGCCATGAGCACCGAGGCGATGCGCGAAGACGGCGAGGAGCTCGACCGCGAGCTGGCGGAGCTGCTCGAGGTCGAGCGCTTCGAGCCGCCGCGCGAGTTCCGCGAGCGGGCGCTGCTGAACGATCCCGAGGTCTACCGGCGCGCGGCCGCCGACCCGCAAGCGTGGTGGGCTGAGCAGGCCGAGCAGCTGCACTGGTTCCGACGCTGGGACCGCGTGCTCGACGACTCCGACCCGCCGTTCTACAAGTGGTTCGTGGGAGGCACCCTGAACGTCTCCTACAACTGCCTGGACCGTCACGTGGAGGCCGGCAGGGGGGAGCGGATCGCCTTCCACTGGCGTGGCGAGGACGGCAGCGAGCGCGACATCACCTATGCGCAGCTGCTCGTTGAGGTCTGCCGACTCGCCAACGCCCTGAAGGATCTCGGCGTGGGCCGGGGCGACGTGGTCGGGATCTACCTGCCGATGATCCCCGAGGTGATCGTCTCGATGCTCGCCTGCGCGCGCATCGGCGCCCCCCACAACGTCGTCTTCGGCGGCTTCTCCGCGGAGGCCGTGCGCGAGCGGATGGAGTTCTCCGAGGCCAAGGTGCTGATCACCACCGACGGCGCCGCGCGCAAGGGCAAGACAGCCGCGGTCAAGGACCGGGTCGACGAGGTGATGGGCGACCTGCAGACGCTGCAGCGGATCGTGGTCGTGCGCAGCAAGGGCACGCCGTGTCAGATGCAGCCCGGGCGCGACGTCTACTACGACGAGATCCTGGCAGCGGCCGACCCACGCTGCGAGCCGGAGGAGCTGGACGCCGAGCACCCGCTCTACATCCTCTACACCTCCGGCTCCACGGCCAAGCCGAAGGGCATCCTGCACACCACCGGGGGCTACCTGACGGGCGTCTCGGCCACGCACCGCTACGTGTTCGATCTGAGGGCCGACACCGACGTCTACTGGTGCGCGGCGGACGTCGGCTGGGTGACCGGCCACTCCTACATCGTCTACGGGCCGCTCGCCAACGGAGCGACGTCGGTGATGTGGGAGGGCGCACCCGACTACCCCCACAAGGGCATCTGGTGGGAGCTCGTGGAGCGCTACCGCGTGAGCATCCTCTACTGCGCTCCCACGGCCATCCGGGCGTGCATCAAGTGGGGGGCGAGCTGGCCGGAGCGACACGACCTCTCCTCGCTGCGCCTGCTGGGCTCGGTGGGCGAGCCGATCAACCCGAAGGCGTGGCTCTGGTACCACAAGGTGATCGGCGGCGAACGCTGCCCGATCGTGGACACCTGGTGGCAGACCGAGACCGGCGCGATCATGATCACGCCGCTCCCCGGCATCACCGCCACCAAGCCGGGCTCCGCGACCCACCCGTTCCCGGGCGTGTTCGCCGAGGTCGTGGCGGAGTCCAGCGGCGAGCCGATCGCCGAGGGTCAGGGCCTGCTTGTGCTTAGCCGCCCCTGGCCGTCGATGCTGCGCACCCTCTACAAGGAGCCCGAGCGCTTCGCGGAGACCTACTTCCAGCGCTTCGGCCCGGAGACCTATCTCGTAGGCGACGCGGCGCGGCGCGACCGCGACGGCTACCTCTGGGTGATCGGGCGCATCGACGACGTCATCAACGTGTCCGGCCACCGGCTCTCCACGGCCGAGGTGGAGTCCGCGATCGTCGCCCACGCGGACGTGGCCGAGGCGGCGGTGATCGGCCAGCACGACGAGGACACCGGCCAGGCGATCGTCGCCTTCGTCACCCTCCAGGGCGAGATCACCGGCGACGACCTGACGATCGAGGGCATCAGGGCGACCGTCGCCGAGCGCATCGGCAAGTTCGCCAGACCCAAGCGGATCATCTGGTCGGAGGACCTGCCCAAGACCCGCTCCGGCAAGATCATGCGGCGCCTGCTGCGGGACATTGCAGAGGGGCACGCGCTCGGCGACGTGACCACGCTGCGCGACCCCGACGTGATGGCAAAGCTGCAAGCGCGGGTGCAGGAGTTGCACGCTCAGGAGGACTGAGCGGGCCGGCCCGGCGCTCACCCCTACGGAGCATCCCCTATTGGGCTCGCAGGCCTCGCGCTGCGATGATTGAACGATGGCCGTCGCGCAGGCCCCATCCGAGCGGAACCGGCAGGACACCGGCCCGCTGCGCCGATACCCCGATCGGGGGCTCATCGGCGGCGTGTGCGCGGGCCTTGCCGCGCACCTCGGCGTGGACGTGCGGCTCGTACGGGCGCTCACGGCGATGGTCGCGATCGTGGGCGGGCTCGGCCTCGCCCTGTACGCGCTGGCCTGGGCGCTGATCCCGGTCGCGCCCGAGAGCGACGGCGCCGCGCGCCGCCCGGGAGCGTGGCGCGAGGCCGTCCTGATCGTGCTCGCGCTGCTCGGCGTGTCGGTCGCGCTGCGCGTCTCGGGCGTGCACTTCGCCGACTCGCTCGCCTGGCCGCTCGTGTTGGGCGCGTGCGGGATGGCGCTCGTCTGGCGTCCGATCGCCGGTGCTCGCGGGAGGGGCGTGGGCGGCGACGGGCAAGCTTCGCGCGAGCGCTCGCGGCGCGCCGGCGCGGTGGACGCCCCCCGCCTGGTGATCGGTGCGCTGCTGGTCGCGTTCGCCTCGGCGGGCCTGCTGCACGTCGTTGGCGTCCTTCACCGCAACAGCCTCGGCAACGCGATCGGTGCAGTGGCGATCATCGCCACCGTGCTCGGCCTGCTGATCGTGCCCTGGTTCGTGCGGCTCGGCCGCAACCTCAGCTCCGAGCGGGCAGCCAGGATCCGCGAGCAGGAGCGGGCGAGGATGGCCGCGCACCTGCACGACTCCGTGCTGCAGACGCTCGCGCTCATCCAGAAGCGCGCCGAGGACCCGCGCGAGGTCGCCGGCCTGGCCCGCCGCCAGGAGACGATGGCGGGCGCGCTCGAGCGTGCGGCCGCAGAGGTAGAGGAGCTCCACCGCGTGCCGATCGAGGTCGTCACGGTGGGTGACGGACCGCTCGATGGGCGCCTGGAGGCGATCGTGGCGGCGGCGCGCGAGGCGATGACCAACGCCGCCAAGTTCGCCGGCAGCGAGCGCGTGGACCTCTACGCAGAGGTGCAGCCCGACCGCGTCGGGGTGTTCGTACGCGACCGCGGCGTCGGCTTCGACCTGCAGGCGATCCCGCCCGACCGGCGCGGGGTGCGCGACTCGATCATCGGGCGCATGGAGCGCCACCGCGGAAGCGCGGCCGTGCACAGCACGCCCGGCCAGGGCACCGAGATCGAGCTCGAGATGGCCCGGGGAGCCGGCGCGTGAGCTCGCGCCCGCGCGTGGTGATCGTCGACGATCACCACCTGTTCCGCTCCGGCGTGCGCGCCGAGCTCGGCGGCGAGGTGGACGTGGTCGGTGACGCCGGCGACGTGCAGGAGGCCGTGCGGGTGATAGGCGTGCAGCAGCCCGACGTGGTGCTGCTCGACGTGCACATGCCCGACGGCGGCGGCGTGGAGGTGATCAGCCGCGTCGCCGACGGGCCCTCGCAGGCACGCTTCCTCGCGCTGTCGGTCTCCGACGCGGCCGAGGACGTGATCGCGGTGATCCGCGCGGGCGCCCGCGGGTACGTCACGAAGACGATCTCAGGCGTCGAGCTCGCTGAGGCAGTGCGCCGCGTGGCCGGCGGCGACGCCGTCTTCTCCCCGCGCCTTGCCGGATTCGTGCTCGACGCCTTCGCCGCGGATGCGCCCGAAGAGGCGAGCGTGTCGGGGCCCGATCGCGAGCTCGACCAGCTCACGCCGCGCGAGCGCGAGGTGTTGCGCCACATCGCGCGCGGCTACATGTACAAGGAGGTCGCCCAGCGCCTGGGCATCTCCGTCAAGACGGTCGAGGCGCACGTGTCGGCGGTGCTGCGCAAGTTGCAGCTCTCCAGCCGCCACGAGCTGAGCCGCTGGGCGGTCGAGCGCCGGCTCGTGAGCCTCGACGCGCCCGCGGCGCGCGGAGCCGCGGAGCCCTAGGGGTAATCCCCAATTGCCCGCCGGCGCCGGGCGCGTCATGGTGGATGGATGACAGCCACCGCCCCCGCCGAGCTGGCGGTCGAGACCGTAGGTCTGACCAAGCGCTTCGGCGAGCGCACCGCGATCGACAGCGTCGACCTGCACGTCCCGCGCGGCGGCGCGTTCGGCTTCCTCGGCCCCAACGGCGCGGGCAAGACGACCATGATCCGCATGCTCCTCGGTCTCACCCACGCGAGCGCGGGCAGCATGAGCCTGCTCGGCCGTCCCGTGCCGGCGGAGCGCGCCGAGGCCCTGCGGCGCGTCGGCGCGATCGTCGAGGAGCCGCGCTTTCACCCGCATCTCTCCGGCCGCGAGAACCTGCTGATCGTCGCCGCCGCGCGCGGGCCGGAGGTGCGCGAGCGCATCCAGCCCTCGCTCGTGCGGGTGGGCCTCGCCGAGCGGGCGGACGACAAGGTCAGGAAGTACTCGCTGGGGATGCGCCAGCGGCTGGGCGTCGCGCGCTGCCTGCTGGCCGACCCGCTGCTGCTGATCCTCGACGAGCCGACCAACGGCCTCGACCCCGGGGGCATCCAGGAGTTTCGCCTGATGATCCGGGCGATGGTCGAGCAGGAGGGACGCACCGTGTTCATCTCCTCGCACCTGCTCGACGAGGTGGAAAAGATCTGCGACGCCGCCGCGATCGTCGATCGCGGGCGGATCGTCACGCAGGGGCCGATCTCGGAGCTCGCCGGGGACGGTGGCGACCGCCACGAGCTGATCCTCGGCGTGGACGACGCCGAGCTGGCGATCAGCACGCTGCGGGCGAGCGAGCTGGTGCGCGAGGTCCGCCGCTCCGACGAGGGCCTGCGCGTGCTGCTGAGCGGCGGCGCAACCACGGCCGCCGGCCTGAACGCGGCGCTGGTCGCCGCGGGCGTCGGCGTGATGCGCCTGGAGCCGGTGCGCCACAGCCTCGAGGAGCGCTTCCTGGAGGTCACCTCCAGGCTCGACGGATCGATCTCCGAGCAGGAGGTGCGGCTGTGAACGCCACGATCGCGGCGCAGATGACCGGCGCGGACCTGCTGAAGCTGCGCAAGAAGCGGGGCACGATGATCTGGGTGTTGGTGCTCGCGCTCGCGCCGATCGTCATCCTGTTCACGGTCAAGGCGATCCAGCACGCCTCCACCCCCGCCAAAGAAGGGCCGGCCGGCGGCACTCCGGGCTTCATCGACGGCCTGCGCCTGCTCGCGCTGTTCTTCGGTCCCCTGGCGGCGATCCTGATCGGCGTGGAGGCCGGGACCGGGGATGCCTCCGCGGGCGTGTTCCGCGACCTCGTCGTGACGGGCCGCTCGCGTGTGGGCCTGTTCGCCTCGCGCGTCCCCGCCGCGCTGGCCGCCTGCTGGGCGGTGGTGCTCCTGGCCTACGGCCTGGTGCTGGTAGGCAGTTTCGCGTTCGCATCCAACCTGCCCACCCCGGACGCCGCCCTGATCCTCAACGGCCTCGGCTTCGCGCTGCTGGCGAACGGGGTCGTGTGCGTGGTCGCCGTGGGCTTCGCCTCGCTGACCACCTCGAAGCCGGCGGCGATCACCGCGCTGATCGGCTGGCAGCTCGTGGCGAGCCCGCTGATCGCCAACATCAGCTCGCTCGGCAGCGCACGCGACGCGGTCCTCAGCCAGGCGATCATGCACTTCAGCCCCGTGCACATCGGCGGCGGGCGGGGCGCGACGGTGTCGATGGCCCAGGCCACCGCTTTGCTGATCGTGGCCGCGTGGGTCGCGATCTTCCTTGCGCTCGGCGCGTGGCGCACGCGCACGATGGACGCCTGAGGCGTCCGCTGCAGCCGCTCCCGCTCCGCCGCCCGCGCGTGCCCCCCGCGGGCGGCGGTTGCGCTTAGACCTTGCGGTACTCGGGCACCCAGCAGCCGTCGTCCTGGCGGACGAAATCCTGGAACAGGCCCGGCGCCTCGGCCTGCATGATGGCGGCCACCCGGTCGAACACGAGGCGCAGCTCCTCCTCGGCTCCCTCCGCGGTGCGCATCTCGATCACGTGCCGCAGCGTGCGCACGTTGGCCGTCCACACGATGTCGGTGCTGAGGCCGATCGGCGCGAGACGCCGCAGCGCGGAGGTGACCTCCTTCTTGACGTGGAAGGGCACGCCATCGTCCTCGATCCCGAGCTCCGCGGCGGCGCTCACCTGGAACTCCTCGAGCTGCTCCACGATCGAGAGCACCTGCTCGCGCACGGGCTCCAGCGCCGGCGGGACGCGGAAGCCGATGTCGGTCAGGCGCACGTAGCGCAGGCTCTCCTGGCTGAAGGCCGAGCCCGCGCGATGCCGCACGAGCTCATGAGTAAATACACGGCTGGCGTTTCTTATAACCAATGAGTAGTTGGCGTGCTCGAGCACGCTGCCGTGGGCGGAGCGCAGGATGTTGGCGAAGTACTCGCGCTGGTCGGTTCGCACCTTGCTGACGTTGGGGTTCAGGCCCGGCTCCCAGCTGCGGTAGCAGGCCCGGCCGCCGAACTCCACCAGCAGCTCGCCATGATTGAGTGGCCCGCCCGCCCCCTCGCCCGCCTCCTGCAGGCGGCGCTCCAGCCACGACTCTCCGCCCACGTCCCGCAGGTAGCCGCGCATGCCCTCGAGCTCCAGCGATGGGCGGGCGATCAGGAAGACGGTGGGGGTCGTCTCGTGCATCGGGCGGACGATCCTACAGCCCCGCCGGGCGGTGCCACGCGATCGTTTACAACGCCGCTCGACGCGTCGCCTAGACTTCGGCGCGGTGGAGCTCTCTCCCAGCCATGACGGGGTCCCGGCGATCGTCGAGGCGGTCGGGTTGCACAAGCGCTTCGGCGAGGGCGAGGTCGCTGTGGATGCGCTCACCGACGTCACCGTGGACTTCCCCGCGGGCGGCTTCGCGGCGATCATGGGCCCCTCGGGGTCGGGCAAGTCGACGCTGATGCACGTGCTCGCGGGCCTCGACACGCCGACCTCGGGCACGGTGCGGGTCGCCGGTGTGGAGATCACCACGCTGAACGACCGCGAGCTCACGCACCTGCGCCGCGAGCGCATCGGCTTCATCTTCCAGACGTTCAACCTGCTGCCCGTGCTGAACGCCGAAGAGAACATCCTGCTGCCGCTTTCGATCGCGGGACGCAAGCCCGACCGCGAGTGGTTCGATCGTCTCGTGGACACGGTCGGCATCCGCGACCGCCTCGCCCACCGCCCGGCGGAGATGTCCGGCGGCCAGCAGCAGCGCGTAGCCGTGGCGCGGGCGCTCATCTCGCGGCCCTCGGTGGTGTTCGCCGACGAGCCGTCCGGCAACCTCGACTCGAAATCCTCGGGCGACGTGCTCGACCTGCTTCGCCACGCCGTCGACGACTTCGGGCAGACGGTGGTGATGGTCACCCACGATGCCCATGCTGCGTCCTTCGCCGACCGGCTGCTCGTGCTCGCCGACGGGCGCATCGTGCACGACGGCGAGGCCCTCAGCACCGAGCAGGCCCTGGACCTGATGAAGTCGGTGGGCTGATGCTCGCGCTGGTCCTGCGGGGCTTCCTCCAGCGCAAGGTGCGGGTCGCGCTCACCGCCGTGGCGATCGCGCTGGGCGTCTCCCTGATGGCCGGCACCTACATCCTCACCGACACGATCAACGGCTCCTTCGGGACGATCTTCAAGACCGCCAGCAAGGGCCACGACGTGGTTGTGACGCCGACCCAGACGCTGGGCCGGAACGTACGCTCGCAGACCTCGCCGATCACCGAAGCGATGATCGCCCGTGTGCGCGCCGTGCCCGGCGTCGCGGAGGCCGCGGGCGGCATCTTCACGCCCGGCGCGATCCTCGACACGCACGGCAAACGCCTGAGCACGGGCGGGGCGCCGGCGTTCGTCGCCGCGACCGTGCCAGCCCGCTTCGAGTCCTTCGCGCCGGTCGCCGGCCGTTTCCCCGCCTCCCCAACCGAGGTGGCGATCGACCAGGCCACCGCACAACGCGAGGGGTTGAGGATCGGTCAGCAAATCATCGTCGCGGGCTCGTCGGTCGCCCATCGCTACACGATCGTCGGCATCGTGCGCTTCGGCGGCGGCGAATCCTTCGGCGGAGCCGCCGCGGCGCTGCTGACCCCGGAAGAGGCCCAGCGCGTGGTCGGCGACCCCGGCCACTTCGACGAGATCGACGTCGCCGCCGTCAGCGGGGTGACACCCGAACAGCTGCGCACCCGCATCCGTGCCGTGCTGCCCTCCACCGTGGACGTTCGCACCGGCGCCCAGCAGGCCGCCAAGAACACCTCCGACCTGGAAGCCAACCTCGGCTTCCTGCGCACCTTCCTACTGATCTTCGCCTACGTCGCGCTCTTCGTCGGTGCATTCATCATCTTCAACACCTTCTCCATCACCGTCGCCCAGCGCGCGCGTGAGTTCGGTCTGCTGCGCACGCTCGGCGGCTCGCGCAGGCAGGTGCTGCGCTCGGTCCTCTACGAAAGCCTGCTGCTGGGAGGCGTCGGCGCGACGGTCGGCCTGCTCGCGGGGATCGGGATGGCGCACGCCCTCGACCAGCTGTTCAAGGCGTTCGGCGCCGACATCCCCGACAGCGGCACGGTGCTGCAGACGCGCACGATCGTGGTCTCGCTGCTGGTCGGCGTGGGAGTCACCGTGCTCGCAGGCCTTCCGCCCGCGCTGCGCGCCATGCGCGTGCCGCCGCTGGCGGCGATGCGCGAGGGAGTCCAGCTGCCGCCGCGCATCCTCACGCGGCGCGGCGCGATCATCCGGGTGGTGATTGTCGCCGCGCTGGTGGCGACCGACATCACGAAAGGCCCCGCGCTCCTGGGCGTGGCCGTGGCCGCGCTGATCGGCTACATCCTGCTGCTGCGGGCCCGCCTGCGCAGGGGCGGCCTGCCGCGCCGCGCCCACGTCGTGCCGGCGCTCGCGAGGGCCATCGGCGTGGTCGTCCGCTGGCGCGGAATCACCGGCCGCCTCGCCGAGGAGAACTCGATGCGCCAGCCGGGCCGCACGATGATCACTGCCGCCTCGCTCACGGTGGGCCTCGCGCTCGTGACGCTCGTGGCCGTGCTCGCCGACGGCTTCAAGGCGAGCATCGACCAGGCGGTGAGCCGCTCCTTCGCCGGCAATCTGATCGTCGAGAACTCGCAGGAAAACCGCGAACAGGGCATTCCGGCCGAGGTCGCAGCGCGGCTGCGAGCCGTCCCCGGCGTGGCCAGCGTGACCCCGATCGCGTTCGCCGTCGGGCGCGCCAAGGGCGGCACCAGCAACTCCCGCATCACCGCGATCGAACCCGCCACGTTCGCCTCGATGTACCGCATCGAATGGCATCAGGGGTCCAACGCGACGCTCGCGCAGCTCGACGGCAGCGGCGCGATCGCCACCAAGGAATACGCGAGCTCTCACCACCTGAAAGTGGGCGGCACGATCGACGTGCTCGCCCCCACCGGTCACTACGTGAGCCTGCGGATCGTCGGGATCGTCGACGAAAACGCAGCGAACCTGCTCGGCGACCTCACGATCAGCCGCGCGCTCGCCACGGCGGCGTTCGGCCAGCGCGAAGACGCGCTGGACTTCGTCTCCTACGTCCCGGGCGCGACCGACGCCCAGGTCCAGCCGGCAGTCGACCGCATGCTCGCGGCGGCCTTCCCCCAGACGCGCTCGCAGACGGAGGCGCAGTTCAAGCAAGACACGGCCAGCCAGGTCAACTCGCTGCTCACGCTGATCTACGTGCTGCTGGCGCTGTCGGTGATCGTGTCGCTGTTCGGGATCGTCAACACGCTGATCCTCTCGATCTACGAGCGCACGCGCGAGCTGGGGATGATGCGCGCGATCGGCACCTCGCGCCGGCAGGTGCGCCAGATGATCCGCTATGAGTCGGTCATCACCGCGCTGATCGGAGGGGTCTTCGGCCTGGTGATCGGCGTCGTGGCGGCCGTGCTGATCACCACCCTGGCGCTGTCGGGCTCGGGCTACGTGCAGGCCTATCCGATCGGCACGCTGCTGATCCTGCTCGTCGTTGCGGCGCTGGCCGGCGTGTTCGCCGCGCAGCTTCCCGCGCGGCGCGCCGCGCGGCTCGACATGCTCGAAGCGCTCGCGAGCGAGTAGCCGCGCGGCCGGCGCCGTGCCGGCCCGGGCCGGCAGCTAAGCTGGCGGGCCGTGGCCGCCACAGCCCCCTCCGAGACCGACCCCGAGCTGCACGCGACCGCCTGGGACCTCGAACCGCTCGTCGACGGCGAGGGCCAGGACGGCGTCGAGCGGCGCCTCGTCGATGCGCTCGCGCGCGCCGAGGCGTTCGCCGAGCGCTACGCTGGCGCGCTCGGCACGCTCGACCCCGCCGGCCTGCGCGAGGCGATGGGCGAGCTGGCCACGATCGGGGAGCTGGTCGGCCGCGCCGGCTACTTCGCCGCGCTGCGCTTCTCCACCGACACGGCCGAGCCGGCCAACGGCGCGCTCCTGCAGCGCGTCCAGGAGCAGGAGACCGCGATCCAGACCAAGCTCCTGTTCTTCGAGCTCGAGTGGGCCGCGCTCGGCGACGAGCGCGCCGAGGAGCTGCTCGCGGGGGACGGGCTCGACTTCGCCCGCCACCACCTGCGCAACGTGCGCCGCTACCGCGAGCACCTCCTGTCCGAGCCCGAGGAGAAGATCCTCGCCGAGAAGGCGCTGACCGGCGCGAGCGCGTGGACGAGGCTGTTCGAGGAGCTGACCTCGGCGATCGAGGTCGACCTGCCCGCATCCGCCGGCGAGGCGAGCGGTGATGCCGCGCGTGTCGGCCTGGACGTGGCGCTCAGCCGGCTCTCGCGGCCGGACCGCGAGGAGCGCCGCGAGACCGCCTCGGCGATCACGGCCGCCCTGAGCCCCGGCCTACGCACCCGCGCCTACCTGTTCAACACGCTGATCGCCGACAAGGCCACCGACGACCGCCTGCGTCGCTACCCGCATTGGCTGGCGGCGCGCAACCTCGCAAACGAGGCCAGCGACGAGTCGGTGGCAGCGCTCGTGGAGGCCGTCCGCGGGCGCTATGAGATCGCGCGTCGCTGGTACCGCTTGAAGGCGCGGCTGCTGGGGGTCGAGCGGCTTGCCGACTACGACCGTACGGCGTCGGTGAGCGAGGACGAGGTCACCTACCCGTTCTCGCAGGCTCGCGAGATCGTGCTCGACTGCTACCACTCCTTCTCGCCGGTGCTCGGCGAGCTGGCCGCGCGCTTCTTCGCCCACCGGCGCATCGACGCGCCGGTGCGCCCGGCCAAGCGCGGCGGCGCGTTCTGCGCCTCGGCGGTTCCCGCGGTGTTTCCCTACGTGCTGCTCAACTACACCTCGCGCCGGCGCGACGTGCTCACGCTCGCCCACGAGCTCGGACACGGCGTCCACTTCGCGCTGGCCGCGCGCCAGGGCATCTTCCACCAGCACACGCCCCTGACCCTCGCCGAGACGGCCTCGGTGTTCGGCGAGACGATCGTCTTCGGGCGGCTGCTCGCCGAGGACAACGCGCCCGCCTCGCGCCTGGCGCTGCTGGCGGAGAACCTCGAGGACACGATCGCGACGGTGTTCCGCCAGGTCGCCATGAACCGCTTCGAGGACCTCGTCCACGGTGAGCGGCGCGAGCGCGGCGAGCTGTCGGTGGAGCGCTTCGGGGAGCTCTGGGCGGAGAGTCAGCAGGAGATGTTCGGGGACTCCGTGGAGGTGACGGACGGCTATCGCAGCTGGTGGTCCTACATCCCGCACTTCATCGGCAGCCCCGGTTACGTCTACGCCTACGCCTACGGCCAGCTGCTCGCCCTGTCGGTGTACGAGCGCTACGAGCAGGTCGGGGAGGAGCTCGTGCCGCGCTACCTGGAGCTGCTCGCCGCGGGCGGCTCACGCAGCCCGGAGGAGCTCGGCGCGATCGTCGGCGTCGACCTGGCCGACCCCGGCTTCTGGGAGGCGGGGCTGGACCTCGTCGAGCGCCAGCTCCAGCAGGCCGAGGCCGCCGCCGAGGCATCCGGTCGCGGCTAGGCGGGCAGCCTTGCGAGCAGGTCGGGAACGTCCTTGATCGAGTCCACGATCGCGGTCGGCGTCACGCGCGTGCTCAGCGCGTCCTGGCGGAACTTTCCGGTGCGCACCAGCACCCCTGCCAGGCCGGCGGCCATCGCCCCGCCGACGTCGGCCTCGATGTCATCGCCGACCATCACCGCGCGCTCCACGCCAAGGTCGGCGATCGCGGCGAGGAAGAACTCGCGCGCGGGCTTGCCCACGACGACGGCCTCGCGTCCGGTGGCGTACTCGAGCGCCGCCGCGTAGGCGCCCACGTCGAGCGTGAGGCCGTCCGCGCGCAGCCAGTAGCGGTTGTGCTGCAGTGCGATCAGCTGTGCGCCGTTCATCAGCGCGCGGAACGCCGCGTTGAGCACCGCCGGCGTGAAGCCGTCGCCGAGGTCGCCGAGGACGATCGCCTCCGGCCTCGACTCCAGCTCCACGGGCGCCAGCTCGGAGAGGTCCTCGCGCAGGCTCTCGCCGACGAGCGCGGCGACCGCGCGGTAGCCGCGCTCGCGGCAGTGGCGCACGGCCATCGCCGCGGGCGTGAGCACCTCCTGTGGCTCCACCTCGAAACCCAGACTCCGCAGGTGCTCGATCACCTCGCGGCGCGAGCGCGAGGTGGTGTTCGTCAGCAGCCGCACCGCGCCGGCGGCGCGCAGCTGCCCCAGCGCCTGGTGCGCGCCCTCGATTGGCTCATCGCCGACGTACAGGACGCCGTCTATGTCGAGCAGGATGCCGAGCTTGCCGCCGCGCGCAGCGCCCATAGTGGAACTGTAGTGCTCCCGGTGGGCCTCACAGCGGCCGCGCCGGAGCCTAGAGCAGCCCCAGCGCGCTCCCGACCCCGTGCACGAGTTCGAACAGCGGCTGTGGGATCAGCCCGAAGAAGATCGTGGCCGCGCCCGCGAGCAGCGCCACGAGCGCGACCTCGGGCAGGGCTCCCTGCGCTTGGGCCTCAGCGGCGTTCGGGCTCGCCACGGTGGCGCTCGCCGGATCGAGCTCCGGGGAGCCTCCCGCCAGGGCGGGCAGCGCCCCGGGCCTCGGTGGTGCCTGCTCCTCGCCGGCGGGGGCTTCGCGCATCCACATCGTCGCTATCACCGGCAGGTAGTAGCCGAGCGAGATCATCGAGCCGATCACGATCACAACGCCCAGCCAGGTGTAGCCGCCCGCCACGCTCGCGTCGATCAGGTAGAACTTTCCGATGAAGCCGGCCGTCGCGGGGATGCCCGCGAGGCCGAGCATCGCGATCGTCATCGGCCACGCCAGCAGCGGCCGCTCGCGGCCCAGCCCGGTGAGCGCGCGGACCGAGTCGCCGAGGTTCGTCTGGCGCTCGCGTGCGACGATCACCGCGAACGCGGCCATGTTCATGAACAGGTAGACCGCCAGGTAGAAGACGGTCGCCTGCACGCCCAGGCGGGTTGCGACGACGACGCCCGCGAGCATGTAGCCGGCCTGGGCCACGGAGGAGTAGGCGAGCATGCGCTTCAGCGAGGACTGGCCAAGCGCGCCCACGTTGCCGACGATGATCGTGATCGTCGCGAGCACCGCGACCGCCGGGCCCCAGCTCGGCTGCGCGCCGATCAGCGCGACGTCGAAGAAGCGCAGGAACACGCCCAGCGCGGCGACCTTCGTGGTCACCGCCATCAGCGCCGTCACCGGCGTCGGGGCGCCCTCGTAGACGTCGGGCGTCCACTGGTGGAAGGGCGCCACCGAACACTTGAAGCAGAGCCCCGCCACGCACAGGGCGATCCCGGTGAGCGTCAGCGGGTCGCTCGCCAGGCCGCCGCCTGAGAGCGCTCTGGCGATCGCGTCGAAGTCGGTCGCGCCGGTGGCGCCGTAGATCATTGCCAGGCCGTAGAGCAGCGTGGCCGAGCCGACCGAGCCCACGATCAGGTACTTCAGCCCTGACTCCAGCGAGTGCTCGCGCCGCATTTCGGTGGCGCAGAGCACGTACAGCGGGATCGAGAGGAGCTCGAGGCCCACGAACAGCGCCACCGTGTTCTGCGCGGCCGCCAGCAGCGACATGCCGCCGACGGAGGTCAGTAGCAGCGCGTGGAACTCGCCGTGGGCGGCTTCGCGCGCCGCGAGCGAGCGCCAGGACAGCAGCACCGCGCAGGCGCCCCCGACGATCAGCACGAGGTTCAGCACGAGCGCCAGGTCGTCCACGCGCAGCGCACCTGAGACGATCGACTTCTGTTCGTCCCACTGCCAGATCGTCAGCCCCAGCGCAGCGCCGAGCGCGAGGAGGCTGAGCGCGGGCACCATGTGCGCGCGGATCCAGCGCGAGCCGAGCAGCCCGACCAGCAGCACGATCACCGCGCCGCCCAGCAGCGCGATCAGCGGTGAGAGCCCGGCGAAGTCGACGTGCGGGCCCTTCAGGTGGACGGTAGCGATCGCGTTCACTTGTTGGCCGCCCTGAGAACGCCCGAGCACTCGACCCGCGCCAGCGTGATCGGGCGGCCTGCCACCGGCGGGCCCGTGACCGCCGAGCCGACCCTGCGGCAGTCCGGCGGGAGCGGCGCTTCGGCACGCGCCGTGGCCTCGGTGCCCGCGCCAGAGGACGCGAGCTGGCCCGAGCCGGTCGCGGCGCCCGCCACCGCAGCGTCCACGGACGCTTCGCTGCGGTGCAGCGCGAGCTGCGGGTAGAACGCGAGGAACAGGATCACGGCGACGATCGGCACGAGCACGGCGCCGTCGCGCAGCGTGAGCTCTCGCGAGTCGACGTCCGCGCCCTCGCGGTTGTGCATCGCGCGGATGAACAGCCGCAGCGCGTACACGCTCGCCATCACCACGCCGGTGAAGGCGATGATCGCGATCGCGAGCTTCGTCTTGAAGACGCCGAGCAGGATCAGGAACTCGCCGACGAAGTTGGACGATCCGGGCATCGCCAGCGTGGCCAAGGCCACGATCAGGAACAGCGAGGCGAGCACGGGCGCGCGGAAGGCGATGCCGCCCATCTCGCGGATGTCCTCAGAGCCGCCCGCACGCCGGGCGAGCAACGCGACGATGAACAGCAGCGGCGCCACCACGAGCCCGTGGTTGACCATCTGCAGCAGCGCGCCCTGGGCGCCCTGCGGGTTGAGCGCGAACACGCCCAGCGTGATGAAGCCGAGCTGCGCCACCGAGGAGTAGCCGACGATCAGGCGCGCGTCGGTCTGGCTGAAGGCCTGCAGCGAGCCGTAGATGATCGAGGCCAGCGCGATCAGCAGCATCAGCGTCTGGAAGTGCACGGCCGCCCGCGGGAACAAGGGCAGGACGATCGCCAGGAAGCCGTAGGCGCCGACCTTCGAGAGCACCCCGGAGAAGACCATCAGCACCTCGATCGGCATCGCCCGGTAGCCGTCGGGCATCCATCCGTGCAGCGGGAAGGCCGGCATCTTCACGAGGAAGGCGGCGGCGAAGAACAGGAAGATCCACTCCTGCGTGCCCGTGCCGAGCGCGTTCGCGTGCAGTTCGGAGAGCACGAACGTGATGTGACCGCCCCCTTCCTGGGAGGCGAGCACGCCGGTGGCGATCGCCGCGGAGAGCATCAGCAGCGAGCCGACCAGCGTGTAGATCACGACCTTGATCGTCGCCTTCACGCGGCCCGGCTCCCTGCCCCAGCCGCCGATCAGGAAGTAGAACGGGATCAGCATCAGATCGAAGAACGCGACGAACAGCGCGAGGTCCTGGGCGAGGAACGCGCCGAGCACGGCCGACTCGGCGAGCGTGAAGTGGAAGAAGAACAGCGACGGGCGCTCCGGCGCATCGGCGGCCGGGCGCAGGTTGACCGCGAGCGTGGCGGCGGCGAACAGCAGCGCCGTCAGGACCACGAGCAGGACGTTCAGGCCGCTCACGCCGAGCTTGTAGTGGATGCCCAGTTCGGAGATCCAGACCACGTCGGTCACGTGCTGCAGGTGCGCGCCGGAGGGGTTGTAGTCGGCGAGGTAGCCGATCGCGAGGCCAAGCGCGCCGAACGCGCCGAGCAGCGCCAGCGCGCCCGCGGGCCCGATCGCGCGCGTCGCGCCGCCCGTCTCGGAGCGATCCCCCGCCAGCGGCGCCCGCGAGCCGCCGAGCAGCGCCTGCGCCAGCGCTCCGAGCAGGCCGCACGCGGCAGGCAGCCAGACGAGGATCGAGAGAGGTGGCATCTAGTTGGTTCCGATCGCGATCACGACTGCAGCAGGAAGTAGAAGCCCACGCCGGTCACGCCGAGGACGAGCAGCGCGGCGTAGTAGCGGACGAAGCCGCTCTGGGCAGCGCGCACGGCCGCCGACCCGGCGCGCACGAGGCCCGTGGTACCGCCCACGAGCCCCTCGTCGATCACGCGCCGCTCGAAGGTGTAGCGCGCGAAGCGTCCCGCGCTCGCGGCGGGCCGCACGACGAGCGCGTCGATCAGCTCGTCGAAGTACCACTTGTGCGCGAGCAGGCTGTAAAGAGCCGGCATACGCGCCTGAAGCGCCGGCGCCAGGCCCGGCCGGGCCACCCAGATGCGGTACGCGATCGCGATGCCCGCCAGCGCGAGCAGCGTGCCCAGCACCAGCCCGAACACCAGCAGCCCGTTCTTGGTGTGCGGTTCATACAGCGGCGAGGACGCGAACGAGGGCCGCAGGAAGTCGTCGATCACGAAGTCCACTTTGGGGATCTGGATGAGGCCCGCAACCGTCGCGCCGACCGCGAGCACGATCATCGCCACACGCATCGGCATGGCGCGTTCGGCGATCGCGTGGGTGGGGCCGGGGAAGCCGACGTCTGTGTCCTCCTCTTCGCCGGTCGCCGGGTTGCGCGGCACCTCGGCGTGATGGACGTGGCCACCTTCGAGCTCCCGTGCCTCGGGCACCGGCTTGCCGTGGAAGGCCCGGAAGATCATCCTGAACGTGTAGATCGCGGTCAGGAACGCGCCCAGGTAGCCGATCGCGTACAGCGCCCAGTGCCAGCCGCCGCGCTCGCCGGTGACGAGCAGGATCTCGTCCTTGGAGAAGAAGCCCGAGAACGGCGGCACGCCCGACAGCGCGAGGCCGCCGATGATGAAGCAGCCGTAGGTGAACGGCATCGCCTTGCGAAAGCCGCCCATCTTCTCCAGCGACTGCTCCCCGGCCATCGCGCCGATGATCGAGCCCGCCGCCATGAACAGCAGCGCCTTGAAGAACGCGTGGGTCATCAGGTGGAACAGGCCGGCCGCATACGCGCCGACGGAGACGCCCATGATCATGTAGCCGATCTGCGACATCGTCGAGTAGGCGATCACGCGCTTGATGTCCGTCTGCACGAGCGCGATCGTCCCGGCGAGCAGCAACGTGGCGGCGCCGATCACCGCACCGACGTCCTGGGCGGCGGGGGCGCGTTCGAACAGCGGGTGCATGCGCGCGATCAGGTACACGCCCGCCGTGACCATCGTGGCCGCGTGGATCAGCGCGCTGACCGGCGTTGGTCCCTCCATCGCGTCGGGCAGCCAGGTGTGCAGCGGGATCTGCGCCGACTTGGCAAAGGCGCCGACGAGCAGCAGCACGCAGCCCGCGACCAGGTCGGCTTCGTTGGAGTTCGGCCCGAACACGCCCGCTTCGGTCGCGTGGAAGGTCTTCAGGAAGTCCAGCGTGCCGGTGTGCTTGAAGATGAAGTAGGTGCCGAGCACGAGGCCGACGTCGCCCACGACGTTGATCACGAAGGCCTTGATGCCCGCGCGCGTGGCCGTAGTGCGGCGGTACCAGAAGGAGATCAGCAGGTAGGAGGCCGCCCCCACGAATGCCCAGCCGACGATCAGCAGCAGGAAGTTGCCCGCGAGCACCAGCAGCAGCATCGAGAACACGAAGAAGTTCAAGTAGGCGAAGAACCGCACGAAGCCGCGGTCCTTGTCCATGTAGGCGATCGAGTAGAGGTGAATCGTGCTCGAGACGCCCGTGACGACGAGCATCATGAACACCGACAGCGGGTCCACGAGGATCGACACTTCCCCGTCCACGCCCGCCGTGGAGGCGTAGCTCCAAAGCGAGGACACGAGCTGGCGGTGCGCGGCCGCGTGACCCTGCAGCGAGATCAGCGTGGCGATTGCCGCAACGAACGACAGCAGGATCGCGCCGGTGCCGATCCAGCCCGCCAGGCGGCCGGGCATCCGGCGGAAGCCGAGCGCGAGCACGAGCGTGCCCAGCAGCGGGAACAGCAGCACGAGCCAGGCATAGGTGGTCGTGCTCACCGTGCGCTCGCCGCTCCAGCGCCGCCATACGCGTTCGGGGTCATCCCTGCAGCTCCCGCAGCTCGTCGACGTCGATCGGGAGCCTGCTCCGGTAGAGCGCCACGATCATCCCCAACCCGATGCACACCTCGCATGCGGCCACGGTCATGACCACGAGCGCCAGGATCTGCCCGTCGCCGTTGCCCCACATGCGCGAGAAGGCGATCAGCGCGAGGTTGGCGCCGTTGAGCATCAGCTCCAGGCACAGGAGCAGCACCAGCGGGTTGCGCCGGGTGATCACGCCGACGGCGCCAAGCGAGAACACGATCGCGGACACCGCCAGGTACCACGCGATGCTCATGCCGCGCCCCCCGTGCCTGCCCGCACGCGGCTCTCTGAGGTCTCGTGCGCGCCCTCGCGCTGTCCCTGGGCGAGCGCCGGGGCCGCGCCCACGCCCTCGGCGGTGGTGCCGGTGCCGAGCGGGCGCAGCAGGTCGAGCGGGGTGAGCACGTCGCGCTCGTCCTCCTCGCCCAGACCGCCACGGCGTCGCGCCAGCACGACGCCGCCGACGGCCGCGATCAGCAGCAGGAAGGAGGCGATCTCGAACACGAGCAGGAAGCGCGTGAGCAGCAGCTGGCCGATGTAGGCCGGCGTCCCGAACGTTCGCGGGCCCGGGCTGTAGCCGGCGCCGTAGCCGCCGATCGCCTCCAGGCCGGTGCCCAGCAGCGCGATCAGCAGCTCCACGAGCAGGCCCGCCCCGACGAGCGCGCCGCCCAGGCGCAGGCCCGACCCCACCGGGCCCTTCGCGCCGACCGTGCCGTGCAGGCGCTCGCCGATCGAGTCGCCCTCGCCGCCCACGTAGGCGACCACGAACACGTACAGCACCATCACCGCGCCGGCGTACACGACGACCTGGACGGCGGCCACGAACTCGGCGCGCAGGAGCAGGAACAGCACCGCCAGCGAGAGCAGGTGGATCACCAGCGCGAGCACGCAGTAGAACGGGTTGCGCAGCACGACCACGCCGACCGCGCCCGTGATCACGCCGATCGCGGCGATGAAGAACAGGATCGAGCTCACTCGCCCTCGTTCCTGAGCGGCGTGCGCTCGACCGGCTCGGCGAGCAGCATCTCCTTGGTGAAGATCAGATCCGAGCGGTCGTAGTCGGAGAGCTCGTAGTCGTGCCCCATGGTGATCGCGTCGAACGGGCAGGCGATCTCGCAGTAGCCGCAGAAGATGCAGCGCGAGAGGTTGATCTCGTACACCGCCGCGTAGCGCTCGCCGGCCGAGATGCGGTTCTCGGGCGTGTTCTCGGCGGCGACCACGCGGATGCAGTCGGCGGGGCAGGCGGCCGCACACAGCGAGCAGCCGACGCACTTCTCCAGGCCGGCCTGTGCCCCGTGTTGGGGTATGTCCTCGAAGCGGTGCAGCTTGTGGCGGCCGCGGAAGCGCGGGTATACGGGGGTCTTCTCCTCCGGGTACTGGACCGTGACGGGGGTTTCGGTGAAGCGGCCGAAGGTCGTGAACAGGCCACGGAGCGTCTCGCGGAACGTGCGCCACGTGCTGCGCGCGGCGCCCGGTGCAGGCGTGCGCTGGACCTCGATGACGTCCTCGCCGGGACTCCAGCCCGTGACCCTCATGGGGAGCGCGGGGTCGGGGCCGGCGGATTGAGGCGGGCTCACGGATGGCATGTCAGTGGGTGGCCACGACCAAGATTGCGGTGACGAGGGCGTTCAGCGTGGCCAGCGGCAGCAGCACCTTCCAGCCGAAGCTCATCAGCTGGTCGTAGCGCAGGCGCGGAAGCGTTGCACGAACCCAGATGAAGAGGAACGTGATCAGCGACATCTTGAAGAGCACGACGAACGGATCGACCCAGCCGGGGGGGTGGATGCCGAAGGGCAGCAGCCAGCCGCCGAGGAACACGGTCGTGACGACGCCCGCGACGACGAGCACGTTGAGGTACTCGGCGAAGTAGTAGGACGCGAAGCGGCCACCACCGAACTCGGTGTTGTAACCGCCGACCAGCTCGGCGTCGGCCTCGGTCAGGTCGAACGGCGCGCGGTTGGTCTCGGCAAAGCTCGCCGCGAGGAAGATGAGGAAGCCAAAGAACTGCGGGAGGATGTACCACATGCCTTTCTGGGCGACGACGATCCCGGTGAGCGAGAGCGTCTGGGCGGTGATGATCACGCCGACCAGAGCCAGGCCCTGGGAGACCTCGTAGGAGATCAGCTGGGCGGCGCCGCGCATCGCTCCCAGGAACGAGTACTTCGAGCCTGAGGACCAGCCGCCGAGCATGATCCCGTAGAAGGCGATCGCGCCGAACGCGAACAGGTACAGCGGACCGATCGACACATCGATTCCGTAGAGGCCGACGGGAGTGCCGAAGATGTTCTGTACGTCGCCGAAGGGGATGATCGCGAACGCGGCGACCGCCGTGAGGATCGAGATCAGCGGCGCGAGCGCGAACAGGAAGCCGACCGAGGTGGTGGGCCTGAACTGCTCCTTGGTCAAGAGCTTGAGGATGTCGGCGAGTGGCTGCAGCGCGCCGTAGGGACCGACGCGGTTGGGGCCGTAGCGGCTCTGGAAGCGCCCGAGCAGCTTGCGCTCTGCCAGCAGCACGATCGGCACGAGCTGCAGGGCGACGGCGAAGATGATGACCCCCTTGAGGATCTGGATCCACCAGGCTTCGTAGTAGCCGACCAGCGCGATCACCCGCGTCAGCTCCTCAGGGCGTCGAGCCCTGCTCCTCGGTCGGCCGGCACGACCTGCAGCCCGTCCTGCTGACCCCGCCGCGGGAACAGGAACCTCAGCGCCGGCGAGAACTGCACCTCGGGCGCGTCCCACACCGAGCGGTACCCGGCGAGATCGGCGTCCTGCGGCGAGCTCGGCGAGAGTCCGGGCGCGGCGTCCTGCGGCGCAGCGGGCAGCGGCTGCGGGAATGCGGCGGCGGCGTCGCGCTCCTGCCAGCGCACGCCGCGCCCGCCGATCTCCTCGAGCGTGAGCCCCGCGTAGAAGGGAACGGCGGCGAACAGCTGCGCAGAGGCCATCGGCGCGCTGAGCACGTCCAGATCGAGCCCGAGGCGCAGCGCCAGCTCGGCGATCACCTGCCACTCCGCGCGGACCTCCTCAGGACGGGCGATCGCCTGGCGTAGGCGCTGCAAGCGTCCGTCGGGGTGGACGATCGTGCCTTCCTTCTCGGGATAGGCCTCGGCCGGGAACACGACGTCGGCGTGCTCGACGACGGCCTCGGTAAGGAACGAGGCGTGCGCGATCACCGTGCTCGCCGCGGCAAGCGCCTGCTCCCAGAGCTCGCCGTCGGGCATGTCCCGCAGCGGATCGCCGTGCAGCAGGTAGAGGGCGGCGAGCTCGCCTTCGGCGAGTCCTTCGGCGATGCCTCGGGCATCGCGCGCGGGAGGGCCGTCGAGGAGCGAGAGCCCGGGCCCGACGTTGGGCAGTACGCCGGCCTCGCGCAGTCCGCGCCCGTTGGAGCCCGCCGGGACCTCGAGCAGCCCGGCGCCGTCGATGTCGCCGAGCGCGAGCGCGTCGGCGATTTCCAGCAGCGCGCGTGCGCCCGCGTCCGCGTTGGGGCCGGCCGCGAGGCGCTCGCCCCAGAGAATCACGACCTCGCGAGTGGATGACCGACCGCTTGGCCCCGGGCTCTGCTCGCCGCCTGCGCGGAGCAGGGCTGCCAGCGCGTCTAGCTCGCCGGGCTCGGCGCCGGCCGCGAGCGCGAGCTCCTCCATGCGCTCTCCCTGCTCCAGCGCCGCGCTGAGCGCACTCGCGAACGCAGCGCCCGCCCCCGGCGCGTAGCGGACCGAGAGCGCCGCGCTCGCGTCGAGCGAGCTCGCATACGGCGAGGCCACGGCGAGCTTGCAGCCGTGGCGTCGGACGCCCTTGCGCAGGCGCAGGTCGAGAACCGGTGCGTCGTTGACCGGCTCCGTGTCGAGCACGAGCACCATGTGGGCGAACTCGAGATCGGGCGTGCGCGCCTGCAGCGCGGGAGCGCCGAGCGCGCGATGGTACTCCAGCGCGAGCGCGCCGCCACGGCGCGAGTCCACGTGGGGCGCGCCGAGGCCCTCGCGTAGCAGGCGCGCGAGCAGATAGCCCTCCTCGTTGGTGCTCTGCCCGCCGACTATCGCCGCGGTGTGCGCGCCCGCACGCTGCAGGCCCGCGGCGGCGGTCTGCAGCGCTCGCTCCCAGGAGACGGCCCGCAGGATGCCGCCGTCGCGTACGAGCGGCTGGGTGACGCGCTCCTCGACGTGAAAGGACTGGTAGCCGAAGCGCCCCTTGTCGCACAGCCAGCCATCGTCCACCTCGTCGTTGTCGCGCTCGAGAACGCGCAGGGCGAGCTCGTCGCGCACGGTCAGCGAGACGTTGCACTGGGCCGGGCAGAGCGTGCACACCGAGCCGGCGTTCTCGACGTCCCAGGGCCGGGCCCGGAAGCGGTAGGGGCGCGAGGTGAGCGCGCCCACCGGGCAAAGCTCGATGATGTTGCCGCTGAAGGGCGCCACGTAGGGGTGGCCGTCGAAGGTCGACACATAGGAGTGAGCGCCACGCTCCAGCAGCACGAGCTGGTAGTCCTCGGAGACCTCTTGGGAGAAGCGCACGCAGCGGTAGCAGAGGATGCAGCGCTCGCGGTCGATCGCGATCAGCGGCGAGAGCGCCAGCGGCTTGACGAAGTGGCGCTTGGGCTCGATGAAACGCGATCTGCCGCCGCCCCAGCCGAAGGTGATGTCCTGCAGCGGGCACTCGCCGCCCTTGTCGCATACCGGGCAGTCGAGGGGATGGTTGACCAGCAGGAACTCGACCACCGCCTGCTGGGCGCTCTTGACGCGCTCGGTCTGCGTGTAGACGACCATCCCGTCCTTGACGGGCGTCGAGCAGCCCGTCTGGAGCTTCGGGATGCCCTCGATCTCGACTAGGCACATGCGGCAGGCGCCGACCGGCTGACCGAGCTTGGGTTCGTAGCAGAACACGGGGATCTCGACGTCGCCGTGCTTGGCTGCGTCGACCAGCATCGCGTTCTCCGGCGCGCGCACCTCGCGTCCGTCGATCGTGAAGGTAATCATCCGCGGCTGCGGGCGCGGCATCGCTATGCCCCTGCCCGCGGCGTGGTGAGCTCCTGCTCGGAGTCGACCACGCCGAGCCCGCCGCGCGCGCGTGCCCGCTCGATGTGCTCTTCGAACTCCTCGCGGAACTTCGCGATCATCGAGCCGATCGGCATCGCCATCGCGTCGCCCAACACGCACAGGCAGTTGCCCATGATGTGTTGCTGCACCGAGGCCATGATCTCGAGGTCCATCGGCGTGGCCTCGCCGGCGTCGATGCGCTCGAGCATCTTCACCGTCCAGTTGGTGCCCTCGCGGCAGGGGGTGCACTTGCCGCAGGACTCGTGCCGGTAGAACTTCGCGACCTTCAGCGCCACGTCGAGGATCGGCGTGGACTCGTCCACCACGATGATCGCGCCGGAGCCGAGCATCGTGCCGGCTTTGCCGAGCGAGTCGAAGTCGTAGGGGACGTCGAGGTCCTCGGCCTTGAGCACCGGGGAGGAGGAGCCGCCGGGGAACCAGCACTTCACGGCGCGGCCCCCGGGCGGCCCGCCGGCGAGCCCGTAGATGATCTCGCGCGAGGGTATCCCCAGCTCGATCTCGTAGTTGCCCGGGCGCTGCACGTGCCCGGACACCGACACGACCTTCGTGCCCGTCGAGGTCTCCACGCCGAGCTTCGCGTACTCCTCACCGCCCATGCGGATGATCGCGGGCACGGTGGCGAGGGTCTCCACGTTGTTGATCAGCGTCGGGCCCTGGTAGAGGCCCTGGTTGGCGGGGAACGGGGGCTTCAGGCGGGGGTTGCCCCGCTTTCCCTCCAGCGAGTCCAGCAGGCCCGTCTCCTCGCCGCAGATGTAGGCGCCGGCGCCGCGGTGGACCACCAGCGAGAGCGAGTGCCCGGAGCCGAGGATGTCCTCGCCCACGTAGCCGGCCGCGCGCGCTTCGGCCACGGCGGCGTCGAGCACGTCCGCCTGCTGAGCGTACTCGCCGCGGATGTAGATGAAGGAGCGGCTCGCCCCTGCCGCGAACGAGGCGATCACGATCCCCTCGATCAGCATGTGGGGGCTCTTCTGCATCAGTTCGCGGTCCTTGAACGTCCCCGGCTCGGACTCGTCGGCGTTGCACACCAGGTACTTGTCGATCGCGCCCTTCGGCAGGAAGGAGACCTTCTTGCCCATCGCGAAGCCGGCGCCGCCACGGCCGCGCAGGCCCGAGGCTTCGAGCTGGCCGAGCACCTCCTCGGGCGAGAGCGCGAGCGCTGCGCGCAGCGACTCGTAGCCGCCGCGGCGTTCGTAGACCTCGCGGGTGGCGAGCCCCGGCTCGTCGATGTCCCTCAGCAGCAGCATCGGCGCTGCGTTCGCGGCCATCTCAGCCGTCCCCCTGCCCCGCGGGGAACTCGCGCGTGTTCGCGTTCGGGTCGGCCACCGGGCGGCGCGCGAGCTGCAGCTCGGGGAGCACGGGTCGGCCGTCGCGCACGTCCGCCAGCAGGCGCGGCACGTCCGCGTCGGAGAGCGGCCCGACGTAGACGCCGTCGACGGACGCCATCGGCGCGATGTCGCAGGCGCCGAGACACTCGAAGGAGCGCACGCTGATCTCCGGGTCCTCGGCCGACGCCGCTCGGATCGTCTCGTAGAGCTCGTCGGCTCCGCAGAGCGAGCAGGAGATGTTCGTGCAGACGTACACGCTGTGGCGGCCCACCGGGGTTGTCTCGAGCATGTCGTAGAAGCTGGCCACCGACTCCAGGTAGGCGGGCGTGAGGCGCATCACGCAGGCCACCTGCTCCATTGCCTGCGGGGAGCACCAGCCGTGCAAGCGCTGCGCGGCCTCCAGGGCGGGCAACGTCGCCGAGCGGCGATCCGGGTAGTTGGCCATGTGCGCCTCGATCTCCCGGCGCAGCTGCTCCGGCACGGGCGTGCTCGCGGGGTCGGGGATCTCCGCGGGCTCCTTCTCGAGATCGGCCGGCGCATCCCAGCCGCGAGGGCTCATCTGTCGATCCCACCGAGGATCGGATCGAGCATCGCGACGGTGGCGACCATGTCGGCGATGTAGTTGCCCCTGGCCATGTGCGAGAGGGCCTGGAGGTTGACGAACGAGGGGTCGCGCATGTGCACGCGCGCGGGCTTGGAGGAGCCGTCGGAGCGTACGAAGCAGCCGAGCTCGCCGCGGGGCGACTCGATCGCGTTGTAGACCTCGCCGGGGGGCACCCTGAAGCCCTCCGTGACGAGCTTGAAGTGGTGGATCAGCGCCTCCATCGAGGTGGCCAGCTCGTGGCGGGGCGGTAGCGCGACCTTGCGGTCCTCGGTGATATGTGGCCCCTCGGGCAGCCCGTCGAGCGCCTGCTCGATGATCTTGACCGACTCGTATATCTCGGCGAGGCGCACCGCGAAGCGGTCGTAGTTGTCGCCGACGGTCCCCACCGGGATCTTGAAGTCGAAGTCCTCGTAGGAGCAGTAGGGGTCTGCCTTGCGCAGGTCCCAGGGGTTGCCCGCCGCACGCAGCAGCGGACCGCTCACGCCCAGCCCCAGCAGCGTGGCGGCGTCCAGCGGACACGTGCCGCGGAGTCGCTGCAGCACGATCTCGTTGGAGTTCAGGATCGCGCCGTACTCGTCGGCACGCTCGGGCATCACCTTCAGGAACTCGCGCAGCTTCGACGCGAACCCGGCGGGGATGTCCTCGATCACCCCGCCCACCTGGAAGTAGCGCGTGTGCATGCGCTGCCCAGAGGACATCTCGAACAGGTCGAGGATCTGCTCGCGCTCGCGCAGGCAGTACAGGAAGATCGATACCGCCCCCAGGTCCAGGGCGCTCGTGCCGAGCCAGATCAGGTGGGAGGCGATGCGGTTGAGCTCGAGATGGATCACACGCAGGTACTGGCCCCGCTTGGGGACCTCGACCTCCACCAGCTTCTCGACGGCGCCGCAGAAGGCCATCGCGTTGAAGTAGTAGGAGAGGTAGTCCATCCGCTCGACCACCGGAATGACCTTCCAGTAGGCCTTGTCCTCGGCGGTCTTCTCGATCCCGGTGTGCACGTAGCCGATGATCGGTTTGATGTCGCGCACGACCTCCCCCTGGAGCGTCACGAGCAGGCGCAGCACGCCGTGCGTGGCCGGGTGGTGAGGACCGAAGTTGAGCGTCAGCAGCTCGTCGGAGGTCTCGCCGGGGGCGCCGTCGTGCGGATCCTCCAGCGGCGAGAGCGTGATGCTCTGCTCGCGCCTGCGGTAGGCGGAAAGCGGTGGGTTCTCCGTGGGGCTCACTCGCGTGCCTCGAGCCACTCGGCCGCGTCGCGCGTGAAGATCACCGGTTCGCCGCCGACCGGGAAATCTCGCCGCTGCGGGTGGCCCTCGTAGTCCTCGGGCATCAGGATCCGGCGCAGGTCGGGATGGTCGCGGAAGACCACGCCGAACATGTCGAACACCTCCCGCTCCTGGTGGTCGGCCGTCGGCCATTCGGCCGTGACCGAATCGACCTCGGGGGAGTCCATGCCCACGCGCAGCTTCACAGCGATGCGGTCGACCCGGCTCATGTCGAGCAGCTCGTAGACGACGCCCAGCCGCGGTTCCTCGGGGTAGTAGTCCACGCCGTGCACGCTCGCCAGGAAGCTATACCCGGCCTCGCGGAGGGATCGCAACACCGCGCGAACCTCCGCCGGGTCGATCACGATCGTCGCCTGCTCCCGGAAGTACACGGTCTCGAGGGCCGCCTCGCCCAGCTCCTGGGCGAGCAGCTCCAAGCCCGTGGCGTCAGGCATCTATGGGCGCTCCTCGGTGCCAACTGCGCCGTAGCGCTCGCGCAGGCCCAGGTCGGGGTCGTCCTGGACGAGCTTGCGCAGCTTGAGCACACCGTGCATCAGCGCCTCCGGGCGCGGCGGGCAACCCGGCACGTGCACGTCGATCGGCATGAACTTGTCGGCGGGTACGAGCGCGTAGTTGTTGAACACGCCCATCGATGAGCAGCAGGCGCCCATCGAGATCGCCCACTTCGGCTCGAGCATTTGGTCGTAGAGCCTGCGGATGATCGGCGCCATCTTGATCGAGACCCGCCCCGCGAGGATGATCAGGTCGGCCTGGCGGGGTGACGCGCGGAACGCCTCGAAGCCGAACCTCGCGATGTCCATGCGCGGCCCGGCCGTTTGGAACTGCTCCATCGCGCAGCACGCCAGCCCGAACGCGAGCGGGAAGAACGAGTTCGAGCGCGCCCACGCGACCGCCGAGTCGAGCGTTGTCGTGAGCACGCGCTCCTGCACGTAGCGATCGAGCTCCTCGCCCTCGAGGTGCGCGGGCTGGTTGGCGCCCTCCAACTCGCCGCCGCGGAGCAGCTGGTGCGCGTTCAGCGTGCGCACGCGCAGCGTCGCCGGGTCGACCGCGCTTCCCAGCTTCTCGCGCTTCACTTCCACGCGAGTGCACCCCGGCGCCAGACGTAGGCGAAGGCGACGAGCAGCAGCACGATGAAGACGATGCTCTCGACCAGCGCGAAGCTGCCGAAGGCGCGCAGCTCGATCGCGATCGGGTAGAGGAAGATGACCTCGATGTCGAACAGGATGAACAGCATCGCGATCAGGTAGAAGCTGATCCCGAAGCGCAGGCCGCGCTTCACCTCCGAGGGAAGTCCGCACTCGTAGGGGTCCTGCTTGTGAGGGGTCGCGCGGCGCGGTCCGATGACCGAGTTCAGGACGGCGAACGCAACGCCGACGGCGCCACCGAGCAGGAGAAAGACGATCGCCGGTAGATAGCTGCGCAGCACCGCGCGCTGTTATATCACTGCTTGTGGCAGAGTGTTACATAGTGGCAATCCGCTCTAGATCAGCCCCGTGAGGGAGGCTGTGGTGGCCGGCGCGCTGGTCGTCGCCGGCCTCAACGCAGTGCCCAGCCTGGTGGGGGGGTGGGTGTGGTACCGCGGCGAGCGCGCCGACCCCGGCCTGGCGCGCCTGTTCTGGCTGATGCTGCGCGTGGGGCAGGGCTCGGCGGTCGCGTTCGCGCTGGCCGTCGGCTCGCTCGCGGCGGCCGGGCACACAGCGAGTGAAAGCCTGTTCTACCTGTACGCGCTGCTGCCGCTTGCGGTCGCGTTCGTGGCCGAGCAGCTGCGCGTGGCCTCGGCCCAGACGATCCTCGACCAGCGTGGCCTGCCCGACGCCGCCGCCGTGGGGCAGCTTCCCGAGCAAGAGCAGCGCGTGCTGGTCGGTGCGATCCTCAAGCGCGAGGTGGGCGTGATGTCGCTGTCGGCGCTGGTCGTCGTGTTCCTCGCACTGCGCGCCGCGGGCACGGCCCACGGGTTCTGAGCGGGCCTATATATTCCCCGCCCTATGAAGCTCGCCGCCAGCTCGATGGCCCTGCTCGCCTGCGCCGTGCTGCTCGGCGCCTGCGGGTCCCAGGAAATCCAGGTCGCCAAGACGAGTCCCTACTACAACGGCGCGGTGCTCTTCAGGGGCCACTGCTCCGGCTGCCACTCGCTGTCGGTCGTCGGCGCGCAGGGCTCGGCGACGAGCATCGGCAACCGCGTGAGGACCAACGGCCCCAACTTCAACATCCGCAAGGAGAACCCCGAACAGGTCCTCTACGCGATCCGCAACGGCGGCTTCTCCGGGGCGATCATGCCCGAGAACATCGTGGTCGGCGAAGAAGCCCAGGCGGTGGCCGCCTTCCTGGCCGCCTACTCCGGGCGCCAGGCCCAGCACGTGCCCAGCACGAACATCACGCTGTCCACCAAATAGGACCTCGCGGGGGAGACCGGAGCCCGCCCGCCCGTGCTCGACCTCAAGCGCATCCGGGATGACCCTGAGGGCGTGCGCGCGGCGCTCGCGCGTCGCGGCGGCGACGCCGCCCAGGCGCTTGACGGCGTGATCGAGCTCGATGCCCGCCGCCGGCGGCTGCTGCCGGAGCTCGAGGGCCTGCGCGCAGAGCAGAACGAGGCCAACGCGCGCATCCGCGCGAGCGCGGACGCATCCGAGCGCGAGCGTGAGATCGACGCGATGCGCGCCGTCGCGGCTCGCGCGAAGGAGCTGGAGCGCGAGCTGGGCGAGGTCGAGCTGCAGCTGGACGCGGCGCTGGCGCCGTTGCCGAACCTCCCCGACCCCTCCGCCGCGCCCGGTCCCGAGGACGAGCTGGTGCGGGAGGTCGGCGCCGTCCCCGAGCTCGCGTTCGAGCCGCGCGACCATCTCGAGCTTGCGGGCGAGATGATCGACATGGACCGCGGTGCGAACCTGTCGGGCTCGCGCTTCGCCTACCTCAAAGGCGAGCTCGTCATGCTCGAGCTGGCGCTCGTGCGCTGGGCGCTGGAGAAGCTGCGCGGCCATGCCTTCGAACCGGTGATCCCGCCGGTGCTGGTGCGCGAGCGCGCGCTGTACGGGAGTGGCTTCCTGCCCGACACCGAGCAGCAGATCTACGCGCTCCCGGACGATGAGCTGTTCCTGGTGGGCACCTCCGAGGTCGCGCTCGCGTCGCTGCACGACGGCGAGATCCTCGATCAGGAGCGGCTGCCGCTGCGCTACGCGGGCTTCTCTCCCTGCTTCCGGCGCGAGGCGGGCGCGGCCGGCAAGGACACGCGCGGCATCTTCCGCGTGCACCAGTTCGACAAGGTTGAGATGTTCAGCTTCGTCGCGCCCGAGGAGTCCGAGCGCGAGCACGAGTCGATCCTCGCGATCGAGGAGGAGATCCTCGCCGAGCTGGAGCTGCCCTACCGCGTGGTGAACATCGCCGTCGGGGACCTCGGCAACTCGGCGGCCAAGAAGTACGACTGCGAGGCGTGGATGCCGAGCCAGGGGCGCTACCGCGAGCTGACGTCCTGCTCCAACACGACCGATTACCAGGCCCGTCGCCTGAGCATACGCGTGCGCGGGAATGAGAGCCCACCCACCCGGACGCGGACGCCGCACACCCTCAACGGCACCGCGGTCGCGGTCGGTCGCACGATCGTGGCCCTGCTGGAGAACGGCCAGCGCGAGGACGGGAGCGTGCAGCTGCCGGAGTGCCTGCTGGCTTACGGCGCGCCCGTGCGACTGGCGCCGGCCGGTTAGCCGATCTGGAACTCGATCGCGCGCGCCTGTCCCTGTGCCGCGGTGAGTGTCAACCGGTAGAGGCCGTGGCGCAGGACGCGACGGCCGGCGAGGTTGCGGCTGTTGCGCCCCGACGAGGCCCAGAACGTGAGCGCCCCCGGCAGCGTCCGCCACACCCCGCGGCGGTGCACACGTACCCGCTCGGCGAGCGTGGCCCGTAGGCTCGCGCCGGTGTTCACGGTTACCGCGAAACCGACCTGGGAGAGCCTCGCCGACCCCCGGTTGAGTGCGATCAGCGCGCGCACCGTGAGCGTGAGGCCCGAGAGCCTGAGCGCGGGCGGCGCGACCGCCGCGCCCCCTCCCGCCGGCGGCGAGGGGATCGGGTGCAGGCCGATCGGGACCGGCTGGCGGCCCCCGCCACCTCCACCACCACCTGCGCCGGGCCGGGGCTGGAAGGCCGCGAGGCCGTTCGGCGTGCCCACGCCGCTCGGCCCGTCGTAGCCGCTGGCGGCCAGGCAGATCAGCGCGGAGGCGCAGCTGACGGATGCCTCTTCGCCGGCCGTGCACCCCGATTCGCCGGAGCCCAGGGGCGCCAGCGTGCATTCCCCGTTGGATCCCGTCGTGATGTCGTGCAGCGACCCCGGCGCGGCGAGCTCGTTTTCATAGAGCGTGCGCGCGGGGAAGGCCGTGCTGGCGGGCCCGCCCGCGAGGGCGAACACGGAGGCGATCAGCGGCGAGGCGAGGCTCGTGCCGCCGATCGTGCACCAGTTGACGACGTGCCCTTCGACTTCGTGTTCGCAGAGCGGGCTGGTGTCGTGCACCGCCAGGCCCGTGTAGGGGTCGGCGTCCGCGGAGACGTCGGCCACTGCGCGGTTGCTGCCGCAGCCGACCGTCTGCCAGTCGCCGAGGCTCTGCTGCCAGGGCGGGGCGGTGAATTCGACGCTGCAGCCGCCGCCGCCCGCGCCCCTGCCGTTCCACACGGTCTCGCCCTGCCAGGCACCGCCGGCCGCAAGGCTCAGCCGCGTGCCGCCGACGGCGACCACGTGCGGCGAGGAGGCGGGGAACTCCGCGTAGCCGCTTTCGGCGGGGCTTTCCGAGTCCCAGCCGAGGTAGCCGCTGTCGCCGGCCGAGGCGGTGATCACGATGCCCGGGTCGTCGAAGGCGCTCGTGCTCTCCTGGGCGGCGCTCATCCCAAGCTCGGGCGCTCCCCAGGAGTTGGAGATCTCCTGCGCGCCGAGGAGCTCGGCGGTGTGCTCGGCTGCTTCGAGGTTCTGGTAGTAGGCCGACCGGGCCTCCACCAGCAGGATGTGACAGCTCTGGCAGGTCGCGTGCGCGGCCTCGATGTCGAGCGATATCTCGAGGGCCCAGCCGGTCGCACGTTCGGCTTCGGCGCGTTCGCCACTCGTGCCTTTGCGGGCTTCTTCGAGTTCAAGCGCGCTCTTGGGGAACGGCAGGCTCGAGGCTTCGCCGCTCTGGTTGACCTGCCCGAAGCAGCCGCCGGCAGCGGTGCAGGCCGGCAGGCCGAATTCTTCGTCGTAGCTGGCCAGGTCCGATTCGGCGGTGGGGTCGTTGTAGGCGTCCACGATCGCGACCGTCTGGGTCGAGGGGGCACTCGTGGGCAGTGCGTAGGCGCTGTGCAGGTCCTGGGGGCGCAGGCCGAAGCTCCCCGCGGCCGGGGACGGAGCGGGCACGGCGTACGCTCGCGCGATCCCCAGCGGGTGGGTACGGGCGCGCGCCTGCGCGGTCACCGGTATGAGCCGAAGCGCCAGGCAGCCGGCTTCCCCGGGCGCCGGTACTCCGCACGCGGGCGAGACGCGGTAGTCGGAGGCCGGCAGCGGCGAGAGCGTAGCCGCCGCCTGGACGGGGGCAGCGAGCGCCAGCAGGCCGGCCGCGGTCGCGACCAGGGCGAGTGCTATGTGCGGCTTGCCCGATGTCATCGCGTTCGTTGGCGCACTGCTCCGAGTCCTGCTCGTCTCGCGCGGCCCCCGGCTTGAGCGCTGCCCGGCGCAGCAGACGCACGTCGGGCCCGCCTGGCCGCGGGTGGGCCAAGCACTAGGCTGGAAGCCGGTGTCAACCCCGTTCGGCTTCCTGCTGGCGCCAAACCCGCCCTCGCGCCGGGTGGGGCTCGTCGTGGCGCTCACCGCCGTGGCGCTGTGCACCGTGATCGTCTATCCGCTGAAGGAAATCGCGCCGGTCGCGTCCCTGGGCGTCGTCTACCTCCCGGCCGTGCTCGTCGTGTCGATCACCTGGGGCGCCGGGCTGGGGCTCCTCACGGCGGTGATCAGCGCGGGCGCGTTCAACTTCTTTCACCTTCCTCCGGCCGGCGAGTTCACGATCAGGGACTCGCGCAACTGGGTCGCCCTGATCGCCTTCTTCGTGGTCGCGGGGATCGCCAGCTCGGTGGCGGAGATCGCTCGCGCGCGCACCCGCGACGCCCAGGAGCGCCGGCGCGAGGCCGACCTCGCCGCGGAGATGGCGCGGCTGCTGCTGCAGGGGAACAGCCTCTCCGAGAGCCTGCCCACCGCGGCCGCGCGGCTGGCGCAGGCGCTCGAGCTGAGCTCCGCGGCGATCTCGATGGAGGCGATCGACGGGGACGAGCGCACGGTCGCCTTCCCGTTGCGCGAGGGCACCAGGCGCCTGGGGACGCTGATCGTCGGCGGCGACACCTCCGAGACGAACCTGCGCCGGCTACAGGAGCGCGTGGTGCCCGCGCTGGAGGCGTTGCTGAGCGCTGCGCTCGAGCGCGAGGGGCTGCTCGGCGGGGTCGTCGAGACGGCCGCCCTGCGCCGCGCCGACACCGTCAAGACGGCGCTCCTACGCGCCGTCTCCCACGACCTGCGCTCGCCGCTGACCGCGATCTCCGCGGCCGGCGAGGCGATCGGCTCGCCCTCGCTCTCGCCCGCCGAGCGTGAGGAGATGGCGGCCGTCATCCAGGAGGAGACCAAGCGCCTCTCGCGCCTCGTGGACAACCTGCTCGACCTCTCGCGCCTGGAAGCCGGCGCGGCCGCGCCCCATCGCGCGTGGACCTCGATCGACGAGCTGATCCGCGCCGCCGTGGAGGAGATCGCGGGCGGCCCCGACGCGTTCACGCTGTCGATCGACCCCGACCTGCCGCTCGTCAGCCTCGACCCCGTGCAGATGGAGCGCGCCTTCGTGAACGTGCTCGAGAACGCGCGCCGTCACTGCGGCGGACATCCGGTGTCGGTCAGGGCGCGCGCGGTGCGCAGCCTCTCCGGCAGCCCGCGCCGCGCGAGCGAGCACGCCGGCGAGGAGCCCGCCGAAGGGCAGAAACCCGCCGGCGACCGCGCGATCGTCCGCATCGTCGACCGCGGCCCGGGCATCCCGCCCGCGCAGCTTGAGCGCGTGTTCGAGCCGTTCTACCGCGCCGGCGCTCCCGGAGGCGAGCACCGCGGCTCCGGACTCGGGCTGGCGATCGCGCGCGGGTTCACCGAGGCCAACGCGGGGACGCTGCATGTCGAGTCGCTGCCCGGCCAGGGGGCGACGTTCGTGTTCGAGCTGCCGCTGGAGCAGCCGCCCGCGGGATCAGAGACGCAGCACCCCGCGCCGGCGGTGCCCGCCGCGGCGGATGGGCGCGGGGGGCCGCCGACCGAGGCGTCCGAGCTCGCCGTGACGCCCGAGCCGGGCCGAGAGCCGGCGCGGTGAGCGGCCCCCCGCCCGCCGAGGGGGCGCGCCGCGCGCGCGTGCTCGTCGTGGACGACGAGCCGCAGATCGTGCGCGCGCTGAAGGTCGTGCTGCGCGAGGCCGGCTACGAGGCGGTGCCGGCGGAAACGGCCTCAGAGGCGCTCGACCTCGCCGCGGTGCGCCCGCCGGAGGCGGCGATCGTGGACCTCGTGCTGCCCGACCTCGACGGCATCGAGGTGACGCGCAAGCTGCGCGAGTGGAGCGAGATGCCGATCCTCGTGCTCTCGGCGGTGGGCGAGGAGGAGCAGAAGGTCAGGGCGCTGGAGGCCGGCGCCGACGACTACATCACCAAGCCTTTCGGCACGCGCGAGCTGATCGCCCGGCTGCAGGCCGCGCTACGCCGCGCCGGGCCGGCCGAGGAGGAGGCCAGCATCGAGGTCGAGGGCCTGCAGATCGACCTGGCAGCGCACCTCGTGCGGCGTGAGGGCGAGCCCGTGCATCTGACCCCGATCGAGTTCGACCTGCTGCGCACGCTGGCGCGCAACCGCGGTCGGCTGATGACCCACCGCAGGCTGCTCACCGAGGTGTGGGGCCCGGAGTACGTCGAGGACATCCAGCCGCTGCGCACGCACATCGCGCGGCTGCGCGCCAAGATCGAGCCCGAGGGCGTCGCCGGGGCGGGCGGGCACCGATACATCGTCACCGATCCGGGGGTCGGCTACCGCTTCGCGGCCTGAAGGTCCGTCACACAATCGTTATGGCTCGCGCGGCGATCGTTATGTGGCCGTGAGGCGCGGGCGTCAATAGTGAGCG
>Ga0209415_10000106_pt1 | contig 124139 bp, 108 predicted proteins | sample PeaSoiSIISIP2007_FD_187696 | JGI IMG/M metagenome (GOLD analysis project Ga0209415, IMG submission 187696) | Peat soil microbial communities from Weissenstadt, Germany - SII-SIP-2007 (SPAdes) (version 2) | ecosystem: Environmental > Terrestrial > Soil > Wetlands > Peat | place: Germany...
TTTGAACCCGGGTCGAGGGATCCACAGTCCCCCAGGATAGGCCAAGCTACCCCATCCCGGCCACGACCGTTGGACGCGGTGGGTGTAAGAAAAGGTTTCCCCGCGCCGCCGGGACTATCGCGGACCCGAGGTCGGCTTCTCGGGCGGTTCCTTCTCGGCGGTGGCGAGGAACGACTGGCGCTCCCGGCGTTCCTCTCGAGCTACGTGGACGAAGAATGCACCGAATCCGACCGCGACCCCGCTCGAGAGCCACGCATCTAGGTACTCCGCCCCGGCGCCGGCGACGAATAGCCCGAGCGCCAGGGCGACCCCTAGAGCGATCGTCACGAAGCCGCCGATCCAAAACGTGGTCTCGCGCAGCATCGAGCTAGGCGGCAGTCCGTCCGGCCCTCATTTGTACGCCCACGTCACGGCCTGACCGAAGAAGCGCCACGGTACACCGACGTGCGTGAACCCCGCTCGTCCGAGCGCTGTCACCTCGGCCGTCAGCGTCGAGGGGTGGTCGAATCGTTCATGCTCATGCCATACCGCCTGAGGGCTGTACCAACCGGCGGCCCGCTTCTGCCGGCCCACGGAGGAGGTCGAGGCGATCTGCGCCCACCGGGTGTCGAATATCGGGTCCTCCGGGAGATGGTCGTCCGCGTCCCCGAAGTATCCCCCCGGCGGAAGGATCCGGTTGATCCGTCGAAAGAGCCGCCACTTCTGTGGGTCCGCGAGGTGATGGATCGCGAGGGCAGAAACGACCGCGTCGTACGGCTCCTCCTCGAAATCACCGATGTCGCCGGCCACCAGGTCCACTCGGTCGCGGAACGGGCGCAATTTCTTCCGGGCGCGGGCGATCATCCTCGGCGACAGGTCCACCCCCGTGAGGCGGGCGTGGGGGAACTCGGTGAGGACGAGGGAGCTCAGGGTGCCGGTCCCGACTCCCAGCTCGAGGACACGGAACGACCGCGTCGGCACGAACGGGATGCCGCCGAGCAGGGTCCGATGGAGGTCGAGATAGCCCGGCATCGAAGCCCGGGCGGTCCGGTCGTAATCCGGGGCCTCGCGGTCGAACTCACGGCGGCGCGAGAGGGCCGAGGTGCTCCGGGGCATCGTCCGGGCATCCCTTCGAGGGCTTAGCCGTTCGGGAGGGTCGGTCGTAAGCGTAAAACGCGGGACCGGCCACGGCCAGAGGGAGGGGGGAATAGGTGTCGGCCCGAGGGGATCGCAATCTCGCATTCTTGTTCGGCGCCTTGGGGGCCATCCTGCTCATCCTGGACGGGCTGATCGATTTCGTCGGCGGGGTGGTGTTCCTCGCCCTGGGATTCGGCGGCCACGCCCTCATCGCCTGGGACCGTTCTGTGATCGACGTCGTCGTCGGCCTCATCATTGGGCTGTTCGCGGTTATCGGCCGCACCGGCGCGCGGGATCGAGCGGTCGCGGCCGGGGTGATCCTGGTCGTCCTCGCCATCGTCGGTTGGTTCGGCCTCGGGTTCGCGGGCGGCGTCCTGGCGCTCCTGGCCGCCCTTTTTGCCCTCCTCTCGGGGATCCTCTACCTCCTATCGGCCCGGTAAGTTCTCGCACGCGTCCTTCCGTCCACTCGGGGTTAAATCCCCCCGGGGGGGTGGGTGCCCGATGGCGTTCACCCCGCTCTCCTCGGTCGACCGGTCGGCGCTACGGTGGCTGCGCAACCGCGACCATCCGGACGCCTTCTCTCTCCTCTCCGGCGACGCGACCGCCGCGACGCTCGAATGGCAGCAGCGAGGAGGGTCGCTCGCGACGGCGCGCACCGCATCCGGCGAGTGGTCCCTGAAGCGGGGCGGCTTTCTCAACCCTCACATTATCGTCCGGTCCGGCGAGGTCATCCTCGCCCGCCTCTCCGTCCACCTCAACTACCACCAGATCGACGTCCTCGGCGGACGTTCCTATCGGTTCCACCGCGCCGGGGTCCTGGTTCCGGCCTGGCAGATCACCGCAACGGGCGGCAAGGAGATCCTCCACGTCGAGCCGGCCCGGGAGGGTCGTCACCTTCGCGCGGGCGCCATCGTGGTCGCCGACGAGGGGAGAGATCTTCCGGAGTTACTCCTGCTCGCCGTCCTCTCCTGGTACTTCATCGTCCTCGCCTGGTTCGAGGACGAGGCGGTGGAGACGCTGGCGCCGTTCGAGGGGCCTGACGCTCCCGCGTCCCTCTCGTCGTGACCGACCGGATCCTATCCCCGCGGGACCGCCTGGATCTTCAACCCGGCGAAGCAGGTGGAGCAGAGGTTGTGCATCTTCGGCCAGCCTTCGGCCGGAATCTCGGTGACTCGCGTGATGGGCGTCTGGCAGCCATCGCACACCATCTGACCATCGCGGATCATTTCCGGCCCGGCACCGCGCGTTCGGCGGTCCGCCCGTCACCAATCGGACGGGGTACAAAACGGGTGCGAAACCGACCTACGGGGCCGGGTGACCGAGGGCCGAGAGCAAGCGCGGGATCATGACCTCGTACCGTGGCCCACCGTCCCCATGCACTCCGTCGAACTCCTCGTGCTCGACGTGGGCCCCCGCCTGGCGGGCGTGATGCGCGAAGATGCGGGCACCCAGGTCGAGCGCGTACTCGTCCCGGGTCCCCCCATCGACGTACACGTACGCCAGCTTGCGGAGCGCGTCCCGGTACCGTTCTACGGAGACCATGCGTACCGGGTCCCAGGCGAGCCATTTGGCCCACACTTCCGGACGGAGCGCTCCCGTATCGAGGTCGAAGGGCAGGTCGAAGCGTCCGGGCTCGGCATCGATGGGGGAGTAGCACGAGGCGTACCCCATGATCTCGAGCGCCTGGATCTCCTTGTTCTGGGGTCCGAACCCGCTGACGGGCTCGCGCAACAACTTCTCGAGCAGCTTCTCCGGTCCTCCCGCCCGGCGAATCTCCCGAAACGCGCTCGGGAACTCGGGAGGATAGCAGTATTCGAAGTAGGCGTCTCCGGCGTTGGAGCCAGCGGCCCGGAAGAGGTCGGGATGGCGCATGGCGAGCACGAGCGACCCGTACCCGCCGCTCGACGTACCCATGACCGCTACCGGCCCCGTTCCGTACCGTTCCTTCACGAACGGGAGCACCTCGTCGACCACGTAGTCCTCGTACCGCCCGGTGGCCGAGGAATTGAGGTATTGGCTCCCTCCGAGGGTCGTGAGACAATCCGGTCCCACCATCACTGCTTCCGCCGAAAGCTTGCGACGGATCAACCGGTCGAGACGTCCTAGGATCGTGTCGGTGAAGAACCTCGGCCGCTGGAAGTGCATCCATCCCGAGCCCGTGTAGCCGGTGAGAAGCACGATGAGGGGCAACCCGTCGGACTTCCCTGAGGGCGGCAAGTACACCGGTAGGTCGCGCTCCACGGGGTCCCCCCAGGGATTTCCTCGCAGCACCGTGCTGGTGAATCGATGGTTCTCGACGGTGCCCTGGATCGGACCGGGGAACACTCGGTCGCTCTTCGCTTCGGTAGGGACGCGCCACGACATGGGCCACTCCGCGACCACGAGACTCGAGGGGTTCAATAGACCGGGGGTCGTCGAGGGACGTGCGATGCACCGATTCCGGTCGACCCGGCCCATCTCCGCGACCGAACTGATCGCCCGTCGGTTCCGGATGATCCGCATCGACCGATCCCAGGGTGCCCAGGCCCTGGCTGTCCAGGCGCTCGAGGAAGTTGCTTCGCTAGCGCGCGGCTGGCGGCACGACCCGCCGGAAACGCTCCCGTACGCCTTGCGACAGACCGCGGCGGCCCTCGAGCAGGCACAACCGGCGATGGGTTCGTTCCTGCGGTGGGCCTACGACTTACGCGGATTGGCACAGAGCGGCCCTCCGAACCGTCGGCTGCGCAAGGCGCAACATTGGATCCGCCGGGAACGGAGCCGACTGCGACGCGAACCGGCGGGTCTGATCCGGACCTGTCGGCGGAGGTTTCCCGAAGCCCGAATTGTTGTCACTCTCAGTCGGAGCCGATCGGTACTGCTCGCGCTGAAGGCCCCTCCTGCGGGCCGGCGGCCCGGTCGGATCGTGGTCCTCGAGAGTCTCCCGGGAGGGGAGGGACGGCTCTTCGCGAAGGATCTCGACATCGCAGGGCTTTCCGCTCGATGCATCGCCGACCGAGCCGGACCCGACGCAGTGGCCGCCTCCGACCTGCTGATCGTCGGCGCCGACGCGGTCTTCGCGGATGGTTCGGTCGTCCACAAGGTCGGTACGCGCATCCTTGCCGAAACCGCCCGCCGTGCCGGAGTCCCGGTCGTGGTCGTCGCCGGTAGCTCGAAGTTCACGGGTCGTTATCGCCCACGACGCGCGCTCCCGCTCCGATTCGACCTAACGCCGCCGCGGTTCATCACCGAGTTCTGGACCGACAGGGGAGTCCGTACCTTCGCGAGCCAACGCCGGCCCCGTCGTGCTGCTCTTTAGGTCGGAAGACGTCTGGTCGAGTGTCACCCGCAGCTGAGGAATCAGGAGGAGGGGTCCCCACCGATGGAAACTCTCACGGCCGCCGACTTTCGGAAGACACAACTCCTTCGCGATGGAACGTGGGTCGTGGCGTTCCTGGCCGACTGGTGTCCGTTCTGTCGTTCGTTTCGCCCGGAGTTCTCACCCCTCGAGGCTGGGTCCGGGTTCCGGGTAGCGTTCGGCGATGTCACCTCGGAGGAAAGTCCCCTCTGGGAGGATTTCCAGATCGATGTCGTGCCCACCCTCGTCGTGTTCCGGGAGGGTCGTCCGGTATTTCGGGTGGACGGGGTTCTCGGGCTCGGGGTGCCCCCCGGCGGCCTAGAGCAGGCGCGAGCCGCGGCGCGTGCCCGAGCGAAATAGACGACCCTCGCTTCCCGGCAGCCGTCCCCGGGTCGAACGATACCGGGTCACCCCGAGTTAGGCTCTTACGGGGGACGGAACTCGGTCCGTACGTGACCGACTCCTCGGCCCATCGCCCCGATGCCAAACCCGTCGCGCTGATCACGGGAGGCGGCACCGGCCTCGGCCGAGCGATCGGTGTGGCGCTCGCGGACGACGGGTACAACATCGTGATCGCGAGCCGATCGTCCGACCACCTCGCCGCCGGTGCCGGGGAGATCCGTGGCCACGGGGCGCGGGTGGTGGAAGTGCCCACGGACGTCCGCGCCCCGGAACAAGTGGACCATCTGATGAGCATGGTTCGGGAGGAATTCGGCCGGCTCGACGTCCTCGTGAACAATGCCGCCGGGAACTTTGTCGCGCCGGCCGAGAAGATCACCACGAACGGCTGGAGAGCCGTGGTCGGGATTGTGCTCGATGGGACGTTCTTTTGCTCCAAGGCGGCCCTGACGCTGCTCCAACGATCCCCCACTCCCGCTATCGTCAACATTGTCGCCTCGTACGCGTGGATGGCCGGGCCGGGTACCGCTCACTCGGCGTCCGCGAAGGCCGGGGTGCTGGCACTTACTCGCACCCTAGCGGTGGAGTGGGCGCGCTTTGGTATCCGGGTCAACGCCGTCGCCCCTGGTCCGGTACACACCGAGGGGACGAACGAACGGCTCTGGGTTTCCGAAGCCGTGGAGAAGTCCGTGACCGACGCGGTCCCCCTGGGTCGGTTCGGCACCCCTCAAGAGGTGGCGGAGGCGGTCCGCTTCCTCGCGAGCCCTCGCGCGAGCTACATCACGGGTCAGGTCCTCGCGGTCGATGGAGGCCAGTGGCTCGGGAAGGGCGTCATGGACCTCCTCGAGCCATTCTTCGATAGCGACGGGCGATCTTCCCGATAGCGCCGGCGCACGGAGACGCCGCCGAGCTCGCTACGTGCTCGGCACATTCCGCTCCACGAGGAACCCGTGCACCACGGCAATGAACAGGTCCGGGTCGCTCACGTGCGGCGCGTGGCCCACTCCGGGAATCGTCCGAACCGTGGAATTGCGCAAGCGCCCGGCGAGCAAGTTCGTGATCCGGTGGAGGAACGGAGGGCTCCGCTCCCCCGTTGTGAGCAAGACCGGGATGAGGAGGTCCGCGAGAACGGCCCGGTCCGGTTGGGTCGCCTCCGGGTCGCCGATCTCCTCGGTCCATCGGTCGATGTGACGCAGCAGGCCTTGCTGGACCTCGGGACGCAGTCGGTCCCAGGCCCCCTCCTCGACCGAGAATGCGTTGACGATCTCCCGCGCCGCCGCCACGGTCGCGCCTTGGCGGGCGAGGAGTTGGATGGCGTGCGTGCCTTCGCGAAGACGCTCGGCCTCGGGTGCCGTGGCGGGGTCGTCGTCGAGGAGGCCGACGAACGGGGGCTCGTGCAGCGCGACGCTTCGGACCATCTCGGGACGGTCCACCGCGAGGCGAAGGGCGACCGCCCCGCCGTAGGAGTGGGCGATGAGGTGGACCGGGTAGAGGTCGAGCTGCTCGAGAAGCTCCGCGAGGTCGGTCGCGTCGTCCCGAACCGGGTGGGACCTCGGTGGGCCGCGGCTCTCACCGTGGCCGCGACGGTCGTAGGCGAGAAGGTGGAGTGATTGGGCGAGCCCCGGGCGAATGGCATCCCAGCTGGTCCGGTCGACGAGAGAGCCGTGCACGAGGACGGTCGGGTCGCCGCTCCCCGACAGGTCGTACCGGATCACGGCGTTTCGGAGGGTCGCGGTCGGCATCGGTCTCCGTGGACGTCCCGCAAATCCCCGAGGGAGCGCGACCGATCGCGAGCCGCGAACGAGAAGATAGCTTCGGCGGTCCCGAGCGGACCCGGTCCTCCGCGAATGGTTTTGTAGGCGGCGCCCGTGTCCTGCTCCGAGTGACCATGCCGTCCTACGTGTTCTTGGTGACCTGGACCGCCGAGGGGATTCGAGGCGTGAAGCAATCGCCGGCGCGGGGCGAGGGGTTCCGCAAGTCGGTGGAGCAGGCCGGCGGAAAGGTCCTGTCGTTCCTGCACACCATGGGGGCGTACGACCTGGTCATCGCGGTCGAGCTACCCTCGGACAATGTCGCGAACGAGCTCGCCCTGCGAGCGGGCATGCAGGGATTCGTGCGCACGACGACCCTCAAGGGTTGGTCGTCGGCCGAGTTCGCCGAGCTCGCCCGCACCCTCTGATACGGCGAGCCGGCCCTCCGCCAGAGCGAGCGGGGAGTAGTCGGATGAGCCACCTCTTTCAGCGGCCCCTCTGCGATATGGGACGCGCGTACGATTTCGCCTACCGACCCACGGTGGGGGACCCGGAGCCCGAGGATGGGGGCGGCTGCGACGACCGCCCGCGACGTATCGAGCTCTATCCCGCCGGGGCCGACCGGGCGTCGAGCGATGTGAGCCCCCAGGCGTTCTCGGTGTGCCCCGAGCACGAAGCGCAGCTTCGACGGTACGATGACCGACTCCGGGTGCGCGGGATCGCGCCTCGCTTTCGAGAGGCGGCCGGGACGACGACGACGCCGGGTCGTCGACCCTAAACGGTGGGAGGGCCTTCCCCCGGGCATGCCAATCCCGAACGGTGCCACCCTTTCCACCCGGGTGCGACTCAATCAGGGTCCGGAAATCCCATGGCTCGGGCTCGGCGTCTTCCAGTCCGAGCCGGGGGCGGTCACGCGGAACGCCGTGACCCACGCCCTCGATTCCGGCTACCGAGCCATCGATACGGCGGCCATGTACGGCAACGAAGCCGATGTCGGCGAGGCGGTCCGATCGAGCGGACTTGCTCGGGAGGAAGTGTTCGTCACGACCAAGCTCTGGCACTCCGACCACGGGTACGAGTCGGCCTTGAGGGCGGGACGCGCGAGCGCCCAGCGCCTCGGCCTCGGCACGATCGACCTCTACCTCATCCATTGGCCTCGGGCCAACTCGCCGCAAGACCGCCTCGACTCGTGGAAGGCCATGGTCGAGCTCCAGCGGGACGGGGTATGCCGAGCGATCGGGGTCAGCAACTATCACGTTCGTCATCTCGAGGAGCTCCGGGAGCACTCGGACGTCGTGCCCGCGGTCGACCAGGTGGAGTTCCACCCGTTCGTCTACGACCCACCGCTGCTCGCCTACTGCGAGGCGCACGGGATCCGGCTCGAGGCATGGTCCCCGCTGACGCGCGGTCGTCGGCTCGATGACCCGACGGTCCAGGCGGTCGCCGCAGCGCATCACCGCACCCCGGCTCAGGTGCTGATCCGATGGGGCCTCGAGCACGGGGCCGTCGAGATCCCGAAGTCGGTCCATCTCGAACGGATCCGCGAGAACGCCCAGGTGTTCGATTTCTCGCTCTCCGCGGCCGAGGTCGCCGTCCTGGACGGACTGCGCGGTGGCCCCCGGGTCGGGATGTGGAATCCCGTCGAAATCCCGTGAGCCGGAGCCGCGCGGCACGCTAGCACGGCCGCCGGCGCGGCAGTGTAGCTCTCCTCGACCGGACGACTTAATATATTCGCCGTCGGTGGGAAACTGGGTAGTCCATGGTCAGTGTCGTGGTGGCCCACGAGAAGTGTACCGGCTGCAGCCATTGCCGGGACGTCTGTCCCGTGACCGTCTTCGAGATGCAGCCGCGCGAGAACTGGCCGAACGTCGTGGACGACCCCTCGGTCGCCGCGAAGTTCGCCTTCCGTGCGGAGAAGTCCGCCGTCATCCACGGACCGGACTGCATCATGTGCGAGGCGTGCCTCTTCGAGTGCGAAGGGGAATGCATCACGATCGTCGACGACGAAGGGACCACCCACCAGTCGACGTACAAGTAACGCCCCCTTCCCGACCGGTCCCGCCCGGCGCGCGATCAGATCGGGTGCTGTTGGACGGGCCGGTAGAACGTGGAGTGAACCTCGGGCGACCCGCCCTGCGTCGGGAATCGGACCCGAACTCCCGGGGACCGACCGAACATCGTGAACTCAAGGGAGTACCAGACCGCGACCCAAGTACCGGCGGTCTCCTGGAACGCCTCGCCGAAATGGTAGGTCGTTTCGATCACCCGGCTCGCGCGCCGCGCGAGCGGGTACGACCACTCGAGGGCCTCCGCGGCCGTGGACGGGGCGCCCACGTGCGACGCGGGCTCCATGGGTCCGCCGACCGTGTACGGCCCGTCCGTGATGCCGCGTCCGAGGACGTAGCGGGCCCACGTCGTTCGCATGCGACCGTCCCCCAGGCTCTCCGCGAGGAGCAGCCAGGAGAACGGGTTCGAGGTGGGGACCGGTTGGGCTCGTTCCCCGAGGAGATTTCGATGGCGACCGATCGCCGCTCGTCCGGCGAGCCGGATGCTGAAGTACGCGATGAAGAACCCCGCGAGGACCCACAGGGTCGCGACGTAGACGCCCATCGCGACGTGGTTGCGCTCGACCCCCAACAGGACGTAGAAGCCGATCACCGAGACGACGAGCGTGACGAAGTTGATCGCCCGGTCCGCGTCCAGTTGGAGGCGCTTATCGGAGAACGGCATCAGCGGCGGGACATAGAACTGCGTGAACCCGTCCTGGAGGATGTGCGCGATCCCCCCGAGCTCCATGACCGCGAAGTAGACGAGCGGGTTCCCGGGCAGGATCATCGGCGCGACGAACGCTCCGACCGTCGCCACGACCGTCACACCGAGCAGCGAGTGGGTGATACCGTGGTGGCGCAGGATCGGGAAGCGTCGGGAGAGCGGAAAGAAGAGCGCGTCGGCGTCCGGAAGACCGCCCGCGAGAGCGCCGGCAGCGAGGTACTGGGCCTGGAGCCCGACGACGCCGTAGGTCAGCAGGTAGGCAACGAGTACGTGCGAAAAGAGGTCCACGGTTGCCCCGGAGCGGGCTTCCCTACAGGAGCCCCTCTTCCATCACTTCCACCGATTCGACGTGGGGGACCGTCGCGAAGGCACGTTCGGTGGATTCGAGGATGCCGCCCGCGTCGTCCATCACGACCGAGACGAGCAGCGACTTCAATCCGAAGGCGATGTCCTTCACTTGCATCCCGCGGATCGTCACGCCCGTGGGAAGCGAGCCGCGCACTCCCTTCGCGACCGCGTTGAGGTCGGTCTCGACGCCCTGGGGCATGAGCCGAAACAACACCGCTACCTGGCCCACGGAACGCTCCTACGGGCCCTCAAAGGCACACTTCGTGCATCGGTAGAGCACGCTCTGGTCGCGGCACCGGGAGCAGCGGCCGATGGTCGTCTCCCCGCAGTTCGGGCAGGGGAACTGGGTCGCGCCCTTCGCGGGCACGGCCCGCCCGCAGGAGGAGCAGCGCAGGTCGACTCGAGTTGCCATCCGATCGAGATCCTTTACCGGTCAGCGGCGCGTCGCGCCCCGCCGGCGCGCGGCCACCCGGGTTGCGAATATAAAGATGGCCCCGAAGAACGCGGCGATTCCGGCGATGTACCACAACGTGTAGTCGGGCCCGGGCCCGGTGATGTAGACGGCCTGGTAGTACTGCGTCGCCCCGCCGGTGAACGTGACCAGGCCGTGCTCCTGGGCGAGCGAGATCCCGAACGTGTGGTCGCCGCTCGAAAGTCCGAGGGTCGGGTAGTCGAACGTCAGCTGGTACTTTCCTCCGGCCTGAATGGTGGGCACGGTCACCGTCCCGACGACCGTACCGTCCAGGGTGACCTGGACCGCGAACGACGACACCGTCGAAGTGGAGGCGTCAACGATGGTCGCGGAGACCACGTAGGGCTGCGCGACGTTGACCGTGTAGGTGAAGTTGGTGGACTGGTTCTTTCCCTGGTAGGTCGAGGAGATCTCCACGTCGATCGTCAGAGTCTCGCTCGCGTTCCCGACCTGGAGGGTCGCCGCGATGGTGCGGTTGTTGGTGAAATTGGCGTGCGGAGGGGAGAAGCTCACCCCCGTGAGGTTCGGCCCGACCAGCGTGGTGTAGTAGGCGACGGTGCCGATGACGCTGCCGTTCGGCGCCGTGGCGGGACCCCCGTAGCCAGCGACCTCATAGGAGTTCTTCGAGTTGGTCGAGACCAGGGTCGGTCCGGTGAGCGAGCCGTTCACGGGATTCGTCCCCGACGCGCGCGCGCCCGGAGCGATCGCGCCGACCGCGAGGAGGAACGCAGAGCCGACGAGGAGCAGCACGACGCCCGCGAGGGCCAGTTGTCGAACGCTCACCGGCGGCTCCATCGGCGCGTCCGCCACCATCGCAGCGTGAAGATGCCGGCGACTAGGGCGATCGCGGGAACGAAACAGAGCAGGGGAACGACCCAGTACGGCGGCAGGTTGGGCGAGGAGCCGACGGACGGTCCCGACACGGTGAAGGGAGGCGCGCCGTTGCCCCCTCCCGCACTCACGCCCACGATCGGCACCTTCAGGGTGGTGCTGGTCGAGAGGCCCCCGGAGGCATTCAGTACAGTCAGGTCGACCGTGACCGTTCCGGGTGGGACGAAGATCGACGAGGTCGCGGAGAGATTGACGAGGAGGGTCAGGTTGTTGCCGGCCGCGATGAACTTGTGAATGGTGCCGGGGGTGGTGCTGGTCAGGAAGGTGCTCGACCATCCGAGACCGGCGAGGCGCGCCGCGTCGCCGATCGTCGCGACCACGGTCTCGCCGACGTTGCCGGTGTTCTGGACGTAGAACGGCACCTGAGCGGTCGAAGGCCCTACCTGGGACGCCGAGGACGAGGGTCCCGCAGCGATTCCGTAGTAGCCCACGACGTTCACGGTCGGGGCGGGGGTCACCGCTCCCACGATCGTGCCGTCCGGCAGCGCGAACTCGATGACGATCCCCGGATGGGCAACAAGCGTCCCCGCGGGCACGACGAAACGCACTTCACCGGAGAGGACCGTTCCCGCCGGTCCGGGAAGGAGCGTGGTGCTCGCGAAGCTGAAGTTGAAGTTCCAGTACGAGGGCGTTCCCACCGGGTGCACTGTCACCGGGACGTTCCCGGTGTTGCGGACGGAGAACGAGAACGCCACGTTTCCGCCGGCGGCGACCGTGGCGGAGTCAGGCCCGACGATCTTGCCCCCGACCGAAGTGGTCGTCTGGTAGGCAAGGTCGAGGACGGTTCCCACATTCCCGCTGACGATCGTGACCGTGGCCTGGGCGGACGCGTTCGCGGGCACGCCTCCGAACGAGCCGAACGCCGCAGCGCGGACGACGTACGTCCCCGCCGGCAGGGCCAGCGAGATCGGCGAGTTCGACGTCTCCCCCGGGTACAGGACCTGCGCCCCTAGCGAATTCGAGACGGTCACGGTGATCGGCCCAAGGCCGGCAGAAGTTCCGTTCGGGGGGGCGACGGAGATCGTCTCCACCCAAGTCGGGGAGAGCGTGACGGTGAGTCCTCTCGAGGACGTCGGAAGCGCGAGGACGTGCGAGAGACTGGCGAGCGGCTGGTCGGACCCGCCCCCGGTCGCATACAGCGAGTAGGCGCCGGGCGCGAGGTAGACCGAGAACGACCCGCTCGACGTGGTGAGCACGGTGGCGTTCGTAGAGGGGTACGGGCCGACGAGGCGGACCGTTCCGGGCACCGGGCCCGGCACCCCGTACGCCGTCAAGGTCCCGTTGAGCCAGACGGGCTCGGGGGTTCCGAGAAGGGGAACGTTACAGGTGGTGGCGAGGGTCCCGACCGCGCATTGCGTTCCGCTCGCTACCCGCCAGGACTGGACGAACGTCCCGTTGGGACCGGAGGTCGTGGACGTCCCATTGATGAAGACCGAGTACGCGGTGCTGGGATTGAGCGCTAGGGAGAACGAGCCGTTGACGGCGGGGGCGACCGCGACGGCGCCCCCGGGCGCGACGAGGTGCACAGACCCATTGAGCCCGACGACCCCGCCGGTCGGATTCACCAATGTTCCCACGAGCTTCGGGCCTGCGACGGAAAGCGAGATCGCGGGCGTGATGTTGCCCGTCGCGGAGACCGTCACGCGCGAGAGGCTCGCGTACGTCGTCCCTCCGGCCGTGGCCGTGGCATAGGCCGAATACGTTCCCGGCGGAGCATGGAAGCTCGATACGTACACCGCTCCGTTCACGGAGAGGTTGGCGATCGGGGATGAGAGTGAGATCGTGACGTTCCCGGGGGCCATCCCCGACGGGAGGTCGAGCACTCCCGTCGAATTTACCTGGGGGATCACGGTCAGGGTCAGGTTCGTGGAGGTCGCTCCGATCGGGATCGTGGTGGAGAGCGGACCCGCCGGCAGGTATACGACCGTCCCCGAACCGATGACCGCCCGGGCCCCGACCCCATACACGCCGGGTGCCACGGAGAGGGAGAAGACCGGTCCGCCCGACACGCTCCGGCTGACGGCCGTTTCGCTCTCCGCGGTGAGATTGACCTGGACCGACGTTCCCGAGGGCAGGCCGAGGACCGTCAGGGTCACGGGCACCGGTTGCAGCGAGGTCGGGATGCTCGAGAGATTGGCGAGGGCGCCCGGAGAGTATCCGCAGGTCGATGTTGGATCGAAACCGAACGCCGCCGTCTGAATGCAGTACGAACCCGCCGAGAGGGGAAGGGTGGAGGGCACGAAGAGGTCGACGGTCCCGTTGCCGTTCGTGACCGCCGGAATCGCCGGACCGGACGGTCCCGCCGTCAGAGAGACCGATGCTCCGCCCGCCGGGAAAAGTCCGCCCCCCGGCAGGACCGCCCCCAGTGTGAACTCCGCCCGCTGGGCGGGAACGGGCGAGATCGTCAGCGCGCTCGAGGAAGTCAGAGAAACTCCGACGAGGCCGGCGGAGACCGAGGTCGGCACGTCGGTCGGCCCTTCGAGCGCGAGTACGCTGTACGTCCCCGCGGGGAGGGAAACGGAGAATGAACCGCCGCTCGCCCAGCTCACGACCTCGTTTCCGGAGGAGGAGTACGCGATCACGGCCGACCGGGTCGTGCCGGTTTGCGGTCCTGAGGCCCTGACCGTGCCGGAAAGTTGCAGCGAGGGCGAAAGGGCGAGCAACGTCGACGGCGAGGTGAATCCGGCGATCACCTGCGTGCTCCCGACGCCCGTGAACATCTGTCCGTTCACGAGGCCGCTCGCATAGACGGAGTAGTTTCCCGTCGGCAGGGTCGCGCTCACGAGACCCGAGTTCGAACTGACCAGCACCGTCGCATTTCGGGAAGCGTTCCAGAGGTTGGCGAGGGGGGAGGTCGAACGGTTGGCATAGGAGGCGATCGGAGTGAACCGGACCGGCACCCCGGGCACGAGGGAGTTGCCCGCCGTGAGGACGAACGTCGAGCTCCCCGCCGGTCGGACCGTGAGGTTCACGCTCACGTTCAGTTGCGTCGAGGTGATCGTGACCGGGACCCCGGCGGAGCGCAGGTCGGTTCCCGCGACCGAGGCGGCGACCGTGTAGTTGCCGGGGCCGGCGCTCGCGAGATGAAAGGTCCCGTTGGTGATCGTGGACGCCTCGGCAATGACCCCGGAAGGACCGCCGAGGGTCACCGAAGCGGCGGGGACGCCGTGACCGGCCGCGTTGACCACGATCCCTTTCACCGAGACCGAGCGGATCCCCGCGGTCGCGTTCGCGGTCGAGCCGGCGCCGAGCGTCACGGGGTTGGCGGTGTAGTTGACCCCGCCGAAGAGGACGTTGAACTTGTAGACCCCCGGCGCCACGTCCGAGAAGCTGTAGGCTCCGCTCGCGTCGGTGGTGGCTACGTGGCGGGTGAGGTTCGTTCCCCAGAAGACCACCTGAGCTCCCGGCACCAGCGTGTCCCCGGGCGGGGTGTACGTCGCATTGTTGGTGGTCCGCCAGTACACGAATCCTTGGATCGCGCCGCCACCGACCGTAATGGTTTGGACGAGTCGCGGCGCGTTGAAGCTGAGGCCGAGGGCATTGGGGACGACGATCGAGACCGATTTCAGCGGGATGTTGCCGGCCTGGGTGGCTCCCTGGAACGTTCCCATGGTGACGTTCACGGTGTCGTTCCCGGGCGGGAGGACCAGCGAGAACGACCCATCGGGGGCCGTGAGCGCGCTTTGGTGCGGGATCCCCCAACCGTCGTAGACGGTCACCCGAGCGCCCCCCACGGGAGCGCCGTCGGGGAGCTGCACGTTGCCGAGGAAGGTCTGCCCGGGGTAGTACTGCAGCATCGTCTCGCCTCCGCTGAAGTACGAGAAGGCCCGAGTGTCGGCGGAGCCGTTCACGCGAGGAGCTTGGGAGATCGCGGCGGGCTCGTTCGTCGCGGAGCACGAACCCGCATAGTTCGGTTGAGAGCAGAGATACGCTGTCTTGTAGACGACCTGGAAGTGCTGGAGCATCCAGCCGGGCTCGATCGTCGCGTTCATGTTGAGCCCGGGGATCCCGGCGCTCTGCCCGATGTCGGTCCCGTTGTAGCCGATGTAGATGTGATAGATCATCGAGTTGTAGAACGGGGCGTAGTAGTTGATCACCGGCTGACCCACCTGGCTGACCCCCGCGGGCAAACGTCCGGGAGGGTATTCGTGGCCGTCCGAGCCAACGAGGCTAACGTTGAAGAACGTCTGAGGCTGGCCCGAAGGGTCGATGATACGACCCGTCAGGTCGGCCGGGGCGTAGAAGATGCCCGTCTGCAAGCCGCTCAGCGGGAACAGCCGCGAATCCGTCATGGCGTAGCGGATCGACCAGCCCGTGAAGGATTGGATGTCGTTGTAGACCTTGGCGACCCCGGTGAGAGGGAGCGAGGTCGCGAGGAAGTAGGCCATGGCGAGGTACATCGCATTGTCGTTCGTGATCGTCTTCGGGTTGACGGGGAGATACCGTTCCGGGTGCGCGACGACGAGGGTGTAATCCGAGCTCGTGTTGACGAGCAGGTTGTGAAGCTGGTTCACGTTCAGCCCGTCGGTCGCGAGGACCTGGTTGAGCGCAGGGGGAAGGTCCGGAAGGCCCGACGCCCGCTCCTCCGCCTGGAGCAAGGTGGTGGCGAGCACGCCGATCGCTTGGGACTCGTTCTGTGAGAGGAGGAACTGGCCGGCCGGGTCGATGCCGTTCTGGAAATTATCGGCGACGCTCGGGTGGCCTCCCTGAGCGATCGCCTGGAACCCGTAGTCCCACCAGCTGACGAACGCGGGACGTTGGGGCGCGGGGATGTTCGTATCTTGCTGGGCGAGCCAATTGTACCCCGCACTATCGTACTGGTTCGGCGTATCGAGGGAAGTGCCGACCGCGCCGAAGTAGTAGCTCGACGGGTTCGAGGAGTTGAGCTGCAGCCAGGGAGGGATCGACGCACCTACCTGGGACGCGTACTGGGTCTTCGTGTTCCCCGGGATCCCCGCGTCGATCGCCACCCACACATTGGGTAGGATGATCCCGACGATGAGCACCATGATGATGACGTGACGGGGCTTGAACGCTTTCCGGAAGGCGGAGAACTGGCTGCGCCGATCGGACAGCGAGGCGGTCGTCCGACGGAGCTCGCCGTACCCGGCGATGTCGAGCGCCCGGCGGATCGCCTCCGCCGGGAGCAGCGCGAACATCGGAGAGCCCACGAGGAAGAACTTCGCGGCCGAGATCGGAAGGTAGAGCGACAGCACCGCGAAGACGAGGAAAACCACGTGGTGCCGCTTGAACCGCCCCTGAACGAGCAGGTAGATGAAGACGGCGAATCCGGCGAACGCGAGGAAGAACGTGACGATGCCGTAGGCCAGGATCAGCTGGTCGATCGACGGGGCCTGCGCCTCGGCGACCGTGGAATAAATGAGGTTCTTGACGAAGTATCCCTGCCCTGTCACGAGCGAGGTGAAGTAGGTCGGGCTCACCAAGGCCAAGACGCCGACCGCGCCCGCGACCAGTACGACGAGGAACGGGACCGAGAACACCCAGGGGATGTCTCGCATCACGAGGAACGGTAGGAGGAGCGCGAGCGCCCCGAAGAAGATCAGCAGCGGAAGGTCGAACCACTGGGTGAATTGCTGCTGGACGATGTAGTACGGCATCGCCATCGGGAAGCCCACCAGGCCAACGATCCACGTGGCGACGTACACACCGAACGAATCCACGCGACGGATCCGCTCGATCACCATCATCACGACGAGCGAGATCGCGATCACGACCACGCCGTACGTGTATCCTTGCCAAGCGAGGGCGAGCGCGCCCAGCGAGACTCCCGTGAACACCGCCCACTTGACCGAGCTCCGCTCGGTCCGCAGGAACGCGCGGAGCGCGGGCAGGTACTGCCGGGGATGGCGGTAATCCTCGACCCACCGTCGCGAGCCGACCGATTTGACGGTGCGGATGTACGAGTAGACGACGACGAGAATGATGAACGTGTAGAACGACAGATAGTTCGCGTAGCCGAAGATCGAGGAGTCGATGTTGGCGCTCAGGAACGGGAAGATCATCGCGGCGATGAGCCCGGTGCGTCGCCCGGAGATCTCCCGACCGATCAGGTAGACCGGGAACACGCCGAGCGCCGCCCAGAGGGGGCCCTGGAGGTCGAGGAACCAGGCTCCGGCGACGGTGGCGTTCCCGCCGAACAGCGGGGCGAAGATGATCCCAAGGATGGCGTTCATCCAGTCGAAGAGCGGCTCGCGCGGATTGATCGCTCCCGTCGGGAAGCGGAGCAGCGGGTCGTGGACCAGGTTCGTGTGGTTCTGGATGATGTAGGCCATCACCCGAGAGTGGTAGTACGAGTCCGAGCCGCCCGCGTAGGTGAAGAGGGCCCCCCACTCAGAAACGACCGGATAGGCCCAGATCGTTCGAATCGCGAAGGAGATTCCGAAGGCGGAGAGAAGTATCGCCACCGTCCAGCCGTGACGGTGCCACCACCCGGAGTATGTCGATTCCATACGCGACCGGCTCTCCGAGCCGGCGGCGCGCGAGACCTAGGGGGTGTATAAATAGCCTACTCCGCGAAAACCGTCAGTGGAAGTTTCGTCCCGTCTCCGAGCTCGGCCAGCGGTTTCCGGAGGGCCGGAACCCGTGGGAGTGCCGCAGGCGCTCAGCCCACCGTGCGGAATCGGTAGAACATCCGGCCATCGCCGATGTCGTACGTCTCCACGCGCACCGGTTGACCGATCCTCAGCTCCGTCCAAGGCCGGCCTTCGATCCGTCCGAAGAGGCGGAGCGGGGCGCCGTCGAGGTCGACCAGCCCCACGGCGAACGGGACGTCGGCTTCCATGCCAAGAGGCGCCCCCGCGAGCACCGCGCTGAACGCGTACAGGTGGCCGAGCTCCGGAAGGTCGACCCAGTCGAGCTCCTCGAGATGGCACTTCGGGCAGGCCGTCCGGGGAGGCCAGTGGAGCTCCCCGTCGCGGCGGCAGCGGGTGGTGGAGAGTCGTCCCTCTCCCAATCGTTCGAAGAATCGGTGGAGACGGGTCTGGTCCGCCGTCTCGAGCGGGAAGAAATCGAGGAGGAAGGGCAGCTTTCCGGCCGACTTGGGTCGGGGCGGCGGAGTGGGAGGGTCCGCGGACTTCGCCGCGGGCGGCTCGGGGGGGGAAACCAGGGCGGAGGTCACCGATCGGCGCGGGCGCGTGTCGGTGCTCATGCCGCTCCTCCGCGCTGGTAGACCATCACCGAGTGGACGTTGGCGCTTCCCGAGAGGTTGTGGACCAGAGCCCATTCCGGGTCGGGGACCTGGCGGGCGGCGGGAACGGCCGAGGAGAACTGCTGGAACACCTCGACCGCCTGGGCGATTCCGGTGGCCCCGAGCGGGTGTCCGCATCCCAGCAGCCCACCCCGCGGATTCACGACCAGGTCTCCCCCGAGGTCGCCTCGCCCGTCGGCGGCGAACCGACCCCCTTCGCCGGGAGCGCACAGCCCGAGCGCCTCGTATTCGACGATCTCCGAGATGGAAAAACAGTCGTGCACCTCTGCAAGGTCGAGGTCGTGGATCCCGATGCCCGCGCCGCTCAACGCCTCGCGGGCCGCCCGCGTGAGCCCGGTCCATTCCGTGAGGGAGCCGGCGTTGGCCAGGTTGTGAAAGTCCGAGTATTGCCCGCTTCCCCGGATCCAGGCGGGAGTGTCGGTGAACCGGCGGGCGCCCTCCTCGGAAGTGAGGACCACCGCGGCCGCGCCGTCGGTCATGGACGAGCAGTCGCCGAGGCGCAGAGGGGGCGCGATGATCGGGAGTCGAAGCAGCTTGTCGCGGGAGAAGGTCTTCTCGTGGAACTGTGCGGTCGGGTTCGTGTTCGCGAACCGGTGGTTCTTCTCCGAGACGGCCGCGAGCTGTTCTTCGGTCGTCCCATATTCGAGCATGTGACGTTGCGCCACCATCGCGAAGAACGGGGGTGCCGTGGCTCCGTGGGGGCCGTCCCAGGAACGGTCCATCACGCACCCCATCGCCGAATTCGCCTCGGCCATCGACGGGATGTTCATCTTTTCGAGACCGACCGCCACGGCGACGTCCGAAAGCCCGCTCGCGATCGCCGCGTACGCCGAGCGGATCGCCGATTGCCCGGAAGCACACGCGAGCTCGTTCCGTTGGAGGATGTGGGTGGGGGTGAGCCCCATCTGCTCCGCCGCGAGAGGCGCCACGTGGGATTGGAACGCGAACCGTTCGGGTTCGGCCGCGCCGACGAAGAGCGAGTCGACCTCGTCCGCCCGAAGCTCGGGCACGGCGCGGAAGAGAGCCGCGCCGACCTCCTGCGCGAGCTCCGACCAGGTCGAGGGCCGGACTCCGAATTTGGTCGTGACGCCGCCGACGATGGCCACCGAGCGTCCGCTCATCGGCCCTCCCCTCGGATCGCGGCCGCGACGCGGTCCCCCGCTTCGCTCGTGGTGAGGGTTCCTCCCTGGTCATACGTGCGAGCGTGACCCTCGGCGAGAGTCCGGGAGAGGGCATGCTCCAGTCGATCCGCCTGCCCGAGGAGGCGCGGGTCGGAATGTCGCTCGGCGAGCCATCGGAGCATCTGTTCTACGGCGAAGAACGTCGCGAACGGGTTCACCTGATTCTTCCCGGCGTACTTCGGAGCGCTCCCGTGCACGGGCTCGAACATGGCGTGGTCGGTGCCGATGTTCCCTCCGGCAGCGAATCCCATTCCCCCCTGGAGGACGGCGGCGAGGTCGGTGATGATGTCTCCCATCATGTTGGTCGCGACGACGACGTTGTAATGCTCGGGGTTGCGCACCAACCACTGGGCGAACGCATCGACGTACGCGTAGTCCCGTTCGATCTCGGGGTACTCCGCGGCCACTCGGTCGAACGTCTCGCGGAAGAATCGGCACCCCTCCATCACGTTCGACTTGTCCACGCAGGTCAGGCGTCGAACACCGTCTTCCGGAGCTCCCCTCGATCGCGACCGGGCCAGCTCGAAGGCATAGCGAATGACCCGCTCGGAACCCTTTCGGGTGATGATCCGCGTGTCGATCGCGACCTCGGTCTCGTCCCCTCGACGCAGACGGCCCCGGGCGGGGGTGTAGAGGTCCTCCGTGTTCTCCCGGACGATGACCATGTCGACGTTCTTCGGAGCCCAGACCTGGCGGTACTCCCCGCTGATCCGGTGCTGGACCCCTGGGTAGAGCTTGCACGGACGGACGTTCGCGTAGAGGTCGAGCCCCTCTCGGAGACCCAGAACGAGGGCCCGCCCGGCGAGGTCGCCGTTCGGTAGGGTCGCCCCCGGCCAACCGACCGCGCCCACGAGGATCGCATCGGCCGCGCGGGACGCGGCGGCCGCCTCAGGTTCCCATTCACGACCGGTGCGCAGGAAGTACTGCCCGCCGCCCGGGAACTCGGTGCAGTGCCACGGTGCCGGACCTCCCTCGCCGAGGGCGTCCAGCACTTTTCGTCCTTCGCGAACGACCTCCGGACCGGTTCCGTCGCCGGGGTAGATCGCGACGGAGTACCCGGCCTCTTTCACGCGGAACCCCCGGGCTTAGCTCGAGCCTCCAGCTCCCGTCGCACCTTTTCCACGAGGCCACCGGCCTCGAGGAGGTCGAGAAGGTGGTGGGGGAGGGGTGGGAACGAGAGCGAAGCGGGAGTGGTCAGGTTGGATATCCGACCGGCGGCCATCTCGATGCGGGCAGTATCCCCTTGATGGAACAGGGCCCGAACGCCGCGCACCTCTACGGTCGGAATGCCGAGGTTGATCGCATTCCGATAGAAGATCCGGGCGAACGAGTCCGCGACGACCGCCCCGACTCCGATCGCTCGCATCGCCTGGGGGGCATGTTCGCGGCTCGACCCGCAAGCGAAGTTCTCGTCGGCCACGATGATGTCACCGGTGCGGGCGTTCTTCGCGAACTCCGGCAACGCGATCTCGAAGACATGCTTCTTCAGCTCCTCCGGGTCGATGATCGTGAGATACTTTCCGGAGATGATCTGGTCGGTGTCGACGTCCGGACCGAGGGTCCAGACGCGCCCTTCGATGATGTCCTTCATGCCGTCGCCTACAGGAGCTCCCGTGGGTCAGCGATCTCGCCCTTGATCGCAGTCGCGACGACCGCGGCGGGGGACATGAGGTAGATCCGGGCCTCCTTCGCCCCCATCCGCCCGGGGAAGTTCCGGTTCGACGAAGAAGCGCACACTTCGTCGGGGGCGAGGATCCCCATGTTTCCGCCGAAGCACGCCGAGCAGCTCGAGTTCGTGAACACGGCGCCGGCGTCGGTGAACGTCTCGATGATCCCCTCGTGCAGGCACTGGTCGTAGATCGGCGTCGAGGCCGGAGAAACGATGAACCGGACGCCCGGCGCGACCTTGCGTCCCTTCATCAACGCCGCTCCTTCGCGGAGGTCCTCGATACGGGCGTTGGTGCACGAACCGAGGAACACTTGGTCGACCTTGACGTGCTCCCGCACGACTTCGGTCAACGGTCGGACGTTGTCCGGAGAGTAGGGGCACGCCACCATCGGCGGCATCCCGTCGACGTCGATATCGACCACGCGCTCGTACTGGGCGTCGGCGTCCGCGGTCAACGGATGCATCGGATGCTTCGCGATCTTGGCGAGATAGTCCATCGTCTTCTCGTCCGGGTCGACGACCCCGGTCTTCGCACCCATCTCGGTGGTCATGTTACAGAGGGTGAATCGCTCGGGCATCGAAAGCCCCCGAATGGTGGGGCCGGAGAATTCGACCGCCTTGTACGTAGCCCCGGTCGTTCGCACCTCGCCGAGGACCCTCAAGATGAGGTCCTTCGCGGTGACGCCCTTCCCGAACGAGCCCCGGACACGGATTTGGATGGTCGGCGGTACTTTCAGCCACAACCGCCCCAAGGCGAGCACGGCCGCCATCTCGGTTGGTCCGATCCCGGTCGCGACGGCTCCCATGGCCCCGAGCATGTTCGTGTGCGAGTCGGTGCCGACCGCGAGGTCGCCCGGCACCACCCAGCCGTTCTCGGCGAGGATCTGATGGCAGATGCCGTGCCGACCGACGTCGTAGAAGTGCGGGAGACCGGTCTCGGCGGCGAACTTGCGCAGGATGCGATGAAGGACCGCCGCGCCTTCCGTCGAGGCGGGCACCCAGTGGTCGATCGCGATCACGACGCGGTCGGGGTCCCACACCTTGACCGCGCCCATCTGGTGGAACGGGCCGACGGTCTGAGCCCCTTGCTCGTGCATCATCGCGAGGTCGACGGCGCCCTCCACGATCTGGCCGGGGACGACGTGGTCGAGGCCCGATGCTCGTGCGAGGACCTTCTCCGCGAGCGTCGCGCCGTGCCCGTTCGGCCCCGTCATGCGTTCACCTGTCGGATCCCGACCGCTTCCACAATGACCCAGAATTCCTCATCACTGAGGCCCGGTCGTTCGAACAAGGTCCGGTAATCCCGCAGGAACCGGCGAAGGCCGGTCTTGGACTGCGCCTCGGTGTGGGACTTGACTCGTTGGAGGAGCTCGAGCAGCAGCGGGTCGGTTGCCGAGATCCCCCGTTCCTTCAGCTTCTCGACGAGCGCCGCCTTGCCGGTGTGCTTTCCGAGGATCATCTTCCGCTCCCTCCCGACGGCCCCCGGCTGAAGAGGCTCGTAGGTCAGCGTGTGCGCCAGGATGCCGTGGGTATGGATCCCGGCCTCGTGAGAGAAGGCATTGTACCCGACCAGGGCCTTGTTCGCGGCGACCGGTACTCCGGAGAGTTCTTCGACCAATCGGGAGAGGTCGTGGATCCCTTCCGTCCGGATCCCGGTTTTCATCCCGTAGAGTGTCTCGAGGCCGAGCACGACCTCCTCCAGCGCGGCGTTCCCGGCCCGCTCCCCGATCCCGTTGACGCAGACGTGGGGGGCCCGAGCCCCACACTCGACCGCCGTGATCGTGTTCGCGGTGGCGAGGCCGAAGTCGTTGTGACAGTGCACCGAGAGGTCCTTCGGCTTCACCCGCCGTTGGAACTCGGTGAGGTACCATCGGAACGTGAGGGGCGTCATGATCCCTACCGTGTCGGCGACGACCAATCGGTCGGCGCCCGCATCCTGGACGTCCCGGTAGAGCCGCTCGACGAAATCGAACGGCGCCCGGACGGTGTCCTCCGTGACGAATGCGACGTGGAGGCCGGCGTCCTTCGCCTGGCGGACCGTCTTGAGAGAGGCCGCGTGAACCTCCTCCTGCGTCATCTTCAGCTTGAACTTGAGATGGACGTGGCTCGCGGCGACGAAGATCGCGATGTGGGTGGCGCCGCTCTTGATGACGGCGTCCACGTCAGCCGGGACGGTTCGCGCCGCGGCGAGGATCTTCGCCTTCAGCCCCGCACCGGCCACTTCGCGGACCGCGCGGGCTTCCTCCTCCGAGACGACGGGGATCCCGGCGTTGATCACTCCGACCCCGACGTCCGACAGCGCCGTCGCGATACGAAGCTTCTCGTCCGGGGAGAAATGGACCCCCGGCATCTGCTCCCCGTCCCGAAGCGTTTCGTCCCAGATGACGATCCGTTCGGGCATTCGCCGCTCGTGGTGGGTCTCGGAGTGATAGTTCTCCACCAGGCGGGTCTTCGCCATTCTGCCTTCTACGGGGTCGGGCGAATTAACGTTTGTTAGAGCGCGAGACCGACCGACGATGTCACAACTTCGCTCGGCGGGATGACTACTTAAATAGCTCACCGACCTGAAACGGCGTACAAGTCGGCGACGACCTGTTCACGGAGAAATCGATGTCCCCCGCGGCCGCCCAAAACATTCCCCTGCCCGACCAATCCGGCCCCGGGGCCCCCCGGCCTCCGCTCGAGCTCAGCGACGTCAGCGTGATGATCGGAGGTCAGGGCGGAGATGGGACGCTCACCGTCTCCGACCTCCTAGGGCGGTACTTCCGCAAGCGCGGGCTCTTCGTCTACACTTCTCGCAACGTTCTCTCCCGCATCCGCGGCGGGCATGCGGACGCCTCCGTGCGTGCGAGCCGGGACCCGCTCGCGGCGGTCAAGTCGCAGGTCGACGTCCTCGTGGCCTTCGACAACGAGGCGGTCGAGATGGGAAAGACCGAGCTCGCTCCGCACGGGTTCATCATCTACGATTCCACCACCTTCCACATCGCCGATCCCCACTCGGCGGGGTTCCCCTTCGCGACGATGGTCGGCGGCCCCCTCGGCCAACCGATCTTCAAGAACACCGCGGCCTACGGCGCGCTATCGGTGCTGTTCGGCTTCGACCCCGCCCAGACCCGGGCCGTCATCGAAGAGAGGTTCAAGCGGCGGGGCGGAGAGGCGCTCGAGAAGAACCTGAAGGCGCTCGAGATCGGACGAAAGGCGGCGTTGACCGCACCGGGCGTGGAGAATCGCTTCACGCTCCAGAGCGGCGACGCTCACGACATGATCCTCACCACCGGCAATCAGGCCGTGGCCCTGGGATTCGTCGTCGGTGGGGGCCGGTTCTTCGCGGGGTACCCGATCACGCCTGCGACCGAGGTCATGGAGTACTTGCAGCGATACTTGCCCGCTTTCGGCGGCGTGGTCCGTCAAGCCGAGGATGAGCTGGCGGCCATCAACATGATCATCGGCGCTTCTTACGCCGGCGCCCGCGTGATGACGAGCACCAGCGGGCCGGGCCTTTCCTTGATGACCGAAGGGATCGGTCATGCCAGCACGGCTGAGATCCCCATTGTAGTGGCCGACTGCCAACGGGTCGGACCGTCGACCGGCCAGCCTACCCGCCACGAACAATCGGACCTTTCGCACCTGGCGAACTTGGGCCACGGTGAGTACCCTCGATTCATCCTCACGCCCGCAGATCCGGTCGATTGCTTCGACCTCACCGTGGAAGCGCTCAATCTGGCGGAGCGTTGGCGCATGCCGGTCATTCTTCTCCTCGATCAGGCCCTGTGCCAGAACACGACGACGAGCGCCCGGTTCGACCTATCGAAGGTCCATGTCGACCGGGGAAAGCGGCTCAGCCCCGAGGCGGTCGCCCAGCTCGCGCAATACAAGGTCTACGAACACACCCCCGACGGTCGCAGCGCGTACGCACCGCCCGGGACGGCGGGCGTGTGGGCCGAAGTGACGGGCAACGAGCACGACGAGTGGGGCCACGTCTCGGTCAACCCCGTGAACCGGAACCGCATGATGAAGAAGCGGATGGACAAGATGGTGAACGCTCGCGCCGAGCTTCCTTCGAGCCGCCTATTCGGGCCGCCGGACGCCAAGGTCGGGATCATTGGCTACGGAAGCACATCCGGCCCGATCTTCGAGGCTCAGAGCATCCTCCAGCACCGGGGTATCTCGACCCGCTACCTCCAGGCTCGGACCGTCTACCCCGTGCCGGTGCACGAGATCGACCCGTTCCTAAAGGAGGTCGATGTCGCGTACATCGTCGAGCACAACTACACGGGCCAGTTCGCCCGTCTGCTGCGCGAGACGATGCCCTGGCACCACTCGAAGATGCGGTCGATCCTGAAGTACGATGGCTTCACGTTCCGGGCGCCGCAGATCATCGCCGAGATGAAGGAGGTGGCGTGAGATGGTCCAGTCCGCGAAGCCCGTCCAGCCGATCTGGTGCCCGGGATGTGGCGATTTCGGCGTGCTCGCCGCGGTAAAGAAGGCAGCGGCCGAGCTCAAGATCCCCACGCACGACCTGGTCCTGGTCGGCGGGATTGGCTGCTCCGGCTCGATCCACAACTTCCTGGAGATCAACGGGATCCACGCGCTCCATGGCCGTCTGCTCGCCCAGGCCGTCGGGGTGAAGTTGGCGAACCCGGCGCTCACGGTGGTGGCCGCGGGCGGTGATGGGGACGGGTACGCGATCGGGATGGGCCATTTCATGCACGCGTTCAAGAAGAACGCGTCGATCCTCTACATCGTCATGAACAACGAGACCTACGGGCTCACGAAAGGGCAGGCCTCCCCGACGAGCCAGCTCGGGTTCGAAGGCACCGTCGAGCCTCCGTTCCACTCGATCCTCACGGCGCTCTCGATCCCGGCCCCCAACTTCATCGCCCGGACGTTCTCGGGGGACCCGAAGGGCATGACGGCGATCCTCTCGGAGGCGCTCCGGTTCAACCGCGAGGGGCGCGGGTTCGCGTTTGTCGAGGACCTTTCCCCCTGCGTGACGTACAACGACACGTACAAGCTCTGGCGCGAGAAGGTGTTGGATGTCTCGACCCTGGAAGGGTACGACCCGACCGACCGCAAGGCGATGTTCCGCATCTGCCTCGAAACGACCGAATCCGGTCGGATCCCGATCGGGGTCATGCACCGGCCCAAGGTGGTCGCCCGGGACGGGCTCGAGGTCAAGCTCGTCGGTGACGGACCCGGCCCCGTGCGCTCGGAGATCGGGCTCGAACCGAACCTGGCCGCCTACCAGAAGCTCCTCTCGGGGCTCGCGTAGGCGGGCCGGGCCGGCTGCCTTCGATTCGAAGGCCCGGGGGGTGGAGAACATCTGGGTCGGCATCGACGACACGGATAGCCCGCGCGGAGGCTGCACGACGTGGGTCCTCACGGAGCTTCTCCGCGTCGCCCGCGACCAAGGGGCCGACCTCATCGGCGAGCCTCGACTCGTTCGTTTGAACCCCAACATCCCCTGGAAGACCCGGGGAAATGCGGCCCTCGGCGCCCGATTTGGTCGCGGGCGCGGTCCGCGCCGGCGGGTGGGAGAGATCGACGGTCGGCCGCTGTGGAGCTTCGCCTCGGGGCGCGCGCTCCACACTTCCTTCGAAGGGGAGTTCCTCGAAGAAGCCTGGAGGTGCGTTCTTCGCTCCTCGCGGCTCGGAGAATCTCGGACCGACCCAGCGATGGTGGCGGCCCGTCGCCAGCTCCCTTCCCGGCTGTACTATCGCGCGGTCCGCGAGGTCGTTCCGATCGAGGAGACTCGGCGATATCTCGAGTCCGTTGGGGCGGTCGTGCGGGCGGAGGGAGACGGTCGGGGGTTGGTCGGAGCGAGCGCGGCGATTTCGTGGCCCGGCCGACGCGTCACCTGGGAGCTGATCGCCTATCGACCCGTGGCGCGCGAGAGCGCCCGCCGTTCGGTCGACGCGGAGTCGGTCCGAGCTGCGTCCCGCCACCACCCCGGGCTGTTCCTCTGCCACGACCCGCGGACGCGACGCATCCTCGTCTCGCCCCACACTCCGTGCCCCATCCTCTTCGGGTTGAGGGGCACCGACCCGGATTCACCGCTGCGAGCCCGAAAGGAAGTGATCTCGGAGACGGTCGACCGTTGGCTCCTGTTCCGCACCAATCAAGGAACCGGCGACCACTTGGTGGACCGGTTCGCCGGAGACCTTCTCGCGTTCGGCTCGGGGAGAGTTTCGGGTCGGGTACTCACGGAACCCCACGACCTACGGGGTGGACATGTCCGCCTCGAATTCGCGGACGCGCGCGGGGGGGAGCTCACCGCGATCGCCTTCGAACCGACCAAGACGCTCCCGCGGGTCGTTCGGGCTCTGGTTCCGGGAGATCGGGTGGAAGTCTGGGGGAGTCGGGGCTCGGACCCGGTCATGAAGTTGGAGGGGCTCCGCGTGCTCCAATTGACTCCCCGATGGACGCCCGGTACGGCGCCGCCCTGTCCGGACTGTGGCCGGCGCACGAAGTCGCTCGGCACGTCGCGGGGCTTTCGATGCCCGGGGTGTGCACGTCGTTTCCCCCCCGAGACAGCGGTGCGATCCCGACAGGCCGCCGCGATCCGGACCGGCGTGTACCACCCCACCCCGTCCGCGCGTCGCCACCTCGCTCCACTCGGTCCCGAACGGTGAGCGGTCACCCCGTGGTGACCGAGAGCTTTTGTGCCGACCGTCGGTATCAATAATGGGTCCGGTTCCATGGGCGCTCGCGTTCGTACGGCGGTCCTCTTCGCCGTCATCATTTCCCTGTTCGTGGTCATCGGAGGGCTGGTCGGGGAGTTCCTCCTCGGCTCGTGGCTGGCCGGGCTCGTCATCGCGCTCTCCCTCTCCTTGGTCCTGAACCTAGTATCCTACTTCCTGTGCGACCGGCTCGTCCTGTGGTCCACCAAGGCGAAGATCGTGACCCCCGAAGAGGCTCCGCGCCTCGCGAAGATCGTGGACGAGCTCGCACCGGCGTTCCATCTGGTCGCCCCGCGCATTGCCATCGTCCCGACGCAGACCCCGAACGCGTTCGCGACCGGACGGGACGAGCGGCATGCCGTCGTGGCCGCGACCGAAGGGATCCTACGGATGCTCGACGACCGGGAGCTGAAGGGAGTGCTGGCGCATGAGCTGGCCCACATCCGCGACCGGGACGTGCTCCTGATGACGTTCGCGGCGACCGTGGCGGGAGCGATCTCCTACGCCGCTCAGATCGCGTTCTTCTCGATGTTCTTCGGGGGCAACAACAACCGCGGCGGGGTCAACCCCATCGTCCTCGTGCTCGCGTTGATCACCGCCCCGATCGCTGCGATGATCATCCAGCTCGCGATCTCCCGCTCCCGCGAGTACCGGGCGGACGAAGTCGGCGCGTATACGCTGGGAGATCCGGAAGCGCTCGCGAGCGCCCTGCAGAAGATCGAGGTCGCGAACATCCGTCGCCCGATGAACGTCGGGTCCCCCGCGCAGTCCAGCCTGTTCATCATCAATCCGTTCCGAGGCGCCTCCTTCGCGTCGATCTTTTCGACCCACCCCCCGACCGCCGAACGGATCCGCCGCCTGAGGGCGATGCACCGCGACTACCACTACCGGCCCACCGTCCAGGGTCCGGCGGTTCCCTCCGGTGCCTCACGTCGCCCGTCGAGGAGCTAGCCCCGCGCGATGGCCGTTTGTCCGGCCTGCCGGTCCGCGGTGCCTCCCGAGGCGACGCAGTGTCCGGAGTGCCACCTCGCGGTCACGCTCTTCACGGCCGTCCAGGAGGCGGCGGGCGCGTCCCCCGACCGGGACCCGGCGTACGTCCGGACCATCGGGGAGCTCCTGGCCACCGTCGACCTAGGCCCGGCCGCCTCCACCTCCCCCGGCACCACGCAAGGACTGCTCAGCCGGCCGAGCCGGACCGCAACGCCGTTCCCCGCCGTTCCGTCCGCCCGGAAGCGGGAGGCGAAGGCGATCGCCCCGCTGACAGACCTTCCCCAACTTCCCGAGGCGAAGACGGATGCCCAGCTTCGGCGACGGGTGCAGGAGTACTTCGAACTCGGTCGTCGGTTGGGGGTCGACTTCACCGACTTCGAAGCCCGGTCGAGCGCGGCCGCTCTCGCCAACGACGGCACGTCGCTCGACGTCCTCGCACGCGAGATGTTCGTCCACCTGGTCAGCCACCTGGCCGAAGAGTTCGAATCGACGCTGGCCCAACGCAACGAGATCGCGCAGCTCGTTCCGACGCCGAGCGCGGACGTGGAGTTGGACGCGATCCGCGAATCGATCCGACTGGGCGACCTGGCGGGGGCGCTGCGCCGCCTCACCCACGTCCGGGACGAGCTCCTGCGCGTGGAAGAGGAATGGGAGGTCGGCAAGATCCTAGTGACCGAGTGCGACCTTCTCGTCCAGACCATCCGGGAGCTCGGAGGAGACCCCGCGCCCGCCCAGGGCCCGCTCGAGGAAGGGAGACGGTTCCTCACGAAGGGCCGCAAGCCGGAAGCAGAACAGCTCCTCGCCCGCGCTGCGGTCGCTCTGTGGACCGTGCTCGAACCTCGGTTCTTCGAGGAGCTCCGACGCCTTCGCGACCGGCTGAACGACGCCCGGAGCTCGGGAGCGGATATCTCCCCCGCGGTGGTGGACCTGCGGGGGGTCGCGACGGAGCTTCGGCAACGCAACTTCGTCGGAACGCTGACGGCGTACCGGCGCCTGCGCGCGTTCACCGACCGGATCACTCCCCTCGGAGCCTCGGACGGCGGCGCGGGGGTCGTCACGGCGGGCGTCCGTTCCGACCCGTCGGCATAGCTAATTAACCGGACCGAGGTCCTCGGGACGTGCCGTTCGAATCCCTACGAGGTTTCCGCGATTACCCCCCGCCCGAAGCCGGCGCTCGGTCCGAGATCCGGCGACGCATGCGCGCCGCGGCCCGGCGGGGCGGGTACGTCGAGCTCGAGACCCCCTGCGTCGAGAGCTTCGAGCTCTACCAGACGAAGAGCGGCGAGGGGATCGCCGCCCAGACCTGGATGTTCCGAGACAAGGGGGACCGACCGGTCGCCCTCGTACCGGAGACCACACCGTCCCTCGCCCGCGTGTTCGCTTCCCGCGCGAAGTCCGAGCCACTTCCCGCGAAATGGTTCACCGTTTCGAAGTCGTGGCGCTACGAAGAGCCCCAGGCCGGAAGGACGCGGGAGTTCCTCCAATTCAACCTCGATATCCTCGGGGTTCCCGGCGTGGAAGCCGAGACGGACATCCTCGCGACGACGGCGCTGCTCCTCGACGAGGTCGGGGCGCAGGGACTCTATGCGTTCCGCGTGAGCGACCGCGCGATCGCGGAAGGCCTCGGTCGCCGGGCGGGCGCCCGCGGGACGGCACCGTTCTTTCGCGCGGTCGACCAGTACCGAAAGATCCCTCCGGCAGAGTTCGAAGGCGAACTCGTCTCAGCGGGCGTGGCCCCCGAGAGGATCGAGGAACTGCGGGCATTCTTTGAGAGCTCGGGAGCCGGGATCCCCCCCGCCGGCCTCGACCCGTTCTTGAACGAGCTCTCGCGCGGGGGCTTGGATGCCGCAGCGCTCGAGGGGGTCGAACGCGTTCGCAAATTGTTCTCTCTCCTCGAGCGAGCGGGGCTCTCCGACCGGATCGTTTTTGACCCCACCATCGTCCGCGGCATCGCCTACTACACGTCGATCGTCTTCGAGGGGTACGCGAAGAGCGGTGATTCCCGTGCGCTGTTCGGAGGGGGTCGGTACGACCACCTGATCGAGCTGTTCGAGGGTCCCCCGACTCCGGCCGCGGGGATCGCGATCGGTGACCAGACGCTCGAGATCCTCCTCAAGGGAGCCGGTCGCTGGCCGGAAGGCGAACCGCCCCTCGACACGTTCGTCGCCGTCGCCGACCCGGCGTTGCACGCCGATGCGATCGCGCTGGTCCAGGAACTTCGGCGCTCCGGGGTCAGCGCCGACTGTGACCTATTGGCCCGGAACCTGTCGCGCCAGCTCAAGGAGGCGGCGCGGCGCCGGAGCCGGCGTGCCCTGATCCTGGGGTTGCGGGAGGCGGCACCGGGTGCCCTGGTCGAGCGTGATCTCGTGACGGGTGCGCAGCGTGAGGTCGCTCGGAGCGCGGCGGTACGACCGGTGTGATCGCCTCGAACGTATCCCCGTCCCAGAGCAGGATGCCGGGCGGCGACTCGGCACCGTCCACGTACCCGTACCAGTAGACCACGGCGCCCTCGCCAAAGATCTCGGTGTAGGGTCCCAGTTGGCGTCGAAGGTTCTTGCGGAGCTCGACGTCGTCGCCGAAGTTCGCCTTCGACTCGATCCAAGTGAGCTTCTGGCCGTAGAAGATGATGGGTTCGTCGAGGAGTGCGTCCGGGGTCTTCGCGTACTTCCCCCGGAGGTCCTTCTCGGTCCGGTACCCGATCCCATGCTTTTCGAGCCAGGTGGCGAGCCGCTCCTCGCCCTTACGGCCGCGCTCGCGTTGGAGCTCCATGCCGTGCGGGGAGTAGATCATGTCGGCGGCGAGCAGCTCTTCGATCTCCTTGCGGAGACGGGCATCCGGGGCGGTCTCGGGGTGGAGGAACGCCCCCCAGACCTTCTTGCGGGGGATGCCGAGCTCTCCGAGCATCTGCTGGCCCATGAGGACGGGCGGGAACTTCCATTCGCGCGCGATATCCAGGATCGAGCGGCCGCGCTTCCACTGGGAGACGAGCTTCGGGAGCTGACGTTTCACGACGTAGAAGCGCCGCGTCGCATCGCGGGTGACGCGATGGGTGTGGATCACGAAGAGGAGCTCCTCGTTCCAATGTTCGGCGTGGGCGAGGCGATGCACGTCCTCGTAGGTGACGAGGGCGTCGTAGAGGCGTTGGTAGGTCGGTCGGTCCATGGAGTCCGCAGTCAGTAGATGGCGCCCCGAGCCGCGGGCGGGTAAAACGTTACGCCGGAGGCGACGGGTAGGACCGCGGCCGTCGGTCGGGTCATTCCCGCCAATCGATGCCGATGGTCCGCAATCGGACCTTGGGGATCGGCGGGGGACGCCGCTTATGCCGGAACCGGGCGACCCGGGCGGCCACTCCTCGGACCCGTTCGGCCGGGAACCCCGTGATCGAGGCGATCTCCTCCTCGCTTCGCAACTGCTCGAGGCCGTGGAGGATCTGGTCGACGTCCGCGTAGGAGATTCCGAGCTCGGCCTCGTCGGTCTGACCCTCCCACAATCCGGCCGTCGGCGGGCGCTCGCGGATCGCCGCGGGAAGACCGAGCTCCTTCGCGATCGCACGAATGTCCGTCTTGTAGAGGTCCCCGAGAGGGAGAAGGTCGACCCCTCCGTCCCCGTACTTCGTGAAGTAGCCGAGCAGGAGCTCCGACTTGTTCCCGGTGCCGGCGACCAGACGGTGCCGTTCGCGGGCGATGGCGTACAATAGGATCATCCGGATCCGAGCCTTCACGTTCCCCAACGATACTTGGTCCGTCAACTCGGGAAGGAGGGTCCGGTACGCTTGTTCGATCGGCTCGATGGGGACCGTCCGGGATTCGATCCCCAGGTCCCGGGCGTACCCTTCCGTTTCCTTGCGCAGCGGGTCCGGGAACGGGGCGTCGGGCAGCAAGACTCCGAGCACGTGGGCCGGGCCGAGCGCGTCTCGCCCAAGGCGGGCCACCAGCGCACTGTCGATCCCACCGGAGAGCCCGACCACGATCCCGTCCGACCCGTTCCCGAGCGCGTGGGCCCGTAGGAACTGGGAGAGCGTGTCGACGGCGTGGGAGGGGACCCGGGGCACGAGCCCGTTCACGCTTCCACCCCGAGCGGCGCATACTCGAGGGTGGCTCGCCATTCGGCGCGGCAGTCGCAGTCGAGCTGATCGAGGGCCGAGAACTCTTGCGAGAGAGACGCCTCCTCGATCGCCGCGAGAACGCGAGCGTCGCAACTCCCGCAGTTGTGGGGACCGCGGGAGAGACCGCCGGCGGTGGGGAACGACACCAGCCGGGAATCCCCCCGGAGGATGGCGCCCTCGCGCAGGACGTCCACCAGCGACCACAGCCACGGCGGCCGGTACCTTCCCCGATGGTAGAGCCATTCGACGACGGTCCCGTTCTGGATGTGCACGGGGTTGACCGACATTGCGTCGAAGTGCGGAGCGGCCTCCCGGACGGACCGGATGACATCCCCGACCGCCTCCGATTCGGTCAGGTACGGCGGCTTGAGGAGAAGGTAGGCCTTGCGACGAACCCTGAGGGAAGAAAGTCGGTCCGCCGCGGCGAGGTACTCGGAAGGGGGCGAGCCTTTGTTGACGAATCGTCCCAACACCGTGGGGTCGGTTGATTCGAGGCCCAGCGCGACCTCGATCTCCCCCTGGAACGCATCGCGCAGCGGGGAGATGATGCCCGGCTGCACGAACTCCGGCAGGGTCTCGAACAGGAGACGACGGGCGCGGCCCGAGAACGCGGAGACGAGGGCGATCCGGCTCGTCGGGTCGACCTCTCGATCGTCGAGGAAGCTCCCCGAGGTGTACACCTTCACGTACGGTTCGTCCCGGTAGCGCGCCAGGGCCCGTGCGAGCTGCTCGGCGAGCTCCTCGGGAGTGGCCGAGCGACCGAGGGTGTCCTTGGAGTAGCCGCACATCGAGCACCCTTTCACGTCCGCCCAGTAGCACCCGCGGGTCCGCAAGATCAGGACGAAGGCGCGGACGCGCTCGGACCCAATCGCCTCGGCCTCGACCCATTGATTCACGTATCGGCGGGCCTCGCCCGAGGGGGCCGGCTCCGGCCGCCGATCCCGGGCGACCGAGCGCCCCACGGACTCGGGCGTCACGGTTCCTCGATGGTGACTTCGACGATGTCGTTGTCCTTGATGCGCAGGGCATCCCGAAGGCAATCGCGAGCGATGAACTCGATGACGTCCTTGTAGTGGGTGCGGTCCGGGTGGATGAGATGGCAGGGATGATTGTTCATCTGGGCCGGGAAGCACGTCGCACCTCCGAAGGTTCGGCCGCTCGCGTGAAAGCCGTCGATGCGTATCCCGGTCCATTCAGAAACCAGCGAGGCCTTGCGCAGCGCCTCCGGTCCCACTCGCACATTGAGGGTCCCCGGATACGGAGAGTACCCCAGTCGCTCGGTGAACTGGACGACGTATCCCGGCTGGCTGAGGTAGTACCGTCCCTCCCCGAGGCCGGAGGTCACCTTGCCGGCCAGCGACGCCTTCGCCGGGCCTTCGAAGATCCGTCGGTAACCGTGATACTCGCTGCGGAGCAGGTCCATCGCCGTCGGCGTGAGCAGGAGACGCTGCCGGCGTTGCGCCATCGACCGGGTCAGGAGGCCCTTCGCCTCCAGGGCGAGCAGGTATCGGTCGGCCGCCTGCTGGCTCACCCCGATGCGCTCGCCCACCTCTCGGGAGGTGAGCAGCACCGGGGTGTGATCTCCGCCGGCGATCGCGAGGAGCTTGAGGACGGCGAGCGCTTCGCCCTTCGGTCTTGGTCGTCCCGAATCGAGGGGGGCGGAAGAGGACGGTACCATCAGGCCGACTTCCCTGCCGCTCCCTGGGGGGCGTTCAGGGTAACGACGTTCGAACCGCGAAGGACGACGCGCCCCAGATGCCGCGAGACCTCGGAGGTCTTCTCGTCCGCGTCCTCGAGAACGAGGTTCATGTGCTCGTCCACGCCGACGAGCTTTCCCGTCAGGGTGCGGGTATCCTTCAGCTCGAGGGTCACCCGGTGCTGGAGGAGCCGCTCGACGACAAGGGCGGGGCCATCGACCATCGGCCGGTCGACCCGGGGTCGGCCTTTAGCGTTTTCCCGCAGGGCGAACGATATCTTCGCGGCCGTCTACGGGCCCCCGTGTCGCCCGCGCATGTCTCGAAGGGGCTGGACGACGTCGTCGTCGGTCAATCCCAAGTCTCCTGGGTCGGCGGGACGACGGGCGACCTCGTCTACCGGGGGTTCGACGTTCGCGCGCTCGTGCCGGGCATCCCGTACGAGTCCATCGTTCACTTGCTGCTCTACGGTGACCCGCCCGCCACCGACCCGTCCCCCGAGGTGGACCTCGCTCTCAAAACCGACCGAAACCCCCCCGCGGCGGCCGAACGGGTCGTCGATGCGTTGTCGGCGCAGTTGCCTCCTCTCGAGGCCTTGCGGACGATCCTTTCCTCGCTGGGGGACGGATCGTTTGGGTACCCTCCGACGCTCGCCGAAGGGTTCCGACTGATCGCCCAGACCCCGGTGCTCCTCGCCCGATACGTTCGACGGTCTCGCGGACTCGCGGCCAACCCCCCGCGACCGGAGCTCTCCCATGCGGCGAACTACCTCTGGATGCTCACCGGGGAGCTCCCCTCCCCCGAGCATGTCCGGGCCCTCGAAGGTTACCTCTGCCTGCTCGCCGACCACGGGATGAACGCGTCCACGTTCGCCCTTCGGATCGCCATCTCGACCCAATCCGACCTCATGAGCGCCGCCACGGCGGCGTTGGCGACGCTGAAGGGGCCATTGCACGGAGGCGCCCCGAGCCGCGTCTCCGAGATGTTGGACGCGATCGGAAGGCCCGAAATGGCCGACGCGTGGGTCGCGGACCGACTGCACAGGCGCGAGCTCCTCTTCGGTTTCGGCCATCGGGCCTACAAGACCGAGGACCCGAGGGGGCTGGTGCTCCACAAGATCGCCCGCTCGGTCGCGGACCCGGCTCGATTCGAGCTCGCGGAAGCCGTGGAGAAGACCGCCCTCGCCGCGCTTCGGCGCGCCCGCCCCGAAGCGCGCCTATTCACGAACGTTGAGTACTACAGCGCCGTCGTTCTGGAAGCGGTCGGGCTGCCCCGAGAGATGTTCACGCCGACGTTCGCCGTGGCGCGAACCGCCGGCTGGACCGCCCACGCCCTGGAACAGGCGGCGGACAACCGGCTCATTCGGCCGGATGTCGAGTACGTCGGACCGGCGAAGGGTCGGGAGTGGCCGCGACCCTTGCGCGCGGGCTGAGCGGAACCCGCGCTACGGCTGACCCTTCTCGCCGTTGTCGGAATCGACCACTTTGAAGTCGGCGTCGACCGGGCCGGCTCCGGCCGGGGGCGGGGAGTCCACCGGAGGTTCGCCGCTCGGGGGTGCTTCGGCGCTTCCCGAGGGAGGCGGGGAGGAGGACTGGTACAGCTTCTGCGCGACGGCATGCAGTGCCTTCGTCAATTCGTCCGTGGCGTCGCGGATCTCGCGGAGGGCCGCGTCCTTCTTGCCGATCGTCTCCCGCAACACCTTGACCTGGTCCCGGATCGCACTCGCCTCGTCCCCGGAGATCTTGTCCTTCTGGTCGGTGACGACCCGTTCGGCCTCGTAGGCCAACGATTCGGCCGCGTTGCGGGCCTGGATCAGTTCGGCGCGATCCCGGTCCTTCTCCGCGAACTCTTCGGCTTGATGGACCATCTTCGCGACGTCGTCCTTCGACAGCTTGTTGGACGCCGTGATCGTGATCCCCTGTTTGCGGCCGGACGCCATGTCCTTCGCCGAGACGTTCAGGATCCCGTTCGCGTCGATGTCGAAGGAGACCTCGACCTGGGGGATGCCCCTCGGAGCGGGAGGGATCCCCGTCAGCAGGAAGCTCCCGAGGGCGACGTTGTCGGCCGCGATCGGCCGCTCCCCCTGGTAGACCTTGATCTCGACGGTCGACTGATTGTCAGCCGCCGTCGTGAACGTCTCGCTCTTGCGCGTGGGGATCGTCGTGTTGCGCTCGATCAGATGCGTGAACACCCCGCCCAGCGTCTCGAGCCCGAGCGAAAGGGGAGTCACATCGAGCAGGACCACATCCTTCACTTCGCCGGCGAGCACGCCGCCCTGGACCGCGGCGCCCATCGCGACGCATTCCATCGGGTCGACGCCGTGCTCGATCGGTCGGCCGATCGACTGCTCGAGGAACTTCTGGACGATCGGCATCCGGGTCGGACCTCCGACCAGGACGACGCGGCTGATCTCCTCCTTGGAGACCTTGGCGTCCTTGATGGCCTGTTCGACCGGAGACCGGCACCGGTCGACGATCGGTCGGACGAGCTCCTCGAGCTTCGCTCGGCTGAGCGGGAGCGCGAGGTGCTTCGGCCCTTCGTGGGTCGCGGTGAGGAACGGGAGGTTGACCTGGGTTTCCATCGTGGAAGAAAGCTCGATCTTGGCCTTCTCCGCCGCGTCACGGACCCGTTGCATGGCCATCTTGTCGGAGCGGATGTTGACGCCGGACTCCTTCTGGAACTCCGCCGCGATCCACTCGGTGACTGAGTTGTCCATGTCGGTCCCGCCGAGCTGCGTGTCGCCGCTCGTCGACAGAACCTCGAAGACTCCTTCTCCAAAGTCCATGATCGTCACGTCGAGGGTTCCTCCTCCCAGGTCGAAGACGAGGATCTTCTGGGTCTTGCCGGCCTTGTCGAGGCCATAGGCGAGCGAAGCGGCCGTCGGCTCGTTCACGATGCGGATGACCTCGAGGCCGGCGATCGCGCCCGCGTCCTTCGTCGCTTGGCGCTGGTTATCGTTGAAGTAGGCGGGGACCGTGATGACCGCCTTGTCGACCTTGTCCCCCAGGAACGCTTCGGCGTCCCGCTTGATCTTCTGGAGGAGGAACGCGGAGAGTTGCTGCGGAGTGTACTTCTTTCCGTGGAGAGCGTATTGATAATCGGTCCCCATTTTCCGCTTGAACGCGGTGACCGTTCCTTCGGGGTTGGAGATCGCCTGTCGACGGGCAGGTTCGCCGACGATGAGCTGTCCGTCCTTCGTGAAGGCAACATAGGAGGGGAACGCCTTTCCCCCCCCGACGGTCGTGCCTTCGGAGCTCGGAATGATCACAGGACGCCCGCCCTCGAGGACGGCCGCCGCGGAGTTGCTGGTCCCTAGGTCGATCCCTATGATTTTGGACATTGTTTCGCTCCCGGGGTCGATTCTGCCGGACGGCAGGATCCCCGGCCTTCTTCGCGATAAGTAAGAAAGCGCTCATATAAAAAGATGTTTATATCGTTATTGTCGCGTGAGGCAATCTCCGTCCTGAGAACCTGAACGAAGGCCGGCATGGTCGGCCCACGCGCGGTCGGTCTGGTCGAGCTAGGAAGAGGCATTAACCTCGCGCATTTCGAGGCCCACGGAGACTTCCCTCGTCTTCGATCCGAACGGGAAGGGGTCCGGGGATCGAGGAGAGGGTTCGCGATGAAGAACGGGACCAATCTTTCCTCCGGGGGCGGACCGACCTCGAGGACTCTAGAGCCGGTGGCCCACAAGACGCTGGAGACATTCGACCAGCACTATGCCAATCGCATCATGCTCCTGCTGGCCGGCATCGTCTTGGTGGTCCTCTACATCGAGGGGATGCTCACACCCTCCCTGCCGACGATCCAGTCGGATTTCGGCGTCGACGCCGCCCAGGTCACTCTGATCATCTCAGCGTACGCCGCCGCCGGCGTCGCGCTCAGTCCGGTCGTCGGCAAGCTCGGGGACATCTACGGGAAGCGGAGGGTGATGGTCGTCGTCATGTTCACCTACGCTGCAGCGGTCTCCGTCACGGGCTTCTCCCCGACGTTTGCATTCATGGTCGGGGCCCGGACGATCCAGGGGATCGGCCTGACGATCATGCCGCTCGGAATGTCGCTCATGCGGGAGGAGTTCCCCCGAGAGATGGTCCCTCGAGCGCAGGGAATCCTGAGCGCGATGTTCGGGATCGGCTTCGCGATCAGCCTTCCCCTCGGCTCGTGGGTTTCGCAGGACTTCGGATGGCGAACGACGTACCACACTGCGGTCCCGTTTGTCATCATCATGGCGGTCCTCGTCTTTCTCCTGGTGAAGGAATCCCCCTACCGCCGGCCCAACACCCCCGTGGATTATTTCGGGGCGCTGTTCTTGGGCCTCGGCCTCGCCGGCATCGTGGCCGCACTCTCGCAAGGAGAGTCTTGGGGGTGGACTTCGCCGCTCACCCTCGGTTTTGCGACGTTCGGCGTGGGGATGTTCGTTCCCTTCGTCCTGGTCGAGCGAGGCTTGACCGTTCAGAAGCGTGAGCCGATCGTCGACGTGCAACTCCTTCGGGAGCGGAATGTGACGGTCACCAACATCGTCCTGACGGTGGCCGGCCTCGGAATGTACCTCGCGTTGTTCAGTCTCATCTACCAGTTCGAGTTCCCGATCGCTTCGGGCGGATACAACGCATCGTGCATCTCGCCGACGAACTGCAACTTCGAGATCCTCACGGCGGGCATCGACATCCTTCCCCTGGCGGTCGGGATGACCTGCGTGGCCTTGATCACGAGCGTGGTCGTTTCTCGGGTGGGGGTCAAGCCCCTCGCGGTGACCGGCGGCTTGATCATCGCCCTGGGGTTCCTCCTCGAGGCGTTTGCCACCAATTTGGGCACGGCTCTCACGATCGAGGTCGTCATCGGGGCCGGGATGGGCTTGCTGAATGCCTCGATCATCAACCTACTGATCCTCACGGTCGATCCGAAGGACATGGGCCAGGCGACCGCCATGAACAACGTGTTCCGGAACGTGGGGGGCAGTGTGGGCGCGCCGATTGCCGGCTCGCTCCTCGCCACCTACCTCCTACGGAGCGGTGCGTTCACCGGCTACCCGGCGCATCTGGCGTTCCAGGATGCGTTCTTCATCGCGGCCGGAATCACCGTGGTCGGGACCGGGACGGTTCTGTTTGCGCAAGAGGTCCTCGGCTCCCGCCGGCATCAGAAGTTCTCTCACCTGCCGACGATGCCCCGCAAGGCTCGGGCCGACGCCATTTCCGCTCCCGTCGATCCAGCCGCGAGTCCACCGCTTGCGGATTCAATCGCCAGGGAGACTCCGGCGAAGAAGCGCGACGGGCCTCGGGTGCCCCAGGGTTCGGAGTCGAAGCCCTATGGGGCCTTGATTCGGGAGTAGACCTCGACCAAGTACCCATCGGGATCTTGGAAGTGGATGGTCCGCAAACCCCAGTCGGAGCGATTGGTGGGTTCGCTCAGCAAGCGCACCTTCCGCCGGCGCAGTTGCGTGGCGAAATGATCGACATCCTTGACGGAGAAGATGACCGCCGAGCGCCCGACGTTCTTCAGCGAGTACCGCCCGGCCGACAGCCCAACCGCCTTCGCCATGGACTTCCGGTCGAACAGCGACACAATCACCCGTCCCTTCGAGATGAATTCGCCGTACGGGGGCTCGCCATGCCCCTTCACCGGAGTCAGTCCGATGCGGTCGCGATAGAAATGCCAGGACTTCCGGAAGTCTCGGACGAGCAATCGCACGCCGTAAAGTTCAACGGGAGAGGGCTTGGATGGGACCATGCGCGACCAAATTCGTACCTTACTTGAGTCCTTCGGGGGCGAGACTGAGATGGACACCACCTAGGGCCAGAATGCTCTGGTTCCGAGGAGATTCTGGAAAACGTTCTCCCGGCGGTCCGCGCTGCGTCGCCGACAGGTGGTGCTTTTTCCTCGGTGGGGAATACCCGGGTCGATGGCACGGATCTGGTTCGAGGGGTTGCCCGACTTTTCATCTCTCAGCGGCAACATCCAGGGGACCCTGTGCCTGGAGGCGGACGGAGACATCCGAGCCACCGACCTCAGGCTCTTCCTTCACGGAACGGAGAAGTCCCAGATCACCCGTGGCTCGGGAAAGAGTCGACGCGTGTACTCGCAGACCGTGCCGTTTCTTGAACTGGCATCCTCGTTCCACGACGCACTGCACTTCAAGGATGCCGATCACATTGGGCCGGGGAACTACCGGTTCCCGTTCCGATTCGACATCCCGGCGGACGCCGAACCATCCCTAGCCACGACCGAACGTCCTCGCACCCGAGGCCGGTTGACGGCTCAACCGGACGGGATGTTTGTCGAATACGAATTGGAGGCGAAGCTGGAGGTACCGTGGTGGATCGACCCGATTGACCGGGAAGTGGTCCCGGTCTACTCCCCCCGTCGCGTTCTAGGCGCTGTGCCACCGTTCCAAAGCCCGGTCGGTCCGGACCGTCCGAGTTTTCAGATCCACGTCGACGCGCCTATGATCCTCCCCGGGTCGGTCGTTTCGGGTGGCTTCGTCATCGAAAACCCGCATCTGAAGGAACTTCCGCAGCTGACGCTCACGTTGCTCCGCCACGTCGAACACCACGGGGGTGGGGCGTCCGCGGTCACGGAATCTCCCCAATTCGCGACGGTCGCACCTCTGGGGGCGAGAGGCCCGCATTATGAGGGGACGTTCAACATTGGGGCCCCGAACGTGGCGGAAGCGACCGGCCCGTTCACCGGCCAGCTGTATCGCACGTATTGGATCCTTCGCGCCGTCCTCGACGTGAGCCTCGGCTTCAATATTCAAGTGGATGCGGTCTTCGCCCCGACCTAGTGGGGGTCGCGGGCACCCCCCTCCTTGTGACCGTAAAACCTACGGTATACCGAATCGGTTATGTGACGGGCTCCTCTCGATGAAGCGAACGCATCCGTGAGCACGTCCGTACGCGGCAACCAAGCGATCGGCCTCATCGTCATCGGCCTCTTTGTTACCGTGATAGGTGCCGTGAGTTGGAACCTATGCGCCTCCGCCCCGACGGTCAACGGGATGGCGCCCAGCTGTGGGGGTTCTGTCGTGTTCGCCGTTCTCGGAGTCATCATCCTTCTTGCCGGGATCGGCTTAGCCATCGCTTGGCGGGCCGGCGGTCGGCGAACCGTCTACCCGACGGCCGACCCCGCGGTTCCCCCTCCGCTGATCCAGCCGGTCCTTGTTCAGCAGACGGTCGTCCAGCAAACGGTCGAAGTCCGCTGCCGGTATTGCGGGGGCCTGAACCCAATCACCGCGGTCAGCTGCTCATCGTGCGGCGCCGCACTTTAGGCGAACCGCCGCCACCACAGAGCCGGAAACCTCTCCCCCGACCCCGCCCCGAGTCCTATAAGTTCGGACCCCAACTGGGTGTAACGTTGCTTGCACGTATCTCAGGCAGTTCGCCGCCACGGCCCTCTGGGTGAAGGCATGGTAAGCAAGTTTCTCCTCGTCCGGGCGGACCTTGATAAACCGGCGCGGATGACGCGGGTGTGAGTCTCCCGAGCGCGACTTCGGGTGGTCCTGCGGTTGATCGGCCGTCGAACACCGTCACCGGGCGATTCGGAATTCTGGTGACCGTCGGAATCCTCCTCGCTCTTCTGATGGGTGCCCTCGATAACTTCGTCGTTCTCACCGCTCTGACCACGATTCTGGGGGATTTCCACCAACCGAACAGCGGGACGTTCGTCATCAGCGCCTACGTCATCGCTTCCACGGCCAGCATCCCGATTTTTGCCAAGCTCTCGGACCTGTGGAGCCGGCGGAACGTGTTCCTCGGCGGCCTCGCCGTGTTCATCGTGGGCTCCGTTCTTTCGGGGCTGAGCCAGAATCTTTCCGAGCTGATCCTGTTCCGGTCAGTTCAAGGGTTCGGAAGCGGCGGGTTCTTCCCCGTCGGGATCGCGATTGTCGCCGTGGTATTTCCCCCGGAGACCCGCGCCCGAATCGTGGGCATGCTCTCCGGGGTGTTCGGCATCGCGGTCGTTGCGGGACCGCTCCTCGGCAGCTTCATCGTCGATCACGCGACCTGGCGCTGGATCTTCTATGTGAACATTCCGATCGGAATCGCCGGATTTGCGATCATCGCCACGACGCTGGGACCCCTGCGCCCCGACCGGGTCCGATCGTTCGACACGGTCGGGGCGGGCCTCCTGGTCGGCTGGGTCGCCGCCGTGATGTATCCCCTGTATCAGATCGCGGATAGCGGATGGACCTGGACCGACGCCCGCGTCATCGGTCTTCTCGGCCTGGGCGGCGTCCTGGTGGTCATCTTCATCTTCTGGGAGCTCCGGAGCGGAAACCCGCTGGTCCCGCTTCGCCTCTTCCGGCATCGGGTCATGTCCGCGGGAGGGGGCTCGACGTTCTTCATCGGGATGGTGTTCTTCCCGGTCGCGACGTTCCTCGCCCTCGTCGTCGGGACGGTTCTCGCTCCCGGCGCGACCGGTTCTTCGGATACCATTCGCGATATCCTGTATTTTCTGGTGATCCCGGTGGTCGTGGGAGCCGCCCTGGGTGGGCAGCTCCTCACCCGGTTGGCATACCGGGCCGTCGCGTTGATCGGCCTGAGTTTGGCCGTTGTGGGAATGGCGGGACTCACGCAGCTCTCGACCTCGACCCCCCTTTGGCAATTCCAGTTCACCGTCATCCCGGTCGGCGGGGTCATCCTCGCGCTTCTCCCGCTCGGGTTCGGGATCGGGATGACGTTCCCGGTGTACCTCCTCGCGGCTCAAAACCAGGTGCAGAACGCCGACGTCGGCGAGGCCGGGGGTCTCATTCAATTCCTGCAATCGCTGGGAGGCGCCGTGGGTCTCTCGGTGCTGGCCTCCTTCGAGCACACCCAGTTCGCCGCGCTCGACCCCTCCCCCGATCCGTCGTGCCTCACGACCGCTCCGCTGTTCCCCGTGTGCGGGCCGTTCTTTTCGATCTTCGGTAAGTCGGTGATCACCGCCTACGACCAGACGTTCGCGATCATGCTCGGCCTGCTCGTGGTCGCCCTGGTCTTCGCGCTCTTCCTCGAAGGTCACCTCGCTAAGCGACTCCCGAAGGACGCGTCCACTCCACACCTTGTCCGACAGCCGGACACCTCCGGAGCGATTCCCCCGATCCAGAGTCCTAAGTAGGCGAGGTCGAACTGGAGAGAGCTCGCGATGGACCCTCGCACTGGCCCTCCACCGAAGCGGCGAAGAACGATCACGATTCGATCGGTGCGGAACGCGGCGGACCTCGAGGCGGTGCGCGGCCTGTTCATCGAGTATCGGCAGTGGCTCGCCGACCATCGGGAAGTCACCGCGTTCGCGGATTCGATCCTCGAGGTCGGTCTCGGGTATTTCGATAAGGAGATCGACGAATTGCCCGGGGCATACGGGCCCCCGAACGGAGTCCTACTCCTCGCGCTCGAAGGCGGCACACCCGTGGGATGCGGGGCGCTTCGCGAAGTGCGCCCGCAAGTGGGAGAGATCAAGAGACTCTATGTGCGGCCGAGTCACCGCGGGACCGGTCTGGGCCGCCGCCTCGTACGCACGCTCCTTTCCCGGGCGCGGAAACTCAGGTACGCGCGCGTCGTCCTTGACACGCTGCCGACGATGACCGAAGCGATCCGTCTCTACCGGGACCTGGGGTTCGTCCCGATAGCCGCCTATTGGCCGCATCCCGTGGGGGAGGCGCTCTTCTTCGAGTATCGGCTCGACAAGGCCGCCGATTGACCTGATGACGGCGAACCCTCGAGACCGGACGGCCGATTTTCGATCAGGAGAGCAGAATTTCCTGGCCCCAGCGTTCGAATCGGCTTTTTGGGGAGGAACTACCTGCCGCTGACGGCGTGATCAAGATGAACGTAACTCATCGAATGTTCATCGACGGGGAGTGGTGCGAAGCGGCGAGCGGAGAGACGTTCGACGTTCGCTCCCCGGCTACGGGCGAGGTCATCGCGACCTTGCCGAAAGCCGGACGGGAGGATACTCGGCGAGCCATCGACGCGGCGGAGCACGCGACTGGGCGGGTCCAGCGCCTTTCGGTGAAGGAGCGGAGCGAACTCGCTTACCGAATCACGGACGCGATCCGACCGAACATCGATGCCTGGGCCCTCGACCTCACCCTCGAGCAAGGAAAGCCGATCCGGGAGGCGCGGACCGAGGTCTCGGAGGTGATCCCCAACATCCAGTGGAACACGGAGGACCTGAAGCGGATGGAGACCCCGGTCCTCGAGGGCTACTCGAAGCCGGACATGCTCTACATGCTCCGTCGGGAGCCCCTCGGCGTCGTGGGAGTTATCACCCCCTGGAACTACCCGTGGCTCCTACCGGGGGAGTTCGTCGTCCAGGCACTCATCTGCGGGAACGCGGTGGTTTTCAAGCCGGCCTCGACGACCCCCGTGAGCGCGGTGCACTTCCTGGAGGCCATCGAGCGGGCCGGGGCTCCGCCCGGGTCGGTCAACCTGATCACGGGACCGGGCAGCACGGCCGGAACCGAACTCGTGGAGAACCCCAAGGTCGACGGGATCTGCTTCACGGGGGAAACCGCGACCGGAGAGGACATATCGCACCGGGCGGGTCTCAAGAAGATCAGCCTCGAGCTGGGAGGCGCGGGGCCGCTCATCGTCCTCGACGACGCGGACCTGGACAAGGCAGCCCGTGACATTGCCTTCGGCTGTTTCAATAACGCGGGTCAGGTCTGTTGCGCGAACGGAAGGATCCTCGTCGACGCCACGATCCATGACCGGCTGACCGAGCTGGTCGTGAACGAGGCCAAGCGCTGGCGGCTCGAGGACCCGCGAAAGCAAACGTCCGATATCGGGGCGATGAACAATGAGGCCACCCTTCAGAAGGTGGAGAAGCACGTCGAGGACGGCGTCCAGCAGAAAGCCCGGGTGCTTACGGGCGGCGCCCGGATGACCGGGTTCCCCACCGCGCTCTACTACCCCGCGACGGTCGTAGATGGGGTCACTCCCGACATGCTCCTGGGGAAAGCCGAGACGTTTGGACCGGTCGCTCCGCTCCTTCAGTTCGAAACGCCGGAGGAAGCGGTCGAGATCGCCAACCTTCCGAGGTACGGTCTCAGCATGTCGGTCCATACGGCCAATATCAAGCGGGCGTTCACGTTCGCGCGCGAACTGAAGGCGGGCCAGGTAGTCGTAAACGACCCGGTCCTCTATTGGGACTACAATCACCCCTGGGGAGGGTTCCGGCGAAGCGGTTTCGGCCGGGTCGCAGGGAAGTGGACCCTCGAGTCGTTCACCGAGATCAAGACGGTGATCCTGAACGTGGGCGAAAGCCCGTCCCCATCGCCCCGGTGACCCCGAGCTGGGTGCAATCCCGCTTACACCTACCGGATAAGCCGGGGATACGATTCGATCCCGGCCCGGTCGCGCTGAATTGGCCCGCCGTGACCCGCGCGCTCAGTGCTGGCCGCCCGCGGCTCGGCACCACCCCGGTCCCAATCGCCTTTCCACCGGTTACCAAGGCCGGGCCTCTTCTTGTCCAGCGTCCCGCCTTGAGAGAAGTATAAGGTCGGTAGTTCGATTTCGGTAGGATGGCCCTTGCGAGCGGGACCGAATTCCTACTCTTCGTCGCGGGGGAACCCGATGCGACCGGCGATTCGATGCGGGACGTCAACACCTCGATCGGCTCACGGCTGGTCAGCACGATCGCGCCGGTGGGGCACTGGACGCAGCCGAGTCGACGCGAACAACGTCCCGGTTTCTCCAGCGGCCCCGAAGCAGAGGAACAAAGTTGGCACATCCCCCAGCAGCAACATGTCTGCGTGGATCTGGTCGTCAACACCGCGAACAACGCAGGCAAATCCGTGAGGGTGATCGACGTGAATCGCCCCGAGGACTTTCGCGAATTGGTCGGACGGTGGGTAGGCTCCGCGGATGTCCTGCCGCTCCTTGTTTCGCCCGATGGGGCCCGGTTGGAAGGGGTCGAGGAGTTCGTCCCTCACAAGGTCCGGCGATTCATCCTGAGGCGCCCGCCAGCCGGGGCGTTACCCGGATCTGGCTCACAGCCGCTCAAGTAGCTCGACACATCCTTCTCGGCATAGATACAACGGTCATTCCAACGTTCCAATGACCTAGGCTGCGCGCGAGCCTTTTCAGAGACACCTCCTGAGACCCGAAAACATCAGTGCCGGAGTTCGCGCCGAAGCCAAGACATAAGGCCCAACAAGAAGCTCCACCTATCCGCCCGTCACGACGACGGGGGACCTGAGAGATGGACAATCGAACTAAGGCGGTGGTGGTGGTCATCCTGGTCCTCGCGGCCGGGGCGTCCGTCGTCGTCCTGATCTCTCCCGGCCCCACGAGCAGCAAGGCCCAGGGACCCCCACTCAATTGCCCTACCTCAATCAACGGTTCGGCGGCATCGGTCCTTCCCGGACTATCGGCCTCCGGCGACTGGACGACGTACCATGGGAGCAACTCCCGTTCGGGATTCGAACCGTCGAATTGCATCACCGCCGTCCACCCGCAGCGGAATGGATCCTTCGGGCTCGATGGGCAGGTGTACGCCGAACCCCTGGTCGACGGGAGTACGGTATTCGTGGCAACCGAGAACAATTCGGTGTACGCCGTGAACGCCGCCAGTGGATCCCTCCTTTGGAGGACTCACCTAGGCACTCCCGTCGACGGCTCGACTCTCCCGTGCGGAGACATTAACCCGAGCGGAATCACGGGGACGCCGGTGATCGACACGGCGGCCGGCATCATCTACGTCGTGGCGTTCCTCAGTCCGGCCCAGCACGTCCTCTACGGACTCAACGTCGCCGACGGGGTCGTGAGGTCTCACGTGGTGGTGGACCCGGCCGGGGCCGATCCCACTGTCGAGCAGGAACGGGGCGCTCTGGCCCTCGCCAATGGGTTCGTGTACATTCCCTACGGAGGCCTGGCGGGCGACTGCGGTCAGTATCATGGTTGGGTCGTCGGAGCTCCGATCAGTGGTTCAACGACGCTCATCGCGTATCAGGTCCCCACGGGACGGGAGGGGGGGATTTGGGCTCCGGCCGGGGTCACGGTGGCCCCGAACGGAAACCTCTATGTCGCGACGGGAAACGGCGCCTCGACTACCACCTACGATTACGGAGACGCCGTGATCGAGCTCTCGCCGTCGCTCAATCTCTTGGACTACTTCGCCCCGACGAACTGGGCACAATTGAACGCGCAAGACCTGGACCTGGGGTCGGTGGCTCCCACGCTTCTACCGAACGGCGACGTGTTCCAGATCGGGAAGGACGGCATCGGCTATTTGGTCTCGGGAACGCACCTTGGGGGGATCGGAGGTCAGCTCTACTCGGCGCCGGTCTGCTCCGGGGCGTACGGCGGAACAGCCCGTGTCGGACAATCGGTCTTCCTCCCCTGCCAGAACGGAATTGTCGCAATCACCGTCGGGGTGTCCTCGTTCACGGTCGATTGGGGGACATCCAGCTTCGGCGCGGGTCCACCGATCGTGACCGGGAACATTGTGTGGGCGGTCGACTCCGGCGCGGGGAACCTGCTGGGATTCAATATCTCGAACGGGAAGCAGGTGTTCCAGTTAACCCTGGGTTCGGCGGACCGGTTCATTACGCCGGCCGCGACGTCCGACGCGGTGTTCGTCGCAGCCGGAGACCAGCTGCTTGCGTATTCGCTGAGCTGAGATTTCCCCGCGAACTTCTGTGTCGCCTGCAGACCACGAGCGTGTCTCGTGGTAGGCGAGCTTCATGAAGCTGCACGGATTGGCGAGCCGCGTAGGGTGTTATTCTCATGGCCCAGCGAAAGACCCCACGGACCTCGAGGGGGCGGCGAGGGAGCTCCCCTATCGAACGTGCGCAGTGGCGTTCGACGTATGAGGAAACGGCGTACGATCAGCTGCCCTGGTTTGAGACCGGTCCGAGTCCTCCGGTCGAGCTGGCCGTGCGGGACGGATTCCTCCCGGAGGGGGGAAACGTCCTCGATGTCGGCTGCGGGGCCGGATCGAACGTGATCTTCCTTGCCGAAAACGGCTACCGCGCCCACGGGATCGACCTCTCGCCCGGAGCGGTCGCCGCCGCCCGCGCGCGAGCCGCCCAGTCTCGCCTCGTGGCGGACGTGAACGAAGGCGACGCATTGGCCCTGTCGTTCGGCGACGGAAGCCTGGACGGTTTGGTGGACCACGGCTGCTTCCACACGCTTCCGATTTCTCGCCGGGAGGATTACGCACGCGAGACCTACCGTGTGCTTCGGCCCGGGGGGAGTTTCGTGCTCAGCTGGGTGGCTCGGGAGCATACGGGCATGTTGGGTCCGCGTCACCGACCTTCGCTCCAAGAGGTGGCGGCGGTGTTCGAATCTCGATTCCTGTTCACCCGAACGGGCTTCCAGTACGGCCGCGAGGAAGGCGAGCCAGCGGTCTATTTCGCGTTCCTCGAGCGGCGGTCCGGCCGCTATCCGCCCCCTCGTTAGGCGGAACTCCCTATGGACCCGTTCAGTCACCTTCTCCTCGGATACCTGCTCGGATTCGGAATCTGGGGGCCCTCGGGAATTCCCTACGTGGTGGCGGCCGCGATCGCGGGCGCGCTCCCCGACGCGGACGTCGCCCTCTATCCGCTCTCGCGGCGATTCCCGTTGCTTCGCCACCGCGGGATCTCGCATTCGATCCTCGGAGTCACGCTCATCGCGGCGGTGGGATGTCTGGTGGTCCCGCCGTTCATGGCTTGGGGACTCGGGCCGGGTCTGTCGAATGGTTCGCCCATCCTCTTCTTCGTCGCCATGGAAGTGGGGGGCCTTTCGCACGTGTTCCTAGATTCCCTCGACCACTGGTCGGTGCCGATCTTCGCGCCCTTCTCTCCTCGAGAATACCACTTCGACGTCGATCGGATCATGAACGTAGGTTCGATGGCATTCACCGTGATCGCGTACGTGACCCTGATCTACGAGCGAGGGCGAGTGCCGGTCGCCCTTTGGGCCGATACTACGTGGGCCCTGCTCGGGCTCGCGGTCCTCTACTTCGTGATCCGGATCCTCGGTCGCTGGCGGGCGGGGGTCGCGCAGAAGCGCTCGGGGTTCGCAGCGGTCGTTCCCCAGGGAAACCCGTTCATCTTCACGTTCGTCGGGGAGGACCAGGCCCGCGGGGGCGTCCGACTGCGAACGGCCCGGTATCATCTGCTGAAGGGAATGCTATCGCCCACGAGGTCGGTGGAGATCCCATCGAATCCGTCTACGACTCTGCCGGTGGCGGACGAACCCAGCGCGCTCGCCCGAAGCTACCCGACCGCTCTGGCCGCGAGCTGGACCCTGGGCGAGACACACCATTTCGCGGAGGTCCGCTCCATCCCGGGCGGGTTCGACATCTACTGGTATTCGCTGGAGTTCTCGTTCTGGGGTCGTTCGGCTGGAGTTCTGGCCCACGTAGAATCGTCCACGGGAGCGGTCACCACTCGCAACCAGTGGCGAATACCGGCGAGAGCCTTCGTCTAACGCGCCTTCGCGCCGAGGACCCAACGCGATCGCCAAGGAAGCCAGCCGTGTGTGGCCAACCGTGCTATGACCCACTCTTCCACGAGGGTCGGCTTCTTCACCCCGCTCGCGTGTCCGGCGACGCCCATGCCGCTCCACCTAGGGGAGACCGTCAGTTTTGTAGCGACGACCGAACCGAAGCGAGCCCGAGACTTCTACGAAGGAACCCTCGGTTTGCGTTTCGTGGCCGATGACGGGTTCGCATTGCTATTCGAAATGCCCGATGGGGTAGGCCTCCGGATCCAGAAGGTCAGAAAATTGCCCCCACAGGAGTTCACGGTCCTAGGGTGGGACGTGGATGAAATCCAGCCGGCCGTCCGGACATTGAAGGAAAGGGGGGCGGAGTTCCTGCGTATCCCCGGCCTCGGTCAGGACGAGGATGCAATCTGGACCGCACCGGGGGGAACTCAGGTCGCCTGGTTCAAGGACCCCGATGGGAACATCCTTTCTCTCGCCCAGGGGTCCCGACCCGCGAAGTAGAGGTAATGCGCCTTCGTCCCGGAACCCTTCGCCCGGCCCCCCGCTCCCGGCTCGAGTCGGCGGCCTAGCTCGATGTGGTCGGCGTCGGGGTTTCCGTCCGGGCCACGATTTCGCCGGGATGTCCCCACCAGTAGTACATGATCACCCCGACCACGGCCGCGCGAGCGTAAATCGAGAGACCCATCATCCACGAGGTGACATTGATGGTGAAGCTCCCGCCCTGGAAGATCGTTACGATACTCGAACCGTCGAGGCCGAGTTGGCCGGCTATCCACGGGCCGAGGTTCTCGTGGAAGCCGAACAGGAGGTTTCCGATGAAGAAGTAGCCGACGTCGTTGAACAGGGAAACCAGAAGACCCAGACTCAGGGCAAGCGGCCACGACCTCCAGCCCTGGAACACGGTCAAGACCCCGAAGGGAGCCATGTAGGTGAGGATCAACCAGACGCCGTAGTCCGGCACGCTCTTGCCGAACAGATCGATCCAGTTGATCAGAATGAGACCGTAGAACGCTGAGAATAGGATCAGCTTCAGGAGAACGAACTGGCGGGGATCGGTGGGGCGGAGGCCAGCGACGACCGTCTCAATCCCGCTGATGATGAGGATGATGCCGACCAGAATCGCGAACGTGGTGATGGCGAACCCATAGAAGGCAAGGGAGATGCCCACCAGGGTCACGCTGAAGACGCCGGTCGCCAGCGTGGCTCCCCGCAACCACTTCGGGAGGGTCCCTCCAGTGGCCTGGAGAATGCGACCAAACCCGCCGGCACTCAGGGCCAACGCGAGGGCGAACACGGCCGACGTCCCGGCCAGGTCAGGCTCGAGGACCGCGAAGGCGGCGAGTGCAAAGGCGACGAGCCCGACGGCGATGATTCCCCAAGAGCGCATTTGGTGCCAGAGGGTTCCCTCGGCGCGCAACCATCCGCCCTTCAACGAAAGGAAGTGACCGCCCGCGAGCACGTTTTGGAAGGCGAACAGCGCGACCGCTTCGGCGAGTAAGAGGAGAAGGCCCGTGAGAGAGAGCTGGGGAGTCGCGAGGACCACTACGGCGAATCCCATCGAGAAAAGCCCGAGAAGAACCTGCGCGAGCCTAAGAATGTCTTCACGGAAGTGGGGCGAACCTCGAGAGCCGTCCGAAGGAGCCAGCATTCTTCGCCAGGAGCGGAGGAGGGAACCGCGTTTCCGGTGAGCAGAACGCGAATCTGAATCACCGTGGGCTGCCGCGGCCGCCTTCTCCGTCAATGCTCGACCCGAAATCCGGTTGGCGAATCTGGGCGGAATCTAAGAAGTTGCCGTCGCGAACCTGGCTAGGACAACCGGCCGAACATCGGTATCCCGCGCGGTCCCAGACTCCGCGACCCCCCTAGTGTCAGACGGGAAGGAGAGCGTGTCAGCCCCGCCGGAGCGTCAATGGGGTAGTCGAAATCACACCGCTACTCGTCGCGTCGGCGGCGCTTTCGCCGGTCATCGTCATCATCGGATCGTGGGGGTCCCCGTCGATCCGAGCCGCGGAACGGTCGACCTCCGCCGCCGCCGCCTCCTCGACCCCTGTACGCGGGGCGAGAGCTTTGCCCCGGTCGGAACTCGCGGCGGCCGTATCGAGCTCCACCACGGTCGCCCCTTCCGCCCCCGCCACTATCGTCGCGGGGCGGAAGCGAGAATCGGTTGCCGCAAGCGTCGCATTCGCCTACGAGGTTGCCGTCATCGCCGGTGGAAAATCGCAGAGGGGCCCCGCATTTTCGGCAGGGTCGTCCTCGAGGAGCTTCCCCATCGAATCGCGCCGGACGCTCGCGTTCCCTCGTCGGTCTCTCGGGCCGCTCGGGTCCCTCGATCCGTTCAAGTCTCAGGGCAGCCCGCTGTGGGACGAGGACCGTGGTCGTTTCGCAATCGGCGCACACGACCTCGTAGGAACCGGCCTTGCCTTCGCGGAACGACAGTACCGACCCGCAGACGTCGCATTCCGGACCGCCTTCGATCGCTTCAGCGACCGCTGCGCCGTCTTCCGAAGGAGCACCAGCCGGAGGAGCGGAGAAACGTGCGGATACCGTCGTCCCCTCCACAAACGCGAATTCCTTGGCGCACGAAGGGCACGTGCCGGTACGCAGCCGGACCTCGTGCTGCTCGAAGTCCATCGAAGTGCCGCAATCCGGACAGGTGTTTGCCATGGTATCTCCCAGAACGAATTCTAGGGCACTTAACATTCCCCCCTTGCCGGACTTTCAAACTGCCCTCGAGAACAGTGAGGTGCGACGCACCCAGCAACCCCGCAACTCCCCTGCAACATTGGGGATGCGCACCGTTAACTAGTTGCGAGGTCCAGCGCGCCTCGGTCGGTGGAAACGGATGCTCTCTACCGCGATACTCGCTTGGGTGCACGTGATTTCGGCGATCGGATGGCTCGGCGGCGGGATCATGTTCGGAGTCATCATCGCACCGGTTCTGGGAAAGTTCTCGCCGGCTGCGTCCGGCGAATTCCTCGTGCGCGTCGGCACGCGCGTCGCGCGGTTCTTCCAAGTCATTGCGGCCACGACGATTCTGTTCGGCTTCCTGCTATTGTACAATGTCGGGGGCCTCGGGCTGCTGACCCCGTCGACGACCTACGGGATCGAGCTGATGATTGGGATAACATTCGCCTTGGCCGCGTTCGTGGTTTCCGAGGCCGTCTCGGTCCCGTGGCTGCTGAAGGCGGTGCGCTTGGTCCGAGAGATGCAGGCTTCGGGGAAGCATGAACCTTCCGCGGAACTTCCCAAGGCGCTCAAGATTGCCCAGCTCTCGGCGAACATCACCCTCGTCCTTCTGCTCCTGACCTCGATGTTCATGGTGGCCGCCGGGTTCTATTGATCCGGAACCCCCCTCGTCACAGACGCCAAGTACCGAAATTGGGTGCTCGGACCCATGCGGGTTCGACGTCTCAGGCCGGGCGAAGAGCTCGGAGTCCTTCGAGCCGCTCACCTGTTCGATGAGCCCCCCGAGCTGACCGCCTCGCGCGCCTACCTCGCGGATCCTCGGAATGTGTTCCTGCTCGCGTTCGAAGGTAGCGAACCCATCGGGTTCCTTCGGGGAACTGAGCTCGACCAGTTGAAGTCACGGCGCAAGCAGATGTTCCTGTACGAGATCGCGGTGGAACCGGAGTTTCGACGTAAGGGGGTCGGGACTGCTCTCATCGAATCCCTGCTCCGAGACTGTCGGGAGCTCGGGTTCGAGGAAGTCTTTGTCTTTACCGACCCGGCGAACCAGCCCGCCGTGAGCTTGTACCGATCCACCGGTGCGGCCACCGAGACCCCGGCGGACCGCATGTTCGTGTACCAGCTCCATTCGGGGCTCGAGCCCCCCGCGTAGAGAGAATCAGCCGGGTAGAGTCTCGTCCAGCCGGAGCTTAGAGATGTCCACCGAGGGCGGCGGGTATCGGAGCTTCATCCCCTCCAACTCCTGCACGAGCACGGTAGAGACGACCAGGTTGCGGAACCACTTGTGGTTCGAGGGGAGCAGGTACCAGGGCGCCCACGAGGTACTCGTTCGACGCAGCATTTCCTCGTAGGCCGCCATGTAGTTGTTCCAGTACACGCGCTCGTGGAAATCCGCCTCGTTCAGCTTCCACTGCTTCGTCGGGTCATCGATCCGGTCGCGCAGTCGAACTCCTTGCTCCTTTCGGCTGATGTGGAGGAAGAACTTCAGGATCGAAGTCCCCTCCTCGACCAACTCCTTCTCGAACCGGTTGATCGCATCGAATCGTTTGGACCAGACCCTCCGGGGGACGAGATGATGGACTCGAGCGATGAGGACATCCTCGTAGTGACTCCGGTTGAAGATGACGATCTCCCCCCTCGCGGGCGCTCGGAGGTGGACCCTCCAGAGAAAGTCGTGGGACGACTCCTCGGGGGTGGGTCGCTTGAAGGACTTGACCCGCACTCCCTGAGGGTTGACTCCTTCGAAGACGTGCCGGATGACCCCATCCTTGCCGGCCGTGTCCATCCCCTGCAGGATGACCAGGAGGCCCCGCCGGGCGTCGGCGGCGAACAGTTCTTGGAGACGGTCGGCCTCCTTTCGAAGTGTCGCGCTGCGGGACTCGGCCTTTCGCCGCCCGCCCGGCCACGGAGATGTGGCCGAGGGATCCGCCTTCGAGAGTTTCCACCGGCCCCCGGGGCGGATGCGGAGAGTGTCGAACTCCCCGCTGGGGTTCGTCATTTCCCTCCGGACTCGTGATTCTTCTTCGTCGATTGTCCCAAGATCTCCGGGAGACGGCCCTGAGCGGCCTGGATCGCCGGTTCGTCCCCGCCCGGGCCGCGGAGGAGGTAGGCAATCCCCACCGCTAGAAGTCCGCCCAAGATCGGGCCAACGACATAGATCCAGACGTGCCCCAGGTTGCCCGCGACGATGGCCGGCCCCAGGGATCGGGCCGGGTTCATCGACGCTCCGCTGATCGGGGCGGCCCAGAGTCCCGCGAGTATGATGTACCCCCCGACCGCGAGGGCCGCGAGCGCGCCGATATTCTGAGCACGGGACGCCGTTCCGAGGATCGTGCTGACTAGGCCGATGGTCAAAAACACCTCGATGACGAGTGCCTGAAGGTCCGTGATGCCCGGCCCCGGGGTGGTCGCACCGAGGGATCCCACGTTGCCGAACAGCTCCGCGAGCAGGACGACGGCGAACATCGCGCCGACCATCTGGGAGGCAATGTATCCGGGAACCCGCCGCCAAGGGAAATCGCCCCGGGCGGCGAACGCGATCGAGACAGCGGGATTGAGGTGCGCCCCGGAGGTTGCGCCCATGAAGAGGATGATGGCCATCACCATGAGCCCGGGCGCGGTCACTTGGGCCGCCAGACTGAGCTTCCCCCCACTCACGGCGTTGACCACCGGACCGCCGGCGGCCACCAGTACGAGAAAGAAGGTCCCAAACGCCTCCGCGAACCAACGGCGCCAGTACAGCGTCGGATCCCGAAACTCCCGTTGGACCGACTCGAGGGTTCGATGACCGCCCAGCCCGCCGGCAACCCCCAGCCCCCCGATTCCCTGAGCCCCGGTCAAACCTCTCCTCGAGCACGGGTGGGACGGAGGACCGGGTAATGGCTGTATCGTGAGCCGGAGGTGCGCGATGGCGCGGCAGATGGGTTTAAAAGACGCGAAAATCCAATACTACACCGATGGAAACGACCGTCTCCGTCTCCTCTCTCGCGACTCGGATCGATGCGGCCCTCAATGGGGACGTCGACCGACCCTGGTGCGTTCACCGTCTCTACGAGGAGCTCCTCGCGACGCCGGGCCCGGCGACCCGGGAGGACATGCTCGTCCTGACGCAACGGGCGGCGGAAGAGTTGGTCAGTGCCGGCCGCGCGCAGCGAGAATATGTGTCGACGAGCGCCATCGGTGTCCATTGCGAGGACATTCTATACTGGTCGGTCCGCGCGGACCGACAGAAGCTCTCCGACTTCGGACCGGAGTTCGAATCTCCCACCGTGCTTCGACGGTTGGCCTCCCACTTTCAGTGCCGGGGCCTGTAACTCCGATCGGTCGCTCACGGTCGGAGCGTCAGGATTTCTCTACTCCCGATAGGCACACAACTCACGGGAGGGTCGGGGCGGCGCTCCGGCCACCCCGAGAACCCGGATGTTCTCCGAGAACCCACGGCTTGACCGCTTCCACCCAAAGCGTTGAGCCCCCGGCGACCAGGAACCCGGTCAACGTCCAGAGGAGCGGCGGCGCGGAGTAGCCAAACAGCTGCGAGACGGCCGGTAGGTAGAGGGCGGTCAGCAGGATCGTCACTGCGGCCGCCAACACCACCCACAGCACCCGGTTCGGGATGACGAGGGACGCGGGGACCCGACTCGACCGGCTTCGATTGACGAAGATGAGGCACAGGTTCGCTACCACCAGGGTGCCGAACGCGAGCGCCCGAGCCTGCGAGCTTCCGATGCCCGCCCCGAGGGCGGCCCCGTACATGAGGAAACTCGCGAGCAGCCCAGAGGCTCCCTGTAGGAGTGAGAATCCTATGATGCGGCGATTGACGACCGGTTCCCGGGGGGAGCGCGGAGGCGAAGTCATCAGGTCGTGTTCCTCGGGTTCTGCCTCGAACGACAACGCCGACGTCGGGTCGATGATGAACTGAAGGAACACGATCTCGGCCGGTAGGATGACCAACGGAAGCCCGAAGAGAGCGGGCAGGAACGCCATCCCGGCGATGACCACGTGGACGGCGAGCAGATACCCGATCGCCTTGCGGATATTGGCGTAGATCCGGCGTCCCACGCGCACCGATTCCACGATCGTGGGGAACGCGTCGTCCAGAATCACGAAGGAAGCGGCCTCCCGAGCGACGTCCGTCCCTCGCAGTCCCATCGCGATCCCGATGCTGGCGGCTTTGAGCGCCGGAGCGTCGTTCACCCCGTCCCCCGTCATTCCCACGACCTCGCCGTGATGTTGCAGCGCCTCCACGAGCCGAAGCTTCTCGTCGGGCCGGAACCGAGCGAAGACGTTCACGTTCCGGGCAACCTCCGAGAACTGCTCGTCGTCCATCGCCTCCGTTTCCGGTCCGGTAACGACCGACGATGAGCGTTCGATCCCCGCCGTCCGTGCGATACTGGACGCCGTCCCCGGGTGATCCCCCGTGACCATGACGACCCGGATCCCCGCCTCTCGACACTCGCGAATCGCCCCGGGAACTCCAGCTCGGAGCGGGTCGGCCAATCCGAGAAGGCCAGTGAACTGAAAGTTCAGCGTCTCGGGGTCGATCGGAAGGGAATTGGGAGAGGAGATTGCGTGCCCCACGCCGAGCACTCGGAGACCCGAGGACGCCATCGAGCTCGCGTGGGTCATCCAGGAGGCTCGCTCCTGGTCTCGCAACTGGCAAATCTTCAGGATGGCTTCGGGGGCCCCTTTGACGGAAACGTCCACGCGCCCGAGTACGGTAGACCACGCCCGGGCGACGAACAATCTATCCCGGGTCAACGGGTAGCGCCGCACTAGGCTCGCTTCGGTCTCCGGGAACGGGACGCCGAGGGACCGCGCCCGATCGAATATCGCCGTTTGCATAGAATCGGGAGCCACCGGATCGCTGGCGAGAGCTGCGTCCGAAACGAGGCCTCGGACCGCGGCCTCGCCCCCGTCCGACTCCGACCGATCGGGGAGATGGGAGACCAACTGGACCAGGCCCATCCGGCCCTCGGTGAGCGTTCCGGTCTTGTCGGTGCACAGGACCGTGACGGCGCCGAGCGTCGGGATCGCGGTCAATCGGCGGGCGAGGGCATGGCTACGGGCCAGGCGGCGGGCCCCGAGCGCCGTGTAGACGGTGAGAACGATCGGGATCTCTTCTGGGAGGAGGGCGATCGTGAGGGCGATCCCCGCCAGGAGACCGTCGAGCCAGTTTCCCGTCGCGACTCCCACCAACGCGACGACCGCTGCGCTGAGCGCGACGGCGAGGATGCTGATCGTGAAGACCAAGGCCCGGGTCTGACGTTGCAAGATGGGCGTCTCGCGTTCGAGACCCGCGAGGGACTCGGCGATTCGGCCGGCTTCGGTCTTACGCCCGGTCGCCCGAACCTCCGCAATCCCCTGGCCCCGGATGATCAGGGTCTGAGCATAGACGAACGGTTGGTGATCGCCCCCCGGGCGGGCCCACGGAAGCGACCCATCCCAAAGGGACTTTTCCACTGGGTTCGATTCGCCGGTGAGGATCGATTCGTCGATCGCCAGGTCGGCGGCCTCCCGCACGGCTCCATCTGCGGGGACCCGACTGCCCTCGCCGAGCACCACCCAATCTCCCCGGACGACCTCGCGCCCCGGGATCTGGCAGGGTCGCCCGTCCCGAATGACGCGGGCCTCTGGCTCGGAAAGGTTGACCAGGGCCCGGAGGGCATCCTCCGCCTGTGCCCCTTGATAGAAGCTGATTGCGATGATCACCGCTACCGAGACGAAGAGCAGGGCCGCGTCGGGGGGTTCGCCGAGGACTGCGTATATCGCGCCCGCGACGAGCAACAGAAGGATCAGTGGCTCGCGAACGGCCTCGGCGAGAAGCCGGAGGCGCCGGAATCGAGGAGGGGCCGACGGTTCGTTCGGTCCCTCGACCGCGAGGCGTCGGCGCGCCTCAAGCGAGCTCAGTCCTGCAGAGAATGTCGAGCCCGCCGGGGGTGACGCTGCGGGAGTGGGGTCGGGTGGTTGGGCCATCGGAGCCCCCCTTCCTCGGCGGGCACCGACCGCGCGAAGGGGTGAGCCGGGGAACGATGCTGGGGCTCATGAAGAGACGGCCACGCCTCCCCGTGGGAGCTTCTGGTCGCGCGGCTCGGCCCGATGGGGGGCGATAGGGCTTGGGCCCACCGCCCGGACGGGGCGCGTCGAAACCCTTTCGGGCCGACGAATTCACTGTTCAGACGTACGTTGCGTCCGTGTAGCAGTAATACCTGCTGTACTGGGCGATGTACGTGGTGGGCTTCCCGCACTTGGGGCAGAGGGGGGCCGCCGGAACCGGCGGAGGCGCTGGGGAAGCCATGACGGGCGCGGGCTCCGGGGCCGCGGGGGCCATCATGGAGGGAGCCGCACGCTTCCGCGCGGCCATCATGGGGAACACCATCCCTCGCAGCAGCCAGCCCAGAATGACGAGGAAGATGCCGAGCCCTGACCAGATGAAGAATCCCTCGAGGTCGTTCTGGTAGGTTGTGGGTGAGGGCGGGGAACCACCCAAGGCAGCCACCGCCGCATCGCCCAGGAGGAAGCCGACCAGGATCAGGATGCCTCCGATCAGGATCACGAGGAAACCCATCAAGTCCCAAAGTGTCATTCCGGCGGGCAGCCGCACTACCGACCCGGAGGCCGGCGACGGAGCCATTTGGTACGCTTGTGGGGGAGGCGGCGGAGGGGACGCATCAGGGGCCATGGTAGGGTCTCATTTCGTTTACCTATACGAACCTTCTTACCGGCCGAAACCGTGGACCGGCCGGACCTGCGGCCGCACCCGAATGCACTCGACCCTCGAATCGGCTCATCGTTATGCCGCGGAGGCTCGTCGTTGGCGATTGGAAATGGGTTGGGGTCTGGCCCTGGCGGGGGGTGGGGTCCTGGTACTTTAGAGATCCGCACGAGGGATCACTGCTTGGGCGACTGATAGAGCCCGACCACGTTTCCTTCGCTGTCCTTGAAGTAACCGGTCGACCCCATCGAGCCGTCTCCGATCGGCTGCTTGCGCTGGATGATCTTCCCACCGTTCTTCTCGATCTTCTTCTCGGCATCCGTGATCTCATCGACGATGATGGTAACGACCGGATGCGCGAGCGGGCCTTCGCGTTTCCCGATTCCTCCGCTGATGTGGCCGGGGGCCGTTGGCATCCCCTGGTCGTCCACGGGGCCGGTGCTGACCATCGTGTAATCCATCTCCGGGATGTGATTCAGCTTCCAGCCGAAAGTCGTCGAGTAGAACTTGCGCGCTCGTTCGGTGTTGTCCGCCGGTATCTCAAAGTGGCCTACTTCGCCGCTCATGGGTCCTAGGGTTCGCGACAACGGGGCGGCTTAAAGAAATTCGGAGAGGTCTTGAAACACCTCTTGGCCGGAGGGGTCTCACGGGATCGGCCCTGCCCAACGTGGGTGCAATTGCCAATACACCGGCTCTCTCGCCGGTCCCGAGGGCCGTTAGAGAGACGTCCGACCCCGAACGGAGCGGCTTGCCCACATAGCCCGCGATTCGCCCTTAGTGGACCCCCGCGGATGCGAGGGCTAGTCCGAAAGAAACCTCTCTAGATTCTCGACACTGAAGCTGTCAGTTCCCTCGAGGCGGCGACCGTCGGGACGGACCAGGAGGGGGAAGATGCGCAAATGGTGCAGGTGTTCCGAAATCACCCGCCGAAGCGCGGATTCCTTTCCCACGTCCACGATGTGGAGGGATCTTCCCTTCTGATGAACCATCGACAAAACGCGCTGAATCGCCTCCTGTTCCCCCTCGGGGATTTCTTTGTCTCGGACCGGCTTGTTCCCGAAGTAGCCGGCGCCTGGGCCGGGAGCGATCGGGAGCCCGCGAAGCGAGGCCATCGGAGGGGTGCAGTACCCCCGTGCTCGGTACGCCCGAAGCACCTCATCCTGGGCATCTGGGGGAAGGACCATCCGAATGATATCCTCCGATTTCACATACAGCAACACGTCGCGCGGGTCCAGCGCGTTCATTCTCTCTCCTTTCGCCCCGGATGACGTCGCCTTCACCTCACGAGGGTAGATTAGCCTCTCACGGCCAAGACCCTCGCGGCCCCATATCCCGAATTTAGACGGAGTCGGTGGTTCCGACGATGAAGTTGGGTGGCAACGCGATTCCCGTTGACGACGTTCAATTGCGATCGGAAGAGGACTACGCGTTCTTTCCGCCGTCGGTGGAATCGGAGGTCTTGTCCCCCTGATGGAACCCCGTGGTCTTCTTCGGAGTGGCCTTCAGAATGCTTCCGCTGATCGCATCGAGCTCGGCGAGAACCGAGTCGATGTCCGCCATGGAATCGTCCGCAGGGGGAGGCGGCGCGACCACCGGTGTGGCAGGAATCTTCGGAGTCGTTGGGATTGCCGGGGTCGCCGGCGCCTCTTGGGTCACCAGAGTCGCGGGAGGCACCGGGGTCGGGGGAGCGGGTGGGGGGGCCGCAGTCTCGGGGTTCGGCGGGGTAACAAGGACGGGCGTGGCCCACGGGAGGGGGGCGACCGGTCCTACCGGTTCTTCCAGGTAATCCGGAGCGGAGACTGAAGGAGAGGGCATCTCAATCGAGGATGGCGTTTCGAGGTAGGCGGGCGCCGCCTCGAGCGGAGCTGCGGCAATCGGCGCGGTCGGCTCACCGCCTTCCATCGCGGGCACTTTCGGAACGCGAGCGCCGCTCCGGCGACGGCGCGCGATCACGAGCGCGGTGAGGGCGACCAACACAGCCGCGACCGCGACCAGCACCCAGAGCCACGGGAAGCTCGCTGGGTTCGTCGTGTTGAAGGTGCTCGAGGTCCGCTGGCCGCCCGAGTCCGTGACGGTCACGGACGAACCGGAGGTCCCGTCCGGTACCTTGAACGTACAGGTGAAGGCGCCGGTCCCGTCGGTCGTCAGCGAGCCGCTGGTGCACGACCCGATCGTCTGGGAGTCGAAGACGAGCGATGCCAGGTTCGTCGACACGGAGAAGCCGCTCCCGGTCACCGTCACGGTCGAGCCCGGAGCGCCTTGGGAGGGGCTCACAACGATCGCGGGGGCGGTGACGAGGAACAGGTGCAAGACGGACAGGGCGCTCGAGGCCGTGTCTTCCGCGCCCACCGAATACGGCCCCGCGGCGTCGCTGGGGATGGTGAAGGAGCAAACGAAGCCGCCGCTGGAATCGGTGGTGAGCGACGGCCCAATGAAACTTCCGGAAGTGCACGCGCGTGGCGTCTGGAGCGACGAGGCGAATGCGACCGTCGCGCCCCGGAAGGGAGCGAATCCGGAGCCCGTCACGACGTACGTTCCACCCATCGGCCCCTGAGCCGGGGTGAACACAATAGTAGGAGACGTCGCGACGACCGGCGAGGACGCCGACGAGGCCAGCGTCTCGGGGATGGAGGCGCTATCGGTCACGGCGAGCTTGAACGCGTAGGTCGAGCTGGCGGTGAGCGTGCCGCCCGGAATGACGCAGGTCTCGGTCGCACCGGGGGCCGCTCCCGCTCCGCTCGCACTCGCGCCGCACTGGGTGGCGGCGGCGAACGGGCCTCCCTGGACCGAGATCATCCACTGCCAGGAGTACGTCGTGGTGCCAGTGGTCGGGATCGTTCCCGAGATCGACACGGCCCGACTCAGGTTAAACGCGGTCGCGCTCGGAGTGGGGGCCGCCGGTGGAACCAGCGCGGTGCTGGTGCGCACCATCGCGGAGCCCGCCGAGGACGCCGACTCCGCAAACGTGGCACTGTCCGTCACCTTGAGCTCGAAGGAGTACGCGCCCCCGGCGGCCAGAACATTTGCCGATAGGACACAGGATTCCGCGTCTCCGCCGCTCGCACCGGTGCCGCCGTTCGTCGCGCACAGGGCGGCCGGACCGTACGGACCGCCATTGATCGAAATCAGCCACTGCCATGCGTAGGCCGATGCCCCCGTGAGCGGAATGAATCCAGTGACGGTGAGCACCTGGTCCACGTCCAACGCTCGGGCACTCACGGTCGGGGCTGAGGGGGTTCCGAGCGGCGAACTCACCGACACGCTCGGCGAAGCGGGCGACACCCCTGTCTCTGCAACGGAGGCGCTGTCGGTGACGCTGAGCTTGAACGAATACACGTCCCCGGCCGTCAACACGTTCGAGCCGACCACGCAGCTCTCCATTGCGCTCCCGAAGGCTCCGCCCCCGCCGTCGACCGTGCACACGGTCGCGAGGGAGTAGGAACCACCGTTGACGGAGACCATCCACTGCCAGGCGTACGGGGACGTTCCGGACGAAGGGAGGGTTCCGGTCAAGGTCAGGGATTGATTCGCGTCGAGAGTCAGGGCGCTAGACACGGGCGCGGCGGGCGCACCGAGCGCGGAGCGGACCATGACCGCGGAAGAGGCAGCGGAGGTCTGGCTCTCGGGCGTCGAAGCCCCGTCCCGTACGAACAATCGGAAGGCGTACGTGTCCCCGACGGTCAACGTGGACGCGGGGATCGCGCAATGCTCGAGGGCCCCTGCGCTCGCTCCGCTGCCGCCGTTCACGGCACACTGGGTGGAGGCACCATACGCGCCACCGTTGACCGCGACGAACCACTTCCAGGAAAACGACGCAGTACCGGTCGTCGGAATGACACCGGTGATCGTCAACGTCTGGTCGACGTCCAGGGCGGCCGCGCTCGGGGAAGGCGCCCCCGGTGCGGAGAGCGTGGAGCTGACAGCGAACGTCGAGGATGCGGGCGAGGTTCGCGACTCCGGCGTCGAAGCACTGTCGGTGACCTCGAGCTGGAATGCGAACGTGTGGCCGACCGGTAGGATGCCCGACCCGATGGAGCATGTCTCGAGCGCTCCCGCACTCGCCCCGGTTCCCCCATTCACCGCGCATTGCGTCGCGGGAGCGTACGCACCGCCGTCGATCGAGGCCATCCAGGTCCAATCGTAGGTCGGGGCGCCGGTCGACGGGATCGACCCCGTCACCGTGACGGTTTGGTCCACGTCGACCAATGGGGCGCTCACCGTCGGCGCGGCCGGCGCCGTGAGAGTCGGGGTAACCGCGACGGTGGGCGACGGACTCGAGGTTCCCATCTCGTGGGTGGACGCGGTGTCCGTCGCCTGCAGCTCGAACGCGTAGGAGTCCCCGGCGGTCAAGGTTCCCCCCGCGATCGCGCACGTCTCGGGAGCTCCTCCACTCGCCCCGACACCATTGATCACCGCGCACTGGGTGGCGGCCGCGTAGGCACCACCGTTGACCGACACCAGCCACTGCCAGGCGTAGGTCGGTGTACCGGAGGAGGGGATCGACGCGGCTACCGTCAGAACCTGATCGGTGTCCAGGGTGACTCCGCTCGGCGACGGGGCCGCGGGAGCGGTTAGCGCCGAGCTCACCGCGACGGTCGGGGAGCTCAATGACCTCTGGACCTCGGCGGTCGAAGCGCTATCGCGGACCTGCAGCTTGAAGGAATAAGAGTCCCCGACCGTGAGCGTCCCCGGCGAAATCGAGCACGTTTCGAGAGCCCCGCCACTCGCCCCGGACCCGGCGTTGACAGCACATTGGGTCGCGGCCGCGAACGCGCTCGCATCGACCGAGACCCACCAGCTCCAGAAGTACGTCGGCGAGCCCGTCGTGGGTATCGTTCCCGAGACCAATAGGGCCTGGTCCACGTCCAGGAGGGTCGCACCGACGGTGGGGGCGGCCGGAGCCGTCAGGGCGGGGTTCACGGTGAGCGCGACCGCCGCAGAGGTCGCATTGGCGAGGTTCGAGTCCGTCACCACGTAACAGAAGTAGGTCGTGGCGCCCGGGGACGCCAGGTACGTCGACGAGTTGGCACCCCCGATCGGGGAGCCCAACGACGTGCATGCGGTCGCCGTCGCTCCCGAGTACCATTGATAGGTATTGTTCCCGGACCCGCCCGAGGCGGTCGTGCCCAGGCTGATTGACTGGCCCAAGTCGATGGTCGGGGACGTCGGGGAGGGAGTGCCCGCCGTGAGGGCCGAGCTCGTGGTCACTGTCGCGGAGGCGGGTGACGTCGTCGATTCGTGCGTAGAAGCGCTGTCCGTGATCCTCAATTCGAAGGAGTACGAGGTGCTCGCGCTCAGGGTGTTGCCCGGAATGTTGCACGTCTCTACAGCGCTGGCGCTCGCACCGACGCCGGAGGCGGACGAGCCGCACTGCGTCGCGGGCCCGTACCCTCCCACTCCCCCGACCTGGACCAACCACTGCCAGGCGTAGGTGGAGGTTCCGGTCGAAGGGATCATGCCGGACACGTTGAGCGGCTGGTCGGCATCGAGCGAAGTTACGCTGGGGGTGGGAGCGGCCGCGGCCGTCAAGGCGGTGTGAACGGTCACCGAGGTCGACCCGGCGGACGTCTGCGTCTCGGCGAGGGAGGCGCTGTCCGATACCTGGAGCTCGAACTTGTAGCCACCCGGCAAGGTGGAACCCGTGGTGACGAAGGAGCATGTTTCGACCGCCCCCCCTGGCGCCCCCGACCCGCTCGGGGTTGAGCACTGCGCGGAGGTCGCCAGGTTGAATGTTGTCCCCCCGTCCGTGCTGTAGAGCCACTGCCAGGAGTACGGGGACGTCCCGGAGCTCGGGACCGTGGCCCTCAAGGTCGAGGTCTGGCCGCGGTCCACGACCGGATTCGAGAAGATGGTCGGGGCCCCCGGCGCCGTGAGCGCCGATGCTACCGTGACGGTCGCCGACGCAGCGGACGTTTGCGACTCTGCCGACGTCGCGCTGTCGTTGATGGCAAGCTCGAAGGTGTAGACTTCTCCCGGAGCCAGCGCTCCGCCCGGGATCACGCAACTCTCCCCTGCTCCCGCCAGCGCACCACCGCCGCTTGGCACGGCGCACATCGTCGCGAGAGTGTAGGCCACGCCGACCGAGTAGAGCCACTCGTACTCGTACGGCGAGCTCCCCGAGGAGGGGACGGTTCCAGTCACGGTCAACCCTTGATCGGCGTCCAAGGCCGCCCCGCTCGGCGTGGGCGCCGCGGGCGCGGAAAGCGGCGACTTCACGGTAACGATGGGGGATGCCAGGGAAGGGAGTGATTCTGGAGTGGATGCGCTGTCGGTGACCCGTAGCTTGAAGCCGTACGTGTCCCCCGCCGTCAGCTTCCCCCCCACGATCGTGCAGGTCTCGGTGTCGCCCGCACTCGCGCCGGTGCCACTGCTGGTCGTGCATAACGCCGTGGGAGCGTATGCGGCGCCGTTCACGGAGACACGCCAGTCCCAGGCGTAGGCGGGAGTACCCGTGCCCGGGATTGTGGTCGTGATGGTGAGCGTTTGATCCGAGTCCAACGTGGTCGCGGTGACCGTGGGCGTCGCCGGAGCCGTCAGGGCCGAGCGAACCGGCACCCCCGAAGACGACCCCGAAGTCTGGGTCTCGTTGGAGGTGGCATTGTCCGTGACTTGGAATTGGAAGGTGTACGAGCTGCCCGCCACCAGAGTGTTCGACGGAATCGTACACGTCTCGGTCCCGCCGGAGTTCGCCCCGGTGCCATTCGCCGATGCACCGCACTGGGCGGCAACGACGTACGCCCCGGCGTTCACCGAGATCAGCCATTGCCAGGAGTATGCCGGCGTCCCGGTCGAGGGAATCGTTCCCGTCACCGTCAGGAGTTGGTCGACGTCCAACGCGGACGCACTCGGTGTCGGCGCGGCGGGGGCCGTGAGGGCGGAGCTCACTCCGACCGGTACGGACCCCGCCGACACCTTCGATTCGGTCGAGGTCGCGCTATCCGTTAGCTTCAGCTCGAACGAATAGCTGTCACCGACCACCAGGGTGCTCGCCGCGATGCTACAGGTCTTCGTCGCGCCGGCGATCGCCCCCGACCCGCTGTTCTGTCCGCACTGCGTCGCCGGTGTGTAGGCGCCCGCGTTGACCGACTCTAGCCATTGCCAGGAGTACGTCGCGGTTCCCGTCGACGGGATCGTTCCCGTCACAACAAGCGGCTGGTCGACGTCCAGCGCCGTGACGGCGGGTACGGGAACTCCCGGCGGCGTCAATGCGGAGCTGACGGTCACGGTCGCCGAGGTCGTCGACGTTTGGGTCTCGGCCACCGTCGCGCTGTCCATGACTTCGAGCTCGAAGGCGTAGGTATCGCCCACCGTCAACGTGCTTACCGGAACGCCGCAGGACTCCGTGGCCCCGCCGATCGCGCCGCTTCCGCTGTTCAAGGTGCACTGCGAGGTCGCGGCGTACGCGCCCCCGTTGACGGAGACCATCCACTGCCAGGAGTAGGTGGACGTACCCGTCGAGGGGATCGTTCCGGACACCGAAAGCGGCTGGTTGACGTCCAGCTTCGTCGCGCTCGCGGTAGGCACCGCCGGAACCGTCAACGCCGAGGCTACCGAGACGGTCGCGGAGCTCGCCGAGGTTTGCATTTCGGCAGAGGTAGCACTGTCCGTCACCTGGAGCTTGAACGCATACGTGTTCCCCGCGGTCAGCGTGCTCGCCCCGATGCTGCACGTCTCCATCGCACCCGCGATCGCACCGACGCCGCTGTTGGTCCCGCACTGCGTCGCCGCCCCGTACGCGCCACCGTTGACCGAGATGAGCCATTGCCAGCCGTACGTCGCCGTTCCCGACGCCGGGACCGAGGCGGTCACCGTCAACCCTTGGTCGACATCGAGGGCCGTGGCGGTCGGGGTCGGGGCGGGTGGGGGCGTCAGCGCCGACTTCGCCGTCACGGTAGAAGAGGCCAGGGAGGTTTGAGTCTCCCCGGTAGTAGCGCTGTCGGTCACCCTGAGCTCGAAGGCGTAGGTGCTGCCCGCGCCCAGAGTGCTCACCGCGATGCTGCACGATTCGGTGGCCCCTGCGATCGCCCCGGCACCGCTATTGGTCGAACACTGCGACGCGGACGCGAAGCCCCCGCCGTTGATCGAGACCATCCATTGCCAGGAGTAGGTGGCCGTCCCCGTCGCCGGGATCGTTCCAGTGACGGTCAAGGTCTGGTCGACGTCCAGTTTCGTGGCGCTCACGGTTGGCGCTCCGGGCGCGGTGAGCGCCGAAGCCACCGTCACGGTCACCGACGCCGCGGAGGTCTTCGTTTCCGGCGAGGTCGCACTATCCGTGGCCTTCAACTCGAAGGCGTAGGTGCTTCCGACGGTCAACGTGCTGAGAGGGATGGTGCACGTCTCGGTCGCGCCCCCGATCGCGCCGCTCCCACTGCTCGTGGAACATTGTGACGCGGCCGCGTAGGCGCCTCCGTTCACCGAGACCATCCACTGCCAGGCGTAGGTCGAGGTGCCTGTCGCGGGAATAGTTCCGGTGATCGTCAGCGCCTGGTTGACGTCCAATTTGGTCGCGCTGTCGGACGGAGCTACCGGCGCCGTCAGCGCCGACTTCACCGTCACGGTCGAGGATGCGGGCGAGGTCCGCATCTCGGACGTGGAGGCGCTGTCCGTCACTTTGAGCTCGAAGTTGTAGGTGTCGCCGACGGTCAGGGTGTTGATCGGAATGGCGCACGTCTCGGTGGCGCCCGCGATCGCCCCGGCGCCGCTGTTCACCGCGCATTGGCCTTCGGCGCTGTACCCGCCGCCGTTGAGCGAGACCATCCACTGCCAGGAGTAGGTCGAAGTGCCCGAGGAGGGGATCGTCCCGGTCACGGTCAGCGCTTGGTCAACGTCCAACGCCGTCGCACTCGGCACCGTTGCCGCTGGAGCCGTCAACGAGGAGGCCACCGGAACAACGGACGACGGGGGTGAAGTACGTATCTCCGAGGTCGACGCGCCATCCGTCACCCGTAGCTCGAAGGCGTAGGTATCGCCGACGACCAGGGAGTTCGCGGCGATGGTACACGTCTCGGTGGCGCCGGCGGTCGCACCTGAACCGCTGCTCGTCGCGCACTGGGTCGCGGCCGTGTACGCTCCGGCGTTGATCGAGATCAGCCACTGCCAGGCGTAGGGGGAGGTTCCCGTCGATGGTATCGTTCCCGTGACCGTAAGCACCTGGTCAACGTCGAGCTTCGTCGAGCTCAGAGACGGTGCGCCCGGCGCTGTCAACGCCGAGTTGACGGTCACCGCGACCGAGGCCGGCGATGTCTGAGTCTCGCCGGTGGAGGCGCTGTCGGTCACCTGGAGCTTGAAGGTGTAAGAGTCGCCGGCCGTCAGGGTCCCGCCCGGGACCGTGCACGTCTCTGTAGCCCCGCCGGCGGCCCCGCTGCCGCTCGCCGAACTGCCGCATTGGGACGCGACCCCGAAGCCTCCCCCGTTGACCGAGATTAGCCACTGCCACGCGTACGTCGACGTGCCTGTGGACGGGATCGTTCCCGGCACAGTCAACGACTGGTCGTCGTCCACGATGGTGGAGCCCGGCACGGGCGCACCCGGTGGGGTCAGCGCTGACGTGACGGACACGAGGGCGGAGGACGCCGAGACCCGCGTCTCCGCAACGCTCGCGGTGTCCATGACCTGGAGTTGGAACGCGTAGTTGCTGCCGACGGTGAGGGTGCTCGCCGCGATGCTGCAGCTCTCCAACGCGCCAGCGGATGCCCCGACGCCGCTGCTGACAGCACATTGAGCCGCGGCGCCGAAGGCGCCTCCATTGACCGAGACGAGCCACTGCCACGAGTAGGTGGATGTTCCCGAAGACGGGATCGTCCCTGTCACGCTCAGCGGCTGGTCCACATCCAACGCCGTCGCGCTCGGTGTCGGAGCGGCCGGAGCCATCAGCGCGGAGCTAACGGTCACGACCGTGGACGGTGCGGAAAGTTGGGTCTCCGATTGCGTCGCGCTGTCGCTGACCTGCAGCTTGAACGAGTAGGTGTCTCCTACCGTGAGGGTGCTTGCAACGACCGTGCAGGTCTCCCCCGTGCCTCCGATCGCTCCCGAGCCGCTGTTGACCCCGCACTGGGTCGCCGCCGCGTAGGAGGCGCCGTTGACCGAGACGAGCCACTGCCAGGAATAGGGGGAGGTGCCGGTCGACGGAATCGTCCCGCTGACCGTCAATGCCTGGTCGACATCTAATGCCGAAGCGCTCGGAGTAGGGGCACCGGGGGCCGTCAGCGCGGAGCTCACCGTCACGGTGGACGAGACCACCGAGGTTCGGATCTCCGCTAACGGCGCACTGTCCGTGACTTGCAGCTCGAATGCGTACGTATCGCCCACGATCAGGCTGCTCGCGGCGATGCCACACGTCTCGATCGCGCCCCCGGCAGCCCCCGTTCCGCTGTTCTGCGCGCACTGGGTGGCCGCCACCGCGGCGCCGCCATTGATCTCGACCATCCACTTCCACGAATAGGTCGGAGTCCCGGTCGACGCGAGCGTGCCGGTCACCGTCATGGCCTGGTCCGCGTCCAACGCGGTCGCGCTCGCGGTCGGCGCCGCGGGCGCGGTCAGTGCCGAATTGACCGTCACCGTCGCCGAAGGCAGAGAGGTCGCTGATTCCCCGGTCGAGGCACTGTCCGTGACCTGGAGCTCGAAGGCGTAGGAGTGGCCGGCCGTCAGCGTACCTCCGGGTACCGTGCAGGTCTCCGGGGCGCCGCCACTCGCGCCGCTTCCGCTCGCCGATGCTCCACACTGGCTCGCGGCGGCGTAGGCACCCCCGTCGATCGAGATCATCCAGTGCCAGGAGTAGGTCGATGTTCCCGTCGAGGAAATCGATCCCGACACCGTCAGCGGCTGGTCCACGTCGAGGACCGTCGAGGCAGGCGCTGGAGTTCCCGGCGGCGTGAGCGCCGATGCGACGGTTACCGTGGCAGAGGAGACGGAGGTCTGGATTTCGGCGGCGGTCGCACTGTCCGTCACCTGTAGCTTGAACGCGCAGGTGGCCCCGACCGTGAGGGTGCTCGCCGCGACGCTGCAGGTCTCCGTGGCCCCGCCCAAGGCCCCAATCCCGCTTCCCACGGCGCACTGGGTAGCCGCGGCGTAGGCGCCGCTGTTGATCGAGACCGTCCACTGCCAAGAGAACGTGGAAGTCCCGGTCGACGTGAGAGTGTCGGTAACCGTCAGGGCCTGGTCGACATCCAACGCCGTCGCGCTCGGGGACGGTGCCGCCGGCGCGACCAACGCCAGGTTGACGGTCACCGTCGGAGACGCGAGCGATGTCGCCACCTCCGGCAACGAGGCGCTATCGGTCACCTGCAGCTCAAAGGAGTAGGTGTCCCCCGCGACCAGGGTGCCGAGAGCGATGATGCACGTCTTCGTGGCACCCGCGGCTCCCCCCACGCCGCTATTCGCGGCACACTGGGTCGCCGCCACGTCGGCTCCACCGTTGATCGAGACCAGCCACTGCCAGGAGTAGGTCGAGGTCCCCGTCGAAGGGAGGATCCCCGTCACCGTCAGTGCTTGATTGACATCCAGCAACGTCGCGCTCAGCGTCGGTGCCGCGGCTGCGGTGAGTGCGGACTTCACCGTCACCGTCGCCGACGCCGCCGAGGTCTGCACCTCCGCGGTCGTCGCGCTGTCCGTGACCTTGAGCTTGAACGCATAGGTGTCGGAAACGGTGAGCGAGCCCGCCGCGATGCTGCACGTCTCAGTGGCACCGGCCGTCGCCCCGCTTCCGCTGTTCAGAAGGCACTGGGTCGCTGCGACGTACGCCCCCGCGTTGATCGAGATCTGCCACTGCCAGGAGTACGTCGCCGTCCCCGTCGACGGGATCGTTCCCGTCACCGTGAGCGGCTGGTCCACGTCCAGCTTCGTGGCGCCCACGGTCGGGGCCGCGGGAGCCGCCAACGTCGAGCTGACCGCCACGGTGGGCGAAGTGGTCGACGTCGCGGATTCGGGCGTAGTGGCCGTGTCGGTCACCTTCAGTTCGAACCGGTAGTTGTCCCCGACGATCAGCGTGCTGGCCGCGGCGGTGCACGTTTCCGTAGCACCCCCTGCCGCGCCGCTTCCGCTGTTCACCGCGCACTGGGTGGCAGCCGCGAACGCGCCGCCGTTTACCGAGACCAGCCATTGCCAAGAGTAAGTAGAGCTGCCCGTCAGGGGCACCGTCCCGGTGACTGTCAATGCCTGATTGTAGTCCAGCGCGGTCGCCGTCACAGTCGGTGCGGCGGGCGCCGTGAGCGCCGATTTCACCGTCACCGTGGCGGAAGCCCCCGAGGTCACGATTTCCGGCGTTGTGGCCCCGTCGGTCACCTGCAGCTTGAAGGCGTACGTGTCGCCCGCGGTCAGCGCGCTCGCGGCGATGGAGCACGTCTCGGGGGCGCTGCCCGAAGCACCGCTGCCGCCGTTCGCGGCGCACTGCGTTGCCGCGGCGTAGGCGCCGCCATTGATCGAGATCATCCACTGCCAGGAGTAGGTCGGTGATCCCGTCGAAGGGATCGTCCCCGTCACCGTTAACGCCTGGTCAACATCGAGCTTCGTCGAGCTCACGGCTGGCGCTCCCGGGGCCGTCAACGTCGAGCTCACCGCGACGGCCGACGAAGCGGGTGAGACGGCGGTTTCCGGCGAGAACGCACTATCGTTGACCGCCAACTCGAAGGTGTACGTGTCTCCGGCCGTCAGCCCGCTCGCCGCGATGCTGCAGGTCTCACCGGCGCCGGCCGCGACACCGTTGCCGCTCGGTGTGGCGCACATGGTCGCCTTGCTGTAGGTGGAGCCGGTCGAGACCAGCCATTCGTACTGATACGCCGAGGTCCCAGTCGATGGGATGGTTCCGGTAAGTGTCAACGGCTGGTTGAAGTCCACCACCGTCGCGGAGACGGTCGGTGCTGCTGGCGCCGTGAGGGCGGAATTCACGGAAACGAGGTCCGCGGTCGACGTGGCGCTGTTGAGCACCGTGTCTGTCACGACGACGCAATAGTACGTGGCGACGGTCGGGGGGGCCAGATACGACATGGAGGTCGCGCCGGAGATCGAGCTCGACAATCCGGTGCAACCGCCGGCGGTGCTGCCCGAATACCACTGGTAGGTGTAGCCGGGAGTCCCACCGGAAGGATTCGCGGTGAGTGTGATCGACTGCCCATTGTCGACCGTGGGAGATGTCGGCGTCGGAATCCCCGCCGTCAGTGCCACGGTGGTCGTGACAGTGGCCGAGGCGGATGAGGTCTGAACTTCGGGAACGGTCGCGCTGTCCGTGACTTCGAACTCGAAATTGTAAGTGGTGCTGGCCGTGAGGGTGTTCACCGGAATCGTACATGTTTCCAGCGCCCCGGCCGCGGCTCCGGCTCCGCTCTGCGACGCTCCGCACTGCGTCGCGTCGACGTATGCGCCTGCGTTGATGGAGACCGTCCACTCCCAGGAATACGTGGATGTCCCGGTGACGGGGATGTTGTCCGTCACCGTGAGCAGCTGAGTCGCCGCTAGGGAGGTCAGGCTCGGCGTGGGAGCGGCGGGTGCGGTCAGGGCCACCTTCGCCGTAACGAGCGCCGACGCTCCGGAGGTCTGGACCTCCGCCAAGGTGGCGCTGTCGGTGACCTTGAGCTCAAACTTGTAGGTGTCCGTCGCGGTCAGGGTGCCCGCCGCGACGCTGCAGGTTTCCGGGGCCCCCCCCGTGGCCCCGCTTCCGCTGTTCACCGCGCATTGCGTCGTTGCGACGTAGGCCGCCGCGTTGATCTGAACGAGCCATTGCCACGCATAGGTCGGCGACCCCGTCGCTGGCAGCGTCCCTGACACGGTGAGGACCTGGTCCAGGTCCAATTTCGGAGCGCTCACCGTCGGCGCGGCCGGCGCGGTCAGTGTCGAGCTCACGGTGACGGTCGGGGAAGGAGAGGATGTCGCCGTCTCTGGCGTCGGCGAGCTATCGGTGACCTTCAGTTCGAGTGCGTAGTTGTCCCCGACGATCAGAGTGCTCGCGGCGACGGTACATGTCTCGATCGCACCGCCGGCGGCGCCGCTCCCGCTGTTTACACCGCAATGGGTTTCGACCGCGTAGGCGCCGGCGTTCACCGAGACAAGCCACTGCCAGGCGTAGGTCGCGGTGCCCGTGCTGGGAATGGTCCCGGAGACAGAGAGCGGTTGGTTGACGTCCAACGCCGTCGCGCTTACGGTAGGTGCCGCGGGCGCCGTCAGCGCCGGGTTCACGGTCACCAGGTCGGCCGGCGAGGTCGCGCTGTCCACGCTCGAATCGGTCACCACGTAACAGTAGTAGGTAGTGCTCAACGGAGCGGCCAGGTACGTTGACAACGTCGCACCGGAGACCGGTGTAGCCAATCCCGTGCACGCGCTCGCTGAGCTTCCCGAATACCACTGGAAGGTGTTTCCTCCCGAACCGCCCGCTGGGTTCGAGTTCAGGGTCACCGATTGCCCGGTGTCGAAGGAAGGAGACGCTGGGGTGGGCGGACCAGCCGAAAGCGGTGACGCGCCTTCCACCGCGACGGCTTCCTCGCCCCAAGCTACTGACCCCGTCCACGTGGGTGAGGAAGTGAAGGTTCCCGTGGACGTCGCGCCGTAGTATTCGAGGAACGAAGCTGTGCCGGCGCCGTCGTTTACCGTGTCGGACACCGTGAACGCTGGGGAGCCGGTCGCGACGAAACCCGTCGCATCCTCGGAGGTCGACACGACCCCCAAGATTGTCGTTGGAGAGAGAGAAGTAGTCACGCTCGCGGCCGCCGAGGCTCCGGTCCCGGTGGCGAAAGTTCCGACCGTTTCGATGGGGGTGCTGATATCCACTCCCGAGAACGCGGCGAGGATTGCCGTCGCGTTGACAGCGGTGGTGCCGGAAGCCCCGCCAGAATTCAGAGTGACCGTGTCGGCCCCGGCCACGGCGTCGATGGCGTAGAAGACGTATTGATTGTATCCCGACCCGTTCCACGGGTGCGAGGGCAACAGGGTCCAGACAGACCCCTGGGTGTCGGTTACGTTGTTCGCGAGAAGACCTGTACCCGATTCTTGCGAGTCGGTGATCTCGAGTACCAATAAGTCGTTCACGGCACCCGTCGTTATCGCGAGGGAGCCGCCAAACCAGTTGGTCGCCGTGCATCCCGCCGCGCAGGACCCGTGGGGGTCGGCATCCAGCGACGGGGCGACCGCAGCGCGGTGAGGCCCGGATCCCGCGAACCCTACCGTCGAGGCGGCTTGTGCACCGGCGACCGAGCTAGTATTGGAGGGCGGCGCGAGGGGGGGCGATTGGGCCCCCGACGTGGAGCCGCTAACAGTTATGGTGAACACCTGGCCCGGGGTACCGGCAACGGAACTCCCAGCGAGGATCGACGGGGTGGGGGGAGGGCCGGCACCCCCCGAGGCGGACGAGCCGGGTGTGACCGATCCCGCAGAGGCCAGCGTCGCCGCCCCCAGCATGATCAGCGAGACCACAAGGACCGGCCAAACGGCGCGGAAACGTGGAGCGAGGGGGGACTCCTTCAAGCCCTTCCCGTGCGCCGAAACAGATCTCGACACGCTTGATCCCCGTGACCGGGTTTCCCCGGGCCCGACAGCGTCGGAGGCCCCCCTGGACGTTCCCGCCACTTGTCGTGAAATGAATGCAACGGCCCCCCGAATAAAGGGAGTGCTTCGCAGGCGCAAGGGTGTCTCGGAAGCCGAGCTCGTTCCCCCGGCCGTCTGCGAGGTTTGCGGGTAGGTGTAATGGCGCTTACACCCACTCCATGCTCGAGGAGACCCGCACCCCCGATGGGGTGTGGCCGGACCGCTTCGAGGACCCGTATCTGATGAACTTTGGGGGCACCGCCCACGAGCCCCCCTCCCCATTATCTTCGAAGCCGGTTGCGGATGGAGGATGATCCTCCCAGAAGGGATTCTGTCCCAGTACGACGCGGAGATGCGCCGTAACCCCGTGGTCGCCTCTGGGTCCCGGCTAGAGCGGATCGGCCCGATCGTGCGGGTCGTCGGAACGGAGAGCATGATTCTCTTCTCCGACCTTGGAACGGAGAATGCCCGCGCCGTTGTCGCGGCGCAAGCCGCGTTCTTCCGCGGAACGGGCGGGGAGGTCGAGTGGAAGGTCTTCGGCCACGACCGTCCGGACGATTTGGAATCTATCCTCGCCGAGGCGGGGTTCGTCCCGGAGGAGCCCGAGACGTTGGTTGCTTTCGACCTCCAACAGGGCCTTCCCGGCGGCGCCGTCCCTCGTGACATCGAGTTCCGGCAGGTCGCCGATGATGCCGGAATCCAGGATGCCCTGACAGCCAGCCGCGCAGCTTTCGGGCCAAGGTCTTCCGACGGGCCTGACCATGAGGAGGAGCACCTCAGGGCACCCAATCAGGCCGTTCTGGTGGCGTACGCCGATGGCGCGCCCGTCGCGATGGGACGAGTCGATTTCCCCCCCGGCCGCTCGTTTGCCGGTCTTTGGGGAGGAGGGACGGCCCCCGAGTACCGCCATCGAGGAGTCTACCGTGGGCTCGTAGCGGCGCGAGCGGCCCTCGCCCGGAGCAACGGGTACCGTTTTCTTACCGTGGACGCGAGAGACACCAGTCGCCCGATCCTCGAACGGTTGGGGTTCGCGAAGCTCACCACGACTCGCCCGTGGATTCTCCGCCCCACTTCGAAAGACCCCGGTCGCTAAGGGGATGGACGTCGGCGCCGGGCAGGACGCTCGGGATTGGTTCCACCAAACGGTGATAAGGGAACGATCGTCCTCTCGACCCCTCGAAATGGACAGCGTCCCCGCGGGATTGGTTGATGCAGTACTGACGATCCTTCGCTCGCAACCCGGGCCGATGCGCCGGCGCAAGATCCTAGGGGCACTCGAGGCTCGAGGGCACCGGATCTCGTTGGCCGGCCTGAATCGCATTCTGGAGCAATGTGTGCGAAACCAGCTCGTCTCCGACGGCCCGGACGGGATCCGTCCGACTCCGCCTGTTTGAACCGAGGTCGGGGCCGCGAGTTGCCGAGACCGACTCGCGCCCGCGATTGGCCGCGAGCCAATGGATATTACGGGTGAGAGGGTCCGTGGATGAGATGCGGGTTCCCAGCGTGGACTGGTCGCTCGACGTGCGATATCGCGAGAAGACGTTCTCGGGCACGGCGACGATCGCCCTGGAGGCCGCCCTGGATCCTCTGGTCGTCGATGCGTCGCAACTGACCATCGATTCGGCGACCGTCGACGGAAGAGCTGCCACATTCCACGAGGATCGAGAGAAGGGCACCCTGGAGTTCGCCGGACTTTCTCCCGAGCCCCATCAGCTCCGGATCTCCTACCACGGGGTTGCCGCGGCCGACTCGCTCGTCGGGATGTACGTCTCACCGTCCGGTCCCGAGTACTGTCTGACGACGATGCTGTTCCCGACGGGTGCTCGACGATTGCTCCCTTCCTTCGAGCATCCGACGGTGAAGACGATCTATCGCCTCACGCTGACGATCGACCCGAAAGTCCTCGCGATCTTCAACACCTCTCCGACCTCCGAGCGAATGGCCGGGGGCCGGCGAGAGCTGACCTTCGAGCCGACCCCTCCGATGTCCGCGTACCTGCTCTACCTGGGGGTCGGCGCTTTTGACACGATCCAGGTCCGAGGCCAGCGTTGGTCGGTGACGGTTGCAGCATCACCCGGCCGCGCCCCGTCCGGCCGCTACTCGGCCGAGCAGTCCCTGCGGATGCTCGATGCCTACGAGCAGTACTACGCGAGACCCTACCCGCTCTCCAAACTTGACCTCGTTGCGCTCGAGAACTTCTGGGCCGGAGCGATGGAGAACTGGGGGGCGATCGCGTTCCGGGAGGAGCTCGTCCTGGTCGACCCGTCGACGAGCGTTCGAGCGCGACGACAGGTGCTCCTCACTCTGGCGCATGAGATCGCTCACCAGTGGTTCGGGAACCTCGTGACCGCGGCATGGTGGGACGATTTTTGGCTGAACGAGAGCTTCGCGACGTTCGTCGGCCACCGGATCGTGAGCCGACTCTACCCCGAGGCGGACGCCTGGTCGACCTTCGTCGTGACCCAAACGAGCGGCGCGCTCGAGCTGGACTCGATGAGCTCCACTCACCCCATTCAGGTCCCGGTGAACTCGGCCGAGGACCTCGGCGAGATCTCGGACCAGATCACCTACGGAAAAGGGGCCTCCGTTCTTCGGATGATCGAATCGTACCTTGGAGAGGAAGCCTTTCGAAAGGGCGTTTCGGAGTACCTCGCTCGCTTCCAATACTCCAACGCACGGGGCGAGGATCTCTGGGCGGCGCTCGCCGAGGTCTCGGACCGTCCGGTGGCCCGCGTGATGTCCGCGTGGATCCGCAGCCCGGGCTTTCCTGTCCTCCACGCGAGCTGGCGGGAGGGCAAGCTCCTCCTCCGACAGGAGCGGTACCGCGCCGACGGCACCCCCATGTCGGGGAACTGGCCCATTCCGCTGCACGTCGCATCTCCGAGCGGTGAATCGACCACCCTGTTCGAGGAGAGCGCGCTCACGCTCCCGTTGGACTCTCCGGTCGGTCTGCGGATCGACCCCGGTCGGACCGTATTCGCACGGCTCCACTACGACGACTCGCTGTTTGACCAGATGGTTTCAGAATTTCCCGCGATGAGCCCGGTCGACCAATGGGGGTTCGTCTCCGACACCCACTCCTTCGTGTATGCTGGGCTCCTCCCGCTCGATCGGCTCCTTCAGGTGGTCCGCGCGGGGACCCCGCTGACGCACGAGCTTCCCGTCCGGACCATCGCCACCATCCTCTCCGGCCTCTACCGGCCCCTGCACGACGTGCCGGGCTTCCTCGAGGCCTCACGTGCCTTCCTCCGAGCTCAACTCGCGAGGGTCGGTCTCGAATCCCAGCCGGGCGAACCCGACTCGCTGGGTTTCTTGAGAGAGGAGCTGGCCACCTCGTTGGTCGACCAGGACACGGAGTTCGCGAGGAGCCTGGCCCCAAGGTTTGCCGAGTTCGACCACCTGCCGGCGGAGCTTCGCGAGGCGGTCGCCATCTCGTACTCCATCGTCGAAGGGAGGGCTGCGCTCGCCCCTCTGGTGGCCCGTCTCCGGTCGACGGCGCGCGAGGCCGAGCGCGTCGAGGTCCTCCGCGCCCTAGGAGCGTTCCGCGAGCCTGAGCTCATCCGGGAGGTCCTCGGCCTCGTCCCCAGCCCCGGCCTAACTCCTTCCGGGACGTTGAGCCTGCTGGCGTACATCATCGCGAACCCGACTGGGAGAGGGGAACTGTTTGCGTGGTACCGAACCCATTCGAAGCTCCTCTCCGAGATGTGGGGGGGCACCCCACTCCTGAGCCTATTCCTCCGAGGGGGAATGGAGGGTCTGGGTATGGATAGAGAAGAGGAAGTTCGGGGGTACTTCGCGGATCATACACCCCCCGGGGCCGCCGCGGCAGTCGCGCAAGGTTTGGAGGCTCTTCATCTCACGATGCGCCTGCGAATCCGTTCGCGGTAGCCCACGCCGGTTGAGTGAGTGTCTTTGAGGGACGCTCTTTGAGCCGGGGATGGCCACCCGGTGATGAATGCCGACCCTCGCTCCGCCTTCGTACGGACCGGAATTCAGGCGGGGCCAGGGGCCCGGGACTGGTCCGTCGCTCCCTCGCCTTCCGAGCGGCTCCCCTATAGGCTCCGGCGGCCTTCTCCAAGACAGTGTTCGAACGGAGAGGGTGCTGAGTTGACCACCGAATGCGAGACGGCCGGGTGCATGCACCAGAAGCGGCTACACGATTCGGAAGGTCACTGCCGGACGTGCGGGTGCACCGGCTACACTCGGACCGGTCCCGGACACCAGACGAAGGCCGCGCGGAAGCAGGTCGCCGCAGCTCTCCGTCGATGGTAACCGGAGTTCAGGCCCGGCCTCACCATTCGTCCCTTCGCATTTTCAGGTCTTCGGTGGCAGCTCCCAGACCAGTTCGGCGACATCCAATGTCAAGGTCGCCTGCGATGGGGCGCTGAGCCCGATTCCCGGGGGTGTCGTCCCCCCAGCCCGGGCCGCTACTTCTCCGGTCCCGACACAGACCACGTCGTTCAACCATTGGTATTCCTTGTGGTCGCTCAGATGGGTCGCCGTCGCAACCCATTGCCGGCGATCGGGTCCGGCCACCTGATCGTGGGCAGGGGTGTGGGCCAGGCCGTACCCGTGGTACTCGACCACGATGACCGCACCGTCCTCGGTCTCGATGGCGCCGCGGAAATCCGTGACGGCGGTCCGATCGGTCCGTCTTCGCGGGTAGTTCGCGCCGCTGAACCGTCCTCGGATCCGGCCCTCGACCGTGCCCTCAGCGAGAAGGAACAGTTGTTGCTCGCTTCCTTGCTCCCCTTTGACCTCGACTTCCCAATCCCGCGAGTACTCGAACCTCAGGCGATAAAGTGGCTTCAGCTGCATGCGACAGACCCCGACGCATTCGGTAGGGGGAATCCCTCTAAGCCGATTTCGCTGGCCGCCCGATCGGCCACCCCCGGCTCACCGATTGCCAAAGGATACCGCCCTCCTGCCGGGTACGCATCCGGTGAGCTCTGGTCCGTCCCGCGATTGCGAGGATAGATTCATCACCTCTGGCCGGGAAAGTCATAATCGCTTGAGATGAGTGACAACCTTCGAGGCTCGGGTATCGTGGATACCCGCGCAGGGGGCGGGCGGTGGTCAAGCGTCTCCGACCCCTATCTGGTTCCGGTCGCGGGAATCGTGGCGCTCACCCTCGGGATCTCGCTCTTCCTTCATTTGAAGGTCCCTTGGGGGCCCCTCACGCCGCTCCTTCTGCTGATCCTCGGGGGCGGCCTCCTCGTCAATTCGCTCGTCTCTCTCACGGTCCGCGAAGACCCCCCGGAAGTCAAGGGGGCCCCGACCGCGGGAATCACTGCCGAATCGAACCCGGACCCCCCCGCTCTCGTTGGGAGACGGATCGATTCCGGTTCGACACAGGCTGCCCGGAGGTCGCACGAGAGTCATCGATCAGGTTCAACCCCCACCGCGGGGAGCGCCGACGTTGTGCGCGGACCCCCCGGGGATCTTCTCTGGGGGTCGTGGGCACACCCGATGCGAAAGCTTCCGGTGGAACTGGTCGGACCCGTGCCGGAGACTGCGTACGTCCCGAGCGCCGCGGAGGGTCCCCACCTGTACGAAGAAGGAGAGCCAATCTTCATCGAACTCGCGAAGGGTGGCGTTCGAGGACCGGAGAGCTATGTCGCACTCCTCGATGGGGGGGACTTCCCTCCCTCGCCCTCGTTGACAAATTCATTTGCTCGTGAATCCGACTCGTTCGCCCGGGTTCGAATCCGAGACGTGGGCAGTCCGACCACTACAGTCGGAGGGACATCCATCTCCGGAGGAACGATGCGAAAGGGAGAGGCGTCGGAGAACCCGACTCCGCTTCGCTCTCCGATGACGACGCATTCCGGCCCGTCGAGCGTCGGGACGGTGCGTCCCGCCCTCCACGGTTCGGGGAGAACGGTGCGTTGTGCGGATTGCCAGCAGATCTTGGGCGAGCTCAAGAATCCCCGCCGATGTCTCGCCTGCCTCCGTCGCTTGTGCTCCGACTGCGCGGCGAGCTGTCTGCGGACCCTGGAGGGAGTATGGTGTCACCGCTGCGCCGAAGCGAAGCACATGGATGGCTTGTCATCCGAATTCGCCCGACGAGCCCACCCGATCTTGGACCCCGCGCTGCACCCGGACTCATCGGCAGGGGCCTCCGAGACAGCCTCGTGAACGCCCTTCGCGCGCCTCGCGCGCCCGGCCCTCCCTCAACCTGATGACTGCTCGACGGCCTACGTGCGCACCCGACGCAGCGGCTGGCGGCGAAGGTTATCGCAAATCGATTTCGAGCCCATCGGCTTCGGCGCGGACGCGATAACTCGTCACGGGTCGGACGGCCGGAGCTCGAACTACAGCCCCTGTTTCGAGGTTGAACTGGGAACCATGCCAAGGGCACGTCACCGTGGCACCACTGACCGTTCCTTGATCGAGTGGACCCCCGACATGGGTGCACTTTGCCCCCACGCCGAACAAGGTCCCGCCCACGTTGAACACTGCGACGGGACCGCCGTCCACTGTCACGCGTAATGCTTTCCCCGGTTCGGGGGACTTCGCTCCTAGGACCTTCACGGGCTTCCCGAACTCGCGACCCTACCCCGGGGAGGGTATTGAAGCGTGCGGAACGGGCCTGGGATCGTTGCACCGATCCGAACACCCACGCAGCTCTCGAGTTCTCTTCCTCGACACGCCTTACCGTCCGCGCTAATGTAGCCGGAACGCTTTGCCTATCGCGACTTGTGCCGCTAGCTTACGCGATCTATTTGCCGAATGCGCCGTTCTTGATTTCGCCCCCCGCGTTCGATGGCGCGGGGGCCGACGCGGTTCGGGCGATCCGTGACCTCCGAGTGTTCGAGCGTTTCGAGCCCAGCACGGTGGTCGTCTCGTCCCCGCATTGGGTCACCCAGCCAGGATTTCGAGTGAACGAAAGCGTGCGCCCTCGCCAGATCTATGACTTCTCAGGGTTCCCCCCGAGTCTTTCGTCCGTGAAGTATGAACCTCACGGGGACCCGGGACTGGCCCGGGCCCTCGTCGCGTCAGCCCAGGCTGCCGGAGTCGACGCTCGTGGGACCGAGGAGTGGGGCCTCGACCACGGAGCCTGGGCTCCTCTTATGCACCTGATCCCGGAGACGAGATCCACGGTAGTGCCGGTCTCGATCACCACGCGCTCCCCCAGAGACCACATGGAGTTCGGGAAGGCGATTCGGCCGGTTCTTGAATCTTGGCCAAAACGGATCGCCTTCGTCGCCACTGGATCGATAACCCACGACTTCGACCGGTTCGACCCGCGACCGGACGCTCGATGGCCGGAAGGAGAGAGCATCGAGTCTGAGATCCTGGACCTCGTCACGGCGAGGGAGGATCAAGCGCTCCTCAGCTTCGACCCAAGAAAGTGGAACATGGTGAAACCCGAGGGAAACCTCGCGCCGCTTTTCACCCTCCTGGGAGCGATCCCGGAAATCCGGCCTCGGGTCGCCTACCGCGGTTCCGTGATGGGGGGCTTCGGTATGTCCATCCTGGAGTTCCTGCCCGGGGGCACCGAACCGCGAGGCTAGCCGGCCCCCTGAACCTCGGGCGAGAGCTCGTGGTCAGCCTTGATGGACTTCGTGTATCTCGTCGGCAACGAGACCGTGAGCTTCCTTGTGGACTCGAGCGGCGGCCTCGGGATTCGGGGCTTCCACCAGGCAAAATACCGTCTCGGTCTTTTCGTCGACCCAGTAGCTGCGATAGTTGACCCCGTGCTTCCCCTGGACCTTCAAGTCCTTCGCGTGGGCTTCGGCCACGGCGGCAGCCGTCACGCCTTTCAATTTTCGGTGGGTGTCCATGTACAGCGGCATCCTATTCGCGATTTCCTCCCGGGTCAAGAACGTTGGGATGGGTGCAATGATGCTTGCACCCACGCCTATGGTGAAGTTCCCCACTTTGCCCGTGGTCCGCCGCCGCTCGCGGTCGAGGAACACCAATACACGCTCAACGCTACCCCACCGGCCTCGCCTAGGACAACGGATCATTCGGACGATCCAAAGGGGTCGTGCCCCCGGAAACACTCACCCGGCGCTTGGGCACGGAAGTGGGGAGATTCATCGCGTGGAGCAGCGCTACGAACCGGGGATTGTCTCGCAGGGGGTCGAGGAACTCGGTCCGGTAGAAGTTCCACAGGATCTTGTCCCCTTCTCGATAGTCCTGCTCGAGGACATCCAGGGCCCTCTCCGTCTCCCCGGTCATCGTGCAGAAAAAGACGCGAGCGACGACCGGGACGTATTCGCCAAGCTTGCCCGCGTCGATGTCCGCCATGAGGGCGCGTGCCTCTTCCGTCTTCCCGAGCAAGGCCAGAAGTCCTGCCCGGGAGGCTCGAGAGGTGAATTCCGATGAGCCTTTCAGGGGCTCCAACAGCGCGAGCGCGTCGTTGGCTCGCCCGGCCTCGACATACATTCCCGCGAGCGCGGTCCGTACGGCCGGAACCCCCGCGAAGCCCTCCTGGAGTCCCTCAACCAGGGCTACGGCTTCGTCCAACCGTCCGAGCGCCTCCAGCGTCGACGCCAAGTTGAGGCGGGGAAGGAGCCAGAGTGGGTCCAATTCGACCGCGAGGCGGGACTGCTCCTCCGCCTCGTTAAAACGCTGGAGGACCACCAGGAGCAATCCGTACCAGAAGTGCGGGGAGGAGGCGCTGGGGTTGAGGGAGATCGCTCTCTGGTACTCCGATTCCGCGCGGGCCCAGTCCAGGTCCATCTGCATGGCAAGGTTCCCCTGCGCGGTGTGGGCATCGGAGGAGTTCGGGTTGAGTTCGAGGGCCTTCTCGACCAACTCACGCGCCCTCGGAAAGACCTCTTTCCCCGATCGAGTGATCCCCATTGTCGCGATAAGGTGATTCGCGAGATACGAGTAGGCCGCCGAAAACTTCGGGTCCTCACGGATGGCCTTCTCGAAGTGAGAGACCGCTTCCCGGTCCAGGTCGACGCCCCCGATTCCCGCGAGCCTCTGGAAGGCCTGGATGCCCCGCAAGTACGATTCGTAGGCCGCCAGACTGGAAGTGGGGTGCTCCTGAATGGCCTCCCGCTCCGAGTTCAGGAGCTCGATCTGCAGTGCGTCGGCGGTCCGCTCGGCGACGTCCGCCTGGATCGCGAAGATGTTCTCGAGCTTGCGGTCGTACGTCATGGCCCATCGATGTTCCTCCGTGCGGACATCGATCAACTGCATGCTGATTCGCAACTGGTGGTCCGCCTTTCGCACGCTTCCCTCCAGCACCGAACCCACCCCGAGCTCCGACCCGATCTGCGCGATCGGCTTGGCGGTTCCCTTGTACTGACTTACGGAAGTTCGAGCGATGACCCGAATGCCGCGAATTTGGGAAAGAACCGAGATGAGCTCCTCCGTCAGGCCATCGGCAAAATACTCGTCGTTTGGGTCAGGGCTGATATTGACGAGGGGCAGGACCGCGAGACGAGCGGGAGCTCCGGCGGGTCGTGTGATCCGGCCGTCCGACCAGGGGAGCATCACTCGGTAGACGTCAATGGGAAATCGAACATTCTTGAGCGACTTCGGTTCCAACTTCTCCAGGTCGTTAGGTATCTTGTTTCGCACTTGGTCGAAGACCGGGCCGGAGATGCAGATGCCCCCGGCCACCGCGAGAGGCTCGATTCGGGCCGCGATGTTCACGGCGTCCCCGAGGATGTCACTTCCCCGTTCCTCGACATCGCCCAGATGCACACCGACTCGGATCTGGAGAGGCCGAGCGCCGGGTCGGGAGTTCCGCCGGTGCAGCCGTTGCTGAATATCGATCGCGCACTCGACCGCGCGCAGCGCGCTCCCGAATTCGACCAGGAACCCATCGCCGGTCGACTTGATCTCGCGTCCGTGATGCTCGGTGAAGACCGGACGAATCAGTTCCTCTTGCTCGTGCAGAAGTTGGAGGGCGTCCGCCTCGTTCGTCTGGGCCGACGCCGTGAACCCCACGGTATCGGTGAACATGATCGCGGCGAGGCGACGCACCGAGGCCACGCCCAGACACCCGTTGGGATAGATTAAGCCCCCTCGTCAACCTCCTATTGGAGGTCTTTTCGGGCCCGCCCCAAAGCGGCCCCCTGCGGTCGGCATCCCAGCAGAAAGCTTGGTTTCCTTCGTAGTCCCTTCGCGAAGGAACGGACGGGGTCGTATCCCACCGAGACGGGGCTCAGGTCGCGTCGCGAACAGGGGGTATCAATCCTATGCGAGCGTCCGCGTCCAGGTCGTTTCGAGGGTTCGGACGCTTCGCGGGAGCGACCAAGGCGAAGTCAAGTTCCAAAGAGAGGGTGTCCTCTCCCGACGGAAGGGTCTGCAGTCGACCGTTCGGATCGCAGACGCTCGACTCCCCCGCGAAGAGAGCTTCCTTCTCGAGGCCGGTCCGATTCGCCACTGCGACGAACATCCCGTGGGAGATCGCCGTGGCGATGGCCAGGTGATTGTAGGGCGCCAGACCTCGGAGGGGACCGGTAGACTCCTCGGTCCAGGCCATGGGAACGAGCAACACTTCCGCCCCTTGGTGAGAATAGAACGACGCGAGCTCAGGGAACTGCAGGTCGTAGCAGATCTCTACGCCGAATCGGTGACCTCCGAAATCGACCATGAGGGGTTCGCTCCCCGGTTGGAAGATCAACTTCTCTTTGTCCCAGAGGTGGATCTTTCGAAAGACCTTGGTTCCCTCTGGGGAAACAACGAACGCGCTGTTGAACAGTCCCTCGGATGCTTCTTCGGCGAATCCCCCGACCAACAGGCGTCCCCTGCGTCGCGCGATTTCCTCGAGCGGGGCCAACGCTTCCGATGTGTCCGTGCAGCCTCGAATCTCTCCCGCGTCCTCGAAGCAGTACCCGCAGGAAGAGAGCTCGGGGAACAGAACGACATCCGACTCTCCGGAGTCCGCCCACTGAAGGATCCGCCGCCAATTCTCCCCCTTGTCCCGGAATCTAGGGGTGAACTGAACAATCGTAAGTCGCATGGGTGGAGCACAGGGCGGAGCCGCTACAAAGTCTGGATGCCCGGTTAGACTCGCCCCAGTCTTGGCGAAACGCTAGAGGAGATGGCTGGGAAAGGGGCTACCGACCCGGCAGGCGGAGCAGCCGGTCGAGGTACGCGGAGAGGCTGGGCCGGTCTTGAATTGAGGGGGGGCACGAGAGGCTCTCGCTCAGCTCGTCGCTCAGCCAGGAGAACATGGTTCGGTTTGCTATCAGCGCCTCGGCAATCGACCCCGCATCGTACCGAGCGACCGTTGCCGGGAAATCCCGGACGACCCGAGGGTCTGCCCATCGCTCGAAGTACCTCGCACCATGCCAGAGATCCTGGCCCTTGGGCCCGCGGACGAGGGCGTGCCATCGGACCGCTCGCACCAACAGGGCACGGAGGTATCCGTTGGTCGCCTCTGATGCGACGAGCAGCTCTCCCCGACGAAGCTTCTTGGCGGTCCAGATCAGATGAAACCAGAAGTCATTCACGAGATTGGAGAGCTCCGAAGGACTCGGCGGAGCCGGGACGGATTCCTGGTCGGGGAGTCGGACCTCCACGGAATCCTTGTTGACCAGCGGCCGGAAACCGCGCCGGAGAACTGCGACTCCCTGCGGATCGGTTACCAGACCCTTCAGACTCTCGATTGGGAAGACCGCGAAATCGACGTCCTGTCCGTCCGTGAACAGGACTCGACGCTCGTGGACAAACCCGATCGGTGTGGCCTCCAAATGGGAGGTCCAGAAGGCACCGAGTTGCCCGATCCAGCTCTCGTCGTGCAGCAGACGGGGGGGGTCGCGTACGAACAACGCGAGGTCGATGTCCGAGTACGGGTCCGCCGGAGATTCCGTGCGAGCCTGCGATCCCACGAGAAGCGCGAGCCGGATGTTAGGCTCTCTCTCGGCCCAGTTTTGAAGTCGAGTAATCCACGGGATCGCTGGGATCTCGGCCATCGAATTGCAACCTCCCTGAGTGTGTCTGATCCGCGATCCCCGACTTCTGGACTATTGGATGCCCCCGGATCGCGCACCGAGTTGTGCCGATTTCCACTTCCGTCGGATTCCGATGGAACGAGCAAGGACCAGACCCGCGCTGAGCGAAAAGATGGCATCGATAACGGCGAGGACGAGTTGCTGCTGGACCGGCGGATAGCCGCCGGGGGGTGTCCCGAATTCGAGGGAGCTCGGGAAGAGAGCCACCGCTACGGCGAGACGGACGATGAATGCTCCCACGAAGAGGGCCGCGAGGGCGAATCCGATCCGGTACGACCCGCCACCCGAAGGGTCGCGAGTTACCTGCGTCATGCGCTCCGCCACCGGGGTGAAGACCAGCGCCGTCACGACCACGATGGAAACATCGAGGGCGATCAAGTAGGGGAGCGCCCACGGAGTGAGGAGGGTTGACTCGAGCTCGACCACGGTCCACAGGACCAGAATCAGCGCCGGCAATACGGCCAGACGGGCCCCCGAATAGGGAACCCCTTGAGCCATGAAGTACGAGCGGCGAGCGACGATGAGGACAATGAGGAGCTGGATAAAAATCGCCGTGAACTCGGCAGAATTGTAGTCCGTCACAGTACGATGTGGGGTCCCAGTCCGAGGCAGGGCGGCGTGGTTCTTGAGGCCTTCTGAAATTTCGAACAACCCCTCCGGCCGGGTTTCCCGGACCGAGCCCTACATATGGCGCGAAAACCTCGGCCCAGGAGGAAGGGTCGCGAAGGACGATGTCCGACTCGGGGGTCCGGTTCGAGCGGCGCTTCCGAGTCGGTTGGGGGGATGTCGACGGTAACTCGCATATGGCCAATCGGGCCTTCCTAGACCGCGCGGCCGACACGCGCATGCTATTCTTCGCCGAACACGGCTTCGAGGTGGCGCGATTTGCGACCGAGCGCGTGGGACCGGTGATTGTTCGCGACGAGCTCGTCTACAAGAAGGAATTGAAGCTCCTCGAGGAGTTCACGGTGGACGTGGAACTCCTGGGTCTTTCGACCGACGGCACTCGGTTCGAGCTGGGCAACACTTTTCGGAATGCCGCGGGCGATCTCGCGGCGGTGGTGAAGTCGGAAGGCGTCTGGTTCGACCTGGACAAGCGACGCCCGCGAGCTCCCCCCGGAGACTTGGATAGAGTCCAGCGACAGATTCCCCGGAGCGACCATTATCGGGAGCTCATTTCCCGATCGCCGAAGGAATAGAATCAACCACGCGACGGTCCCCGCGCATACGGTCGTCGGGGAATGTTCGGGCCATCGGTCGGGGCTAGCCGGCGTCCGCGGGCGCGTCGCTCTCCGGGGCCGGTTCCCGCACCCGCCCTGGACGACATAGTGAAGAGGGGATTCGTGGTGCCCTCCCCCACGAAGAGCGGGTTCGGATGGGAATCGAGATCGGTCCTCTGAAGGCGGCGGACCTGGAAGAGGCGGATCGAATCTTTCGGGTGGCCTTCGGCACTTTCCTCGGAATGCCCGATCCATCGATCGCATTCGGCGACACCGATACAGTCCGCAGCCGCTGGAGGGCGCGGAACACCCTGGCTTTGGCCGCCCGCCAGGAGGGAGTTCTGGTCGGTTCGAACATTGTGACACGGTGGGGTTCTCTCGGCTTGTTCGGCCCTTTGACCGTCCGTCCCGATCTCTGGGACAGGGGTATCGCTCGTGCGCTCCTCGACGAGACGGTCGCCGTATTCGAGGGCTGGAAGGTGAGCCTGCGGGGGCTGTTCACATTCCCCCAAAGCCCGAAGCACATCTCGCTGTATCAGCGATACGGATTCTGCCCGAGATACCTCACCTTCATCTGGACACGTTCCCCGCTCGCCCTAGAGACAGCCTCGCCGGTCCCAAGACTCTACTCTCAGACTGAATCCGGGGAGGCGCGAGAAGTGTTGCTTCAGTGCCGAGAGATCTCGGAAGGCGCATTCCCGGGCCTCGATCTCGAGGGGGAGATCCTCTCCGCCCATGACCAACAGATCGGCGACACCATCCTTCTGTTCGACGACTCTCGTCTAGAAGCGTTCGCGGTCTGTCAAGAGGGGGCCGGCAGCGAGGCGGGTTCGGAAGGCGCCTACGTGAAGTTCGGCCTCTCCCGACCCGGCCCAGGTTCTCTTCGGAATCTATCGTCGCTCATTGCCGGAGCCGAGGCGTTCGCGGCCTCGCGAGGTCGCGGACATCTCGAGATCGGGTGCAACGCGAGCCACCCGGATGCCTGCCGACTCCTACGAACGCGCGGCTACAAGATTGAGTTCATCGGGGTCTCGATGCATTCGCCTGACGAACCGGGGTATCATCGGCCAGAGGTGACTCTGGTGGATGATTGGCGATAGGATCTCCGAGGTGTTCCACATCGGGACTACTCGGTGAAATGGTGCTTACACCTACTGCGAAGAGGCGAGACGATCCCCCGCCGGCGCGGTCTGAAGCCCCTGGCGACCAACCCTGTTTCGTCATCCCCCGGCCGAGGTAATCAATACCTCAGTTCATCCCGAGAACCAACAGGTGACCCATGATCGCAATCGCAGATGTCGCGGTGGTCGTATCGAATGCGAAGGCGTCGGCCAAATGGTGGGCCAGGAACCTCGGATTCCCTTCCTACACCATCGGTGGGGGACACGCCATTATGGTCGCCCCCCCCGGGGACCGATTCGTTCTCCACCTTTGCGAGGGATTCGCCCCGCTCGAGCCGGGAGACAGCGGGATAGCCTTTGTCACGGATGAGATGGACGCGTTGGTCGCACGGATGACCAAGGGGCAGGTTCAGTTCCCGGTCCCTCTTAAGAGGGAAAAGTGGGGATCCATGGCCAAGTTCGCCGACCCCGATGGGAATATCTTCTGGCTCTTCGAAATGCCCACCGCTATGGTACGGGCGACCCTGAAGTCTCGAGCTCCGACCGGGGATAGAAAGTCAGGGAGACCCCGGTCTCGGACTCGGAAGCGCTAGCTTCGGGGTCGTAAGCTTCCGACCCCAGACCTGCTGAAATTCTAGGAATCCCAGGCTACTTTGGCCCGCCCGCCCAGTTCTGTTGGGCGGCCCATTCACCAAAACGGTGCCAACCCACTTCAGGGTACTCTCTGCGGAGGCCTTCCACGTCCGCAGTGTAGCCGACTCGCTCGAGCCACTCGAGCATCGCCGCGTAATCGGCGTTTTGCGCCCGGATGGCCGCTATGGGAATCTGCTGGTACTCAACAGGTCTCCCAGTCACATGGGAGAGGATCTGGGCCACACCCTTCCCGGTCGTAACGTCCGATGCTACGTTGATCCGCTTCCCTCGGAACCGGGACGGATTCTCCAGAATGTGCGTCACAAACCGACCGAGGTCGTCGAGGGCCACCTGTTGAAGCGGTCGATCTGCGGATAGGGCGTGGGGGAAGGTCCCCTGTTGGATTGCCGCCACTTGTCGAGGCATGAGGTTGTTCTCCATGAACGAAGTCGGCGCACTGATGGCGAACGGGACCCCTGAACGGCGCAGGTGTTCCTCGACCGCGTACTTCGACTCAAAGTGAGGAACCCCGGTCTTGCGGTCGGCGTCCCCAACCGAGGAATACACCAGCCACGCGACGCCCGCCGCCTTCGCGGCATCCACCGCAGCCTTTCCTTGACGAGCCTCCGCCTCAGTGCCGGCTTCGAAGGCTGTGCTCATCACGAACATCGCGTCGACGCCCGAGGCCGCCTTCTCCATTGACGCCCGATCGTCGAAGCTCCCTTGTGCAATCTCAACCCCCCTCGAACGTAGGGCCTCCAACTTTGGGTTCTTCGCATCACGAGCCATCCCGCGCACCCGGTGGCCCCGCGCGAGCAAATGCCGTGCCACGACGCCCCCCTGCTTTCCAGATATTCCGGTGACCAGGACGTGGGACGGTTTCGATGTGTGCCCGCCTTTTGATTCAGCTGAATCGCTCATGGCCGCTCGCTGAGAGACTACCCTCACAGGGATGTCTTTCTTCGCTAACCTAGTGGTAATCTGGCTTGGCGGGCGCCAGTGCCCGCCCGTCGACACTTATTCCGTGATGGACTACTCGCCGAGACCTGCCGACTTCCAACCGGGGTAACGAAGTAGAGTCCCCTCGCAAACGTTCCCAATGTATCGACCATGGACTCGGAACTGCATGATCCGCTTTCCCTCTCGGGCCATAGCTGCCCATCGGGATTTTGTCTCGGGATTCTGCTCGATGCCCTCGATCTGCTGGCCGTCGTGAATGAGCACGACGACACGGAGGCCCTTGCTCCGGGTCGTGGTGACCCGATACTTCTCGCCCCTCAGGTCGACCACGTCGCGGCCCTCTGCGATTGCCTGTCGCCAGATCTCGACCAGGTCCACGCTGAGGGTCATCGAAGCCGCCCTGTCCCAGACTGACAACGCGCAATAGCGCTTTCACCCACTTTCAAGGCCAAGCTCTCCTCTCAGTCGGTAATCGAACCTCGCGGTGTTAGGGTCGGCCAATAGTCAAATTACTGGATGTAGGTCCGTTCCCCGACGGCGCGCGTCGAATGGGGTCTCGGATGTCGCGGAAGGAAGCTGCACATGGACGACGACCCGCCCGGCGAGAGCTTTCGTCCGGTCCCCACCCTCCATCACTAGAGAATGATCCTTTCCCCTCAGCAGGGGGCGGGTCCAAGGGCGTTTCGGAGCTCATCGAACGATTGTCGGGGCGCGAGTCTGAACGGTTTCGTCGCGCCCATCCAAAATCTCACCGTCTGTTCGAGCGGGCCCGCGGATCACTCCTCGCCGGCGTCCCGATGAATTGGATGGTGAAATGGCCAGGGGCGTTCCCGGTGTTCGTACGCGAGGCACGAGGAGCCCGCGTGAGTGATGTTGACGGCGTCGAGTACGTCGACTTCTGCCTCGGAGACACCGGCGCGATGTTCGGTCACTCACCGCCGGCCGTCATGAGGGCGGTGTCGAGACAGCTCGAGCGGGGTATCACCACGATGCTCCCGAACGAGGCCGCGATCTGGGTCGCCGAGGAACTCGCGCGGCGCTTCGGACTCACCTACTGGCAAATGACTCTGACCGCGACCGACGCAAACCGTTTCGCAATCCGCATCGCCCGGGAGGTCACCGGTCGTCCGAAGATCCTCGTGTTCAATGGCTGCTACCACGGGACGGTCGACGAAACCCTGGTCGAGCTCGTGGACGGGTTGGTGATTCCGGTTCCGGCGAACGTCGGCCCTCCCGTCGAACCACGGCAGACCACCAAAGTGATCGAATTCAACGACGTGCGCGCGCTCGAGGAGGCCTTGGCTCCCCGGGACGTGGCGGCTGTCCTGGCGGAGCCTGCGATGACGAATCGGGGAATCATACTCCCCGAACGGGGGTTCCATGAACGTCTGCGGGCGCTCACGCGGACCTACGGAACGCTGCTTATCCTCGATGAAACCCACACGCTATCGGAGGGTCCTCGCGGCTACACCGGTGCGCACGGGCTCCGTCCGGACATGATAACCCTCGGGAAACCGGTCGGCAGTGGAATCCCCGCCGCAGCGTTTGGGATGACCGCCGATATTGTGGAACGATCTCTTCCCAAGCTTCGGGGCCCGGGCGCCGACGAGTCAGGCATCGGAGGGACGTTGGCGGGGAACGCGCTGGCCGCCGTCGCGATGAAAGCGACCCTGCAACACATGATCACCGAACGCGCCTATGCGCGAATGATTCCCTTGGCGGAGCGTTTCGCCGCGGGCGTCGAAGAGGTCATCGATGAGTTCGCCGTCCCCTGGCACGTCGTGCGGCTCGGAGCGCGAGCGGAATACCGCTTCTTTCCCACACCGCCACGGAACGGCGCCGAAGCACACTCTCCCGGAACGGCCGCGCTCGACCGATTGGTTCACCGTTACATGCTAAACCGCGGCGTCCTGCTGACGCCTTTTCATAATATGGCGCTTGTTTCTCCGTACACTCGCCGAGGCGATGTGGACCTCCACACGCGAGTGTTCCGGGATTTTGCACGCGAACTAGTCGGTTAGTCTAACGCGACCCGCCCGGCGCGGGCCTCGAGGCCCTTGCGGTCAATCATTGTGCGCTCGATGGGTAGGTGCAATAGCCCTTTCACCCACTGCTATCGTCACGGGTTGCTCCCGACGAAGATCGGACGCGTGCGCCGTCCCGGAAGTCACGGTCGATCTGCCTAAGATCGGCCTTACGCCTCGTCGTCGGTGGTTGCCTTAGCCGGTTGACCCACACCCATCGCCCGTGCCGCACCCCTTGCAACCCCCACAAGGCGGGCTAGGATCGGGGGCACGGCTAGGGTTGGAGATCTTGAAGCCACTGCTCTCGAGGGTCTCGAGATAGTCGATGGTGGCGCCGTCCACATGCTCCCGGGAAAACGCGTCCACGACGAACCGAAGGCCGTCAATCTCGACAGATTCGTCGCTAGGTGTCACGCGCCCGGTAGGCGCCATACCGTACCCCTCGCGCCAATAAACGCGGACGGTCTTCTCACCGACCAGGCCAGCAATTTTTTCGTGCGCGGCGGGGGTAACATCGAGGTGGAATGTCATCACCGGATAGATGGGTCGGCGCGTATTTAGGCAACACACCCCGCATTCTGAATTCTTGGGAACCGCACCTGGATCGCACAATTCGAGGAATGACAGCGATCATCACGCCATCGCTCATTATCATAGCCGAGATTTCTAGCGCAGGCGACTTCTGGAATATCCTCAAGCGAACGCGTTTCGCGACCGTCGGAGCGGCCCCGGAGTCGCCCCTTCCTCACTGATAATAGGCCGAACTACGTCCGGCCAGCGATGCGCGGCGACAAGGTCCTGGATTGGTTGCTCGAACCCGAGCAGCCGTCGGTCCGCTATCTCGCGTTGACCCAACTGCTCGGGAAGCGGGAGAACGACGCGGAGGTCCGCAAGTCCAAGGCGCGCATTCCCACCACCGGATGGGTAAGCGACACGCTCACGCGCCGGAACGCCGCCGGATGGTGGGAGCGGGACAAAGGCTGGATGGAACCCAGGTTCACGGCGACCCACTGGACCATGCTCGCGTTGGCCGATCTGGGGGCGACGCGTGCCATTCCGGAGGTGGCAGCGTCGGCGGAGTACTGGATGGCCAAGTCACCGCTCGAGGGAGGAGGCGTTGGAGGATTCGGGCAGGGGAAGGGTCACCACTGCTACACAGCCAACATGGCGCGCGGCCTCCTTCGCATGGGCTACGAGGACGACCCCCGGGTCCGCAAGACCCTCGAATGGCTGGTCCAGACCGCCCACCCAATGGGGGGCTGGTCCTGCCGTTACGTCAAGAACGGGCCGGCCACGAGCCGTTCGCTCGACGCGTGGGAGGGATTGGGCGCCTTCGCCGCGTACCCTCGTTCTAAGTGGAGTCCGGCGATGAAGGCAGTCGTGGAACGGACTGCCGAGTACTACCTCGAGCACGAGCTCCACAATCAGGGCGACCGGTACGAGCCTTGGTACCGCTTCCACTGGCCCGTTCACTACTACTACGACCTCCTGGTCGGCCTGGATTGTCTGACCGCGCTCGGCTACGCCAAGGACCCGCGACTGGGATACGCGCTCGACCTCCTGCGCAAGAAGCAGCGGCCCGACGGAAAGTGGGACCTCGACGCCTTCCAACCGGATCCCTACCAGGAGTTCGTCGACTGGTTCGCGAAGCACCCGGGGAACTGTCCGGTGCCTCTGACGTTCGAGGCAGAAGGAAAACCGAGCAAGATGATCACGCTCCGCGCCCTGAACGTGTTATCGCGCGTGGAATAGGCGTCGTCTGTGCCGCCGCGCTCATCGCGGTCCGCCCTCGACCGCGCGGGTCGCTCATAAAGCTCGCACGGCGTCGGCCCCCGCGCTACCGTCATGAGTCCCGCCGGCGCGTGGGGGGTCAATCCAGTTACAGTTATTCGCTCGACTCTCGATTCTAGGCTGTTGAAGGGGTGCGCTGCATCATGCACGACCCACGTCGTTCAACTCTCCCTTTCCTCTTCGCAGTGTTGGGTGTCGCGCTCGGCGTCGTGGTCGCGATGGGGGGACTCGGATGGATTCCGCGAGGCAATCAGGCCCCGGGGAAAATCGCCTTCAAGGGAGTCAATTTGACGATTGCCTACACCGGGGTTTGGCCGGGGATCTTTGGTCCAGAGAACCAAGATGCGTGTCTTCAACGCGTTGGATCCCCATTCGACAGCGCCCCTAACTGCCCCGTCAATCTGACGGGCGGGCAGAGGTACAACTTCGATATCTTCGACGTCTTTGCGCCAATCAACATTACGAACGTGTTCGCGAACATTTCCATCCAGTCTCCTATTCCATTGAACGCTGGGATCTGCTTCGTAGGTCTTCCACTCCCTCCTCCTACTCGATACTGGAACCTCAGCGACAATGTTCCGTCTGGCATCCTCTGTGGTTGGGGGGTTACATTCACAATGCCCGACCCGGTCCCGGCGTTTCCAGGGGGATTGTGGCTACAGGCTAACATGACGGTTCACGTCGTGTAGATCGCCTCGGCGCGCACCATCTTCGGTTCCCCGCGCGCTGATTGCAGTCATGTCATTGGCCGCGCGCGTCCTTCATGAAGCCTCAGCGGGTCCCGCCTCGTCGATCACGCCTTCCTGCCCTTTGAGCACTTGATGGCGGTGGTCGCGTCGGCCTTCGCGACAGCTCGGATCGCAATCACCGTACTCGCCAAAGTGGTGATTGGGTGCCTCGTGCGTGTGGGCGTGGACGGTAAATTTTCCTTCCGCGTCGCTCGGAGACTGGAACGGCATTGGCGAGGTCACCGTCTGGGTTTACGGTGGGATAATTCTTTCTCGGCAGGCCCTGATGCGCGGTGTTACCGACTTCTGCCGCCCCTACCAGCACCTTCTCGGCCTCACGCGCTCCTCACGTTCGGTCACCGAACGCGTGCACCCTCGCCCGTCGATTAGTCGACCCCAATCCGAGTGCTTATGGACCGCCCACGCTCGGCAAGGTTGGAGATGAGTGGCGACTCGCTTCCTTCGGGCGAATCTCCCGCTGCCCCCGGGGGGCTGACTCTTCCGGCGATCTCCCGCCACCTTCGGGCGCCGAGACGATGGAGGGGCGGTCCCGCATGGCTCGTCATGATTGCGGACGTGGACGCCGCCAGTATCTTGACGGCGCTCGCGTCCGGAGCGAGCTATCGCTACGAGTTCGTCTGGTTCTTGATCCTCCTGACGGCGCCTCTCTTCTTCATTCAGGAGGCCGCCGGCCGGCTCGGCGCCGTGGCTGGCAAGGGTCTGGGCCAGCTGGCGCGGGAGCGGTTCCCTCCCGGAGTCGCCTCGGCGGCGGCCGTCTCCATGGCGGTGGGCGATGTCGCGACCTACATCGCCGAGTACGCCGGCATCGCCCTCGGCCTCGGCCTTTTCGGGATTCCCCCGATCATCTCCCTCCCGATCGCGTTCTTGGCGCACATTGGTCTCGTCGTTCGGGGTTCCTACCGATGGGTCGAGCGGATCCTCATCGGGATCTCTGCGGGGGTTGTGGTCGCGCTGGCGGTGGTCGCTCTCCACCGTGGGCTACTCCCCTATCCTCTTCTGGCGGGCCAAGCCTCCCCTTCCTTCTTCCTTCTGCTCGCGGCCAATGCGGGGGCGGTGGTGATGCCGTTCATGCTCTACTTCCAGTCCTCGGCGACCGCCTCGAAACAAACCTCGTTGTCGATCTCGCGCCAGTCGACCCTCCTCGGGGCCGTTGTCAGCGAGGGGCTGATGATCTTGGTCGTCCTAATCGGGGCGGCGGTAGGCGGGGCGTTCACCTTCGCGACCGGGGCCGGCTTCTCCGCGGCACTGACCCAGGGTCTGGGGCAATACGCGACCTATGCGCTCGGTGCGGGACTCGTGGCGGCTGCGTTTCTCGCGCTGGTGGTGATCTCTCTCGGAAGCGCGTGGGGAGTTACCGAGGCGCTCGGTCTCCCGCCCAAGAGCATCTTCTGGATCTATGCGGGGGAGAGCATCCCCGCCGTTTTCGTGCCCCTGCTGTTCCCCCAACTGGTGACACTCGTCCTCGCGCTGATGGTCGCGATGGTCTTCATTCTCATCGTCCCCGGCGTCTTCCTGGGCCGATTGGTATCCGATTCCCGAGTGATGGGCTCGAAGGTGTCGCGGGGACTCTGGAAAGGTGCCTATTGGGCGAGCCTCGCGTTCGTGGTATCGACGGGGGTCCTCGCCGTCGTCATCTACGCGTAACGAACTCGGCACGCGCCTTTCGTCGAGAGGCCGACTCGGTTCGTCGGGTCTGAATGGCTATCCCGCGCGCGTATTGCGCTCCTGTCATCGAACGCGCGCGCCCTGCATCAAGATGTCGAGACTAGTGCTCCGTCTGAAGGTGGGCCTCGACGAACCAGAGCCACTTGTCGACTCCTCGCGAGATTTCGGTGAAAATGTCCGCCGTGTCCTTGTCGCCGAGCTCGTCCGATCGATCGATTGCCGCCCGAACACCCATGCCGAAGGACGAGAGTGCGGCCGTGACCGCCTCAAGATGCTGTCGCCCGTCTTTGACAATGGGGTACTCGCTGAGAGTCGAACGGGAAGCGACTTGGCGAACCGTGCCGTGGACCATGCCGCCTAGCTGCACGGCCCGCTCGGCGAGTTCGTCGACGTAGTCCTCGACTTCTTCGTTGATCTTGTCGAAGAGTTCGTGGAGCGAGATGAAGGTCGGTCCCTTGACGTTCCAGTGAGCTTGCTTCATCTGGGTCTGGAGATCGATAGCATCGGCAAGGCGTGCATCGAGGAGTTCGATTAGCGCGCTTCGGGCATCCTCCGGCAAGTCGTTTCGAGAAACGAATGCAACATTCCCTTCGGCCTTCGGTCGAATGTTCGCCCTCATCGCGGAAGGGGAGTACTCTGAGGGAGAAGAGGTTTTTGACCAGAGGAGCCACGCGCTGCTCAAGAAGCTCGCGCTGGCAATCGAACCCGCGACTTCTGCGAGAGGGAGGATTGAAGGGTTCAGCCCCGGAAGCCCGAGATCAATAGCCCTCGAAGCAACTCTGCGTGCTTCCGCTCATCGGCTTCCATGCTGGCGACAAGGATCGCCATCGTCCCTTGGAGGTGGCGAGCGAGCTCCGAATCGGCTTGGGCCTCCGCCTTTCGCTCGCTCTCGATGAGAGCTTCGACCTCCTTACGCGTGATCCCGGAAGCGAAGGCCCCGGAAACCCCTCGGTCAATGTATCCCGCCAGCGAAGCGACGATTTCCGCATGCCGCAGGCTGTCCGAAGCGATCTGCCTCAGGATTGTTCGTGTCAGCTCATCTCGGGCGCGCTGGGCGAGCCGCATGCACTGGGTGACCGCCACCTGCTCCGCCCTTACTCGGAGACGAAGCCATTTGGCAAGCTGTCGCATCCTCGACGCCCCTGTTCACCGTGCCCGCTCTCGAAAACCTTCCCGTCATCGGCTGGGGGTTCGGTCTTCGTGCGGGGGGCCCCTTCGAGTCGGGGGTGTTCCTCGCGATACTTGTCATGTATGCCTCCGTCGGGGTTTTGACGGTCCTGTTCGGACGCAAAGCCCTCTGTTCTGTGATGTGCGGAGCCGCCCTGATGTACCAAGGGACGACTGTCAACGAGATGCGTCGATTCAACCAGACTTCCCGAGTCGGCAAATACTTCCTCGGAAGTCAGCTCTCCACCGCTTACACCGTCGCGTCCAGTCTCGCGCTGGTCTCGCTTTTCGGGGTCTCGCTCCTGGCCTATCTCCATCAACTACCAACGGTGCAGGTCGCGAACGGTGAATTCGACACGAGCGCTCTCCCCCTGCCGGTCGAGATCTATTTCGGGGCTCTTTGGTTCGCGATGTTCGTCTCGGTGCCCTACATCGGCACGTACAACTGTGCTACGACGGGATTCTGCCACTGGGGCGCCCTCAGCATCCCGTTCGCCAAGATTGGGTTATACAGATTGAAGGTCAAGGACAAAACGGTCTGCCAGCGATGCACCACGTTCGACTGCGCCCAGGCCTGTCCGGTCGGACTCGTGGACATGCCCAAGTTCTTCCGGACTACGGGCGAGTATCGAAGCACGAAATGTTGCGGGACGGGGAACTGCGTTACCGCCTGCCCCTATGGAAACATGTACGAACAGGATGTGCGATTCTGGATCCTGCGCAAGCTGAAGCGTTCCGCTCCAGCCGGCCGGGGGAACCCGCTCCCGATGATCCCGACCCGCACGCCCGGGACCGGCCATCCTCCCGACGTCCAGGTCTCCGCTCCGCCGTGACCTGCTTGCACCTTCGCGGCTCGCTCTGACTCCCGTTCGCTCATCGCGCTCCTGTTATCGGCCCCGTGTGTCCTTCATTGAAGTCGCGCGACCCCCCGGGCCCACTCCTTTTGCGGTGCGCTGCGTGTACTTCCAACGTCGCCGGCGAGTCAACCGAGAAGGGGTTACGCCCCCGCCGGGCGGCCGACGGGGGCGTGCGTCCGCTCACGGGCTCAGGGTGGGCTGGTGAGGTGGCCCGGAATAATGTCTCCGATGTAGAACCACGCCGCGAGCGCCGCCAGGAACATGAAGATGGGGAACTCCACGGTCAGCAGGTACACCCAGTACGGCACGTGATACCGGAACTTCGGGGATCCCTCCCCCACAGCCTTGCTCCCCCCAGCCTCATCTGAGATGGGCTTCATGCTCAGGGAGAGGACCGGGAAAGTAGGCCCCGGGTGTTCGAGATAGTAATCCACGACCAACGAGGCGGGGAGCGAGAAAACTCCCGCAGCTGCGTACGCGCCGTAAAGAAGGAGAGTCTCGAGCGGGTCTTTCGTGAGCCCGAAGGTGCCGGAGGATGTTAGGGTCGTGTACCCCCACCACCCATACCAGGCGGTGATTACCCCCGCGACGAACCCGAACACGCCCGCGTACTCGAGCTTGAGTCCAAAGTATCCGACGATGGCGTAGACGATCATGACCATCCCGAAGAGCGAGGTGACGTCTCCAAAGAAGATGTTGTAGGACCCGAGCCCGTCCGACACGAAGTAAGGCCACGTGAACTCGGTGAAGAGGCCGAGTGCGAGGGCCACGAACCCGATGATGCCGGCCGGAACCGCGGACGACTTGATGGTCGCCCGTACCCGGACCGGGTCGTTCCGGAGGATATGCCAGAACATCCGAATCGAGGCGAGGGTCAGGACCGCGGCGCCAGCGAGGATCAGACAGACAACAAACCCCAGGTCATCGATGAACGGTGTGAACGTCATGCTTAGGTTTCCCGGAAGGCCTCGGGCAAGGTCGGCGGATTCACGCTCGCACGATTCTCTTCCCCCGAATTTCCCACTTCGCCCATGGCTCTATCTGGAAGGGTAACAGCCTCGAGGGTATTGGAGGTTCGCTCCGGGCTGTAAGGAGAGTCAGGAGATTTCGGTTGAACAATAAAGTCATCGGCCACGGCCCGGCGTCGGATTCCGTGAACACGTCTGCCGGTTCCGATGTGAGTTTCGAACGGCCTTTTTTCCCGTTCAACCGGGAAGTTAGTGGGCGTCGTCTCGAGAGAGGACATTGTGCACTTCTCCGCCAACGCCATGGACTCACAATCTGAGAATTCCCACGAAGCTCGTTCTCGAGGTTCCGGGCCGCGTAGCCGATGACTCGACCTGCGCGCTGATTGCGGTCAGGTCATCGACCGCGCGCGCCCCCCATGAACGTCGTGTGGCACCGAGGACCACGAGCACGAGTCCCGCGCCGAAGAGAGCGGTTACCGTGACTGCCAGAGTGAATTGCACTCGAGCGGTCATCCAGAACGAGACGGACACGGAGTCCGACTGCATTCCGGGCCCCCCGGGTTGGACCATGTGTCGGTCCAGAACCAAAAGACTCCCGCGGAAACAAAGAGAAAGAGGACGCCGAGTCCGATCAGCACTTCACGAGAGATACGAGTTCTCGCGGCTCGCCAGGCGCTCATCGCGGTCCGCCTTCGACCGCGCCGGTGGTTGATAAAGCTCGCGCGGGATGCGGGAAGCACGCAGGCGGGAAATGGCCGAACCGAGTTCACAGGCGATTTGCCCAAGCTGCCAAACGGCCGTGCCTGTGGAACCTGATTGGCGGTTAGCCCAGTGCCCGAAGTGCGGTGCGATGATTACCCGGATGGGTGAAGATAGTTCGTACGACTAATCGGCAACCTCTCATCCCCGCGCCGCAGGCTCATTGCGGTCACGTCATCGGTCGCGCGCATCCTTAGGCTTCATCGCATGACACTTCACCCCCATGCCCGAGTTCGTTCGCGCTGGCGAAACTGAGATTTTGTGGAGCGCGCTTCCTTTAGCTGAGACGCGATGACCCTCTCGATGGAGCGGGGGCCCGACTACTTCGGACGTAATTGGCCGAAAACACCGATTCGTACTCCCCGCCTCGTGCTCCGCCTCCCGAAGTCACGCGACGTGGACGACATTTGGAAGGCCTGCGCGCACCCATCGACACGGTGGGGGGTTCACCTTCTTCCATTTCCATACAGACGCAGCGATGCGGTTCGTTTCGTCACAGAGAAACGTAAGAAGTTTCGCCAGCACGAGTCTATCGCGCTCGCAGTTACGAGACGCGGCGAGGGGGACCTAGTGGGGATGATCGAGCTGAGCCAGCTCTCAGCGAGTGACCGCCGGGCGGAGCTGGGATACTGGGTGGCACCGGACCATCGGGGAAACGGGTACGCAACGGAAGCGGCCCGAGCGATGTGCACTATGGCATTTCGAACCCTTCGGTTGCATCGTGTCGAAGCTGGGGCTTTGGCGCGAAACCTAGCTTCAATCCGCGTCTTGGAGAAGGCGGGTCTCCGCCGCGAGGGCTTGTCGCGCGAACGACTTCGTGTCGGTAGTCGCTGGATCGACTAGGTGTGGCTCGCGCGCATCCGTGGGAGGTAGAATCGCAGTCGTCGCCATGCTTTTCGTGGGCTCTCCTCGTCCCGCGCGCTGATGGCATTCCCTTTATCGGCCTTGCGTGTCCTTCATGAAGGTCGCGCGAGCGTCACTTTCTCAATCGGTGCGCTGTCCAAACCTGTACCCGCGTGCGTCGACGACATCGAACGGATTTCCATCGGGATCGGCGAGAGTGACGTAATCAAATCCCGCCTTCGCGGGCTGCTTCATGGTGGCCCCCAGCTGCATCAACCTCTGGACTTCGCTCTCGGATTCCGACGAATAGAGGTCGAAGTGGAACCAGTAGGTCTCCTCGGGGCCGTCGGGGTCCTTCTGGAACGCGATATTCGGACCTTTCCCGTGGGGGTCGTAGAGTAATGCCCAGTCCTCCGACGGAGGGCGCCGGAGCTCGTATCCGAGGGCGGCCTTCCAGAAGGCGATCATTTGATCGAAGTTCTTGCAATCAATCACAATCGACCCGACCCAGATCCTTCCCGGCCCCGTTGCGGTCATCCCGCCAAGAATATCAAGAACCGAATAAGAACCGGCGGTGGCGATCGTGACGGCTCGCGGCGCGGTCTCAATGCACACTCAACGCGGTCCCCCTAGTTTGCAGTGCGCATCCTTTGTCAAGCCCGCGCGAATGGGGCCGTTCACACGCATCAACCTCAGTTTTCGTGGGTACCGCGAGTGGGTGTAATCGCCCTTACACGCAGGAAGTGGGTTCTCGCCTCCTGCGGTTTGACCCGGGATCCCGCTCAGACCACGGCAAACAGTCGCCACTTTCCGGGCACGCCCTTCAATGTGCGCGAGCCCCGGTCCTTGAATTGAAGACCCGAGCCAGATACCAGGTCCTTAACCGTGCCGGAAACGAGAACTTCCCCCGGCGCGGCCTCGGCCATGACCCGTTGGGCCAGATGAACTCCCACTCCGCCCACGTCACTCCCGAGAACCTCACACTCACCTGTGTGCAGTCCCAGCCGAAGCGGGAGGTTGAGTTGGCCGGCCGCGTCCCGGATCGCACATGCGGCCTGGATGCCACGCGCCGGGCCGTCGAAGCTCGCGAGGAACCCATCCCCGGTTGTCTTCACTTCGCGGCCCCGAAAGCGAGTCAACTCCTTCCGAACCAGCTCGTTGTGCTGAAGCAAGAGGTTTCGCCATTTCTTGTCCCCCAGCGCGTTCGCCTTCTCGGTGGAGCCCACGATATCGGTGAATAGGATCGTCATCAGCAATCGGTCCGCCGGCCGGGAACTTCGGGCTCCGGTGACGAATTCTTCGACCGCATCTAGGATAGCATCGCTATCGCCCACGCACCACAGGTGATCCTCCCCCGCGAGCTCGATGTACTTGGCCCTCGGGATGTTCCGGGCCAAGTATCGGCCGTTTTCGACCTCCACATCGCGGTCGCCCGTACGATGAAGGACGAGGGTAGGAACGTGGATGGCGGGAAGAACCGACCGAATGTCAATCTCCGAGTTCATACGGGCGAGGGCGACCGCCGCCGACGGGGTCGCGCTCATCCGGCCGTACGTGGCGAACCACTTTCGAAACGCCGCATCGTGGGCGATCGACGGTGCGAGAGTGTCTAACTCGTCTCCCACCCCCCACCCTCCTACCAAGGAGTTGATCCATTGTTCCCGTTGCTCGAGGGTCGGTGCCCAGGGATAGTCGGGACTCCGAACTCGTCTCGCGAACGCTCCGTATAGGATGAGGCCCGAGGTCCGCTCGGGATAGGTGGCCGCGAACAGCGCGCTCATCGACCCGCCTTCGCTAGTGCCGAATATCGCCGCTCGATCGATCCCCGCTTTGTCCATGACCGCGCGGACGTCATCCATTCTTTGCTCAAGAATCGGGAGCCCGGCGACGCGGTCGGAAAGCCCCGTCCCTCTTTTGTCAAACCAAATCACGCGGCTAAAGGACCCGAGTCGCCGAAGGAATCGCGCGAAGGACGGCTCCTCCCAGCCGTACTCGACATGAGAGATCCACCCAGGGACGAAGACTACGTTGCCGGGACCATCTCCAAATGTCTGGTAGGCAATGTAAACGTCCCCGGATTTCGCGTACTGGGTCTCGGGGATCATCTCCTTGACCAATCCCTCGTCCGAGATTCAGTTTGCGGTGGGTCAACTGCACGCTCAACTGCGCCGGCCCATCGCCCCTCGTGGTCAATGCGATTGTCGGTCCAGAAAGGAGTGACCAGATGCAACCGCACCTTCACCCAACTCCTACGACCCACACCTCACTCAGTCGAACCCTGAACTTGGGCTCCGTTGATGCCGCGGGAGCCGGCGGGATGTTGGATGTCCTTACAACGCACCGTAGGAAAAAGTGAGGTTCACCCGGGTCGAACCACACTGAGACCCGACGCTGCACGACATGTCTTCGACGTACACTTCGAACCCGCCACCGGAGTAGTTCAGCGTGCAACTGGCGTTCCCGTTCGATTGGAGCGTTTCGCAAGCGCCCTCGGACCCCTCATATCCAATCCCTTGGGCGCTCCCGAAGAAACCGTAGACGTAACTACTGGGAGCCTCGACCTGGATGGTCACCTGGGATTCCCAAGGAAAAGTAAGATTCTCTCGATAGACGCTAGATGCGGCTCCTCCCAGAGTCAGGTGTTCGGAACGATGGTAGACTTGCCAGTTGACACCGACGATGATGACCGCCGATATGAGCACGATCGACACGCAGAGGATCGCGGTCCAGAGGGTTGGGCGCCGCTCGAACGCCCTGTACCATAGCTTGCGCCTAGGATCTCTGTTCGCGTCGGCTGCGTCCGCAGAGACCGCAGTCGGTGAACCGCCTACTGGGTCCTCCCGCGTGTGATCCTCGGTCGGTAAGGCCTGGCTAGCTCCCATCAGGGTGGAACCCCTACGGAGCGGAAGAACCTCGAGAACTTAGTTTCTTCCGGGCAGGGGAGTGTTCGCGGAGTTCACGAACACCTCCCCAACGGAGTCATCCAAGGGGAAACGGCTTCCCGTTCGACGAAGGATAAGTAGAGCCCTGCGACTACGCGCGCCGCAATGTCCGCAGAGAGTGGCTTCGTGGAGGTGAAAGGCGGCCGGATCTTCTTTGAGAAGTCCGGAGCCGGCCCAGGCCTGGTGTGCGTTCATGCTGGAATCGCGGACCACCGGATGTGGAATCGCGAGCTCGAGGAGTATGCTCGCGACCACACCGTCGTGACGTACGATGTGCGCGGATTCGGTCGTTCCACGGCGGCAACATCCGAATACTCGGACATGGACGATCTTCTGGCTGTTCTCGATAACGCGGACATCCCTCGACCCGCCCTCATCGGATGCTCAGCCGGCGGGCGCATCGCGATCGACTTCGCCATTGCTCACCCCGAACGGTTCGATCGGCTGGTGCTGGTCGCGCCCGGAGTGGGGGGACTCCAGCTCTCCGGGGACCCCGAGGAGAAGGCAGCCTTCGAGGAAGAAGACCGTCGGTTGGAACCGATAATGGCCGCGTACAAGGCCGGCCATCGGGAGGCTGCCGTCGACGGGATGCGGAAGTTTTGGTGCGGTGCCCAGGCAGGACCGTCCCTCGACCTCGTAACGAAGATGCTCCGTGAAAACCTAGACGAGGTCTTCACCGACGCGAGCTCGAGCCATTCGAAGCGATTGGACCCACCCGCAGCGGGCCGTCTCGACTCAATCCGGACCCCGACCTTGATTCTGATCGGCGACCGAGACGTCCCCGGTATGCCGTTTATCGTCAACCGGGTTGCTTCGGGAATACCCGGCGCCGTGAAGAAGACGATTCCCGGGGCAGACCATCTGATCAACTTGTCCCAACCGAAAGAGTTCGACGAGGCCCTGCGGGCTTTCCTCCGCTAGGAAACGTCGAGCCGCTTGAGTCGAATGCCGTAGTTAAGTAAATCTACTTATAGCCGCCAATCACTTTCGGCTCCCATGCCGAACATGACCTTCTCAGTCCCAGACGAGCTCCACCGCGAGATTCGCAAGCACAAGGACGTTCGGTGGGCCGAAATCGCTCGCCGTGCCCTCGCCCGTGAAGTCAGTCGCCTTCACATTTATGATCGGTTACTCTCCCAGTCACAGCTCACGGAGACGGACGCCATCCAGCTCGGACGATCGATTCGCCGTCGCGAAACCCCTCGCCGCCGTTGAGGCGAGTCGTCGTCGACGTAAGCGTTGTCGTCGCGGGACTCTTCAAAGACGGCACCGTCCGGGACGTCCTACTGAACTCCGAGGATGTTGCATTCTGTGCACCGTTCTACCTGAAAGATGAGGTCGCACGGCACCTCCACGAAGTGGCTTCGCGAGCGAGAATCCCTCGAGCAACCGCCGAGGCCATCCTTGAGGATCTCCTCGGGGCAATCGAACTCATCCCCCCCGGCGTGTATTCGGCCTGGACGAACGCCGCGAGAGGGTTGACCCACACGGCAGGAGCCACCGGAGACTCTGACTACGTGGCACTGGCCCTGGCAATAGAGGCGCCAGTCTGGACTCTGGACAAGGATTTCACCAGGATTCCTGGAATCAGGCTTCTAGCGACCCGAGATGTCGCGGAGCTGTGACCCAGAGCCTGTTCCGGACCCGGAGAAGACACCGATTCTGCAAAAGTGGACATCGCTCAGCTGTTTGACGGGGATGGGCATGCAACCGTGATCGCACGTTGCCCTATCGATGCGAGGTGGCTTCAGTTGCCGAGTGGGCAGTAAGCATAAACGTCGAATAGCGACGACGAATCACACCCTTGGGCCGCGAGGCCGATTCAATGGACGCCTCCCTGTTTGTGGCCGGAATCGGGTTCGGCGTGACGGGGGGTTTCATCCTCGGCCTGATCCTTCTGTACCCCGAATCTGCTCGAAGAGAGAATCGACGCGCCAGCGACCTAACGCGTCGAGCGAAGGAAGCCGGTTTGCGGGGGAAGTACGCCTTCGCCCAGGACCGTTCCAAGTGGGACACCACGGGGGAGTTCGGGACGTACACCCCGGCCGACGAGGAAGACCGCGCAGTCTACGCAGCGGTGGGCTCCAGAATCGAAGGGGAGTCGGCGTTCTTCTCCAGGGCATCCCTTTGGACAGACGAAAGGTTCGCGTGGGTCGGAGTCCCCGCGCTCATCATCGGCGCCGTCGCCTGCGCGATTTCGTTTCTGGCCTGACGCACCAACTTCTCCTCGGCCCTGACGAGGCGGTTCGGCACGACCCACTGCTCACCAATCCGGCCGTCACGGAGCTGGGCTGGACTGGAGGAATTCGAGCACGCGCCGATTGAATTCGGTCGGCGCCTCCAGATTCAACATGTGGCCGGCGCCCGGGATTACAACTTCTTGAGCTCGAGGAATCCCCTCGGCCAAGAGCCGAGTAACCTCCAGGTGGTCGGGAACGTCCCTCTGCCCAGCCATGACGAGCGTCGGGTGTCGGATCGAGCCAAGCCGTTTGGCCGCGGGAGGGTCCAGCCGTGGACTGACACTGTCGTGGAGCCAGTGCCATCCGGAGTAATCTCGGACGATCGCCGCGAGACGATTCGCGACCTCTGGCTGCTCCCGGGCGGGCGCGAACAGCGGGTGCGAAAGCCAGAGGGCACGGGCGGCTTCGACCCCCAGGCTCGCTGCCACTTTGTCAATCTCGTCGTAGCTCTGGCTGTATCCGTCGCTCCACCGGAATCCTTCCAACGCCGAGTCTACGAGGACGATGCGGTCGACGAATTCGGGGTGCTCCAAGGCGAAATTCACGGCGAATCCCCCTCCTGCCGACTGGCCCATCAGGTGGGCTTTTGAGATCCCCAAGTATACGAGCAGGGCACGCAGATCCTCCACCGGTGAGAACTGGACCCCGGGTTCAGGCAGGTCGGAACGCCCGAAGCCCCGCCGGTCGTACCTAAGAACTCGAAATGGAGGAAGGAGAGCAGGGAGCTGGTCATCCCACATCCGGAGGTCGAGCGTGAACCCATGGAGGAGGATCACCACAGGCCCCTGACCCTTCAACTCGTAGACGAGGTGAGTCCCGTTCACGCTGGCGCGCTGGACATCGGCGCCGGTCACGGATCCCGCACCGGGTGACCTCGCACCTTCCAAATCACACTCTCGCCGAGCCCTGACTCAAACAAGAGGGTTCCCGCTTCACCATTCCGGCCACCGCGGCAGGCTAGGGCTTCGCCAGTCTGACAAATCGCGGTTCCAAGGGTTTGGTGGTGACCAGCATCAGGGCGAGCCCGACGATGATTAGGCCGGCTCCTAAGCCCGCAAACAGTTCGTAGAGAATCGTCGAACAAAAACCGGGAGCGCTCGATATGCATGAGGCGGCCCCTTCTAGCCCCGTGCTGTGAAGTAAGATCCCGATGAACGCTGACGCCATTCCCAACGCACGGTGGGGGTGCGCCGGTTGCAAAGGTTGCGGGACGTAGATTGCCCTGCCCATGGAACCGGACGACTATCGCAAAATCATCAGCTTACCGAGTAGGGCCGATTCGCCGCAGTGGACCCCCGCATGGTAAGGGGGATCATGTGCAATCCTGTTTGCACCTACCCACCACAGAGCCCCTCGTGTCGGGCGTTGGACTCCGAGATGGGACCTCGAATCGTGCCCGGTCGGGCCGCCCCGTTCAAGAAGGGGTGCCTTCGATTGTCCCTCGGGTGTCCTTCGACAGCCCGTAGACTCTCCATCCGATGAGGAGGGGGAATATGACGAAGGTGAGGAAGGCGGGAATGGCGAACAACGCCGACGTGACCGCAACGAGGGCCACCCCCACGAGGCCCACCACCCCGAATGCCGTGGTCAGCCCGCCAAGGACCTTGCCAATCTTGGGGGCCCCGAACATGGCCACTCCGAGGAAGATGAACCCGATCGACAAGAAGATGTACGCACACGTGTCGAACTGATTGAACATGCCCTGCGTCGCTTGCCAAAGCTGGACAGCGGTCGCCTGCTGTACGGCCGTGGCTCCCGCAGCGTGATATTGATCGGAGATCGGGGCCATGGCGACATTCGGCTCACTTTCGACCGCCAACACCGCCAGACCGAGAAACGCGATGCCGGTCCCGAAGATCGCTGGGGCTAGGCTCGAATTTCGAAGAGCCCGATAAAGGGCCAGAAAGAGCGGCATCATCAGGACGGTGCCGACCAGGAAGAGCGTCTGTCCGACGATGATTTGCGTGCGGAGGCCGGGGAAGTTGATGACCGGTGTCGCTCCGGAAGCGGTGGTCTGTGTTCCGATGAATACCACTTGATAGATGATGCTGACAACGAAGATCAGGGCACCAACCAACCCGAGGAGACCTCCCCATCTCAGGATGCTCTTCTCCTGGACCACCGCCGCAGAGCTCTGCCCGGGTTCTCCGCTCGCTGCTTTCCCCCGGCTCGTCCCCCCACCCACTGGCACACTTACTGTCGCCATTCCAAACCACGCTGTCGACACCCCAAGCGAATCTCACGGCATAAAAGCGGCACAAATCGACCGGCTCGCCGGTCGAGCCCCGCCTCGCCCCACGGTCCGCGTGTTCGCGGATTGCGGTCTCTCCCTGAGACAGGTACTCCCTCGATGAAAACAGCAAAGTACCGGACACCCTCTCCGGGACGCCTCCTGGGGATCTTCCCTTTTGAAAGCGATCGTTTGGACGAGTTACGGACCAGCGGATCGTCTTCAGTTCGCGGAGGTCGCCAAGCCGGTTCCCCGGGACGATGAGGTCCTGATCAGGGTATTCGCGGCAACCGTAACGGCAGGGGACTGTGAGCTTCGGAATCTTCGGTTTTCCTTCCTGCTGAGGATCTTCATTCGTTTTTACATGGGCCTCACCAAGCCCCGACGGAAGATCCTCGGCCAAGAGCTGGCGGGAGTCGTTGAAGCCGTCGGAGAGGACGTTACCCGATTCAAGAAAGGGGACCAGGTCTTTGGAACCACCGGCTTTCGTTTCGGCGCCTATGCGGAGTTCGATTGCGTGTCCGCAGATTCTTGGGACGCGGTGTTGGCCACGAAACCGGCCAACATGACCTGCGAGGAAGCCGCGACCGTTCCCATGGGCGGCCTCGAAGCATTGCGTTTCCTTAGAAGGGGAAAGCTCGAGCCTGGGCAAAAGGTCCTGATCAACGGCGCGGGGGGAAGCATTGGTACAGTTGCGGTGCAACTGGCCAAGTACTACGGGGCGGAAGTCACCGGCGTGGACAACACGGGAAAGCTGGACATGCTTCGGTCTATCGGTGCGGACAAAGTGATCGACTACACGCGCGAAGACTTCACCGAGAGCCGGGAGACCTACGACGCGATATTCGATGTGATCGGCAAGGGTTCGATTGCACGCGGGTTAAGATTGTTAAAGCCCCAAGGACGGTATCTCCTAGCCAACCCGAGGCTGTCATCGAGGCTTCAGGGGCGGTGGGGTTCTCGGAGAAGAGGCCGGCAGTTCATTTCCAAGGCACCGAGCCCGACGACCGAGGACTTGGTTTATCTGAAGGAGCTCATCGAAGCGGGGAAAATTAGAGCGGCCATCGATCGACGCTATCCTCTGGAGCAGGTTCCCGAGGCGCACCGTTACGTCGAATCGGGACAAGCTCGAGGAAAGGTCGTCATCACCATCTCCCAGAACAGCCCCGGGTAGTCATGCAGAATCGCCCCAGCCGGAGGGTAGGTGCAAACCTGCGTTCACCCATCGACTGGGGATGACATCCGTCCTCCGCCGGTCAGGGTCTAGTCCTCTAACTGAGAGGCGACCTAGCGCGCACGGCTGGATGGCCAGGGTTTTATCAATCCGCCCGGGCTCAAGCGGTCCGTGGCGAACGCCGGATCGGCCGACGAACTTTTCCCGGGAGGATTCGCCAAACCGACCTCCGTCTTCATCTCAGGCACCAGCCGAACGCTGTTGAAGTGGTTCGCGTTCGCTGCTCTTGCCCCCCACGCTTCGCGGGTCTACTGGACCGACGTGCGACTGCCGGGTGAGATTCTGGACCCTCTCGACCCGATGACCCTTCAAGTGATCCCGGAGGAAGCCGTGTACGTCCTCTCCCCCCGAGAGCTTTCACCGGACGACCAAGGCGCTCGGCAGGCAGAGGTAGCGGCGGCGACGATGCTACATTCCGATGAGACTCCGGGCTCAATTGAGGGACTCGTGGAGTTCCTTCGCATGCCCGCCCACGCGCAGACGCTGATCTCGAGCACCGGTCGAAAAGACGCCCCCTCGATTCTCGTCACGGCGAATTCCCAGCGGCTCGCCACGGTCTACTCTCAGGACCGCGTCGCCCCACTTATGCGCGCCATGCTCGAGGCCGGAACATGTCAGGTCGCGCTTTGGGCCGAGGCTCCGACCTCGTTCACGTCGATGTTCGATGTAATCCTCCATCTAGAGGGCAGCGGCCCGACCAATTGGCGAAGTGCGACGGTCGAATGCGAGCGGGGGATATCCACGGGTCCGCTCGCCGGAGGAGAGGCCCACCAGTTTTCTGACCTCGGGGCCATCGCAAGGATCCTCGAGAAATCGATTCCTCCCGCGCCCAAGGGCGGAGTGTGAGCGTTCTCGGTACGCGACAGGCCTCAGACCGGAGTTCTAACTGCGCCGACCACAATGATTTTCAGGGGGGGTCCGATGCTCTACCCCGAGGGTCGAAGCTCCCTGGCTGAGCCTAGAACCCTCAGCTTGAGGCGAACAATGGTCGGTAAGGGAGTCGTGGTCGCAATCGCAATAGTGATCGTGTTGACCGGGTTGATCCTTCCGGTCGGTTCTTCCAAGGCGTCCGGTCCCAGCGCGGCTCCTAGCTCGACGATGGTGGCACCCCTCCTGGCTGGACACGCCGCGTCGCCCGCGTTACCCGACCAAGGCTGGCAGCCCCCGGTTGCGCTGGAATCGCAAACGACATCGAATGCGAATCTCGCGGGGATCGCTCTATCGCCCGACGGCACCGGGATGATCGTCTGGCAGCGAGGTGGGGCCTATGCCACGCTGATGGCGACGCACTTCGTCCAGAACGGTGGCGGAGACGGCGGTTCAGACTGGCAAGTGCCGGTCCAGATTTCGAATAGCTACAACGATATTGGTTACGCGTACCACGGTGCGGTCGCCATGGATAACGCCGGCGACGCCATGGCGGTGTATTACACTTGGAATAACGCCCACGGTTACACGATTTACGCCGCGTATTACCACGCCGGCGCCGGTTGGCAAGCGCCCGTCGCGATCGACCAACCCTACGACTACTCCTACTACCCCGTCGTCGCCATGAACGGCGCCGGCGACGCAATGGTGGTGTGGCAGGTTTGGACGGGCTCGTACTACGTCGTCTTCGCGAACCGGTACGTCCCTGGAACGGGTTGGGGGACCGCGCAGGCGATCTCGTCCACGACTAACTACAGCTATGCCCCCACGGTCGCGGTGGACGGTACGGGGAATGCCATCGCCACGTGGTACGAGTGGGACGGCTCCAACTACCACGTTTACGGGGCGCTTTTCAGCACGGTGTCTGGTTGGCTCGCACCGCTGCAGCTCGAGACCAGCACGAATTACGCGGTCAACCCGACGGTCGCGATGGATACTTCCGGAAATGGAATCGTGGCTTGGGTCGAATTCGACGGCCAGTACAACATCTGGGCGAAGCTGTACAACCAGTCCACGGGCTGGGCGCCCGCCACGGACATCAAGACCAACACCTACTATGCGGGCTACTACCCTGGCCCGGACGCTGCCGCGAGCGCCGGCAACGCGTCCGTGGTCTGGTCGAATGCCAATGCGACCGGGACCGAGGGGGTCTACGTCAATCGGTACATCGGCGGAACGGGGTGGGTCGGAGAGACCGAAATCGACGCCGTCGCCGTTACCGCGAACAGCGCTCGCGTCGCCATGGATTCCACGGGCAACGTGACGGTCACCTACACCTACCACCCTACCACCACCAATCCCCCCAATGAGGGGGTCAACGAGGCTACCCGGTTCAACCACCTGACAAGTTCTTGGACATACTCGCAACTCGACTATGAGCGAGTCGGTATCGGCTCTTCCCTCGTAGCGATCGATGGAAAGGGAAACGCCCTCACGGCCTGGAATTACAACGACAATCCCGACACGACGACCGCCGCCCGGAACGGGATCCTCTCGAATCACTACACTGCGGGTTCGGGCTGGCGAAACTACTACCAGGCCCAGCAGGCCGAGTGGGACGAACAGATCTCTCCCCAATGGCTCCAGCTCGAGACGAACTCGGCAGGGGACGCGATCTTCTCATTCACCCAGGACGACGGTCCCATCTGGAACGGCTACGCGGCCCTCTACACGCCCGGCGGCGGATGGGGACCGGTGACCCGGATCGGATACTTCAACGCCAGTGGCGTTACGGAGGAATGGTCCGCGATCGACGGATCGGGGAACGCTATTGTCCTCTTCCGGGCCTCGAATGGGACCCAATACAATGTTTACGCGACCTTCTACTCGGTGAGCACCGGATGGGGGGCGCCGACCCGGCTCGACAACGCGGCGGGAAGTAACAAGGACTGGCTCCGAGTCGCCATGAACGATCGGGGCGACGGGGTCGCGATCTGGGGCGAATATAACGGTACCAACTGGAACGACTATATCGACCTCTTCAACCGGACCACCCACACCTGGGGCGCTCCGATGGCGGTCCAGTCGACCTTCACGTACGTGGGCACTGCCGTCGTCGGCATTGACGGGCGAGGGAATGTCATGACGGCGTACAACGCCTACAACGGCACCGGTTACACCAACTATGCGAAGTACTACCAACCGGGGCTCGGTTTTGGAACCGCCGTGCAAATCGCCCACGGCACGTTTTCGCCACAAACCCCCTACGCGCTGGTGATGAACGAAGCCGGTGACGCGGCGTTGAGTTGGACGGATTGGAACGGAGTTCGAGACCTAGCAGTAGTCAACGTGTTCCACCCGGCGACGGGTTGGGGCACGGACACCAACTTCTCGTCCGTACCCGGGGAGCAAGGGGCCGCAAACCCCTCTCTCGACGGCTCGGGCGACGCGCTCTTCTCGTTCACTGTGTGGGATGGGAGCCAGTACGACCTCTACGCAGCCCTCGCACCGGCCGCGGGTGGCTGGGGTGCACCGGTTCGGATTAGCTCGGGTTCAGGCCCAGCGATCGAACCTGCATCGGCGCTCAATTATCGCGGGGACGGCTTCGTGGCCTGGACCCAGTTCAACGGGATCGGGTACGACATCCTCGCCCGCAGGTACGTGGCGAGTCAGGGATGGATGCCGACGGTCACGGTGAGCCGGCCGACCCCGGCAACACCCGCGACGAACACGGGGAGCCCGATCCTAGGAGTGGACGGGCATGGGAACGCGGTCCTTGGATGGAACGAATGGGAGAACGGGGCACTGCTTCCCTTCGCCGCGACCTACATCGTCGGGAATGGCCTGCCGAACCTCCTCCTCACATCACCTGCCAACGGGACCTTCACCAACAATCCATCGGTTGTCGTCTCGGGAACCACCGACCCCGGAACTACTCTGACGATTGACGGCTCGCCGGTGGCGGTAGCGGTCAACGGTTCCTTCAGCCACACCTACGCCATGGCCGATGGCTCCCACACTTTCCTCGTCGTCGCGAAGAACGCCGCGGGGCTGTCGACCCAGCAAACGGCCAGTGTGACCGTGGACACGACCGCGCCGAGCGTGACGATCTCAACTCCCCTCACGGGAAGTCTCACGAAGAACCCGGTCGCCGTGGTGACGGGCACGACCGAGTCCGGTTCCTCGGTCGTCGTGGACGGCGTCCAGGCATCGGTGTCGTCCGGGGGTGCGTTCAGCGTCGCAGTGTCCCTCCAGGAAGGATCGAACACGATCACGGCGGTTGCGACCGACCCCGCTGGGAACATGGCTTCGTCATCGGTGACGGTCACCCTCGACACCATCGCACCGCCACTGAACCTCACTTCCCCGTCGGCCTTCGTCAATACCACGGCCGTCATCGTGTCGGGAACTTCCGAACCCGGGGCCAATGTCACGGTTGATGGTGCGGCAGTTACCGTGAGCGGGTCCGGCGCTTTCACGACGACCTTGACCCTCGCTGAGGGACAGCACACGATCGTCGTGGTCGCCACGGACGGTGCCGGGAACCAAGCAACGGTGTCCGCGCAGGTCACGGTCGACACGACCCCACCGACCCTCGCGATCACGTCTCCCACGAACGGGGCCAGCGAGTCGACGTCCACGGTGCTCGTGACCGGAACCGCGGAAGTCGGTTCGAAGGTCGTCGTGAACGGCTATTCCGTCTCCCTGGGCAGCGGTGGGACGTTCTCCATCCAGCTTCCGCTCGCATCAGGGACCAACACGATCACCGCCACCGCGACCGACCCGGCGGGAAACGTGGCGACCACCTCCGTGACCGTGACGTACAACGACCAGGTGTCGGCGGTCCAGAACTCGGTCAACAATGCGAACACCCTGGTCCTGGTCGCGATCGGGCTCGCTGCGGCGGCGTTGGCGGTGGGCGTGGTCTCGATGCTCCGCGGCCGCAAGCCGAAAGCGAGTCCCGCCGAACAGTGGAAAGAACAGCCACCCGGACCCCCCCCGCCGTAGACGTAGGGTCCGGTCCCGCCGTGGTCTCGCCGGCCGCGGTGGGATCCGACCCTCCACGGCCCCAGAGGGGTGATGGTGCGCCTGCGCGTTGTTACCTCATCGAGCCGGAGTAGGACTGCCCCGGCGTCGTTCAGACATGGGAGAATCCGATCGAAACGCCAACGCGCGCAAAATGCTACGATTAGTAGCTTTTGGTGCGCAGACTGGTGCGCGTAGAATTTCCGGCAATTTAGAAGAGGAGGGTTTTTACCTCGGACTTCTTCATCGGCTCCATGCGGTTTGGGCGACTCGGTTGGATCGGACTTCTCGCGTTGATGGTTCTCGTCATGGTGCCAGTGTCGGCCTCCGCGGCGCCCTACCACGGTACGGTAGTGAAGTGCAAATCGACGGCCGTTTGCACGTACGACTTGAACAATACGAACCCGAAGGTGGTGGGTTGGGCGTCCACCACGGTACACTCCCTTTCCTTCAAGCTTCCCTGGGAGGCCAAGGCTTCGTACAACCTCACCTACTCTACGTACATCGAAAAGCTCACCGGGACGTACACCTATTGGACGATCGGGAACTTCTACGGAACGGACGTCAACACGGGATACGTGGTCTACGGGACCACGGAGACGAACTTCACCATCACGGCCCATTGCTCCCGGGGTTGCACCTACACCTACACGACGGACAATGGCACGATCGTTTTCAGCTTCACGAAGGCCTATCTCACCTCGACATCGGTCTCGTGCTCTCCCTCGAGCATCAATGTCACCAGCCCGACGTCCTGCACCGCGAAGGTCACGAATCTATGGAACAGCTCGAACGTGCCGAGCGGCAAGATCTACATGACCACCCCAGGGCTGGGGTCGTTTACGAACAAGGGCAGCTGCACTCTCTCGTCCGGAAGCTGCAGCCTCACATTCACCCCCTTTGACAACACCATCGGCACCGTGACGATCTCCGCGAAGTATGCCCCGGTCGCTGGCTTCTACAAGAGCAGTAGCTCCACCTCGGTGTACGTGGTCGGCGGAGACTAAACGCCGGCACTCGGTCGCAACGGCCCGGCCCGCGAGGTCGCCGGGTCGCACTCCTCTCGAGGAGACCGTATCGATGAGACCCTCCGGGACACCGGAAGCAACGACGTCCGTCCCTGACCCTCAGAACAACTCGTGAGGAGCGGGCAGCAAGAATCCACGGCTACTTTGCGAATTCAGAATAGTCCAGAACTAGCAGCTTGCAGTCCGGGCATCGAAACCCCGGGAGGTTGTTTCGGCTCCACCAGGGAATTACGGTGAGTTGAGTTTCGATGATCTCGTCGGGGTTCTTCTGCCACCTCATGGCCGTGTTGGTCAAAGCAAATCCGGGCTCCACCGCCTGGTGACAACGAGGACACTCGGTGGGGAGTCCGGTTCCCATCAACCTCCTCTAGAACGCGCTCCCTCACTTACTTTTCTGGCCCTCGCCTGCGGCGCTGGATGCCGGTCGGTGCAACCGCGTTTACACCCGCGCCCCGCGGATAGCTCAGGTTGCGGTCGGAGGTACCAAAGCTATCACCAGTTTTCCCTGTGCGTGTCCTTCTTCGAGGTACCGGATCGCTTCGGGAACCTCGCTCAACATGTAACGGCGGTCGATGACGGGCTTCAGTTTGCCGGCTTCGGTAAGCTCCCTCAGTGACCTCAGGTCGGCTTCGTTCGTGTTCGCCACGAAGAAGCTAACCTGCTTGCTCGCAGACTTCGACCTCAATTTTCCACCGACGACGAGTCGTAACAATCGACCCAGTCCTGGGAACCCTACAATGACGCCGATCCCTTTGGGGTTCAGGGAACGTTTGCAACGGGCTGCGGTCAGGTTTCCCACGGCATCGAGTATCACGTCGTAACCCCCCCCGCTCTTGGCAAAGTCTTCGCGCGTGTAGTCGATGACGTGGTCTGCACCGATGGAGCGAACAAGGTCCATGTTTCGGGTGCTGCACACTCCGCTAACTTCCGCGCCGAAGGCCTTGGCGATTTGCACGGCAAATGTACCCACCCCCCCCGAGGCGCCATTGACCAGGACTTTTTGTCCGGGATGAACATGCCCCCCATCACGAAGGGCCTGCAGAGCAGTGATGGCCGCCATCGGGAGGGCTGCGCTCGCTTCGAACGACAGATTGCTCGGCTTCGCCGCGAGCTTGTCGTCCCGAGCGACCGCGTACTCGGCAAAACTTCCCTGAGCAAAGCCAAACACTTCGTCCCCGGGTTTGAAACGTGTGACGCTGCTCCCAATAGATTCTACTCGTCCCGCAACGTCGACACCTACCCGTGTATTCTTGGGCTTGAGGAAACCCCCTCCGAGACGGGCGATGAACGGCTTCCCTCTCATGAGATGCCAATCGAACGGATTGGGGGACGCCGCCTCAATCCTCACAAGAACCTCGTGGTCCTTGGCCGCCGGCTTCTCCACTTCTTTGAGCTGAAGCATGCTCGGCGATCCGTACTTTTCGCATCGTATGGCTCTCATAGACTCGCTCCCAGCGTAGGTGCACGGCGTGACCCCGCGTCCCCCGCTCTGAGGAGGAGGATGCGGGAGGAATTGACGCTGACCTTCAGCGCGAGAGGGATGCCGGGACCTGCGGCAACCTCTTTCGAACAATCCGCCCCAACCGTGATCGAGCGTCCCTCCATGGGCCGGGCATGCGGGTGACCATAGTTGAACCTATCATTAATATGATTAAATAGCTTAATTCCGTAAAACGCCCTGCCAGTCCTGTGGGAAGGTGGACTCAGCTCAAGCGAGACCCAAGAACGCTCGAGGCTCGCCGCGCAGAGGGATTCGTCCTACTTTCAAGCGGACTCACCCAAGGCGCCGTGGCGCGCCAGCTCCGCGTCACCCCCGCGGCGGTCTGTCAATGGAAGAAGGCCATCGAACGTTGCGGCCGGGATGGCCTGCGAGCGATCCCTCGACCGGGCCGCCCTCCCTTCCTTTCGAGGGAAAGCTTGGCAATCCTGCCCACCCTCCTCTCGAAAGAGGCACTAAGGTATGGTGTTTCTGCGAACCTCTCCACAATTCCCCGCATCATCCGGTTTGTCGAGGCGCAATGGGGTGTACGCTACAGTCAAAGCTCGATGTCGCGTCTACTTCGCCGGAGCGGCATCCCCCGCCGTCGTCCGCGTCGGCAAGATGGGGGAACCTAGGTCCATTCCGCCCATACCTTACCCGTAGTTTGGGATCGCCTCGAACGGACCTTGTTGCTTGGGCTCGCGCAGCAGAACTGATAGAGTGCAACCATGAATGCACCCAGGAACGTCCGCGTGGGGTGGAATGGATGAACACCTCGCCATCATGTTCATATAACAGGACACATGTTCATAATATCGAACATGAGATTCCGCGAGGGGATGGATGATTTGCTCGGGAACCCCATTCGGCTCCGTTTGCTCCGGGTCCTGACCAGGTCCCCGAAACAAGGGTTCACTGGCCGAGAACTGGCTCGCATGTGCGGAGCTTCCCCTTCCCAAACCGTGGGGGCTTTGGAAACGCTCGAAGCCAGCGGAGTAATCTTCCGAGAGATCGCTGGTCGCTCCCACGTCTGGTACCTATCGGAACAACACATCCTCCGTCCCGTTCTCGTTGAACTGTTCCGAGGAGAGGAAAGCTTGCTGAAGGCGCTCAATTCGGAGCTTCAGAGGGCCTTGAGCAAGTTGCCCGTTCAAAGGGCGTTCCTGTTTGGTTCGATAGCCAGTGGCGAAGAACGGCCTAAGAGCGATGTGGACCTATTCGTTGAGGTCCGTTCAAGGGCCGACAAGGAACTGGTGGAAAACGCGTTGAGCGCGGCGAGCGCGCGGTTCGCCCTAAAGTTCGGGAACCCGCTCTCGGCGGTTGTCTTGGACGAGTCGCAGGTTCGTAACTCCGCGAACCCTGGATTCATCGAACAGGTTCTGAGCGAGGGCCTCGAGTTGAGGACATAGAGATGGCCGACGCACGGGTCGAAGTTCTACCCAAGACCCAATCCCGGGTCTATCTTCGGCGGGCCGCGAACCTCCTAAAGACAATGGAGTGGGCCGAGGAGGAGCGGAATCCAGATGGCGTCGCTACCAACGCAGTTCAAGCCGCGATCGGCTTGGGAGATGCCTACACGGTATTCTTCTTACAGCGACGCTCCCGCGGACAGGATCATCATGAGGTGGTCGGACTGGTTGCTAGATGCCAGAGCTCCAACGCCGCCGAAGTGGGCCAATTGCTCCAGAGAATTCTAAACCGGAAGAGCGAAGTTGAGTATCAAGCGCGCGAAGTTGACCTTCGGGACGCTCGGGAAGTTGCTCGGCACGTGCGAAAGCTCAGCGCTCTCGTCCGGTCGGCCCTTTCCTGACGAATACCTCGGTCGGGACCGAGCGAACGACCCCTGGTTCCCGAGAAGAACCGGCCATCTTCGGGATGGGCAGGTGCAACGAGGATTGCACACACCTGGACCCCCCGTCGCACGACATCTGAGATAGAGCCGCAGATTTCGGGTCGAGCCAGATTTCGAACCGCTACTTGGGATTCCTGACCGACCTGCGCTGCACGAGGTTGATGGGGTTGCCATCGGGATCGACGACCCAGGCAGTTCGGAGGTCGGATCGAAAGTCATGGGGAGGTCCGAGCGGCTGAGCGCCCTCGGCCAGAAAGCGCGCGTACTCACGGTCGGAATCGTCGGTCCAGAGGATGATTGCCACCGGCCGGCCATCCAGAGTTGGGTGGAGGCCATGATCCTTCACGGCGGCCTCGACCGATGAGACTCCGATTGTGAAACGGTCGAGAGTGACCTCCACGTGAGCCGGGGATCCCTCCGAGGGCGTTCGATAGGTCTCCTTGAAACCGAGACGGCGATAGAAGCTGGCGAGGTTCTCAACGTCACGAGAAAAGATGTTTATCGAGGGGTCTTTAATCATGTATTTCGCCCTCTCTCCCCAAGATTTGTGGACCTAGATATGCCTTCTAGAGACAAGTTTCTGGACCTCTCTTGGACGTCCTCCTCCCGCGAATGACTTGCAACATTGCTACGCGCACCCTATAGCATCCCCACCTCCTGTCCTCGGTCGCACCCTCGTCCTAAGTGGCGCAGGCGCGGAGGTCACGCCCCGGGATTCACACCGGGGAGCGATCGCGAACCACGGCCGCTCTTGAACGAGCGCTGGACCAGAAGTTTAGCGATGTACGCCTGCTACGGTGCCGATCCCCCGGATCTCGTCCGAGGTGGCAGTCCAGACGAACGAAGCGGAGCGTCGGCGCCGCGGTCCGAGATGCCCCCGCAGCGCGTAGTTTAGACGGTGAGGACTCGACGCCCCACCCGCGCCAATTCGGCGCTGGGCGAAACCGTCGACCAGGGCGTCGATGAGCGAGCGGCCCGTCACATCCCGACGTACCGGATGCAGGTGGATCCGAGGGTGGCGTCGGAGCCATAGCTCCACCGGCACTGGGAGCGGGGCGACTCGACCATCGACGAGGAGATGGATCTCAAAGGTTCGCGGCGTCTCCCGGTCCGTGACCCGTAGAAAGTCGAGAAGTTCTTCGCGTCGACGCAGGCGCTCGGACGGGGTCGACCCACCGAGAGCGAGGAGGGCTGTGCCTTGGGGCGGGAGCCGCTCGTCGGTGGAGAACGCAATCGCCCGCTGGGACGGCCCGAGATAGACACCGACCAGATCAGTGACCTGCCCCACGAAGTCGAGGCCAGTCCTGCGATGACGGGGTCGGGGAGATGACCGGGGCTTGATTCCGCGCGATTTCCAGATCCGCTGAACGGTCGATTTACTTAGGCCTGAGTCTCGAGCCAGCGTCCGGGACGACCAGAAAGCCCCGGCCGGTGGCGCCCTGTGGAGGGTAGCGCGGACGACCGAATCGACCTGATCGTCGGAGATGACTGTCGGTCGTCCGGGTCGAGGCGCGTCCCGCGCGATTCCTGCCACCCCGTGGCCCAGGAATCGCTGGCGCCAGAGGGCGACCGTGCCGGGGCTCGTTCGAAGCTCGGCGGCGATCTGTTCGTTCGTGGCGCCATCGTTCGCCCGGAGGACCATCCGAGCTCGACGCACTACACGCGATGGCGTATCCGGCCGGATTGAAAGCCGCAGGAGACGGCGCCGGTCCTCCCAATGCAACCGAACCTTGGGCGCCCGCCGCATTTCGACTCCCCTCGAACAATGAATTACCACCTTATATTAATGGGCCGTGACGCGAGCCTAATAGCCCCCGTTCGCCCAGGGTCCTCGCAAGGTTCGCGGGAGCAGCTCTCGCTTTCCGGCAGGAATCGAACGATGGACCCCTGGTCGAGTATCTGGCTCGCAATCGTCGCATTCGCCGCCGCGACCATCAATGGGGCTGTTGGTTACGGATTCTCCTCGACCATAACGCCGATCGCGATTCTGTGGTACTCGAACAAGGTTCTGAACCCAGCCCTGGTCGTCGTCGAGGTGGTCGTGAACTCGGTCCTTCTGTGGCGCGAGCGCCGGTTTATCTCCCTGACGTGGTCGCGTGCCCGCCCCGTCATCCTGACTCTGCTCCCCGGGGTGATCCTCGGGACGATCGGGCTCACGTACCTGGCCGTCAACGACGTGAAGGTCGTAGTCTACGTCGTGCTCCTGCCCCTGGTCGCCATGCAGATCTATGGGTTCTCTCGGCCGTTCCGGAACGAGATCCGTGGGGGAGCTTCGATTGGACCTGGCATCGGTTTCCTCTATTCGTTGACGACAATCTCCGGACCCCCGCTTGCATTGTTTCTCCGTAACCAGGGACTGACGAAGGATGAGTTCCGGGCGACGATCGCCCAGATACGGGTCGCTGAATCAACCATGACTCTTGCCGTGTATGGGCTTTTCACCCAATTCTTCGGCGCGAAGCTAATCGCGTCGCCCTCCCTTGCGCTGCTCCCGTACCTCGCGCTCCCCGTGCTTCTCGGGATTCCGCTCGGGATCTTCTTGATCCGCTCGCTCTCGCCCGAGTTCTTCCGGCGATTCGTGATGACCGTGGACGCGGTGTTCGTGTCCTACGGGCTTTCGGTCGTGGTCGTCTCGTTGAAGTGGATGTCGAGCTCCACGAGCTACATCCTCCTCGGGGCGCTCCTCGCTGGGGTGGCGGTCCTTTCGTACTTTGCCCTCCGTCGGATCCGACTCACAGAGGCCCAGAACGGAGGGCCACTCCCAACTGCCGGCGCGCCGATCGATTCGTCGATCAGGTCGGACCCACCTGAGCCCCCGCCGGCCGACTCTTCTCAGGTGTCAGCACGGGATTGACGTCTTCCCCCGTGTGTGGGCCCCCCACTCTCCCCCCGTGACTCTCGCGGGGCGAGTGAAAACAAGACGACCCACAGTCCGTGTGAAACTACGCCACTTTCGTCGTAAGCGCGCGTTCAGGTCACGACTCGCTCGATCGCTGTGGAATCTCAGTGCCTGGAGGCAGAATACTAGGGCTAGTGGGTGCAACCACGATTGCACCGACCTGCCCTTAGAAGCCAGTTGAGCGAGGGACATGCGATGCAACACAGTATCTCGTGTCCAACGCCAGAGCGACCCACGCCGTTCGAACTCAACGCCTCGCGCTTACGGGTGCGTCCAGGCAGTCCCGCTTGAGGGGCGTTCCGCTAAGGTGGAAATACGAGTCGCGGGCAGTACTCCCCGAGTATGTCCGCGGGCGGCCGTCCGCGTTCGTCCCATCTCGTCGCTTCGTATCGTGTAATCGTTGTCGCGGCGGTCGTGTCAGTCGCCCTTTCCAGCATCGCGGTCCAGATCGGTGGGGACACTGCTGCTCCCGCCCACCCCGCTCGGCCAACTCAGGCTTCGCAAACCCCGACCACTGCTTCTATGACTAGACCGGCCCCCGCGGTTCCCCCGAGCACACGCGTGATTCACCACACCGCAGCTCCACTCGGCTCCCTTTCGGTCTCGGTGACTGTCAACCAATCAGAGGGAAAATCACCCCTTCGGGTTGCGCTGACCGGAGGCGCTTCCGGGGGAACGCCGCCGTACACGTACCTTTGGGATTATGGCGATGGGAGCCCTAACTCCACCAGCCGAAACACAACTCACACGTACTTTGCCACGGAGGGAGGAGCCGTGCCATGTGGCCCTACCTTCCCACCGCCCCCTGGGCCGACCTCCTGCTATCCAGCCACATTGATTGTCACTGACGCAATCGGATACACGAACACCGGCTCGGTCTTCTTATCGGTCATCCCCTCGGTCCTCAACGTTTCGATCGCCGAAAACCGGACCGCTGGAACTTCTCCGTTCGGAGTGGGGCTCTCGGTGACCGCTTCGGGGGGGGCTCTCCCGTATCAGTTCCTGTGGGATTTTGGTGACGGTTCCTCGAATTCGAGTGGAACCACGGTCACCCACACATACCGAAACGGCACATTCGTCACCACAGTGCTAGTGACCGACAGGAATGGCGATTCCTCCACGAGCAACGTCAGTATCCACGCGACCGGAGGCGTTTCCGGACCGGTCGTGACCGCGTCATCGGTCCCCTCGAATGGACAACTCCCTCTGCCCGTGAATTTCACCTCGGCCGAAACCGGATGCGCACATACCCCCTCCTACGTCTGGGACTTTGGAGACGGTCAGGTCGGATCGGGTCAGAACATCACCCACACTTACGATGAGACCGGCCACTTTGTCGCCACCGTGCTGGCCTCCTGCCCAGGGCAGGGCGTTTCCGAAGCAACGACGAATGTGACCGCCGCCTGGAGCGTCCTCGGCTGGGGTTTGTTTTCCGACACGTATGCCTATGCCCCTTTCAACGCCACGGCTGCTTGCACGTTAGGAGACGGCGGGGTCGCACCGTTTGATTGTCTCATCGATTTTGGGGACGGGTCGCCTGCCGCGCGCGGTACCTCCACATTCCATCACATATACTGGTTCGCCGGGAACTTCCCCGTGACACTCACCATGAGCGACGGGCTAGGTCGAAATGCGACGGGAACGGCTACGATGACCGTCCTTCGCGCGCCCCTTTACAACGTCACGTTCACGGAAACAGGTCTGCCACCTGGG
>Ga0209415_10000107_pt1 | contig 123838 bp, 113 predicted proteins | sample PeaSoiSIISIP2007_FD_187696 | JGI IMG/M metagenome (GOLD analysis project Ga0209415, IMG submission 187696) | Peat soil microbial communities from Weissenstadt, Germany - SII-SIP-2007 (SPAdes) (version 2) | ecosystem: Environmental > Terrestrial > Soil > Wetlands > Peat | place: Germany...
GTCGCGGGGGTCGAGGAGCTGGGCGCGACCGGGCGCGGCGAGGACATGGAGATCGGCACCTATATCGAGCGCGCGCTCACCTCCGAGCTGTCGGCCAACATCATCGATCTGTGCCCGGTGGGCGCGCTTACCTCCAAGCCTTACGCCTTCGTCGCCCGGCCGTGGGAGCTGACCAAGGCCGAATCGGTCGACGTGCTCGACGCGGTCGGCAGCAACATCCGCGTCGATGCGCGCGGCGGCCAAGTGCTGCGCGTGCTGCCGCGCCTCAACGAGGACGTGAACGAGGAGTGGATATCCGACAAGACGCGCTATGCCATGGACGGGCTCGCGCGCCGCCGCCTCGACCGGCCATTCGTGCGCCGCCACGGAAGGCTCGAGGAAGCCTCCTGGCACGACGCTTTCGCCGCCATCGCCCAGCGCTTGGCGCGGCTCCCTGGCACGCAGGTTGCCGCCATCGCCGGCGATCTCGCTGACGCCGAGGCGATGTGCGCCCTCAAAGACCTGATGACGGCGCTGGGCTCGCCCCATCTCGACTGCCGCCAGGATGGCGCCGCGCTCGATCCCGCCTGCCGCGCGGGCTATCTCTTCAACACCAGCATCGCCGGCATCGACGAGGCCGATGCCTGCCTGCTGATCGGCGCCAATCCGCGCTCCGAGGCCGCGATCCTCAACGCTCGCTTGCGCAAGCGCTGGCTCCAGGGCGCGCTCAAGGTCGCGACCATCGGTCCGCCGCTCGATCTGACATATCCCGCCGCGACGCTCGGCGCCGGGCCGCAGACCCTGGCCGAGCTCGCCGCCGGCCGCCCCGCCTGGTTCGAGACCCTGAAGCAGGCCAAGCGGCCGATGCTGATCCTGGGGCAGGGGGCGCTGCGCCGGCCCGATGGGGCCGCGATCCTCGACCTTGCCCGCACGCTCGCCGAGAGCGCCGGGCTGGTGCGCGAGGATTGGAACGGGTTCAACGTCCTCCACACCGCCGCCGCGCGCGTCGGCGGTCTCGATCTGGGCTTCGTGCCGCAGGCGGGCGGGCGCGACGTGGCGGGCATCCTCGCCGGCTGCGAGGCAGGCGAGATCGGGGCGGTCTATCTCCTCGGCGCCGACGAGATCGATATGCGCCGCCTGGGCGGCGCCTTCGTCATCTATCAGGGCCATCACGGCGATGCCGGTGCGCACCGCGCGGACGTGGTGCTGCCCGGCGCCGCCTATACCGAGAAGGACGCAACCTACGTCAACACCGAGGGCCGCGTCCAGTTCGCGCGCCGTGCCGTATTCCCGCCGGGCGACGCGCGCGAGGACTGGAAGATCGTGCGCGCGCTGTCCGAGATGCTGGGCCGCACCTTGCCCTACGACGCGCTGCCGGCGCTCAGACAACGCATGAGCGAGATCGCGCCGCATTTCGCCACGCCCGAGACGGTCGCGCGCGCCGCCTGGGGCGCGTTCGGGCGCAAGGGGCCGGTCGAGGCCGCGCCGTTCGCCTATCCGATTGCCGACTTCTATCACACCGACGCGATCAGCCGCGCGTCGGCGACCATGGATGCCTGCGCCGCGGCCCTGGGCGCGCACAAGGGGGATGCGAAGACCGGCACGCATGGTTGAGCTCTGGACCACATACGGCATGCCGACGGCGATCCTGGTCGCCGAGATCGTCGCGATCATCGTGCCGCTGCTGCTGGCGGTGGCGTACCTGACCTACGCCGAGCGCAAGGTGCTGGCGGCGGCGCAGCTTCGCCGCGGGCCCAACGTGGTCGGCTGGTTCGGGCTGCTGCAGCCGATCGCCGACGGGCTCAAGCTCCTGATGAAGGAGACGGTGATCCCGAGCGGCGCCAACCGCGTCGTGTTCGTGGCGGCACCGATCCTCACCTTCGTGCTGAGCCTCATCGCCTGGGCGGTCATTCCCTTCGACAAGGGCATGGTCATCGCCGACATCAATGTCGGCATCCTCTATCTCTTCGCGATCAGTTCCTTGGGCGTCTACGGCATCATCATGGCCGGGTGGTCGTCCAACTCGAAATATGCCTTCCTGGGCGCGCTCAGGGCCGCGGCGCAGATGGTGTCCTACGAGGTCTCGATCGGCTTCGTCATCGTCACCGTGCTGCTGTGCGTCGGCTCCCTCAATCTCAGCGACATCGTCGAGGCGCAGCGCCGGGTGTGGTTCTGCCTGCCGCTCTTCCCGATGTTCATCGTGTTCTTCATCTCCGGATTGGCCGAGACCAACCGCTCGCCCTTCGACTTGGTCGAAGGCGAGTCCGAGCTGGTGGCCGGGTTCTTCGTCGAATACTCGGCGATGCCGTTTGCGCTCTTCTATCTCGGCGAATACGCCAACATGATCCTGATGAGCGCGATGACCAGCATCCTGTTCCTGGGCGGCTGGCTCGCGCCCTTCGGCATCCAGCCCTTCACCGGCGTGCTCGCCCATCTCTGGTCGCTCGCCTGGTTCGCGGTCAAGATGGCGTTCGTCCTCTTCTGCTTCTTGTGGGTGCGGGCGACCGTGCCGCGCTTCCGCTACGACCAGCTGATGCGGCTCGGCTGGAAGGTGTTCCTGCCGCTCTCTCTCGCGTGGGTGGTGCTGACCGCCGGCTTCCTGGTGGCGACCGGCTCGGTGCCGAGCTAGGCCTCCGGAGAAAGGTTTGACATGGCGTTTCTCGACCGCGGCGCGCGCACGGCCCTCCTGGGAGAGCTGGCCTCCGGCCTGTGGCTGACCTTGAAATACATGTTCAAGGAGCCGGTGACGGTGAACTATCCGTTCGAGAAGGGGCCGCTCAGCCCGCGCTTCCGCGGCGAGCATGCCTTGAGGCGCTATGCCAACGGCGAGGAGCGCTGCATTGCCTGCAAGCTGTGCGAGGCGATTTGTCCCGCGCTCGCCATCACCATAGAGGCCGAGCCGCGCGAGGACGGCAGCCGCCGCACCACGCGCTACGACATCGACATGACCAAGTGCATCTATTGCGGCTTCTGCCAGGAGGCGTGCCCGGTCGACGCCATCGTCGAGGGCCCCAATTTCGAATTCGCGGTCGAGACGCGCGAGGAGCTGTTCTACGACAAGGACAAGCTGTTGGCGAACGGCGACCGCTGGGAGGCGGAGATCGCGAAGAACCTCGCGCTCGACGCGCCGTACCGGTGAGGCGCCGCGCCCTATGATCATCCAAGCAATCTCCTTCTGGCTCTTCGCTGGCGTCGCGGTCGCGTCGGGCGTGATGGTGATCGCCGCGCGCAATCCGGTCCATTCGGTGTTGTTCCTGATCCTCGCCTTCTTCAACTCGGCAGGGCTGTTCGTGCTCTTGGGCGCCGAGTTCCTGGCGATGATCCTGGTCATCGTCTATGTCGGCGCCGTGGCGGTGCTGTTCCTGTTTGTGGTGATGATGCTCGACATCAATTTCGTCGAGCTGCGCCAGGGGTTCCTGCAATACCTGCCGGTGGGGGCGCTCATCGGCCTCGCGCTCTTCGTCGAGCTGGTGCTGGTGTTCGGCGCCTGGGTGGTGGCGCCCGAAATCGCGGCGACCGCCGCGGCGCCGATGCCGCCGCCGGCGCAGGTCTCGAACACGGCGGCCTTGGGCGCGCTGCTCTATACCCGCTATGTCTACGCGTTCCAGGCGGCGGGCATGGTCCTGCTCGTCGCCATGATCGGCGCGATCGTGCTGACCTTGCGCCGGCGCGAGGGCGTGAGGAAGCAGCGCATCGGGCAGCAGGTCGGCCGCCGGCGCGAGGACAGCGTCGAGGTGGTGAAGGTGCGGCCGCGCGAGGGGGTGTCCTGACATGCTCGAAATCGGCCTTGCCCATTATCTCACCGTTGCCGCCATCCTGTTCACGCTCGGCATTTTCGGCATCTTCCTCAACCGCAAGAACGTCATCATCATCTTGATGTCGATCGAGCTGATGCTGCTCGCGGTCAACCTCAACTTCGTCGCCTTCTCCGCCTTCCTCCACGATCTGGTGGGACAGATCTTCGCCATGTTCGTCCTGACCGTGGCGGCGGCGGAGGCGGCCATCGGGCTTGCCATCCTGGTCGTCTATTTCCGCAACCGCGGCACCATTGCGGTCGAGGACATCCACCTGATGAAGGGCTGATCCGTGACCGTCGCCGCCGTCTTCCTACCGCTCCTCGGTGCGTTCATCGCCGGCATCTTCGGCCGCTTCATCGGCGATCGCGGCTCGCAGCTCGTCACCTGCGCGGCCCTGTCGCTGGCGGCGGTGCTGGGCGTCATCCTGTTCTCGGTGGTGGCGGTCCATGGCCACACCGTCACCGTCCATCTCTTCACCTGGATCGACACCGGCGATCTCCAGGTCGATTGGGCGCTGCGCTACGACCCGCTCTCGGCGGTGATGGTGGCGGTGGTGACGGTCGTCTCGTGCATGGTCCACATCTATTCCGTGGGCTACATGGCGCACGACCATTCGGTCCCGCGCTTCATGGCGTATCTGAGCCTCTTCACTTTCTTCATGCTGATGTTGGTGACGGCGGACAATTTCGTGCAGCTCTTCTTCGGCTGGGAGGGCGTCGGCCTCAGCTCCTATCTCCTGATCGGCTTCTGGTACGACCGGCCATCCGCCAACGCCGCCGCGATCAAGGCCTTCATCGTCAACCGCATCGGCGATTTCGGCTTCATCCTGGGCATCTTCGCGGTCTACGAGATTTTCGGCTCGCTCCAGTTCGACACCGTGTTTGCCGCCGCGCCCGACGTGGCGCACAACACCATCCCCTTCCTCAGCCGCGAGGTCGACGCACTGACCGTGACCTGCATCCTGCTGTTCGTGGGCGCGATGGGGAAGTCGGCGCAATTGGGCCTGCACACCTGGCTTCCCGACGCCATGGAGGGACCGACGCCGGTCTCGGCGCTCATTCATGCCGCCACCATGGTGACGGCCGGCGTGTTCATGGTGGCGCGCCTGTCGCCGATGTTCGAATATTCCACGACCGCGCTCGCCGTCGTGGTGGTGGTGGGCGGCACGACCGCGATCTTCGCCGCCTCCATCGGCATGGCGCAGAACGACATCAAGCGCGTCATCGCCTATTCGACCTGCAGCCAGTTGGGCTACATGTTCTTCGCCGCCGGCGTCTCGGCCTATGGCGCGGCGATGTTCCACCTAATGACGCACGCCTTCTTCAAGGCCCTTCTGTTCCTCGGCGCCGGCTCGGTGATCCACGCGCTCTCGGGCGAGCAGGACATGCGCAAGATGGGAGGGCTGGCGCGCCTCATCCCATGGACCTATGCGCTGATGTGGGTCGGGAGCCTTTCGCTCGCGGGCATCATTCCGTTCGCCGGCTATTGGTCGAAAGACATGATCGTCGAAGCCGCCTGGGCATCGGGCACCGGCGTTGGGATGTATGCCTTCTGGCTCGGCCTCTTCTCGGCCTTCCTCACCGCCTTCTATTCCTGGCGCCTCATTTTCCTGACCTTCCACGGCGCCCCGCGCGCCTCGGCCGAAACGATGCGCCACGTGCATGAATCGCCGTGGGTGATGATCGCGCCGCTGCTGGTGCTGGCCGCGGGAGCGATCTTCGCCGGCGCCGGTTACCACCTCTTCGTCGGCGAGGGACGCGAGGGATTCTGGCGCGACGCGATCCTGGTGCTGCCGGAGCACGATTCGATCGAAGGCGCGCATCATGCGCCGTTCATCATCGGCATCCTGCCGCTGATCATGGGTCTCGCCGGCATCGCCGTGGCGTGGTTCTCCTATATCAAGCGGCCCGAAATCCCGGGCATCGCCGCCGCGCGCTACCGCCTTGTCTATCTCCTCCTGCTCCACAAATATTATTTCGACGAGATCTATGACGCGCTGCTGGTGCGGCCGGCGATGGCGCTCGGGTTCGGTCTGTGGAAGAAGGGCGACGGCGCGACCATCGACGGGTTGGGTCCCGACGGCGTCTCGGCGCGCACGCTCGACCTGTCGGTGCTGGCGAGCCGGCTGCAAACCGGATACCTCTACCATTATGCCTTCGCCATGCTGATTGGCGTCGTCGTGCTGGTATCTTGGTATCTGCTGCGGCCGGCAGGGTAAGCGCGATGTCGAGCTGGCCGCTCCTCAGTCTCGTCACGTTCCTGCCCATGGTGGGCGTGGTGGCGATCCTCGTCCTGCGCGGCGACGATGCGGACGTGGCGCGCAATGCACGTTGGTTCGCGCTCTGGACCTCACTGTTCGATCTCGCGCTGGCGATCGCCGTGTGGGCGAATTTCGACCCAGCGCGCGGCGATTTCCAGCTCCTCGAGGAAGCGCCGTGGCTCCCCGGCTTCAACATCAACTACCGTATGGGGGTCGACGGGATCTCCGTGTTCTTCGTTTTGCTGTCGAGCTTCCTTACGCCCATCTGCATCCTCGCGAGCTGGAACGCGGTCAAGCTGCGCGTGCGCGAATACATGATCGCGTTCCTGGCGCTCGAGACCTTGATGGTGGGCACGTTCTGCGCCCTCGACCTCTTCCTTTTCTATGTCTTCTTCGAGGGCGTGCTCATTCCGATGTTCCTCATCATCGGCGTCTGGGGCGGCCCGCGGCGGGTCTATTCCGCCTTCAAGTTCTTCCTCTACACGCTCTTGGGCTCGGTACTGATGCTGCTGGCGCTCATCACCATTTATCTCGAGACCGGGTCGAGCGATGTACGCGAGGCGCTTGCCTACGACTTCCCGGGCTCGCTGCAGACCTGGCTGTGGCTCGCCTTCTTCGCCTCGTTCGCGGTGAAGATGCCGATGTGGCCCGTGCATACCTGGCTCCCCGATGCTCATGTCGAGGCGCCGACGGCGGGCTCCGTCATCCTCGCCGGCGTGCTCTTGAAGATGGGCGGCTACGGCTTCATCCGCTTCTCGCTGCCGATGTTCCCGCTCGGTTCGCAGGCTTTCACGCCGCTCGTCTTCGCGCTCTCGATCGTCGCCATCATCTACACCTCGCTGGTGGCGCTGGCGCAGGACGACATGAAGAAGCTCATCGCCTATTCCTCGGTGGCGCATATGGGCTTCGTCACCATGGGCATCTTCACCGTCACGTCCGAGGGGCTCCAGGGCGCGATGATCCAGATGCTCAGCCACGGCGTCGTGTCGGCCGCGCTCTTCCTCGTCGTCGGCGTCGTCTATGACCGCCTCCACACGCGCGACATCGCGCGCTATGGCGGGCTCGTCAACATCATGCCGAAATACGCGGCGGTGTTCATGGTGTTCATGCTCGCCTCGGTCGGGCTGCCGGGAACCTCCGGCTTCGTCGGCGAGTTCCTGTCGCTGATCGGCGCTTTCCAGGTCAACACGTGGGTCGCATTCCTCGCCGCTACCGGCATGATCCTCGGCGCGGCATACATGCTCTACCTGTATCGTCGCGTGATCTTCGGCGTCATCACCCACGAGGACGTGCGCGCGATGCTCGACTTGACCCCTCGCGAGGTCGCGATCTTCGCGCCGATGATCGCCATCGTGCTATGGATCGGGGTCTATCCCGACTCGTTCCTGAAGCCGATGCAGCCCACCCTTGCCAACCTCATAGAGCGCGTCCAGGCCGCCGAGCGCGCCCACGACGCGAAATTCGCCGCGGCCAAGCCTGCGCGGGTGGAGTAGGGAACGCCATGCCGGTCTTCCCCGTTCCCGATTTCCTGCCGGCACTGCCCGAGATCTTCCTCGGTACGGCGGCGATGGCGCTGCTGCTGCTGGGCGTCCACCAAGGCGACCGCGCCGCGCGCGAGATCGCGTGGCTCGCGATCGGCGCGCTCGCGATCGCGCTGGCGCTGGTGCTGGCGCCGCTCGTCTCGCACGGGCCCGCGCGCCAGGTGAGCCTCTTCGGCATGTTCGTCACCGATGGTTTCGGCGCCTACGCCAAGGTGCTGGTGCTTCTGGGCTCGGGCCTCTCGATCGTGATGTCGATGGCCTATAACGAGCAGCACGGTATCGCGCGCTTCGAGTTTCCCGTGCTCGTGCTGCTCGGCACCACCGGCATGATGATGATGGTGTCGGCGAACGATTTGATCGCGCTCTATCTCGCGCTCGAGCTGCAGAGCCTGTCGCTTTATGTCGTGGCCAGCTTCGCGCGCGACAGCGAGCGCTCGACCGAGGCCGGGCTCAAATATTTCGTTTTGGGCGCGCTCGCCTCGGGCATGCTGCTCTACGGCGCGTCGCTGGTCTACGGCTTCACCGGCACCACCAATTTCGACGTGCTGGCGCAGCTTCTCGCCAACCAAGGCACGGCGTCGGTAGGTCTCGTCGTCGGTATCGTCTTCATCGCGGTGGGGCTCGCCTTCAAATGTTCGGCGGTACCGTTCCACATGTGGACGCCCGACGTCTACGAGGGCGCGCCGACGCCGGTCACCGCGTTCTTCTCGGTCGCGCCCAAGACCGCGGCCATCGTGCTGTTCACGCGCGTCATGGTCGAGCCGTTCGGCGGCCTCACCCTGGAATGGCGCCAGATCATCTGGTTCATCGCCGTCGCCTCGATGGTGCTGGGCGCCTTCGCCGCCATCAATCAGCACAACATCAAGCGGCTGATGGCCTACAGCTCCATCGGCCATGTCGGCTATGCCCTCATCGGCCTCGCCGCCGGCAGCCCAGCGGGCGTGCGCGGGATCCTCGTCTACATGGCGATCTATCTCTTCATGAATGTCGGCACCTTCGCCGTCATCCTGTGCATGAGGCGCGACGGGCGCATGGTCGAGGAGATTGAGGATCTGAGGGGCCTGTCGCGAACCCGGCCGGCGCTGGCGCTGGCGCTCGCGATATTCATGTTCTCGATGGCCGGAATTCCGCCGCTCGCGGGGTTCTTCGCCAAGCTCTATGTCTTCCTCGCCGCCATCGATGCCGGGCTCTACACGCTCGCCGTCATCGGCGTGGTGGCGAGCGTGGTGGGCGCGTACTACTACCTGCGCATCGTCAAGCTGATGTATTTCGACGAGCCGGTCGGCGTCGGATTCGATCGGCCGATCGCGCGCGAGATGCAGGCCGTGCTGCTGATCTCGGCGGTGGTGATCCTTTTCTTCTTCGCTTATCCGGGCCTCGTGGTCGACGGCGCCGACAGCGTGGCCGCTTCGCTCTTCGCCGGATGAGCGGCGCGCTCCTTCCGCCGTTCTTCCGCCTGCTGCGCTTCGAGCGGATCGACAGCACTAACGACGAAGCCAAGCGCCTCGCCGCGTCGGGCGCGGCTGAGGGCGCGCTCGTCCTTGCGCGCGAGCAGAGCGCGGGCCGCGGCCGGCGCGGCCGCGCCTGGCTATCGCCGCCAGGCAATCTCTATTGCTCGGTGCTGCTGCGCCCGGCGGCAACCGTGCGCGACGCGGCCCAGTTGGGATTCGCGGCCTCGCTCGCCATCGCGGAAGCGGCATCGCAATTCCTGCCGCGCCGCGCGGATGTCGCGTGCAAATGGCCCAACGACGTGTTGATCGATGGCGCCAAGGTCGCGGGTATCCTGATGGAATCGCGTGCGGGCGGCGACGGGACACTCGATTGGCTGGTGCTCGGCATCGGCGTCAATCTCGTCTCGCATCCCGAGGGGACCGAGCATCAGGCGACCTCGCTCCTCGCGTCGGGCGCGGGTGAAGTGACAGTGGACGCGTTCCTTCCCGCGCTGGCCGAGCGCTTCCTCGCCTGGTACGAAGCGTGGCGGCGCGAAAATGGGTTCGCTTCTCTGCGTTCCGCCTGGCTGGAACGAGCGCATGGGCTCGGCCACGCGATCCGCGTGCGGCTCCAAGACCGCGAGATCGAGGGAAGCTTCGCCGGGCTCGACACTCAGGGTCGGCTCGTGCTGGATGCGCCCGACGGACGACGCCACATCTCCGCCGCCGAAATCTTTCCCGCCGCGTGAGCATCGAGGAGTTCGCCATGCTGCTCGCGATCAACGCCAACAACACCAACACGGTGTTCGCCGTTTGGGACGGCGACCGCCTCGCCGGTTCGTGGCGCGCCGCGACCGACGCGCGCCGCACCGCCGACGAATACGTGGTGTGGCTCGATCATCTGCTCGCGCTCAACGGCTTGGCACGGCGCGATTTCGATGGCGCCATCATCGCCAGCGTCGTGCCGGAGGCGAACTTCAACCTGCGCCGCCTGTGCCGCGAGTATTTTGGCGGCGATCCGCTCGTGGTCGGCGAGGCGGGGGTCAGGACCGGCGTCGAGGCGCTGGTGGACCGGCCGGAGGAGGTCGGCGCCGACCGCCTGGTCAACACCGCCGCCGCGCACGACCGCTACAAAGGGCCGCTGGTGATCGTCGATTTCGGCACCGCCACCACCTTCGACGTGGTCGATCGCGACGGCAATTACCGCGGCGGCGTGATCGCGCCGGGGATCAATCTATCGCTCCAGGCGCTGGCGCTGGCGGCGGCGAAGCTGCCTTCGGTACCGATCGGCCGCACCGCGCGCGTCATCGGCACCAGCACGGTCGCGTGCATGCAGTCGGGGATCTTCTGGGGCTATGTCGGCCTCATCGAAGGGCTGGTCGCGCGCATCGTGGCCGAGTTCGGCGAAAAGATGAGGGTCATTTCCACCGGCGGGCTCGCGCCGCTCTTCGACGGCGCGACTTCCGCCATCGAGCGCACCGATCCGACGCTCACGCTGTGGGGGCTGAAGCTCATTTTCGATCGCAACCGCGCGCCATGACCGAGCGCATCCCGTCGCCCAACCGCCCCGACGAGCTCGCCTTTGTCGCACTCGGCGGCGTCGGCGAGATCGGCATGAACATGGCGCTCTACGGCCATCAAGGGCGCTGGCTGATGATTGACTGCGGCATCACCTTCGCCGACGACACCATGCCGGGCGTCGAGGTGCTGATGGCCGATCCGTCCTTCATCGCCGCGCGCAGCGAAGAGCTGGTCGGCCTCGTCGCGACACATGCGCATGAGGACCATATCGGCGCCATTCCCTATCTGTGGCCGCGCCTCAAATGCCCGGTCTACGCCACGCCCTTCACCGCCGCGCTCTTGCGCCTCAAGCTGATCGAGGTCGGGCTCGAGCACGAGGTGCCGATCGTCGAGGTGCCGATGTCGGGCAAGTTCGTGGTCGGGCCGTTCGAGCTCGAGCTGATCACGCTCACCCATTCCATCCCCGAGCCCAACGCCGTGGTATTGCGCACCAAGCACGGCGCGGTCCTCCATACCGGCGATTGGAAGTTCGATCCCGATCCGATGATTGGTCCGGCCTCCGACATGGCAGCGCTGGAGCGGCTGGGTGACGCGGGTGTGCTCGCTATGGTGTGCGATAGCACCAACGCGATGCGGCCGGGCGAGGCAGGCTCGGAAGGCGCGGTGCGGCAGGTGCTCATCGATCTCGTCGGACGCTGCGCCAACCGCGTTGCCATCGCCTGTTTCGCCTCGAACGTGGCGCGCCTCGAATCGGCTGCGGTCGCGGCAGCGACCCATGATCGCCATGTCGCGCTGGTCGGGCGCTCGCTGTGGCGCATCGACCGCGCCGCGCGCGAGACCGGGTATCTGCGCGACGTGCCTCCCTTCCTCACCGAGGAGGAGGCCGCCTATCTGCCGCGCGACAAGGTGCTGCTGCTGTGCACGGGCAGCCAAGGCGAGCCGCGCGCGGCCTTGGTGCGGATCGCCGCCGACGAGCATGCGCATATCGTGCTCGAGCGCGACGACACGGTGATCTTCTCCTCGCGCGTCATTCCCGGCAACGAGCGCGCGATCGGCCGGCTGCAGAATTCGCTCATCGGGCTCGGCGTCGAGATCGTCACCGAGCACGACCACGCCGTCCATGTCTCGGGCCACCCGGCGCGGAACGAGCTCACGCGCATGTATCGCGCGGTGCGGCCGCGCATCGCCGTGCCCGTCCATGGCGAGGCGCGTCATCTCGTGGCGCAGGCGCGGCTGGCCGAGGCGTGCGACGTGCGCCAGGTCATCGTCACGCGGAATGGCGAGGTGGTGCGGCTCGCGCCCGGTCCCGCCGCCGTCATTGGCACGGTGCCGGTGGGGCGGCTCGCCGCCGACGGCAAGGCATTGATCGATGCCGGCGGCGAGGCGATCAAGAACCGGCAGCGCATGAACTTCAATGGCGCCGCGCTCGCCTCCATCGTTCTCGACGGCGAAGGGCGGCTGGCGGCGCCGCCGCAGGTGAGCATGCAAGGCTTTGCCGAGGCGCCGGACGAGGTCGAGGATCTCGTCCGCAAAGTCGCTGACGCGATCGAAGCGATGAAGCTGCGCGAGCGACGCGACGACGAGGCGGTGCGCGAGACGGCGCGGGTCGCGGTGCGGCGCTGGGCCCGCACGCGCCACGGCAAGCGCCCGGTGACGGAAATCCACGTGGTGCGGGTCGGAGGGGCGGGGAGGGGAGCATGATCGGCCGGCTCAACCATGTCGCCATCGCGGTGCCCGATCTCGCCGCCGCGGCATTGCTCTATCGCGGGACCTTGGGCGCGGATGTGTCGCAGCCGGTGGCGCTGCCCGAGCACGGCGTCACCACCGTGTTCGTGACCTTGCCCAACACCAAGATCGAATTGATCGAGCCGCTGGGCGAGCAGTCGCCGATCCGCGCCTTCCTCGCGCGCAATGGCGCCGGCGGCATCCATCACGTCTGCTACGAGGTGGCCGACATCCGCGCCGCGCGCGACCGGCTGGTGGCGACGGGCGCGCGCATCCTCGGCGACAGCGAGCCCAGGACCGGAGCCCACGGCAAGCCCGTGCTGTTCCTCCATCCCGGCGATTTCTGTGGCACGCTCATCGAGCTCGAGGAGGCGGGGTGAACTGGTTCATCGCCATCAGTGCCTATGTCGTGATCTGGTGGATCACGATCTTCGCGGTGCTGCCGTTCGGCGTCAGATTGTCCGACGAGGGCGATCCCGGCCGCGCCGCGGGCGCGCCCGCCGATCCGCGCCTAAAGCGCAAGGTGGTGGCGACGACGCTCGTTGCCGCGGCGATCTGGCTCGTCCTCTATTGGGCAGTGCGGAATGGCGTCGTGAACTTTCGAGGAATGACATGAGCGTCGAATACTGCGCGATGGCGCCGAGCCATCCCGTCCATGCCCCCTACCACGACCGCGAATACGGGTTTCCCTCGCGCGACGATCGCGTGCTGTTCGAGCGGCTGGTGCTCGAGATCAACCAGGCCGGATTGTCATGGCTCACCGTGCTCAACAAACGCGCCGCCTTCGCCGCCGCCTACGCCGACTACGATCTCGAGCGCGTGGCGCGGTTCGGCGCCAAGGACGTGGCCCGCTTGCTGGGCGATGCCGGCATCATCCGCAACCGGCTCAAGATCGAGGCCGTGATCGACAACGCGCGCCGCATCCTCGCGCTCGGCGCGGTGGCGGGTTCCTTTGCCCACTGGCTCGATGCCCATCATCCGCTGCCCAAGGAGCAGTGGGTCCGGCTCTTCCGCGACACGTTCCGCTTCACCGGCGGCGAGATCGTGGGCGAGTTCCTGATGAGTCTGGGCTACCTACCGGGCGCCCATGTCCGGTCCTGCCCGGTGCATGAACGCATCCTGCGACTCGACCCGCCCTGGCGCCGAGGCTCAAGTCCTGCTCAAGCAAAACGATCGCGGGCCAAGAAGGCAAATCTCAGGCGTACCGTAAAGGCAAAAAAATAAGGCAAGATCACGAGATGACCTTGCCCAGCGCTTTCGCGGTCTTCTGCCGCTTTGGTGAGTTTAGGGTCGCCTCCCCCCTGTCGATTGTTTCGACAATTCCTCCCTAAACTTGGGCCCGGCCGCCATCTGATGGGCGATCTCTATAGGCGAGCGGAGTGTACGAAACTCCACGCGACTCGTCACGCACAATCGTAAAATTACGTGGAAAAGTCCGATTTTAACTGTCCGCGCCTAGGCTTGGCCTATGCGTTTCCCCCTGCTCCCAATGCTGGCCTTGGGCCTCTGCGGACCGGCGTTCGCTGCTGGCCCGGCTGCGCCAGGCGCCGCAACGCTCACCCAAGACGGCAAGCTCGCGGTCGTCGGCGTGCCCTGCGCCGCGCTCAGCGTCGCTGCTGGCGCGGGTGCGGATTACGTGCCCGGCGTCGATGTCAATGGGAGCTCTGTCGCGCCCGCCGATTTGCCGCGCGTCGCTTCGCCCGTCACTGCCGATGCGGTCACGATCGAGATCGATCAGCATCTCGCGGGACAGTTCGGCATCCCGCAAACGGGCATCCCCTATCGAGGCAAGGCGATCGCAGGATATGTCACGGTGCGCGACGGCCGCGCCTACTTCAACGGCCAGCCGCTCGGCGCCGGCGCGAGCGACGCGCTTGTCGCCGCCTGTCGCGCCGAGAAGAAGTAGCGCCGCCGCGTGGACTTCGCAGCTTGGGTTGCCTAGATTGGCGACCCGCGCGACGCGAGGTCCGGATGCGACTCAGCCACTATTTCCTGCCGCTTCTGAAAGAGACGCCGAGCGAGGCGCAGATCGTGTCGCACCGGCTGATGCTGCGCGCCGGCATGATCCGGCAATCGAGCGCCGGCATCTATAGCTGGCTGCCGCTGGGCCTGCGCGTGCTGCGCAAGGTCGAGCGCATCGTGCGCGAGGAACAGGACGCCGCCGGTGCGCAGGAACTGCTGATGCCGACGCTCCAGCCTGCCGAGTTATGGCGCGAAAGCGGCCGCTACGAGGATTACGGCAAGGAGATGCTGCGCATCGTCGACCGGCACGAGCGCGACATGCTCTATGGGCCTACCAACGAGGAGCTGATCACCGACATCTTCCGCGGCGCGGTCAAGTCCTATCGCGATCTGCCCAAGAACCTCTATCACATCCAGTGGAAATTTCGCGACGAGGTGCGGCCGCGCTTCGGCGTCATGCGCGGGCGCGAGTTCCTGATGAAAGACGCCTATTCCTTCGACCTCGACAAGGCGGGGGCTATCACGGCCTATTTCCGCATGTTCGTCGCCTACATGAAGACCTTCAAGCGCATGGGGCTGACCCCCATCCCGGTACGCGCCGACACCGGTCCCATCGGCGGCGACTTGAGCCACGAGTTCCACATTGAGGCCGACACCGGCGAGAGCGAACTGTTCTTCGACGCCGACGTGGTCAAGCTCGACGAAGCCCAGATCGACCCGGCCAGCCCCGAAGTGCAGGAGCACGTCAAGCGCTGGTACGCCGCGACCGACGAGAAGCACGACGCGGCGGAGTTCGCCCAGCGCGTGCCCGAGGCGCGCCGCCGAAACGCCCGCGGCATCGAGGTCGGCCAGCTGTTCTATTTCGGTAGCAAATACTCGCTTCCGATGGGCGCGCTGGTCGCGGCGCCCGACGGCATGCAAGTTCCGGTCGAGATGGGTTCCTACGGCATCGGCGTGTCGCGCCTCGTCGGCGCCATCATCGAGTCGAGCCACGACGAGAGCGGCATCGTCTGGCCCTTGAACGTCGCGCCGTTCGCGGTCGGACTGATCAATCTGCGTACCAACGACGCCAAGTGCCGAGCCGCCGCCGACGCGCTCTATGCGACGCTCGAGGCCGCCGGGATCGAGACGCTCTATGACGATCGCGAGGACTCGCCCGGCGCCAAGTTCGCTGCAATGGATCTCATCGGCCTGCCCTGGCAGATCGTGATCGGCCCGCGCGGCGTGGCCGCCGGCACGGTCGAGATCAAGGAGCGCAAGACCGGCAAGGATGGCAAACGCGAGGAACTCTCGCCCGACGCTGCGCTCGCGCGCATCGGAGGGGCGCGGTGATCTTCGGCCCGTTCGAGCGCATGGTGGCGTTCCGCTATTTGCGCGCGCGCCGCCAGGAAGGATTCATCTCGGTCATCGCCATCTTCTCGCTCACGGGGATCGCGCTGGGCGTGGCGACGCTGATCATCGTCATGGCCGTGATGAACGGGTTTCGCGCCGAGTTGTTGGGCCGCATCCTGGGCTTCAACGGCCACATCAACGTCTATGCGACGCAAGGGCCGCTCAACGATTACGGCGCGCTGGCGCAGCGGGTCGCGAAGCTCCCCGGCGTCCTGTCCGCGCGCCCCTTGGTCGAAGGCCAAGTGATGGCGACGGCGCGCGGCGGCGGCACCGGCGCGCTGGTGCGCGGCTTGAGCGCGGAGGACCTGACCTCGCAGCCGCTGCTAGCGAAATCGGTCGATGCCAGCGTGCTTGCCGCCTTCAAGGACGACGCGGTCATCGTCGGCAGCCGGCTTGCGTTCCGGCTCGGCCTGAAAGCAGGCGACGCGATCACGCTCATCTCGCCCCAGGGCAGCGCCACGGCTTTCGGCACGGTGCCGCGCATCAAGAGCTATACCGTCGCCGGCACCTTCAATGTCGGCATGTACGAGTTCGACAATGGCGTCGTGTTCATGCCGTTGCCGGCGGCGCAGACCTTCTTCAACCTGGGGGAGGGGGTATCGAGCCTCGAGCTGATGGTGGCCGATCCCGACAAGGTGAAGGACTACGATCGCGAGATCTTCCAGGTGCTCGGCGGGCAAGTTCGCATCTTCGACTGGCAGCAGAGCAATCTCAGCTTCTTCAACGCCGTCGAGGTCGAGCGCAACGTCATGTTCCTGATCTTGACGCTCATCATCGTGGTGGCGGCGTTCAACATCATTTCCAGCATGATCATGCTGGTGAAGGACAAGGGGCGCGACATCGCCATCCTGCGCACCATGGGCGCGACACGCGGCATGATCTTGCGAATCTTCATGCTGTCGGGCGCGAGCGTCGGCGTCGTCGGCACTGTCGCAGGATTTGCAATGGGCGTCGCGTTTGCAGCCAACATCCAGGCGATCCGCGAATTCATCCAGAGCATCATCGGCACCGATCTCTTCGCCGCCGAGATTTATTTCCTGACGCAGGTGCCGGCGCGCATCGATCCCAGCGAGGTCGCGACCGTGCTGGCAATAGCGTTCGGCCTTTCCTTCCTAGCGACGATCTATCCCTCCTGGCGCGCGGCGCGGCTCGATCCGGTCGAGGCGCTGCGATATGAATGAGGGGGGATCGGGCGCGGCGCTCGAGCTGCGCCAAGTCGTGCGCAGTTTCGTTCAGGCGGGAGCGACGCTGCCTGTGCTGCGCGGTGTCTCGCTCACGGTCAGGCCGGGCGAGATCGTGGCGCTGGTCGGCCCCTCGGGCGCGGGCAAGTCGACCTTGCTCCACGTCGCAGGATTGCTCGAGAGGCCCGATGGCGGCGAGGTGCTGCTGGGCGGGCGCGACTGCGGCGCCATGTCCGATCAGGAACGCACCGAGACGCGGCGCGGCGCGCTGGGCTTCGTCTATCAGTTCCATCATCTCCTGCCGGAATTCTCCGCGCTCGAGAACGTGATGCTGCCACAGATGATTGCCGGAGTGGCGCGGCAGCGCGCGCGGGAGCGCGCGATGGCGCTGCTTCGCCAAGTGGGGCTCGAGGCGCGCGCCGACCATCGCCCCGCACGGCTCTCCGGCGGCGAGCAGCAGCGCGTCGCCATCGTGCGCGCGCTCGCCAACACGCCGCGCGTGCTGCTGGGTGACGAGCCCACCGGCAATCTCGACCAGCACACCGCCGCCGACGCGACCGACCTGCTGCTCGGGATCGTGCGCCAGGGCGGACTTGCCGCCCTTGTCGCCACCCACAATCTCGACCTCGCCCGCCGTATGGACCGCGTGCTCGCGCTCGAGGACGGGGTGATCGTCGAGCGGGCGGCGGCGTGAGACAAGATTCGGTTTGCCTGGCCGGCGCGCCGTGGGATGCTGACGCATCCCAGCGGAACTGACCCCATGCCCCACGCCGACTTCGTCCATCTCCGCGTCCATTCCGCCTATTCGCTGTCGTCGGGCGCGATCAAGGTGAAGGCGCTGGCCGCGCTCGCGAAAAGCGCTGCGATGCCGGCGGTGGCGATGACCGATGCCGGCAATCTCTTTGGCGCCTTGGAGTTTGCGCTCGCGGCGCGCGAGGTTGGGGTGCAGCCGATTATCGGCTGCGAACTGGCGCTGCGGCGCGGTGACGGCGATGTCCGAATCGCAGGGCGACTCGGTCCTGCCGCCGCGCCCGACCAGGTCGTGTTGCTGGTGCAGAACGAGGAGGGCTATCGCAACCTGCTCACGCTCTCGAGCCGTTCTTTCCTCGAGACCGAGGGTGGCGAGGAGCCGCAAGTGGCGCTTGCCGCACTCGAGGGCCGCACCGGCGGGCTGCTGCTTCTGACCGGCGGTCCGCGCGGGCCGGTGGGACGACTCCTCGGCGACGGCCAGGGCCAGGCGGCCGAAGCGGTGCTGCTGCGGCTCGCCGCGCTCTTTCCCGGGCGGCTCTATGCAGAGTTGATGCGTCATGGCCTCGCGACCGAGGACCGGATCGAGGAGCCGCTGATCGCGCTTGCCATGAAACACGGCCTGCCGCTGGTCGCGACCAACGACGTGTTCTTCGCCGATCCCGAATTCTATGACGCGCACGACGCGCTCGTGTGCATCGCCGAGGGCACGGTGGTGAGTAATCCCAACCGCCGCCGCCTGACCCGCGAGCACCACTTCAAGTCGCCGGCGGCGATGCGCGCGCTCTTTGCCGACGTGCCGGAGGCGTGCGACAACACGCTCGTCATCGCGCGGCGCTGCGCCTTTATGCCCGAGGCGCGCGACCCGATCCTGCCGCCCTTTGCCAGCGCCAGCGGCCGCGACGAAGCCGCCGAGCTACGCGCCGACGCCAGCGAGGGCCTCGAGCGCCGCCTCGCGCAGCAGATCTTCCGCCCAGAGATGAGCGAGGAAGAACGCGCCAAGGTTTCCGCGCCTTACCGCGAGCGGCTTGCATTCGAGCTCGACATGATCGTCGAGATGGGCTTCGCGGGCTACTTCCTGATTGTCGCCGAGTTCATCCGCTGGGCCAAGTCGGCGTCGATCCCAGTGGGGCCGGGGCGCGGCTCGGGCGCGGGCTCGGTGGCGGCGTGGGCGCTAACCATCACCGATCTCGATCCGCTGCGCTTCGGCCTTCTGTTCGAGCGCTTCCTCAATCCCGAGCGCGTGTCGATGCCGGACTTCGACATCGATTTTTGTCAGGACCGGCGTGACGAGGTGATACGCCACGTCCAGGAGCGCTACGGCCGCGACCGGGTGGCGCAGATCATCACTTTCGGCAAGCTCCAGGCGCGCGCGGTGCTGCGCGACGTGGGCCGCGTGCTTGAGATGCCCTACGGCCAGGTCGACCGCATCTGCAAGCTGGTGCCGAACAATCCCGCCAACCCGGTGACTTTGCAGCAGGCGATCGACGGCGAGCCCAGCCTGCGTACGATGCAGGAGACGGACGAGGGGGTGGCGCGCCTCATCGCCATCGCGCTCAAGCTCGAGGGGCTTTACCGCCACGCGTCGACCCACGCGGCCGGCGTCGTGATTGGCGACCGGCCGCTCGAAGAGTTGGTCCCGCTCTATCGCGATCCCCGCTCCGACATGCCGGTGACGCAGTTCAACATGAAATATGTCGAGCTGGCAGGGCTGGTGAAGTTCGACTTTCTGGGCCTCAAGACGCTCACGGTGCTGGCGCGCGCGCTCGATCTTCTGCGCCAGCGGGGCGTCGAGCTCGACCTTTCGACCCTGCCGCTCGACGATGCGCCCACATACGATCTCATGGGCCGCGGCGATACGGTGGGCGTGTTCCAGCTCGAAGGCGCGGGCATGCGCGACATGCTGCGCAAGCTCCGCCCCGATCGGTTTGAGGACATCATCGCCGTGGTCGCGCTCTATCGCCCCGGCCCGATGGAGAATATTCCGCGCTACATCGAGGTAAAGCACGGGCGGGAGACGTCTGACTATCTCCATCCGTCGCTCCAGCCGATCCTCGAGGAAACGCACGGCATCATGATCTATCAGGAGCAGGTGATGCGGATCGCGCAGGTGCTGAGCGGCTACTCGCTCGGCGGCGCCGACCTGCTGCGCCGCGCCATGGGGAAGAAGATCCGGTCCGAGATGGAGGCGCAGCGCCGCCAATTCATCGACGGCGCCATCGCGCGCGGCGTCGGCGGCGGCGTGGCCGAACACATTTTCGAGCAGGTGGCGAAATTCGCGGGCTACGGTTTCAACAAGTCGCACGCCGCCGCCTATGCGCTGGTTGCCTACCAGACCGCCTATCTCAAGGCGAACCATCCGGTCGAGTTCATGGCCGCGCTGATGAGCCTCGATATCGGCAACACCGACAAGCTCAACCTCTTCCGCCAGGAATGCAGCCGCCTCGGCATCAGGCTGCTGCCGGCGGATATCAACCGCTCGCGCGACACGTTCGCGGTCGAGGCTACGCCGCAGGGCGCCGCGATCCGCTATGCGCTGGCGGCGCTCAAGGGCGTCGGTGCCCAGGCCATGCAGCAGCTCGTCGAGGAGCGCGAGGCGCATGGACGCTTCGCCGATCTCTTCGATCTCGCCCGCCGCCTCGATCCCAGGACGTTCAACCGCCGCCAATTCGAGAGCCTGGTGAAGGCTGGTGCGTTCGATGGACTCAACCGCAATCGGGCGCAGACCTTCGCCGCCATCGACCTGTTGCTGCGTCATGCCCAAGCAGCAGCGAGCGAGCGCTCGAGCCAGCAGGTCAATCTCTTCGATGCGGGCGGGGCGCAGGACGCCGCGCCCGCCTTGCCCGCAGTCGAGAACTGGCAGCCGGTCGCGCGACTCCAGCACGAATTCGACGCCATCGGCTTCTATCTCTCGAGCCATCCGCTCGATGCCTATGGAAGGAGCCTCGCGCGGCTGGGCGTGGTGCGGTTCGCAGACCTGCCGGCGCGGCTCGCCGCCGGCGGCACGACCCGGGCCAAGCTCGCCGGCGTGCCGCTGTCGCGGCGCGAGCGTAACTCGGCGCGCGGCAGCCGCTTCGCTTTCGTGCAGATGTCCGACACCAGCGGCGTGTACGAGGTCGTGGTGTTCGCCGAAGTCCTGGCGCAGAGCCGACAGCTTCTAGACGACGGCGTGCCGCTCGTCGTCACCGTCGATATCCGCACCGACGATGACAGCCTACGTCTGATGGCGCAGCGGTTCGAGCGACTCGACATGGTCGCGACCGAGGCTGCGGCCGGGCTCAAGATCGTTCTGTCCGAGGGCGAGGCCTTGGCGCCATTGCGCGACCTAATGCGGCGCCAAGGCGGCGGCCGCGGACGCGTGAGCGTGATCGTGCCAGTGGCGCCAGCGCGCGAGGTCGAGATCGCGCTGCCCGGCGGCTTCAAGATCGCGCCTGATGTGCTCCATTCAGTTCGCGCTCTCCCGGGCGTCCTGGAGGTGCAGGACGTCTAGTTGTCAGCCTCTTTCGGATTTCCGCGCGCGCCGAATTGCGCTAGGTTTCGCTGCACTGCGAGTGGCACCTACGCGCAAGGCCAGATCAAGGGGGAATAAGAATGGCTGGACGTCGTGGGGCGCAACCGCGTCCGGGCTGGGCGCTCGAGCCCGATCTCCATCCTGTTGACGAGCATCTGCGGCGGCGAAGTTGGCGCGTGCTGCGGGCGGCGCTTCCATCCGGACGCGGCCTCGATCCGCTGCCCGGCTGGGTCACATGCCCCGACGATTTCATCGACTGGCTGACGAATCGCGTAAGCACCGCCGCGGTACGCGGCTATTTCGAGCATCTCGAACTCATCGCCAAACAGATTTGCGATCTCGAGTTGCTTCGTTTCGTGCGCCACCACAAGGCGCAAGTTTGAGCGCTTTGCGGCCTTGGCCTAGCGATCTGCGGCGAGGGGCTTGAGCATCGCCGCAAAAGCTTCATATAAAGGGTTGCGCGAACGCGAGGAATGGGATTGAACGTGACCAACCTGCGGCTCTACCGCCAGGCGAAATTCTCGGTCGGACAGATCGTCCGCCACCGTCTCTTTTCGTTCCGCGGCGTCATTTTCGATGTCGATCCGGTGTTCAGCAACTCCGACGAATGGTACGAGTCGATCCCGGCGGAGCGCCGGCCGTCCAAGGATCAGCCGTTCTACCATCTCCTGGCCCAGAACGCGCAGGGCGGGCCCTACGAGGCCTATGTTTCGGAACAGAACCTGGTGGTCGACGGCGACAACGGGCCGATCAGCCACCCAATGATCGACGTCATGTTCGAGCGCATCGCCGGCGACCGCTACGTGCTGCGCAGCAGCCGCTTCCAATAGCCGCAATCCGGTAACCTTGATTAAGGAAATCGGCGCGGCTGCGCCGTTAGCGCTCCCGGCTTGCCTCGAGATGGCGTAGCATCGCGCCGGCGGGAGGACAGGACGGACGGGTCATGGCCAAGCGAGCATTGATCACCGGCATCACCGGCCAGGACGGCGCCTATCTCACCGAGTTCCTCATAGAGAAGGGCTACGAGGTACACGGGCTGATGCGGCGGTCCAGCCTGTTCAACACCGACCGCATCGACCACCTCTATCACGATCCGCATGTCTCCGGCGCCTGCCTCGCGCTTCATTACGGCGACCTCACCGACGGCTCGGCGCTGCGCCGGGTGCTCGCATCGGTCGCACCGGACGAGGTCTACAACCTCGCCGCACAAAGCCACGTCATGGTCTCGTTCGAGCTGGCGGAATACACCGCCGACGTAGTCGCGGTCGGCACGCTGCGGCTGCTCGAGGCGCTGCGCGACCACGCCCAGGCGTCCGGCCGGCCGGTGCGCTTCTACCAGGCGGGCTCGTCCGAGATGTTCGGCGCTTCGCCGCCGCCGCAGAACGAGCGCACGGCGTTCCAGCCGCGCAGCCCCTATGCCGTCAGCAAGCTCGCCGCCCATTGGTACGCGGCGAATTATCGCGAGGCATACGGGCTCTTCGCGTGCAATGGCATTCTCTTCAATCACGAGAGCCCGCGGCGCGGCGAGACCTTCGTCTCGCGCAAGATCACCCGCGCGGTCGGACGTATCGTCGAGGGGCTGCAGGACAAGCTCTATCTCGGCAATCTCGACGCGCGGCGCGACTGGGGTTTCGCCGGCGATTACGTCGAGGCCATGTGGCTCATGCTCCAGCACGACCGGCCCGACGATTACGTCATCGCCACTGGCGAGTCGCACAGCGTGCGCGAGCTGGTCGAGCTGGCTTTCGCCGAGGCCGGGCTCGATTGGCGCAAGCATGTCGCCACCGATCTACGCTATCTCCGCCCGACCGAGGTCGCGGCACTCGAGGGCGATGCGTCGAAGGCGCGCCAGCAGCTCCAGTGGCGCCCGCGCGTGGGCTTCCCGGCGCTAGTGCGCATGATGGTTCGGCACGATGTCGATCTCGCCCGGCGCGAGCGCACGCTCAAGAGCGCCGGCTATGTCGAGCCTACCCGCGGCGCCGCCGCGAACGGCGGCTGAGGAGGGTGGCAATGACCGAGGCGCCGATCCTCTTCCCGCTGACCGGCCGCAAGGTCTATGTCGCCGGACATCGCGGGATGGTGGGAAGCGCTCTGGTGCGGCGCCTGGCGCGCGTCGGATGCGAGATCCTCATCGCGACCCATGCCGAGCTCGATCTCAGGCGTCAGCGCGACACCGAGGACTGGCTCATGGCGGCGCGGCCCGATGCCGTATTCGTCGCGGCGGCGACGGTGGGCGGCATCCTCGCCAACGACACGCGTCCGGCGGAGTTTCTCTACGACAATGTGATGATCGCCGCGAATGTTATCGACGGCGCGCGTCGGGCCGGCGTGAGGAAGCTCCTGTTCCTGGGCTCGTCCTGTATCTATCCCCGGCTCGCGCCTCAGCCGATGAGCGAGGATGCGCTGCTGACCGGCGCGCTCGAGCCGACGAACCAGTGGTACGCGGTCGCCAAGATCGCCGGCCTCAAGCTCGCCGAGGCCTATCGGCGGCAATGGGGCTGCGATTTCATCTCCGCGCAGCCAACCAATCTCTACGGGCCCGGCGACACCTATGATGCGCGCGCCAGCCACGTCATTCCGGCGCTGCTGCTGAAGGCGCACCTGGCCAAACGCGCCCGTGCGCCCGAGGTCGAGATCTGGGGCACCGGCACGCCGCGGCGCGAGTTCCTCCATGTCGACGATCTCGCCGACGCGCTGGTGTTCCTGATGGAGCGCTATTCGGGCGCGGGTCACGTCAATGTCGGCTGGGGCAGCGACGTCACCATCGCCGAGCTGGCGCGACTCATCGCCGACACGGTCGGATACCGGGGCGGCTTGCGCTATGCGAGCGAGATGCCGGACGGCGCGCCGCGGAAGCTTCTCGACGTGAGCCGCCTGGCCGCGTTCGGCTGGCGGCCTCGCATTGAGCTGCGCGAGGGCCTGGCCGATGCCTATCGCTGGTTCACGGAGTACGTCGCCGAAACCGGGTAAGACGCAACAGCGCGGCATCGAGGCAGCGTTGAGGATTCGAAGGTGAAGAGCATCGCTCCGGCGCGCGCCGATCGCAACGTACATCTCGTCGAGCTGTCGGCAATGGCGCTGGTGGTGGGCGTTCTCACCGGCGGGGCGGCGGTGCTGTTCCGCGCCTTCGTCGCCTATGTCCACAACCTGTTCTTCCTCGGCGTCGTGTCGTCCTATTACGATCCCAACCTGCACACGCCGATTGGATGGCTCGGGCCGATGGTCATCGCCTCCCCGGCGATCGGCGGGCTCGTGGTCATTTTCCTGGTTCGCAGCCAGCCGGAGGACCGGCGCGGACAGGGCGTCTCGGATATCATCGACGCTATCTATTACCGCGAGGGCAGGGTGCGCGCCGTGGCGGCCACAGTGAAGTCGCTGGCGGCGGGCGTGCAGAGCGGCACCGGCGGATCGGTCGGGCGCGAGGCGGCCATCGTCCAGATCGGCGCCGCGCTTGCCTCGCGCCTGTCGCGTCTCGCCCGCATCGCGCAATGGCAGCGCATGACCCTGGTCGCCGCAGGGGGCGCCGCGGGGCTCGCCGCGGCCTTCAACGCGCCTCTGGGCTCGATCGTCTTCGCCATCGAACTGATGATGCCCGAGATCAGCGCCCGCACGTTGCTGCCGGTGACGATCGCCGCCGGCGCCGGCACGTTCGTGTCGCGCTTCTTCTACGGGCTGCAGCCGACGTTCCTGGTGACGATTGTCACCGCCTCGCATCTGCGCCTCTCGGGTATTGTCGCGCTGCTGCCGTTCGCGCCGTTCGGCATCCTGCTCGGGCTGGTATCGTGGTTCATGATCTGGTGGCTCGGATGGCTTGAGCGCCACTTCGCCCGAATTTCGCCGAGCCCCTATTTCCGCCACGCCATCGGCATGCTCGCGGTCGGCATCCTGGCCTATCTCATGATGATGGGGACCGGCGACTATTACATCGACGGGCCGAGCTACGCCGCGCTCCAGGACATTCTGCACGGCGACATCACCACGGTGCAGTTCTTCCTCTTGCTGTTCGCGGCCAAGCTGCTCGCGACCGGCTTGACGCTCGGCTCGGGCGGAAGCGGCGGGGTGTTCTCGGCTTCGCTCGTGATCGGCGCCACATTGGGCGGCGCGTTCGGGGCTGGCTGTTTGCTCATCTGGCCTTCGCTCGACGTCACCCTGATCGATTTCGCGATCGTCGGCATGGCGGGCCTCCTCGGCGGGACCACCGGGGCCTCGATCACTGCCATCGTCATGGTGTTCGAGTTGACCCGCGACTATAACGTGATCGTGCCGATGATCGTGTGCGTGACGCTCGCGGTCGCGGTCCGGCGCGCGCTGCTGCAGCAATCGATCTACACGGTGAAGCTCTTCACCAAGGGTCACGAGGTGCCGGACGCGCTCCAGGCCAACATGTTCCGCATCCGCCACGCCGAAAGCGTGATGTCGACCGCGTTCGTGGTGCGCCCGGCCTCTTCATTGCTGGACGAATCGCTCGCCTCGCTCGACGAGACGGGCCGGCCGATCTATCTCCTCATCGGCGAGGGCAACCGCATCAAGGGATATTTGCGGCTCGAGCCGGGCTTCAAGCTGTGGCAGTCGCGCGCGAAAGAAACGACGCTGGCCGACGTGGCGCGTGCGGATTTCACTTTGGCGCTGCCGACCGACACCATGTTCCATGTCATCGGGCGGGTGGCTCGGCGCGGCGGCGCGGTCACGATCGTGGTCCGCCCGGCGCGCGTCCCCCGCATCGAGGACGTGATGGGCTTCATCGCCCTCGAAACCATGGGCGCAGCAGTGATTGACAATGCGCGCGCCTTTGCGCCGAGCGTGGCGCGCAATCCGTTCCCGCAATTCACGCGCCGCCGCGCGCATGGCCCCGCCCAATTCTGGCGCCGCCCGCGCGAGGGGCCGCGCTGAGACTCGGTCAGACGGCGTCGCCCGTGTCCGGCTCCAGCCCCGCCTCCCTGACGCCGTGAACGGCACAAGCCTCGTCGTTCTCCGAGGTATCGCCGCTAATGCCGACCGAGCCTATGATCTCGCCGCCGGAGCGGATCAGCACGCCGCCCGGCACCGGCACGATGCGCCCGCCCGACGCGGCCATGAGCGCGGTCAGGAACAGCGGCCCGCTTTGCGCCCGGCGCGCGAATTCGCGGCCGCCGAAGCCCATGCCCAGAACGCCCCACGCCTTGCCCTCGGCGATCTGCGGGCGCAACAGGCTCGATCCGTCGTCGCGCTTGAAGGCGATCATGTGGCCGCCCGCGTCGAGTACGGCGACGGTGAGCGGCTTCAATTTGCGCGCGCGGCCGAACTCCAGCGCCTTGTCGACGATGAGCGAGGCTTGCGCCAGGCTGAGTGCGGACATCTCGGGGTCTCCTCGGATGGGAAAGGCGCTATCATAGAGAGAGATGACGCCGGGGACACCGCTCATGTCGAAGCTTCGCCTGACACTCGCCTGCTGGGATTATGACCGCGCCCGCGCGCTCGCCGACGGTAGCGTCGCGCCCGAGGGCATCGATCTCAATGTGCTCGAGCTGCCGGTCGAGGAGACGTTCTTCCGCATGCTGCGCCACCGCGAGTTCGACGCCGCGGAGATGTCGCTCTCGTCCTACGTCGTCTCGGCGTCGCGCGAAAACCCGCCCTTCATCGCCATCCCGGTCTTCCCCTCGCGCCTCTTCCGCCACAACGGGATTTTCATCAACACGGGAAGCGGCATCCGCGAACCCAAGGACCTCGTCGGCAAACGCATCGGTGTGCCGGAATACCAGCTCACCGCGCCGGTTTGGCAGCGCGGCATCCTCCAGGACGAATACGGCGTCGACCCGGCGAGCGTCGAGTATTTCACCGGCGGCGAGGAGGACCCCGGGCGCGAGGAGAAGGTGGCGCTCGACCTACCTGCGAAATTCCGCGTCCGCGCCATCGCGCCCGGCAAGACGCTGTCGGCGATGCTGGCCGAGGGCGAACTCGACGCCATCACCGCGCCGCGCAACCCCTCGACCTTCCGCACGCGCCCCGACCGGGTGCGGCGCCTATTCGAAAACTATATCGAGGTCGAGCGCGCCTATCACCGCAAGACCCGTATCTTCCCGATCATGCACACGGTTGTGTTGCGGCGCGACCTCTACGCTTCGCATCCTTGGGTTGCGCAATCGCTCGTCAAGGCGTTCGTCGAAGCCAAGCGCCGGGCCCAGGCCAATCTCGACGTGGTCGCCGCGATCAAGACCATGCTGCCGTGGCAGATCGCCTATGTCGAGGAGACGCGGCGCGAATTGGGCGAGGATTGGTGGCCCTATGGTTTCGAAGCCAACCGGCACGTGCTCGAAACCTTCCTGCGCTATCACCACGAGCAGGGCCTATCGCGCCGGCGCCTCAAGCCCGAGGAGCTGTTCGCGCCCGAGACGTTCGAAGCCTTCAAGATCTGACGCGCCCGTGCCGGTCGAGCCGCTCCCCGCCGCCACACTGCTCCTCCTGCGCGACGGCGCGGACGGATGCGAGGTCGTGATGCTCGAGCGCCATCGCGATGCGTTCTTCCCCGGAGCGCTGGTCTTTCCGGGCGGGCGCGTCGATGAAGCCGACTGCGAGCGCGTCATGCTGGCGCGCTGCCGCAAGGTCGCGGGCATCGGCGCGGCAGCGATGGCGTTTCGCATGGCCGCCATCCGCGAAACTTACGAGGAGGCCGGCATCCTGCTCGCGCGACGCCGCGGCGAGGATCGGCTCATCGCCGCCGCCGAGTTGCGTGAGCTCGAGCGCCGCATCGGCAAGTGCCTCGGCCGCGCGCTGCATTTCGCCGATCTCGTCGCCAGTCGCGAGATCGAACTGGCGACGGACTGCTTGGTGGCGTTCGCCCATTGGGTGACGCCGGAGCGCTCGGCCAAGCGCTACGACACGCTGTTCTTCCTCGCCCGCGCGCCGGATGACCAGGTGCCGCGGCCAGACGGGCGCGAGGCGATCGACGCCGTCTGGATCGCGCCCGAAGCGGCCTTGGCCGATGCCGACGCCAAGCGCCGGCGCCTCATCTTCGCGACGCGCATGAATTTGATGCGGCTGCAGCGCGGCGGCGATGTCGCGGCGGCGCTGGCGGCGACCCACGCGATTGTACGCATATGCCCCGAAATGTACGAAACGCCCGAGGGCACGCGCATCCGCATCCCGGAGGGGCTGGGCTATGATGTGTTCGACATGCCGACGCCGGACACGCGCCACGGCTAGCGTCAGGTGTGTTCCGAGAAGCCTCGTCCTTCGGCGGCGAGCCGCGCCAGCAAGGGCGCCGGTGCGAGCGTCGCGTCGGCGAGGCGGCGCGACTGCCCGGCGAGGCGCTCTGCGACGGTGGCGAGGCCGATCAAATCGGCGTGAAACATCGGCCCGCCGCGATGCACCGGCCAGCCATAGCCATAGACCCAGATCACGTCGATGTCGCCGGGCCGGAGCGCGATCCCTTCCTCGAGGATGCGCGCGCCCTCGTTGACCATCGGCAGCAATAAGCGGTCGACGATCTCGGGCGCCTCGATCGCGCGCCGCGCCACGCCCATGCGCCGCGACAATCCGACGATGATGCGCTCGACCTCGGGATCGGCCAAGGGCGCGCGGCTCCCCGCCTCGTAGTGGTAATAGCCGGCGCCGGTCTTCTGGCCGAAGCGTCCGGCCTCGCACAAGGCGTCGGCCACGGGCGAGGTCGCGCCGCGCCCCTTGCGCGCGCGCCAGCCGACATCGAGCCCGGCGAGATCGGAGGCCGCGAACGGCCCCATCGGGAAGCCGAACGCCACCATCGCCGCGTCGATCTGCTGCGGCAGCGCGCCTTCGAGCAGCAGCCGTTCGACCGCGCGGGCGCGCTGCGATAGCATGCGGTTGCCGACGAAGCCGTAGCACACGCCGACCGCGACCGGCACCTTGCGCAAGCTTCGCGACAGCGCCATCGCCGTCGCCAGCACCGGCTTGGCGGTCGCCGCGCCGCGTACCACCTCGACGAGGCGCATCACGTTGGCGGGGCTGAAGAAATGCATGCCGAGCACGCGCGAGGGATGGGCGGTCGCCGCGGCGATCGCGTTCACGTCCTGGTATGACGTGTTGGTGGCGAGGATGGCGTCGGGCCGGGCGATGCGGTCGAGCGCGCGGAACACCTCCTGCTTCAGGCCCAGCTCTTCGAACACCGCCTCGATCACGATGTCCGCGCCGCGCGCATCCTCCAGCGCGAGCTTGCCGGAGATGAGCGCCATGCGCTTGTCCACGTCCGCCGCGGCGAGGCCGCCACGGCTCGCGCTGGACTCGTAATTCCGGCGCACCGTGGCGAGCCCGCGCTCCAGCGCCTCGGCGCCGGTGTCGATGATGGTGACGGGAATACCGGCATTGGCAAAGCACATGGCGATGCCGCCGCCCATGGTGCCGGCGCCGATCACCGCCGCGCTTTTGATGGGAAGCGCGTTGACGTCCGCGCCGAGGTCGGGGATCTTGCCGGCCTCGCGCTCGGCGAAGAAGAAATAACGCTGCGCCTTGGCCTGGTCGCTGTTGACGAGCTCGATGAAGAAATCGCGCTCGCGCGCCAGGCCCGCGTCGAACGGCAGGGTCGCGGCCGCCTCCACCGCCTCGACGCAGCGCAAGGGCGCTGTGACGCCGCGCCGGCGCCGGGCGAGGCCGTCGCGAAAGGCGCCGAAGGTCGCGGCGTCGGCGGTCGGCGTCGGCATGTCGCGCACGCGCGCGAGCGGCGCCTTGTCGCGCACCAGGCGCTGCGCCATTGCGAGGGCGACCGGGCGCAGATCGCCGCTCGCGATCTCGTCGACGAGGCCGCGCTCCAGCGCCTCCTTGGCGCCGATCGGATCGCCGCCCGCGATCATCTCGAGCGCCGCCTGCACGCCAATGAGGCGCGGCAGACGCTGCGTCCCGCCCGCGCCCGGCAGCAGGCCGAGCTTCACCTCGGGCTGGCCGAGCCGCGCATCCGCGCTGGCGATGCGGTAGTGGCAGCCCATTGCCAGCTCCAGCCCGCCGCCGAAGGCAACGCCCTGAATCGCGGCGATCACCGGCTTCGTCGCGGCCTCGATGGTGGCGATCAGGGTCGGCGTCAACGGCTCGGCGCGCGGCTTGCCGAACTCGGTGATATCGGCGCCGGCGATGAAGGTGCGGCCCGCGCCGATCAGGATCACGGCGCTAATCGCCGGATCGGCTAGCGCCGCGTCGAGCGCGCCCTTCAACGCCGAGCGCAGCGCGTGGCTCATAGCGTTGACCGGCGGATTGTCGAGCGCGAGCATGGCAATGGCGCCGTCGCGCTCGGTTGTCACCAGGCTGGGGGAGCTGGTCATGGTGCGTCTCCGCCACGTCCTCGCGGGCGGAGGCAGGGTCGAGGCGCGGGGCGCGCGTGTCAAGCGGGCGCGGCGCGTTCATGTCCCTCACCGCGCGAAGCGGGGGAGAGGGCGTGACCGTACGCGGTCACGCCCGACGCGATTGCGACGGGAAGGGGGGTGCTTCGCCGGGACACGATCGCGCTCGCAATCGACGCCCACCTCTCCCAACCCTCACCCCCGCAAACGGACGGAGAGGGCTCTCCACTGTAGTCGCGCTAAAACGGAAGCTGCGTTAAGCCGCCGCCATCTCGAGCTCCAGCGCCTCGGCGACCGCGTCGTCGATGCGCTCGCACCACACGAAGCGCATGGTCTTGCGCACCTCCTCGGAGATGTCCTCGAGGTCGCGGCGGTTCCTCGCCGGCAGCAGCACGGTGGTGATGCCGGCGCGCGCGGCGGCGGTCACCTTCTCCTTGATGCCGCCCACCGGCAGCACCAGGCCGCGCAGGCTGATTTCGCCGGTCATCGCCGTGTCGCTCCGCGTCGGACGACCGGTCATCAGCGAGACGAGCGCCATGGTCATCGCCACGCCGGCGCTCGGCCCGTCCTTGGGGATGGCGCCCGCCGGCACGTGGATGTGGATGTCGCTCTTGGCGAACAGGGTCTCGTCGATGCCCATGGCGCGCGCCCGCGACTTCACCAGCGACAGCGCCGCCTGCGCGCTCTCCTTCATCACCTCGCCCAACTGGCCGGTGAGGATGAGCTTGCCGGCGCCTGGCGTGCGCGTCGCCTCGATGAACAGGATGTCGCCACCCACCGGCGTCCAGGCGAGGCCGGTGGCGACGCCGGGAATGCTGGTGCGCATCGCCATCTCGTTCTCGAAGCGCGGCGCGCCGAGAATCGCCGGCAGTTCGTCCGGGCCGATCTCGACGAAGGCGCTCGATCCTTCGGCGACGCGCATCGCGGCGCTGCGGAAAACGGCGCCGATGGTGCGCTCCAGCGTGCGCACGCCGGCCTCGCGGGTGTAGTCGCGGATGATGCGGCGCAGCGCCTCGTCGGTGATGGCGGACTGCGCCTCGGTGACGCCGTTGGCCTCGCGCTGGCGCGGCACCAGATAGCGCTTGGCGATCTGGAGCTTGTCTTCCTCGGTGTAGCTGGTGAGCTCGATCACCTCCATGCGGTCGCGCAAGGGGCCCGGCACCGTGTCCATCATGTTGGCGGTGGCGATGAACAGCACCGATGACAGATCGAACGGGACGCCCAGGTAGTTGTCGCGGAAGGTGGAGTTCTGCTCCGGATCGAGCACCTCGAGCAGCGCCGAGCTGGGATCGCCCTGGATGCCGGCGCCGAGCTTGTCGATCTCGTCCAGCATCATGACGCAGTCGCGCGCGCCCGCCTTGCGCAGCCCCTGCACGATATTGCCCGGCAACGCGCCGACATAAGTCCGGCGATGGCCGCGGATCTCGGCCTCGTCATGGACACCGCCCAGGCTCACGCGCACGAACTTGCGGCCCGTTGCGCGCGCGATCGACTGGCCGAGCGAGGTCTTGCCGATGCCGGGCGGCCCGACGAAGCACAGGATCGGGCTCTTGCCGCCCGGCTTCAGCTTCTGCACCGCGAGATATTCGAGGATGCGGCGCTTCACCTTGGCGAGGCCGAAATGGTCCTCGTCCAGCACCTTGCGCGCGACGGCGATGTCGATCGCGCCCTCGGTCCGGACCGACCACGGCAACTCGACCAGCCAGTCGAGATAGTTGCGCATCATCGAGTATTCGGCGGCGCCCTCCGGCAGGCGCTCGAGCCGGCTCAGCTCGCGCCGCGCTTGGGTTGCGACCTCCTCGGGCATGCCGGCATCGGCGATGCGCTTTTCCAGCTCGGCCACTTCCTCGCTGCGGCTGTCGCCTTCGCCCAGCTCTTTCTGGATGGTCTTGAGCTGTTCGCGCAGCATGTATTCGCGCTGGCGGCCCTCGACATTCTCCTTGGTCTCGTCGCTGATCTTGCGCGTCAGGCGCAGCACCTCGAGGCGATAGCTCATCAGCTCCGACACGCGACGCAGGCGGGTGCCGACATCGACGATCTCGAGCACTTCCTGCTTCTCGGCGATGCCGATATCCATCACCGAGGCGACCAGATCGGCGAGCCCGCCCGCCGAGGGAACCTGGCGGATGGCGTTGCCGAGCTCGGGCGGCACCTGGGGCAGCAGCTCGATCGCCTCCTCGGCCTGACGGCGCAGGTGAAGGAGCCGCGCCTCGATTTCGGGCGTGCGCACTTCGCTGTCGCCCAGCGGCTCGGTCTGCGCCACCAGGAACGGATATCCCTCGAGGAAGCGGATGATGCGGAAGCGGTGCTGGCCCTGGCACACCAGGTGATGGCTGCCGTCGGGCGCGGTCAGGTAGCGCAGCACGGCGGCAGCGGTGCCGACCTCGTGCAGCTCGCCGGGACCGGGATCGTCGGTCTCGGCCTGGCGCTGCAGCACGATTCCGAGCGACTTGCCGCTGCGCACGGCCTCCTGCGCGGCTTCGACCGACTTGGTCCGGCCGACGGTGAGCGGCAGCACCATGCCGGGGAACAGCACCATGCTGCGGACCGGCAGGATGATGAGCGCGTTCTCGGGCAGCGCGATGGGCGCGCGGGGAGGGGTGGATCCGTCCGTGTTGGCCATGTTTTACCTGCGCTTCAGCAGAACGATCGTCAAACAGCCGTCGCGCACGTCGCGGCGGGTGAGCTCGTAAACGCCGCTCGGCAAGGCGATGCGGCGCTCGAACCGGCCCTGCGGAATCTCGAGCCGCAGGATATTGGCGTCGCGCTGCTGCGGCGGCGGGCGGCGCTCGCCGGCGATGACGAGGATGCCGTCCTTGACCGCGGTCTCGACCGTGGCGGCGGCGACGCCGGGCAGCGCCGCGACGATCCACAGCTCGTTCCCGGCCGCGAACACGTCGACCGGGGGCTCCCAGTTGGGCTGGGCGCTGGCCGGGCCCAGGTGAAAGAACTCGCGCTGCATACGCTCGGCGCGCGCCAGCGCCTCGCAGGCTTCGGCCCACATCCAGGCGGCGTGGTTCGGTGGCGGCATGAGGTTCCGTGGCTCCCTCGGGTCGAATTTTGAAATGGGAACGAAACATGACGATTCAAGCGCGCCGGCAGCTTCGCCGGCCTTGCCGTCGATGCGGCGAACAGGGCATCCTTCTGCCCGGAAGCGCGCGAGGCCGAGACTTTGACGCAGCCTGATCAGGGGTCGGCCGACGGCGGGTTCGAGCAGGCGCTTGCCGTACTCGAACGGCAGATCGAAGGCACGCCCAACTACGCGCGCAATCTCGTGGCGCTGGCGGAACTCGGGAAACGCAAGCGGCTGGCGTTCCGCGCTTTCGAGCTGGCGCGCAAGGCGATCGCGGCGGCACGGGGCGACGCCGAGGTGGTCGGCCGGGCGCGCGACCTGCTCGGCGGGCTGGTACGCGGCTATCATGTCCCGATGATGAACGACGCGCGGCGCAATGCGGCTTGGAGCCGCGCGCTCGGCCGCGCCGTGCGTCCCGGCTCGTCAGTGCTCGAGATCGGCACCGGCGCCGGCATGCTGGCACTGATGGCGGCGCGCGCCGGGGCGGGCACCGTCGTGACCTGCGAACGCGATCCGATCCTGGCCACGCTCGCGCGCGAGGTCGCGGCGCTGAACGGCTTTGGCGACACCATCCAGGTGATCGGCAAGGCGTCCTTCGATCTCGTCCCAGGGATCGACTTGGCACGGCCGGCCGAGCTTCTGTTCTGCGACATCTTCGCCAACGATCTGCTCGGATTCGATCCCTTGGCGGCCCTGTCCGACGCGCGGCAAAGGCTGGTGGCGCCGGGAGCGCCCGTCATTCCGGCCGCGGGCGCGATCCGGGTCGCGTTGGGCGAGTATCGGGATTGCGCGCGCGTCGCCTTGATCGATCGTGCGGCGGGGTTCGATCTGAGCCCGTTCGCGGACCTCGCCCGGACCAGGATCGCGGTCCCGGTCGGCGATCCCGGCATCGCTCTCCGCTCCGAGCCGGCGGAGGCTTTCCGCTTCGATTTCGCTGCCGAGACGCATCCCAAGTCGGGTCGGGCGGAGCTCGAGCTGGACGCGAGCGCGGCTGGCGTCGTCAACGGCATCGTGCAGTGGATTCGGCTCGAGCTCGACGCCGGGGCCGCCCTCGAGGCGTGCCCCGAGCGCGGCGCCGTGTTCTTCTCAGCGCTCTACTTCCACCCATTGCCGGCGCCGCGCACGATGCGTCCCGGCGAACGGTTGGGGATCGTCGCAAGCTATGAGGGTGCCAGCCTAGCCATCCGGGCGGCGGGCTAGGCGGCGGCGCCATTCCCGGCGCGAGCTCGCTTGGGCGTTTACGGCGGGCCGCGGTCCCCCTATCAATGCGGCCGGGGAAACCGGGGCGGGACGGACCAGGGCCTTGATGACCGAGGGCGCGACCCAGCCGCACGCGGGAAAGCGGGAAAAACCGCGGCGTGTGACCATTCTTGGCTCGACCGGGTCGGTCGGCTGCAACACCGTCGAGCTGCTCGAGGCCGAGCCCGACGCTTATCGGGTCGAGGCGCTGGCGGCCTATCGCAATGCCGACCTGCTCGCGGCGCAGGCGCGCCGGCTCGGCGCGCGCCTCGCCGTGGTCGCCGACGACACTCAGTACCCAGCCCTGAAGGCGGCGCTGGCCGGGAGCGGCATCGAGGCGGCGGCGGGCGCGGCCGCGCTGGTCGAGGCGGCGGCGCGGCCGTCCGATTGGGTGATGGCGGCGATCGTCGGCGCCGCCGGACTCGCGCCGACCATGGAGGCGGTACGCCGCGGCGCCATGGTGGCGTTTGCCAACAAGGAGGTGATGGTCTGCGCCGGGGCGCTGGTCACCGCGGAGGCGCGGCGCTGCGGCGCGCAGCTCCTGCCGGTCGACAGCGAGCACAACGCCATTTTCCAGGTGTTCGCCTTCGAGCAGCGGGCGGCGATCGAGCGCATCATGCTGACCGCGAGCGGCGGCCCGTTCCTCAAGCGAACCCTGGCCGAGATGGAAGACGTCACGCCGGAGCAGGCGGTCGCCCACCCCAACTGGCGCATGGGCGCGAAGATCTCGGTCGATTCCGCGACCATGATGAACAAGGGGCTCGAGGTGATCGAGGCGCATCACCTGTTCGAACTGGCGAGCGCGCAGCTCGAGATTGTCGTCCATCCGCAATCGGTGGTGCACGGGCTCGTCTATTACAGCGACGGCTCCGTGCTGGCGCAGCTCGGATCGCCGGACATGCGCACCCCCATCGCCAACACGCTCGGCTGGCCCGAGCGCATCGCCGCGCCGAGCCCGCGGCTCGATCTCGCCAAGCTGGCGCAGCTCACTTTCGAGGCGCCTGATCCCGAGCGCTTTCCTGCCTTGCGGCTGGCGCGCGCCGCGCTCGAGGCTGGCGGCGCCGCCGCCTGCGTGCTCAATGCCGCCAACGAGGTCGCGGTCGCGTCGTTCCTCGACCGGCGCATCGGCTTCCTCGACATCGTCGCCACCGTCGAGCGCACGCTCGAGGCGCTCCCCGACCGGCGCATCGACCGGCTCGAGGACGTCTACGAGATCGACGGCGAGGCACGCGCCGTGGCGCGACGTGTCATCGGCAACGGATTGCGCACCGGACCGCGTCCCGGAGCCTGATCGCCACGATGGCATTGACCGCGAAACCCGTGCTCGTCACCGGCGCCTCCGGCTTCGTGGGCGGCGCCGTGGCGCGCGCGCTCCGCGCCCAGGGACGCACGCTCCGCGTCCTGCTGCGTCCCACCAGCGATCGGCGCAACATCGCCGGGCTCGGGGCCGAGGAGCGCATCGGCAGCCTCGAGGACGAAGCCTCCCTGCGCGCCGCGATCGCCGGCTGCGGCGCGCTCTACCATGTCGCGGCAGATTATCGCCTGTGGGTGCGCAATCCCGCCGCCATGTACGCGGCCAATGTCGACGGCACCGCGCGGCTCATGGCGCTGGCGCTGGCGGCGGGGGTGGAGCGCATCGTCTATACCAGCAGCGTCGCGACCCTGGGCCTCGATCCCGACGGCACGCCCGCCGACGAGCGAACGCCGAGCACGCTCGACGACATGATCGGCCCCTACAAGCGCTCCAAGTTCCTCGCCGAGGAGGTGGTACGGCGCATGGTGAGCGAGCACGGCTTGCCGGCGATCATCGTCAATCCCTCGACCCCCGTCGGCGCCGGCGACGTGAAGCCGACGCCGACCGGCCGCATGATCGTCGAGGCGGCCTCGGGACGCATGCCCGCCTTCGTCGATACCGGCCTCAATCTCGTCCATGTCGACGACGTGGCGGAGGGCCATCTTCTTGCCGAGGAAAGGGGCCGCGCCGGCGAGCGCTATATCCTGGGCGGCGACAACTTGTCGCTCGCCGTCATCCTGCAGGAGATCGCGCAGCTCTGCGGCCGCAAGCCGCCGACCCTTCAGCTCCCGGTCGCCGTGGTCTGGCCGGTCGCGATCCTTGCCGAGGCGATGAGCCGCCTCACCGGCCGCGAGCCTTTCGTCACCCGCGACGGGCTGCGCATGGCGCGCAAGAAGATGTACTTCACCTCGATGAAGGCCGAGCGCGAGCTGGGCTATCGCCGGCGCCCCGCGACCCACGCGCTCGCCGACGCGGTGGCGTGGTTTCGCGCCCAGGGGATGGTGAAATGAGCGCGGCTCCGGTACTGAGCCGCGCGGTCGAGACGCCCTCGGGCAAGGGCAGGGGAGACGAGAACTTCCCGGTCGGCTCGTGGCTGATCCGCCGCGATCTCCGCCCGCATGTCCACGCCTTCTACTGCTTCGCGCGCGAGGCCGACGACGTGGCAGACAACCCGCTTCTTGCGCCCGATGACAAGGTGCGGCGGCTCGATCGCATGGGCGCGGTGCTCGACGGCGCGGCGGGCGAGGACGCGCCGGCCGCGACGTTGATGCGCGCGAGCCTCGCCGCGACCGGCGTCGATGCGCAGCATTGTCATGACGTGCTGCGCGCGTTCCGGCTCGACGCCACCAAGTTGCGCTATCGCGATTGGGACGATCTTATGGAGTATTGCCGCTACTCGGCGTCGCCGGTGGGCCGTCAGCTCCTCGATCTCCACGGCGAGGCGCGCGCGACGTGGCCCGCCTCCGACGCGCTGTGCAGCGCGCTTCAGGTGCTCAACCACCTGCAGGATTGCGGCGAGGATTATCGCGCCCTCGACCGGGTCTATCTGCCGCAGGACGATCTCGCCGCGTGCGGCGCGCGGGTCGGGGAGCTGGCGGCGGACCGTTCGAGCCCGGCGCTGCGCGCGACGCTCGACCGGCTGCTCGACGGCACCGATGCGCTCATTGCCAAGGCGCGCTTTCTGCCGCCGGGCGTGCGCAGCCCGGGCCTGCGGCGGGAATGCGCGGTCATCGTCGGTCTCGCGACCAGGCTGGCGCGGCGCCTGCGGCACGGTGATCCACTGGCCGCGCGGGTCAAATTGAAGCGCGCCGATTTCATCGCCGCGTTCCTGGTGGGGTTTCTGCGGGGCGGGGCATGAGTGCGCTGGCGGCAGATGGCGGCGACGACGCGACGCGCGCAGCGATCCGCGCCCAGGTGGTGGCCGCCGGCACCTCGTTCTATTGGGCGATGCGGCTGCTGCCGGCGACGCGGCGCGACGCCATGTTCGCGGTCTATGCCTTCTGCCGCGTCATCGATGACATCGCCGACAGCGACGAGCCCGAGGACGCGAAGCTGGCGCAGCTTGGCGAATGGCGCGCCGAGGTCGCCGCGCTCTTCGCCGGCGCGCCGCGGCTGCCGATGGCGCGCGTCCTGGCCGCGGTCGCGAGCGAATATCGCCTGCGCCAGCGCGATTTCCTCGACCTCATCGACGGCATGGAGATGGACGCGCGCTCGCCGATGCAGGCGCCCACGCTCGCCACGCTCGACCTTTATTGCGACCGCGTGGCGAGCGCCGTCGGCCGGCTGTCGGTGCGCATCTTCGGCGACGATTCCATGGAGGCCGACCAGGTCGCCCACGCGCTGGGGCGCGCATTGCAGCTCACCAACATCCTGCGCGACCTCATGGAGGATGCCGGGCGCGGACGGCTCTATCTGCCGCGCGAATTGCTGCTCAAATACGGCATCGCCGCGACCTCGCCGCCGATCGTGCTCGCCCATCCGGCCTGCGCGCAGGTGTGCGCCGACCTCGCCGACATGGCCGAGCGGCGCTTCGCCGAGGCCAAGGCGGCGATGGCGCAATGCTCGCGCCGCGCGATGCGCCCGGCGGCGGTGATGGAGGCGGTCTATCGCGCCTCGCTCGTCCGCCTGCGCCGGCGCGGCTGGAACCGGCTCGACCAGCCGGTCTCGGTATCGAAGCCAGTCAAGATCTGGCTGGCCCTGCGCCACGGCTTGTTGTGAGCCCTCTCGCGCGCGTTCACGTCGTCGGCGCCGGTCTCGCCGGTCTCGCCGCCGCGGTGCGGCTGGCCGACGCCGGTATCGACGTCGTCCTCCATGAATCCGCGCAGCATGCCGGCGGACGATGCCGCTCCTATTTCGATGCGGCGCTCGGTTGCCGCATCGACAACGGCAACCATCTGCTGATGAGCGGCAACCGTGCCGCGATGGATTATCTTGCTGCCATCGGCGCGATGGGCACGCTCGATGGCCCCGCCGCGGCCGAATACCCATTCCTCGACCTCGCCACCGGCGAGCGCTGGGTGCTGCGGCCCGGCGCGGGCAGGGTGCCGTGGTGGCTGCTCGATCGCGCGCGGCGCGTGCCGGGCACGCGGCTGCGCGACTACCTTGGCGCAGTAGCGCTGGCGCGGGCGGGGCGCGACCGGACGGTGGCGCAAGTGCTCGATCCGCGCACCGCGCTCTACCGCCGGTTCTGGCGGCCGCTGGCCGTCGCCGCGCTCAACACCGCGCCGGGAGAAGGCTCGGCCGCGCTGCTCGCGCGCGTCGTCGCCGAGAGCTTCGGCCGCGGCGGCGCGGCGTGCCGGCCGCTGCTGCCGCGCGAAGGCTTGTCGGAGACGCTGATCGATCCCGCGCTCGCCCATCTCGCAAGGCGCGGCGCGAGCCTGCGCCTGACGCGGCGCCTGCGCGCGCTGGAAATGTCCAGTGCGCGCGTCGAGCGCCTCGGCTTCGAGACGGACAGCGTTGCGCTCGGTCCCGATGAGGCGGTGATCCTGGCGGTTCCGGCGCCGGTCGCGGTGCGCCTCGTTCCGGGGCTCGACGCGCCCGCGGACTTCCGCGCCATCGTCAACGCCCATTACCGCATCGCCGTCGCGGCGCCGGCGCCGCTCTTCGTCGGCATCATCGGCGGCACCGCGGAATGGGTGTTCCTCAAGCGCGAGGTCCTGTCGGTGACGGTGAGCGCCGCCGACCGGCTGGTCGACGAGCCGGCGGACGATCTCGCGGTCCGGCTGTGGCGCGATGTCGAGCGCGCCTACGACCTGCCGCACCAGCACATGCCGCCGGCGCAGATCGTCAAGGAGCGCCGCGCCACCTTTGCCGCCACGCCGGCCGCGCTCCTGCTCCGCCCGCCGGCGCGCACGCTGTGGGCCAATCTCGCGCTGGCCGGCGATTGGACCGATACCGGCCTGCCCGCGACCATAGAGGGCGCGATCCGCTCGGGATTCGCGGCTTCGGACCTTCTCCTCTCGGAACGCGCCCGCTAGGCTGCGGAGGGATTGGGACCATGCACGATCTGCCCTCGATTTTGCCCGCCGCCGTAACCGCGGACAGGACTGAGCTCGACCGCACCGTGAGCGCGGCCGTCGACGCGCTCGCATCGCTGCAGCGCGAAGAGGGCGAATGGGCGTTCGCGCTCGAGGCCGACGCGACGATCCCGGCGGAATACATCCTGCTCGGCCATTTCCTGGGCGAGATCGACGCCGAGGTGGAGGCGGCGCTGGCGCGCTATCTGCGCGCGATCCAAGGGGAGCATGGCGGCTGGCCGCTCTTTCACGGCGGCGCGTTCGATCTCTCGGCCAGCGTCAAGGCGTATTTCGCATTGAAGGCGGTGGGCGACGATGCCGATGCGCCGCACCTGGCGCGAGCGCGGGCGGCGATCCTGGCGCATGGCGGGGCGGCGCGATGCAACGTATTCACGCGCGTGCAGTTGGCGCTCTTCGGCGAGTTGAGCTGGCGCGCGGTGCCGGTGATGCCGGTCGAGATCATGTTGCTGCCGCGCTGGTTCCCGTTCCATCTCGACAAAGTGTCATACTGGTCGCGCACGGTGCTGGTGCCGCTTTTGGTGCTGATGGCGAAGCGGCCAATGGCGCGCAATCCGCGGCGCGTCACTGTACGCGAATTGATCGCGCCCGGAAAAAGCGTCATGCCGCCGCGCCGCAAGGGCTCGGGCTGGGCCATCCTGTTCAATGCGCTCGACCATGTGTTGCGGGTGGCCGAACCGTTCTTCCCCAAGCGCACGCGGGCGCGGGCGATCGGGCGGGCGGTCGAATTCGTGCGCGAGCGGCTCAACGGCGAGGACGGGCTCGGCGGGATTTATCCGGCGATGGCCAACGCGGTGATGATGTTTAGTTGCCTCGGCAACGAAAACGACGCGGGTCCTCTCGCCACCGCCAAGGGTGCGCTTAGCAAGCTCCTGTTGCTCGATCCCGCCCGCTCCTTCTGCCAGCCGTGCCTGTCGCCGGTGTGGGACACCGGGCTCGCGGCGCTGGCGCTGATGGAGGCGGGCGGCGCCGCGGCGGACAAGGCGGTGCGGCGCGGGCTCGAATGGCTGGTGGCGCGGCAGGAGCTGACTTACGTCGGCGACTGGGCGGCGCGGCGCCCCGCCGTGCGGCCGGGCGGCTGGGCGTTCCAGTATCTCAATCCGGCCTATCCCGATCTCGACGATACCGCGATGGTGGCGATCGCGCTCGACCGCTGCGACGGCGAGCGTTATCGCCAAGCGGTCGATCGCGCCGCCGAATGGATCGCCGGCATGCGTTCCAAAAGCGGCGGCTGGGCCGCGTTCGACGCCGACAACGAGGACTATTATCTCAACGCCATCCCGTTCGCCGATCACGGCGCGTTGCTCGATCCGCCGACTGCCGACGTGTCGGCGCGCTGCGTCGGGTTCCTGGCGCAACTCGGCGCGCGCGCGCCCCAGGCGGCGCTCGAGGCGGGGCTCGACTTTCTGCGACGCGAGCAGGAGGCGGACGGAAGTTGGTTCGGGCGCTGGGGCACCAACTACATCTACGGCACTTGGTCGGTGCTGGTGGCGCTCGCCGCTGCGCGCATCGATCCGCGCGACCCGATGATCCGCCGCGCCGTCGCGTGGCTCCTGTCGAAGCAGCGCGCTGACGGCGGCTGGGGCGAGGACGGCGCGTCCTACTGGCCCGACGCGCCGCGCGGCGAAGGCAAGGCGAGCACCGCGTCCCAGACCGCGTGGGCGCTGCTCGCGCTGATGGCCGCGGGCGAGGTCGAGAGCGACGCGGTGGCGCGCGGCGTGCGCTATCTCGTCGCGACGCAAGCCGCGCACGGCCTGTGGGACGAGGAATGGTACACCGCGGTCGGATTTCCGCGCGTGTTCTATCTGCGCTACCACGGCTATCGCGCCTATTTCCCGCTGTGGGCGCTGGCGCGCTATCGCAACCTGCGCCGGCATGGGCGCGATCTCCCGATCTACGGCATGTGATGCAGGTCGCCGCGGTCACGGGGCTCGCGGCGGAAGCGCGCATCCTGCACCGCATCGGCCTCGCCGCGCTCGCCACCGCGGGGAACGGCGAGAGGATCGCGGCTTCGGTCGAGCGTCTCGTTGCCGCCGGCGCCGACGGGATCGCCAGCTTCGGCATCGCCGGGGCGTTGGCGCCGGGGCTCAAGCCGGGCGCGCTGCTGCTGCCGCGGCGCCTGCGCACCGAGGCGGGCGAGACTTTCGCGGTCGATCCTGAGTGGCGCGAACGCGTGCGCGTGAAGCTCGTGGCCTTGAAGCTCGCGCCGCTGGATGGCGATCTCTTGGCCGCGAATGCGATTGTGGCCGCGCCGACGCACAAGGCCGACCTTCATCGCCGCCTGGGCGCGGTCGCGGTCGATCTCGAAAGCCATCGCGCGGAGGCTGCCGCGCGCGCCGGCGGCCGCAAGTTCCTGGCGTTGCGTGCCATCGCCGATCCGGCGGATTTCGCGCTGCCGCCGGCGGCGCTCGTGGGCATCGATAGCGAGGGCAGGGCGGCGGCGATGAAAGTGCTGCGTGCTGTACTAGAGGTGCCGGGACAAGTGGGCGCGCTGATCTGCCTCGCGCTCCATACGCGGTCGGCGTTGCGCACGCTCGCGCGCGCTGCGCCCGCCTTGAAGGAGGGATGACATGAAGGCGATCCGCATTCACGCCAATGGCGGCCCCGAGGTGATGCGCTGGGAAGATGTCGAGCTGCCGCTATCAGGCGCGGGCCAGGTGCGCATCCGTCACACCGCCATCGCGGTGAACTTTTCCGACGTCAACGTGCGCCGCGGCGGCTTCTACATGGCGCAGCCGCAGCGCTTCCCGGTGATCATCGGCAACGAGGCCGTGGGGGTGGTGGCGAGCCTCGGCGCCGGCGTCACCGGCGTCGCGCCCGGCGAACGGGTCGCCTATGTCGGCAGCGGCGGGCCGTTCTATGAGAACACGGGCGCCTATGCGGAGGAGCGCAACATCCTCGCGTCTTGCCTCGTCAAGCTGTCGGACAGCATCTCGGACATCCAGGCGGCGGCCTCGCTGCTCAAGGGCCTCACCGCCTCGATGATCGTCAAGCGCGTGTTCCCGCCCCAGCCGGGCGACGCGATCCTGGTCCACGCCGCCGCCAGCGGAGTCGGACTCATCCTGTGCCAATGGGCGAAGCATCTCGGCGCGCGCGTCATCGGCACGGTCGGCTCGCGCGCCAAGGCCGAGATCGCCCGGCGACACGGCTGCGACAACACGATCCTTTATCGCGAGACGGATTTCGTCACCGCCACGCGGGCGCTCGTCCCGGGCGGCGTCGCCGCGGTCTACGATGGCGTCGGCCGGGACACGTTCGAGGCGTCGCTCGATTGCCTGCGGCCGTTCGGGATGCTGGTGAATTACGGCAACGCGTCGGGCCATCCCGCGCCGCTCGATCTTCTGCTCTTGAGCAAGAAGGGCTCGCTGTCGGTATCGCGGCCGGGTTTCAGCTCCTATATCGCGGACCCGGCGGTCTATCGCGAAGCTGCGGCCGAGCTGTTCGATCTCATCGCGCGCGGCGTCCTGAAGCTCGAGATCGGCGGCAGTTACGCCCTCAAGGACGCCGCCGCCGCCCACCGCGCGGTCGAGGAGCGCAGCGTCGCCGGGTCGCTGGTGCTGTTGCCGTAGAGATGGAGGGGGTTCCCCATTGATCGAAGCGCCGTTGAAAGCCCTCTCCGCCCGCTTGGGGTGAGAGGGTTGGGAGAGGTGGGCGCCCGCCGATAGCGCGCCGTAAATCGCAAGAGCACCCCACCCTCCCCCGTCGCATTCGCGACGGGCCCCTTCCCTCTCCCCGCTTCGCGCGGAGAGGGACCTTAGTGGCGATGCGATCTGATCAGTAAGCGCCCTACGCGAAGCGCTCTACGCACGCGCGCGGCGGGGCAATGCGGCGGCGCGCGGCAGGCGGATGCGCACGCATGCGCCGCATCCGGGGTCGCTCGCGATGGCGACGGTGCCGTCGTGCTGCTCGACGATCTGCTTGACCGTGGGCAGGCCGAGGCCGGTGCCGAACGACTTGGTGCTGAACAGCGGCTCGAAGATGCGCGGCAGGACATCGGGCGGGATGCCGGGACCGTTATCCTCGATGGAGATCTCGGTCATGTCGGTGGACGCGGTCGACACCGTGATGCGGCGCTGGCCGCCGGCGGCCTCGGTCTCGAACAGGGCCTGGGCCGCGTTCTCGATCAGGTTGATGATGACGCGCCGGAAGCGGTCGGGATCGAGCGTCACCACCGCGTCGCCGGCGCCGAGCCTGCGCTCGAGCGTCACTTCGTTCGGCAGCTTCTGCTCGTCGAGCACTTCCGCGAGCCAGGGATCGAGCGTCATCCCCGTGCGATCGAGCTCGCGCGGCCGGGCGTAATCGAGCAGGTCCGAGATGATGCTGTCGCAGCGCGCGATGCTGCGCTCGATGCGCGCCATCGGCCGCTCCATCCGGACCTCCGAGGCGCGCGTCAGCTCGCGGATCGCGTGCAGGCTGTTGCGGATCGCGCTCAATGGGTTGCGCAGCTCGTGGGCGACCGTCGCGGTCAACTGGCCGAGGACCGAGAGCCGCTCCTTCTTCAGGAGCTCGGCCTCGGCGACCGCGCGCGCCCGCTCGGCGTCGGCCTTGGCGGTGCGCATCGACGTCACCAGCTCCTGCGCGTTCATCTGGCGCGCGGCCAGCGCCGCCTGCTCGTCGCGCATCACCTGGTAGGCATGCGACATGATCCGGCGCTCGCGATCGACCTCGCAATAGGCGGCGTCGATCAGCCCGAGCAGCGTCTCGAGATCGGTCTCGGTGCCGGCCGTATCCCGTCGCGACTGCTTGAGTTGGCGCTGGAGCAGCTTGTGCATCGGCTCAGGCTTCGGCGAAGGTCGTGATCGTCATGGTCTGGTTGTGCAGGTCGGCATAGGCTGACGCTTCCATCGGCGCGATCTCGCCGTAGGAATAGAAGCCGGTGGTGCGGCACTCCTCGCCCAGCACCTCGGCCACCGCCTCGACCTCGTCGGCGGTGCGCTGGCCGAGCAGCAGCTTGCGGCCGATGCAGCTCACCAGGATGGCGAGCTTCGCCTGCGGGATCGACGCCTTGCGGGCGGCCTGTCCGGCGCCGGCGATCAGATTGTCGAAATTGCCCAGCATCACCTGGGCGATATGGCCCTGCGGGATGCTGCCGGCGAAGATCATCGCCTTGCGCGCCTCGTCGACGCCGACCACGGTGCGCACCAGGCTAGCCTCGGGCTTGCCCGGAGGATGGATTCGCAGCGGGAAGAGCAGCGCGCTGGCTGGGAGCTTGGACGCCTCGGCGCCGAGATACTGCTTGTAGAGGTCGAGCGCGGGCTCTCCGTCGAGATCGAACAGCGTGTTGCCCTCGGCGCGCGTCACGGTGCGCTCGGTGCCGACCGCGTCCCAGCCGCCGACGCTGCCGCTGCCGATGCGAATGCGCTCGCCGTAGAAGCCGAGCGCGGCGATGTTGCCGGCCTCGGGATTGGCGTCGAGCCCAACCCTTGTGGTCTGGAAGCTGGCGCCGTCGCCGGCCAGGCCGCCGGTGAGCCCGACATCGCGACCCAGCACGTGCTGGATGCCGGCGACCAGGTCGGTGCCGTTGACGTTGGTTCCGTCCGACAGCACGAACACGCCGCGCAGGCCCTCGCGCGGCAGCGACGTGGCGAGGCGCTTGCCGATCTCGAACGAGCTCTTGCCCGGGGCGACGCGGTCCTGCGCCGGCTTGACCTTGGTGTGCGAGAACTCGATCGCCGTGGAAATGACCGCGCCGTCATGCACGTCGACATCGACGATCTCACCGCCGGTGGTGCAGCCGAGAAGCGCGGCACCGGGATAGGCCGATTTCAGCTCGGCAAACCGCGCGCCATCCTCGAGCGTGCCGGGCGAAGCGAAATAGAGCACGATCGAGGGGTCGATCGATTTGTCACCGTTGAGGGTGCGCCAGTTCCGGCCGGACTGCCAAATCCGCTGCTCGATCTTCATACCGGCGCTCCGTTTCAAGATTTCGGTCGAGACTAGAGAACACCGGTTGCGGTTAAAGTCAGGTGAAACCCGGATCGGCGCGAGGCGAGAGTGCGCAAGCTATTCTGGGCGCCCGGAAAATTCATGCCGGCAAAGGTTTGGGGCGGCGGTGCGAAAGGAGGGGGGCTTAAGGAGGAAGCGTTCATGACGAAAAAGGACGTCTGATCAAGGTTTTAGAGTGTTTTTACAACGCTGCAACCGGCGTTGAAAGCCCATCGCTAAAGCGATGGGCGTGACCGCATGCGGTCACGCCCTCTCCCCGCTTCGCGCGGAGAGCGACATGAGATAACCGCCGTGCCGGCCTTGTCGCTGCGGCATCGACGGGGATAGGTTGGCCGTAACCATACCGGGGAGGCGAGCATGGCCGAGGCGACACGGAAACTGACGATGGCCGACATCCACGCGGCGGCGGAGCGGCTCAAGAACTGGGGCCGCTTCGGCGCCGCGGACGAGATCGGCACGCTTAACTACACGACGCCGGCGGACATCGTCGCGGCGGCGCGGCTGGTGCAGAAGGGCAAGGTGATGTCGCTGGCGCTCGCCTTCGACCACCGCGGGCCGCAGGGCGCCAAGAGCAGCTATGGCTCGATCGGCCGCTTCAATCCCATCCACCTGATGCTGCGCACCGGCACCGACGCCTATTCGGGCGTGCTCGATCACCGCAAGATCCGCGGCGCCGACGACATCATCATCATGCCGATGCAGTGCGGCACCCAATGGGACGGCCTCGGCCACATCTTCTATGGCGACCACATGTGGAACGGCTATGACTGCCGCACCGTGACCTCGGCGGGCGCGCAGAAATGCGGTATCGAGCAGACGCGCGACCGCATGGTGGGGCGCGGCGTGCTGTTCGACATCCCGCGCATGCTGGGCGAGAAATATCTCGGCGACGGTTTCGCCGTCACCTGCGACATGCTGGATCGCGCCGAACGTCATTTCGGCGTGACGGTCAAGCGCGGCGACTTCCTTCTCGTCCGGACGGGTCAGATCGAGGCGAAGCTCGAGGCGAAGAACTGGGACGGCTATCCCGGCGGCGACGCGCCCGGCCTCGCCTTCGAGACGCTCGACTGGCTGCACAAGAAAGAGGTCGCGGCCATCGCCACCGACACCTGGGGCGTCGAGGTGCGGCCCAACGAGACCGACGAGGCGGCCCAGCCGTGGCACTGGATCTCGATCCCGATCATGGGCCTGACCGTGGGCGAGATCTTCGACATGAGCGAGCTGGCGCGCGACTGCGCCGAGGACAAGCGCTACGAGTTCATGTTCGTGGCGCCGGCGCTGCCGGTGACGGGCGCGGTCGGCTCGCCGGTCAATCCGCTAGCAATCAAATAGCGGCGTCGGGCGGTCCTTGCCGCCGCAAATTAACGAAATCTCCCGATAAATCCGCGCGATGACATATTTTTCAGGCGCGCGGGGATAGGGTCGCGGCGGCGCGCCATAGAGTCTGGCACGCGCGAGGGGCGCGCCCGCCCTCGACCCAGGAGATGGACCATGACCACGCGTTCCTACCGCACCGCACTCGCCATCGTTCTCGCCGCCGCGTTCTCCACCAGCCTCGCCGCCGGCGCTATGGCCGAGACGCAGTGGCAGAAGGACCACCCGCGCCGCACCGAGGTGAACCATCGCCTCGCCAACCAGGACAAGCGCATCCATCAGGAACGCAAGGAAGGCGAGCTGTCGCATGGGCAGGCGGCGAAGCTTCACCGCGACGACCGCGGCATCCGTCACGAAGAGCGCCGCATGGCGAGCAAGGACGGCGGCCACCTCACCAAGCCCGACCAGCGCAAGCTGAACCACCAGGAGAACAAGGTCAGCAAGCAGATCGGCGAATAAGCCCTATCCCGCGCTCGGCGCCGCGACGTTGATGTCGGTCGCGACGTCGAGCACGACGGGCCGGCCGCTCTCGAGCGCGCGCTTGAACGCGGCGGCGAAATCACCCGCCCGCTCGACGCGGATGCCGAGCGCGCCCATGTCCTCGGCGATCTTGGCGAAGTTGACCTTGGTGAAGGTCCACAGCTCGCGCGACTGCTCGGTCGGGTTGCCGCCATAGGCGCGGTCGAAGCCGCGCTTCGACTGGTTGCCGCCGTCATTGTTGTTGACGACGATCACCGCGTTGATCTTCCACCGCACCGCGGTCTCGATCTCGCCGATGTGGTACCAGAATCCGCTATCGCCGGTGAACACCACGACCGGCCGGTCGGGCGCGCCGCATTTGGCGCCGAGCCCCGCCGGGAACGCCCAGCCGAGATGCCCGGCGCTGCGGATATAGCTCTGGCGCGCGCTGGTGAGATCGTAAAACCCGCCCATCCACATGCCGGCATGGCCGGTGTCGGCGACCACGATCGCGTTCTCCGGCATCAGCCGCGTCAGCTCGGCGCACAGCCGCTCGGGCCGAATGGGCCACGCGTCGGAGGTCAGTGCCGGCCGGTATTTCTCCGCCCATTCGGCGCAGAAGCCGCGCGTGCGCGCCAGCCAGGCGCCGCGCCGCGCGGCGGTCTTGGCGTCGGCCTGCTCGAGCATCCGCGCCAGTGTGACCTTGGCGTCGCCCATCACCGCCGCCTTCAAGGGATAGTTGCGCCCGATCGCTTCCGGCTCGAGGTCGATCTGGATGGCCGGCGCGCCGATCTTGGGTACGGCCCAGAAATGCGTCGTCATGCCGCCCGTCTCGGTCCCGATGAAGCACACGAGGTCGGACTCGGCGACGGTGCGGTTGGCGCTCTCGCGCGAATAGGTCCCGACCACGCCGACCGAGAGCGGATGCGACGCGGGGATCGTGTCCTTGCCGTTGAGCGAGGTCGCGACCGGAATGCCGAGCCGCTCGGCCAGCGCGACAAGCTCCGGCCCCGCTCCCGAGGCGCGCACGCCGCCGCCGGCGATGATGACCGGACGCTCGGCCGCGTGCAGGAATTTCAGCGCCTCGACCACGCTCGCGTGCGGGGGCTCGGGCCGGAACGGCGGCACGCGCGCGAACTGGGGCTCGGCCAGCGCCTCCATCTCGGCCTCCTCGGCGTCGATCTGGCCCTCGTTGCCGCGGAACTGCAGATGCACCGGGCCCGGCGTGCCCGAGACCGCGACGCGGAAGGCCTGGCGCAGCATGTCGGGGAAGCGCGACACGTCGTCGATGGTGGCGTTGAACTTGGTTACCGGCTCGAACGACGGCATGTCGTCGATCTCCTGGTAGACCTTGCGGAACTTGGTGCGCGGATCGCGCCCGCCGGTCATGGCAATGATCGGGGTGTGGGCGAGCCAGGCGTCGCGCAATCCGGCGGCGATGTTGAGCGCGCCAATCACCTGCGCCATGCATATGCCGGGCCGCCCGCTGGCGCGCGCATAGCCGTCCGCCATGTAGACCGCGGCCTTCTCGCCATGGGCGGGGATGCGCTTGATCGATGTGCGCCGCTCCATCTCGGCGAGGCTGCGCCGAAGCACCGCCGGAACCATGAAGATGTGCGTCACGCCATAGGCGTCGAGCATCTCGGCCATCACTTGAGCGCCGGTGATCTTGGCCATTCCCGTTCCTCCCCCGCTTGCGACAGAGAGTTTAGCGCCATTTACCTGCACCGTCATTGCGAGCGCAGCGAAGCAACCTCCGTCAGGCAGTGGCGCGGCGCGTCAGGGAGATTGCTTCGCTGCGCTCGCAATGACGGTGTGGGTAAGGGTTCGCAATCCCCGCCGCGATCCGCTACAACGCGCCGTTGGCAGCGAGCACGAAGGAGGATCGCGTGAGGCTCATTTCATACCGCAAGGACGGAAAGCCCGGGGTCGGCGTCATGACCAGCGACGATGCATTCGTGGCCTTGCCGCTCGCAGCGCCCGACCTGCCGACCAATCTGCGCCTCATCCTCGCGCTTCCCGATTGGCAGGTGCGGGTGCGCCGCGCGGTCGAGGGGCGCAAGCCCGATCTGCGCCTCGACCAGGTGGCGCTCGATCCGCTGATCATCGATCCCAACGCGATCTGGGCGCTGGCGCTCAATTTCCAGTCGCACATCAACGAGACCGGACTCACCACCTCGCCCGACTATCCGCAGATCTTCCTGCGCCACGCCAAGAGCCAGGTGGGGGCTGGACAGCCGCTGCTGTGTCCGCCGCCGAGCGTCGCACGCGCCTTCGATTACGAGGGCGAACTCGCCGTGATCATCGGCCGCGGCGGGCGCTACATCCCCAAGGAGGAAGCGGGAAAGCACATCGCCGGCTACTCGATCTACAACGAGGGCTCGGTGCGCGAGTACCAGGGCCACAACCGCCAATTCGGGCTAGGCAAGAATTTCGAGCGCTCGGGCAGCTTCGGCCCGTGGCTGATGACGCCCGATGAGTTCGGCAATCCTTACGACAAGCACGTGATGACGCGCCTCCAGGGCAAGACGCGGCAGCGCGAGAGCCTCGGCAACCTGATCTTCAATGTCGAGGCGCTCATCCACTATCTCTCGATGGGCCACAATCTGCGGCCGGGCGACGTGATCGTCACCGGCACGCCGGGCGCTCTCAAACCCGATCCCAACGATTACGAGGCCTCGGTCGCGGCGCACGTCAAGGGCGGCGTGCAGTATGCGGGCCGCGTTCACATGAAGCCGGGCGACGTGGTCGAGGTCGAGATCGAAGGTCTCGGCGTCCTGCGCAATCCGGTGGTGGCGGACGAGGCTGGCTACCGTCCCGACTGAGGCTCAGGCGGCGGCGGTGGCGCTCGCCGCGGCGAACTTGACGCCGATGGTGCCGGCCTCGGTCCACACCACCGAGCCACGGTACATGCCCATGCCCTGCACCATCAAAGTCACGGACTGGCCGACATTGACCACGGCGCCGGCGGAGAGGCGCGCGCCGCCCTCGGAAATGTCGATGACGATGCATTGAACCGGTCCGCGCGCCGTCTGGAGCACGCCGCTCCACAGCAGCTGCCGGCGGCGAGCCTCGCGATCTTCGACCGCGATCTCGGGCGCGTCCCCGTTCGTCACCGGCATGGAAGCGGTCTCCCGTCTCCGCGACCGTGCCAGGATGGAGCGCGAATGCTTAAGCGATCGTTAGCGGATGAACCCGCGCGCGCGAAAAATCGCGGCGAAGCGGGCCGGCCCGATCAAGCCGCCTGCAGGTTGGTGGCCGATGCCCGGCCGGTGCGGCGGTCGCGCTCGATGTCGAAGGACACTTTCTGGCCTTCCTGGAGCAAACTCATGCCGGCGCGCTCCACGGCGGAGATATGGACGAACACGTCCTTTTCGCCATTGTCGGGCTGGATGAATCCGTAGCCCTTTTGCGCGTTGAACCATTTGACGGTTCCGACTGCCATAGCGATCGTTCCATGGATAACGTGCCGCGATGCCCGAGCGCAGCGCGGATCGAACGCGTCGATTCGACGGCACCAGTGTGCGGCAGTCGCGCCGACCAGCGCAAGGGTTCGTTCCGGGCCGCGGGCAGGGCCTGGCCGGCCCCGGATCAGGACGCGGCGCGCTCGGCGGCGGCGTGGGTCCCGGCGATGAAGCCCTGGCACGTGGCGCGCGCGAGGCCATGCTCGCTGAAGCCGCCCGCCGTCTCGCCGCAGCTATAGAGGCCGGGGATGATTTGACCGTTCATGTCGATCACCTGGCCGCGCCCGTTGATCCTGAGGCCGGCGCGGGTGTCGTGCAGCACCGGCGTCGCCCAGGCGGCGTGGAACGGCGGCTTGGCGATCTTGTAGAGCGGCTTGGGCTTGCCGAAATCGGCGTCGGCGCCGGCATCGACGAAGCCGTTGTAGCGCGCCACCGTCTGCTCCAGGGTCTCGGGGGGCATCTTCACGCGCTGGTATTTCATCACGATCTTGCGCGCGAGGTCGGAGAGGCTGTCGGCGGTGAAGAAGAACCCGCCCTCGGCATCGACATCGGGCGGGGCGGGCGTCCACTTCTCGCGCGCCACCGCGTCGGCGTCGAAGATCGCCCAGATCGGGCCGCCGCCATTGTGATCGTCGCCGATCCCCGCGAGCGCGGCGTTGATGAAGTTGCGCGGGTCGTACTTGATGTTCTTGGCGTTGAGATAGCTGCGCGGGGTGTAGGGGTCGATCACGTTATAGTTGTTCGAGTTGTATTGCTCGGCGGTCTCGTCGTAGAAGCGCTGGCCCAGCATGTTGACCAGGATCACATCCTGCCAGTCCTTGACCGGCAGGCCCGAGGCGCGGGCGCGATCGAACACCTTGCTGCCGGGCATCCAGCGCAGATTGCGGTAATTGTATTGGCAGCCGACCGTGCCGGGCTTGGTGATGTTCGAGCCGAATTCGCCGGTCTGGTTGAAGAGGCCCCACAGCGACGCGCCGATGGCGAGGCCGGCCAATTCGCCGCTCGCGTCCTGGTCCGACCACGGCATGCCGGCAATGCCGCAATACTCCTCGGTCAAATGCGGGTTGAACATGCGGCGGAAATTGACGTTGCCGGTCGAGCCGCCGGTGGCGACGACGACCGCCTTGCGCGCGCGAATGGTCACCGTCTTGCCGTTGTTGTCGGCGGCGATGCCGAGCACGCGGCCCGCATGAGGCGCCTGGCGATAGATGGCGGTCATCTTGTGCTCGGTCAGGATCTGCACGCCGGCCTTCTGCGCCGCGGCCTCGAGGGGATGAATGAGGCCGTTGCCCGAGGACATGGTCGCCTGCACCGCCGCATCGGCCGGCTTGCCGGTTTGCACCATGGGCCAGTTCATCACCGCGGCGTGATGCTCGCGCAGGACCGAGTTTCCGACCGAATTGCCGCCAAGCGTGTCGGGCTTCTTGTCGACGAACACGACGCCGTGCGCGACCAGAAAGTCGAAGGTGCTGACGCTGTTGTCGGCGAAGGCGCGGATCACCTCGCGGTCGTTGTAGCGATAGTCCGGAAAGCCGTTGGACTCGACCACCGACCAATCGGTCAGGTCGCGGAACAACAGGTCCGGCGTGTCGACGATGCCGTATTTCTTCTGCATGGCGGTGCCGCCGCCCAAGGGGACGTTGCCGCCGCTGCAGGTGCCGTGGCCGCCGGTATGCGGCTGCGCCTCGATCAGGATCACCGACGAGCCCGCCTCGCGCGCGACGATGGCGGCGGGAAGCCCGGACGCGCCTGCGCCGATCACGATGACGTCCGCCTGGCGCTGCCACTTGGCCGGAGCGCGGGCGGCCTGAGCCGAGGCCGGGCCGGCGAGCCCACCCGCCGCCACGGTTGCCGCGATCCCGCCGCCGCTCAGAAGCAGATTGCGCCGATTGATGGTCATTGGTGTCCTCCCCTTTGGAAGCGACTATAACGGGCGGCTCGAACGCAAGCGAGGACGCGGCTTCATGCGCGGCATCGGTCGGCGAGTGGCGGCGTGGATCGCGGTGCTGGCGCTGGCCGGCCTCGCGCACGGAGCGCACGCGGCCGACAAATTGCGCGTCGGCAAGCCCAGCGCCGCGGGCTTCGTCTTCGCGCTCGTCGAGATCGGCAACGCCACCGGCATCTTCGCGCGCCACGGGCTCGAGATCGAGACCGTGACCTTGGCCGGCGGCGCCAAGCTGACGCAGGCGATGGCGGCGCGCAGCCTCGACATCGCGCTTGGCGGCGGCACGGACTTTGCCTTCATCGCCAAGGGCGCGCCCCAGAAGGGCGTGGCGGCGATGGCGGGAAGGCCGCTCAACATGGGCCTCTTCGTCCGGCCCGGCGGCGGCATCGACACGGTCGACGATGTGCGGGGGCGCGCGGTCGGCTGCACCACCGCGGGCTCGTTGACGATGTGGCTCGGCATGGAGCTTGCGCGCCGCAAGGGCTGGGGCGAGGACGGGATCAAGATGATCGCGGTCGGCACGCTCGAGGAAACCGCGGCGACGATGAAGGCCGGCAACATCGGCGCCTTCGTCGCCAACACCGAAGGCGGATACCGGCTCGAGGCCAAGGGCGAGGTCAAGCTGCTGCTGCGCTTCGACACGGTGGTGGGCGACTTCCTCAGCAACGTCATCTTCGCCAGCAATGAGCTGATCGCCAAAAACCCCGACGCGGTGCGCCGCTTCGTCGCCTCGTGGTTCCAGATCGTCGCCTTCGCGCGCGCCAACAAGGACGAGACGCTGCGCCTCACCGCGCCGGTGACGCGGCTGCCGCCCGAGCTCGGCGCGCGCGTCTATGACGAGCAGATGCCGATGTTCTTCGCCGACGGGCATTTCGCGAAGAGCGACGTCGAAACGGTCAAGCGCTCGCTGGTCGAGCTCGGGCTGATGAACGCGGCGCCCGACGACGCTCTGCTCTTCACCGAGGAGTTCCTGCCCTGAGGCCGGCCGCGACTCCGCGTCGCGACGATAACAGGCCGTGCTACACTCCGGCCCGGCTTTCGGGTGGGGAGGGGGAGATGGGGCGCGGCTTCGTTGCCGTCGCGGCGCGCGGCTTGGCGATCGCCGGCAGCGTCCTCGGCTTCGCGCAGCTCGCGGCGGCGCAAGGGGACGCGACCATTCCGCATGTCGGCATTCTCGCCCTCGAAGCCCAGGACGGAGCGACCCCCTATTGGGACGCCTTCCGCGACGGCATGCGCGCGCTCGGCTACAGCGACGGCAAGACTGTCGTGTTCGACTATCGCTGGGCCAATCACAAATACGCGCAGCTCCCCGAGCTGGCGGCGGAGCTGGTCAAGCTGCGCGTTCGCATCATCGTCGCCGAGGCGACGCCCGCCGTCATCGCGGCGCGCTCGGTCACGTCCGAGTTGCCGATCGTGGCGCCGTTGATGGCCGATCCGGTCGGCTCGGGCTTCGCGCAAAGTCTCGCGCGGCCGGGCGGCAACATCACCGGCCTGTCGACCTTGTCCGCGGACCTTGCGCCAAAGCTGCTGGAGCTGTTGAGCGAGATCGTGCCCTCGCTGTCGCGGGTGGGCATGATGTGGGACCAGAACATCCAGTCCTTCGCCCTCACGGTGCGCCGGGCCGAGGCGGCGGCCAAGTCGCGCGGCTTCGCGCTCGAAGTGCGCGGCGTGCGCTCCCCGGACGATCTCGAACCGGCCTTCGCCGCACTCGAAGCCGCGCACGTGCAAGCGCTCATCATGTCCTTTCCCGCCGCTTCGCTGGTGGCGAAGGGCGACCCGGCGCTTCTTGCGGCCGAGGTAGCGCGCCGGCATCTCCCCGCCGCCTATCCCACCGGGGAATCGGTCGCGGCCGGCGGTCTCGTTTCCTATGGGCCGAGCTACCCCGATTTGTTTCGCCGCATTGCGACCTATGTCGACAAGATCCTCAAGGGCGCCAAGCCGTCCGACCTGCCGGTGGAGGAGCCGCGGCTGTTCGAGCTGCGCGTCAATCTCAAGACGGCGAAGGCGCTCGGCGTGACCATTCCGCCCGCGATCCTGGTTCGCGCCGACCAGGTGATCGAATGACAAGCGCCGCAGGGGCGGCTTGACGAAAGAGCGGGAAGCGTCAGCGCGACGGCGTTGCGTCGACCAGGCGGTTGCGCTGCGCGCCCAGCCCCTCGACCTCGGCCTCCATCACGTCGCCGACCTTGAGGTAGAAGCCCAATTGCATGCCGATGCCGTTGGGCGTGCCGGTCGAGATGATGTCGCCGGGCTCGAGCGCCAATTGGCGCGACACATGCGCCACCTGCTCCTCGGGCGAGAAGATCATCTGGCTGGTGTTGCCGTCCTGCCGCGTCTCGCCGTTCACCTTCATGGTGAGGCGCAGCGCGTGGCAGTCGGGCACGAAGGCGCGCGGCACGATATAGGGGCCCAAGGGCGCGAAGGTGTCGTGGCACTTGCTGCCGAACCAGTCGGGACCGGGGACCGTCAATTCGCCCGGCGCGCGGAATTCGCGCACCGTCACGTCGTTGGCGGTGAGGAACCCGGCGACGCAGTCGAGCGCGCGCTCCGGCGTCACCGCCTTGACCTTGGTGCCGATGACCAGCGCCAGCTCGACCTCCCAGTCGATCTTGTCGTAGCCCTCGGGCCGCACCACGTCGTCATAGGGGCCGGTGACGCAGCTCGAGGTCTTCTCGAACATGTTGGGCCGCGCGCCGGGCGCGATCCCGTCGCGGGTCTCGCGGCCGGGGCGGGGATAATTGATGGCGGCGAAGAGCATCTTGGGCGGGCGCGGCACCGGCGCGTGGATGGCGAGGCTCGCCAGCGGCACGCCCGCGATCCCGGCGCCGCCGAGAAACGCGGCGAGTTCTTGCAGCAGGTCGAAATTCGCCTCCCAGTCGGCCAGGAGGTCGAGCATGCTCGCGACCGCGAGCCGCCGCCGCGTGCGGCCCGAGGCGCCGAACCGCTCGAGCGCCGGGTTGAGCGCCACCGCCCGCTCGCCGATGACGAGCGCGACGAAGGGCGGGCTGCCGCCGCTCGAGACGGTGGCGAGCTTGAAGGGGGCGTTCAGTGCCGCACCTCGTCGCGCAGCACGCCCAGGCGCTGCATCAGGTCGCGGTCGGTCATCATGAAGATGATGGCGTCGGTGTCGGCGCGGTGGCTCACCCAGTTGCCGTGCGGCACGGTGAAGATGCTGTTGCGGCCCCAGGCGAGATCGCGCTCGCCCACGCGGCTCGAACCGCTGCCCTCGGCGACGACGCAGATGGCGGTGGCGGTCGAGCGGGTCTGCGCGGTCGGCTTGTTGGGATCGAGCCCGACCAGGAAGCAGTCGATCAGATCCATCGCCGGGCCGCCATTGAGCGGATTGGTATAGCGCAGGGTGCGCGAGCCGTCCTCGGCGCGCGGCGTCTCGGCCAGCGCCGCCTTGGCCGTATCCCATGGATAGCGATAGAGCGGCGAATAGCTGCGGCGGTCGAAGCTCGCTTGAGGCACCAGCCCCGAAGCGGCGAAGGCGGCGTCGGGAAGCTGCACCGGCATGTTCCTGGCCGGGCCGGGCTCGAAGCGGATGGTCTCGAGATGGCTGTGGATCGGCACGTCGAGACCGTCGAACCACACCATGCGGGTCGAGCCCTTATGGACATGTTCGTGCCAGGTCCAGCCCGGCGTCAGGATCATGTCGCCCGGCGCCATCGGGCAGGACTTGCCGTCGACCAGGGTCTCGGCGCCTTCGCCTTCCATGACGAAGCGCAGCGCGCCCATGGTGTGGCGATGCGCCGGCGCGACCTCGCCCGGCATCAGGATCTGCAAGGCCGCCACCAGGTTGGTGGTGAGGCCGGTGAGGACCGAGTTCGACGCCGGCTTGCGCAGCGACAGGACGCGGCGGTCGGCGGTCTCGATGCTGGTGGCGCGCACCGCCTGGGTGATGAGCGGCTCGACCTGCTCCCAGCGCCACAGCAGCGCGGGTTCCGGCCCGTGCCGGGGGCCGCCGGTGCGGCCCTCGTCCTCCCACAGCGCGCTCATGTTGGCGGCGTTGAGCGCAGCGCGAAAGGCGGCGGCTTCTTCGGCCGTGTGCGGAGCAGTGGGTTGGGCCATTACAATCCTCCGGGCGTCGCGTGAATTGTCGCGCCAGATTTGCATTGCGCCCCGTTCGCGGTCAAGCTGCGCGATCGGATTGCACGGAGCCTGCCCGCTCAAGGGCCGCCCGGCTCCATGCCGTGCGTGCGATAGACCGGGGCCGCCTCGGGCGATGAGAGGAAGCTCACCAGCGCCTTGGCCGCATCCGGGTCCTTTGCCTGCGCCGACACGAAAGCGACGAGACCGGTCGGCGGCGACACGTCGCGCGGCAAGGGGCCGACCGCTTCGACGCCGGGCTCGGTGACGATCTCGCTGACGAAGGTGACGCCGAGCTCGGTCTCGCCCTTGGCCAGCATCGCCATGGCGCCGGCGCCGCGCGCGGCAAGCCTGAGCTTGGGCTTCATCGCCTCGGCGATGCCGAGCTTTTGCAAGGTTGCCTCGAAGCTCACCCCGGCGGCCGCCCCCAGCGCGGGGTTGGGATAGGCCAAGGAATTTGCGGCGAGTAGCACGCGCCTGACCGCGTCGTCGCTCGAGATGTCGGGCTTGGGCGCGCCGGCCCGCACCGCGATGCCGACGGAAACTGTGGCGAGCGGCGTGGCGCTGGACGTCACGACATGGCCCGACGCGATCACGTCGTCGTAAGGCGGCTGCACCACCGGCACGTCGAACGCATCGCCGCGCGCGACCTGCGCGTGGGTTCCCTTGCCCGAGCCGAACGTTGCCTTGACCGTGTGCCCCGTCTTGGCCTCGAAGTCAGGGATCAATTGCTCGATCACGGCCCTGATGCCGCCGGGCGCGATGAGGGTGATCTCGGCCGCGCCTGCGGGCGAGCCGCTCCACGCGGTCAAGAATGCGAGCGCGGCCACCAGCGAAATTCTCATGCCTTCCCCCTCGGCTTCGCGAAGCCTCTTCCCGGCCGTAACGTTTGCCGTCAATGTGGCGGCGATCAGGGGTTCGCGCGGGGAGACCATGGCGAGAGGACGCAAGACCATCAAGACCGCCGCCAAGACGGCGGCGCGGCGCAAGCCGGCGCCGAAGATCAAGGCCAAGGCCAAAGCGAAGGCCAAGGCCGCGCGGCCGGCCGCCGCCGCGCGTGCCCGCCGCGCCGCCGGCAAGCTGCGGCTTTCGATCCTGTGCGGCGATTATGAGATCGTGCGCGCCTTGAAGGACGGCACGGTGCAGCCCAAGGGCATCGAGCTGGTGGGCGGCGACTATCCGGGCACCGGCGCGATCCACGACCGGGTGGCGGCGGGCGACGCCTGCGACATCAACGAATATAACGGCGGCCATTATGTGGTGCAGAAGGCGCACGGGCGCGCCGACATCACCGCCATCCCGGTGTTCCTGCACCGCCGCTTCCGCCACGGCTTCATCTACATCAACACGCAGCGCGGCATCGCGCGGCCGTCGGACTTGGCCGGGCGGCGCGTGGCGTGCCGCTCGATCGGCGCCGCCGCGGCCTATTGGATGCGGGCCTATCTCGAGGATTTCGGCGCGCCGCACCGCTCCATCACCTGGGTGATCGAGCACCCCGACGAGGCGACCGAGCGGGCGCCCAAGGAGCTGAAGCTCGAGATCGTGCCCAAGGGCAAGAATGTCGAGCAGATGGTGCTGACCGGCGAGGTCGACGCCATCATCCAGCCCAATGTGAGCCGCGCCTGCGCCGAGGGCGATCCCCGCATCGCGCGGCTGTGGCCCGACTACAAGGCGGTCGAGATCGACTACTACAGGCGCACCGGGTTCTTTCCCATCATGCATGTGACCACCGTGCCGACCGCGCTGGTGGCGAAGCATCCCTGGATCGTCGAGAGCCTCACGCTCGCCTTCGAGGAGGCGAAGCAGCTCGCCATGCAGCGCGTCGCCAACCCGCGCAACGTGCCGCTCGCCTTCTGGCGCGCATATTGGGAGGAGGAAGCCGCGCTGCTTGGACCCGACCCGTGGTCCTACGGGCTCTCCGACCTCAACAAGCGCAACTACGATACGCTGGTGGGCTACGTCCACGACCAGGTGCTGACCGGGCCACGCCCCAGGCTCGAGGACCTCTTCCCCAAGGAGGCGTTCGCGCTGCAACTGCCGCTGCCGACGATGCATCGGCTCACGTATGGATGGTAGCCAAACTGCTGAAAGCGCTATCGATCATTGAGGCGCAAGCCATCGCCGAGGCCGCCGCGTCGCGCGCCCGGGACGAGCGCGCCATGCTCGACTATATCGGCGTCGGCCGGCGGGCGGCGCGGCGCCCGGTCAATCTCCCCGCGCTTCCAGTTCTGATCCGGCCGAGCGCGGTCGATCTCGGCGCTTTCGAAAGCAGCGAGGCGCGGCGGTTGCAGGAGCTGCTCGCGCGCCTCACCGTCGCCCAGCGCCTGGAACTGATCGCGCTGGCATGGTTCGGCAAGAGCGCTTCGCTCGATTTCGACGCCGCCCTGCGCCGGGCGCGGCGCGTTCCGCCCGAGGCGCAGGTGGGCTACCTGATGAGCCGGCGGCTCGAGCTTCACATCCCCGCCGGTCTCGACCGGCTTGACGCGGCGAGTCCTGGCGGACATTGATCCGACCGGCAGCGGGAATCGGGAGCGACCATGGCGCAGATGCATTTCGCGGTCTTCATGTCCGGCGATTCCAACTATCACATCGCCGGCTGGCGCCTGCCCGAGGCCTATGCCGACACCGGCGTGACGCTCAAGCGCTGGATCGAGTTCGCCCGCACCATGGAGCGCGGCAAGCTCGATATGCTGTTCATCGCCGACAGCCACGGCGTCGCCGGCGCCGACGATCTCGAGACCTTGAGCCACTCGCCCCAGGTGTCGCGCTTCGAGCCGTTCACCGTGCTGTCGGCCTTGGCCGCCGTGACCGAGCGCATCGGCCTCGTCTCGACCTGCGCCACCACCTACAACGAGCCTTACACCGTGGCGCGCATGTTCGCCTCGCTCGACCATTTGAGCGGCGGGCGCGCGGGGTGGAATTTCGTCACCGGCGCCAACCGCGAGGACGCGCTCAATTTCAGCCACAAGGAGCACGTGCCGCACGCGCAGCGCTATGACCGCGCCGAGGAATTCGCCGATGTCGTGCGCGGCCTGTGGGACAGTTTCGAGGACGACGCGTTCCTGCGCGACAAGGCTTCGGGCCGCTTCTTCGATCCCAAGAAGCTCCATGTCCTGAACCATGCCAGCAAGCATTTCTCGGTCAAGGGTCCGCTGAGCATCGGGCGGCCGCCGCAGGGCCATCCCGTCCTCGTGCAGGCCGGCAAGTCCGAGCCGGCGCGCGAAGTGTCGGCGCGCGTCGCCGATGCGGTCTTCACCTCGCAAACGAATATCGAGGACGCGCAGAAATTCTACGCCGACGTGAAGGGACGGATGGCGAAGTTCGGGCGCTCGCCCGACCACATCAAGATCATGCCCGGCGTCGCCATCTTCACCGGCCGCACCGCCGAAGAGGCCGAGGAGAAATACGAGCGCCTCCATGCGCTCATCCATCCGCAAGCCGCGCTCGCGCTCTTGAAGGAGCGGCTCGGCGGCATTGATCTTTCGGGCCATCCGCTCGACGGGCCGGTGCCGGAGATGAAGGGGAACGACGTGCGTATGAGCAACCCGCCGGAGCTGGCGCGGCTGGCGCGGCGCGAGAACCTCACCATCCGCCAGCTCGCCTACCGCTATGCCGCGGCGCGCAGCCATTGGATGATCCGCGGCTCGGCGGTGCAGATCGCCGACCAGCTCGAAGAATGGTTCGTGAAGAAGGCGGCCGACGGGTTCAATCTCCTGCCGCAATACCTGCCCGGCGCGCTCGACGATTTCGTCGATCTCGTGGTGCCCGAGCTGCAGCGCCGCGGTCTCTTCCGCAGGGAATACGAAGGCCGTACTCTGCGCGAGCATCTGGGCCTGCCGCGGCCGGTCAACCGCTATGCCGCGGCGGCGCGGGCGGCCGAGTGAGGGTTTAGCGCGCGATCGCCTCGTTGGCCCAGGCGATGATGACGGCCGAGATGTCCTTGCTGTTCGTCTCCATCATCATCACGTGGCTGTTGCCGTGGATGCCCTCGTCGGCGAGCTTGATCCAGCTCGCGTCGATGCCGGCCTGGCGTAGATACTTGACGGTGCAATGATCGTAGGGCGCGTGATACGACGCCTCCGCGGTCAGCACCAGAACGGGTATTTTCTGCAAATTGGGCAACTGCCGCGCCGGCTCGGCCTGCGCATAGCAGCGCACCAGGCCGGGCCCGTCAGCCTCGTCCTGCTGCACGAAGCGCAGCTCGGACGCATCCTTCGCCGGCGGCGCGTAGGTCAGCGGCACGTCGGTCACGCCCCAGGAGAGCGCCACGCCGCCATACTTGAACCAGTCCGGCGCCCCCGTCATCTGCACGTCGTGGACCGGCGGGCCGTTGGGCTCGATGGCGAGGATGCCCTTGACCAGATCGGGCCGCGCGTCGGCGACCGGCCACGCGAACGCGCCGGCCTGCGAGTGGACCAGCAGGATCGTTGGCCCGATCTTGTCGACGAGCGCGATGAGGCCGGCGCTGTTCAGCTCCTGCTGGCGGTGGAAATTCCTGATCGAGGGGAGCTGCGACGAGACCAGCTGGCGCACCGATTCGTCCTCGAGCGCGCTGCCGCCCGGCCATTGCGTGTGGAGATGCGCCTGCGGCCACAGATTGAATTTCTCCTGCGCGACATAGCGGCTCTGGTTGTTCGCCATGTCGGTCTGCTCGTTCGGCCCGTAGACGTCCGGATAATAGGGCGAGCGGCCCTTGCCGACCTGGTCGACGACATAGACGGCATAGCCCGCGCGCGCGAAATCCTGCGCCCACCCGTCGCGCCCGTCCGGCGTGCCGGTGTAGTTGGTGCCCGACATGGTGCCGCCATGCACCATGATCACCGGATAGGGATGAAGCCGCTTCGCCGGAATCATATATTCCGCGTACATCTGCCCGACCGTGTACTGCTTTTCATTGGCGGTGATCACCTGCCCGCCGACATAGAGCCAGCCTGTCTTCGCGAGGGCGAGCGGCGCCTCGGCGAGCCGTTTTCCGATACGGCGTGTCCTCATTGTCTCCCCCTTGGGCCTCCGGCTAGAGTAGCGGCAAAGCCAGAGGAGGGGCAGGGAGCCATGATCGACATCTATTTCTGGACCACCGACAACGGCTACAAGGCGCTCATCATGATCGAGGAGTCGGGCCTCCCTCATCGCCGCAAGCCGGTGGCGCTTCCCAAGCGGGAGAATTTCGCGCCCGAGTTCCTGAAGATCAGCCCGGGCCACAAGATCCCCGCGATGGTCGATGACGACGGGCCGGGCGGGGCCCGCGTGACGCTGTGCGAGTCCGGCGCCATCCTCAAATATCTGGCCGAGAAGTCGGGCGGCGCGCTCTATCCGGCGGACCCGCTGAAGCGCGTCACGGTCGATCAGTGGTTCTTCTACGGCACCTCGACCTTCACGCCGCTTGCGCAGCAGTACGGCCTCTTCATGCACCGCTTCCCGGAGGACGTGCCGCAGGCCAAGAAGCACTACGAGGCGCAGGTGCGCGACATTTTCGGCGTGTTCGACCGCCACCTCGCGGACTCGGCCTTCATGGCGGGCGATTATTCGGTCGCCGACATCTCGAGCTATCCCGACGTGCACCTGCACGGGAAGCTGGGTATCGGCCTCAACGAGTATCCCAATCTGAACCGCTGGCACGATGCTGTCGCTGCGCGCCCCGCGGTGCAGCGCGCTTACGCCCCGATCTAGGCCGTACTGGCGATACGGCTGTCGCGGCCGGCTGACGGCAGGCCGACGACGCCTGCGAGGCGCGCGTCGGCGAGATCAATGCCGGCAAGCTCGGCGCCGGTGAGGTTGGCGGCGGAAAGATCGGCGCCGCGCATAACGGCGCGAGAGAGGTTGGCGCCGCGCAGATCGACGTGCCGCGCCTCGACCCGCTCGAGCATGCTGACGATCGCGCGTCCCGTTGGCAGCAGCAGCGGCCCCAGGTTGCAATCCCTGAGATCGGCGTTGGTCAGGCGCGCCGCGGTCAGGTTGATGCCGCGCAAATCGGCGCGCGTCATGCGGCAGGAGCGGAGATCGGCGCCCTCGAGTTGTGCCGCTTGCAGCCCGATGCCGTCGAGCGTCAGGCCGACGAAGATCGCGCCCCTGCCGGTCATGGCGGACAGAGTCTGAGCGGCGAGCGACGACGTCTCGCGCAAGTCGAAGCCGCTTAGATCGAGCGGCTCTCCTACGGCGCCGCCAGTAGCGCACCAGCGCTCGTGCCGCTGGATGAGCGTCTCGAGCGCAACCGCGAGTTCGCCGGGCCGCCGTCCCGCGGGAAGCTGCGTCAGCGCGCCTGAGAGGTCGGCGCCGTCGGTCTCGGCAAATTGCAGGATCGCGTTGGTGAGGATGGCGTTGCGCAGGCTCGCGCCCTTCAGGTTGGCGCCCGAGAGATCGGCGCCGTCGAGATTGGCGCCGTTGAGCACGGCATTGCGCAGATCGGCCCGCGCCATCTTGCAGTTCCGCATCACGGCGTCGGTGAAGTCGGTGTGCGACGCGATCGCGCCGGACAGCTTTGCCTGCGACAGGTTCGCGTTGACCATGTGCGCGCCCTGAAGATCGGCGGAAATCACGTCGGCGACCGCGATGTCCTCGTAGACGCCGACGCGCACGCGCTGGGCCAGCCTGCCGTCGCGCAGGTCGGCGTTGAAAAGGTCGGCGCCGTCGAGATTGGCGCCGCGCAGCACCGCGCCGCGCAAATCGGCGCGCACCAATATCGCGCCGCGCAGGTCGGCGCGCGCGAGGTTGCAGCCGAACAGCGTAGCGTTGGTGAAATTGACGCCCGCCAAACGCGCCGAGGTCAGGAAGGCTGCGGTGAAATCGGCGTCGTTGAGCCGCCGCCCCGCGAGGTCGAGGCCGGTGAGATCGCGATAGGATAACAGCGCCCGCTGCCCGCCGGGGCGGGCGGAAAGGTACCTATCGTGCCGGCGGATGACCTTGTCGAGCTCGGCTTGCGACATGGGAACGCGCGGACGAACGATCGGTGCGGTCGTGTTCGCCATTGCGCCTGAGTGTCGGGCGAACGCGCTTAACATCCGCTTAAGCGCATCTTGAAGAACTTATGGATTGTCGCGCGACCGCGGCTTGGCGAGGCGCACGCCGCGTCCGCCGCCGGAGCTGACGGCGCCCTCGTTGATGAATTCGACGCCGGCGGCCTCCAGGGCGGCCATCACCTTCATCAGGCTGTCGATAACGCCGCGGACGGTTCCGTCGCTCGCCTCCATGCGCTGGATGGTCGGCAGCGACACGCCCGACGCCTTGGCGAGGGCGCGCTGCTCCATCCGAACCAGGGCGCGGGCGGCCTTCAGCTGAGCGGAGGTAAGCAAATGAGCCACTCCGGGAAAAACCGCAAAATAGCGTTGATGGATGAAACTTGAAAGTTCATGTTCTACCCAGCAGCCGCAGGAGCCCATGCAGGATCGTCACCGGGTGGGGAGGGCAACCGGGGACGTAGAGGTCGACCGGAAGCAGACCCTCGACCCCGGCGGAGGTCTCGGAATGCTCGCGATAGATGCCGCCGGAAATGGTGCAAGCACCGGCGGCGATGACGAGCTTGGGCTCGGCCACGGCTTCATAGGTCATGCGCAGCGCGTCCTTCATGTTCGCGCTGACCGGCCCGGTGACGAGAATGCCGTCGGCATGGCGCGGCGACGCGACGAACTCGATGCCGAAGCGGCTCGCATCGAATACCACGTTGCCCAGCGCGTTGACCTCGACTTCGCACCCGTTGCAGCCCCCGGCGCTGACCTGGCGCAGCCGCAGCGACCGCCCCAGCAACCGCCGCAGCTCGCGGCCCAGCGCGTCGATCGCGATCGCGCGGTCATCGCTCACGACCAGTCCCTCGCGCGTCGAGGCGGCGAGGCGCCAGTCCCGGCCGAAGGTGATCGCGCCCTCGGGGCAGGCAGCTTCGCAGGCGCCGCAGAAGATGCAGCGCCCGAGATCGAGCTCCGGCCCTCTCTCGGTCACGCGCAGCGCGTCGGTGGGACAGATTTCGACGCATCGAGCGCAGCCGGACACGCATTTTTCGGGATCGAGCATCGGGCGGCCGCGAAACAGCGCCGGCAAATCAGGGTCCTGCGCCGGATAGGCGATGGTGCGATTGCCCTGCCGCGCGCGGGCGACCAGCGTCTTGAACATTACGCCCCTCGCTCCCTACAGGTCATGGCCGCAATAGGACAGGTTGAAGCTCTTGTTGCACAGCGGGAAGTCCATGATCGCCTGGCCGCGCATCGCGAACGCCAGCGCGTACCAGTTGCGGAAGGACGGATCGACGATCTTGTAGGTCGCGAACCGTCCCGCCCCATCGGTCGCCGCCATGTGAACGATCTCGCCACGCCAGCCCTCGACGAGCGAGAGCACAATATGGTTGGGCGCGAGCGGCTTCATCGCCGTCATCGCCGCGCCGCTGCCCGGATCGTCGAGCACCTGCGCCAGGAACGCGATGGACTCCTCGATTTCGCGCCAGCGCTGGAAGGCGCGCGCGAACACGTCGCCGGTGTCGCCGACGGCGATGGCGGGGCGCCGCGACGCATAGACTGGCCCGGGCAGGTCGCGGCGGGCATCGCGGTCGATGCCGCTGGCACGGGCGGGCGGGCCGACCACGCCGAGTTCCGCGGCGGCGCTCTCGGTGAGAATGCCGGTGTTCTCGAACCGCGCCCGCAGCGACGACGATTTCCACATCAGGTCGACCGCGTTCCGCATGTCGCGCTCGGCGACGAGGATGCGGCGCTTGAGCTGGCCGAGCGCCTCGCCGTCGATTTCCCGCGCCACGCCGCCGGGCTTCATCCAGCCGCGCCCAAGCCGGCTGCCGACCAGCTCCGCGGTAAGGTTGAGCGCGTCGCCGCGCAGCCGGCCGCAATAGGCCGCCGCCGGGAGAAATCCCACGTCGCCCGCGAGCGCGCCCAGATCGCCGATATGATTGGCGATCCGTTCCAGTTCCAGCGCCACCGCGCGCAGCGCCAGGGCATGCGGCGAGCATTCGATGCCGGCGAGCGCCTCGAGGCTCTGGCAGTAGGCCGTGGCGTGACCCGCGCTGGTGTCGCCCGCGAGCGTCTCGGCGAGGTGAATGCTCGCCTTGCGCGGCCCGCCGCGCAATGCCCGCTCGACGCCGCGATGCTGATAGCCCAGCGCGATCTCGAGATGGATGACCTGCTCGCCGTGGCAGTTGAAGCGGAAATGCCCCGGCTCGATCACGCCCGCATGGACCGGGCCGACCGCGACCTCGTGAATTTCCGGGCCCGAAACCTTGAAGAAATCGGCCGCGCCGATGGGCGGCCCGCCGGGCGGGTAGCGCACCGGCTTGGGCCACGGGTGTCCCTCGGGATGGACGCCCCACTGTTCCAGGATTTCGCGCTCGAAGTGATGCGCCGCGGGACATTCGGGGGTGAGCGCCGGATAGGCGCTCGTCACGACCGTCGCGCCCAGAGCGATCTCGCCGCGCGCATCGTCGGCAAGCGCGGCCAGGAGCCGCGTGCCTTCGTGGCCTCGCGACAAACCGGTGAGGAGCAGGAGACGCGCGCCGCCGGCGACGGCGGACAGAACCTCGCCGCGAAACCCCTCGATCTCGACGACCGGAATGGCTTCGGCCGGAACCGCGACCGCGTTGCTGGTGGCGAGGAAGCGCGTCATGGCGGGCCGGTGACGAATTCGGCCGCGCGGCCGATCGCTTGCGCGAGGGACAGCGGCATCCACAGCCCCAGCAGCAGCAGAAGCCCCATCGCCGACATGACGATCGCGCATGCCATCGCGCCTTCGCGGGCCGGCTCGGCGGTCAGGCTCGGCGTGCCGAAGACCATGTCGATGAGATGCCGCAGCGCGGACACGAAAACGACGCCGCCGGCGGCGAGGAACAATGCCAGCGGCAGCCACGCGCCGGCCGCCACCGTCGCCCGCAGGAGCTGATATTCGCTCATGAAGACCGAGAACGGAGCGACGCCAATGAGGGTCAGCAGGCTGCCCAACAGCGCCAGCCCCCACAACGTGTCGGCCCGGATCGCGCCCGAGATCCTGTGCATCTCGTGGCTGCCGAATTTCTGTCCGAGCCGTCCCACCGCGAAGAACGCCAGGGATTTGCAGATCGAATGGTTGAGCGTGTGGAACAGCGCGGCGAAGGCGCCGATGGGACCGAGCCCATAGCCGAGGGCGATGATGCCGAGATGCTCGACGCTGTGATAGGCGAGCAGCCGCTTCGCGTCGCGCTGAAACACGATGAAGCCCGCGGCCACCAGGATCGACAGCGTGCCGAAGAAGATCAGCAGGCCGCTGGCGAATTCTCCCCCCAGCGCGTGCCGGACCGCCGGCACGTAGCGCATGATGCAGTAGAGCGCGGTGTTGAGGAGGAAGCCCGAGAACATCGCCGAGACCGGCGCGGGCGCCTGGCTGTGGGCGTCCGGCAGCCACGAATGAATGGGCGCGAGCCCGGCCTTGGTGCCATAGCCGACGAGTACGAAGATGAAGGCGAATTTCATCAGCGTCGGATCGAGCCGCGCGTCCGGCGACGCGAGCTGGGTCCAGAACAGGCCTTCGGCTTCTACGGTGCCTCCGGACTGAACCGCCGCCGCCGCCAGCAGCGTCCCCATGAACGCGAAGGCGATGCCGATCGAGCAGATGATCAGGTATTTCCACATCGCCTCGAGCGAAAGCCGGCTGGGATGGAGCGAGATGAGGAAGGCGGTCAGGAGGGTCGTCGCCTCCATACCGACCCACATGATGCCGAGATTGTTGGATACCAGCACCAGCATCATCGCCGTCAGCGCGCCGAGCCAAAGCGCGCCGAAACGCCGCGCGATGGGAACTGTGAAGGGATGATCGCCGGTCTCGTTCGCGAAATAGACGCCGGCAAAGGCCGAGCTGAGGACGAAGACGAGAACCAGGACGATGATGTGGAAGGCCGAGAAGGCGTCGATGTAGAACCATTCGTCCGCCGCCGCAACGAAGCCCTTGCCGCCGAGGACTTCCGTCCAGACGTTGACGGCGAATGCCACCTCCGCCGCCGACACGATGACGATCGTCGCCAGGACGTGACGCGGTCGCCGCAGGACGAGGCAAAGCGCCGCGCCCAGGGCCGGCAGCGCGAGCATGGCGTAGATGGATTGGTCCGCGAACACGGGTTCAGCCCCTCAACGCGGTGAGCTGGTCGACATCCATCGAGCCGAACTCGCGGTTGATGTGGAAGATCGCGATCCCCATCACAAAGACCGCGACGAAGGCGTCGAGCAGCACGCCTAATTCCACCAGGAGCGGCGTGCCCACCACCGTGACGACGCCGAACACGAAGATGCCGTTCTCGAGAACGAGGTAGCCGATCACCTGCATCAGCGCCTTGCGCCGCGCCACGATCAGGAACAAGCCGACGAAGATGACGAAGATCGACAGATCGAGCATCCCGAACGGCGCCTGCTTCAAGGCGGGCTTCATCCCGAGCGCGAGCCACACCGACAGCGCCAGCGCCAAGACGCCGAACAGGATCGACGCGACGAAGCCGATGAACGGCTCGACCTCGCGGTTGTAGTGCGCGCGGGCCCTGAGCTTGAGCAGAAGCCAGGGGAAGACGATCCCCTTGAGCGCGATGTTACCGAGCGCCAGCAAGGCCACCCGCACCGTCAGCCCGCCGTCATGCACGATCACCGGTACCATGCCGAAGAGGACGCCCTGGAAAGCGAGCCAGCGGATGCAGGCGCCGATGCGGCTGGTGCCGAGGAGCGCGAAGCAGCTCAGCAGGCCGACCGCGTGGACGATGTCGAGGAGGGGAAGCATCTCCGCCTAGACCATGATGCCGATGATGGCCACGGTGGAGAGCGTGGCGGCGCCGACGATGAGCTGCGGCACCTGGACCAGCCGATAGCGCGCCATGGTCGATTCGATCATGCCGATCGCGACCGCCAGCACCGCCATGCCGGCGAGGATCGCAGCGGCGTCGAGCCACGGGCCGAAGCCGCGAACAGGCACGACCAGGCCCACGAGCAGCGTGCCGAGAAGCCATAATTTCAGCGCGGCGGCGTAATGGATGAAGGCGAGGTCGGGACCGCTGTGGTCGAGGACCATCACTTCGTGGATCATGGTCAGCTCGAGATGCGTGGTCGGGTCGTCCACCGGGATGCGCGTATTCTCCACCAGCTCGAGGATCAGCAGCGTCATCGCGACGAGGGCGAGGGTCGGCAGCGCGTGCGCCCACGCGGCCACGGTGATCCCCTGGTAAATGGGCGTCAGCGAGAACGAGCCGGTGACCCGCGTCAACGCCGCCAGCGCGATGAGGAAGGCGGGCTCGGCGAGCGCCGCGAAATGAACCTCGCGGCTGGCGCCCATGCCCTCGAAGCTTGAGCCGGTATCGAGCGCCGCCAGCACGATCGCAAACCGGCCGAGCGCGAGCAGCCCGGCGAGCACGATCAGGTCGCCGGAAAAGTCGAGCGCCGATCCGATGCCGCCGAACGGCGTCAGCAACGGCGCCGTCGCCAGTGCCGCCAAATTGACCACCGGGCCGAGCCGGAACACCGAGCTCGTCGCCTCGCCATAGACCGCGCCGCGGCGCAGATATTTCGCGACGTCCCAGTAAAGCTGGAACAGCGGCGGGCCGCGCCGCCCGGCGACCCACGCCTTGGTCCGGTTGATCGCGCCCAGCAGCAGCGGCGCGAGGATCAGCGCGCATGCGGGCGAGACGAAGGCGGCGGGTCCGGCCATGGGTCAGACGCTGGCCCAGATCAGCAACGCGATCAGCGTCGCCGCGACGTAGAGGACATAGAAATGGATGTGCCCGTGCTGGATGATCCTCAAGCGGCTCACGAGCTGGTCGAACCAGCGGAAGGTTGGCACGAACAGCAGCCGCAGGAACGGATCGCCGCTGTCGCTCGAATAGGACGCCGCCGCAGGGAAGTAGCCGTCCGGGCGAACCAGCGTTTCGCGGTTGCGGATGAACAAGCGGAATTGCGTGGTCAGGGGCTGGGCGAAGGACGACGCGGTGTATTGCATCTTCGGTGAAGGGAAGGGATAGGCGCAGCCCCACACCGGCGCTCTCCGCACCGCGGCGAACGCGAGGCGGCCCGCGCGCGCCGCCCACAATACACCCGCCAATGCGGCGAACACGGCTAAGACCGCGACCGCGACGCCGAGCGGCCGGGTCGCCAGCGCGAGCTGGGCGCTTGTCGTCTCCAGCGCCACGCCCGTCGCCGCCGCCACCACGCCGCCGAGCGCCGTTACGACTGCCGGCGCGGCGAATCCCAGGACGACGCACAGGAGCGCGAGCACCGCCATCGCCGCGCGCATCGGCAGCGCCGCCTCACGCGCCTGGCCTGCGCTCGCGCTGCGGGGCGTGCCGAGAAACGCGATCCCGAAGGCGCGCGCGAAACAGGCGGCGGCGAGCCCGCCGATCAGCCCCAGGATGACCAGCGCGGTCAGCCCGGCCGCCGCGATGTTCGCTGCCGGCTGCGCCACCGCCAGAAAGCCCGCATAGAACAGCAGGAACTCGCCGACGAAGCCGTTGAACGGCGGCAGTCCGACGATCGCGGCCGCGCCGATCAGGAACGTCGTGCCGGTCCAGGGCATGCGCTTCAACAGCCCGCCAAGTTCCTCGAGCTCGAGGCTGTGGGCCCCGTGCTGGACCGCGCCCGCGCCCAGGAACATCAGCCCCTTGAAGACGCCATGGTTGAGGACGTGGAGCAAAGACGCCGCGAAGCCGATGATGGCGAGCGGCAGGATGCCCTCGGCCAGCCCCAGCACGCCGATCCCGAGCGCGAGCAGGATGATACCGATATTCTCGACGCTGCTATAGGCGAGCAGGCGCTTCAAATCGTGCTGCGCCACCGCGAACAGCACGCCAAGCACGCCGCTCGACGCACCGAGTGCGATCAGCAGCCAGCCCCACCACGGCTCGGGCGTGCCGAGAAAGGTGAGGGTTCGGACCAGGCCATAGATCCCCATCTTGATCATGACCCCGGACATGAGCGCCGATGCGTGACTGGGCGCGACCGGGTGCGCCTCAGGCAGCCACACATGCGCCGGGACGATGCCGGCCTTGGCGCCGAATCCCACGAGCGCGAGCAGGAACGCTGCCGAGGCCAGCGCCTTGTGACCCTGCAATGCGGCGCCGAATCCGTCGAAATCCGAGCTCCCGGCCGCGCCGCCGAGCAGCACGAACAGAACCAGCAGGAACGCCGTCCCCAGATGCGTCGCCGCGAGATAGGTCCAGGCCGCCTGGCGCACCCCTTCCTTGCGGTCGTCGAACGCGACCAGGAAGAACGGGCTCAACGCCATGATCTCCCATGCGAGCAGGAAGAGGAGCCCGTCATGCGCGGCCGCGACCAGCGCCATCCCCGCCGTGAGCAGGTTGAGATGGAACCACGTCGCCGCCACCGCGCGCGCGCTGCGGCCGCCCTCGAGATAGGAGCGGCCGTAAAGCGCGGTCAGGATCGAGAGGCCGAAGACGGGGAGCAGAAAATACGCGGAAAGCGCGTCGATCTCGAAATGCAGGCCGCCGCCCGGCATGTGCCAGGGGAGCGACATCCCCTCGGCGTGTCCGGTCGCCAGCACGCGGATCGCGGCGACGAGCCCCAAGGAGGAGCCGGCGATGGCGCCGATCTGGCCGGCGCTCTGCGACCGGCCGGGCCAAGCGCGCCACGCGATGGCCAGGAGCCCGCCCAGGAGCAAGAGGAGAACAGCGCCGGTGAATTCGAGCATGAGGACCCGCAGGAACCGCGCATATTTGCCCGGCCCCGGCCAGCGCCGCAAGGAGAATCTTGCCGCACCAAAGCTAATAACTGATGTTTAGAACATCAACGATACGAGTCGGCGACTGATCGTCGATGTGCCGCGGGGCGGCGGCTCATTCTGCCGCAGTGGCTGTACGCTTTCCGCTTTTCACGCTCTCCATCGCCTCCTCGACGTGGCGGGAGAACACGAATTCGGCGGGGCGCTGGCGGTCGAGCGCGATCTCGGGCGCCATCGCCCCCTCGGTGCGCACGCCGCGCAAGGAGACGCCAAGCGCCTTCAGCGGATGCTTCACCGCGTCCACCACCGCGGTCGCCTCGTAGCCGCTATGGACCATGCAGTCGGCGCATTTCTCGTAATTGCCGGTGCCGTAGGCGTCCCAGTCCGTGGTCTCCATCAGCTCCTTGAAGCTCCTGGCGAAGCCCTCGCCGAGCAGATAGCACGGGCGCTGCCAGCCGAAATAGTTGCGCGTCGGATTGCCCCACGGCGTGCAGTGATAGGACTGGTTGCCGGCGAGGAAATCGAGGAACAGGCCGGACTGGCTGAACGCCCATTTCTTCGCGCCCGGGCGGCGGAAGATCGCGCGGAACAGCTCCTTGGTCTTGAGCCGGTTGAGGAAATGCGCCTGGTCGGGGGCGCGCTCGTAGGCATAGCCGGGCGACACCGTCATGCCGTCGACGCCCAGGCCCATCACCGTGTCGAAGAAATCGCCGACCCGCTCCGGCGCCGCGCCGTCGAACAGGGTGCAGTTGATGTTGACGCGAAAGCCCTTGCTCTTGGCGAGCTTGATCGCCGCGACCGCGCGGTCATAGACGCCCTCCTCGCACACCGAGTGGTCGTGCATCTCGCGGTCGCCGTCGAGATGGATGGACCACACGAAATAGGGGTCGGGCCGGAACCGGTCGATCTTCTTTTCCAGCAGCAGCGCATTGGTGCAGAGATAGACGAAGGTCTTGCGCTTTATGATGCCCTCGACGATCTGCTCGATCTCGCGGTGGAGCAGGGGCTCTCCGCCGGCGATAGAAACCACCGGCGCGCCGCATTCATCGACCGCCTCGAGACACTGCTCGACCGAGAGGCGCTGGTTGAGAATCGGGTCCGGGTAGTCGATCTTGCCGCAGCCGGCGCAGGCGAGATTGCAGCGGAACAGCGGCTCCAGCATGAGGACGAGCGGATAACGCTCGACCCCCATCAGGCGCTGCTTCGCCACATAGGCGCCGACGCGGATCATCTGGTGCAACGGAACGGCCAATTTTCAATGCCCCTCGGCTTGGGTTGCGGTCTTGGGCCTCATTCGGCCGCCGGCTCGACGAGGTCCGCCGGCATGCGGAAACGCACGTTCTCGGTGATCCCCGGCAAGGTCTCGAGCTCGACCGTGCCGAGCGTCCGCAACCGGTCGATCAGGTTCTGCACCAGCTCGGCCGGGGCCGACGCGCCGGCGGTGATGCCGACCGAGGTCGCATTCTCGAGCCAGCTTGGGTCGAGCGCGTCGGCGTCGGCGATGAGATAGGCCGGCACGCCCTGCTCGGCCGCGATCTCGCGCAGCCGGTTGGAATTGGAGCTGTTGGCCGCGCCCACCACCAGGACCACGTCGACCGACAGCGCCAGCTCGCGCGCCGCGCGCTGCCGGTTCTGGGTGGCGTAGCAGATGTCCTTGGTGTCGGGCCCGACGATCTCGGGAAAGCGCGCGCGCAGCGCCTCGATCACCGCCCGCGTATCGTCGACCGACAGCGTGGTCTGGGTGATGTAGGCGAGCTTGTCGGGATCGCTCACCGCCATCGAGGCGACTTCCTCGGCCTTGGAGATGAGATGGACCTTGCCCTCGATTCGGCCCATCGTGCCCTCGATCTCGGGATGGCCGTGATGGCCGATGAGCACGATCTCACGGCCCTGGGCGGCATAGCGCTGGCCCTCGCTGTGGACCTTGGAGACGAGCGGGCAGGTCGCGTCGATGACGCTCAGATCCCGGTCTTCGGCGTCGTTCTCGACCGCGCTCGAGACGCCATGGGCGCTGAAGATGGTGACGCTGCCGGGCGGGATTTCGCCCAGATCGTCGACGAAACGCGCGCCCTTGGCGCGCAGGCGCTCGACCACGTGACGGTTGTGGACGATCTCGTGCCGGACATAAATCGGGGGTCCGTATTTCTCGATCGCGCGCTCGACGATTTCGATCGCGCGCTCGACTCCGGCGCAAAATCCCCTCGGTTGAGCCAAAACCACCCGCATGTCGTTTCACCCTCATCGCACGAGCGCGCATTATACGCACAAACCGCGCCCCGGCCAGCGCAAGCTAAACCTTGGATCAGGCAGCGATAAATCGCCACGTACCGATGTCGCGGTGATGGCGGCCCGGGGACAGCGCAAGACGATCCTCGATCGCGATTTGCAAACGCCGCGGCGATGGGGTTAGTCTCGCATCGACCGGCTGACCAAAAGCCGGCATCGTCGAGGGATTTCAATGACCAGCGATAGTGTCGAGACCCAACCCGGCGAGACCCGACCCGAAGGTACGAATGCCGTGTCCCTGCTGGACCGGATCGGTCTGCCGGAGGATTTGCGTCGCCTGTCGGAGCGCGATCTGCCGCGCCTCGCCGACGAGCTGCGGCAGGAGCTGATCGACGCGGTGTCGGTGACGGGTGGGCATCTCGGCGCCGGGCTCGGCGTGGTCGAGCTGACGGTCGCGCTCCATTACGTGTTCGACACCCCGCGCGACCGGCTGATCTGGGATGTCGGGCACCAGGCCTATCCGCACAAGATCCTCACCGGGCGGCGCGACCGCATCCGCACCTTGCGCCAGGGCGGCGGCCTGTCCGGCTTCACGCGCCGGTCTGAGAGCATCTACGACGCGTTCGGCGCGGCGCACAGCTCGACCTCGATCTCGGCCGGGCTCGGCATGGCCGTCGCGCGCGATTTGAAGGGCGAGCAGCACGACGTGATCGCGGTCATCGGCGACGGCGCGATGAGCGCCGGGATGGCCTACGAGGCGATGAACAACGCCGGCTCCAGCCCGTCGCGCCTTATCGTGATCCTCAACGACAACGACATGTCGATCGCGCCGCCGGTCGGCGCCATGAGCGCCTATCTGTCGCGGCTCCTGTCGTCGCAATCCTATCGCTCGCTGCGCCACATGGCCGGGGCGATGACGCGGCGCTTCCCGCGCTCGTTCGCATCGCTGGCGCGCCGCGCCGAGGAATATGCGCGCGGCCTGGTGACCGGCGGCACCTTGTTCGAGGAGCTGGGCTTCTACTATGTCGGCCCGATCGACGGCCATAATCTCGACCATCTCCTGCCGGTCCTGAAGAACGTCAAGGCGAGCGACGACAAGGGCGCGGTGCTGATCCACGTGGTGACCCAGAAGGGGCGGGGTTACGCGCCTGCCGAGGCCGCGGCCGACAAGTATCACGGCGTGGTCAAGTTCGATCCGGTGACGGGCCAGCAGCAGAAGAGCAAGGCGGCGGCGCCGAGCTATACCGCCGTCTTCGCCAAGGCGCTGATCGCCGAGGCCGAGGCGGACGAACGCATCGTCGCGCTGACCGCGGCGATGCCGTCGGGGACCGGGATCGACAAGTTCGCCGAGCGCTTTCCCAAGCGCGCCTTCGATGTCGGCATCGCCGAGCAGCACGGCGTGACCTTCGCGGCCGGATTGGCGTGCGAAGGCATGAAGCCGTTCGCGGCGATCTATTCGACCTTCCTCCAGCGCGCCTATGACCAGGTCGTGCACGACGTCGCGATCCAGAAGCTGCCGGTGCGGTTCGCGATGGACCGCGCCGGGCTGGTCGGCGCCGACGGCGCAACCCATGCCGGCTCGTTCGATTTGGCGTATCTCGGCTGCCTGCCGGGCTTCGTCATCATGGCGGCGGCGGACGAGGCCGAGCTGATGCACATGGTCGCGACCTGCGCCGCGATCGACGACGGCCCTTCGGCGGTGCGCTTTCCGCGCGGCGAAGGCATCGGACTGACATTGCCGGCGCGCGGCAACGTGCTCGAGATCGGGCGCGGCCGGGTGGTGCGCGAAGGGACCGCGATCGCGCTCTTAAGCCTCGGTGCGCGGCTCCAGGAATGCCTCAAGGCGGCGGACGAGCTCACCCGCCTCGGCCTCACCACGACGGTGGCGGATGCGCGCTTCATGAAGCCGCTCGACACCGACCTGGTCGAGCGTCTGGCGCGCGAGCACGAGGTGCTGATCACCATCGAGGAAGGGGCGATCGGCGGCTTCTCGAGCCATGTGCTGCATCATTTGGCGCGGGTCGGAATGCTCGATCGCGGGCTCAAGGTGCGGCCGATGGTGTTGCCCGACCGCTTCATCGATCACGATCAGCCGCAACTGCAATACGATCAGGCCCGGCTCAACGCGCGCCACATCGTCGAGACCGCTCTTGGCGCGCTCGGGCGCGAGGCCTTGCGCTCCGCCATTGCCTGAGGCGCGTGCCCGACGGGCATCCGCCAAGCGGCGACTCGATACGGTCCTGGTCGAGCGCGGCCTTGCCGAGAGCCGCGCCAAGGCGCAAGCGCTGGTGATCGCCGGCGCGGTATGGAGCGGCGAGCGAAGACTCGACAAGCCGGGCGCCACGATTGCAGAAGACCAGCCGCTCGAGCTGCGCGGCCGCGATCATCCCTGGGTCTCGCGCGGCGGCGTCAAGCTTGCCCATGCGCTCGACCATTTCGCGATCGACCCCGCGGGCGCGGTGGCGCTCGATATCGGCGCCTCGACCGGCGGCTTCACCGACGTGCTGCTGAGCCGCGGCGCGCGGCGGGTCTATGCCGTCGATGTCGGGCATGGCCAGCTCGCCTGGAAGCTGCGCCAGGACCCGCGCGTCGTCGTGCGCGAACGCTGCAACGCGCGCCATCTCACCACCGCCGAGGTGCCCGAGCCGCCCGATCTCATCGTCTGCGACGCGAGCTTCATCGGGCTCGAGACGGTGCTGCCCGCGGCGCTGGCGCTGGCGGCGCCGGGCGCGCGTCTCGTGGCGCTGATCAAGCCGCAATTCGAGGTCGGCGCGGCCCGCGTCGGCAAGGGCGGCGTGGTGCGCGATCCGGCCATGCACCGCGAGGTCTGCGAGCGCATCGCCGCCTGGCTCGAGCGGCGGCCCGGCTGGCATGTCACGGGGATCGTCGAAAGCCCGATCCGCGGGCCGGAAGGCAATGTCGAGTTCCTGATCCACGCCGTGCTGGACGCGTGATGGCGGGCGAAGAGGCGATGCTCCGCGTCGATAGCGTCGGCGTGCGCGGCGACGGCATCGCGCTTCATGGCGGCGAACGCGTCTATCTCCCCTTCACCGCGCCGGGCGATGTGGTGCGCGCGCGGCTCGGCGTGAAAAGCGGCGAGGGCAGGCCAGGCGAGGTGCTCGCCATCATCGAGAAAGGCGCGCGCGCGGCGCCGCCATGCCCGCATTTCGGCGCCTGCGGCGGCTGCGCGCTGCAGCATCTCTCGCCCGACGCTTACGCCGAGGCCAAGATCGCGTGGCTCGCGGCGGCGCTGCGCCAACATGGTCTCGACGAGCGCGTGGTGGCGCCGCTGCGGTGTCTTCCCGCCGGCACGCGGCGGCGCGCGCGCCTGTCCATGCGCCGCCCGCGCGATACCGGCGCCGCGGTCGAGATCGGCTTCCAGGCGCGTCGCAGCCACCGCGTCGTCGATATGCGGAGCTGCGCCGTGCTCCATCCCGCGCTCACTGCGCTCTTGGCGCCGCTGCGCCGCCTCGCCCCAATGCTGCTCGCGCCGGGCGGCGAGGGCGCGGCCACGGCGACGCTCGCCGATGCCGGCGTCGATCTGCTGCTCGACCTGCCCGCGCCGCCGCCGCTCGCGGGAATGGAGGCGATGGCCGCGTTCGCGCGGGCGGCGGACTTGGCGCGGCTCGCCTGGCGCGGGCCGGGTCATGCGCCGGCGCCGGTGACGCAGTTCCGCCCGGCGCGGATCGCGTTCGGCGGCGTCGCGGTCGATCTGCCCTACGACGCCTTCCTCCAGGCGAGCGCGGAAGCCGACGAGGCGCTGTCGGGCGCCGTCCTGGCCGCCTGCGGCGGCGCGCGGCGCATCGCCGATCTGTTCGCCGGCATCGGCACCTTCGCCTTGCCGCTTGCGGCCTTGGCGCCGGTCCACGCGGTCGACGGCGACGAGGACGCAATGAACGCGCTCCGAGCCGCGGCCGCGCGCGCCGGGCTCGGGCGGCTCACCTGCGAGCGCCGCGATCTCGCCCAGCGTCCGCTCGCGCCCGACGAGCTTGCCCGCTTCGACACGGTGGTGTTCGACCCGCCGCGCGCCGGCGCCCGGGCGCAGAGCGCGGCGCTCGCTGCCTCGAAGGTCGAGCGCGTGGTCGCGGTGTCGTGCAACCAGGCGACCTTCGCGCGCGACGCGCGCATGCTGACCGATGGCGGGTTGCGGCTCATCGCGGTCGAGCCCATCGACAGCTTCGTCTGGTCGCCGCATTTGGAGCTGGTCGCGCGCTTCGAGCGGGGGCCGGTTGTCGGGCGGGGCGGCCCGTGGTAGCCTCCTTCCCGCACTCTCAGGAGGATCGCGATCGTGAGCCCCGATGACGTTGCCACCCTCAAGACCACCGCTGCCGCCATCAGCAAGCAGCTCCCGTTGCGCCTTGCGATCGCCGAGTATGACCGCACGCGGCCGCTGATCGACGGGCGGGTCAAGCCCGAGGGCATCACCCTCACCACCGCGAGCCCGCACATCGCCGAGTTCTGCAACCGCCCGGTCTACGAGGAGTTCGACGTCGCCGAGATGTCGCTTTCGATGTATGTCGCGGCGAAGGCGCGCGGCGACAAGGTGATCGCGCTGCCGATCTTCCCGCTGCGCATGGCGGTGCTGGCCTATGTGTTCTGCCGCGCCGACGCGCCCTACAAGCATCCCGGCGAGCTCAAGGGCAAGCGCATCGCCTCGATCGGCTATCGCTACACCGTCAATCTGTGGCTGCGCGGCATCTTCAAGGACCGCTACGGGATATCGCCCGAGCAGGTGACCTGGGTCACCGGCGAGCAGGAGGGCGCGGGCTATGTCGTGCCCAAGGGCATCGATGTCCGCATCGTCAAGGGCCGCACGCCCGGCGAGCTGCTGCTGGCGGGCGAGGTCGACGCCGTGCTCGGGCCCGAAGCGCCGATCGAGTATCTCAAGGGCGACACCCGCATCCGCCGCATCTTCCCCGACGCGCGCGGCGAGTGCGCCCAATACTTCCGCGACACCGGCATCTTCCCCACGACGCACACCGTGGTGATGAGCGAGGCGTCGTGGAAAGCGAAGAAATGGGTGGCGGAGCCGCTCGTCAACGCCTTCCGCGAGGCGCAGCGCCAGACCGACGCGTTCCTCTACGCCAACGCCAAACACTCGATCTTCCCGGACGCGGTCTTCTACCTCGAGGAGGAGCGCCGCGTGTGGGGCGAGAACCCGTGGCCGCACGGCGTCGCCGCCAACCGGCACACCATCGAGACCTTCGTGCGCTACGCCCACGAGCAGGGCTATATCGACCGCCGCCTCGCGATCGAAGAATTGTTCGCGGAGAACACGCTGCACCTGTAGAGGGCTTGCGACGCGGACAGGTAATCCCGCAGCCAAAGCCGGTGGTCGTGTGAGCAAGTCCGAGGGACTTCAGAACAAGGCTGCCATCGTCACCGGATCGGCAACGGGGATCGGTGCCGAGACCGCGAAGCTGCTGGCGTCCAAGGGCTGCCGTGTCGTCATCAATTTCACGCGCAGCCGGGAGGAGGCGGAACAGACCGCCGCTTCATGCCGAAATTTCGGCGTCGACGCCTTGCTCTACCAGGCCGACGTGTCGCAGGACAGCGCGTGCAAGGCGATGGTCGCGGCCGCGGTCGAACGATGGGGCCGCCTCGACGTGCTGGTGAACAGTGCCGGGAAGACCAAATCGGCTCCCGCCGGCGATCTCGACGCTTTGAACGCAGCGGACTTCCTCGATATCTACGCCGTCAACCTGGTTGGCGCGTACCAGATGATCCGCGCCGTGGCGCCTCATATGAGGAAGCAAGGCGCCGGCGCCGTCGTCAACGTGTCGGCGTTGGGATCCTTGAATGGCGAGGGCAGCTCGGTCGCTTACGCCGCGTCGAAAGGCGCGTTGAATTCGCTCACGATCTCGCTCGCGCGCCAACTCGCGCCCATCATCCGCGTCAATGCGGTATGTCCAGGCTTCGTCGCAACGCGTTGGATGCGCAATCTGCTGGGCGGGGAGCGCTTCGAACAGCGCGTCGCCGAAATGGCAAAAATCACCCCGGTCGGGAAAACGGCGTTCGCCGAAGATATCGCCGAGATGATCTGCTGGTTCATCGACGGCCCCGGTTTGATCACGGGCGAAGTCCTTCCTATCGACTATGGCACGCGCTTCGGGACTCTCAATCGCTAGGCAGGAGCCGCGTAGGTGGAATCGCGCATCCGCTCGGGCCTCGAGGCTTCGATGCGGTGTTTCCAACCGAAGGGATAACGCCCTAATGCAACTCGACCGGCGCCATCGTCAGCGCGCCCGCCGGGCCGAATCGCTCGAGCGCTCCGACCAGCGGCTGTAGCATTGCGAGCATGCGCTCCAGCATGACCTGGTCGTCCGACGGCTCGCGCCCCAATGCGCGGGAGATGAACTGGCGCGCGGCGTTTTCGGGCGGCGGAAAGAGCTTCACCGTGACGTCGCTGTCGGCAGCGATGCCGGCCGCCTCCTTGGCGAGCGCGAGCGCGGTCGCGAAGCCGCCCGTCGCATCGACCAAGCCCTTTGCCTTGGCGTCCTCGCCCGACCAAACGCGGCCCTTGGCGAGGCTTTCGACCGCGGCGGCGTCCATCTTGCGGCCGCTGGCGACGCGGTCCTTGAAGCCCGCGTAAACATCGTCGAGAAAGGCCTCGAAGCGCTGATGGCCCGCGGGCGAGAAATCCTCGAACGCGCTGAACAGCGCCGCGTTGGCGCCGACCTCGACGCTGCTCGCGCCGGCGCCGATCTTCTCGAGCAGGCCGTCCAGCAGCACCTTGCCCGCCAGCACGCCGATGGACCCGGTGAGCGTCGCCGGCTCGGCCACGATCTTGTCGGCCGCGGCGGCGATGTAATAGCCGCCCGAGGCCGCGACATCGCCCATGCTGACGATGACCTTCTTGCCGGCCGCCTGCGCCCGCAACGTCTCGCGCCAGATCGATTCCGACGCCACCGCCGAGCCGCCCGGGCTGTCGACGCGGAACAGAATCGCGCGCACGGCCTTGTCGCGCTCGGCCAGGCGGAAGGCGCGTACCACCGCGTCGGCGCCATGCCCCTCATTGCCCAGAAGCTGGTCCTCGTCGCTGGCGCTGCGCGAGATCGCGCCCGTGGCATAGATGAGCGCGATGGTCGGCCCGCTCTGATGCGGCCGCCCGGCCGCGTCGAGATAGCGCGACAGCGGCAGCGCCCGCTTGTCGCCGCCGGGAGCCACGTCGAGCGCCGCCATCGCCTCGTCGCTGTAGCCGATATGGTCGATGAGATGCGCGTCGAGCGCCTCCTGCGCCAGGAGCGGCGCGCGATCCACGAGCGCGCGCACCGCGCCTTGGTCGAGCTTGCGGTCGGCGGCGATGCCGCGCACGATCTGGCCATAGATCGAATCGAGCAGCGCGGTGAGCTGCTCGCGGTCCGCCGCGGTCATGGTCTTTTCGGTGAAGGGATCGGTCGCGGACTTGTATTCCGAGCGATGGTCGAAGCGCGGCACGACGCCCAGAAGATCGAGCGTGCCGCGGAAGAACGGCTCCTCGGCGCGCAGGCCGATCAATCCCACGAGCCCGTGCGGCTGGAGCCAGATATCGTCGAAGGCGGATGCCAGGTAATAGCTGCGCGTGCCGGATGAGAATTCGCCGAAGCTGTCGGAATAGGCGACGGCGCGCTTGCCCTTGGCGCGGAACGCGGCGATCGCGTCGCGCAGCTCCTGCGCCTGGGACAGGCCCATCTCGCCGTCGCCGATGCGGGCGATCAGTCCCTTCACCCGCGCATCGCCGCCGGCTTTCTCGAGCGCGTCGAGCACGTCCTTCAGGGGCGGGCGCCCCGGAAAGAGAAACTGCGACAGCCCGTCCGAGGGCGCGGCGTCGGAGAACCCGGCGCCGATGTCGAGCGCGAGCACGGTGTTGTCGGCGATACGCACCGGCGCCTTCCTTCCATAGACCGCAATGCCGATGCCGGCCACGATGACCAGCACCACGAGCGCGCCGATGATGGCGAAGAAGCCGACAATGAAGCGCCGCATCGGAGGTCTCCTTTCAGCCGCATTGCGCGCGGTGGCGCAGCACATGATCGGCGAGAACGATCGCCATCATCGCCTCGCCCACCGGCACGGCACGGATGCCGACGCACGGATCATGACGGCCCTTGGTGCTGACCTCGACGTCGTTGCCGTGGAGATCGACGCTGCGCCGAGGCGTCGGGATGGAACTGGTCGGCTTGACCGCGAAGCGCACGACGATGTCTTGGCCCGTGGAGATGCCGCCGAGGATGCCGCCCGCGTTGTTGGAGAGGAAAATCGGCGCGCCGTCCTTCATGCGCATCTCGTCGGCGTTCTCCTCGCCGGTGAGCGCGGCGGCGCGGAAGCCGGCGCCGATCTCGACGCCCTTGACCGCGTTGATCCCCATCATCGCGCTGGCGAGGTCGGCGTCGAGCTTGCCGTAGATCGGCTCGCCCAGTCCCGCCGGCACGCCTGATGCGACGATCTCGATGACGGCGCCGGTCGAGGAGCCGGCCTTGCGCACGCCGTCGAGATAGCTCTCCCACGATTGCGCCGCCTGCCGGTCGGGGCACCAGAACGGATTGTCGTCGATCGCCGCCCAGTCCCAGCGCGCGCGGTCGATCGCGTGCGGGCCCATCTGCACCATCATGCCGCGGATGGCGAGCGCCGGCCCCAGCACCTTGCGCGCGACGGCGCCGGCGGCGACGCGGGCCGCGGTCTCGCGCGCCGAGGCGCGGCCGCTGCCGCGGTGATCGCGGATCCCGTATTTCTTCCAGTAGGTGAAATCGGCGTGGCCAGGGCGAAACACGTCGCGCAGGGCGTCGTAATCCCTGGAGCGCGCGTCCTCGTTGTCGATGAGGAGCATGATCGGCGTGCCGGTGGTATGGCCCTCGAACACGCCGGAGAGGATCTTCACCTGGTCGCTCTCGCGCCGCTGCGAGGTGAAGCGCGATTGTCCAGGCCGCCTGCGGTCGAGCCACGGCTGGATGTCGCTCTCGGCCAGCGGTAGGCGTGGCGGGCAGCCGTCGACGACGCAGCCGATCGCCGGCCCGTGGCTCTCGCCCCAGGTGGTGAAGCGAAAAATCTCGCCGAAGCTGTTGCCCGGCATCGCTCCTCGCTAGACGGTCGAGATGTCGGGCGCGTCCGCCGCCTTCATGCCGACCACGTGATAGCCGGCATCGACGTGGTGGACCTCGCCGGTCACGCCGGTGCTGAGGTCGCTGAGGAAATAGACCGCGGCGCCGCCGACCTCCTCGATCGCGACGTTGCGCTTCAGCGGCGCGTTGTACTGGTTCCACTTGAGGATGTAGCGGAAGTCGCCGATGCCCGAGGCGGCGAGCGTCTTGATCGGTCCGGCGGAGATGGCGTTGACGCGGATGTTCTGGCCGCCGAGATCGGCCGCGAGATAGCGCACGCTGGCCTCGAGCGCGGCCTTGACCACGCCCATCACGTTGTAATGCGGCATGACGCGCTCGGCGCCGATATAGCTGAGCGTAAGCAGGCTGCCGCCCTCGCGCATCATCGGCGCCGCGCGCCGGCACAGCGCGGTGAACGAGTAGCACGAGATGTCCATGCTGCGCAGGAAATTGGCGCGCGAGGTATCGACATAGCGGCCCTTGAGCTCGTTCGAATCGGAAAAGGCGATGGCGTGGACCAGGAAATCGAGCCGCTCCCAGCGCTGGGCCAGCACGGCGAAAACCTTGTCGACGCTGGCCTCGTCGGTCACGTCGCAATCCATCGCCAGGGTGCTGCCAAGGCTCTCGGCGAGCGGCAGCACGCGCTTGGCGAAGACCTCGCCCTGGTAGGTGAAGGCCAGTTCGGCGCCGTGCTCGGCGACCGATTTGGCGATGCCCCAGGCGATCGAGCGGTCATTGGCCACGCCCATGATCAGGCCCCGTTTGCCGGCCATGAGCGGCTTTGCTTCCGTCATGCGTACTCCACTCCCCGAGCGGCGGAAGTGCCGATCGAAGCGTCTTCATCCTACACGATGGGCCGGGGCGGCGGATAGCACCCCCCGGATCACGAATCGTGTCAGACGAGTCGCGCTTGGCCGCTTTGGTTCAACCGGCGCCGCCGCGGATCTTGGGCGATTGGCGCTGGGCCCAGCGCTCGAGGGCGGCGGTCAGTTCCGGATCGGGCGGATCGGGCAGGACGAGCTTGAGCTTGACGTAGTGGTCGCCGCTGGTGCCGCCCTTCTCGATTCCCTTGCCGCGCAGGCGCAGGGTCGATCCGCTGTTCGATCCCTTGGGCACCTTGACTGCGACGTCGCCGTGGATGGTCGACACCGTGATGGTGCCGCCAAGCACCGAATCCAGCAGCGGCAAAGGCGCCTCGGCGAGGATGTCGCGATCCTTTCGGGTGAAGAGCGGGTGCGGCTCGACCGTGATCTCGAGCAGGGTCTCGCCCGCCTGGGCGTCGCGCAAGCGCAAAGTCTGGCCGCTCTCGATCCCCGCCGGGATCGCGACCTCGACCGAGCGGCCGTCGGCGAGCGCCACCGGCCGCTTGGCGCCGAGCGCGGCCTCGAGGAAGCTGAGGCGCAGCGTCTGGGTCGTGCTCGAGGATTGGTCTCCGGTGCGCTTGCCGCGGCGGCCGCGGCGCAGGAATTCGTGGAACACCTCGTCGATCGAGAAGTCGGAGAAGGCGCCGTTCCGTCCCGGCCGCGCGCCGCCTTGGGCGAAGCCGCGCTCCTTGCCGTCGGCATCGATCTCGCCGCGGTCGAAGCGCTGCCGCTTGGCTGGGTCGGCGAGGATTTCGTAGGCCGCGTTGACCTCGCGGAACTGCTGCTCGACCGCGCTCTTGCCGGGGTTGAGATCGGGGTGGAGGCGCTTGGCGAGGCGGCGGTAGGACCGCTTGATCTCCTCGTCGGAGGCGCCGCGCCCGACGCCCAGGACGATGTAGGGGTTTCTCATCGCGCGTCATTGTGCCCGCCCCGCCGCCCCGTCGGCAACCATGCGATGGCAAATTCACAAACTCCCGGTATGGTGGCCCGGCGCACAAGCGAGGGTCAGGTGGAATCCGTTCCCCATCGTCAGCCGTTCGACGAGTTCGCAAGCTGGTTCGCCGCGGCGCAGGCGGCCGAGTCGCTGGCCGAGGCGGCGAGCCTTGCCTCGGCCGGCGCGGACGGCGCGCCGTCGCTGCGGCTCGTGCTGGTGAAATCGTTCGATGCGCGCGGCTTCGTGTTCTACAGCAACGCCGACAGCCGCAAGGGCATCGAGCTCGCGCACAACGCGCGCGCCGCGCTGTGCTTCCATTGGAAATCGCTGCAGCGCCAAGTGCGCATCGAGGGCACGGTCGCGCCGGCGAGCAGCGAGGAGGCCGACGCCTATTTCGCGACCCGCGCGCGCGACAGCCAAGTGGGCGCCTGGGCCTCGGCGCAGTCGCGCCCGCTCGCCAGCCGCGCCGAGCTCGAGCGCCTGTTCGCCGAGCATGTGGCGCGCTTCGCCGACGCCCCGGTGCCGCGGCCGCCCAATTGGATCGGCTACCGCGTCACGCCCCTCGTCATCGAGTTCTGGCAGGAACGCCCCAACCGCCTGCACGACCGCATCGCCTATCGCCGCGCGGGCGCGGGCTGGACCAGCGAGCGACTCTTCCCCTAGCGACCGGTTCTGTAGTCCATGACATCCAGATAATTTCCGTCATTGCGAGACGCCCGAAGGGCGACGCGGCGATCTTCCCGACTATTCGTCCGGGAGATTGCTTCGCTGCGCTCGCAATGACATCGCCGGTGGAGAGTGTGAGCTTCGGACTTGGTACCCGAGTGGGGCGCTTCCCAATGGCCGCGCGCTTTCCTAAGCTTCTCGGATGGAGAGCGCGCGCAAGACCCTCCTCCTCACCGGCGCCAGCCGCGGCATCGGCCACGCCACGGTGCAGCGCTTCAGCGCGGCCGGCTGGCGCATCGTCACCACCTCGCGCGAGGACGTGCCGGCCGAATGCAAGCGCGATCCCAACTGGGCGCACCACATCGCCGCCGACCTCGCCGATGCCGCCGACCTCGAGCGCTTTCTCGCCGAGGCGCGCGCGTTCCTGGGCGAGGGCGCGCTCGACGCGCTCGTGAACAACGCCGGCATCTCGCCCAAGACCGCGTTCCGCGAGCGCTTGGGCTGCCTCAACGGCGACATCGCCGACTGGCGCGCGGTGTTCCAGCTCAATTTCTTCACGCCCCTGGCGCTGGCGCGCGGATTGGCGGCGCAACTCGCGCGTGGCAAGGGCGCCATCGTCAACGTCACGTCGATCGCGGGCCACGCCGTCCACCCCTTCGCCGGCTCGGCCTATTCGACCTCGAAGGCGGCGCTCTCGGCGCTGACGCGCGAAATGGCGGTCGAGTTCGCCGAGCTGGGCGTGCGCGTCAACGCGGTGGCGCCGGGCGAGATCGAGACCGCGATGCTGTCGCCCGAGACGGAGGTGCTGATCCCGCGCATTCCGCTCCATCGCCTGGGTTCGCCCGAGGACGTGGCGTCGGCCATCTTTTATCTGTGCGGGGCGGATTCGGGCTACGTGACGGGCACCGAGATTTTCGTCACTGGCGGCCAGCACCTCTACTGAGGACGGGCGGACTCCGCGAGCGCGTCGAGCCGCGCCTCGAGCGCGGCGATGTCGTGGTCGAGCCAGTCGCGGAACGGCGCCGGAGCCGCCCCTTGGGAGCGGCGCAGCTCGCGCAGCCGAGCAAGCTCGCTCTCCAGCGATTCGGCGATGTGCGCGATCTGGTCGCGCTGCTCGCCTGCCGGCAGGAGCGGCAGGAAGCGCAGCTTCAGCAACAGCGCGAGCCGGTTCACGTCGCCCGTCGGCGCGCGGAGCCGCGCCTTGAGCAACGCCGCGAGCGCCGCGTGCCCGGCCGGGGTGATCACGAGCGTGGCGTTGTCGCCCGCGCCCGCCTCGGCCGCGACCAGGCCCTCGTAGCGCAGCAGCTCGAGCGACGTGCCCATCAGCTCGAGCGACGGGCCGGCGACGCAACTGATGAAATGGCGCACTTCGGCGGCGAGGTCGCCATAGCGCCGCTTGCCTTCCGCCAGCAGGCCCAGCGCCGCGAGGCGGACCGCCTCGGTCGGGATCAGGGAATGGTCGCGGAACATATGCCGGGCCTCAGGCGACGCGCCGGATCGGCAGGCGCGACCACACGTCGCGCAGCGCCGCGCACAGCCGGTCGATGTCCTCGTCGCTGTGCTGCGGCGACGGCGTGAAGCGCAGCCGCTCGGTGCCGCGCGGCACGGTCGGGTAGTTGATCGGCTGGACATAGATGGCGTGGCGCTCGAGCAGCGCGTCCGACGCCTCCTTGCACAGCCGCGCGTCGCCCACGAGGACCGGCACGATGTGGCTCGGGCTCGGCATCACCGGCAGCTCGGCCTCGACCAGGCGGCGCTTCAGCAAGGCGGCGCGCTCCTGGTGGCGGCGGCGCAGATCGTGGGCGTTCTTGACGTGGCGCACGCTGGCGATGGCGCCCGCCGCGATCGCGGGCGGCAGCGAGGTGGTGAAGATGAAGCCCGGCGCGTGGCTGCGCACGAAATCGACCAGCGCGGCCGACGCGGCGATGTAGCCCCCGACCAGCCCGAACGCCTTGGCGAGCGTGCCCTGGACGATATCGACCTGCGCTGCGACGCCGTCGCGCTCGGCGATACCGGCGCCGTTGGGGCCATAAAGCCCGACCGCATGCACCTCGTCGAGATAGGTGAGCGCGCCGTAGCGGTGCGCGACCTCGCACAGCTCGGCCACGGGGGCGATGTCGCCGTCCATCGAATAGACCGACTCGAAGGCGACCAGCTTGGGCCGCGCCGGATCGGCCTGGCGCAGCCGGCGCTCGAGATCGGCGGGATCGTTGTGGGCAAAAATCTGCTTTTCCGAGCGGCCGTGGCGGATGCCCTCGATCATCGAGTTGTGGTTGTAGGCGTCGGACAGGACGAGGCAGCCCGGAAGATGGCTCGCCAAGGTCGCCAGCGCCGCGTCATTGGCGACATAGCCCGAGGTGAAGACCAGCGCCGCGGGCTTGCGGTGAAGCGCAGCGAGTTCCTGTTCGAGCAGGACGTGATAATGCGTCGTGCCCGAGATGTTGCGGGTGCCGCCGGCGCCGGCGCCCACGCGGTCGATCGCCTCGTGCAAGGCCGCAATGACGGCCGGGTGCTCGCCCATACCGAGATAGTCGTTGGAGCACCACACCGTGATCTCGCCCTTGCTGGTGTGGTCGAAGGCGCGCGGGAAGGCACCTGCCCGCCGCTCCAGGTCGGCGAAGATGCGATACCGTCCCTCGGCCCTCAGCGCGTCGAGCCTGTTCTTGAAAAAGCCTTCGTAATCCATTGCTTGGCGGACCTCACCCCGAACTTGCTTGCACTATAGCCCGAAACAAGCCGCCCGGTCATGGGGACATTCCGTCGCTGGCCTCACGCTTCCCGGCGCGCGATCTCCGTCGCCGCCTGCGCCAGGCCGGTGCCGAACCGCCGCAGCATATCCTCGATCTCGGCCGCCGTGATCACCAGCGGCGGGCAGAAGGCGATGCTGTCGCCGAGCGCGCGCAGGATGAGACCGTGCTCCTGGCATCTGGTCTGGACCAGCGCGGCCGCGCTGTCCTGGGGCGGAAACGGCGCCTTGGTTCGCTTGTCGCGCACGAACTCGATCGCGCCGAGGAGCCCGACGCCGCGGACCTCGCCCACCAGCGGATGGTCGGCGAAGCGCCGCAAGCCGTCCTGGAGCAGCGGCGCGACCGCGCGCACATGGCCCAGCACGTCGCGCTCCCGGTAAATGTTCAGCGTCTCGAGCGCAACGGCGCAGCTCACCGGGTGCCCGCCATAGGTGAAACCGTGCGCGAACACGCCGAGCTTCTCGCTCTGCGCCACCAGCACGCGATAGATCGGCTCGGACACGATGGTGGCCGAGATCGGCAGGTAGGCCGAGGACAGCGCCTTCGCCACCGTGACGATGTCGGGGGCGAGGCCGAACGTCTCGCTGCCGAACATGGCGCCGGTGCGGCAGAAGCCGCAGATCACCTCGTCGGCGATCAGCAGAACGTCGTATTTGCGCAGCACCGCCTGGATTTTGGCGAAATATGTGGCCGGCGGCACGATGACGCCGCCTGCGCCCATCACCGGCTCGGCGATGAAGGCGGCCACCGTGTCGGGGTCCTCGCGCTGAATCTGCTGGTCGAGCGATTCGGCGAGCCGGTCGGCGAACTGCGCTTCGCTCTCGCCGGGGTGCGCATAGCGCCAGTGATGCGGGCAATCGGCGTGGCGGACATTGGCGATCGGCAGGTCGAAGTCGCGGTGGTTCGCGGCGAGTCCGGTGAGACTCGCGGTCGCGACGGTGACGCCGTGATATCCGCGCATGCGGGCGATGATCTTCTTCTTGCGCGGCCGGCCGAGCGCGTTGTTGTAGTACCACACGATCTTGACCGCGGTGTCGTTCGCCTCCGAGCCCGAATTGCCGAAGAACGCCTTCGACATCGGCACCGGCATCATCTCGACGAGCCGCTCGGCCAGCGCGCCGGCCACGTCGTGCGCCTTCTGGTTGAAGCCGTGATAAAATGACAGGCGCCGCATCTGCCGAGTCGCCGCTTCGATGAGCCGTTCTTCGCCGAATCCGAGCGAGGTGCACCACAGACCGGCCATGCCCTCGATATACTCCTTGCCGGATTCGTCGAAGACGTGGACGCCCTTTCCCTCGCTGATGACGAGCGGTCCCTCGCTCTCCTGGCGCTTGAGATTGGTATAGGGGTGAAGGTGATAGGCGATATCGCGGCTCGCGACCGAGTTGGGTCTTTCCATGGCGGCGCCTTGCGTGCTCCACTCGCGCTCATGCTCACTATGGCGTGCGGCGGTCGCGAATGAAACCTCTGGCCAAGGTTCTCAATGACATCGGTCGGCACAAGGATGTATTTCTTGCGCTTCTCCGACGTGCCGTGCCGAAGGTGACCGTGACGACCGAGAACCCGCCGCTCAACTGTCTCAAATGCGCCAGCTTCTGCTGCAAGGTCGCGGGCTATGTCGAGGTCCGCCGGTCGGACATAAGGCGCCTCGCCGACCATCTCGACCTCTCCGTCAAGGAGTTCGAGGCCAAGCACATCGTCGAAGTGACGCGCAAGGGCGAGAAGCTCATCAAATCCGGCTACGACACGTGCCAGTTCCTGTCCGAGGACCGGCGCTGCACGGTTTATTCGGCGCGGCCGCGCGACTGCCAGGAATATGTGTGCTGGGACCAGCACGACAGTACGGTCTACGACTTCGCCTATTTCTATCAGAAGGCGATCGGCACGCAGCGCCGCGCCGAGGCCAAGCGCGATGCCGAGGCCGCGCTGGAAAAGCAGAAGGCCCGTGAAAAGCGGCGCAGGAAACGCACGCGGCGGTGATGCCGCGGCGCCCGCCAGGGGCGCGACATTCTGACGCAGCGTGCGCGCTAATGCCTTGAACGGCTGGACGGTCGACGGATGATCCCGCGCCTGTCCCGGACTTATCCACAGACTTATTCGGAAAATAGGGACGAGCCCGCTCTTTTCCGGTGGAGCGGTTCGCCGCCGTCGCCGATCCTCCGGCAAAACCTGCCAAGGGGGGAAGGCAATGGCATCGGCGCTCAGCGACGATGAGATCCCGTCCGGTGAGATCGACATGGAAAGGGTGGTTGCCGATCCGATCTATCGCCGCCGCGTCATCTCGCGCTTGCGCCGCGAGCGCATTCTCGCCAAGGCGCAGGCGAGCGAGGATGACGCCTTCGAGGCCTTGAGCGAGGCGGCGGGCGAGGAGGATTGACCCTCGGCCGCGCGGCCCTATCCTGCCGCGCGCACAGAAGGCGCGCGAGGTAGGGCATGGCGATCATCAACCGCATCGCCGAATTTCACGCCGACATGACGGCGTGGCGCCGCCGCATCCACGCAAATCCCGAGACCGCGTTTGAGGAGCACGATACCGCCGCCTTCGTCGCTTCGCAGCTCGAGGCGTTCGGGCTCAGCGTCGATCGCGGACTCGCCCGCACCGGCGTCGTGGGCACGCTCGAAGGACGGCGTCCGGGCGGCGCCATCGCGCTTCGCGCCGACATGGACGCGCTCCACGTCCACGAGAAGAACGGCTTCGCCCACGCCTCGCACGTCGCCGGCAAGATGCATGCCTGCGGCCATGACGGCCATACCGCGATGCTGCTGGGCGCGGCGCGTTATCTCGCCGAGACCCGCAACTTCGCCGGCACGGTACGGTTCATCTTCCAGCCCGCCGAGGAGAACGAAGGCGGCGGCCGCGAAATGGTCGAGGACGGGCTGTTCGACAAGTTCCCGGTCGAGGCGGTCTATGGCATGCACAACTGGCCCGGTTTGGCGGTGGGCGCGTTCGCGGTCCGGCCGGGGCCGATGCTGGCCGCGTGCGACCTGTTCGAGATCGCGGTCGAGGGCAAGGGCGCGCACGCCGCGCTGCCGCATCTCGGCATAGACCCGGTGATCTGCGCCTCCCAGATCGCCACCGCCTTGCAGACCATCACCAGCCGCAACACCCATCCGCTCGACAGCGCGGTCGTCAGCATCACCCAGATCCACGGCGGCGACACCTGGAACGTGATCCCCGAGCGGGTGGTGCTGCGCGGCACCACGCGCTCGTTCAAGCCCGAGCTCCAGGACGCGATCGAGGCCGCTTTGCGCCGCATCGCCACCGGCGTCGCGGCATCGATGGGCGCGCGCGTGGAGATTTTCTACGACCGGCGCTATCCCGCCACGGTCAACAGCGCGCCCGAGACCGTGATCGCCGCCGACGCGGCCGCCGCCGTGGTCGGAGCCGAGCGGGTCGAGCGCAACGTGCAGCCGACCATGGGCGCGGAGGATTTCGCCTTCATGCTGAACGAGAAGCCCGGCTGCTACATCTTCATCGGCAATGGCGGCGCCGGCGCCGGGCTGCACAACCCGCACTACGACTTCAACGACGACATCCTGCCGATCGGCGCGAGCTACTGGGCGAGTTTGGTGGAGCGGGTGCTGGCGCGCTGAGCCGCTATCCCGCCGTCTTCAGCAGCGCGCGCCGCAAGGACTCCGTCGGCTTCATGAAGAAGACCAGCATGGTGCAGCCGTTGGGCGCGACCGGGGCGTGGCGGCTCCCTTTGGCGCGGACCACGAAATTGCCGGCGGTGCAGGGACCCTCGTCATCGACCAGGGAGCCTTCGAGGATGTAGGTCTGCTCGAGATCCTCGTGCATGTGCTGCGGGATGCCGGCGCCCGGCTCGAGCTTCGAGATGATGGTGAGTAGCCCGGTCTTGGGATCGTGGTACAGCACCTTCATCCGGTTGCCGGGACCGGTCTGAATCCACGGCGTCTTCTCGACATCGACGAACAGCGAGGCGAGCGAGTTCTGGATGGTGTCCGGTGCCATGGCGTGATCTCCCTGCGAGAGGCCGCCAGTCTACTCCCGCCGGGCGCGGGGATCGAGCGCCTGCTGCAGCCCGTCGCCGAGGAAGTTGCAGGCGACCACGGTGAAGAGGATGAGCAGCCCGGGATAGAGCGCCAATTGCGGCGCCAGCGCGATCGTCTCCTGCGCCCCGGTGAGCATGTTGCCCCAGCTCGCCAGCGGCGGCGCGACGCCGAGACCCAGGAAGCTCAGCACCGATTCCAGCAAAATGATCTCGCCCACCGACAGCGTGGTCGCGACGATGATCGGCGAGGCGAGATTGGGCAGGATGTGCACCACCATGATGCGCAGCGGCCGCGCGCCCATGGCGACCGCCGCGCGCACGAACTCCTGCGCCTTGAGGCTCAAGGTCGCGCCGCGCACCAGCCGCGCGACCGTGGTCCATCCCACCAGCGCCACCAGCACGACGATGCGGTAGAGGCTGGCGTCTTCCGAGCGCGCCAGAAATCCAAGGCCGAGCTTGGCCGGATCGAGCGCCGCGAGCACCACCAAGAGCGGCAGCAGCGGCAGCGCGATCACCCCGTCGGTGAGGCGCATCAGCAGCGCATCGACCCGCCCGCCGCGATAACCCGAGACGAGCCCGATCGCGGTGCCGAGCCCGGCCGCCGCCAGCGCCGCGACGATCCCGACCAACAGCGACACCCGTCCGCCGAGCAGCAGCCGCAGCAGAAGGTCGCGCCCCAACGCGTCGGTGCCGAGCGGATGGGCGAGGGACGGCAGCGCCAGCCGATGGCGGAGATCGACCAGCGCGCCTGCCGGGCCGATGAGGGCCGGCCCGAGCACCACCGCAAGCGCCAGCACGGCGAGCACCAGCGCCGGCAGCAGCAGGCGCTTGCGCCGCCACGGCGCAGTGCGCGCAAGCACGAGCTCGGCGCTCATCGCTGGCCGATCCGCGGGTCGACCGCGGCATAGGCGATGTCGGCGCCGAGATTGGCCACGAGCGTCATCGCGGTCGCGAGCAGCAAGCCCGCGAGCGCCAGGTTGTAGTCGTTGCCCAGCACCGCGTCGTAGATGAGTTTGCCCATGCCGGGATAGGCGAACATGGTCTCGGTGACGAGCGCGCCCGAGAACAGCGACCCGAACGATAGCGCCGCCACGGTGATGACGGGTATCAGCGCATTGCGCAGCGCGTGGCCGAGCAACACGCGCAGCTCGCCCGCGCCCTTGGCACGCGCGGTGCGGATGTAATCCTGGCCCAAGGTCTCGATCATCGCGGCGCGCACGTAGCGCAGATGCCCGCCCATGCTGGCGAGCGTCAACGTCGCGACCGGCAGCACGAGATGCTGCAGCCGGTCGAGCACGCCGCCGTCGCCGACCGTCGCGATCCCGCCCGCCGGCAAGAGGCCCAACGACACCGCGAACACCAGGATCAGCATCAGCGCGAGCCAGAAGGACGGCACCGAGATGAAGGCGAAGGCGAGGAGATTGACGCACCCGTCGAACGCCGAGCCCGGCTTGCGCGAGGCCGCGATGCCGAGCGGCAGCGCCATCCCGAGCGCCAGCACGAAGCTCGCCCCCATGAGGATCGCGGTGTTGGCGAGGCGTGGCGCCATCACCTCGAAGGCGGGTTTCATATAGAGCCGCGAATAGCCGAAATCGCCGTGGAGCGCCGCCTGCGCCCAGGCCAGGTAGCGCTCGAGCAGCGGCCGGTCGAGCCCATAGAGCGCCTTGAGCCGCGCCGCGTCCGCCGCGGTCAGATGCGGGTTGGACGCGATCATCACGTCGATCGGATCGCCCGCCATCAGGCCAATCAGCGCGTAGATCACCAGCGACATCACCGCCAGCACCGCCGCCATCTGCGCCAACCGCAAGACGATGAAGCGGGTCATGCGGCGCCGCCTACTGCGAAGGGGCGGCGCGGCGCCAGGTCTCGGCCCACAAGGTCGAGGGATATTGGTGCCCGGTCGGCGTCACGCCCTCGAGCCACGGCGGCAGCACATAGGCCTCGGCGCGGAAATAGAGCGGCAGCGCCGGCAGCTCATCGGCATAGAGCCGCTCCAGCCGGTGCCACAACTCGGCGCGCCGGCCGCGGTCCAGTTCGACCTCGATCGCGTCGATCAGCGTGTCGGCGGCTTCGCTGCGCAGGCCGGGATAATTCTCGCCCGACCAGCCGTTGGCGGCGCTCGGGATCTCGTCGGAGCGCATGGTCGAGCGCGGCACGTTCTCGGGCGCGCTGATCCAGGCGAACATGGCCATGTCGAACTGCCGATGCGTCACGGTCTGCCCGAACAGCACGCGCGCCGGCTGGTTCTTGAGACGGGCCTCGATGCCGACCTCGCGCCACTGGCTCTGCAGCACTTCCTCGACCAGCTCGCGGGTGCGGTTGCCGGCGGTGGTGGCGAGCTCGAGCGACAGCCGTTCGCCCTTGTCGTTGCGGCGGGGTGCCGTGCCATCCGCGTGCCATCCCGCCGCCTCGAGCAATGTACGCGCCTTGCCCGGATCGTAGGGATAGCGCTGCACCTCGTCGGTGTAGATCCAGTCGAGCGGCGGCACGAAGCTGTCGGCCACCGGGTCGCGCCCGGCGAACAGCTCGTCGCTGATCGCCTTGCGGTCGACGGCGTAAAGCAGCGCCTGGCGCACGCGCCGGTCGGCCAGGATCGGATTGTCGAGGTCGAGATCGACATGCTCGTAGGTGAGGCCGGGCTTGTAGACGACGTGGAAGTCGCGCCCGTGCCTGTGCTCGAACGCCAAGGCCTCGTCGAGCGAGAAGCCCAGCTCGCCCGCGACCATGTCGATGCCGTGCGCCAGGAGATTGGCCTCGAGCGCCGCCGTGTTCTCGACCGCCCACACGGTGACGCGGCGGAAATAGGGCTGAGGGCCCGCCCAATAGGGATTGCGCTCGAGCACGATGTAGGAGCCGGGCGCCACCTCGGCGATGCGGTACGGCCCGTCATAGAGGCGCGGATCGGTCGGATCGACGTCATAGCGCGTGCGGATGCGATAGCTCGCCGAGTCGGCGAACGCGGCTTCCTCGGCCGCCGCCGGCAGGATCTCGAAATCGTTGGCGGCGGCATAGTCGAAGGTGAGCTTGTCCACGTCCATGGTGAAGGTCTTGTCGTCCTTGGCCTGGATGCTGGTGATGCGGCGGTAGAGCTCGGCCGCGGCGACGCCGGTCTTGGGGTCCTTGCCGACGCGGTAGCTGAAGATCACGTCCGCCGTGGTCACCGGCGCGCCGTCGGCCCAGCGCGCATCCGGCCGCAGCGTGTAGGTGAGGCGGACGCCGGTCTTGCCGCCCGGCAGGTCGAGCTTCTGCGCCAGGCCGTTCTCGAAGCTCGGCGGCTCGACGCACAGCATGCAGACGAGCTGCCATTGGGCGTCGAAGGTGGTGAGCGGGCGGCGCACGAATCCCAGCACGTAGCTCTTGGCCGCCATCGAATCGATGACCGGGTTGAGCGTCGCCGGATATTGGGTGATGCCGATCGCCAGCTCGTCAAGCGGCCGCGCCGGCGCCGCATCGGCCGCCGCCGCCAAGAACAAAACGAAGAGGCAAGCCGCCCACCGCATCGCGGGCGAGACTAGAGCGTTATCCCTTCAGGTGGAACCGCCGTGCGTCCTTCGACTACGCTTCGCTCCGCTCAGGATGAGGAAAAAATGTGCCTCATCCTGAGCGGAGCCCGAAGGGCGCAGTCGAAGGACGCACCCTGTCGATACAGCGGGCCGCTCAATGCCGCGTCAGGAGCTCGCTCAGGCGGCGGGGCAGCAACTGGGCGAGGCTGTCGCCGTAGCTGGGATCGAACGGCGCCTTGCCGCCGCGCTCGATGAGGTCGACGATTTCGTGCGGTTCGGGCAGCGCGATAAAGTCGAACCTTCGGGCCGGCGCCGCGTTCAAGTTTCTTGCCATCGGATGAACCCCAATTCCCGGTCTTGAGACGCTCCGAGCCTAGGGTCGTAAAGATTAACGCTTCGTTACGTTGCGCCTCAAAGGTCGCGAAAACGCGGCATGACCTTCTCGCTGAAGAGCCGCACCGAGCGTTCCGCCTCCTCGTAGCCGAGGGTGTTGAAGTTCACCTGCAGCGACGCGCTCTCGAACCCGCCCATGCCCTCGACATAGCGCTCGATCTGCCCGGCGATGTCGTCGGGCGTGCCGATCCAGGCGGCGCCGCTCTCGACCTGACTCTCGATCGTCTCCTTGGACAGCATCTCGATCATCTTCTCGTAGCCGGCATAGTCCTTGGACTTGACCGTGGACCAGTCGGACGCCGCCTCGACGATCGAGTGCAGATAGCGGTGCATCGGCGCGCGCGCGATCTCCCACGCGCGCTCGCGGTTCTCGTCGCAGAACATGTGGAAGGCCAGCATCACCCGCCCGCGCCCGGCATGTCCCGCCTCGCGCCTGGCGTTGCGGTAGAGCTCGATCAGCTCCTCCATGTGCTTGACCGCCAGCGGGATCGCCATGATCGAGTGGCCAGACCTGCCGGTCTCGGCGAAGCTCGGCGGCGAGATGGTGCAGGCGACCCAGAAGGGCGGGCGCGGCTTCTGGGTCGGGCGCGGCAAGGAGGTGGTGTTCTTGAAGCTGTGGAAGCGGCCCTCGCTGGTCACGTTCTCGCGCTCGAGGAGCTGGCGCACCTGCTCCATGCCCTCGGTGAAGCGGTCGCGACTTTCGTCGAGGCTCACCCCGAAGCGCGCGAACTCGTGCGGCAGGAAGGCGCGCGCGAATCCCGCCTCCAGCCGCCCCACCGATATGGCGTCGAGCATGCCGAGCTCGCCGGCGATCTTGAGCGGATGGTTGAACACCGGCAGCACCGCGCCGGTGATGAGGCGCGCCCGCTTCGTCCGCTGCGACACCGCCGTGAGGAACACGATCGGGTTGGGCGTGTAGCCGCCATAGGGGTGGAAATAATGCTCGACCGTGCGGATATGGCCCCAGCCGTAGCCGTCGCCGAGCTGCGCAAGGCGCAGGCATTCGTCGAAATACTGCTGCGCCGATTTCTGCTCCGGGGACACGTCCGGAAAGAACTGCATGCCGAATTCCATGGCGCACCCCAACGGTTCAAGGACCGCGCGACTCTATCCCGCGCGCCTCGGCCAGGGCAACGGCGAGCCGGTCGTACCACGCGGTCTGATCGGCGGGCGTGAAATGGGCGTTGGCCGGGCTCGGGTTGGGCACCACGAACAGCCGTGTGCGGCCGATGCGCGGCGCCTGCAGCCCCAGCGCCGGAGCCGGACTCGCGGGCGCCAGCGCCGCCTGGAACGGGCGGTATCCGGTGAGACCGTGAAAGCAGGCGATCAGCGGCCGGTGGCGTTCGATCTTCGCCGCGAGATCGTGCGCGCCGGCCGCGAATTCGGCGGGCGAGACCTCGTCCGCCCGCGCCGTCGCGCGCTTCGCTACGTCGGTGAAGCCGATGCCGTGTTCGAGCAGCAAGCGGTCATGCTCCGGTGCCAGCGCCGCGACGCCGAGTGCCGCCCGCGCCTGCGCGCTCAGCGCCGAGCGCGACAGACAGGGCCAGAACCGGTTGGCGCGGCGTGCGAAATAATGCCCCCGCTCGACCGAATAGAGCGACGGGTTGATGCCGACGAACACGATGTCGAGCCCGTCGCGCAGCAGGTCAGGGAGGGTGGGCGGCGGGTTCATGCGGCTGGATTTAGGTCCGTGCGTCCTTCGATTTCGCTCAGGATGAGGGCTTTTCTTTATGCGACAAAGGATTTTCCTCAGCCTGAGCGAAGTCGAAGGCCGCAGGATGCCGTTGCAGCGTCCTTGCTCGCGACATGTTGACACGACGGCCATGAGCGCCAATGTCGCGCATATGACCCTCTTCACCATCGGCCATTCGATCCGGACCCTGGCGGATTTCACGGCGATGCTCGCGGCCGCCGGGATCGACTGCGTGGTCGATGTCCGCCGCTTTCCACATTCGCGCCGGCACCCGCATTTCAACACCGAGTCGCTCGCCAAGGCGCTGCCGGATGCCGCGATCGAATATCGCCCTGTCGAGGCCCTGGGCGGGCGGCGCGGCCGCGGCGCCGTTTCTTCGCCGAACACGCTGTGGCGCGAGGAGACGTTCCGCAATTTCGCCGACTATGCCGAGACGCCTGAGTTCCGCGCCGCGCTCGAAGCGCTGCTCGACCTTGCGTCAAAGCGACGCGTCGCCATCATGTGCGCGGAGGCGGTGTGGTGGCGCTGCCACCGCCGCATCATCGCCGACTACGCCATCGCCTCGGGCGCCGAGGTCGTGCACATTCTCGACAAGGGAAAGCTCGAACCGGCGCGGCTCACCGAGGGCGCCGTGCCGCGCGCGGACGGCACCATCCTCTACACGGCGGATCAGGCGCGATTGCCGCTGTGATCAGGCGCCGGCGCGCCGTCCACCACGGGCCAGACGCTCGCTTTCGGCCAGCGTGTCGCGCAAGGCCTGGTCGGCCTGGCACGTCATCCGCACGAAGGCGCGCAGGAACGTGTCGGTGCGCGGCAGTTGGAACAGGGTCTCTTCCTCGCGGTCGTCCTCGTTGCGGGCGGTGATCACCATCACCGTGTCCTGCGGCGTGACGACCAGCTCGGACAGCGCGACGCCGGGGCCGGTGATGTATTCGACGACGCGGTGGCGCACCTTCTCATCGCGCCCATGCACGATGGTCATGCGGTAGGGCGTGCGGCTGGCCGCGGCCTCGATCAGCGCGCGGGTGAAGGGCCGCAGGAAACTCTCGTCGAAACCCAGCACCGAGGCCGGCTCCTCGTTGCTCGCGCTCGAGCGCATGTCGAGCGTCGCCCACAGCGAGGCGCGACCGGCGAAATAATCGACGCTGGCGAGGTCGAGATAGATCGAATCCATGGGCTGCGGCGGCGCCACGGCGCGGCTGCTGAGGAAGGCGAAGCAGGCGGGCTCGCGCTTCAGCGTCAGCGTGGTCGCGGCCTCGAGGTTGCGGTCGGAGAGCGCGTTCTGGGAGTGAAGCATCGGCTGCTGCCTTCTGACATGCCGGACCGGCCCGGGCGATTCTGGTCGCTGGCGGTCATTCTTTTCGGCTTCGAGTTAAGGTTTAGATAACAGAACCGGCAACGTCGCGCGGATTCGACTTAACTTCGAGACGAATGGGCGATGCTCGACGAACGCCGTGTAATATTGGTCGCGCGTGCGCGCGCACTTGGCTTGATTACAAGCATCGCGCGGCGGACAACCAACTTTTAAACATTCGCTAGTAAACTTTGCGCCGTTCCTGGGCAGGGGTTCGGTCGATGAGAAGTTTGGCGGATATTCAGGCGCTTGGGCCCGGCGACCCAGGACCGGGTTGGCGTTATCGTCGCGGAATTGGTCGCGCTCAATCTCGGCGAGGAGGACCGGCTCGCGGTGCTGGCGACCGCGGTCGCCGCGGTGGCGTCCACCCATCACGCGCGCCACAAGCAGGTCTATCTCGAAGCGGTTCGCACCTGGGCGCTGGAAATCTCCGCCTCGGTCGCGTCGCCGCCGGTGGGATTCGCCGCGACCGCCGATGACGGCATGGTCGAGGAGGGCGCGGAAATCGTCGTCCGCGGCCTTGCCGGATTGCTCGACACGGTGGCTCGAGGCTCGGCCTGGCTGCAAGACCGGCTGGTGCTGGAACTGGCGCTCTTCGCGCAGCTTCTCGGCCGCTACGACGCCAACGCCGTGCACCAGATCTTGCGCGCCGTCTCCGATGCGTTGGGCGGCGAGGATTATCGTCCCGGCCGCGCCGTGCGCGTGCCGCTCGCCGACATGGCGATGCCGCTGAGCCGCGACGTGTGCCTGGCGACCGTCGCGCCGCGCGGCGTTGCGTAACAAGCCACGTCCCTAGGCGGCCGAGGCGCGTTGCCGTAGCGCCCGCTTCACCCGCCTGGGCAGGTTCGCGCGCGCGGCGATCGCCGCGCGCTGCGCCGACGACCCGTCAATGGCGATCGCCAGCAGGTCGCCTTCCTCCAGCAGCGGCGACGCAGCGAGGAAGGGCGTGGAGACTTCCGGACTGTCCGCGATCAGCCCCCGCACGATTTCGCGCGGCAGATCGCGCGCATGCTTGACGCTCTCCGCCAGCACCCGGCGTACCAGCGGCTCGGCGTCATAGAGGGCGAGCCGGAAGAGCGCGAGCGCGCCCTCGCTTTCGGCCCCGTCGAGCGCGCCTTCGGCATAGAGCGTGGCCACGCAGTCGACCGTCTTGGCGCGCTCGGTCCACGAACGCTCCTCATTGAACTGAACCGCCACATCTCGCGTCGACACGGTCATGTCGTACCGCCCACCTCACGCACGAGTTTCGGCGGGCAGGGTTACTCGCCGGTTAAGATCCGAGAACGCTCACGCTCGAGTGATAGTAATGAAGCTCGATCCGCGCTTCTTTTTACCCGATGGGACAATGGCGCGCCTTGCCACGTCCGCCATTACACAGCGTACACCAAGAATTTGGCGGCGACAGGGACGGCTTGTGTCAAAATCGTGACACGATCGGGCCGCTCGACTCGGCCTGCGCCCGGCGATTACTCGCTCGGCGAAATGGGCGATGGCGGGGTTGCAGACGTGGCGTTCGCGGCTACCATGCCGTGCGACCGCCAAGGGGAGTGCGAACAGCGCGATGGAGGGGGTGAGGGGGGGCGCCGACGCGGCGCTCGGCGTGTTGCGCGAGGTCTTCGGCTATCCCTCGTTCCGCGGCCAGCAGGAAAGCATCATCCGCCACGTCATCGCCGGCGGCGACGCGCTGGTGCTGATGCCGACGGGCGGCGGCAAGTCGCTGTGCTACCAGATTCCGGCGCTGGTGCGGCCCGGCCTCGCCGTCGTGGTCTCGCCCTTGATCGCGTTGATGAAGGATCAGGTCGACGCGCTGCGCCAGGCCGGGGTCAAGGCCGCGTTCCTCAATTCGACCTTGTCCGGGGCCGAGGCGGCCGAGGTCGAGCGCGACATCCGCGCCGGCGCGCTCGACCTCGTCTATGTCGCGCCCGAGCGGCTGATGATGCCGCGCTGCCTCGAGCTCCTGGCGCGGGTGCGGCTCGCGCTCTTCGCCATCGACGAGGCGCATTGCGTGTCGCAATGGGGCCACGATTTCCGCCCCGAATATCGCCAGCTCACCATCCTCAACGAGCGCTTCCCGTCGGTGCCGCGCATCGCCCTCACCGCGACGGCGGACGAGGCGACGCGGCGCGACATCGTCGAGCGGCTCAATCTCGGCGCCGCGCGCATCTTCGCGGCCGGGTTCGATCGCCCCAACATCCGCTATCGCGTCCTGCCCAAGGCCGATGCCAAGGCACAGCTCCACGCCTTCCTCTTGGCCGAGCACAAGGGCGACGCCGGCATCGTCTATTGCCTGTCGCGCCGCCGCGTCGAGGAGGTGGCGACATGGCTCTGCGCCAAGGGCCGGGTCGCGCTCCCTTATCACGCCGGGCTCGACGCCGCGACGCGCGAGCGCAACCAGGACCGCTTCCTCAAGGAGGAAGGCGTGATCATGGTCGCGACCGTCGCCTTCGGCATGGGCATCGACAAGCCCAACGTGCGCTTCGTCGCCCATCTCGACGCGCCCAAGAGCCTCGAGGCCTATTACCAGGAGACCGGCCGCGCCGGCCGCGACGGATTGCCGGCCAATGCGTGGATGACCTATGGGCTCCAGGACGTGACCGCGCTCCTGGGCCTGCTCGAGGGCAACAACTTGGACGAGCGCCAGCGCCGCATCGAGCGCCAGAAGCTCGACGCGCTCCTGGGCTATTGCGAGACCGCGACCTGCCGCCGCCAGGTGCTGCTGGGTTATTTCGGCGAGCACGATCACGCGCCGTGCGGCAATTGCGACAATTGCCTGAAGCCGGCGCGCGTGTGGGACGGCATGGTGGCGGCGCAGAAAGCGATCTCGGCGGTGGTGCGCACCGGCCAGCGCTTCGGCGTCGCTTATCTCGTGGACCTGCTGCTTGGCCGCGCCACCGACCGCATCAAGGGCTTCGGCCACGACCGGCTCAAGACCTTCGGCGTCGGCACCGAATTGGGCAAGAGCGAATGGCATTCGGTGTTCCGCCAGCTCGTGGCGCAAGGCCATCTCGCGGTCGACATCGAGGGCCATGGCGGCCTGCATCTGAGCGACAGCGCGCCCGCGGTGCTGCGCGGCGAGATGCCGGTGGCGTTTCGCGACGACCCGGCCGAGAAGCCGGCGCGCACGCGGCGCCCGGGCGCGAGCGACGCGGCGCGCGACGGCGTCGTGCCGGCGGCGGACGAGGCACTGTGGCAGGTGCTGCGCGCGCTCCGGCTCGAGCTCGCGCGCGAGCAGGGCGTGCCGCCCTACGTCATCTTCCACGATGCGACCTTGCTCGCCATGGTGCGCGAGCGGCCGCACGATCTCGACGCGCTGGCCACCATCCCCGGCGTCGGCGCAAGCAAGCTCAGGCGCTACGGCGAGCGCTTCCTCGCCAGCATCGCCAGCGACGGGGCGGCGCCCTAGTCACGCGCCCGCAGTGTCGATCGCGATGGCGCGCTTGAAGGCGGGACGCTCGGCGCAGCGCGCGAGATAGGCGGAAAACGCCGGCCGGGGCTCGACGATCTTGAACACGTTAATGCCGAAATGGAGATCGGTGCCGGTCAGCACGTCGGCGGCGGAGAAGCGCTCGCCGAGCAGCCATGGGCCGGGCGCGAGCGCCGCCTCCAGCACCGCCATGACGCGCTCGAAATCGCCCCATCCGGCGGTCGATGAGCCGAGCTGAACATCGGCGAGCTTCTGGATGTAGGCCGGCTCGGTGCAGCCGGGCGAGAAGAACAGCCAGTGCAGGTAGCGCCCGCGCGCCGGATCGTCGAGCGCAGGCGCGAGACCGGCCTCCGGCACGCGGTCGGCGACATAGGCGCAGATTGCGCCCGATTCGGCGACTTTGACGTCGCCGTCGGTCAGCGCCGGAACCTTCATCATCGGGTTGATGGCGCGGTATTCCGGTCGCGACTGCGCGCCATTCTTGAGGTCGACCAGCACGCGCTCATAGGCGCGTCCCGCCTCCTCGAGCAGCCAGAGCGCGCGAAACGAACGTGTATGCGGCGCCCAGTAAAGTCGCATCATTGCTGGTGCTCCCCTGTCATTTGAACAGCTTGTCGAAGAAGCCGATCTTGTAGTCGAGCGGCATCGCAAGCTTGAGCTGCGCGCCCTTATAGCGCTCCGGCACCGGCGGCACGGGCGAGGCGCGGTGCAGCATTGCGATCGCGTCCTGGTCCAGCGACTGCACGCCCGAGCTCTGCACGATCCAGGCATCGAGCACGGTGCCGTCGCGTTCGAGCGTGAAGCCCACCACCAGCTTGCCTTCCTGGTTGTTCTTGAGCGCGTCCGGCGGATATTTCTTGTAGCGCGCGAGCCAGCGCCGCAAGGCGTCGAGATAATCGTCGCCCGGTCCCTCGAGCGGCCCGTTGCCAATGACGCCGCGTCCCGCGCCTTCGTTGCCTTGTCCTCGTCCGGCCTCGCCGCCGGGTCCCGCGCCGGCGCCGGGCGGCGCGGCGAGCGCCGTCGCGGTCTCGGCTGGCGCGGGCGCAGGCGCGGGCTCGGCTGGAGCCGGCGGTGGCGCGGCGGCGATCTCGGGCTTCGGCGGGGTGGGGACGCGATGTTCGGGCTTGCGCTGCGGATGAGGCGGCGGTGGCGGCTCGCGGGTTTCCGCCACGGCAGGCGCCGGTGTCGGAACCGGCGGCGTCGGCGCGGACTCGACCGGCGCTTCGGTCTCGGGCGGGGTTTGCGCGGGTGGAGTCGCTGCGGGCGCGGGCGGAGCGGCTTGCGCGGCTTCTTGCTTGGCCTCGGGCTGAGGTTGCGCGGCGTCGCCGGTCGACTCGCTGGTTTCGCCGCTCGCCGCTTCGCCGCCGCCGCCGCCCGAAGCGCCCGCAGCACCTGGCTGATCGAACACCAGCTTCACCAGCGGCAACGGCGCCTCTGCCGGTTCCTCCGGCTGCCACCAGAAGATGAGCGCCGCGATCAGGCAGGCATGGAGCAGCGCCGAAACCGCGATCCAGCGCCGGTCCAGCGGGCGCACGTCCGCCGGCTGCAAATACTCCACCAATTCGCTCATGCCCGCGATGTCGGCGTTGACCTCTTGTGTCCCGGTCGGTTCGGGGAAACACTAGCGGCTGCAACGTGCCCGCGCAAAGGTGACCGTGCCTAAGCTCGCCGCCAACATCAGCATGATGTTCGCAGACCGCCCGCTGCTCGACCGTATCAACGCGGCTGCCGCGGCAGGGTTCCGCGGCGTGGAGTGCCAATCGCCCTACGGCGTCCCCGCGCCGGACTTCGCCGCGCGCCTGGCACGCGCCGGCCTCGAGGCAGTGCTGATCAACGTGCCGCCGGGCGAGGGCGCGGCCGATCGCGGCTTCGGCGCGCTCGCGGGCCGTGAAAAAGAATTCATGGCGAGCCTCGCGCGCGGCCTCGACTACGCGCGCGCCATCGGCTGCAAGCGCATGCACGTGCTGGCCGGCCGCGTCGCCGCCGATCCCGCATCGGAGGCGTGCTTCGTCGCCAATCTCAAGCGCGCCTCCGACCGCGCCGCCGCCGACGGCATGATGCTGCTGATCGAGCCGCTCAACGCGCGCGACAATCCCGGATATTTCCTGCGCACGACGGACCAGGCGATTGCGCTCCTCGACTGCGTCGCGCGCGACAATGTGCGGCTGCAGTTCGATTTCTATCATTGCCAGATCAGCGAGGGCGACCTCGCCGCGCATGCCGAGCGCCTGATCGCCCGCACCGGCCACATCCAGATCGCCGGCGTGCCCGGCCGCCACGAGCCCGACAGCGGCGAGATCAACTACGCCTACCTGCTCGATCTGCTCGACCGGCTCGGCTACGAGGGATGGGTCGGCGCCGAATACCGGCCGGCCGGCGACACGCTGGCGGGTCTCGGCTGGGCCAGGCGCTGGGGCATCGGGGCGGCGTCGTGAAGATCGTCATCACCGGCGGCGCGGGCTTCATCGGCCGCCGCCTTGCCGAGCGCCTGCTCGCCCGCGGCACGCTCGCCGGGCCGGACGGAAAGCAGCAGCCGATCGACAAGCTCGTGCTGTTCGACATCGGCCCGCCGCAGCCGCCATTGGCGCCCGACCGGCGTCTCGAGGTCGCCGTTGGCGATGTCGGCGACCGCGACGCGCTGGCCCGCATGATCGACCGCGGCACCGCGAGCGTGTTCCACTTCGCCGCCATCGTGAGCGCCGAGGCCGAGGCCGACACCGACAAGGGTTTGCGCGTCAATCTCGACGGCACCCGCGCCGTGCTCGACGCTTGCCGCGCGCTCGGCACACGGCCGCGCGTCGTTTTCGCCAGCTCGCTCGCGGTCTATGGCGGCGCGCTGCCGCCGGAGGTCGACGACGACACGCCGCTCCGGCCGCAGACCTCCTATGGCGCGACCAAGGCGATGGGCGAGCTGCTGGTCAACGACTACAGCCGCAAAGCCTATATCGACGGGCGCGCGCTGCGCTTTCCGACCATCGTGGTGCGGCCCGGACGGCCCAACCGCGCGGCCTCGACCTGGGCCTCGTCGCTCTTTCGCGAGCCGCTCGCGGGGACCGACACGGTGTGTCCCGTCACGCGCGAGACCGCGATGGCGATCCTGTCGCCGCGCCGCCTCGTCGCCGCGATCGAGCGGCTCCACGATCTGCCGCCAGAGAGTTTCGGCGCCGACCGCAGCCTGCTCCTGCCGGGGATCAGCGTCACCGTCGCGGAGATGATTGCGGCGCTGGAGCGCGCCGGCGGTGCGAACAGCGTGCGGCGCGTGCGCTGGCAGCCGGACGCGGCGATCCAGAAGATCGTCGATGGCTGGCCGCGGGCCTTGAAGGCGCGGCGCGCCCAGAGCTTCGGCATCGAAGCCGACCGCGACATCGACGAGATCGTGACGGCCTTCGTCGCCGACGATTTGCCGGCGCAGCGGGCGCTGGCGGGATGACTTGGCAAGGCGCCGCCTTGGTGCCACTGTCGCAAGCGTGGAATTGGAAAGGATGACGGCATGAAACTCCTTCGCTACGGCCCGCGCGGCCAGGAGAAGCCCGGCCTGCTCGACAAGCAGGGCAAGTTGCGCGATCTCTCCGGCGTCATCCCCGACCTGACGCCGGATCAACTCGCGCCGTCGGCGCTCGAGCGCCTGCGCAAGCTCGATCCCGAGACCTTGCCGCAAGTATCGGGGTCGCCGCGCATCGGGCCCTGCGTCGCCAAGGTGCCGAAGCTCGTGTGCGTCGGCCTCAACTATCGCGACCATGCCGACGAGACCAAGAATCCCTATCCGAAAGAGCCGGTGCTGTTCATGAAGGCGATCAGCTCGATCGTCGGCCCCAACGACGACGTGATGCTGCCCAAGGGCGCGCTGAAGGGCGACTGGGAGGTCGAGCTCGGCATCGTCATCGGCACCACGGCGCGCTATGTCGAAGAGCGCGACTGGCTCAAGCACGTCGCCGGGTTCTGCCTCGTCAACGACGTGTCGGAGCGCGCGTTCCAGATGGAGCGCGGCGGACAATGGACCAAGGGCAAGAGCGCCGACACGTTCTGCCCGCTGGGGCCGTGGCTCGTCACGCCGGACGAAGTGCCCGATCCGCAGGCGCTTGCGTTGGTGTGCGAGGTGAGCGGCCAGGTCATGCAGAACGGCAACACCGCCAACATGATCTTCGGCTGCGCCCATCTCGTCAGCTACATCAGCCAGTTCCTGACGCTCGAGCCGGGCGACGTGATCCCGACCGGCACGCCGGCCGGCGTCGGGCTCGGCCGCAACCGTTTCCTCAAGCCTGGCGACACGATGCGTCTCACCATCACGGGCCTCGGCGAGCAGCGCCAGAAAGTACTCGCATACGGGTGAAGCAGGGCGCTATCGTTCACCGGCGCAGCGACGCGCGACCTACGAGGGGTAGGGGGAATGGAGCTGCAGGATACGCTGAGGACCTACCGCCTGTTCGCGGGGCCCTACGATCTCGTTTTCGGACCGGTGTTTCATCCCGGCCGCAAGGATGCCGTGCGCATCGCCAACGGCCAGCCGGGCCAGCGCATTCTCGAGGTCGGCGTCGGCACCGGCCTGTCGCTGCCGTATTTCGCCGCCGACGCCGAGGTCACCGGCATCGATGTGTCGGCCGAGATGCTGGCGCGGGCGCGCCGGCGGGTCGAGCGCCAGGGGCTGAAGCAGGTGAAGGCGCTCATCGAGATGGACGCCGAGAACCTGACCTTCGAGGACAATGCGTTCGACGCCGTGCTCGCGCTCTATGTCGCGTCGGTGGTGCCGAACCCGGCACGATTCGCCGCCGAGATGCGGCGCGTGTGCCGGCCCGGCGGCACCATCGTGATCGTCAACCACTTCATGAGCGACAATTTCGTGATGCGCCAGGTCGAGCGCTGGCTCGCGCCGCTCGCGGGCAAGATCGGCTTCCACGCCGATTTCTCGCTCGACGCCTTCCTCGCCGCCGGCAAGCTCGCCGTGCGCGAGATCCGGCCGAGCAATCTGTTCGGCTATTGGAAGCTGTTGCGCTGCGTCAACGACAAGCCGGTCTGAGCCGGCTCACAACAGCTCGAGATCGAAGCCCGTCACCGTCGCGCCGCCGAGGATCGCCGGCACCAGCGCGGGCGCGGTCGCCAGCACGTGCTCGGCAAAAAACCGCGCCGTCGCGATCTTGGCGCGGCAGAAGCGCGCGTCGCCCTCGCCCCGCGCCAGGCGGCGCTCCGCCGCAAGCGCACTCCGCGCCATCAGCCAGCCGCCGGCGACGACGCCCGTGAGTTTCAGGTAAGGCGCCGAGCCCGCCAGCGCCTGCGCCGGGTCGCGCGCATGGAGATCGCCCAAGGCCGCGCTCGCCGCCGCCAGCGCAGCGACCGCGGCGGCGAAACTCGCGCCCAGCACCGCGACTTCGCTTCCCGCGGCGGCGAGCTCGCGCCCGCACGCTTCCATCTCGGCGACAAGTTCCCGCACCGCCGCGCCGCGGTCGCGCGCGAGCTTGCGGCCGACCAGGTCGTTGGCCTGGATGCCGTTGGTGCCTTCGTAGATGAGCGCGATGCGCGCATCGCGGAAATGCTGCGCCGCGCCGGTCTCCTCGATGAAGCCCATGCCGCCATGGACCTGGATGTTGGTCGAGGCCGCCTCGAGCCCGACCTCTGTGCTCCATGCCTTCACCACCGGGATGAGGAGATCGACGCGGCGCTGCGCGCGCGCACGGGCATCGGCGTCGGGCTCGTGGCGCGCGCGGTCGGTCTCGCCGGCGACGTAAATGGCCAGCGCGCGTGCCGCTTCGCTCGAGGCGCGCATCGCCAGCAGCATGCGCTTGACGTCGGGGTGATGGAGGATCGGCGCGCCGTCCTCGGCCGCTCCCGCCGGCCGGCCCTGCACGCGCGTCCTCGCGAAGGCGCGCGCCTGCTGATAGGCGCGCTCGGCGATCGCCACGCCCTGGAGCCCGACATCGAGCCGGGCGCGGTTCATCATAGTGAACATGGCGTGCAAGCCGCGATGGGGCTCGCCGACGAGCCAGCCGGTGGCGCCGCCATTATCGCCGAACGCCATGACGCAGGTCGGGCTCGCATGAATGCCGAGCTTGTGCTCGAGGCTGACGCAGCGCACATCGTTGCGCGCGCCCAGGCTGCCGTCCGAGCCGACCAGGAATTTCGGCACCAGGAAGAGCGAGATGCCCTGGCTCCCGGCGGGCGCGTCGGGCAGTCGCGCGAGCACGAGATGGACGATGTTGGGCGTGAAGTCGTGCTCGCCATAGGTGATGAAGATTTTCTGCCCGGTGACGCGAAAGTGGTCGCCGTCGGGAACGGCGCGCGCGCGCAGCGCGCCCAGATCCGAGCCCGCCTGCGGCTCGGTCAGGTTCATGGCGCCGGTCCATTCGCCGCTCGCGAGCTTGGCGAGATAGAGGCGCTTCTGCTCCGCCGTGCCGTAGGCGCCGAGCAGGTCGACCGCGCTCAAGGTCAGCATGGGGCACAGCGCGAAGCTCATATTGGCGCTCGACCACATCTCGGCGACGGCGGTGGCGAGCGCGCGCGGCAGGCCCTGGCCGCCCATGTCCTCGTCGCAGGCGATCGCGTTCCAGCCGCCCTCGACATAGCGCGCGTAGGCGTCCTTGAAGCCGTTGGGCGTGCGCACGACGCCGTTCTCGAGCACGCATCCCTCGACGTCGCCGCTGCGGTTGAGCGGCGCCAGTCCCTCGCCCGCAAGCGTCGCGGCGCCCTCGAGCACGGCGTCAACCAGGTCGGGCGTGACCTGCGCGTAAGCGCCGAGCCGCGCCAGCGCGCCGAGCCCGGCGATCTCGTCGAGCGCGAAGCGCATGTCGGCGATGGGCGCGGCGTAGTCGCTCACGCGAGGCTCACGGCGCGAGCATCTTGCCGGGATTCATGATGAAGTCGGGATCGAGCGCCGCCTTGATCTTGCGCATCAGCTCGAGTGCGACCGCCGGCTTGTAGCGCGGCAGCTCGTCGCGCTTCAAAAGCCCGATCCCGTGCTCGGCGCTGATCGAGCCGTCGAGCCGCGTCGCGATGTCATGGACCACGTGGTTGATGGCGTCGGTTTCGCCCAGGAACGCGGCCGGATCGGCGCCCGGCTTCTGCGCCAGGTTGAAGTGGATGTTGCCGTCGCCGACATGGCCGAATGGAATGAGGCGGGTGCCGGGGAAATTGCGATCGACCGCGGCCGAGGCCGTGGCGATGAAGGTGGCGACGCTGCTAACCGGCACCGACACGTCGTGCTTGATGACGGCGCCGATATGCTTCTGCGCCTCGACCATCGCCTCGCGGATGCGCCACAGCTCGCGCGCTTGCGCCGCGCTCTGCGCCACCGTGCCGTCCGCGATCAATCCCGCCTCGAGCAATTCCGCGAGCAGCGCGTCGAGCGTCTGGCGCAGCCCGCTGCCGTCCTGGCTCGACGACATCTCCATGAGCACGTACCACGGATGCGCGCGGCTCAGCGGATCGCGCACGTTGGGGATATGCGCCATCGAGATCTCGATGCCGATGCGCGGCACCAGCTCGAAGGCGGTGAGCTGGTCGCCGGTGGCGGCGCGGGCGCGGGCGAAGAGCTGCATCGCGTCCTCGACGCGGGCGAGGCCCAGGAACGCGGTCTCGACCTCGCGCGGCCGCGGGAAGAGCTTGAGCGTCGCCGCGGTGATGATGCCGAGCGTGCCCTCGCCGCCGACGAAGAGCTGCTTCAGATCGTAGCCGGTATTGTCCTTGCGCAAGCCCCTGAGCCCGTCCCACACCGCGCCGTCCGGAAGAACCACTTCGAGGCCGAGGGTCAGCTCGCGCATGTTGCCATAGCGCAAGACGGCGATGCCGCCGGCGTTGGTCGAGAGGTTGCCGCCGATCTGGCACGAGCCTTCGGCGCCGAGGCTCAAGGGGAACAGGCGATCGGCTTCTTCCGCCGCGCGCTGCACATCGGCGAGGATCGCGCCGGCCTCGACCGTGATCGTGTAGTTGACCGGATCGAGCGCGCGCACCGTGTTCATGCGCCCCAGGCTCAGCACGATGCCGCGCCCGTCGGGGTCGGGAACCGCGCCGCCGCACAGCCCGGTATTGCCGCCTTGCGGATAGATCGGGACCAGCGCGGCGGCGCACAGGCGCACGACCGCGGCGACTTCCTCAGTCGTGGATGGCCTCACCACGAGCCGTGCCGCGCCGCGATAGAGGCCGCGCTCCTCGCGCAGATAGGGCGCCATATCATCTTTGTCGGCGATGAAGCCGGCGGAGCCGACCGCATCCTTGATGCGGTCCAGCGTCTCGTCGATGCGCGGCGGTGCGATCACGGTCAAGAGGCCGGTCCTCCTCTGCCCAGCGCTGCATCTACCGCCTCGCCCTGGCGCCCGCAAGCCTGTCAGCCCGGGCGGGGCGCGGCGGCGCGGCGCAGCCGGTCGTTGATGGCGAGGCCCAGCCCACGCTCGGGAATCGGCATCACCGCGATGGCGGCGAATTCCGGCCGGTCGAGCGCGCGCAGCGCGGCGAAGAGATTGGCGGCTGCCTCGGCGAGATCGCCGCTCGGGCTCAAGGACACGACTCGCGCGGCGCCTCGGGGCGCGCCGGGCCCGAAGGCGAGCAGCGCCTCGCCGGCTTCGACCGTGCGCGCCTCGAGCCGCAGCTTCAGCGCCGGCGCGTAATGACTTGCGAGCATGCCGGGCGAGGACGGCGCCACGCCGGAATCGGCCACGCGCTCGATCGCGCCGATCGCCGCGGTCAGCGCCTCGAGCGGCACGCCGCCGGGGCGCAGCAGCCGCGCCGCCGGTCCGGCGAGATCGAGCACGGTCGATTCGATACCGACCGCGCATGGGCCGCCATCGAGGATCGCGGCGATGCGTCCGTCGAGTTCGGCGGCGACATGCTCGGCCGTGGTCGGGCTGACCCTTCCGGAGCGGTTTGCGCTCGGCGCCGCAAGGGGCACGGATGCGGCGCGGATGAGGTCGCGCGCGAGGGGGTGCGCCGGCACGCGCAGCGCGAGCGTGTCGAGGCCGGCACTTGCGAGCAGCGACACCGGGCAATTTTCGCGCCGCTTCAGCACGAGGCTGAGCGGCCCCGGCCAGAACCGCGCGGCGAGAGTCCTCGCGCGCGCATCGAACACGGCGAGTCTTTCGGCGTCTTCCGCGGCGGCGACGTGGACGATGAGCGGATTGAAGCGCGGCCTTCCCTTGGCGGCGAAGATCGCGGCGACGGCGTGCCCGTTGGTCGCATCGCCGCCCAACCCGTAGACCGTCTCGGTCGGAAACGCGACCAGCGCGCCCGCGCGCAGCAGCCGCGCGGCTTCGGCAACATCCTTGTCCGTGAGGCGGATCGTCATCGTCTCTCGCAACCCGAATCGCGCGTCACTGCACAAAGTTCGTGCAGGAACGCGATTATGTCCGCCGCGCGGCGCGCGGTGCGATATAATTTTTCGACGCAGCAACACATCGCGCGGAGACGGTGCATGTCAGCCAGAATCATCACCATCGCACAGCAGAAAGGCGGCGCCGGCAAGACCACGCTCGCGGCGCATCTGGCGCTGGCCTGGGCCGCGGCGGGACATCGCGTCGCGGTCATCGACATCGATCCGCAGGCGAGCCTCCTCGCCTGGTTCCATCTGCGCTGTCGGCGTCGCCAATCGACCGAGCCCGACATCGATGTCGCCGCCGTCACGGGCTGGCGAGTCGCGGCGGAGGTCGAGCGCCAGGCGCGCGGCCGCGACATCGTGCTGGTCGACAGCCCGCCCCATGCCGCGACCGAGGCGCGCATCGCCGTCAGGGCCGCGAGCCTCGTGCTGGTGCCGGTGCAGCCCTCGCCGATGGATTTGTGGGCCACGCGCGCGACGCTCGATCTGGCGCGGACCGAGCGGGTGCTGGCGCTCCTGGTGCTGAACCGCGTGCCGCCGCGCGCCAATCTCACCGAGGCGATGCTCGCCGAGTTCATCGCCCTCAACGTGCCGGTGGCGCAGGCGCAGATCGGCAACCGTACCGCGCTCGCGGCCTCGCTGGCCGAGGGCAAGGGCATTCTCGAAGCGGCGCCCGGCAGCCGCGGCGCCGAGGAGATCGCCGCGCTGGCGCAGGAGATCCTGGGCTTCGCGGGGAGCGCGCTGCGCGTCGCCTGAGCCCGCGCCTTCAGCCGCCCTTGCGCTCCTTGGCGACGGCGGCACGCAAGGTGTCGATGTCGGCGACGCCCGGCATCATGTCGTCGCCAACGACGAAGGCGGGCGTGCCGTCGACGCCGAGCTTGCGGGCGAGTGCGTAGTTGCGCTTGATGATGCCGGCGATGTCGTCGCCGTCGAGCGCGCGCGCGACCTGGCTCATGTCGATGCCGACGCCCAAAGCGGTGCGCCGCACCACCTCCTCGTCGATCGATCCCTTGACCGCCATCATCGCGCGATGGAACGCGTCGTAGTGTCCTTGCGCGCGCGCCGCGAGCGCCACCCGCGCGGCATAGACCGACGCGGCGCCGAGGATGGGAAATTCCTTGTAGACGATGCGCAGCTTGCCGTCCTGCTTCAAGAGCGTCTCGAGCGACGGCTCGACCTCCTTGCAGTAGGGGCAGCGGTAATCGAAGAACTCGACGATGGTGACATCGCCCTTGGGATTGCCGCCGACCGGAGAGGCCGGATCGTTCAGCAGCGTGTCGCGCTCGGCCAGGATCGCCTTGCGGGAATCCTCCGCCGCCTGCGCGTCGCTTTTCTGCTGCGCCGATTTGAGCGCGTCGATCACGATCTCGGGGTGGTTCGCGATGGTGTCGCGGATGATGCGTTCGACCGCGTCCTTCTGCTCCGGCGTCAGCGGATCGGCGCGGGCGGGCGTAGCAAGCGCCACGAACAGGAGGCCGGCGAGAAGACAGGTTCCCGTGCGCATGGCGGCTCCGGCAGGTCTCGCGCGGGCGCTCACCCGCCGCGGTCGCGCGAGCGGCGCGCGTCGTCGGCGATGTCCTGGGCGCGCTGGCGCTGCGCGCCGGGCGGCAGCAGTTTGATCGCGCGGGCGGCCTCCTGGCGCGCGGCGTTGAAGTCGCCGTCGGCCATGCCCTGCTCGGCGAGCGAGAGCGCCGCCATCCCCATGTTGCCGCTGCGCCCGTAGGCGATGGCGAGGAGCCGCCACAGATCGGCATTGTCGCCTTCGAACGGCGTCGCGCCGTTGAGGAACGCCAGCGCCTTCGGGACCTGGCTCGCGTCGTCGCTCTCGAGCTCGACCTGCGCCAGCTCGATCCTGAGGAGCGCGCTGTCCGGCTTCAGCGCCACCGCGCGCTCGTAGGGCGCGATCGCATCCTTGACCCGGCCGTTCTCGAACAGCATCTGCCCTTTGAGTTCCTGAAAATACGGATCGTTCGGCGCGTCCTTGATGAGACCGTCGATCAGCTCGAGCGCGTTCTTCAGTTGGGGAATGCGATAATACGCGATGGCGCGGGCGTAGCGCGCCGGCACCGAATTGTCGTCCTCCTTGTAGGCGGCGAGGGTTTGCGACGGCGCATCGAGGAAGGCCGCGAGTTTCGCCTTCATGAGCTTGTGCATGGCGATCCAATCCGGCGGGTCCGGCACGTTCGACCATTGCGAATGCTCGACATGGTCGCGCACGTAATTGATGCGGTCGCGGGTCAAGGGATGGGTGCGCAGGTAGGGGTCCTCGCGCTGGCCCGCCAGCATTTCCTCCTTCTCCAGGATGCCGAAGAATTCCAGGAGCCCGCGCGCCGACAGGTGGGCGCGGTCGAGGAAGGTCATGGCGGCGTGATCGGCCGACGCCTCCTGCGTGACGGAGAAGCTGAGGAAGCTGCGCTCGCTGACGCCCGCGCCGCCGAGCACGGCGGCGGCGCCGGCATCCGAACTGTGGCCTACCACCGCCACCGCGGCGCCGGCGGCCATGGCGATGATGCCCGCGATGGTGGCGTTCTTCATCGCCTGCTCGCTGCGCGACAGATGCCCGCCGGCGATGTGGCCGGTCTCGTGGGCCATGATGCCGACGATCTGGTTGGGGCTTACGCTGCGCAGGAGCGTCCCGGTGTTGAGGAAGAGGTTCTGCCCGCCGGCGACGAAGGAATTGAGCGTCGGGTCGTTGACGAGGTAGATATGCACCGCTTTCGGATCGAGGCCCGCCGCGAGAATGATCGGCGTCCACCACGTGCGGATGATATCCTCGATCTCCGCGTCGCGGATGAAACCCGGCGTATCGTCTGCGGCCGCGCTGCGGACCATGCCGAGCGATGTCGCCAGCATGAGGAAAAGTGCCGTGATAACGACCCGCAATCGCACGCGAAGAGTCTCCTTACCGCAGCGTAGCTTCGGGCATGGGGGCGGGCGGCGTCAACCGCGCATTGCGTCTTCGGCGCGGCAACCGCGATGACGCTCAAAGTGTCGCGGCGCGGCCGGATCGCGCCCTTCATCGTCATGGACGTGCTGCGCGAGGCCAACGAGCGCGCCGCCGCCGGCGCCGAGATTCTCCATCTCGAGATCGGCCAGCCCTCGACGCCGGCGCCGGCCGGGGTGTTGGCGGCCGCCCGGCGCGCGCTCGATCACGATGCGCTCGGCTACACCGACACGCTGGGTCTGCCGGCGTTGCGCCGGGCGATCGCCGCCCATTACGACGAAGCCTACGGCGTCTCGGTCGATCCGGCGCGGGTCACCGTCACCACCGGTTCGTCGGCCGGGTTCATTCTCGCCTTTCTCGCGTCCTTCGAGCCGGGCGACCGCGTGGCGCTCGCCGCGCCGGGCTATCCGGCCTACCGCAATATCCTGACCGCGCTCGACCTCGAGCCGGTGGAGCTGCCGACCGGGCCGGCCGAGCGCTTCCAGCCGACGCTCGAGCTGTTGCGCCGCCACCGCGATCTCTCGGGGCTCATCGTCGCCAGCCCCGCCAATCCGACCGGCACCATGGTTCCGGCCGACGAGCTGGCCGCCATCGCGCGCCATTGCGACGCTTCCGGCATCCGCCTCGTCTCCGACGAGATCTATCACGGCATCGTCTACGGCATGCGCGCGAGCACCGCCGCCGCGCTCTCGCCGAGCGCCATCGTCGTCAACAGCTTCTCCAAATTCTATTCGATGACCGGCTGGCGTATCGGCTGGATGGTGGTGCCGGAGGAGATGATTCGCGCGATCGATTGCCTGGCGCAGAATCTCTTCATCGCGCCCCCGTCGCTGTCGCAGCACGCCGCGCTCGCCGCGTTCTCGTGCCAGGACGAGCTCGCCGCCAACGTCGCGCGCTATGCCGATAACCGCTCGCTGCTGCTCGAGGAATTGCCCAAGGCCGGGTTCGAGCGCTTCGCCCCGGCCGACGGCGCCTTCTACCTCTATGCCGACATCGCACATCTCACCAACGACAGCGGCGATTTCTGCCGCCGCATGCTGCGCGAGATCGGCGTCGCCGCGACGCCCGGCGTCGATTTCGACCCCGCGCGCGGCCATGGCACCATGCGCCTGTGCTTTGCCGGCGACCGCGCCACTATCGCCGCCGCCGCGCGCCGCCTCGCCGCATGGCGGCGGTAGCGCCGACTTATCGCCGCCACCAGCCGCGGCGCGGATTGGCGACGGGAGCGGGGGGCGGGGGCGCGATTTCTAGCGCTGGCGGAGGCTCGGGGGCGGTCGGCGCGGGTTCCTCATGGTGAGGCTCGGCGGCGACGGCAGGCGCGGGCGGCGTCTCGAACGGCTCGCCGATGTCGAGCACGACCTCGCCATTCGTTTGCATCGGCGGCATCGCGTCGCCAGGCACGGACTCGTCGTGCGCGGCGATGTCGTGCTCGAAGCTGTCGCCCTCGGGCGCGCCGTTCTCGGCGCCCCGCTCCAGCGGCGGCTGGCCGTCGCGGCGCCGGCGGCGTCCGCCGCGGCGCCCCCGGCGGCGGCGGCGGCGCTCGGCCTCGCTGGCGGATTCGCCGGGACGGGCCTCGCGCGGCGCCGGCGTACGCGCAGCTAGAGGCTCGGGCTCGGCGGCAGTTTCGTCGTAAGGCTTTTCTGCCATGGCGGCGGCCGCCGAGAACGGCACGGGCTCGGACGCGGGCTGCGCCTCGTCGCGATGGCCGCGGCGACGGCGGCGATGGCGGGGTCCATGATCGCCGCGTCCACGGCCGCCTTCGCTCTCGGCTGGCTGAGGCTGGCGCGGCGGCAGATCGGACGCGGCGCCCGCGGCCACCTCGTCGCTATCGAGGAGAACGTCGTCATCGGCCGCCGCTTCCTCGGCCTCTTCGTCTTCCTCCTCCGCGGGCTCGGGCGTCGCCACGAAGTTGGGCAGCGCCGCGATCTCGGCCGGCGTCAGCGCGCGCATCCGCTCCAGGCGGAAGGCGGGCGGCACCAGCGTGTCGTCGCTGCCGATGATGACGCTCATGCCGAAGCGCGCCTCGATCTGCTGCAAGGTCGCGCGCTTCTGGTTGAGGATGTAGAGCGCGACCTTCCCCGGCACGGTGACCGTGATCTCGGCCGAGCGGCGGCGCATGCCCTCCTCCTCGATCGCGCGCAGCACGTGAAGCGCCGCCGATTCGATCGAGCGGATATGGCCGGTGCCGTTGCAGTAGGGGCAGGGCGCCGTCGAGGCCTCGACCAGCGACGGCCGGAGACGCTGGCGCGACATCTCGAGCAGGCCGAAGGGACTGATGCGGCCCAATTGGATGCGCGCGCGGTCATGCCGCATCGCCTCCTTGAGGCGGCGTTCAACCGCGGCGCGGTTGCGGTACTCCTCCATGTCGATCAAATCGATCACGATAAGCCCGGCAAGATCGCGCAGCCGCAATTGCCGCGCCACCTCGTCCGCCGCCTCGAGATTGGTCTTGAGCGCGGTCTCCTCGATGTTGCGCTCCTTGGTGGAGCGGCCGGAATTGACGTCGATCGCGACCAGCGCCTCGGTCGGGTTGAGGACGATGTAGCCGCCGGAGCGGAGCTGCACCACGGGCGAGTGGATGGCGTCGATCTGCGGCTCGATCTGATGGCGCTGGAACAGCGGCACGCCGGGATCGCGATAGAGCTTCACGCGCTTGGCGTGGCTCGGCATCAGCATCTTCATGAAGGTCTTGGCGGTGCGGTAGCCCTCTTCGCCGTCGATCACGACGTCGTCGATGTCGCGGGTGTAAAGATCGCGGATCGCCCGCTTGATCAGGCTGCCCTCCTCGTATATGAGCGCCGGCGCGGTCGATTTCAGCGTCAGGTCGCGGATCTCGTCCCACAACCGGAACAGATATTCGAAATCGCGCTTGATCTCGGCCTTGGAGCGCTCGCTGCCGGCGGTGCGCACGATCACGCCCATGCCCTCCGGCACGTCGAGATCGCCGACCAGATCCTTGAGCCGGCGCCGGTCGGTGGCGCTGGTGATCTTGCGCGAGACGCCGCCGCCGCGCGGCGTGTTGGGCATCAGCACGCAATACCGCCCCGCCAGCGACAGATAGGTGGTGAGCGCCGCGCCCTTGTTGCCGCGCTCCTCCTTGGTCACCTGGACCAGCATGATCTGGCGGCGCTTGATCACTTCCTGGATCTTGTAGTGGCGGAAGGGACGCGCGCGCGGTCGCGTCGCCTCTTCGATCTCGTCGCCGCCGACCGTCTCGATCGCGTCGCCGTGGGTCACGGCAGCGACGGTGAAGCGCTCGTCCTGTGCGGCCTCGGCGTGCAGGGACTCGGCCGCAGCCGCCTCGGCCTCGGCGCCGCGCTCGCCGCCGGGCTCGCCCATGTCCTGATCGGCCGCGATGCCCTCCGGCGGGGCCTCGCCCGGGGACGACAGGAACGTGTCGCGCGGCGACTCGTGCGCCGGCTCCTCGTCGCGCGGGGCCTCGGCCTCGGCGGCCGGTTCGTCGTGCGGCTCGGGCTCGGGCTCGCGGATGGTCTCGGAAAGGGCGTCATGCGCCATCCGGTCCGCGCCGTTGCCGTCGTCATGGTCGTCGTGGTGATCGTCGTGGTCGTGGTCGTCGTCGTCGGGCTCGTCGGCGTCCGAGAACGCCTCATAGAAGGACGTGTCCGGCGCGGGCCGATCGCGCCCGGCCGCCGGCTCGCGCTCGTAGCGGTCGCGCTCGGCGTCCTCGCGGGCATTGGCGGCGTGCTCGGCCGCGCGCTCGGCGTCGAGCGCGGCCTGCCGGTCGGCGACAGGGATGCGGTAGTAGTCGGGATGGATTTCGTTGAAGGCCAGGAAGCCGTGGCGGTTGCCGCCATATTCAACGAACGCCGCCTGCAGCGACGGCTCGACCCGCGTCACCTTGGCGAGATAGATGTTGCCCTTGATCTGCTTCTTGGTCGAAGTCTCGAAATCGAATTCTTCGAGCCGGCTACCGTTGAGGACGACGACCCGGGTCTCTTCCGGATGGGCCGCGTCGATGAGCATACGCTTGGCCATAGACTGAATCTCCGAGGAGCGCCGGCGCATCCACGCGACGGTCGGACGGCGGCGCTGTTCCAAAGGCTGAGGAGCCCGCGGCGTCTCGGGACGGTGCATTGAACGGCACTGAGTGGAGGGCCATGACCGTCCTGTGCGAGGCGGGCTTCTTGTTCATCCAGACCGCGGGCTTGAGCGTCGCGGCGGGGAGCGGGGGCGCTGCTGCGTCGGACGCGCCGAACGATCGGCGCACAAGGGCAGGAACGTCGGGCCGAAAACCTCGCCGCAGCGCCGCCGCCGGCCCCGGGCCGACGCGGCATCCACGGTCTATCGCGATCTGTAACATACTCGTCGCGGGACCCGGCGACAACCGCCTCTTGCGGCGCCCCGGGCTCCGGGGCCGAGGGCGAGGATTGCGCCTTGAAGGCGCCATAAACCGGCGGCATTTTACCCCCGCGACCGGTTTTCCTGGCGCGCCGGGACGAGCGGGCGCAAGCTTCGCTGCAGGGCCATGAAATTTCTCAAATTTCTCTTTTTTCTCATGATCCTTGCCGGGGCCGGCGCGGCCGCCGTGGGCGGGCTCGCGGTATGGTATTTCGGCCGCGACCTGCCGAATTACCAGCAACTCGCCGATTATCAGCCGCCGATCGTCACCCGTGTTCACGCCGGCGACGGACGCCTGTTGGCGGAATACGCCACCGAGAAGCGCATCTTCGTGCCGGTCAGCGCCATGCCGCCGCTGGTCGTTCGCGCCTTCCTCGCCGCCGAGGACCGCAATTTCTATTCCCATTCTGGCATCGACCCGCTGTCGATGGTGCGCGCCGCGATCGCCGACATCTCGCGCATCGGCACGCAGCGCCGGCCCGAGGGCGCCTCGACCATCACCCAGCAGGTGGCGAAGAACTTCCTCCTCAGCAACGAGGTCTCGTTCGAGCGCAAAATCAGGGAAGCGCTCGTCGCCATCAAGATGGAGCGGGCGCTGAGCAAGGACCGCATCCTCGAGCTCTATCTCAACGAGATCTATCTCGGCGGCGGCTCCTACGGCGTGGCCGCCGCGTCGCTGCGCTATTTCGACAAGTCGCTCGACGAGCTCTCGCTGGAGGAGGCGGCCTTTCTCGCGGCCCTGCCCAAGGCGCCCAACAACTACAATCCCGAACGCAATCCCGAGGCAGCGAAGGCGCGGCGCGACTGGGTGCTCGACCGCATGGTCGAGGCCGGCTTCGCCAGCGCGAGCGACGGCGAGGCGGCGAAGGCACGGCCCATCGTGCTGCACCGGCGCGACGCCACCGAGATGGTCGACGCGCCCAACTTCACCGAGGAGGTGCGGCGCGAGCTGGCCGACCGCTATGGCGACAAGGGGCTTTACGAAAGCGGCTTCTCGGTCCGCACCAGCCTCGATCCGCGGCTGCAGACGATCGCCGAGCGCGCGCTGCGCAACGCGCTCGTCGCCTATGATCACCGCCACGGCTATCGCGGCCCGGTCGCGCGCGTCGCCAATGACGGTACGATCCAGAAGACGCTCGCCACCGTGACCTTGCCGCCGGGCGCGGCCGATGTCGGCTGGAAGTTGGCGCTCGTGCTCGCCGTTCCGGCCGACGGCGCGGAGCTCGGACTGCCGGACGGCACGCGCGGGCGCATCCCCTTCGCGGACATGCGCTGGGCGCGCCTGGTGCGGCCCGACGACACGATCGGCCCGCCGCCTGCCAACACGGCCGCCGTGTTGGCGCCGGGCGACGTGGTGCTGGTGGCGCCGGTCGCGGGACCGACGCCGGCCAAGGCCACGCCGGTTTTTGCGCTGGAGCAGATGCCGGCGGTCTCGGGCGGGATCGTCGTGCTCGATCCGCACACCGGGCGCGTGCTCGCCGAGGTCGGCGGCTTCAGCTACGCGATGAGCCAGTTCGACCGGGTCACCCAGGCACAGCGCCAGACCGGCTCGGCGATCAAGCCGTTCGTCTATCTCGCCGCGCTCGATCACGGCTTCACGCCCTCGACACTGGTGCTCGACGGCCCGCTGGTGGTGGATCAGGGGCCGGGCCTGCCGAAATGGAACCCGACCAACTACGAGCACAAATTCTTCGGGCCGGTGCCGCTCCGCGTCGGGCTCGAGGAGTCCCTGAACCTCGTGACCGCGCGGGTCGGCATGGCGGTGGGCGTCGACATCGTCGGCGAATATCTCAAGCGCTTCGGCATCGTCGATCACGTGCCGCACGAATACTCGATGCTGATCGGCGCCGAGACCACCACGCTCCTCAAGCTCGCCACCGCCTATGCCATTCTCGACAATGGCGGCAAGCGCATCACGCCCACCTTCATCGACCGGGTGCAGGACCGCAACGGCAAGACCATCTATCGCGCCGATCAGCGCAGCTGCGACGGCTGCGCCGACATTGCCTATGACGGCCAGCCGCCGCCCGAGCTTCCCGACGTGCAGCAGCAGATCGCCGATCCGCGCAGCGTCTACCAGGACGTGACCATGATGGAGGGCGTGATCCTGCGCGGCACCGGCCGCGCCATCGCTTCGCTCGGCCGGCCGCTCGCCGGCAAGACCGGCACCACCAATGAATCCAAGGACACCTGGTTCGTGGGGTTCTCGCCCGATCTCGTGTGCGGCGTGTTCGTGGGATTCGACCAGCCCAAGAGCCTGGGCAAGCGCGAGACCGGCGCCGCCGCCGCCGCGCCCGCGTTCAAGGAGTTCATGGGCGAGGCGCTCAAGACCGAGCCCGCCACGCCGTTCCGCATCCCGCCCGACCTCGACATCGTGCGCATCAACGCCCAGACCGGCCAGCTCGCCAGCGCCGGCGACAAGGCGGTGATCTATTCGCCGTTCAAGCCCGGCTCCGAGCCGACGCCCGGCGACGCGCACATGGTGCTGAACGGCGGCGACGCCGGCCCGGCCGCCGGCACCGTTCCGGCCTCGGCCGAGACCACAACCGAAGCCACCGAGGAGGAATCCGACGCGCCGGTGCCGCTGCCGCAGTCGCAATCGCCGCAGCCGACGCAGGCCGGTCCCGCCGCTGGCACGGGCGGTCTATATTAAGGCGCACGACATCCAGGGAGTTCGCGCATGCGCGCCGAGATCGGGGCAATCGCCGACGAGATCAGACGCTCGTTGGCGCTGCTGAGGAGGCATCTTTGACTGGGACAACGCGACGCGGCGCCTGGCCGAGCTGAACGCGCTGGTGGAGGCGCCGACGCTGTGGGACGACTCGCGCCGCGCGCAGTCGCTGATGCGCGAGCGCACCCGGCTCGACCACGGCATCAATTCCTATCTCCGCATCGAGCGCAATTTCGAGGACACGCTGGCGCTCGCCGAGCTGGCCGATGCCGAGGGCGACCAGGTGATGCTCGACGACGCGCAGGCGACGCTCGCGCAAATCCACGACGAGGTGAAGAAGCGCGAGCTCGAGAGCCTGCTCTCGGGCGAGGCCGACGGCAACGACGCCTATCTCGAGATCCACGCGGGGCAAGGCGGCACCGAGGCGCAGGACTGGGCCGAGATGCTGCTGCGCATGTACACGCGCTGGGCCGATCAGCACGGCTTCAAGGTCGAATGGCTGGAGGAGAGCCCGGGCGAGGGCGCCGGCATCAAGTCGGCGACGGTGCGCGTGAGCGGCGAGAACGCTTACGGCTGGCTCAAGACCGAGAGCGGCGTCCATCGCCTGGTGCGGATCTCGCCGTTCGACGCCAACGCGCGCCGCCACACGAGCTTCGCCTCCGCCTGGGTCTATCCCGTGGTCGACGAGAAGATCGAGGTTGAGGTGCAGGAAAAATATCTCCGCACCGACACCTATCGCTCGTCGGGCGCGGGCGGGCAGCACGTCAACAAGACCGACAGCGCAGTGCGCTTCACCTACACGCCGCCCGGCTCCGAGCCGATCGTGGTCGCGTGCCAGAACGAGCGCTCGCAGCACCAGAACCGCGCCAAGGCGATGGCGATGTTGAAGGCGCGGCTATACGAGGCCGAGCTGCAGAAGCGCGAGGCGGCGGTTGATGCGATGAACGCCGCCAAGACCGAGATCGGCTGGGGCCACCAGATCCGCTCCTACGTGCTGCAGCCCTATCAGATGGTGAAGGACCTGCGCACCGGGGTCGAGACCGGCAATCCCTCGGCGGTGCTCGACGGCGATCTCGACCGCTTCCTCGAGGCCTCGCTCGCCGCCCGCATCGAAGGCTCGCGCGAGGCGACCAGCGAGCAGCGGGGGGAGTAGGGCGCGCTAGAGCTCGCGCTTGAGGCGTCGGTCGAGCGAGTAGGGGCCGCCGCCGCGCAACGCGATCGCGAACAAGATCAGTCCCCACCACATCGTGTATTCGGAGGCATGGTAGCCGCGCGGCCAGAACACGCCGAAGGTGATGATCGCCATCTCGATCGCGGCGGCGGCGGCGAAAAATCGCGTGAACAGGCCGAGCGCGATGGCGATGCCGCCGACGAATTCGAAGATCGTCAGCACGATATTGTGAACCGGGTCGAATTGCGGCCCGAGCCGGGCGGCAGAACCGGTGGCGATCAGGCTGGTGACGATCGGCGGCAGCCGGACCACCTTTTCCCAGCCGTGGATCGCGAGATCGACCCCGGTGGCTACCCGGATGATCGGCCATGACAGCGGGATCGCCAGATCATAGAAGCGCGCGAGGAACGGAAGCAGCAGCCGGGGCCCGGCGTCGGTCGATGTCGTGGTCACGTATCATCGTAGGGCGGGGCCGGGCGCGGCATCCCCAACGGCGTCAGTAGCGCCTGTAGGGCAGCAACTTGCCGCTCAGGGTGAGCAACTGTCATTTCGGCTCAAGCGGCCACGGGCCGCCAAGCTGCATTTTCGCGGGCCATGGCGTTGAGC